>JAABUO010000019.1_pt1 | contig 516238 bp, 531 predicted proteins | sample 5559291 | NCBI WGS metagenome assembly JAABUO01 (sample SAMN10711878, study PRJNA513372) | rock metagenome | isolation source: Antarctica rocks | place: Antarctica: Victoria Land, Finger Mt sud
GTTTGAAGCCTTCCCAAAACGCTCCGAACGGTGCTTGGGGGAACATCCAAACTTCGTGCTATTTGGGTGAGTGTAAGGCCTAATTTAGCTTGTCCTGATATTTCACCTTTGGCGAGCAAAGAAAGCTCCTTTCTAGAAGTCTTGTTACCAGAAATTGAAGTTAACGGAGCCCTTCTGAGCATTGTGGATGCAGTTGAAGAAGATGAGTTGTTTTGAAGGTACGCGATTTAACATGTTTTCGCGATTTACGCGAAGACTTAGTGCGGGGTACTGTATGTACCCTAGACTCTTAAGAAGAACCTTAAATCACCATGGAAAGCAATCATCAAGAATCACAATACATACACCCCGTAGCAATGCGAACTTGCTGCTTAATTGCTTCAATACCTGTGCCTTCACGCATGGTCGGTTCGGGAACATACGCGCAAAAGTACACCCCGAACTCATAGTTTCGCGCGCAACTCACTACATGCATGTACCCTAGGATTCACGTAGATTGGCACCCCTGAGCTACTGTCCGTGCGGATCATTGCAGGAGTGACAATCGGGGTCTTAGGAAATCTCGTTCCTTTTTCGCCGAATTCTATTTGGCACCTTCGAGGTGAGAGCTTTGGGGCCGTAGCTAGCAAAGAGCGCCGATGCGATTTTGAAGCAAAATCCTGTGCGAAAGATTGGTGTGCAACGCGCCAAAACCGATCGCTTTGTCGTGTTTCGCGTCAAAGAGGCAACTTTGTTTCGAGTTTGCATCTGAGTGTTGCAAGATATCGGCAAGCTAGGAGATCGATAACGTGAGGCTCCGTCTGGGAGCAAAAGCCGGCCTGGATTACTGCGAAGCTGCTTGGATAGGTAGATCCACATTGGTAGTACAACACAGATATTCAGCAACCGAAAGCACTTGCTGGACTAACAAAAGCATCTTGGCAGGCCTTGATTCCAACACTCTGACCAGATTGAAACATTTCGGCTGCTGCTTCCCTAGGGTGTAGAACCCGCGACTACCATCAAACATAGCTCCGCTCGCGGTTTCCGTTCAACATGGCTTCTCCTTCCGACCCTCGCACTCGGACACCAAGCAACGGAGATGGTCCACTTCAACCCATTGACGAAAACAAGGACGGGCAGCCGTATCCTCGCCGCCGTGGCTCGTTTAGCTTCCTTCGGCGTTCTAAATCGGGGGACAGAGTCTCGTCAGTAAGAAGTGTCTCCGGTGGAAAGTTGAGCAAGAAGCAAAGGATACTCGCTAGGGAGCAAGAGATGCAAAGGGAGCAAATACCAGGCCAAGCTCCAATGATTCCGGACCTCACCCTAGCCCCACAACTTCAGACGTTTGGTGGGGAGGACGCACGACCAGACAGTGTTGCTATCGTATCGAACAGAATGGGGAAGTTTGGTCGGGACAAATCAGTTTTGAGGGATTCAATGGATACATCCAGTTCACCACGATACTACGATGTACCAATCCCACCTGTGCCACCAGAATCACAGTCAGGTCAGGTGGATCCGTATGCTAGAACTGAGAGTATGACAAACCGTGGCCGGTACAGCTATGCGAGCAGTATGGTTAGTGGGATCAACACCCCTCGGAGGCTAAGAAGAAGGAAGGATCCTACTCCTTTCAAGTAAGCAATGATGCGTGAAGTATTCCTTAGCACCAAACTGATCGTGATGTAGTATACTTGTAACTGGCGCTCGCAGTTCTGGCAAGACCTCTTTCCTCAATTTCCTCCGCACATCACTCGCTCTCCCAGTCGGCAAGCAGCGGCCTCAAATGCAAGACGACTCCTTCGACATACGCACACCTTCCTCTGGGAAGTCTTTCCCGAACTTCACTTCACACTATCTTGAGACTGAGGTTGAAGGCGAGCGAATCGGGTTGACCCTTTGGGATTCTCAAGGTCTGGAGACCAACATCGTTGATTTACAGCTTCGGGAAATGTCATCATTCCTCGAGAGCAAATTTGAAGACACATTTGCGGAGGAGAACAAAGTTGTCCGTGCCCCTGGGGTTCGTGATACCCACATCCACTGTGTGTTCCTCGTCCTCGACCCAGCACGACTAGACGCGAACATTGCTGGCGCAAAGAAACTAAACACATCAAAGGGTGCTATCAAGAATGGAAACTCTTTTCTTGACACCCGTTCCTCACTCGCTCTGGATGGCCTGGATGAAAACCTCGACCTCCAGGTCCTGCGGGCACTGCAGGGTAAGACAACCGTCGTACCCGTGATCTCTAAAGCAGATACCATTACCTCAGCCCACATGGCGCATCTGAAACGTACGGTATGGGCGTCATTTAAGAAAGCAGGTCTAGACACCCTGGAGGCGCTGGGGCTAGACGATGGCGAAGCAGACAGCTCATCTGATCCCCACCAACTGAACGAGCAAGACGAAGATATCGCGGCTGCATACCAAGAACGTCCAGGCGTGTCGCGGAAACTGTCCGATGCAAATTTATCGAACACCTCTCAATTGGAGTCGCCTTCGTCTACTAATACTAGCCAATTCTCCGCCACCGACTTTGACCTTGCCAAGCCAACTGTAAAAGCAGCCGACTCCGTAGGCCCCACAACATCCTCTTTGGAACCACGTTCCGCAACTGAAACCCCTTTCCTTCCACTCTCCGTCATTTCGCCGGATTTATACGAGCCGGACGTCCTTGGCAGAAAATTTCCTTGGGGTTTTGCGGACCCATACAACGCCGAGCACTGCGATTTCCTCAGACTAAAGGAGACAGTTTTCAACGAATGGAGAGGAGAGTTGAGGGAGGCAAGTCGGGAGGTATGGTATGAGGGGTGGAGGACCAGTCGGCTGAATGGGAGGGATGCGCGGGCGGGAAGAGGAGTCGGTGAGCACACGATGAAGAGGTGGCGAGGGTGATTACGGAGAGGCTTGGACCTATTCTGAAAGAAAGATGGTCGTGATATCAAGAACGGAAAAAGAGGAGTGTCGGGTGTTCTGCTCTGCATTTGGCGCTGCGCTCATACCCCCTTATGTTTCCATTCCTGTTTACATACCCCCTTACTTCAATTCTATTGTAGTTGAGACTCTTTTTATTTTCACAAGAGGATCAATGTATTATGGCGGCTAGATAGGATGTTCCACATAGTTTGCGCTGAGCGCGGGAGTATTCCCCAAATTGTCTTGTAGTGTTCTTCAAGAAAAGGTGTAGAAGTATCTGATTTTTATGGTGGGATTTGACCTATCAGATCTCTGCCTTACCACGGTACTTTGACTGCCGATGTTTCTGCGTGTCTCAGTAGAGTTTGACATTATACATATAAAGAGAAAAGATAACCACAACACCATTGTACCAGCGCTGTTAGGAATCGAACCTAATATAAACTAAATCACTCAACGACTCGACCGCAACCAACAGGCGTCCGCCCCCGGACGAGGAACATTCCGCTTCGCGTCCACAGTGGAGGGTCAGCATGGGATTCGAACCAACGCACGTCTCGGGGTAACAAATAACAACGGAACTTTTCAATACCTGCGGCTAACAGCGCTGCCAAAGAGAAAAGATAACCACAACAACATTGTACCAGCGCTGTTAGGTATCGAACCTAATATAAACTAAATCACTCAACGACTCATATGTTCCTCTCAAAGAAGACTCTCACTTATACACACGTCACATTCTCAGTATCTTTTAAAATCAACCATGATAAAATCAACCATGATAACAAGTCTTATACATCTCTCTTAATGTAAAGACATTCGTACTACTATACGTTGCATAAGAAATTATAGAAAGGTGCATTTTACTGTAAGCTGGCTAGGACTAAGCGAGACTCGTTGTTGCTTAGTTCGAGGGACGGCTAGCCAAACTCGAATCCTGCTTTGCCCACATCCCCCCTGCTGTAAGTTCAGATCATCTGCTACCTTTACCTTTACTGAACGGGATCTTCCGCAATGGATCAGAATGACACGCCCACTGTCACTCTTCCTTCTCCCTACATTGTTGGATCTAGGAAGTTGATCCTATCTCTCCAAAGCGCACTCCTGCCTTGACACCAAGTTAGCATTACACATTCACGAAATGAACGACCCAGGGCTTGATGACCCAATCAGCAAGGTCGCAGACCGAATAGAAGAAGACAAGGACGAGGAGAGAGAGGCGGAGAATGAGGACGAGCAGACGTTCTTGAATCCGAGGTGCGTGCTCATCTCCGCCTACTCAGAACTACATGCATGCTAATTGCTGGCATAGTCGGTGGTGGTTTGCTTCTACAGCCTTTCCTCTTTTCGCAGGCACATTCGGGCCTATTGCCAGTGCCTTTTCAGTGTGTGCTTTAGTAGTCAATTGGAGGGTAGTGATACCACCTGGTGGGAACGAAGGGGAGAGGGGTACGAATGTGAAGGACCCGCATTGGCTCGTCGCTGTCAACGCTGTATCCCTCATACTGGCCCTAGCGGCCAACATGGCCCTCCTCCTCAATATGGCGCGCCGCCTTTCATTCAAGGTTGCCCAATCCATCACCATAATCGGGTGGTACATTGCGTCCTTCCTCCTCATTGCACTTATTGTCACTGCCACGTACAGCTTGAAGCTCGCGCCTGGGGAGAACCGTGCCTTGACCCAAGCCTTTTATTATGCCATTATAGCTGCTGCCCTATATTTTATTATTGCAACCCTCATGATGTTCACAGTTTATGGAGGGTTAAGAGGCGAATACCCCATGGAGTTCAAGCTCACGACGAGCCAGCGGACTTTGATGTTGCAAACCATTAGTTTTATGGTGTACATGGTTGGAGGTGGTGCTGTGTATGCCAAAATAGAAGGATGGAAATTCTTGGACGGAGTTTACTTTGCCAACTTCACGCTGCTTACTATAGGTATTGGAGACTACACACCTGGAACGCATCTTGGAAGAAGTTTGCTGTTTCCCTACGCCGTCGGTGGTATTGTCATCTTGGGTCTCGTTATAGGGTCTATTCGCTCGCTTGTACTAGAGCGTGGGAAGAAGAAACTCGGGATACGGATGGTTGAGAAGAAAAGAGAAAAGCTACTCCAAGAGCTGTACCGGAAGGAAGAGAAAGACGGTGCTAAAAGTCTTATACCTCTTTCTGGCAGAGAAGACTTTATTGAGGCGGGCATGTCCGAACGCGAGAGGCGGAAGAAAGAGTTTCACCTTATGCGGAAAATCCAGGATCAAGCCTCTAGGAGACAGAAGTGGAATGCGCTACTCATCTCCGGAGGTGCGTGGTTTACTCTTTGGTTTATCGGTGCCGTCGTATTTTGGAGGGCGGAGCGTCATCAAGGCTGGGAATATTTCGAGGCACTCTATTTTGCCTACACGACGCTATTGACTATCGGGTATGGTGATCTCAGGCCGTACAGCAATGCAGGCAAGGTGTTTTTCGTATTCTGGTCACTACTTGCAGTCCCTACCTTGACCATTGTGATCAGCAACATGGGTGATACCGTCGTGAAAAGCGTTCGTGATCTTACGCTCTACCTCGGTGATATAACAGTACTACCAGGGGAGCGAAGTACCAAAGAGCGGCTTAGGAAGGGAGTATCCAAGTTCACCCAAGATAAGGCTCGCGTGCCATTCATGAATGAGCCATCTGGCGTTCTGGCTGAAAAGGGTGGGGACGATACCGAGAAACAGAGTCGTGGCGCCCAGATTGCTGCCACCGATCGGATGGCCGGTGACATTGAGCAGACGGAACTTAATGAAGCCGAGGCTGCCAAGGACCGAGGAGACAAGCTTGGAGTAGACATCCATGAGTATCATTATTTGCTCATCAAAGAGTTTCGGAATGTGTTGAAACATCTCAACGAGTCACCACCGCGAAGGTATAGCTATGAAGAATGGGCTTGGTTTCTCAAATTGATCGGAGAAGACGAGAACTCGGATGCTTCTCATCGGAAAGCACCGGTCAAGGTTCCACGGGGCGATGATAATGGACCAGATACTCAGCAGGGACAAAGTGACGGCAAGGATAAAGAAGCCCGGCAATGGAGTTGGTTGGGCAATCGAAGTCCGTTGATGGGAGAATTGGAAGAGGCCGAGTGGATTCTTGAGCGACTATCCATGACTTTGGAGAAGGAGCTGAAGAAGAAATCGGAAGCAAGGTCATCAGAACAAGCCTCCAGTGCGGAAATGCCTGAGGCTAAATTGCATTCGTCAAGTGGCAGCAGCGGGCTGCTGGACAAAGATCGACCGGAAGTTCCTAAGGAAAGGACTAAGTCAGCATGATACCCTTATTTGGCCTAGTTTTTACGGATAGCTAGGTACGTTTTCACAGTACTACTGAGGATTTCGTTCAGATAATTGCGAAGGATTGGAAGAGTGTTTAATGGTTCTGACACCTAACGTATTATCAAAAATAATTTCCACATACATTCAATACGCTATCCACGAACTTCATTCTACATACTGCACCTTCACCAACCCAGGTCTTCACTAGATGGGTAGCCCGAAATTTCACATTTCCATTGCTTCTTGTGTTATCGCCGATCATCTCGTGTGATCTAACTTCACATCTCACCGCTTGTTCATCTTATATGATTCCCTTACAGATATTCATGCGACTTTACAGCGTCATTCATCGCAGTGCCTGGTTCTGAATGCTACTGAATATTCACGGTAGTCCACTGATTATGCCTCGTGACTCCCCCAAGTTACTCTCATCATGGTTTTTCGAACCTATTACACGTATCTCAAGACCGTCAACAAGACCAGAGTCCATCGCCTCCATCGGTTTCGTGTGGGTAACGACAAAACACCATCTCAACGCACGCAGTGCTTAAGCACCAAATGCCGTCCATCTATCGCCGGTCCGGCACAGTCCCCATGTCAGGATTTATCGTCACACTTGTTCTCCTTCTAGCCCTCTTCTCCATAACGGTCTATGCAACGTACTGGATCTGGCGCTTCGTCCGGAGTCCCTCCCCAACGCAAGATCCACCGGACACATCATCAGCAGCCATCCCAGCTACATCCCCATTCTCATACCTCGACCAACGCCCACTCGCCACCCCAGTTCTAATCCACACGCCCTCAAACCCCATCAAAACCACCCTTCAACCCTCCGAGCCGCGCCGTCCTCCAACTCCCCCTCGCTCTCGCCCAAGTCCGCCTCTATCTCGTCCAACCCCACCACAACTCCGTCAAAAGAAACCGCAACCCCGTCCAAACCCACCCCCCACCAACCAAACCCACCCCAAATCCCGCCCCCCAACCCCCCCGCTCCGCAACCCCAACCGGCCCCCCACCCTCCCCTCCATCTCCGCCCCCGCCGGCACCGGCTCCACCGGCCTCACCCACCGCCTCCCCTCCACCGCCTCCGAACTCGCCCTGGCCACCTACGTCCGCAGCCTATCCGCAGAGCAACTCGACGCGACCGCCCGCGGCGACGGCACCTTTTTCTTCCCCGGGTCCTCGCTCGCAGCCTCGCCGATCCCAGGCGCCTCCTCGTCGGTGGCAGGCTCCGAGATGAGCGCCTTGCCGACGAACGCGGCGTTTGCGGCGGAGTTTGCAAGGCGCGAGCAGAGGCTGAGGGAGCAGGGGTTGGTGGGGAGGGGGTGGGCGCTTGTGATGAGTGAGGGGGGGAGTGTGGGGGAGGGGAGTGTGGGGGTGGGGGATGGGGGGGGGAGGGGGGAGAAGAAGGGGAAGGAGAAGGAGGTGGTGCCGAGGGCGTTGGATGTGAGGAGGGGGGTGGGGAGGTGAGGGACTTTGGAGGGGATCGCGGGGATTTTTGGGCCCGGGGGGGGGGGGGGGGGGGGCTGGGAGAGCAGGCGAGTTGGGATTGACATTCTAGCACAAACGGTATCATCCGTCTCAAATGCCGCATGCAAGCAAACAACTCGTTTCCTGCGCATTTGCATAGCATAGGTTTTGTTTTATCAGATAATTAGCTTTTTCTTTCATAGGGAGTTACGAATCCGGTTTGCATTCTTAAAAAAAAGAAGCCGGCGGACTTTTTTTTAAAATTCTTTGTTGAAGTACATAGCAGGTCTCCTTTTACATCTGTATGTAGAACCATCCCTGAAGTGATATGTACTGTACGCCGCGCTGCTTGCCAATCTACGAAATAGAAGTTCTACTGGAGCGGGCTTGGTTGCTCCTCGAGCTGGAATTGATTTAAAGAAAAATTGGGGCGGTTGGATATTTTCTTGGTTGGGAGGGGTTGTGCAGTAGCTGGATGTGCTTGGGTGTGTGTACGGGAGGGTTTTAGTGGAGGTGGTGGGTTGGTATGGTATGGTTTGGGTTGGGTTGGGGAGCAGGTGATTTATGTAGGTTGGGGTGCAGTGGTGTTGTTCGGAAAGGGGGGGGGGTGTGATTGTGCAGGGTTGGTGGAGGAGGTTATGTATTGCTACTTTTCTGTAGCTATAGTATTCGGTGCGAGTAGCTTTAGGCTCTGGATTGATGGTGTCATCTGACGTTCCCTAATGCTGCCTGTTTTTTACATTCAAATAGCTCCCAATATCACCAAATATCGATCCTTCAGCATCCCCTCCTTGCCCCGCCTGTTTTTTACTGGAGCCATGCTTCGAACCCCTCGTACGTAAGTCAGCCTCTAGCTCTGGGGCCCCTTTGTCCTAAACTCTGAGTCTGATCCGGAAGCTTGAGCGTAGGCTGTCCGTGAGGCAGCAGGGGATGTGAAGATATGGCGTATGGCACTCGGCTGTCTAGATGTTGTTGGCCAGCATTCAGCCAGGGAGCGTCGTCGCCCACGCATCCAACTCAGAGTCTTAAGTTGCTCGGAATCCGAAGGGAGTCTTCGAGGGTTTAGGCGGTTTCGGGATTTTCTACGTTTGCCTACGGCCTTTTTAGCTCATGAAAGGCGCCGAATCGTCTCCCTGCCGCTGCTCTCCGGGTCTGCCTTGTCCAAAGGGTAAAAACTCCTCCTACTCTTCGAGAGCAGGTAAAGAGCGTTTTGTTCGTGTTGGACGAGAAGAAATGATCGAATCGATTCTCGCAGGAGGGTGTCCCTCGTAGAGTAGCGGAAGAATAGAGCCTCGGCTCGAGTAGCGGAAATTCAAGTTCGCTCTGTCTGATCGTGGCCAGGACGATTTGCCGATCGATTGTCCGGCATGTTTGATGGGAGCCGGATGTCGGGGCTCAATAGACGAGTGGCAGTAGGATTAGTTTTAGGAGGGAGATGGAGAAGCGGGTGGGACCGATGTGGGTCGAAGAATGTCAGTTGGACGGTAGATGTTTCAGGCTTTGTTTCAGGCTCAGATCCTTCCCTGTGATCCGGTTGCAAGGGCCTCTTGAACGTTAGAAGCGATTGCTGGGGCTTCTGCTGGCTTAGAGGGTCGGCTGGGGGTGCTTTAGGGCCTGGATATATAGATTGGCAGGAGTAGTATTAAGATAGTGTCCGATGGAGGGCTAGTAGAAGGTTGAGGTATCCGTTCGGGCTTAAGCGGCCTCTTCTGTCTGATATGAGGGAGTTCTTGACATCTTGGAGCGGTCTTCGAGGGGTTTCTGATGATGGAGGGCAAGGTCGGTCGAGAGTGCTTGGTAGGCATGGCGGGGCCCTCAAGTAAATGTGGGTAGGTGTAGAATGACGCGGAAAATCAATAGTCGGCCACTAGGCGTTCAAATTTACTCTCTCATGACCCGTTTTCGAGGGAGCTTGGAAGGTTTAATGCGAGTCCTGGGCTCCCTCGATACGGAAATCCAAGGTTGGCCGGGGTTGCTTGATTGGGGTCTGAAGACAGGTATCTAAGAATAGTATACCAGCTGGCAGAAGCAGCTGCGGTGTGCCGTTCGGGCTTAAGTCATGGTTCATGGCACAGTCGGAGGGTGCTTTGATGGTTCCAGATGTTGGGAACTATGTTGGCTGGAGGAGCTTTGAATACAGGTTGAGAGTACTACTAAGTTGGCATATAACAGCTGGCAGTAGCAGCTCTGATTTTGTCATTCGGACTCGGGCCATCGGTTTTGCTTCCGCCAACTAGATTTATGTCTGCGGGGGCACCAAGGGATGGCCCCCCTAGACTTCAAACCACAGATCCGATGAATCACAGGTAAAGCCACACACACAGTCCTGGTGGAACATCTGTCTCGTGAGATCATCCATAGGTCCTCTTGGAAGTTGTTCCTCCCTTAAATCGAGATCTTTCCTGTCCTAGGCCATGAATCCCCACAACCAAGGGGCAGGCCCGAGACTGCACGTGATCGTCGGCCATACCTCGGCCATAAGAACAATTCATTCAGCATCAACATCTTCCATGACTCTGAAATCTGACTCTTACACCGACACATCCACTCGTAGTACTTAGTGAAGATGCGGGGTACGGCCGTCACATTGCCTTAATAGGTCGATCTGCCGAGAGAATAGAGTGCGACACTGCGGTATATCCGTGAATAGCTTCACCCCAGGGTCATTCGTAGATATTTAAACCGCTCGAACTCAGACCTTCCTCTTTCTTCCTCCATCATCTCTCTCATATATTTCATCAGCCAGTGTATATATCATCAAACACAGTCAAAGGTCTTCGATGATGAGGATGATGAGGACATCCTTATCACTTTGCTCAAGGATGTCTTTCTTTACCATACAATCTTGACCAAGCATTACTGGTGATCAAAGAGGCTCTGGGCCAAGTCATCAACTCTACCTCTTAAAGCTTCTGGCTTTGATAGCTATCTTGAATTCTGCCAATGACTGGCCTTGGAGCTCTTTCCTAAGCACACAAATATAATATTTTATCACCTATAAATATAGACAGTCGATGGTCCGTCAGCTTCAAACATGCTGGATGTCATTATCAGCCGGCACAAGACTGTATTCGCACCACAGTGCTTGGCTTGAGGAAGTCGATAACACTGTCTCTTTGAGGTCCTGGCTTTGGAGGTTCGTGACATAGTGCACAAACATTGTTTGCCGGTCGGAAAGGTGCACCCATATCTGGAGTTTCAGAGAGCTTTATATCAAGAGCAAATTCCACAGGACGCAACAAAGAACGGTACCACCTATACTATTATATATTTAGGTCAGTATCATCATAAGTCTGGAAATTTCGGAAGAAGGGCTGACGTCATAGTCAGCCGGTACCAAGAGAATCTTCGCATGCAGCTCGACGTATGATTACTGGCAATGACTCGCCGAAAGCTTCTTCTCGCAACACTCCCCATGAAGTACTCGAAGGTATTGAAGGGACCAGATGTGGGTCGATCATAGACGAGGAACAAAAAACTCGTCACAGGGTTTGACGGAAATAGTCCATGGAAGTGGGGAGCTTGAAGAAATAAACCTAATCAGCTGTTGAAGAAACCTAAATCATGTAAGATCGGAACTGGCATTGGCGAACGATTGGTTCGGGTGTCGGTGAACGATACGCCTTTCCAAGCGCAATAGTCCCCGGACTCCTTTGCTCAGACAACAAGGGAAGTAGACCAAGACCAGCGTGAAAGGTCTAGCAGCCAAAGTCGAAGGACCCGGGATTGAAGAAGCTGGCACGAACTTGAACAGTAGTACGAAGACCGGGTGGTGTCTCTGTATGGAAACAGCTGAAGTGGCTTATGAAAAGCACAAGCACCAATGTTCACTGCCACCGACACAATCGAGCTGCGAGACCTACCTGCACGCAGTCGTCTTTCACGATCCCACCGAGATTCTACGTTCGACAAGGAAAAAGGCGCGTCCAGGGACGAAGACCAAATTCTCTGACAGTCGAATCCCCATACAAGGTCAGCTCTTCGGTTCGCCCCTCATCTCCGCCCTCGCCACACTTACGGCTTAGGTTCTGGCTCACTCTCTTCCTCCCTTGATCATATTATCGCTTCTATACGGCTTTTTCGGCGGAGGATACGTCGTCTTGTGGGCCAGGATAGGAACCTTTCTGGACGATGATGACCCAACTATTGCCTTGACCACGTTCGGTGTTTTTGCATTCCTAAAGGGCGTAGGGAATGTGCTTGCAGGACCGATCAGTTCTCTTCTAATAACGCAAGCTGCTACCGCACGACAATACGCTATCGGCAGGTACAAAGGCGTGGTTATATATACTGGAGTCTGCATGTTTGTCAGCTCACTTGCCATGGTTGTCTGGTATATAGGGCGGATGATACCCAAGCGGATCCTGCGTTGTCTTGCCGTATGGCGCTGCCCTGCCTGATGGAGCAGGTTCACAAACTATCGACGCCATGATAGTTCCAAAACATGCCTCCATGATAACGGCGTCTTGACTCAAGTCATAGACTATATGGCCGATTTCACTATTGAGGAGTGAGGCTGTGAACCAGCGATCCCGTGAGCGTCGCTGAATCGAGTAGCGGAAGTGAATAAAGCGGTCTTGACTAGGATGGCCCAGATTATTACAAATGTAACGATCAAGGGCGAGGCAGCAAACCAGCGATCCCATGAACACGGCTGGAGTGAGCCTCGGAAGTACGACTATGAATCGTACAACGCCGGCACTCGCGAAGAGCGTGAAGCTATCGAATACGAGTGGAAGGAGGAATATGAAGATGTGGACCCGAAAACTTACTATTGGTGAGGCTCCCAAAGACAAGAATAGCACGTCAAAAGGCCGGAACATCCCAAGCTGGAGAGAATGCTCTCCAAGGACCATGCCAGTATACAAATCGGGCATTGAGTTTGACACATACTCAACTTCCTCATATTGCGGCTTGGTCGTGATGCAATTACGGAATCCATAGTCGTAACGTCCCAAACTCCATCGAGCTGGGTATCTGAATTCCTTATCTGTGATAACAGCGCGAAATCGAGGAGCTGAAGAGAAGCTTGCCGCAGTAAGAGCCAAGAAATCCGCTTCTACTGCCGCAAGACAGGCACAATTACGAGACAATACTGTGATTGACCTAAGGAACGGCCAATCTACTATATCTGGGACGGGCTTGACCTCTCATCATTACGCGGAGCCGCGACGTACCTTAACCTCGCCAACGTCATCAGCGCAGTCATGAAAATCACTGCCCGCTCAGGGATCTTGCCCTTCTTTAGCTGATTACTTAAAGCCGCTCCAGAATTTGCTTGACCACAGGAATTGAAGAAAGTCATAGCTCGCTCAGTGTTCTTCTCCATCCATCACGAGGGTGAGGCGGCCCAAGACTGGACCACTTGTCGTAAACGTTCGAAAGAGTGTTCAGTAGTAGATCTGAACACCGATTCTTACACCAAGAAATTCCCACAGCCACACTCCGTCACACAGTAGATCTCTTCGCTGGCTGGTGACGTAGGAGAGCGAAGAAAGTTACGACTCTCCGAAGATTCTTACTTTCTGTTGCTAGTCACACAGAAGTTATTTCGTTGGCATCATAAATCACGGCGGAAAGACAGCCGGAAGCCTATCGGTCAAGCTACGCTCAGTCTATTGTTTGGGTCACGGGGACGATGAAAGACGTTATGAAGTCCAGAACACGGAATTCAGATCCATGAGCGATGTCCGCCGGCGGCGACAGATTCGGCTGACGAACCGCTCATGATCTGACTTGTGTCGGGAGAAGACCCCACAAGACAGAGCATTGAAGCCGTGGATGACGAGCGTGAGCTTGTTTGCCGGTTTAAGCACAGTGTAATGAGAAACTTGGTAAATACTCAGATGTCATGAACACTTACACCACGGCCGATGAAAGTCACTTCCCGCTCAGCGCTCCTGTCTTCTCTGGCTTTCTCGCGCAGCAACATCACTTCCTAACTTCAAATCGAGCGTCATCAGAAGGTCACAAGCGCCGGATTGGTATCACTAGGCACCGGAATGGTATCGATCGCAGAGCCACATCCGGGTATTGTGTCGAAACGAGAGGCGCACGGCTCGTTTGCCTTCTATCAGAGATACAATGTAATGCTTGAGAGCCTCGACTAAGGAAGAGAGCTCAGGCGGGTGGGATTTGGCGAGTGGACAAAGAGACAATGTTTACGGTGGTGGCAGTGGGCCGCTATATAATCTCGACGTGATGGTTTTCGAAACAACAAACCACCGATTCCTTGGTGTATTCACGCTACATGTATCATACCTTGCTACGTTGGCTCCGACCATCCCAGTGGAATTCGAACCAGTTTCTTATTGATAAGGATATCGCTCACTCTGTATATATATCTGCAGTGTTTTTGGACCTCCTGTTCCCAACCCACAGCTTTAGACGTCTCTAATGCCATTCGACAAGCTACCCATCGAGGCACTCGGTATGATCGTGTTGAAACGCGATTATTCGGACCTGAAAACTGCAAATGGAGAAGCACGATGCTCAAGCACTAATTTATACCTTATCAGAGTACGTGCGAACAGTGACAGCGGCTCCAGGGATTCTGCCGGTACCCTCTTTCACCAACCTAGAGAACTCATCCAGCTTGAGACAAGTACATTCCGCTCCGGAGATTCTGCAGGTTTTTGTTGCACCATCAAACGGACCGGCTCACCCCTGAAACCCAGGGGTCAAGCAATCACGGCCTTGTCCACTTCAGATGCCCAGGAAGTCCTATACTTGACACAGTAACCTGACAACAGCTTCACGCGGCTCATCATCCAATACTCGAAACTTGCTAGTGTCAATATGCAGCTTCCTAAAGATGGTGAACTACGATGCTCAAGCACAGATTCATAGCATGTCAAAGTACGTGCGAAAAGTGACGACGGCTTCAGAGGTCCTATCAGGATTTCCGTTCGTCGATCTTGACGACTCATTTACGTTGAGAGATAACAGCGGTCTCAGAGATTCTGCCAATACGCTCTTTTAAGAGATCTTGTTCTGCGTGAGAGTGATAGTGAAGGCAGAGTGTTCATTCTGCCATCGATTCAGCGGCTTTCTATTCCTTTCATTTCTACAGAGATGTTGCCAATATTGCGTCGAATGCCATTACGATATCGAGCCGATCATTCGTTACATGGCGACTCAAGCATACAAGGTCCCAGTAAGGCTCTTCAAAAGCTCCTTAGGATGCAGTGGCCATCGGGTTACTTCGGGGAACCTGTCAGACCACGGACAAAGCCATTTGGATGAGATAAGTTGATGAGCCGAGGGTTGGCTCGCCAAGCTGGGAATAACCGGCAAGGTTGTGTGAATTTAGCTTGATCAATCTCAAGAATTCTTTCAAGCCTGAGAAGAGTACATCGACTACTAGCGACGTCAGAGTGTGTCGAGGCCCAAGTCGGCCAAACAGCACCAGGCAGTGAACAACTACTAAGAAGAGGAATAAGAACATTTTGCCAAAGTTTCTTCTGGTTTTGCTTTTCAAACAGGAAGCGCCCTTAGTGAAAGATGGATTAGCTCGGAACGAGGTACCTTACTGGACAACTCAACTTCTGTCTAGCGGACGATAAAATTCACCACGCTACGGCTCGTCAGTTCAACGACTTTGTGTGCATTACACTCATTTGTCTTAGATTGGACGGTCCACAAAAAGTGCGTCCTGTCACGGTTAATGTGATGGAAACTGTGCACGTGGGTGCGATCACATCTTGGGGTAAATCCTAAATAATTTGTCCGCTGGAATCCAAGTCATCGAGCAACTAGGGTGAGATGGAAGAGCAGAAGAAGGAGCTGGAGGAGAAGGTAAAAGAGGAGGTGGAGGGGGGGAAATCTGCCCTGCATTGATATATATAGCCAACTACGGTGCAAGGCTGCGGATCATGCTCAGAGTTTCACGATCTCCGTCGCACTGAATACTATATAAAGAATTGCTCACTATCCGTGGTTTCAAATCGACTACAAGGCTTTGGTCAAAGAGCTGGGACCAGACTGTACTACCGAAGCAGTTGTTCACGGCATTGCCATATACCGTATCGAAGGCAAAGCTCGGCTTTAATAAAGGAGAGAATTTGCTGGTTGTTCCTCCAGACACTGGAACTTCCTGCGCGCTTGAGGGAGTTTAGGACCTCAAGCAGCTAGCAATCCAGATAATGCTTCGACCGATAGTTGAGTCAGCGAAGCACTTGGAAATCGATCATCAGCTCCGCCAACTCGCCGTGCCGACCATGATTTGGGTGTTCGAGCCTCATCCGTTGATAGAGCTCCTGGTGACGATAGCGATACAGCAATGCTCCTTCGCCAGTCTCGTGACCAATGCAGGGACTTGAAAGAGGGATTCGGGAAAACGTTCTGAAGAATCAATAGAGAACATGATTCGTTGAAGAAGCAGAAGGGGGAAGGGTTGGCCCAGCTTAAGATGTAGAGACGTGAAAGCGGGTTCGGGGAAACGTTCTGAAGAATCAGTAGAGAACATGATTCGATAAGACACAAAAGGAAAAGCTTGAATCGGCTCAAAAAGCCTTAAAGATTCAGCGCGAGTAACAGACAAACTCGGACCTAAGATAGCGGAGCTGATGAGCGTGCAAGTTTCGAGTCGTGAAAGCTCGACTGTACTCTCTTGCCGGACTACTATATACCTCAGACAGCGTGCTGTCGCACAGTAGTGGTGGCGACGCATTCCAGGACCTCTTCCTCTGGACATCCATCTCTTTCCCACTTGCAATAATTCAGATCAAGGTCGGCAAAGGAAATGTGGCACATTCAGAAGAACTGTACTGGGAAGAGCTTCTTACACAAAGCCTAAATCAAGGTCGGCAAAGCAAATGTGGCACATTCAGAAGAACTGTGCTGGGAAGAGCTTCTCACACAAAGCCTAAATGAAGGTCGGCAAAGGAAATTTGACACACCCAGAAGAACTGTGCTGGGAAGAGCTTCTTACACAAAGCCTAAATCTCCATGCAGGCGGATTCGAGGATCTTCACTTCCACCCTTTAATTGTGGGTTGGCATAACTACTAAATATATGTCACTGCATGTTCTGGATCGAACCAGTGGCACCAGGCAGCGGCTGCTCCATCGTTTTGGCCATCTCCTCGCGTCTCTCGCAAATGGCATGCTTACGGTACTATCTCTTACCAGAGCTTGGTCGGTGAAGGTTGGTTAGGGATATATATAAAGGTCGACCGTTGAAAGGAAGTGATTGATAGACGCGCTATGGCGTGAAAGAGGGAATGCAAACGAGGATGACAGAACCTACGGGCAGTCTCTCAAGACCCATCCTGAGAGTGGTAGCAGTCAATCAACTTTCCAAACTGATGGGGAATCCGCTAGGGACTAAATTATGGGTTGAAGGCCAAGCTAAGAATGGCAAAGATGGCAATCTGTTTCCTTCGCCGTCGCAGCGCGTGGTGGGTTTTGGGGGTCCGGGGGATAAAGAGTCCAGGGGGCGAAAAAAGGTGGGCCCAATAGATATCATCAAAGATATAGACGGAGTGGATAGAAAAGATTATTATTGAATAGTATATAGCAATAGATGCGCAAATTTATAACCTTTGCTCAATGGCACGAGAGATGAAAGTTTTTCCGTGCCCGCTTGCTTGTCTTTGATCAAGGAGACGACGTGAGCGTGGTTCCCGAATTAGAACAAAGCCATTTACGACCACTGAGTTTTGTTCTACTGTAGACCATCGGATCCGAGCAATCATTTTTCAGATTACGAAACGCGTAATTTTTTTTTCTTTTTCTTCTTTTTTCCGACAGTAATCTGGGAAAAGGGGATACTTAGGTGAACGTTGGCGTGTTCCCCCTCCTCCCCTCCTCCCTCCTCCCTCCTCCCTCCTCCCTCCTCCCCTCTCCACTCTTCTCTTCTTCTTCTTCTTCTTCTTCTTCTTCCCTAAGGGGGACATTCTGCGCTTTTTTTTCTAGACGACGTTTGTTTGATCTTTGTCACCCCGCACACCTCCCCTCTGCCTTTTTTTTTCTTTTTCTTTCACATCTTCATACTTTACATGTCATTCCCATACACGCATCTCATATCGTTCGTTTTCCACCCTCTCTCTTATATTATTTACCGATGATTTATCAGTCAGTCTTTCGAAGCGCTCAGATGCTCACTTCATCTTATCTCATCTTATCTTAGCCGGTTTCCTTTCGAAGCTAGCGCTTCTACCAGAGCCATGAGCATTGAGTTTGAACTTGATACTGCACAGCTCCACAGATCCTGTTCGAAGGGGCAAAGACGCACGGTTGCTTGAATTTTGATAGCATCGCTGAACCTAGCACTGCACCTTTTGATCCCTCAACCTCTCTCAGCACCGCTCTACTCCAGCACCGACATGAGCAGGCGTCCACAGAGACGATCACGGAGCAGCAGCGGCCATGGGTCCTTCCAGTGCTATCACCGCCATCCCACTACCTCCTCAGCAGCCTTCAGGCCAAGGAGGTTTAGCACAGGATGAAGAGGAGGAATGGGAAATCAAAAAGATTCTTGACAGGAGATGGACGGAAAGGGGCTATGACTACAAGGTGCGCTGGAACGATACATGGCTCCCTGGACGCGAGCTTGTGAACACACAGGACTTACTGGGGGCTTTTGAGGCCGAGGCCATCATGTGCAGCCTAGACGCAAGCGGGGCAGACCGGCACGCTCACATCGCTGTAGGTGATCTATAGCTGCTTTGTTCAAGGTGAAGGTATATATGTCCTTGATTCTATCTGAGCATCTGTTCCCAGGTTTTGTAATTTGTCACTACAAGTTCTCAGTCTTCCTTCCCTCAAGCTTGCAACCCATTTTCAATAGTACTGCTGAAGTCATTTGTGCATGGCTTGTTCATCTACATCAACGACGATTCATTTTTGTAATGATGCTAGAGGCTTTCCTGCATCAACAGTATTGTTGCTGACATGAAATTTATCATTTTAGTCATTCGCTGTGGTCTAGTTCAAAGCTTTTTGAATCATATTTCAAGCGAAATCGTAACGAGAATTCTGCATTGTGAAATAGACAGCAGATTACAGACACTTCAATCTTTTAATGTTGAGAGGCTCTTTTGTGGCCAGCGCTGTGTTGTGAGGTTAGCAGACGAAGATGAGATTAATACATTCATCTTGTTTAATTGTGCCGTACTTGTATCGAGATGTTATCTGATTTGCAGACAAATTCATTATGCAAAAATGTGCTGAATACAATCGCTTCTCAGCATAGGGTGTCCTCAATCAAGTCGCAAAGCTATTGCTGTTGACAGGGTTGATGCAAAAGAATTCCTTGGTAAAAAGAGGTCGACCTCAAGTGCCTGACCATTCTCTCAATTGACTGGTTGAATCAAGTGTATCTGGATGATTTGGCATACTCTTTGCGCGTAATTCAACGACTCTTTTCATCAATGCAATGGCTTCGCTGTGACGACCTTGAGAGTTGTAGGTATATGCTAGGTTGCCCATGCTGGTCAGCGTGTCTGGATGCTCTGCTTTCAGCACCCTTACCATCGTCTCCATCACTTGCACCTCCAGCTCCTCTGCCTCGTCCCACCGCCCCTGATTCCCGTACGTGACTGCCAGATTGGCCATGCTGATCAGCGTGTCTGGATGCTCTGCTTTCAGCACCCTTAGACTCGTCTTCATCACTTGCACCTCCAGCTCCTCTGCCTCGTCCCACCGCCCCTGATTCCGGTACGTGGCTGCCAGATTGCCCATGCTGATCAGCGTGTCTGGATGCTCTGCTTTCAGCACCCTTAGACTCGTCTCCATCACTTGCACCTGCAGCTCCTCTGCCTCGTCCCACCGCCCCTGATTCCCGTACGTGACTGCCAGATTGATCATGCTGATCAGTGTGTCTGGATGCTCTGCTTTCAGCACCCTTAGACTCGTCTCCATCACTTGCACCTGCAGCTCCTCTGCCTCGTCCCACCGCCCCTGATTCCCGTACGTGACTGCCAGGTTGCCCATGCTGATCAGCGTGTCTGGATGCTCTGCTTTCAGCACTCTTATCCTCGTCTCCATCACTTGCACCTCCAGCTCCTCTGCCTCGTCCCACCGCCCCTGATTCCAGTACGTGGCTGCCAGATTGGCCATGCTGGTCAGCGTGTCTGGATGCTCTAACCCAAAGATTTTCTGTCTCATCTCAAAAGCAGCTATACTTCTTGTACAGGCAATTTCAAATCGTCCTTGCAGCATATCAAAGCAAGCTATCTTTTGTAAAAGATAGGAATATTGCTCTGAACGCATCTTCTTTACATTTCTGTATTGAATCACGGTTTCTGCGTGAGGCAAGAGAGTTTCACATGCGGTCCAGGTTTCAAAAACACCACTTGGGAAGTTTTCTGCAACCTTTAGCAAGGCTTGTTCTTGCCACTTTTCTTTCGTGCCCTCCATCTCCAGCCATTTTCGAGTGGCCAGCTGCACCAGTCGATGCAATTGATAGCTTGCTCCATTGTATTCAACACTGATAAGTGAGAACGCTTGTAAAGTTCCTAATGCCGTCATTACATCAACATTGCGGTCGGTATCATTTTTTAAAAGATTCTTTGAAATCCCCTGCCGATCTAGGACCGCCATAAGTGATAGCATCTCCGCGGCACGGGACTTCTGTTTGCTTGTAAGATCAAAGGATAGCTTCCAGGTTCTGATAACAGAGTTCTGGCTTTCCGAATCCCTTCTGAGGTCCCCAAGATCCTCACTTAATAAGTCTTGTACCTCAGAATCATTGGTGTGGAACATATCAAGGTACTCTGCGAGACTACAGTTATTCTGGCTGAGGAAGGCGGCTGCTTGCGTGATTGCGAGTGGTACATATTCTAAAGCATCAAGGAGCGTTCTAGAGTCTTTGTCATTCCAGGTATCAGGTTGTTCAGATTGAGCTCGCAATAGTTCCTGTGCCTCTGAAGAAGTCATGAGTGGTACCATGATAGATGCGTGTCTACCCGCCAGTCTTTCGCTCATACGTTTATCTCTTGTGGTGATCAACATCAAACCCCGTGAGTTTTGAGGTAAATAATGTGAAAGAGGCCTTGTCTGCTCAAGATCAGTGATAGTTGATGTTGGCTTTGCAAAGAATGTATCTAGATCATCAGCGTTGTCCAACACCATCAACCATTGTTCATTGTCATTGAACCATTCAGAGACCAATAGAAGCGTATCAACTGCAGGGGCATTCCACCCAGGAAGTTCCAGTCTTCTTGCTATATCCCTGTATGCTTGCTTAAGCCGTTGTCTTGTACTAGCATGAACCCAGACAATATGCTTATTGGGGTGAAGATTCCGATATCGATAACAGTATTCAATAGCAATCTGTGATTTTCTAAGCAAGTTTTAGCAACAGGTTATATACACATTTTAGAAACCAGCTTACCCAGCACCACCGATCCCTGCTAATGAAATACGATGATGAGCTTTGATTTGCTCGTTGATATTCTTGAAAACCTGAACGCGATCCACAAACATAGCATCTTTGTTGAACGGTACTAAGAACAGAGGTTTCGCCATTTTTAAAGAATCTACATGTATGAGATTAGCATTATTTCTCCTCATAAGTAGAACTTCTTAATTTCAGCAAGCTTGTTTATACACTTGATTCATGTAGCAGTGACATAGTACATCTTTTCAAGTTTTAATCATAAAGGCTGCAATCACGGTTCTATAGAAAATGTATGTTGATTGGAATTCAAGATCGTACAGTTAAAATGGGAACAATACCATGCGTAGGTTGCAGTCCTTTCACCCATCTCCTCAACTCTCCTAGAATTGACTCATATCCATCATCATCTCTGCTGCCGAATTTGGTCATATCCTGAACTGTCAGCTTGATTATATAGGCAACGAAAGATATCACTTGCCATGTGATTAGCACGTATTCCATAGTTTGCATATCCAGGGATGATCGCGGAATCCATTTCAACGACCTGAACATAATTAACACAACTTTAAAGTAGTGCACTTGTAGTCATATTTACTTTGCCAACAACAGGAAGCGGAAGCTCCTCAAAGAAACAGGTAATGGCTATTTCTGAACCTTCGTTTACACGCATTCTCAACAGACCATGAAACCCATCTTGAACTCTGGCAAGCATTTCTGATCCGGGTCGAAGAACAGATACAATATCGAAATTTGGGTATTTGATTATCCTTGCAATTGTTGTTCCAAATTTGGCCCACGCTGCAAGATCCGCTCCATGATGTGGTGTACCTAAGAATGATATGCCTATGGTACAGGAGCTGACCTGTCGCAAGTGTCTTTCAGGATGGTTTCTGGATGTCCACAGGCAGTCCTGCGTAACAAGGCCTCCGAGACTGTGCGCGACAAAGACAATCTTCCGATCTTCCTGTACACAAATCAGCACTGCAAAAGGGATATACACATAGGGTCATAGTCTCACAGTATCCGATTTTTCTCTCAGACGTGTGAGTCCTCCAAGTAAATTCAGCGCATGATTGCCTACTCGATTTTGAGAGGCTGGACTCCAGAAATTGACCACGTCTGCATCATATCCGAAGGACAGTATTCGACTATTGGGAATATCACAGCTTAGAAGAGAGGCTGGCCAGTGAATTCCTGTCTGCTGGTGACACCATGTTCTAGCTGGATCCCCTGTCAGGCCATGTACAAAGACGATGCTATGAGGAGCACAGCAGCGTCAGCAGATTTCAGCGTGGAGTTGAAGGAAGCTCTTACTCAACAACAGTCGCTGTGGGGTCGGATGGTTCATGTAGAACCCTCACACCGAGCCCTGGATTCGCGTTTGGATTCCAATCAACAAGCCGTTCTGTGTCACTCACGGTCTCTTTCCCTTCATATTCTGTTGTGTTCTTTGCCGTGCCTGGGGAATCTGCGGGACCCAAGTTCTCACCCGCCGGAGCTTCTCTTTTCTTTGATCTGAATAGCTTTGGCATGGTTTCATGCTGCTCAGCTGGTACAAAGGATGTAGGGGCCGCCTCTCTTCCCTACGGAAACGAGGCAATACCGCTGTATTTTGACTGGTATTCGCACATGCTTTATCAAGGCTGAAGCTCGATCATTAGGCTGAGCCCACCACTGATAAGATGCTCAGCCGAATCGACAGCTAACTCTAACTTGCGATTGGGCAAACCCAACTGGGCACCTAAATCCCGATAAATCCGCTGTCTTCAGCCTTAGATGGATATCATTCAGCCGCACAATAGCAGCAATCTAGTCGGTAGTTTCTGTCCCCTCGTTCTCAAAGTCGGCCTCTGCAAATTCCTACCCGGCTGGTCGTACGACGACGAGAAAACCAGGACTTTCCGTCATGCCGGGTAAAGATTTATGCCTACTATCCCTTGATGACGGTGGAGTGCGTGCGCTGTCGTCACTCGCAATCCTCAGACGACTAATGGAGACCATCAACCCGGATGCGCCGCAGAAGCCATGCGAGTATTTCAACATGATTGGAGGAACGAGTACCGGTGGATTGATCGCTATCATGCTGGGTCGTCTTGAGATGAATATAGATGAATGTATCGATGCTTACGTCGCATTGTTTGATCGAGTTTTTCGAAAGAAGCGGCATCGTGTCACAATAAGCGGAAACGTGCAGGGGAGGTTCGATATGGAGGAGTTGGAACGGTCAATTCGAGAAATCGTAAAACGAAAGGACCAAGCAGGCGAAAATGCCCTCCTCAAAGGATCCGAGAAGCAGCAGTGCAAAGTGTTAGTTCTTCGAAATTTACGTCCATCATTATAATCCTGGTGATGCTAACGACCTCTAGATTTGTATGCGCCCTGAGCAAAGAGACTGCCGACACAGTCCTTTTCACATCGTATCCCTCTCGAGGATCATCGGATATGTACAATAAAACACGAATTTGGGAGGCAGCTTGAGCTACATCGGCTGCATCGTCCTTTTTTGATCCAATCACAATCGGTCAGTTCGAAGAAGAGTTCGTCGATAAGGCTGTAGGGACCATTGATCCTGCCGCGCAGCTTTGGAACGAGGCCAAAAGTATATGGTCCGACGAAGCGCTTGAAGGAAACATCAAATGCCTGGTGTCCATCGGCACCGGAGTTCCAAGCTTGACTAGCTATGGATCAAGCCTCCTTGAGATTGGAAAGACATTGCAACAGAGACGGAACAAACAGCAGAGGCTTTTCATCAAACACACTCAGATCTCGACGATGGGAATCGATACCTTCGCTTCAACGTTTCCCATGGGCTTAAGAGTATTGGGCTCGAAGATGCAACACAGAAGAACAAGATCATGGCCGCCACAACTCGTTATGCGGCTTCGGAAAGTGTGATGAAACAAATGAAGCTTTGTGGAAACAAACTCTCAACACGAGAATGTGCGTCAAGGTTTGCCTGATAACTTTCGCTTTGTTTAACTCTCTGAATAGACACTGGACCATACAAAGTGTCATTCAGTTTGAAAGGCTTACCGCGTGCATCCAAATTCGTAGCTTGCGACCAGGAAATGTATGGCCTTGAGGGAAACCTTCTTCCCAAGCCAACTCGTGAGACTCGCCGGAAGGTGTTCGTCTTAACGGACTTGGTGGCTCCGGCAAGACCCAGCTAGCAATCGAGTTCGCTCAACGATCCCAGAAGATTTTCAGTTCCATCTTTTGGTCAACGGCGACAGTAGAGAAAGCGTGCGTCAAAGTTTTGCTCAGATTGCTCGAAAATTGCCGAAAGATCAGATTCCGAATTGGTGTAGGAAATTCTTCAGAGCATCCCCTGAGGAGCTAGACGAAATCATTAGCAATGTTCTTCATTGGGTTGATCAGCACGGAAACAATCGATGGCTTCTCATCTTCGACAACGTTGACCGTGACCATTCCCTTGAAGCAGATGATCCTCAATCATTTGCCGTGGAGGATTTTTTTCCAGAAGTCAATCACGGCTCTAGTTTGATAACGAGCCGCTTACGACAGCTTCGGCAACACGGGCAGGATAGGCAACTTGGGAGGATGAGCAATCTGCAAGGAGTGAAAGTATTACAATGCAGAATAGGACGATCACTTGAAGGTAATGAAAACAGTCTGATGACCTTATTTCAATGCGCTAAGCACTATAGGCATTGAGAGAATCGTCGACCTAGTGGGTGGACTTCCACTTGCACTTGCTTATGCAGGCTCTTATATTCACGGAACGACTATAAGCGTGGATGACTATATCCGATTCTATCAAGAGACATGGGAGAAGCTTTTCAACAATAAGACAACGCAATTAAAGGATTATCCTCGCAGCATTTTATCCACTTACACCATTTCCTATGAGTATGTTCAACGCAATGACGCTAGCGCCGCAAAATTGCTTAATTTATTTGCATATCTTGATCATTCAGATCTGTGGTACTTTTTGTTAACGTCGTTACTTGACGAGAGCATTGTTCCAAAAGAGACATTGCCCATCTAGTTTTCACATGAAATAAAGACAGAACTTGATTTTACACAGAAGATTCGAATGCTGCTGGATTACTCCTTGATAGAAACACGGTATGACATCTCATCATATGCGATTCATCCAATTATGCAAAGGGATATCCACTCAAAAAAGGAAGGGATGCTCTCAAACATGGTAATAAGGTTCTAGTCGCTGAACAGTTGAGTGGAACTCACGCAATATCTCTATCATTGGCTTTTCAAAACCTAGCCTTCCGGCTTCTGAAATGCCACGATTTATCACGTCTTTTCCCGGAGCTGTCAGGCGTCTTCAAGAAGGTCTTAGCTAACGACGGGCACAAGGACGGGCAAGAGGATAGAGACGAAGAGGATAGAGACGACGAGGATGAAGAGGAGAACGAGACGTGGGACGAGAATACAGCAAGAGATAGAAATATAGCTATAGCCTGCCGGTTTCCTCAAAGGACAAAGGAAAAACTAAAGGACATGGAGGTATTTCTTGACCAAAGTCAAGAAATATATAATCGTGAGTACCTGCTACGTGAAAGCTTTATGTTTCATTGACTGATTAATTGGGAACAAGGTGGACTCGGTCGAACCGCAGGACCACTAACCCCGAAAGTGCCAGCGCTGGTCAAGGTCACGATCTACCACCGCAATTTGCTGGAACCGGGCAGAGCACTACGCAATCACAGGGCGAGTTTCAAAGTACCAAACGCCAACGCCAGCATGCATGACCAGCTGGCTGCGATCGACACTCAGGCAGATCAAAAAGCTTTGGGGGCTCAGCGCAATCAAAGACCACACGGCCAAAAAGACTTACTGGTTGAACCAGGAACGCAACAATCAAATCCACCATTAGCCCCTGAACAGGATCTACTTTCAAACCTTGCAACATCTTCGAGATTTGCTGAAGCCTTAAGGCCGTAACTTAGCAATCTTCCACTTCAAATGACCATAACAGCAGCCGATGAGATCAGCACGCCAGCCAGCATACCTGTAGCCCAGCCACCTATTGCGCCTACCCCGTGGAACTATCAGGCTGAATCGTTTCAGCCGGGGAATAGTGCATTGCAGAATTCACAATTTGAACACCGGCCATACCATCTATAACCAGCGTGGAATATTTGTGGCAGCTGCAGAAAGACAAGATGAAGGGCATTACAACGAAGGCCAAAGTCAACATCATATCAATGGTAAGTTGACTGTTCGTAAACTGGCGTACCAGACTAACCAGTTGCATCAGACAATAATATATCCAATAATGTTTTGTCGGCCGATAATTTTCTGATAGAAGGTTATGAAAACATTGGATACCTTCTCGATGAATTTATCAGCAATACATCAGAACCTCTGAAGCCTTCAGCCTCTTCAGTGCTTTAACCCCTATGGCTCCATCAAAACCTAATGCAAAGCGCACGCCAGTTACTTGAGAACGATTGATCAACACAATTGGCGACCTCCAGACCCTCGCCACTTCCCAGCTCATATGATGTTCCATCGAACGTCTGCAGGCCGTTTGAGGAGTTTGTTTTTCTAGTGAAACATACGTGATCGCAAGGTGTCGCGCGTTTGGTGGTAAGAGCGGTACATTGTTTGGGTTAGCGCATCGAGTGTACACCATGGGTCTTGAATCAAGCAAATACACCTTCTCCACATCAACTCCCATTTGTTGTGCGGCGCCCTCTTTCCCCCGTTCCTGAGCTTTGTATCAGTAACAGTTCCAGTTGTGAGAACGAAGTGTTCAGACCTTGAAATACTCTTGGATGTTGAAAGACTCAGCTACGTGTGGAAGGGTTGTCATAGGTCATGATAACAGATTGGTGAGGAGCTCTGGCCGATCTTTCTGAATTAGTTGATCCAACTCGGCTTTCGCACGATTGGCCGATTCCCTATCCACCGCAAGGAACTTTCCACTTCTAGACTTTTGCCTAAATTAGTTAGTCCTAACCTTTATATTTTATATTGAGGACGGAGGGCTTCAGCCCTACCATCACAACCACTGTTCTTCTCGCAACGCCACTACTACTACTACTACTATGCCCTTATCAAGGTAGCTTCAGTTACACTTGTTTCGCGGACCATCACAATCCTACTTCTGCTGACGAGCATACCGTTATACAGTTTCGTCACGGCCAAGTTGATCTCTGGGGCAATGGACAAGCTCGTCAGCTTCATGGTTCAATCGTACCGTTGGTGATATTTCGAGGGACCTATGAGGGGCTCTACGTGTACACTTCTTCACTTGCCCTAGGCATTCCATATTCTGGGCTCCTCATGGCTATTAAGGAACCGTTGTCTCTAGATCCTCGGCTGAGGACTGTTGATGACCTTGCTAAAGCTTTAACCTACAAAGCGCAAGTTCTCACTCAACAATCATCTGCCAATACATCTCTTTCTCACATGAAGTTAATTGTTGATTGTTTTGAGTTCCAAATACAGGATCTGAAGCGTCACATCATAACATGTATCTTGAAAATTGAACAGCAGGATGCTCATATTTCAAAGCTTCCCATTGTTCTGACGCACATGGATATGACGTCTTTCAAATACCTTGTTGATGCAGCTTCCGGACAAGTCACTGCGATCCTTGATTGGGATGGCGCTGAATATCTCCCTGTAGGCCGCAATTTTCACTTTGTTGAACATCTGTTTGGATACATGACGAGAGACGGTTGGGAGGACAGTGAAGATCGCGAGGTACTTGGTTCGTTTTTTCATCAAAGAGTCTGTCAACATCTGGTCTCCCAAGGGTTTGATGGGAGTGATTTCACAGCACTCGAACGCGAGAAGACATTAGGAACCCTCATTTATTATGTGCCTAAGCTTCTTGAGTGGAAGGAGGGACGCGCTGAAAATTCCTTTTCTTGGGAGAGAGATGACCAGAACTGGAGTCCTGCACGCATTTAGCACCCTAGATGTTGCTGCACATTCGTCCGATCTCGGCTGTTCAACAATCAACGCTTTCTCGCCCCGATGACCTTTTGGCCTGCAGCCTTACCGAGGATGAGCCTCACTAGGATCAGGTGATGGCCTTGTCATCTTCTAACCCACCTTACCCTTTCGCGCCACCAGGTGCGAAGAAGACTTCCGGTAGAGATTACCCAGGAGGGCCAGGATGACCAGGTAGCGAAGGCACGCGGGCATCATCTCACCGCCCTCAATCACAGGCTATGTCCGTGCCTCCTCCTTTGGGAACCCAGTGGGGCGGTGGGTCCAGAAATGGAGTCTGGGGGAGCCGGAAATGGAGCGGGGGGTTCAAAATGGGAGCCCGGGGGGGGGGCAGAAATGGAGCGGGGCCCAGAAATGGAGCGGGGGGTCCAAAATGGGACTCGGGGGGGTTGCCCAGAAACGAAGCAAAGAGGGGGGGGGTCTCCCAGAAAAGAAACAGTCGGGAGCCAGAGGTGAAGCGCGGGGTTCAAAGATGCATTGATGTTCTTCTCGAACATAAACACTCATCTCGCTCAGTTCAAGACAAGGATAATTCGTCCCATCATTTACACTTGATCCCATTCCGAGTCTTCTGCGCCTGGAAACATACAGTATGCCTTAAGACACAACAGTTTTACAAGAAAGGAAATGCGAAACTTGATGAAAAAGGTCAGACCAACTGGCGCGGTTATATCATGCGGACCTTGCATTTGATAATTCGCAAGAATGGAAGGTATTATGTATACTTATCGATCGTCGGACCACGAAACAATGGCCTCCCACCATGTGTAACAGATATTGTCTGTGTGATCCCAAATACTTTGATCTAAAACCGACTTGAGCTTAGAAAGCATCGGTATCCTTTGTCTATATCAATCTGGCTATCCAGAGACTTTTGAGCACGTCTCCCCGTAAAAGACCGCCAAAAGTCGGAGGCAATGCCGACAATCCCCTGTTGACACCAAGCCAACAACGATAGGTTACGCCCATTAGATCCTCCTGCGGTGCCTTTCACTATAGATCTGCTTTTTCAAAGTCAAGAAATCCAATACAACTCAGACTTATTCCAAGATCTCGTGACGACTTTTAAGTGTCGAGGATATTTCCCTTCCCACATCGCGATTTACGGGATACCAGATCGCCCATCTGTTTGCCGATACAAACAGTGGACGAGTACCGGAATAACAATCTCTAGCTTCTTGGCAAGTGCTCCACCGCTTTTTCCATGTATTCTAGTGCAGGAAGATTAGTCGTAATTGCGAATCGCCAGCTGTAAACCAGTCATCAGGTTCGCGATTCGAAGTATTCCAAGGTTTACCTTGACGCTCACCACCAACCACGAGGAGCGTAGAGGTTCATCCATCTCCCACCACCTCACTCGCATCCTGTGCCGGTTTGTTTAAATGCGTCAAGTGACCACCGTCGGCGAGCTATGTACATATCATCACCAGAATCCGAAAATGGAGTTTGACTCCACTTCTTTGCTTTGAGAGTGTCGACATCATAACGTTCTTTCTAACATCGCGTACCTTAGAACAACCGCTAAACGTCCCTTTCTTTTCCCGTGTTGTTCAACCCAACAGCGACAAATTCGACCGTTTGAAAGTCTTCTTCGCTGTAATCAAGACCAATGATATATTCAAGAAATCAAAGACAACGACCGAAGCCGCTTATCACTCACTCACTCACCAGGATAGCGCGTCAACAGTCGAACTGATATACTAAATCGAAGTTATTCATGACATTTGGGAGTCACGAAGGAAGACCGCAAATGGGTGATGGTGGTTTATGGGAAGGAAGAATCGATTTGCTAAAGTGGGGGGGCCTGTAATAAGGCTAGTCCTGCGAGTATGCCTTCATAAGACCAAAATCTCAAGCGAAAAGACTGGCTCGCCGACAGGGCATGTTTACTTGATCAAACTGGCGAAGCTTAATGCCCAATATTATTGGTTACCGTAAAGGGATAAGATGAGGATATCGTTAAATTATCGACACGAAATTATATACCTTAGGTTCTCCCGGGTGGAAATCTTGGGAGAAAGTCATCCTAATGCTCCTCCAATACTATTTGCCAAGTTATGTTTACTTGATGGCGATACAAAAACTGCCACTGCCACGCATTGTGCTCATCATATCGGGGTGCCCTGTACCTTCAAGGGATGCGCCTCGGTGTTGAATACGAAATGATTCGTGCCCTGGTTCTCTACTTGCCACACGGCGTCCTGTGATGTGGTTAGCACGGCCGTCTACATTGTTTGTTGCAGAAAGACAGGGAGCCACTCACAGCTGCATGGATCAGGTACGAGTACTTCATGACCTCGGCGAAGAAGAAACTTTCTTGCACGTTCTGGAAGCCCCCGCCGCCGGGGGTGTTGACGTCGTTGATGGAACTGAAGCCGGACCCTACTCTCGTGGTTGCGTTGATAGCGACAAAGGCGTCCCAGGACCAGTCTCTGTACATTTGGTCGCCCGTAGCCCTATTGATTATTAGCAGCCCATCCCGTAGTCGGCGCGAGAGCGAGCAAGGCATACCTGTATGCGTAATAGAAACTCTCAAGGACTTCCGGACGCAGAACGTAGTTGGGGTTGGTGATGTAAAAACCCGACTTCTCGTAGAACGCGGTCTGAGCAGGGTCAATGGTTGAGGAGTTCCAGCTCCAGCTGTCGGGACCGATCCCGGTAGCGGTGCTGGCGTAGGTGTCGTGGCAGCCGTTTACGAGCGCAAGACCAAAATCAATGTACTTTTGTTGCTTGAGAACTTGACCGCCAAGGATAAAATTCCCACCATCAAAACAAGTCAAGTGCTGGGAAGCGTTTACGAAGGTGTGGTTCTCGAATGAGGCCAAAAAGGTCAGATCTGGTCGAGAGGAGGGATGCGAAGTCAAGTACTCCATCGTCGAATCTGCTGCCGCGACCCAGCGGTCTCGGTAATTGGCGTACTTGTCCGAGTTGTAGACAAACATCTTGATGAGATATTCGTAAAAACTGTCATCACCGCCGTTCCAACCTCCATTGGCATCCAAGAACATGCCAGATTGGATGTCAAGGTTGGTACCCACCAACCCTGGAAAGGGCTCTGAGCTTGCTGGTTTAGGGTTCAGTAGGTTAGATTCCGCCTTTTGAGCTAAATTTCCGTACTCAGGGTCTCCGGTCAAGTCCGAGAGATGCTGCCATTCCAATACGAGAGTGCCAACCGTAGCAAGGCCGTTGGTACTTCCACCGTCGGTGGTTTGAGAGTCAATGATGAGTCCATTGGAAGGAATGCCCGACTGGGTATTGAAAGAGTATTTGAGAGTATCCCCTAGAGTCTTGGCTTGCTTAAGGAGGTCATCCACTTGAGTCTTGTCCTGAGCCAAATTTGGCAAGGGTCCACTGAGAAGATCGTAGCCAGCCAACATACCACCAAGGTATCTGATGGTAGTTTCAAAAAGACTGACTGTGGTGCTGGTCTTTGTGAAATCAACGGTAGGAATATAAGCCAGGATTTGGTTGACGATTGGCTTGAGCTCCATAACGACTGCCGTACTGTCCTACGTTTAGATAATGAAACTTTAGAAGCATTGATGAAAAATACCTTAATGCGTCTACAGCGGTTGCGCCCCAGTTGTTTCTTGGGTTGTCACATGTGTTGGTGACGGGGAGTAGTCTACAACTCGGATTAGATGGAATGTAGTGTAAGAAACGGAGGTGTCACGCACTCATCTTGCCCTTTGCAATACTTGTAATATCCATCCCAAGCAAAGGTGAAAGCAGCCTTGACGGCGTCTGCTCTTTGTCGGTTCAAGCCATGGTCATTAGGGCGGCCGGATTGCGGGTCGCGGACTCTTAGATGTCCATCATACGGTACACCTGCGGCGGGGAAAGCAACAACTTGCGTGGCAGCTAGTGCCAGTGGAAGAATTGAATAATGCATGGTGCAAGCTCAGGTATGTACTTGAAGAATTTATATGAACAAAGCTACCGAAACTCGGCACTCTCCTTGGACTGATGAAGCGCTTGGAGAAGGAGCGAACGACATGTGGAGAAGTGGAGCTATATGTAGCCATCGAATAGCGGAGAACAGCGAAAAGGAGGTCAAAGGACGTCAGGTCAACAGACTCTCCTTCTATTGTAACACTGCAGGCATTCGGGTATTCAACACACTGGGAGCGACATTGCGAGATTCCTCTTTGGGCGGAAAAAGCATATTCGCTGGGTGCCTGACGGCTTGAATCCTTGGATTTGTCCATGTTCGACGTCGAACATGTCGTGATAGACGCGTTGTAGCATCGTGGAGTGGTGTTCTGTGAGCGGGTCATTTGGTTTGCTCCGCTGATGGTAACCTTAAGCTCTTTCCCGGCATAGTGACGTGCACTTCCCCGCAATTTTGGATTCTACATATGGAGTTGCTGTGAGCCGGGCGAGGTGGGTCAGTCATCTGTCGCCCACTCGTGATAGAGTAGCCGTAGGCGCCGCGAAGTCGAATCTCCGTCTTCTCCCCACTTCCGGAGCACTAGCCCAGAGTGTTCGGGAGGATCACAAGATAGACTTCCGCTAGAGCAGGTACAGTACACCGACTGCAGTGGCTCCTGCACAGAGGAGAAGCTAGAGCACATATCCCGGTGGACCAGAGCTGCAGCATCTAAGGGGGCAGAAAAGAGCGGATGTTGTGCATCGGGCAACGGGAGCAGAGGTGGAAGGTTGCGGCGGTAGCGGACGGCTTAGCGCGATACTAAAGGCTCGTCAAGATCTCCCCTCCACAAATCATCGTCTTTTTCTCTCTGTTGGAGAATCATCGGTCTTACGAGTAGTGGTCGCAACTGGATCAGGCTGGTTGGGATCCTCGCGACACTCTGGCAGGATCCTGCGCAATGTGTGCTACTTGGTTTCTCAAATGAGAGTCGTAAATGTAAGAAGTCCTGGATAGGCTACTTACTTTACAGTACTTACCCCCCGGACCAATGTCGAGTCCAAGCAAATGACAGAGTTCAGATGACCGGGGGATTATTACCTTGTGGTTTGTACGTTGGTCACACAGAGGAAAGTATCTCACAACTCTGCAAGAGTATCATATAACACCCCCCTCGACAATACTGTGCTGCTGCAGGCTGAAGCACGACGGAAGGTTGCTGAAGTCCCCACACGACGAACACGCTCACGCTGTGAATGGATGCGAACTATTGGGGTGACACCTTTCGGGTTGATGTGCGCCGAAAGAAAAAGCTTAATTGGACATCGAATCGCAATCCAGGAGATTCCTTCCCCTTTCTCTGGCGCCAGTCTACTCGTCAGCATGTTGGACATGGCTGTCTACATGATGCTACAGCCCCATAATATACGTGATACATTACTTTACAGTATACAAGATGAACGGACGGGATCACTGAGTTCGTGGACAGGGATGACGGCAGACCCAGCAGCGCGGTTGAGGGGTAAATTGGGTAGTCATTCGCCCTCGGTCATTCGCTACGCTAAGGGGGAGTATTGCAAATCATCTTTCGCATGTGAGGCATATACTGTATCATGTTGGAATGGTTGAGGCTCGAGCGTTACATGGATTTAGCCTCTAATCAAGGTGCTACTGCTGCGACGCGGCTTCCTTCAGCAGTTCCGCCCAAGGCTTGCTGTCCTCACAGAATGAATGCTGCAGCCGCTATGATCACGACGATTTCAGTGACTCCCGCGGGCATCTTACTGGCCGCACCGGTGAATTGAGCCGGATTTGCCGCAAGCGTCTTCGTGCTGCTGGCGGATGCCTTACCCACTGAGCTTGCACTGACACCTGCCGAAGCACCCAGTGGTGATGTGGAATTGCCGGATGGAAAGGGAGCAGCGTTGATGGGCCGAACACTCTGACTGGGTTTGGTGGATGCTGCCGTTTGGCCGGGGTTCATGGGTACTGGGACGATGATCATCGTTGACACAAGCGCAACACTCGATGATGATCCAGCGCTGACTGTAGATGCAAGACTGACCGAGGCAACTGGGGCCGTTCCACTGGCTGTAGACGTAAGACTGATCGCAGAGATCGAGGCAACTGGCGCCATTCCACTGACTGTCGAGGCAGAGCTTTGAGCTTTCGCCGTTTGGCTAGGGTTTAGCGGAATCGGAGAAATGGCTATTGTAACGACGGAGGCAGTGCTGGGTGAAGGCCCATTGCTCGTCGCAGCGACCGAGCCTTGAGCTTGAGAAGAAGCCGCCGTTGTCGCAGTGGAAGTGAGGGACGTGGTTTTTGTTCCTCTTGAGGGTTGAGTGATAACAGAGCTACTGGCTTGGACTGGGCTGTTACCTGACGTTGACGAGGATTGAGGCCCCACACTGGCAGGAGCGCTGGACGGACTTTGTGGCGGTACTGATACCCCGGAGTTTGTAGAGAGCGGCGCAGTGGTAGTTGGAGCGATACATTGTGTGCAGACGGTCGATACTGAGGTGCTAATCACTGTCGACACAGATAGAGTAGTCTGTACAATCACACTCCCGCTCGATGTCAACGTCTTTGTTACAGGGCATGTCGTCACGGTGGTATAGACGATATCGGTCGTTACAACCGCCTGCGTAGCAGCTGGCGCCGATGCGACGGGAGCGGCTGCGGAGCTGGAACTAGCCGACGAGGTTAATTTTGTCACAGGAGCCGATGCAGTACTCGAAGCTAAGGTCCCTGTCGGGGCTAGAGAAGAGGTAGGTGGAGCAATGCATCTCGTGCAGATTGTCGAAGTGCTAGTGCTGTAGATCGTCGAGACGGTTGAAGTCGTCTGAGTAACTGGCCGTCCACTCGAAGTCACGGTCTGGGTCACCGGGCAGGTTGTCAGTGTGGTGTACACGCTATTCATCATAGTTAGCATCAGTGGAAACAATAGAGTGTGGCAACCTACATTTCAGTCGTGACCACCGCCTGGGTTATGGATGAACCTTGTGGAGGACTAGCTTCTGAGCTTGAAGCGGCAACTGACGGAGGATTTCCCGAGGTACCTGGCGGAGAATTATTAGTGGACGGTAAGCTAGCTTCAGCACTTGAGTCGAACGAACCTGCTGATATAACCGTTCCATGACCATGGGTAGATGTCGTCACAGGGTAGATTGAAGTCGAGAGCCTAGCTGGGCAGCTCGTGACCTCTGGACCACAACTAGTGACAGTAATAACTTCCGTTGTATATACGACGCCTTCCGTGGGAGTCGGCTGGGAAGTAGAGTTGTTGCTGACAGGGTACGGTGCGTTGGACGAACTTCCAGGGCTAAGCGAGAAGCTAGCTGAAACACCAGTTGGAAGGGCAAAGATTGGGGCAGAACCACCGGTACCAATACTCTTGGTGAACGACGTGGTATTATGCGTGACACTGCTGCTGGGTCGCGTGAACGGTGCAGAGCCCGTCGGAATGAGCGGTGGAGTGGGACCCGGTGTTGTTGTCGAGTTCCATAACCCAGTACCGCTTGTGTGCGACGGCACGGACAGGGAGGCCGATGCAAAGGTTGGTATGTCGGTGCTTCCTGTGGACGACGAAGTCGATGAAGCTGAGGTACTGGACTGGCTAGACGAGGTTGACGTGGTAGATGTTACAGAAGAGGAGCCTGAGCTGCTAGACGAGGTTGACGTGGTAGATGTTACAGAAGAGGAGCCTGAGCTGCTAGACGAGATTGATGTAGTGGCCGTTGCAGAAGAGGAGGCTGAGGTGCTAGACGACGTGGACATCGAAGACGAGACAGAAGATGAAGAGGTAGGACTCGGCAAAGCTGACGTGATCGATGTCTGAACAGCGCAATTCGAGCTCATTAACTCGTCTTTGAGGACATCTACGTAAGGTCTTCCACCGATTGAGTTTGACTCCGACGACGTCGCCTCGAACACCATAAGACCACCAAAATTGTCCGGATAGTCGCACTGGAATTTACTGATCAATTGTGAAACTTCGCTTGGCTCAATATACATCTTCGCATCATACGTCATTGCTGGCGACGACGGTAGCCCGAGGTAGACTTTGGCATGAGGATTTCTTGACGAGCGGATAAAATCTACCCATTTCTTGAAACTGATATCGGTTGACGGACCTCCGAAGCTGCCGTAGGTATGGTCAAAGAAAGCTCGCGCGGAACACTCAGGAGTGTTGTAGAACTGGACAAAGACGAAATCGAAATAAGATTTCTCAATGGCGTCTGCTAAATGGACATCAGGTACGACACACTGTGGAGCGCTTGAAATGTAATAGGTCTTCTCTTCGAGGACGTAGAAACTCCGTAGCGTATTGATCACCGTCGCATAGCCTCGAGAGAGGGCTGGCGCGTTGGACACCTTGGAAAGCGAACTCTCGATATCAAAGTCAAATCCGTCAACAACTGCATCGCCAAAAGGCCGAGGGCCAGTGTAGGATGGGTCTTTAGGACCAAAGGCGTTCCATAAGAAGTTGGCAAATCTTATAGCTGAAGCATCATCTTCGATCTCCTGGTTTGTCGGGACGGCGCCCCCAAGGGAAAGGAGAATCTTCTTTCCAGCGTTTTGACAAGTTACGATATCGGGTCCTATGAGAGGGCAATCGGAGAGCAAAGGGCTACTCGAGCCATCTAGGTTCTTATATGTCGAGTTCCCGCATTGATTCGCAAAGTTTGTGCCAGGGTAACCTCCACCAGCCTGGTCAGGAAAGACATTTAGAAAACCGATCGGAATAATGTCAATGCTCGAGTCCTGGCAGTAATGAGCTAATCGCTGTTGGCCGTCTCCTTGACCCTATAATGTCAGATAAGCATTAGTCATACTCTCTTACATTCATGCAGCCTTTCGATGTTGACATACCCAGTACACCGCCATGTTTGTATTGAGAGAGGCATCAAATGCCGCAGCGCAGGATGAGAACGCTGCGGTGGCAATAGCCGCGATTGCCAGGGAATTAACGGTATGCATGTTGTTGTGAATGAATTAAGTTGGATGCAATATACAGGGCACGATTAGGAATGTAGCAATTGTATAACGAAATGAGCGTGTATATGTAAAGATATTGTCAAAGACAGGACGCAGACAAATGTCTGCACGGTGCAAAAAGCGGCCGCCGCGAAGAAGAAACGATTGTGGTAAGATAGACAGAGGTGAAGAAAGAAAAGCAGAAAAGAGAAGATGAGGGGATACAACTATCAGGACCTCTATGTACGGTAGGACCCCTGGACATCCAGGCGCTCTGTCCTAGCACCTGGGCCATGACTCGCAATCTAATTCTACGCCCGTTGTCTGCCATCTGCGAATGCTGCTTCTCCGGACCCAAGCTCAATGCGGAGTATTATTATTGCGTATTGACACATGAGGCACGCCAAATTGCACCCTTTTCGAATCCTATGATCGTAAACTTGATTCTAGCGCAAGACGGTTGTCCTACGGTCTTGTTCCTGCAGTAGTCGCATCTTCGCTGATTCTCATTCGGCGATGGAAATTGTTTGTGGAAATTGGTCGTTGATCTCCGTTCCGCGAGCATCCGGGCGGTAGAGCGGTGCGAAGTTTCCCCGAACATACAATAACACCCGATGATATGCCGAAAGCCTACTCTCCACCTACAGAGTACTCTAGCAGAACGTGGTTTTGATTTGGGCATGGGCAGATGTCTCGGCGAAGGTAGTTGTTTTACAGCTCAGCGTTGCAAATCATCAGGCTATATCATAGCTTGACCGGGCTTGCAAAGATAGGCAGTTATATCGCTCAGCCTTATTGGGCCAACATTGTGACTCCTTCACGGGCAATTAAAGTCTAAAGTACGCCTGCCTCACAATAATATACCGGGGTGCCGATTGTACCTGAATCGTTCGGCCGACAGACCGCGCGATGTTTTCTATATCCAGCACGCATAGAGGGACGTGACACGTGCCAAGGTACTCCGTATATACATTGTATTGCCTAACTTGCACTCTCTCTTTCGCCCTTCACCGTCTCCAATTTTGCCCTGGCCTGGCGCATGCGCTTGAACAGGGTCAGATCCAACGGCAACCTGTCTCCCATCCAAGTAGCTCTCTGTGTATGATCCCTCTCCTCATCATCGGTGTTGGGGTGTACCAACGCGCTCAGTGGGCCTCGATTGATCACCAGCCATGGGATGAACGCGCCAAATTGCTTTGGAGTGAACAAGTTCACTTCAAACATGGCCACCGGGTGAGGCCCAACGGGTCTGTCCCATACCTTGTAAATGCGAAGCTCTGGAAACTCTCGACGGATGCGCTCCCAGAGTTCAAGGGCGAACTTCGCTTGATCTTGGTTGTTCTGTCAAATAGCTAGTCAGTACTGATTCTCCTTGAGGGCAAGCCACCCGAACCTGGAAGTAGTAGATATGAACGTCAAAGCCACCACGTTCGCCATTATCGATAGGTTGCACAAACCTTTGGTAAGCCCTGCTGGGAACGTTGGTTGTTGGATTGACAAAGCTTTTGCCGTCGCTCCTTTTCTCGCTAAATTTCATTAGGCGCAAAACATGACATTTGGTAGCGACACACATGCTCTGGAAGGGCTGGCAAGTTCTCGTAACCCTCTAGAGGCGACGTGTATCTATACAGCGAAGGGTCCGCCATTTGCAGAGAAGCTCTTGATACTTGTTTGACTGTACGGTGGTAGTTGCAATGTTGCCCTTTCTCTAACGAGGAATCACGTGGCTCGGAGTCTCCGAGTACCTTGTTCCCTTTTCAATTTACTAAGCTTCAATTATACCAAGCATTGCTTTCGAACAAGTTCACTGTATGTAGATTGTGCTTAAGCTCAAGGTTTGGCTGACTCCATATTCCTATATCCTTACAATTTCGCCCGTTCGGTCTTGATGTCGCGCCCACTGCGCACTGTATTACAAATCTTTGATTAGCGCTCCATCACGGCTACCCATAATCCAAGGCCCATCAACCCGAGTGTAGTAAGAAACAAACCGTAAGTTTTGCTACAGGTCACACCTGGTCCTGTTGAATCGGAATCTGTTCGACCGTAAAATCTCCAAACATTTCTCGCTTATCATCTTCTGCAACCGGGCCATCTCCTGTTTTTCAATTTCCCTACCGTAATACGATTGGTGGAACAAGGTAAAATGGAAGTAAACGTACTCTTAACTTTATATTACTGCATGCGGCGATTCAGGCCTGCAGCTCCAACAATGTGGAGATGGCACAAAAAGCGCAACTCTGTCAGGGGTTCCAGTTGAGTGCAAACAAGCGGGTGTATTTGGCCCATCTTGCAGTTTGCTCAACTCTTCGCCGAACAACGATTAAAGAGCTCGCTGGTGACTATGTATACTGACTCCGCAGAATCTAAAGATGGGCGAGCCAGCCTCGTCAAGGTATGGACTGTTTTTCGATGTGAAAGTAAACCTTTTCGAAGCTATGGAAAACGCTGCTTTCAAGCAACGTAAAAAAGCGGATCTCAGTGGCATTTTAAGGGATTCCTCTGAGGAGATTGGCAGGCTCCGGCATCATGAAATCACGGTACAGCTGGACGACTTCGTTGAGCCTACACATCCCGGATCGTTTAACGATTGTTAGTACAGACCTGCCCTAAGGCTAGATTTTGTCGGTTCCACTAAGATATCTCCAGACGAAGCACAACCTATTCAGCTTGTTTTGAAATTTTTCGATTTTTCTGATCCTGCGTGGAAGTCCAGTCTAAATTCCATATTCAAGACTGTGGCCCTTGAAGGAACGGACCTGCCTCCGCTTTATTGCGAAACCAACAATTCGACACACCTGAAAATCGGCATCCGCTTGAAAGAGGTTCAACTGGTCATGGAGCGTTTGAATACACCGCATATAAGAGACTGGCCATTTTAGTCCTAACCTTTGAGAGCGAAATAGATAAAATGCTTGCGGATCACATGGGCTTCATCAACCACAATGTAGGAATGCTTAGACCTTGTTCTACATTTTTAAGCTGACATGACTCTAGGCATCTGCTCTGTCTAATGCACAGAACTCCAACTTTCGAGATTCGTCGCCCAAAGAGAAGCTTCGCCACGTGTGGGAGAAGGGCATGTCAACGCCGGAAATCGTTGAATTGATGTGCCCCAACGATCATTCCATCGAATATTCCTGTCCACCGGATCACTCTACGCATCACTCAGAATGGCGAGGCTTCTATAAATACAATTTCTTACCATTGCTTGATCAACAGAGAACAGTGCCCACACCCCGTGTCGAATTTCGCCAACACCAAGGAACTATTAACTCGTCGGAAATGACATATTGGATTCTGATTGTCTGTGGTCTCTTCCAACTAGCTGGTATCATTAGCGATTCCTGCCTCGGACGTCTAGTGCATTTGAATGATTCGAGGGATGTTTGCATGACAGAGCTTTTCCGGATGATAGCTGCGGGGAACGAAAGAACTGACCATGATATGTTGGAGATGATGCGACACTACAGTCGAAAGATCATGTCGCGCGGTACGCAACTGAGGGGGAAAACGAAATTGAGATTACGAAGGCGAGAAGCTGGTGCCAGGGAGATTGCATGGAAGGACCTGAGTTCTGAGGAACGTATAACCGCAAGGCCAGCCGGCCTCAGGAGTACCTCTAAGGTCACTCCTTAGAACCGATCTTTTGAGCAAGGTGTGGCTCCGCACCTATTCTCCTTGGAATCGCACCCAATACTTTAAATCCAGGATCTACAGCAGCCCATAGGAGGCCCGAGACTCACGAATCAGTATCCCATCTCGAAGATCATATTAGTAACACGATTGAAAATCGCCCCAGTGCAAATAAACCAAGTGCAGACCGCTCAATAGAAGGACTCCTAGCGGAATGAGTCCCAGCAATCACAACGGTACGACTGATGAAGAAAGTTTGGACGCAAGTGCTGAGCATTTTGTTGTCGGTCAACTAGGTCGAGGCCTTATAAACCTTGGTAACACCTTTTACCTCAACTCCGCAATGCAACTGCTTACGGCATGCGAACCATCCAGAACGGCAATCGCAAGTGTGCATTTAGGCAATGAATTGCACGCTCATCTTCACCGTTCTGACAGAGACAGGTTCCGTGAAAACTCATCGATATTAGTGACTTTGGGACGTGAGATTCTAGGCGTCATTGCCTCAATCAAGGACTCTGGCCGCAAGGATGCAGTCTCGCCAGAGAAGCTTATTGTAAGGAGTTCGCGCATCAATGATCTCATGACTAATATAGGGATAGATTTATTCAAGGATCCTCCACCCAGTTTTTGACTCCAACGAACAGCAAGATGCTGGAGAGTTTCTTTTGCTTTTAATGGATGCAATCCATTCGTTGACTAGGCGTGCACGATCACTATTTCTAAATGACGAGCACCTGGTAGCTCTACTGCCGAAGTGTCAGCAAGGCTGGGAAGAAAATTTTCGAATTGAAGGCGCATCATCTATCAGAGAGGGATTCTCTTGTCAGATCATATCCAGCATAAGCTGCAAGCTTTCTTGTCTACCGGAATATCTTTTTATTCAGCTCAATAGATTTGCTGGTAATCAATACCTAAGTAAGATTGTACAGTTGATCGAATTCCCATTGAGAGGACTGGACCTCAAACCAGCTGTACATCCGGACCTTCGGGGCTCGATGGATATGCTCTACGAATGCATTAGTATTATAGAAAATATCGGCGCTACCCTAGAGTCTGGGCACTACAAAGCAAACGTCAAATGCGTTGATGGAGATCAGGATGCTGGATGGATTGAGTATAATGACGAAACCTTGACCAAGTACGGAGAAGAAGAGATCGTTGTAGGTACCCAAATATTGCTTATGGTTTCTAGCCTCTTTTTAATAACTATGTTTTGTTTGGAACGAGAACACCTACATTCTCCTGTACAAAAACTACGGAACACACTCGCCAGCTCGGCCGTCAACAGAAAATCCAAAACCACAGACCGAGCCCTCGTCACCGAAATAGAAATTCCATAACACCAAGCGAACCATCACAATCATCGATGAAGCTACCATTTTCTCGCCTCGCAAGTCTAAAAGAAAAGGCAATTAGGAGCTCAGAGAAAAGTAGATGGAACTCGGCAGCACCCATCAACGAAACCTGGTAGTTAGACCGACCTTGACGCGTTGGCAACGATGGCTCCGGGTAAATATGACGTGACAAGACGGGGATCCGACGACTTCGATGAACGTTTTAGTCGAGTACCCAATTTACGAGGTACCTTCTGCATTCATTGCTTTCCATTACTTTCAGAACGGAGGAATGCCAGATTTCAATCATCGTGCCTACAGCAATCCCGGCGTGATCGGAAAGCGACGACTACCGTAGAACGTACGACTCTCTAACTTGGAAGTGGGCACGGTAACGTTGTGGAGCTTATAGCAGCTACCAGACCCAGTGAATGTAACCACCACATGTTGAGGCCAATCGTCAGTACTCTCGTTGACAGCCCGGGCAGAGGTTCCGCCCTATAGCAAGGTATGGTCAGCATATGGGTAACATGAATGGTTGCTTCCATGTTCTCCTTGGTCTCCTAATGATACCTTAAGGTGTTGTTTAGGGCTCTGGATGCGGGTTTAGGGTTTAGGGTTTATCACTACGGAGTACCTTGGACTGTTTTATGCACGTTTCGGGGGCTAGTGCTGAAGCCGCGAATAAAGGCCGTTAGCTCCGGACACGCTCAAGACCGAGGGGATGCCAACAATGCCGAAAGAGCCGAATACATCTACTACAGTGGTGCAGTAGTATATGTTTGCGCCAAGTCCGCATGCTCTTCATGATGGATCGCTATCATATTCGTATTGTCGCCTGCCTCCTCACATCGGAACAGTCGCCTCTTAGATTTTATACCTACGATTGGGCCGACCCTTAGCACACTACAGTCAGTATTTGGCTTCATTGCCGCTCCGGAAGGGCCTAGAAAATCCCGTTCAGATATTTCTGAACCGATTAATCCAGTAAGAACATCGATTGAAGAGACTTGAGGGTTCGCTTTGAACAGATGCCGGAATTAGAGCCGGTACGAACAGCAGCAAGCGTAGACTCTCGAGGGAGTGGACCTCGCTCGTCTGGATCTCGAAACAGCTCTAAAAACCGTCCTCAATTGCACAACGTCTTCTCGGGCCGACATCTCGATGATCATTCGACCTACCACGGCCACGATGAACTCACACCCAAAGAAGAAGGTCAATGGGTCGAGGACGACTCGGATTACTCCGAGCAGGTGAGAAAGGACGAAAATGAGAAAGCAGAAGAGGATGGAACTCGGGAAACATCAGAGGTCAGAGGAGGGATACTGACCGAGCGAGATCTTGAGGCGCCGTTAGAGAGGAAGCAGACTACGAAATCAATCAGAGACCCGAACCTGGTATGACTATTTCCTCCCGAGGCTTGACCGGAAGAAAGACTAACTGGAACAAAGGTCACCTGGGAAGGTCCAGACGATCCGGAAAATCCCAAAAACTGGTCGCGAAAGCGAAAATGGGCTGCTACGGTCGTTGTATCATCTTTCACATTCATCTCGCCAGTCTCATCATCAATGGTGGCACCTGCTATTTCAGCCATCTCGAAAGAATTCGGCATCGAAAATGAAGTAGAGCAACAATTAGTACTCTCAGTGTTTGTTTTAGCTTTTGCGATTGGTCCCTTGATACTTGGTCCTTTGTCCGAGATATATGGCCGTGTGCCGGTGTTGCAGCTTGCCAATCTCTTCTACTTGGCCTTTAATATTGCTTGTGGGGTAAGCAGGAACAAGGGCGAGATGATAGCGTTCAGATTCCTAAGTGGTTTAGGTAAGTTTTTTAACCGTTGCTTTTTCAAAGAAACTGAGAATTGTAGCCATTGACTCTATTAGGTGGTAGTGCTCCTTTGGCGGTAAGTCGGAGTGGAAACCTTGCAATGACAGTTTTTATGGACACTTATATTTACAGATTGGAGGAGGTGTTCTGAGTGACTGTTGGCGGGCGGAAGAGCGAGGCTTGGCAATCAGCATCTACAGTCTGGCTCCCCTCCTAGGCCCGGCAATTGGACCCATAGCAGGAGGCTTCATCACGCAAAACTCCACATGGCGGTGGGCTTTTTACGCAACATCAATCGCCGATGCCATCATCCAAATATTCGGCTTGTTCTTCCTCCGCGAGACGTTGTAAGTTAAACCCCCTTGACCTTCCCATACGAGTACTTACCCTGCCCGAAGCCCCCCTAAACTCCTACACGCCAAAGCCGAAAAGCTCCGCAAAGAAAACAACAACACGGCCCTCCACACCGAATACGAACATCCCGAACGCTCCCTCGCCAACACCATGAAACGCTCTCTCTCCCGCCCCTTCATCCTCCTCGGCACTCAAGTCATCGTCCAAGTCCTCGCGATCTACATGGCCTACCTCTACGGCCTCATTTACCTCGTCCTCTCCACCTTCCCCAGCCTCTGGGAACTCCGATACCACGAAACCGTCGGCATCGGTGGCCTCAATTACATCTCCCTCGGCCTCGGCTTCTTCCTCGGCACCCAAATCTGCGCCCCCATCAACGACCGCATCTACAGACAGCTGAAGAAGAAAAACAACAACACCGGCCGCCCCGAGTTCCGCATCCCCCTCATGATCCCCGGCTCCGTCCTCGTCCCCACCGGCCTCTTCATCTACGGCTGGACCGCCCAGTACCACACCCACTGGATCGGCCCCAACATCGGCGCCGCCCTCTTCGCCGCCGGCACCATCATCGGCTTCCAGTGCATCCAGACCTACCTCGTCGACACCTACACCCGTTACGCCGCCTCCGCGGTCGCCGCCGCGACGGTGCTGAGAAGCTTGGCTGGGTTTGGGTTTCCGCTGTTTGCGCCGTATATGTATAGTAAGCTGGATTACGGGTGGGGGAATAGCTTGCTGGGATTTGTGGCCGTGGGGTTGGGGGTACCGGCGCCGATTCTGTTTTGGGTGTTTGGGAAGAGGTTGAGGGAGAGGAGTCCGTATGCCGCGGGGGGCGGGGATTGACGCGGCTCGGTGGGTTGGGGGTGGTGCGTTGGGAGTTCAGGAGCATTGGATGGGTGGGTGTACAAGAGGTGGTTTGAGCTGTGATTAAGCGCATGCTCATCATAAACCTACACTCAGCTCGCCGCTCTAAATAAACCCCTCTCGGTCCTCACGATTGTCATATCAACAGCGAACAAAATCTCAAAAACCCAATGCAACCCCCCTTAATACTGTTCCCACCCCCCGGGCGTCCATCCCTGCCCCGGATAACTCGTCGGACTCATCAGAATCCTTTCCTCCCCCTCGTCCCCCACCCTCGCCCCCGCCCCCCCAGTCGACGCCCCCATCTCCAACTCCCGCTGCCGCTTCTTCCTCGACTCCGCCGACGTGTTCTTCGCGGAAATATTTTGCGCCGGCGGAGTGGGGGTCATCATGTTTGTCTGCAGTGGCGGAAGCGACATGCGGATTTCTGTGGACAGTCGCCGGGGAGATGGCGCGGGGGGCTCGCTGAGGTGGGAGGGGGAGCGGGAATGGGAATGGGAATGTTGAGGGGGTGGTTGGCTGAATTGGGAGGGGGAGCGGGTGTGGGAGGTTAGGTTTGAGATGCCGGAGGGGGAGCGGGAGTGTAGGGATGCGTAGCGGGGTTGCGATTGGCGCCATTCGTCTTTTGGGGGTAGGGGAGGTGGGGGCGGCGAGTCCCCTGTGCGAGAGGGGGTTTCGAGTCGGCGAGGGTAGGGGTGGTGAGGGTGGGTTGGGAGGGTGGGGGGGTTGGGTGGTGGGTGGTAGAAATTGGGGTCTTCGGGTAGAGGCAGTGGTGGGAGAATTTGGCTGGAGGAGCGGTTGTGAGGTAGAGGTTGGGCTTGGGCGGATGTAGAGTCACTTGGAGATTGGGGGTCTTTGCTTCGACGTCCCGCAGACTTGTCGCGGGATTTGCTGCGGTTGAAGATGAAGGTTCTAGCTGCGTTCGGGTCGGAAGTATTGGAGGATCGTTGGGGCATCCATGAAGAAGTTCGGGACTTAGGGGGTGGGTTTTCTTGACTCGGTGGGGTGATATGCTGGCGTATAGTGGCGTCCTGGACGTAAGCAGCAGGCTCTGGCGCTTGTGCTGGCGGCGGTGTGGGTTGCACGAGCTGCGTAATTTGCGGAGGTCTATGTGCATCTGGACTCTCCCTAGTCACAAATGCTTCGAGATCCCTCGGATCAACCCTTCCTGGGGCATAGTAGCCTCCAAGTGGTGGTTCTACATAGTCTTGCCTCGGTGTATAGTATTCGTGAGGTTGGTTTGTTGGCGCTGGCGACTGGTTGTAGGACGCGTAACTCTGAGACTGGTCAGCGGTAGGGGGCTGCTGCGATGGCATTCGTAATTGGGAGGACTGGAAAGTTGATTGCCGTCTAACTTCATTCGAACGACCGAAAAGGCTCTGGGCAACGTTAGCTTCTTGTTCGGAAACCCTCGCATTTGCTACTCACCCCCATTGCGGAGAACCTTTTTTTCTTGCCACCGTCTTGCTCCTGTTTTTGGAACCCGGACGTCGATGCCCTCTGAAGCTTATTGCGGGATGTGCTGGATTCGCCTTTAGAAGGAACGCTGGTATCGTTGTCTCTTGATATCCCTGAGCCAGATCGCTGTGACCGTTCACCGCGAGGTGTCGATATTGATGAGGATGAGTTTTCTCTACCCTGATCACGATCGTGGCTCCTTTGGCCGGTTAGAGAGCGGAACAGGCTAGCCCTTTTAGGTCTCTTTTGACTGGCGATCGGCGGTTGAATTGGCGAAGCAACAAACTGCCCTTCTGTTCTGCTCTGCGTTACCGCTGCCTCATTTATAGGACTATTTGATGCCTTGAAGAAGGAAGACCCCTTCGAGTTCTTTCTAGATCGAGATCTAGTATCAATCGGCTGAGCGGGTGGTGGGCCAAGTCCTTCGAGTTGGTATTCTGTAGCTTGCTGCCGCGGGATACTGGCATCTTCGCGGCTGATCTGCTCAGGATAGTAATGCATAGGCATATCTGTGCCGCCAGCTGGTAGAGCATCTTGTCTATACGCGGGATGATCAGTAAGGTGGGGATTCTTGAATAGCCGCGATATCGACCGAGAACGTCGTTTGGATGTAGCCTGCTCTTCACTCGGGACGGGACTCTGGTCCGAGTTCTTGAAAAGCCTTGAGAAAGACCGAGAACGCCGCTTCGGTGTAGAAGTCTGGGAACCATTAGGGAGAAAGTCATGATCAATCCCATGATGAACCGGTCCGGCTCGACCGCGATGAGCCGGTGTTTCCTGCACTACAGAAGGTTGTGGTGAGACTGGTGATGGCGGATGGTCTGGGTGCATTTGACTGGGGAGACTATCAATGCTCGGCGCTCGTTGCGAGTTCTGCCTCGAGTGTTGCTCGGACTGGTTGGGTGTACCGTGTACGAAGGAGAACGGTCGCGGTGCTGGTTGGTTGGAGACACCTGCGTCAGTGGACGGAACTGGCGGCGGTACATTGGACGAAGACCTTCCTAGAATGGGTGGGCTATCTATGTACCTTTGCTCCTCCAGCCGAGGCTGCGCATCTAGCGGGGCCAATCTAGAATACTGATTAGATGGCTGCACGACGGGCGGCTCTGTATGGCTAGCTGCATAACGAACAGTAGCGTCCGACTCTTCAGATTCCCTCAGGGCTCGCGAGCGATCTAAAGCGTCCCGATCCGGTAGAGCGATGACTGAGGTATCTACCGTGCCCTCGTCTTGGGGGAAATAGCGAGACTGGGGTCCCACAAGCGATTTCATGTGTCCGTTCTTGGGATCTGCTGCCAGATCTGTAGCATTTCCGGCAGATCTTGGTCGTGCGGAAGGTTCGGGCTCGTGATATTGGGATTGGTTTCCGTGAGCAGTATTTGAACCGGTCACATTGTAGTTCTGATTTGAGCTTCTGAAATCTGCTTGCGTAGGCGTTTTGTTGCTAATGTCGGCGGAGTGCGGACTACTGAGGCCTGCTGAAGCTTCATTATAGGACTCTCGAGTATCTGTTCGTTGTAAGGGTTTTGGTAGAACATTATCAGTCATCGCAGATCTGCTTAAGAGATTCGACTGCAGTGGCCGGGAGTCTTCGTTTCCCAATTCAGGGTCTACGAGTGTATTAGGAAGCCTTGAGGGCTTGTTATAGCTTGCGGGTCCTGACGCCTCCTCCTCCTCGGCCAGGTGCCTGCCTCTATCGTCATACTGGTGCTGGCTTTGTACGTCGTCATTTGGAGATGGTAAAACAGGAAGTTGAGGTAGTGCCCTGGAGTTGTACGGCGCTGGACCGTATGTGCCTGACGATTGAGATGCCTGGGATCTTAAGGGATTGGCTGTGGCCCGGCTTCCTAGATCTGGTGAAGTCTGACGAGATGGAGTACTTGAAATGGATATAGGCTGTGGCTGATGTTGTGGCTGCATTCCTTGGGATATTGGATCGGGGCTAAGCGCCGAAGTCGAAGCCTGGCACAACACGAATATCAATCACTTCAACTTCGAATATTGGTGCAGGATTAAAAACGATTATATAGAACGGCGATCAATCAGCACTGGGCCGAGATTCTAGCGTTCATTCTTGCTCATCTCATACGAGTACATGATCCTCAACGCTGCGACAACACACGCCGTCCTCCACCCTTGAAGTACAATGCATTGCAGCAAATTATGATTCTTATCATATCAAAATATAGGGACAAGGAAGTGAATAGAACTAAGAAATCATTTATCTACCTTATCCGCACCACCGCTGCCTTTGAGCTTACTTCTCCCCTTCGAGAAAAATCCTTTCGCCGCAACATTTGCCTTTCCTCCAAAGACACCAGCGGTATGTAGAAGATCCTTGCCTTTGGCTTGGACTTGCTGGCTGGAAAGCTTCACGGTTCCACCTCCAGAAGGTGAAGAGCTTTGTGGTAGGGTGCTACCGTGGTAGCTCGATATGGGGTTGCCATCAGAAGCAGTAGGTTGGGAGCTCGCGTTGAGATATTGCTGATAGTATGGCTGCTGGGCAGAAGGAGATCCAGTTGTTCTCATTCCGAGAATTTTAGTCCTCGACGGCGATGGTTTGTGGCCTAAAGTTCCAGTGGCGAATTGCCCGTGGTTTGACAGCAGATGAGCATGTTCAGGGAGCTCTCGAACCTTCACGTCGAGCCAGTGTGCAAGCCCAGTATTCAAATGTGCAAACTGCTCACGCGTCTCATTGAAAGCATGGATCCGGTCCATGGGGCTCTTTAATGCTAGTATCTCGCGGAAAGCACGAAGTTTCGGCTGGTCAGAAGTAGGCGGTAATGGTGGCAGATTACCATCTCGCACAGGTTGTGAGGCAGCAAACCGGCTAGGTGACTCGGGCACTTGTGTTAATCCTTGCTGTGAAATACTGGGCTCTCTGTACTCAGCTTGATTAGGGTAATGGTTAACGGTCGAGTCAACTAGTTGCTGCCCTGATCCTGGCTCTGCTACTTCCAGGCCTCCAGGATATCCCGGTAGATGAGTTGTTCTAATGAACGGTGCTCCAGTAAACTTCCCAGTTGGATCATCAGATACGCCTTCAGGCCCCTTATCGAGGATATCTCTTGTATCACTAACTCCTGATGCAGCGAAGTTTGGGCCTTCAAAAGCGGGACTGCCTCCACCGGGTTGAAGGTCCTGACTTGGCCCCTGGCTGTTGTTGAGTATAGATTCTTGATTCTCGAGACCGCTAGGCAGCTCAACTGAATTTTCTAGATTGTGGTGGCCTAATGACGGTGGCAGGTCGGTTGAAGCATGCGATGCCACATTTTCCCGTGGACTCTCCTTTCGCGCGGCCGTGACATTATCCGTAGACTGCTCCCATGAGAACCGGTGTGGCATAATGGGTCGCTCTGGCACAATATCCATTGGACTAGTGTCTTTAGGCGGCTGGGCTCGATGATCGCTGCCAACGTTCAGTGATGGTGTTATTCCCACAAGTGCAGCACCGTCGTGTCGCTTTACTGCGACTGCAGCTCCAATGTGGTCATGGGCACTGTTAGTTCGACTTATGGAGCCACTGCTTGAACCATTCCAATAACTATCATACTCACTTGGGAGAACACCACTGTCATGCCCGCGACGAATAAGGCTTGGGTCAGCAGACAATCTTGAGTCATCCTGCCACGGCGAGTCTGACTCTGCGGTAGTAGGCTCGCTAGATTGTGCAGGATCAAGATTCTTAACAATCTCCCGGCGCAGTCTGTCGCTCTCAAATTGAGACCCTGTGTCGGTACTAAGAGATGGTGGCATTGGAGGACGCCGATGGGCGGCTGCAACTTCATCAGCGTCGATGTAGCTACCAGGCCTTGGATTCAAAGGAACAATCGGCGGAAAGTAATCGCGAGTTTCCGAGTTTTCATTCGGCGTCGGCGGAACGTCTTTAGAAAGTGGTATCGGCGCTAAACTCAACGTTCGGTCTTTGTCCGCCATCGGCGGTAAAGGTGCTGAGGCATCTGGGTGGAATTCCGTGTTAACGGTAGCGGTGCTGACTTGAGCCCTAGTTTGAGTGTCCTTTGGAGCACCTTGAGGTAGGTCTGGGGTTGAAGAATTTTTCATGTGCAAATCCACAGATTCTTGGTTCTCCATGCCAACAGCGGCAGCAAGCGCTCCAGCAAGTGCACTACCAGCTGCGGCAACAGCAGAGAATGGGTCGCTCAATGGATCTGATTGTTTGGGTGTTGTGATACTTTGACCATCTGGCTCAGGAGTTCCATTTTTCTCTGTACCAAGTGTGTTTTGAGTGCTTGTTGGTGAGGAGGTGTAGGCTCTAGATTTGCCAACCGTGCCGGAATTGATACCGCCCTCTCGTGGCTCGCTCTTAGGAAGCATCTCTGGCCTCTTTGGCGCCATAGATGGAGCATTTGACGCAAAGGAGTCCCAACCGCCTGGTAGACGAGGTCGGAAACTCTCCATACGATCAGCGACCGGCCGAGGTTCAGCCATGGCATCATTCTGGCTTGTCGCGGCAAACACGTTCCCCCGCTGATTCAAAGACCTCTCAGATCCGTGCGGACTGCTACTGCCACTTTCGAATTTTTCAGCTAGATCACGCACTCTGTTGCTGCCTGGTGATTCCGGGCGAGAGCGCCGAGAGGCATCTGGAGGCAAATTGGGTGGACTTATCACGCTGCTCTTTTGTTTTGCAGGATCGATGGCGACATCATTCGGACCAGTACTTGCAGCGAGTTCTAGTTGGGAGCTAGATGCAAGATCGATATGTTGTGAACTTGGCCTCATCGGAAAGTTCGTCTCTACTGGGGTTGCCATGGCCAACTCCACCTCTTGTGGTTGACGAAGATTTTGAGTTGACTCCAACGCTGGGGTTCTTGCGGGGCTGTTGTCAGGGCTTGGTGTACTTAAGTCTCTTCGGTGGCCTGGCATAAACGGGGTTGCTCTAGCTTCATTTGAGCCTGGCTTTTTGTTTTGAGATGGAGAAACCTTTCTCGCGATCTGTCGTGGCGTTCCAAGTGAGTCCGTAGACATAGGTCTCGAATTGCCGTAGCCGGATTGCATTTGTGGTAACGTTGGTGTCACAGGCCGCCCATCGGCTTCTTTCGCATTCGATGCAATTGCAGCCGCACTTGGCTCTCTACTTATATTTATAGGACTGACAACGCTCGTGCCTCCACTAGCGCTACGGCCAACAGTTGAATCAGCGGTAGAGGATGGCGTAGGTGGTATTTGATCGTCTGGTGTATCGAAGGCTTGATTCACGATGGATCGAAATCCGACAGAAGGTGTGTGCTGTAGATCGGTAGGGGGAAATTCGGGATTTTGTCTGTTCCGAATCTGGGTTGACACTTGTGTTATCAAATCTTCGGTCTCTGCAGGCTGCAGTTCTTCAGGGCTAACAGTGTTGAGGAATGATTCGCCAAAGCCGGACATCCGAGTGACGTCGGGCAACATTGGCTTTAACGTGCTCTGATGGCCAAGTAGTAAAGTTGAAGATGTCTCATCTCTTGCAGAAGTGACCGGCAGCTCTTGCGGGCCCATTGCAGGATCGTTCACTGAAAATCCCTCGAACCCATATTCACTCTTTCGCTCCTTGACGGGATCCAGCGTCGGCTTCAATCTCTGGCTACTATCGCCGTCGTTTGAGGTTTCGAAGCTACTACGCCGCTGCGGCCCTCTTGCAAGACTATCCGTATTAGAACGATCACCGTGGGGGGACACTGGAGTTGTTTCACGTCCCATTATGGCATCCATACTTGGTCTCGACGACTCTTGAGATTGTCTTTCCTTTTCCTTCTCCTCTTGCATCCGCTTGTAGATATCTGCTGGACGAACGAAAGGGAGCGGCTTGCTGGTATTACTGCCTGCACGTTCTCTAGAAGATGGTACATCATCGTCAGGGTCTGTATAGGCAGGTAACGGAGTGGGTTGGCTCATGTACAAAGAATTTGATGGAGCTTGCTGGCTTAAACTATCTTTACGTGGGGGATGCCGAGTAGATGATTGGGAGTCGCCTGCGCTATGAGGAGATGGAGAGCCCCGAGTTTGTAGTGGTGGAGGTACCGCAGAAGGCGTAAAATCACGTCGATTGTGAAAGTCTTGCGAGGAGACATTGCTGGTCATAGACTGAGCCCTGCTTCCCGTGCTTGTGTGACGGGGTTGGTCTGAGTAAGAAACGCCCCTATAATTTCCACCAGGAGAATAGGTCTGCTCAACATTCCGAGACTGATCATCCATGCTGAGGCGGCTCTGAACTTGGAGAGGTTGGCGGGAAGGGCCGGACTGGCCCTGTACTTGCTGATTGTAGCGCCGCGAACCAGTTGGGTAGTCCTCAGGAGACGACGAATTGGGGTGTGACTGGTTGATGCCCTCAATCTGCGAGAATCTTGTCGCATGAGATTGAGTTGGCAGGGCTTGGGATTGATATAAAGGTCCACTGTCATGAGCCCCTGTGCCTGGCTGAACTCCACCAGCCGAAAAAGTACGGCTTTCGTCTCCCTCACGGAATGAACCTGATCTGTGCAACTCTCCATGATCGCTGTACTGCGGCTGCGCAGATGGCAGCCCACTCAGATCATGGTATCCTTGCTGCCTATTGTCGACCGGGCTTTGATAGACATCCGTTCGGTTGATGTATGCTCCAGGAGGTGTCTGAGTCGCGGATTGCCCTTGTTGCCTCAAGCCTGTAGGCCTCGAAGGAGGTTGCGGCTCATCGTACCCTCCGTACTCATCGTAGTCATCTACGTCTCCCCAATCATCACCGTCGTACGAGTATGACTTTGCCTCCACCCAGCGTTTTGTCTTGGCTCGGTTGACATTGGTTTTAAAGGATGGCGGTTGCCCGCCAGCAGAGGGTGGATTCATGACACAAACGCTTGCCAGCCCTAGTGATAATATTAGATAGCGGTGTGATAGGTATCATAGAGTCAACTGCGATATCGACATGCTAGGCTCGTTTCCGTGAGGAGGGGGCCAAGTGTTTGAAAGCTTTCCTCTAGTCGCATCTGGCTTTGCGCGTGTACGGCGATCGCTATGCGAGGTTGGTGATTTTTGTATTTAACAAATCCAGATACTTGACGGCCTTTATTGATAACAAGCATCAACAGCGAGCCTCATCAAAGATACACCGCTGGATATAATTATACGGTAGCACTCGCAGCGTCTTCTAGGAAATCTTGGCACAGCCCCAAAGGACCTAAGGTAGGTATGTAATTCTTACACGGATTTTAACAGGGATAGCGTTTACTGGTCACGAGCCTCAAGCTAGCCCTTTCTGGAATCGGTGCTCACTGTTTGAAGTGGCTTTACACTCGTAGGGCTCGACAATCGAAATAATGTTTCCACAGACCTCCCTTTCATAACAACGAACAACATTAAAAGGCAGCGCGCATTATACATGAGGAGCGAGCTGTAACAGAAACTCAAAAACGGTCTTGGTCCATTCTACCCTTGTTCATCCTTGGTATACAGAAGAAGTCATTCCTTAATTCCTCCCCGCCAGCGCAGCAAGAAAAGAACCAACTTGATTGCAATTCCAATACTCAGTGGCGCCTGGGTGTGCCTGGGTACGCCTACACTGCCTGAATCACAATGACGACTAGTTCAATACAAGACCGGACGGCGGAGTTCAGGGCGGTTCTAGCACAGGCGCAGAAAAACAGAAACTCCACCAGGGTTGGCGCTCAGCGGCAGTCGCTGTTGACAGATGCCCAAAGACGAGCAGCTAATGGGTCCCCAAATGGTGAAACCAAGGGCCCAAGAAGAGGCGCAAGGTCGGAATTCGCACGGAAAGCAGCCGAGATTGGGCGTGGCATAACAGGGACGATGGAGAAGCTGGAAAGGCTGGCACAGTGTATGTCATACCGGCTTCTTGTCTCTACAAGCAAAGTCAGAAGAAAATCATTAACCATTGGTCTTTATGGCTCGGATATTTACTGATGTAGAGTGGGAGACACAGTAGCCAAAAGGAAAACATTGTTTGACGATAGACCTGTCGAAATCGCCGAACTTACATATGTCATTAAGCAAGATCTCTCGTCTCTCAACTCCAGTATATCATCCCTGCAATCACTTTCGAAATCGCAACAATCCCAAATCTCGCGAAATACCAGTGCCGAGCAAGAAGGAGAACACAACAAAAATGCATGTATCTCACAGAACCTTAGGAGCAGCCAACTAATAGTCGATTAGGTGGTCGTTCTACTACAAGGCAAGCTCGCCGACGTAGGCGTAAATTTCAAAGAAGTCCTAGAAGTCCGCACGAAAAACATCCAGGCATCCCGTTCACGAACAGAAAACTTCGTTTCCTCAGTGTCATTCCATTCACAACCCTCGCTTGACGCTCAGCAGTCTGCATCTCCCCTATACAATACCCCTACAAAGTCTCGAACACCACAGCCTGGCTACCAGAATCCTAATCCGGACGTTCTTAATCTCGATCCTTCGTCTTCTTCAGCACTTACCCATGGTCCGCAATCGGATCAACAGCTATTGATGATGGAGGAGGCCCAGCCGACAAATACATACATAAATATGCGAGGGGAGGCAATAGACGTTATTGAGCGCACTATAAACGAACTTGGAAGCGTATTCGGTCAACTAGCAGCTATGGTGTCGGAACAGGGGTAAGAGGTTTCTCCCTAAAGAGAAACACTTCACTAACATGGATCTAGTGAGATGGTACAGAGAATAGACGCCAACACCGAAGATGTTGTCGACAACGTTGATGGGGCGCAACGCGAATTAATGAAGTACTGGTCAAGAGTATCTGGCAATAGATGGCTTGTTGCTAAGATGTTTGGCGTTTTGATGGTAATCAAATTTTGCTCTCAATATGTACTTTGAAATACTAATACTGAAGCCAGATATTCTTCCTCCTATGGGTTCTCATTGCAGGCTGAAGCGGGTTAGCGGGCATACTTCGCCACTGCATTTCCAGGGGCGTTAATCTTACATATGCATCACCCAGAAGCGGTTTGTACCATTATTGTATTGTTCGTCGCCTGGAAATAGATCTATGGCATGTTATTATCGGTACCATAGGGATTCCAACCTCGTGCGTTCACCTATTCTCACTTTCCATGATTCCGTCTGAACATCAACTAATTTATATCACTTCCTGTAAATTGAAACCGGGGTGGATATCCTTCACGGAAAATGGACACGCTGATGGTCTAATATTTCTATGAGCTGATATGATCCCAAGTCTCTACACGATCCTCCACGTGTACCACCACCTCAACCCCTTGACAAGTTCTCCCTTCAGAAACATCTCTTTTAGGCCAAGCTACCAAAGCGCAACCGATTGTGAGCCCATCCAACTGACTGATCATCGACTTCTTCGAGCCCGTCTCTTCTAGTGCATTTGGATATGGATCTTAATCTTCCGTATCCAATTCACAATCCTTCACATCTGCAGGCAGCAACCCAATTCACCAGGAACCCGTTCACTGCGTCCTATAAGAACCCCAATTCCCCCCCAGAAGTGCCTTCTTTTCGACACATTCGTCCGCCTAACTTTGGCGATTTAAAAGGTCGAGGGGTTTGAGTGCGCTTTGGGTTGAGTGGACAATTTATTCTACTTTCTACTATTATCTTTTCTTGTGACTTCTATCTAGACTTGTGCTTTCCGGAAAATCGTGTCTCGGATTAAGCATGTCTATCTTTGATTTTCTGCCATCTGGAGATCTTTGAACTGGAAAGCTGATCTTGCCTGAGAGACTTTTTCCAAATGATATCTCTTCGAAGTCCACGATCTCATTGTTTTAAACCTAAAAAAACGTCTTAATTCAAGAGCTTCTTCCATATAGTGTCATACCGCCTTGGTCTCCTCTGTCTACTATATACTTTAACCCTAAATTTCTAAATCGCGGCTGCGCAGTCCCAGCCCTACGATTCCCGTCCCTTTTGCGCCCACCTCACAACAAAATTACCCGCTGTGTTCACTCTCACTTCCTGAGACGACCAAGCATCATATTCACCTCACTTGCACGCTTTGACACGTGTATTTTTCCTCGTTGTATATATTATACATGCTGCGTTGTTTACCAATGATTTTGAATCGCTGCTATTCGGCTTCTCGCTTAACTAGGGCTTGTGGATCTTGGATGAATCGTAGCTCGGGGCTTACCACCACCGTGTTTACGTGTTATACATGGCATACTGTATACTATATGTTTTCCATTGATGAGCGTGACAAGAATGGGTTGAGAGACGGCAGACTACACTTATTCCACGCTACGGCGTTGGAGTTAGGAGAAGAGCTCTAAATCACTGTCGCAGATGCCGCTTAACACTGATGTTACTGTAGCTTTGGTAAGCTGAATTTTCCCTTCATGTTCTAGTTTGTGAGCTTACTAGTACCAGGTTTACGTGTGTTATCCATCCAAGGCCATTGCTGTGTTGTATTGCTCTTTCGTGTGCAGCTCTTCTCTACTGGTCGCGAATCAAGCCCTCAATACCTATTCTATGGTGAGTGCTTCCTTAGCAACTTATTTTTATCAAGTGGACCCATGACTAATACAGGCTTACAGGTTCTCCGCTTCGTTTACGAATTTTGGTCTCATATTGACTAACTCTGACCTCAGAGTATTTCCTCGTCCTGTCTCGAAGAGACTCAGCCTCGTCACCGCTGGAGCCTTCTTACTAGTAATTCCAGGATTTGTTTCGTTGAGCAAAACCACCCGGACAACTGGTGCCGCGTCCTACTCTCCCTGCAATGTCTCCTTCCATACATCAACCACTGAAAGCCAACCATTGCTCGGCCCAAATACGTTGGAGACACAACATAAGCCCTATGAGGACCGAAAAGTGGCCAAGATATACAAGGTGTACCTGTTATATGAGACTGGGTCCAGGAATATCGACTTGCTACTCTCAATGATCCCGGAGCCATCGCATGACCTGTCTTTACCCCGAGAAAGAATCGTTGAAGTTAATCTATTTCGAGTTTTACCATCACTATCACCATCACTTTCTCGTGCGGCATATCCGACCGCAAAAAACCTAAGTAGATCTATCACAGACAGATGAAGTTCACACGCATGGTTTCAACCCTCTGTGGGCTCAGGTCAGGCTCTACATCTGGATTGGCGGCCCTGTCATCGTTGCTAGCTGGAAGCGCAGCAAGCCCCTCAGCGCCCAATTCGATTCGCTTTTTGCTAAAATGTTCCTCCTATCATGGTATTTTGGAGAATCGATGACCTAGCCCCTGAAGGTGGAAATGACCCCTAAATTTAGCACTCGACATAATCTGAAACTTACTCACTTCAGGGGGGGAGGATGTGCTTCCGGTACTGGAATATCAAACTCGAGGGAGCCAAATGAAGGACATGAATGAGCACTTTATGGTTTATATGGCAGAAAAGGGGTCAGGAGACTGCAACCAATTTTACGATTCTGGCGGAAGTATCGCCAGGACTGCCATCTAAAATTGATGATCAGGCACTAGAAGCTTCAACTGAACGAGGTATCGAAATAACTCTTTCGAGAAAAAGCTCTACATAACGATACTACATGTGTTGAAAAATTTCTCAAATAGAGCTCCGGAACAAACTACCTACAGCTTCATACACACGGACTTCATTTGGAACAGGGTTGATCAATAATGCTACAGACCTTGACGAACACTTGAGATGGATATCCAGGAAACGTGGTAGTGCAACACCGAGCAGGCCATGGCTATGTGTTATGCGTGAGCCAGGACAACGCTCTGATTGGCATGGACAGATACACAAGCTTACAACCAAAAAGAAAACAACGGAGCGGTCTTTTACCGACTAATGAGATGACGTATAATGCAAAGTGGTAGTAGTTCCGGAAAGAGTACGGACGGAGGTGCAACAATGAGTAGATCAACGTGCTGCAATGCTCGACAAGAATAGCTGGCTGCAGTGGCTGAGACGGCATGGACAATTTGTAAGATCTGGCTTGGGGAGGACAGACGTTCTGGGGGGAGGAATTGATGAAGAAGCCACGCAATTTATAACCAAGGACTCTCCAAAGGAACGAATTACAAACAAAGCAACACGTCATTGACTAGCTACCTATTCGTCGCCCTGATCAACGAGCTACCTTACCGCCTTTCTCGAAAAGCACGACACGACCATCACCGAGATCTTTAACATCTCTTGGCCCCGTCTCAACGCCTATCTCGGTATTCTGTGCCAGAGGCTATTAGAAAAATTCGAAAGGCTAGAGCGAAGATTAGGGCGTACAAGGCAGCCGTGAATAGCGGCGATCTATTCAATTAGACTACAGCTATTGCTGAACCTTTCATACAATTTGATACGGAAATAACATGTTGGTCCTGGGGGGTTGTAAGGAGACTCATAAGGTTACTTACTTGCGTACTCCAGCGGGTTTCTGGAATGAATGTGCTCGCAACGACTCAGCCTGCGAGGTGGGGGAGAAGGTAAGGAACGTAATCAAAGACAGAAATTTAAAAAGTTTGGATAAGAGAATGACTGACAGCCTTCATAATAGAAGGGAGATGAGTACTCATCCGAGATGTGCCAGGGATCTTCGATACCAAAACGAGGCGGCCATTTCCAACTGGGAGCTACCAGATCCCCGATGAGTAGAGTGACTGGCGTAATTTTTGTAATGTGTCGTTTAACATTGTGTTTATGTCAATGAAGAGCAGACATGTAACTCGGGCAAGTTATTATCAAGCAAACTGCGTACATACCCACCGAGACAACCTGCAAAGTACTTTGCAGAGCACCTTATAAAGCACGTTAAAATACGATAAAAATGTAAGAATTCCCGATTAGAACCGTTGCGATACCTTGGTCAGTACTTTAGCGTGTGTGCCTTGCAAAGTGCAGATCCAGGACTATGCGAAGGATATGCAAACACGTTTTCATTTGTTTTCATTACTTGAAAAAAAAGGTTTTAGGTAGCAGAAACTTCCAAGGCAACTCTCCATAGCAGATCCATACATCGCGGACGACGTCACACAAAACAAAACACAACACACAAGGTCAATCTTGTCTCTTGAAAGAAAAAAAAGTGTCGGCTTGGTGAGACACGGAAAGAAAGCGATGATCCCCTTGAACTCCTCTCCCGATTCGTGGAATTCCTACATGACAGACGATTTTCATCTTGAGCAAAACACGCAATAGCCACAGCTCATAGACCACAAAACACCAAACTAACTAAAACGAGTCCTGAAAAAGGGCCCGTGCCTCATCGACGATACCGCACAACCAGCAATCACATCAGCATAAATCCCACCATAGTCATTGTCAAGAGAGCCAGAGCGAGCGGAACGCGAAACCCTGCAGCAAGTGATAGTGACAGCTTAGCCGCAGCCGCCGCGCCCATAGTCTTCTTGGCCTTGTCAAAATAGTAGCAAGCCGTCGGGAGATCGAAAGATTTGTTCTGCTCGAAATGCTGGGCCCCCGATAGCTTGGCGCCTAGGAAGTGGGCCGTCTCATTGAAAATCTCTATGGCGTCGAACCCGATCGATGGCACGAGGAGGGTGGCGTTCCGGAAGACTTGATCGGTCGGTGTGGATGCCGGAGCGGAATCGCAGTTGGAGGTCACGTTATGGACTTGCTTGATCGCGACGTCGAGTTTTGGGATGTCGAGGTCGACAGTGAGTTGGACGGAAGCGTCGGCGATGAGTGCGTTGATGGCTACGACAAATACGACTGATGGACGGAAGGAGAGCTCGAAGTCGATGTCTAGGTCGCTGCGGGTTGAATTGAAGGGAGTTGGGATCAGGGTCGATTGGTTGCTGCAGCTATTGTCAGGCTTTACGGAATGCTGGTCGTGTTATTGGGAGTGCTTACAATCCAAGAGATGTGGACTTCTCAATGTCACTTAGATCAACGATGATCTCAGATCCACGGGGAACCTGTTTGATGGTAAATTCATGTGCTCATCAAAGTATACTCACTTTATCTCTTACCGATAAATTGAAGCCGTAGGTGAGGTTGACATCATTCGTAGTATTGACCCATCCATGGATTTCTGTATTTAAAGTAGCCGAAAGTGTGAGAATGCCGATCTATTTGAATAAGTCAAGATGGTTTTTTGGAAGCTTCAGCAAGAGGCTTACTGTTCTCGACAATGTCTTTGTAAATGGAATTGGCACATTAATTTCATTGTGAGGGGAAGACGCGTTCAAGTCAATGGTTAATTCGAAAAAGGCATCAAAGTTGTCAAATGTAGCGGCAACCCAGTGGTCTTTGAAGCTGAAGTTGGAGGGGATTGTTAGGACATCGGGGGGAGGCTTGATGTAGTCGAGCAAGATATTGCCACCGCCAGAAAGGCTAACGTTGCCAGTGATTGCGCAATTAATGCAGTCGATGGTAAAATCAGTGGTCCTGAGAGATTTTTAAACACTTTAATTCCCACTAAGAAGCTAAACTTTTCTGACTTACGTGGTTGAGTTCACGTCCCCTATGTGTACGCTAGGGGGGAAAATCTGCCCATCAAGAGTGATATTGAAGGATTCGGTGAACTCATTTGGAGGTGTGGAAGTCGTAGATGCTGGAGCAGTGGTGCTGGTCGTCGCTGCTGATAGAGCAGCTGACTGAGTGACCTGTCTTTGATAGAGAGCAACACCTTTCGGTCCTCCATGCGCAGAGATGCAAGGCGTGAGCGCAGCTGCCGACAGGAGGAGAATTAAATTCAAATGCATAGCTATGAGCGAGGAGGAGCAGCGTTAATGCCCGATTTGTATTCTCACGTTCGTTCGACAAGAGCTGGAAAAGAATGTAGCGTAGGCTTCAATAGCAACAAGGAAGACAGCGATCGAAGCTTTTAATAATCACACTGACTGAAGAAAGTGAAGGGGCGCTGGCCTTTTCAGTCTTGAGTCTCGCCCTATCTGCATGATGCTCTGACTAGTCGGCGGCCTCAAGAAGTATTGCACACCACCAGTGAGGCTCACGACGGCCAAATTGGCCAGTAAGGAGAGCATGGCGTTCCAAGAATACAACGTGTCAGTCTAGATTGCGAAAGACGCATGAGGGCGGTACACTCGGAAAATAGCAATGTAGGCTTAAGCCTTGTGGTGAACCAATTGTATAAATTGTGTCTCTTAGCCTTTCTGTAATCGTGTTGCATGAACATCCGTCTTTGGCGGTGTAATGCATTAGCGCGACTAACGGCAAGCTTCAGCAAGACGCTTGAGAAGTTATCGGAGTCCACTCCGGCAAAGGGTCTTGAAACGAGTCTTATGCATGTGCCTTATGGTTAAGGGGTGTGGGGACGATGAGGCTGAGAGGCTCATGAGCCTACGAGGTACTTCCTCAGACAGTCTTTCGAGTCCAATGACAAGTGAGAGTGACGACATTGGCCATCTCTGAAGAGTAGTCGTTTGAATACTCTGAGTCACAGCGAAGACTGCCGTTGAACGGCAAGGTGTTACTTGATTGTTCGATGATGGTTTTGATCCATAGTTTAAGGGCGAGGCTGAAGGATTCCATCGAAGCGGGGCTCGGGCCACACTTAATGTTGATGCAGGGTCTAAATTTCATCACATCAAATTGAATAAGCAAAATGCGCGTCGAGCAGTAACTGCTCTTTGTCTGTTCATGTGAGCTCAGCCTCGAGAGTCCAGTGGCTCCACTTCACGAGGCTTCCGCGAAACTGCGTAGGACACAGCTATATATAGAACACGCTCCTCCCTTTACTGGACAGAGTCATTAAATTTCTGGGGAATGTTTTAGTCTTTCTCATTTCTGGCTGTGGTGTCATTTTTAATACCTGCTTCGTCTTCATATCTTCGTTGCTCTACCTATCACATTCTGATCTCGCAAACATCCTTCCACGATCTCCTTGAGCCACTTTTAACAATCCGATTTTCCAAACCCATCTGTGCAATCGTTCCTTGACGAACTATGGCTAGTAACCGAATCGTCGACAAAGTACTTTTAGTCACAACTCAATAGGCCTCCCAGCGATTTGTACTCGAAGCAGCGACCGAGACACAAACGTTTAAACGATCCGAGGCACAGGTTAACGCAGCCAAATCCAGGATAATCGGTATTGTCCAGAATAGTGATAAGCTCTTGCCCACGAATACGGCGAAAGCCGTTGTGCGGTGGGTCTTTAATAAGGGTACTAGACACAGACACAGTACTGATCTTAGATGAAGCGAGTTTGAACATGGAGCCGACAACCATATCGACGTAGTTTGCCTTGACAAGGACGAAAAATACATCAAGACCGTGCATGTCGTACCAAATAAAGGCAAAGGGAAACTGTTGTAGGCGGGCATGAGCAATGGAGATGTTGAGACTGCGTTGATTTTCTTTAGTTTCGTGTCTGGGGTACTATTGAGAGCATGTCTCTCAGCTCGAATAAGGCGGAATGGAGAGGCATTTTGAGATGCCTTGGGAAGACATAGTGGAACGAAAGCGGGAAATCAGCGTCGGCGGAGGAGTATGACACCATGTTGCGGGTGACCTGTGCAAAATTAGCTGTTGCGCCAAACCTCTTGGATGAAGGAAGGTGCTTACAATCGAATGGCTGAATTTTTGTGCATTTTTTCCGCTGAACCTGAGATGGGAACCATGCAAGATGTTAATCCACCACGCCCGAAAGCCATTGGTCTTGCAGAAGCTCTTGGGGTGAGGGTCGATCTCTCGGGTCAAGCTTCATAAATTTATCGAGGAAACTCAAGGTCTCCTTACTCATGTGAGTAGCAAGTGTATTTCTGTGTTTCCTTCTACCTCCTCTTTGAATAACAAGCCTCTCGATACTATCAAGGTCTCCCATTGTGATGTCGTCCGAAAGTTCCACGTATTTGTTAGGGAAAGGTCCAAAATAAGCACATTGGAGCGTAAGAATCATAACGTGATATATCTCGTCCTTCTCATCCACCTCAGGTGGACTGAACATTCTTGCTCCGGTAAGTCCCCACATTATCTACGCATAAAGTCAGGAGACTTGTCTTATGTGTTCATTAACGGTCGTGGTTGCCACTTACCAGCGTACCAAGAGCCCATAGATCCACCTTTGTCGTCCAAGGCAGTCCGAATAACCCTTCTGGTGCGCGATAAGTAGGATGAGTGAAGGGATGGTCTGTAGTCGGCTCTATTCTGACAGAATCACCCAAGTCGATCAGTTTGATTCTGCTGAATTTACCATGCTGGTCGAAATCGACGACAATGTTGTCGGATTTGATGTCTGTAGTCCGGCTTTAATAACAATTGGGAGGCTGAGAACTCATGGAGAGGTTCGGTTTCATAGCAAACCTGTATGTGCCATGTTCTTCTCATGCATTGTCGCCAGTCCCTTAAGCACGACGCTGGTCACCCTTTTGACCTCCTCTTCCTCAAGCTTCCGCTGAGGCCGCGTGTACAAGACGTTGTGGAGGTTGTCGGCAAGATATTCATATACTATGATCTTCTGATCCGGAATCACATTGACTAATTGTCGAAAGGAGCCGTGGCCACGAAGATATCCGTCAAGGGGGTTAACTTCGGCGTTGAAAGATTGATTGTTATGGGCTTCTTTGAGAATTACGCGCTGTTGATCATTGCTATCGCACATTAGCAAAGACCTCATAACATTTAGGTTGCCTCTAGCTGAACTTTGTACCTTTGTCCAAGCCAGACATTTGGACAATCATTTCTGGCCAGCCGAAGGACTGTGTACTTAGCTTTTCGCCAATTGCCACGAAGAACGAGATTGGCCTGCAGAAAAGACATGGCAGCTACGCTTCAGAAGATTAAAGAAGGAGTTGAAAGATGAGGAAAATTTTATAAGTCTGACAGTCAGGAACTGCTATTTTATATAGATGATGAGTCAAGCCGTTGTGGCGGAATCTAAGCCACCACTAGCCACGGCAAGTATAAGATCACGAGCTACTCCACGTGTTCTTCTGCCGCTTGCAAGCGCTATGTCAGAGGCCTATGAGAAGCGCCGACGGCTCTATCTCTCCATTAAACCACAGGGACAGCATTCCCTACACATCGATTGCTAAATGAATGACAGATCAAGCAGCCACGTTACCGCACAAGGTATCGAAGATTCTAGGCACGCCTATCATAGCATTGATTGCAATATCTCCAGGGTTCTATCTATCTCCCTTAGAGCCTTGGAGACCAAGCTCCTCCGTACGCTTCTTGATCCACTCAATCGGCGCCTTCATCTTCCCGGTCTCCTCCAAACCAATTTGGAGGTCAAAGTCCTGTTTCAATTCCGGATTCTGTCGGAGATGTTCATCGTGATCCTCGTCCCAACCTGGAGGTTCCTAGGACGGGATTTTGCAACTCTCTCTGCTTTCTTTTGCGAGTCTTTTTCTCAACCTTCTTCCCATCTTCTTTCGCCTGTTCCTCAAAATTACGCCTCGCCTCCTTCGTTGCCTCTATCTCCTCCTTTATTCCGTTTATCTCCGCCAGCATTTCACTCATATCCATTTCTTTTTTTCTTGGCAGATCGGCCACCTTCTGTCGGCTCTCATCTCCCCCCGACGCCTCACTACTAATTCGTTTGCGTAGACCTTTCGTAGGGATTTAGAGTTGAGACATATCTGCTGAGCTTGCTCGTGGATTGATGCCTTAACTGGCAATAGTCTTTTTGCTTTCCGTCAATCGGATCCTCTACTGACACTGGAATATTTCAGGCAGAATAAGGCTCGGTCTGACAAGGCTGCGCTCGTCTCAGCTAGCTCACCTCGACTCACGACTTTCTGACGATGCGACAAATATTCGGGAGGGGACATTGTTGGGGGGTGCGGAAGTAAATGCTCTGCACGTAGCCTATCGGGCATCGACTCCGTTTGAACCAATATATATTATATGTGTTTGGGCAAACCCGACAGCCCCTGGCGGTCTCCAGGGCTAAATTTTGCCCCGGAAGCCGCCCTGAGGTGTCAAGCACTCCCTCTATCTAAGCGACTGAGTCTATGGAGTGGGTGGGTGGGGCAAAAGCGCGTTTCTGGCTGAATCTAAGGGATGGAGAAACAGGAAGAGATGAAGGGGGAAACAGAAGGAAGGACGGCCTATTTATTCCCCTTTTCCCCGCTTAATCTCCTTGTTCTCTAGCGGCCGACATTGGCCGAGCTAGCCGGCCTCCAGTCAAGCTGGCCCTTGATGTGTAATCTAATACTCTTTCGTCGAAACTCGCCATGGAACCACGCGACAACCATATCTGCATATCCGCCTCCGTCGTGCCGGTCTGGAAAGCGAACCTCCGCACCAAGTACGCGACGATCAAGTACAGCTCCATGTACGCGAGATTAGAGACCACAAATTAGCCAAGTGAACAAACCGCTCCCATACCCGTTACCAACCCTCTCGGGCGTAGGTCGGCCCATGAGAATCTACTCCGCTCCCTCCCATAAAGCCTGAAGGGATGGTAGGTTACTTACTCGATCCCGTGACATCCGCGTCCCCCTCGTCGAGTCAGCGCTCGGGGCCGAACGTGCGCGGCGAAGGCAAGATGTCGGGGTTGTAGTGCAGGTAGTAGATAACCATGCCGACGCGGGTGCCGGCGGGGAGAAACCGCTCATCAGGGAGGATGGCGCCACAGGGGGGCCAGAGACGGGGGGTGAGCGACGTCCTGATGGGGCGTCCAGCTGCGTAAAGCTCGTCGAAACGCTGACAGCAGAAGTTAAATTCCTTTATGAGCATAGTCTTCAGCTTAAAAATGCACTGACGAAAGAAGAGAAATTCTAAAACATGCGGCGGCGCTTATGCTTGACAGAGTCTATCTCCGCGACGATACTTGAGGGCGCGCCGAGATTTTGTGCATTGCTGAGTCTTTGTAGTATTTTTCATGTTCGAGGCGTAGAGCTGGTGAAAGTACCTTAGCGATGATCAGGCTTACCTTGGACCCCACCCTCTGTGCTGTTGCCTTCAGCCTCTCTGGCCTCACGACTTTTCTCCCCCACTTTTGATTTTTCATAGTCGCATTGAACGCGGTTCAAGCTCGCACTCATGGATCCCGCCACGGCGTTTAGCTTAGTTGCCAGTATCATTACCATCATCCAGGTTGGCATTAAGACCGCCTCGGAGGTCAAAGATGTGTACCAGTCAGAAACCGGCGCTCAAAAGCGCAACAATGTTCTAGAGCAGACCGCAAACAAATTGGACTCCACGTGCGGCCAACTTCGCTCATGCTTAAGCAGTACACAAGATGGACAGCGCCTTTCTCCAGCAGAAAGCGAATTGCGCGACATCGCTTTGAAATGCACCGGATCTGCGAAAAAGTTGAACGATCTTCTCGAGAAATTGAAAGCGAAGCCACGGAAGAGAGATGCCCTGTTCAAGACTATCAAAGCAAAGTGGAAGCAGAATGAAGTCGACGAATTGCAGAGAGAAGTCGATGAATACCAAAAGGCGCTCAACACGCGTATGTTGACCGATTTGAGATTAGAATTGAGTGAAACCCAATTTCAGAAGCAAAAGAGCGCTTTCAGTGAGGCAAAAGTCCTGAGAGATGCGCTCTGGTTCCCTCAGATGCACCATCGCCATCAGCAAATTACAGAAGCATACCCTGGAACCTTCCATTGGATCTTCAGGCATGCTAAGGAGGCTGAAAAAGCGTGGGACTGCTTCGTATGTTGGCTCCAGAATGGCGAAGGTCTCTATTGGATTAACGGAAAAGCGGGATCGGGCAAGTCTACCCTCATGAACTATACCAGCTATGACCCCAAAACCCAGGGCTATTTGAAAGCTTGGTCAGGAGATACTTCCCTCATCATTGCAAAAGTTTTCTTCTGGAATAGCGGTTCAGCTCTCGAAAAGTCACAGCAAGGTCTCCTTCGCACACTCCTCTACCAGGTTTTGAAGGAGAGCCCAGAACTGGCGTCGACGTTATTTCCTTCTTGCCAATCTGCTCAGATGGCTTCTCTTCGTGACGCAGACTCCCGCGATTCTTACTGGACAGAAAAGGAGCTTATAAGCGCATTGGAGCAATTAGTGTCTGTCTCAAGTATCTCACAACGCTTCTGTTTCTTCATTGATGGCCTTGACGAGTTTGATGGTGACTATGAACTACTTGTTAGTCTATTACAACGACTGTGCTCCGCACAGCACATCAAAATCTGCGTCGCAAGCCGGCCTGTTCCCGCGTTTAAGGATGCTTTTGCTGACAGCCCAAGCCTCGAATTGCAAGACCTTACTGCCGTCGATATGCGGGAATACGTCAGCAAAAGACTCGAAAGAAACCCAAGAGGTAAGAAGCCCGCCATAGATGAGGCAAATTCTTACAGCAGTCTCGTCGAGGATATCTTGCGCAAAGCGTCTGGAGTTTTCCTTTGGGTGAGGCTTGTTGTCGACAGATTGTTAAAGGATTTAGACAACAGAGATACAATAAAATTTTTGAGAGCAAGACTCGACGAATTACCGGGTGACCTTACACAGCTATTCCGTAGTATGATGGGGTCTTTTGATCCGAAGCATCAGGAAGAGGCAGCAAGGAGTTTTCGAACCGTCTTTGCAGCACCCAATCCACGCAACTTGCGACTAAAATTTGCGCCATCGCTGTCAATCCTGGACCTCTTCTTTGCTGAGGAGGCTACTGTCGCTAGTGCTTTGACTCATTCGGGTGGCAAAACTGATTGGAAGCAATTAGAAACTAGGTAAGGCTTACCAGTTATAGTAACGCAAGGAAACTTTCGGGTCGTTGAGTAGTTTCATCAGATGGTATCCTGCAATGGAAACCGACTAATACGGCGCCTATGGAATACGGGAATGAATAAGACTAACAATATCATCTACAGAGTATTGGACTTTGAGTGCCGAATAGCGTCCACGTGCTGTGGGCTTATCGAATTCATCCATGGCCATGGAGCCTATGAAGGAGATTGGATTGGGCAGATTGTCCCACAGGCTTCAAAGCTCGTTCACACCATACCGCGTCTCCTACATCGGTCTGTCAAAGAATTTCTAGAAGAGCAGGATGCTCTACCAGGTATTTCATCACGTGGTGGCTAAAACAACAGGAGCATTCATTGATTAACATCTCACAGCGTTTTCCTTTGAGGTAACATACTCGGACCATGAAAGACTTCTCGCAGCGCGAGTCATTACAATGAAGACAATCCTCGAGCCAGGACTCCAGAAAGAAGCAATTAACGATCTGGCAGATTACTGCCTTTGCATCGCACAGCATATGGAAGAACAGACCCAGCAAACCAACACTGTACTGTTAGACGAGACTAATCGCAGCTGCATGGCGTGCGCGAGAGCGACGGGTCACCAAACTTGGTATTCGCCGGACAACCGTCACAGCAAGGATATTATAACGACTATGACATGTGCAGGCATTGACGGCACGGGCAAAACCGCCGAGTTTCAACAATTCGACTTAGCGACAGAGCTCGATTTCGTATCATATGCGATAGTCTTTGAGCTCTTCCTGTATGCGAGAGCGAAAGTTTCAGAGGATCCATCACTATCTCAAAAATCCGACAGAATGCCGGTACTGCACGCCATGCACTGTGGAGCTCATCCAGGGTTACTGGAGAGATTTTCCAAACCTTCATGGCACAGTCTCCTGCGAACTTTGTTTGATCAGGGCGCTGATCCTAACTTTGAGTACAAGGGGAAAACGGCATGGAGGTGAGTTCAACCTTCTCATCAATGCAGCCCATAATGTACATGACTTGGCTGTCATTCGGCCGATACTTCGCCATTCCCAAACACCGCCAATTACCGAAGGAAGAAAACACTTCTTGGTGCCCTCTTCAATGAGCTCATTCTAGCAAGTTGCCTCTGGAAGGGTCCTCATTTTACTGCTCATAAAGGACCTACGCTAATAGTCCTGTTTCAAGGCTCCGCCTTGACGTACAGGGGATAGAGGAAATGAGTGCTTCGTCTTTCGCAATAATCCCAGAAGAGTTTGGGTTATTCCTCGACCATGGAGCCAATTGTAACCAAACTTTTGACTACTGCGGTATACAAGGTGAGTGCAGGAATCATATGTTCTATGATGTGCACGTGCAAGTTGTATTGCCCGTAAAAGAGTCGTAACATATGTTGACCAATGATATGAATAATGAACAAATGGCTTCTGTGCTGATGATATCATTAATAGTTTTGAGTCATTCGAAGGTTAGAAGAAGTGCAGATCATTCCTCCAATAATAGCGAGCACCTCTACTCGATGCTTCAAGGGGTCATAACGGATCGAATGACCCAACTAGAAACAAGCGAGACCGAGAAAGCAACAACGGACAGCGAAGATCTCGACATGATAGTATGGGCGTGCTTCGCCCGTGTATATACGCAAGACGAGTCAAAGTCAGGCAAAACCGATGCCAATGTAGCAGAGATAGCCGGCTCGGATCAATCAATCTCTGCTCGACCAAGATGGCGGATTTCTCTACTTTACTGGGCGACTCACTGTGCTTTAGAAACAGCAGATGCCCAAGAATTCCGTCACCGCCTTGAGGAAGGAGGGGCCACACTGCAAGAGCCTTTCATCGTCAAGCTGTTTACGTGGAAATATAGATTGGATCATTTCGAAGGAATCGTCTCAAAGGTCCTGAACAGGGAAGAAAGTACGCGATTTACAAAAGCCTGGAGGCAAGCGTTTCCGAACTACACCATCCCCCTCTTCCCCCGATTGATCAACGCAATGCTTATGATCCTTCACAATGGACGATTTCTCCGCAACGACGGGCCTCTCCGCGCTAACGAGCTCCTTCGTGCTGGCAAAATCATTTCTGATAGCTTCGGGCGTCGTAAAGCTCCTAACGTCGGTATGGTTCTTCGCACGGCTGAGCGACTTCATGACGTCGGCTTCTTGAGCAGCGAAGGGCTGTTGTGGGCCACCCAGATCCTTCGTATAGGCAGGCTTTTTTGGGACAATGGGCTCATTTCCACGGACTCGCTGTTCACCACGCAGCCGCTCCTTACCGCGGGCGTCAGCTCCAGCACCGAAGCGGTCCTTCGCGGAGCAGAAATCCTTCGTGACAACGGCTGGATTGGTGACCTAAGCCTCCTTTCCAGCAGCGCATTGGCTTCAAACGGCCAGCCGCTTTTCACCAACGAGTTCCCGCAGGCTTACGATCTCTTCTGCGATAATGGGCTCAGTCCGCATGGCCCTTCAAAGGCATGTACATTCATGTAGAGAATGGGCCAGCTTTGTGAGCCATGCTCGCCGGTTAAAAAAAGAAAAGCCCGCACACCCGTACCGATCGTTAAAGTGTATTTTCCGTATATCGTAGCCTTTCCGGAGATAGCTGAAGAAAGTTGAGGCTTTTTCAATAGCCTGAGTACAAAGAAGAAAAACCAGATAAGGATAAAGGTCATTATTTGCTTCCTTGGAAAATCGCTGCCCGTCTTTTGAGTCTGGACATCTTGTGGGTTGGTGCAGTTGATTAACCACATGGAAAGGCATTTGATGAAGCACGAAAACCGTCTCCAGCAGTTGCGTTCATATATTGACGGGATGATACGCTAGTACAGTACCCCGCACTAAGTCTTCGCTAAAATCGCGTATAGCTAAGGTATTGAATTTGAGTTAATTCTATAGATAAATTATTGCATTTCACAACAACGGCAACGCCCGCGTCCCCCAATGGCAAGGCGTCCGACTACGAATTGGAAGATTTCTGGGTTCGATCCCCACCTCGGTCATTATTTATCTTAATTGTTGATAATCTTTTGTACTTTATTCAAATCATGTTACTAAAAACCGAAAATGCATGCTGTTAATTTGGCTACAATTTTGCGCTTTTTGTAATCGTGGCCACCACTATGCGACCTACATTGATTCTACGATAGGAAATTTGGGCAACTCCCTCCCGGTTCGCTTTGGCGGACCAGATGAAGAAATTCTCACAAAGCGTCGTGAGAGGAACCAATTGCCTATCACGGCGAGCTCAGACTTGGATATCTTTGTGTAATGGAAGCAGGGTCTTCCGAAGCCACGTGCGAATTCGTGCATGTGACTCCCGCCCCAGCGCGAAGCCTCGTGCACCAACGCTCAAGTTTTATTTCGCATCCTCAGGTACTTTCGCAGCGAGTCTAATCCTATCTGTAGCTGTGTCCTATCGCTAGCTACGCACGAGCTTTTCTACTTGAATGCACACATTCTGTATTCGGGGTGCGCCGCTGCTACCCCATCCGCTAACTGTTCAACCACGGATCTTGGAGCAGTTCTCCCGCTGTCGCTCGGTCCTCTGGCATCCACCGTAGCATTCTCCTTACAAAGTTGAGAAAGAGTCTCTTGTCATCGCCAGTCAATGATGTCAAGCAGCTCTCGAGGGTGGAAGCGTTTGATGCCTTTCTGTCACTCTGCAATAATTCCCCTTGCGTTCAAAGTGAGCAAGGATTGGATTCCGCGAAAAGGTCGCGGATAAAAGGGGTTTCACACCTTCTGCGGTAAAATAATGAGTTGCCTTTTCTCCTCGTTTGAGGAGCTCCCTTGGGGGAGGGCCAAGAAAAGATGTCATCTCGAGCAGATGTACCTCTGGACTGTAAGCGCTTTTGATAGGATCGAACGCATCAAAGAGTGTCCTGTTCTCAACTAGATCCCAAAGCTTTCAAGGTATCTACGTCAATTTTGCTACGTAAAAACTGTGGAGGCGCCAACGGAACACTTACCATAACTCCGAGATTCCATATATCGACACTGTAGGTCCAACCAGCTCGTAAAATTACTTCGGGAGCTTGGAAGAGATCAGCCTGAATGGGGTGGTTGTGGAGTTGAGGAACATCCCCCAAGACAGCCAAACCAAAGTCCGCAATTTTTGGTGGCCCGGGAGGACTTTGAAGGTCGCCAAAATTTCGAGAGGGATAGATAGCCCTGCTACCCTCCATTTTTCGAGGAGTAGGTTCCTCAGCCTCGTCGTTGACCAAATCCTCAATCACCGCCTGATGTTCAATACCAAGTAGAATGTTGTCAGGTTTCAAATCTACAATGGCCAAGTCAATTTCGTCTTGCAAACTGGACTTGTTGCCGACCAGTTGCGTACCTGTGTGAATAACGCGACACTTGGTGTGAAGATGATCAAGCCCGGTGAGCACCATTGCCAGTAATGGCTTTAGAAAGTAGCCTGGTATTTGGCCGTTCGATAAACGTCTTTGAAATCTTGAAACAGACTCCCTCATGGGCGCGTAGACCAAGCCCACGTGTGTTGAATCTGGTCCAACTACTTCGAACGAGTTTAGCACCGTCCTCAAGTATCGTAAACCTTCACTATTGGGATCCGTTGTGGCAATGCAGCGCGATATCTCCAGTTCAGTGCTGGCAGCAGATTTTTCGATGAGACCGTTGGTGAGGATCTTCAGAGTCACGAAGGGGTTTGCTTGCCACCACCACCTTACTGGGTCAACAGAAGCAAAAGGCATTCAAATCCAACGTTTCTCAACACACGTCTGAATATCCCGCGTCAACCATACCGTGGAGCTAGCGCCGTATCCCAGCTTCGCGACAACCAGATATCTGTCGTTGAAGGTCTCTCCTAAACGAACCGGATAATAATGCTGCGGGCAATATCGAGGGAAGGTTTGTTCCTCAATGAGATCATCTGTACTCAACATCGCTGAGGTTTTCGCAGCAAATGACCGGGGTCTGAGTCTGGGTCCCTGGAGACTACGCATCAGCCTCGCAATAGGATTCATGAAAGCAGTCTTTGTCGGATAACCGATAAGCAGTCAATTATTGGGTGCCAAATGTCGCGATAATTTCGCTAGGGTTGCTTTCGAATACCAAGAGACGAACCTGGTCTAGGAGGGCGCGCAAATGACGCGGGCGCTGTTAGGCGCAGGCTTTAGTCCCGCTATTTAAGAGCGTGGCAAGTCTCAGCGGCCCGTAAGCGAATCAGGTCCTCAGCTTGAGAGTTCCCGGCTGCACCTGCCGCAGATATATTTACATATTCACCAGGACATACTTGCTGTTGACCTCGCAGACTTGCAAACCCTTAAATCAGGTGAGAATCGAAGGCTAAGTGCTCAAAAGATGTTTGTCCTGTTCCGTGGTGTTGAGGCCGTGAGAACTCAGGCGGGCTGTTCACATCTTCTGCCTGCAAATGATACGACCCGTATTCGGTACCTAAACAGTGCTAGCTCTCTCCTCTGACGGGCTGCACCATGGAGACCTACATGAGACCTTATGCAGAGAATCAGCTCAACACTTTGGAAGTTTCTCTGACTGTATTTCTGGTGAACGTATTCGCTGGGTTTCTTAGCGGTGTCGTCGGATACTACACCGACGCTTTCCTTCCTGGCTTTCTACTTCGTACCATCTATGTTGCTCTTATAGCTCATGGCGTTACGAATAGGAAAGTCTGGAGCCTTTCGATACCCTCCGAGGTTCTTAACTTCGCTATCGTTGCATACAATTTTTTCTGGGGGCCCGACGCAGTGAATACCAGAACAGCCTCTTTCCATCACCTTGCCTTCTCGGCTGTCAGCTTTTCTGCCAACACGCTTACGAGATTCAGATGGTCTATAGATCGCTGGTGCATGTTCTTCTGGCTATTCACGAGGCCTCTTGTTGAATGCCTCGCGCTCGCTTTCTTGGAGGGAACGCCAAAAGTCAAGTGGATTGAAGTGATAATATTTTTTTGTTCGATGCTTGTGGCTCTTGGGCTGCAGCGATCACACTCCGTTGCACTTATCCAGATATCGATTCTGTCTGGTCTACACATCGTGCTCTTCCCTCGATTTGGACACTTCTGGGCACTGTTGGCCGATACTCTAATGGTTCTTTGCTTAACACTAGCTGCTATAGCAATTTCACCAGCACTGCTTCACGGATTGAATCCAATTGCAACCCAGCTTTGGCTCGCAGTCATGCGTAGCCTTGTTGCCCTTGTCAACGTCTATCATGTACTCGGACCAAGTTTATGGCGAATGCTTGTGTGGATCGAAGATAGTCACTTGGAACCTTCGGCTTCATTCGTTTACAGGCCTCTTGAGAACACATCGGAGCAGTTTCGAATTCTCGTATTACGACGAAGACGATTATTTAGGCTTCCTAGCTGTAATCTCGAGGTAGCCCGAGTACAAGATGAGACGGAATTCTCGGCTTGCTCTTACGTGTGGGGTTCGAACAACCTCACACGAAGAATCTTGGTTGACAACAAACAATTTCTAGTCACTGAATCAGCGTATCAACTTCTTTACCAGCAACAGTCATTTCTCTTAGAAAAGCGGCTTTGGATTGATGCCGTCTGTATAGATCAAAGCAACAGCGAGGAAAAGCAAGACCAGATTGCCCATATGCAACTCATATACGGCAGAGCTAAATGTGTCGAAGCATATCTAAGCTATGGTTTTAGGAATACCAACATACAGAACCTTCTGTATATGCTTGCGACCACAGCAAGTAGAGCCCAGCTGGTATACAACATGAATACTATCGAGGTCCTAACTCTCATCTCGAACAACCTAGAGGAATGGAATGAATTGGCAGACTTGTTGCGATTGCCCTACTTCAAAAGAATGTGGATAATCCAGGAGGTATCTTTGGCAACGAATTTGTTCATCAACATTGGCATGACACGAATACCTTGGGACAACTTTGCATGCGTGATCGACACGCTGGATTCTCAGCCCCTAGAGGATTGTTTTTCGAAACTACAGAGGCTCAGGACTGGAGAGATTACACCCAATCTTCACATGCCAGCCAAGCTGATGGCCTTTGCCCGGCAGGAGGCCGAAGAGCACGGGGTATTATCCCTTTTTTGGCTTCTGCTCGAGTTTCGCAGCAGCAGTTGCGCAATGCCACGTGACAAAGTATTTGCCCTCTATGGTTTGGTTTCTGCTGAGTGCCGGAATCAGTTGCCAGTGGACTACAAGTGCACAGATGAGCAATTGTTCACGCGAGTCATGCGGTATCTCATCGCAGAGGAAGGGTTCATGCCCTTGACATGTTGCGGCGACTCATTGGAGGAAGCAAACATACCACGAGACAATTTCCCAACCTGGGTAGTCAATTGGGCAACCCCTTCAAGTCACGGGTTTTTCGGGACTAATATTCCCACGTGGCAAGCGGCGACGCAGCTGACCCCCACCTATGACTTAGACTCGACCGGGACCAAGCTTTTAGTAGATCTCAGTATCATCGACCGCTTATCAGACTCGATCTATATCGCACCATTAAGTCCAAAAGCCACTGCTGTGGAGTCGTCAGAATACGAGAAATACCGGTACGAGTGGATGTCTGACATTTCGAGAATGTTATTGACCCAAGCTGGTGATGAGGCAGGTGAACGAATCTCTCTCAAACGTGCATTGTACCGGGTCTTGACCATGGACTTCGAGGATCAGGAGGACAATGTGACACTAAACTGGATGACTGACACCTTCGACTCCGACTACACAAAATTTGAAAGGTGGTACGGGCTTCGTGTCTCTTACGAATCGTCAATGGCTTGTATGGTGCAAAGGGGTTTAGAAGATGTGGAAACGGAAACTCTAGATGCCTCAGATGGGATTGTGCACGCGAACAAGGTCTGGCGGCGCTTTCGATGTATAAACCGACGTATAGGTGTGACCGAAAAAGGTCGAATCGGAAATTTTCCAAGGAACATGCTACCAGACGATGAGATCTGTCTGATTGCTGGCGCGCCTGCTCCATTTGTTGTTAGGAAAGCCCCTCGGGATTCCACTGAGACAAGTGATAGTAGATATATCGTCGGAAGCTGCTACATTCATGGGATTATGGATGGCAGTCTTGCGCAAGGCCCTTGGACGCCTTACTACCTGAAGTGAAATCTCTGGTCGACCTCTACGACTTTGGAAATGAAAGGTCAACACTTCGTTAGCTTTGTGCTGAATGAGCGAAAGTGCGGGATACGGATAAGTAGGCCACGTTTTATAGGTTTAATACTACCGGGAAGCTGGCAAAGCTTCGAAGCCTACTTGCCGACGATACTACAGTACCCTATACTATAAGGCTCTAACGGCCAGAAAACTTAAACTATTATGAATATTCGGGGTAATAGCGCTCGATCAACCTTCTACTGTAGTAATGGAAACCTGGTTCCGCTATCCGCTCTCGAATGAGCTCTCGTCCGAGAAAAACGTCCAGAATTTTCGAGACATTAATCATATAAAATAATTTTTCCACTAGCTATTTCAGTTGTCTTGAATTCAACTCACTTGATTAAATACTCTAACTGTGAGTTCTTTACTTGAAAGTTCAGTATATCATTTACTTCTCAGCTAGTTATTTTATCTGAACGTATTGAACTCAATATTACATCAAATTTATTTTGAACATCTGAGCGAGTGAGAATCAACTGACAGCGGATAAGTCAAGTTAAAGATTTTCAGAGAGAGTGTTAACATTCAAATCGGTTCGAATAATCAGCTCTTGATTGAAGATTATAACATGCAAATACTCTCAACTTTCATTGAATTGCAAGCATGATGACACTGCTTGTATTTTAGTCTTCTTGAATGACATTGATGAAAGACATTTCAACTGTCATGCTCTGAGAGCTTTGGAATTCGACCCTGCTAAATGTTGGGACCGTGCCTAGAATCTAACTATACTAAGAATCCGTCGACCATACGATATTGGTACCAAGACCCATTCAAGCTACTCGGCTAGGATAGGACGAGTCTAAAGAAACCTGTTTACCGAATGGTCGATGCAACCGAAAGACAGAACAACATTCGGGGATCAATAGGATCAATGGCTTAGAGGGCTGTTGGATTGCTAGAGGATTCTCCGCTCATTAAGTAGCATCGATTCACCCGATCAATAGAATCAACGGGAACGTAAGGCCGTTAGATTGCTAGAGGATCACCAAACCCCAGCTCGTGGATCAGTCGAGTCAAAATAATCTGTGCCAACAAACTCACTAGTGAGCCTGCTTCAATGGCATGTCAAATCGCTCGTGACAGACGAGTTAAAATAACCTGCTTCAAGCTCGTGGATTCGACGAATGAAAACAACCTGTGGTTACAGTGAGCCTGCTTCAATGGCGGACCCGACAATGCGATGTAGGAAGGTCCACTGGTAGGTAGGGCGATGAGGGTTGGTAGGCCATCGCTTTGACGGAGGGCGCCATTGAAGCAGGCTCACTAGTCGACTTGCTCAACGAAGAGGTCGAATCTGATCGTGCCATTGAAGCAGGCTCACTAAATTGACTTTGGCCCGAACATACATCGGACCGGATTTGTTGGCACAGATTATTTTGACTCGACTGATCCACGAGCTGGGTTTCCGGGGGGGGGGGGTGATCCTTTAGCAATCTAACGGCCTTGCGTTCCCGTTGATTCTATTGATCGGGTGAACCGATGCTACTTAATGAGCGGTAGATCCTCTAGCAATCCAACGGCCTTATGTTCCCGTTGATCCTATTGATCCCCTGGTGTTGTTCTGTCTTTCGGTTGCGTCGACCACCAGGTAAACAAGTTTCTTTAGACTCGTCCTATCCTAGCCGAGTATCTTGAATGGGTCTTGGTAACAATATCGTATGGTTGACGGATTCTTAGTATAATGTTGGGACCGTGGGTAGAATGTTTGATCAATAGAGGTAGCTATGACTAGAATACTAAGAATACAGAAGGAATCAAGCGGAATCCGAGCTGTATTTATAGTAGGGCGGACAAAGGGGGGGTACCGGAAGTGTTCGGATAGAGTGTCGAAGCTAGAAATCCCTAGGCTTATTGGCTAGATAACCCTAGGTACCCACACCCGTAACACTAAACGTCTTGTCGTCAAGATCACAGTTCTCGAGATTCAAGGCGAACCGACCGAATATTGAATCACGACAATGAGAGACATGATCGTGCTAAGGGTCAATATCATCGTCGATAGAATGAACGAAGTTTCGAAAGCGATTAGCAGACGTACGACTCGCAGGTATTTCCGTCAAGAGAGAAGCGAAGGTTACTACTTTGGCGAAAGTTCTGAATGGTGCAAGATAAGACGTCTTGATTGGAAAATGATCTATTCATCCTATGCCTTTCCAGTCTTTTATTCTTGCCTCAATATTTTTGCCCTGACATGGTCGGAACATCCCGCCCTCTTGGCCAATGTACAGTCTCATGAGGAATGCTGCCTTTGGAGGCTGCCCGGTTCTCTGATAGCCGGCCTGAGAAGATAAGGTGTGTGGCTTCAAGACTGATACGCTAGGTTTTGAAAGCAGCTGCATGAGCTGGAGAATAATTTCACATTGATTGAGCAGAGATACTGAAGAGCTTTTGAGGCTTTTTGTTCCGTCGCGCCTCACTTTCAGGCTATGCGCGCTATCTAGGTGACGGGCCCAAAGTATTTGCGTAATTCTTCCTAGCTATAAATCCAATCCCACACTCCTCATCTACAGGTGTTGTGATATGATTAAAGGTTTCATCGTATTACTGGGCTACTCGACGAAGCTTTCAGTGCATGAGTTCGAGAGTGAGAGTCTACCTTCAACTTGCCACATCAATATTGTGAGAGACGGTAGGTACTCGATTGCCTATTATATCGTCCCATAACTTCCCCTGTTGAAGGTTATATATAGGAATGCTGCAGCCAGGCGCATGCACAAGGGCTATTTCGCCTTTATCATAGAGCAGTCCTGTGTTCCTGGCCATATGCCGTTGCTTCTTGCCTGATGCAGACTCGTCTCACCAAGGCTGAGCAAAGAAACTCGACAGCCCCTCCTGAACTGCTGAATCGCAAGGACCAACATCAGCTGCAGACAGAGCGGTATATTCAGTCTGGTCGGGCTTGCCGTCTTCTGATTGTGTTCCTCCATCCTCGGCCAAGATGGCACTGAACAGACCTTCCATTCCATTGAGAGTACCCTCCTCATCCACAGTAGCCGCTTCATGATCTGTGTATATTAACGCAGCAGTCTCATTGTCTCTTTCAATCCTGAAGTCTACTCGTTCTCCTCGATATCGTTCTTCTGATTGAGTATTTCTTCTACGCCGTAGGAAGAAATTCAGAGAACCCGTGATATCAAAGTCTTGAGCGTCCAGAGCAATAGTGTTGTGCTTTTCAACGCTTTCACCTATATAGGGCAGCGCAACCTACTTCTCACAGGCTTCTTGCATCTTCATGTGTATCGTATAAAGGATAACTTTGTTAATCTTTTGCGCATCGTTATTAGCCGGTAGTATGACTATACGAATACATGTTTTAGTAGCGAGAGGTTCGTAATTAGATACACTCATGCTTCTGAGCCATGAGCATGAGCGAACAACGACACGGCAGCGAAAGGCCTTCTAGACATGGGCTGTGCCAATGAAAAGATTGTAATTCTAAGAAGCTGAAGGTCTCAAAGTCTCAAGTATCCGAAGAGAGACGTAACTTCTAGAAACCAGATTCTGTCAAAGAATTACAGCGGTAATTAAGAAGAATGTGAAGCATTACAGTTCATACATCAAACCGGCCGTATTTTCCACTCTGAGAGATTTGACGAACGTTCGGAATTCAACGCTAGGATGTGGCGTGATGGCAGACTGGAATTCAGCTCTGCATCTTCAGTGTAGTTAGCGAGATAGGTTTGAGGTTGCATTGATTGTGATGTTGTCGCTGTGAAGAGGAAGATGGAATGCTGCATTGAGGTGATTTTTGAAAGCAAATGGACTGAAGGATTCCGGAAACCGCAGAGGAGCGACAATGGTATATATATATATTAATAGTGAATAATTTACCTATTAGGTCAAGGCCTCTATGGCTTAATGGTAAAGCGGTATGTCACACCGATCCGCAGAACCTGTCCCTTTGGCTAATACTCAGAAGCGTCACTAGTAATGACGGTTAGTTCGAACTTGTTCTTCTTCAACCATTACTAACGACTGTTCTAGAGATTCACGGTTCGATTCCGTGTGGAGGCAACTGCAATTTTTTTTTTTTTTTAAACGTTTGGGCTTTATTAGTCAGCAGGTCTTGGCGATGCTTTGCCTACTAAAATCCCACCCTACTTAGCATAGGTTAGTGAGTAAAGTTGTCTTTCCTTCTGTCGTCTCTTCTCCTGCATGGACCCTCTCGTATACAAGCAAGTCAATAAGCAACGAGACCCGCCAAAGTCGCCTTCCGAACCTTTCTCAATCATGAATGTTCTAGCAACCTCATAGAAAAGTGAATCCTAAGACTCTTAAGATTGAACTATCGATTCAAAGGATGACGTGATGCTTCCATCAATTTACAAACAATACAACATCCAGTGAATATAAGCTTGCTGGAATTCGGACTTACTTGGAGTGAGGCAAGCCTAGAAGATATGAACTCCGCAAAGATAGCAGAAAATCCTACTATCCCGTGAAGAACAAGTAATGCTCAAGCTGCAAGAGGGATTCCCGAATGAACCAATCTCTCCTGCTTGTACGAGCATACTTCTTGCCGGAAGTATTTGACACAATTGAGTCTCGAGATATTGATGTCAATTATCTGACATTTGTGCTAATGTTTTGAAAGTGGCTGGACTTGACTAACGAACATAACCGAGATGTCTCGTGCCCAAAAGATCGAGGTCATCCGCTTCAAAACATGGCACGATGATGGGTGTTTGGGTGGTCATGTGGAATGGCTGCTGTTGTTTCATCTCCAACTCAGAGTGCAGGATTTTGGTGAAAGTGATAAGAGATATCTCCTGCCAAGGTGAGATGAAGAACTTCCCAGACACAACATCCCATATCAACTGCGGGCACCGGTTTCAGAGACAGCTCACTTCAGCCTATGTATTAAGCCAATCATCAACGCCATCCTTCGCAAGATTGAAGAACCACCGAGATTTCTCACGAAGTAACCTAGGATGCTTATGCCCAGAGGTTGTTGCAAGACTTTCTCGGGAAGGAAATGGACCACAAGAAGCTGAATCAATTGGCGCCCGGATACAACCTAGATTTGAAACGTTGCAAGTGTTACACTTCAAAACGAAGATTACTGACTGTTTTCGGGAATTGTCTTAGCTACTTCCTATTCGGGTCATCTACCTGCTAAGGGCAATAAGATTCGGGCTGCATGGCATTGATGGGCTATGCGTTAGCCGTGGCAAATGGCGTATAATGATGGAGACCTTTCCTTTCTCTCCCAGCTGGTCTTATTGGCAGGGCCAAAAGAGAGCTTGCCGATCTATAAGACTCTGGGGATGACAATTCGAAGGCTCTAGGACTTGATGTATCTGCAGCCACAGCACAGGCCTTCAGAGAAGCGAAGAGCGCCATAGCGGTGAAAACGCTAAATGCATAGGTACATCTCGACCACAAATTTCTCAATCGATTCCTCACCTTTCGCCATCTCGACCCCTTCTTTCACCATTACTAGTCCCTCTATCAAGTCACCTGTTTTTCTACGATTTCATCCAACTATCTCAAACTACCAAACAAGTTCGAGCTCTTTGTTTTATTACTGTAACGGTAATCAGACCTAGGATTAGTCCCGAAAAGCTTAATCTAAAAGTCTAGGAGCCGAACCAAACTACCTACGTTATCTTAGCTCTTCAAGAAAGTTCCTTCATCCACCTTACAGGATCTTAATCCACCGTCGTTATTAAATGGCGAATTCTCAGTTAATATCTACTCTTGTATGTCATTCTATTCATGCTGATTACTGTTTCTACAGCTTCAACGACAATGGGCAACAGCTGATCCGTCGATAACCAAACGCAGAATATCTCCGGTCTCGAACAAAATTCGTTGTTTCACCTCATGAAGTGTCACTCCGTTGTCGTCGCTAAGCGGCATGACGTTTGCTCCTTCCGTAATTAAAATTCCAAAGAAGACATCCATCAGTATCTAGAGCTCCTTCAGGATCTCTGTGAGCACTGGTCTTATATGCCATCGGGCTTGGCAGACTGACGCGAATCACCAATTTCGTTCCTTGTTATTTCATCTTTGATCTTCTGAATTAATATTGCTGACAACTTTGAGAATCTCTCTCAGAATGTTTATATAGCCTTTACACCTTGCCTATCTTCAACTACGCTTAACATGGTCGGAGTCGAACTCGCTACGATACAGGCGCCGCATTCTTCTCAAGCCTTTCAAGAAGACGTTCTGAAAGTTAATTCCTGGCAGCCTGTGGTAAAATGTCAGTTCGAACGGTCTCTCTTATTATGACACCCTCAAGATTTTGTATATAACCTTTATCAGGAAAAAGTAAATTAGTTTGTCCCGGATTTGGCTTTGAACTAATGATGGCTGGAATTCCATATCTAGCCAATATTCATCATACCGTTCAATTGACGGATAACGAGGTTTTAATTCAAGGGTGTTTGGCGGGCAAATCCTTTCTATGTGACTACATTTCTGAGATATAAGAGCATGAGTCAAAGTTGCAATTCTTGCAGCAGTTGCTGAATAAGAGATCAACCCGAAATAAAAGCTGGTCTTAGTGACGAGTTAGACAGATGATTCTGTATAGATTCTTTCAGAAGGAAAGGTCTTCCAATCACTAAGTCTTCGTTATGAAGCCAAGAAGAACACATTACACCAATCCTCCATCAAGTCTTCGGCGTATATCTTCGGCGGCACAAAACACAAGATGTTTAAAAAACCGAATAGCCAACTGATGCTGCGGAAAAACACAGCTCCCCTACCAAAAGGTGCAAGTTCTTGAAAGATTCGGAGGACAACGCAGGCGAACTTTCTATCAAGCACTACACCTATCGCACAAACCCGTACAGGTCGGCGAGTGTTGCTTTCCCATTCCCCATGCCTTTGTTCCTTGGGCCGGAAACCGAACTCATGATTCAGCGATTACGAAACGACACAGCCCGTTCAGGGTTTATCCTATTCGGGTTCCTATCCTGTCGTCTAGAGATCTGAAACTGCTTTCCCAGACCTCCGATACTGTGTTGAGAACAGCTTTTATTTCCGCATTCCATTCGATCACTCTCTCAACAACCATCATGGGAAGGTGTTCAGAGCCGAATCAGGAGAAGGGAGAGGATCTTCGAACTCGTTCACGAATGATCACAAATGATGGCTCCACGATAGACCAAGACCGCGCCAGCGCCCGGCTCTAGTTCTCACTATAGTGTCGTCAGGCTGTGCAGTGAATTGCGCGATTGTGGTCGTCATGACCATGAATGCAGACATCACCATCTATCACAATCAGCCGTCGACGAAGCTGAGTGGGTTGAGAATTGACGCCACCATGGTACAACAGCTAGCGAGTATAAACCTAGCCTCGCTGTCTCAGAAAATTTTGAAAAGCTGAGATTGACGGGACGGTACGTAAGCGTGCTTCTATCAAGTAGTCGAAGTACAATCAGATCTCGACAAGGCATAAGAATGAAGACAAATAAACGCATCATTATCGACATCTATCTTCGGCAAACTTGCTTAAAGTAATCGCACAATGAACGCCCGTGACTGTCTTTAGATGGTGTGCGGGACTATTTCATGTTCGATGCGCAGCAAGTTTCTTACGACTCTACAAATACGAATCTGTTAGAATTGTATGCGTTGGTACTCTCAAGCCGCCCCCTTGAAAAATTACAAATAGGCGAAACGAGATACAAGGTCCGAATGAGTTTCCAGCCAAAATCATCATTACTATAAGATCCCGAGCAGCATTTGCTTCTCTCCAAGGCGAATGAACTAGATGGATTACAACAATCAAGCCACATGGCACGAAAGATCTTGACGTGTCTCCGCGAGCAGCCGTCCTTGCGGACCACGGTTCTTCTTTTCCTCTTTCTCAGACCTCCTTTTCCCAAGACTTTTTATATTCTTCATATCTCGACCATTATTCCATTTACTTATTAGACTGGTATATAAGAAAGGGTATGATGATTTAACCAACCTCACGACCCATCGAATCTCTATAACCTAACTCTCAAACCTTTCAATAGATTTAGTAATTATTCAGCTCTCTGTTTCAACTTCCACCTTAATTGTACAACCAAATGAAACTTAGAATAACTACATCACAATGCATACAATGCGATGGACCACTATACCAACCACCGCTGTCTGCATTGTTCAATGAAGGACTCTTGCCAGTCCGGAGCTGTTCTAAGTTAGAAATCACGGCGCCATGCCCCGCCTACCTTGCTCCAGCTCGAAAACCTGCTTGATCTGTCAATTTGCCAACGAGGAACGGTACAACGGAGCTTGTACCTACTGTCAACCGAAAGGGAGTGGCAAATGTCAATTTTTTATCACGGTTCTGTCTACCAGTACTACCGTTTCTGCAGAATGTACTGGCCTGGGAAGTCTCGTGGAAATGGCACGATTGGATTAGGGGGGAGGTTTGAAGAGAGAATCCGTGCTGCAGCGTATTGAAGGCAAGAGAATCCTTGTATATGCTGTTACGGGTGTCGACCAGCTGACGCAAAAAGCTTACAGTTCCGTCGCCATGAAGTAGCAACTTCCAAAATTTGGTCAGAGGACAACTTCGAGAGCCAAATTCTCACGCAGTTTCGCGCATAGGAAGTGCTCTGTTCAATTACTCGACATGTTGGCAATGGCGACGACTTTTGTGAACTGCAAGGACGTTTCAAGAGTTTCAGAACTCTTGAAAATATATAAGAGTTAACGAACTTTAACGTCAACAACAAACCAAGAACGTTTTTCTTACCAGTGAAGAAGGAGCGAAAAGCTCACTTCCTTTACTCACGATCAACTTTTGCTTCTTTCTCGTCAGTTCTTAAACCCTTTCAAATTTGGAACAGTCTTTAATCTATGCTAAAGGACATTCACTATTGCTTTTTCACTCTTTTCGTGCCCACTGAACAGATACCACAACGGTAATTTACGATGCTTACGTCAAGCAGCGATGTCATTCATCCAACCGTGTACTGAAGCGAATTCGAGCGATCTTTTGTATTGAATCAGAGATTCATGATTTTGAGCGCTGAATTCAGACCGAGGAGGACTACGAGCTTCAGTAATGTTTCGACTAGATTAAGATCGATTCGTACATGAATTTCGATCTCGAGTATAGGGAAAGAATTCTTAGGTGGATAGAGCAAAAGGAGTTGCTGCTATATGTTAGAAAGGAGGAAGATGAGAAACCGTCAGGATTTTGAGGATCACATTGGTCTTTGTTCTCGTATCCGGACGGAACGGCAAACTACATGATCAACCGAGCCTCAAGGCTGACAGTTTTCTCGCAGATCTTCCTGCAGATTAGACGATTGGAACGTCGGCTAACTGGGTATAAAACCACAGATGCGAGCAAGCAAAGGGTGGTTTCGAAACCAGGCTGGAAAATGTCGAACAAAGGATAAACCAGACGAAACTTAAGAGATGCGTTTGACGATTCACCATAGGAATTTTATTCCATGTTCTGTATCAAAGCAGCATATTCTCTTTGATCCAGTGTTAAATACTTCGAGCATTCTATCAACTACCACGTTTCCTAAATAATCTACACCGGTTTGGCAAGCCCCAGCTCTGTCGAACCAAGAATGATACGAATATGTATGAGCTTACCTACTCCTCTCACGTTTCGCGACACTAAATCGCCTATGCAAAGAGCGTGGCATTTTCCAAAACGCCGAACAAAAGAATGCCATTGCCAGAGAGTTGATCATTAGACCGAAGGCTTATGAAGCACATGAAATTGCGCGCATCAAATTCCTGGTCGGATACATTTCAAGGCTAAATCTCGAAAAAGCTGCCCACTCGACAATAGTCTTGAGCTCAACCGCGGTTATGAATGACAGGGCAACGGAGAAGGCCGTTGACACTCATCACAGATGTGAGACGGCCTTCGCCAAGGAAAGGTTTGCTCTAAAACTAAGGCTAAGTTCCTCAAGCGGCTCTCAATCATGCAGGTATTCGCGAAGATGGCAGAGACTGCGGTTAGGAAGCCCGTCTCAACACCAAAAAAAAATTCTTTGGCAGAACTATCCGACATGTTGGACAGTAAGGTCTTCATCTAAGTCCTTCTTGTCCCTTCGTTTCAATCCGTTGACCGTATAGATAAGCAAGTGAGCCATTTACCAATCAGAGTGTTCCTACTAGGTCAGCTTCCCCTTATCAAATAGTGACTCTTCAAGAAATTCGTTGATATCAAAAATCAATCGACTTGCTTATTTCGAAGCTGCTCTTTCAGTGCGTGATTCATGAAGTATGTAATGATCTGATTGAAAATGACATGCGTTTTCAATCAAAGACTATAAAGACACTACAGAAGATGACGAAAGCGTGGCTTGTAGCAATGTATGAAGATTAGTTTCATGATCAATTTTATCAATTTTGCGATTCAAAAACTGATTACTTAACAGACATCAATCTTTGCACAATTCACGCGAAGCCAGCGTGTCATCATTCAAGGAAAGAATATGAGATTGGTTTTTCGCTTGACAGGCGGAAAGTTTACCTTCGGAAATTGCTCAAACTACATGACGAATTAGTCATGTAATAAGAATTCAACGCTGTTGACAAGATAAATAGCTATTTATGTTAGACTGTGAATACAATTCTCGCACTGTCACAGACTCACAGTCACACTGTTAATGATACTATTGCTTTTACGCATGATTCAACGTAAAAGACTAAAAGTTATCGCTTTTGTCAAGAACTTTAGACTTTTTTCTTGAATATAAGATCGATTCATTAATTAAGTATACTATTTTTAGTAATCGGGTTGGGTTGACCCCCTCCAACCCAACCCAACCCTGACCCGACGGCAGGCCTAGTCAAGTCACCTTGCTACTCTTTCAAGATAACTAAGGCACGGTTTTGAGATTAGCATTTTGTTGTTCCTGAAAGGCTGCAAAAAGATGAAGGTGCAAATTCGAAAAGAAGTGCGATGTCACGTGAAGGAGATTGCCGCAAATGCGCAAGAGTGATGGAAACGAGGAACAAGAGACTCAAGAGACTCAAGAGAGGATTGTTAAATGGTAACTTGAAGGAGGCAAAGGGACGCCGCCCAAAGCAAGCAGGCGCAATTATTTCCCCTTCTTTGCTCACCTGAATCCCCTTTCTGTCTTCTCACCTTTCTCCTCTTTGCTGCCATGGCTGCGATTAGCAACGCCTGACAGCCCCCTCAGGTGCTGTCACCTAAGGGCTGACCGCATCTATGACGAATGTAAATCTCTGACACGGGACGATGACAGGTCCAGAATCAGTCGATCCAAACCATATCAAACCTGAAGAAGCTAAACCAATTTTTCTAATCCGAAGGGTAACTCAGAGATTCAGCTGCACAACTTTTATCTCGTTGATGAACTACAGGTCCGACATCGAACCATACCGCCGTGCAGAATAGGAGGAAGCAGCTAAACGAGCTCACGTATGATATTAGAGACGCCGAGGAAGAGTGTCTGTTCGGCACGCACGGCAAACACCGCAAACGGTGCAGTTCCAGGAAACTGTACCTGAAACAAACAGTCCAATTTTTGAGAGGCCTGAAGAAGAGCCCGAAGCCTCGTGACGCAGCATAGCAAAGGCAGCAGCAAAGCAACGGATACGGCAATAACAGCAACGACCGACGAGAAGAAATCCCACAAAAGCGACTAAACTCTACGAATCTCATGTAGAGTTCACGACCAGAGGATTCATTGAGAAACGATCTGCATTCGATCTCAACGTCACATCATCAATCGCTCGTTCATTCTCTGTCTCTTCAATTTCTCAACAGCATGGATGAGAAAGCGAGACAAAGAACGACGAGAATCATGAGTCTCAGCGATTAATTATGTCAGAGAACTATGATCAAGAGCACACTATGAGATTGAGACACTGAATAGTAACGAAGACTCTATCTCGTCCAGATGTTCCTTGGTCAAGCCCCGACAACCCAATAAATATTGATATGAACATGAAAGACGGTATATTTCTAGCCTGAGAACAACATTTTTGTCAACCGCTCTGGTGACTGACGACACTTACAGTGTTGGAAATAGGGGAGATGGCAATCTCCGCCTTCATAGGGATGGTAGGGCTATGGCCCGCTACAGTATAACCCGTCAGAAGGTTGCCTGGTTTCTACTTGCGGATTTGCATTGTGCAGTCCCGAGCAAACTGAGTCATGACTAGACTGTAACGAATTTTTCGGTGGGTGAGAATGTGAAGGAAGTCAAGCTTTCCAGAGAGGAGAAGAGGAACGAGGTAATCATCAAGATATTCAACTAGTTTCGACAGGAGCGGCGGATAGTGAATATCTCGGTAAAGTTAATCTCGGAGGAAGATGTAGCGTTAGACAAGGAGGAAGGGGCGCCGGAAGGCCTTATGCTTTCAATCTTCTTCCGAGAACATTGAAACATCAGCAAGATTTGTGGCAGTGATACACGAGAGGAAGACATCTTCTGGAGACTGCTTTCCGACGAAGATTTAGTCGTTAATGACGAAATATCTGCTGTTCCTTGAGACATCGAGTCGAAGTAACGGCAGACGAAGTATCTGGAGTCCACATAAGCATTAACGACTGCTATCAATCTTTCGGCAAATTGTAGATTCTTCGAAGTTTATACCAGGGGTTTAGCTTGAATGGAGAAGGAAGACAGTCTGCCGTATCAGTACTTTCTGTCGGTCATGGACGGCATAGAAAAGTATTGGAAGAAAACCTTTGGCAATGATCTGATAGGGTTTCACGACCACGTATCTTCCTTCTCACACCACCTCGCATTCGTGCCGTGCCAAATAGGATCCAGAAGAAGCGCGCATCAAGAGCTGCTCTGATCACCCCCGTGCCGGTGCTTCAGCGGTCGAGTAGAAGCATGAGATTCAGATGAAGTTACAGGACCTTGGGTTGGAAAAGGGCGTGGAGACGCTTCTTCTTCCTTTATTCTTCATTGGACGTTCGAGTAGGTTTTTGTAAACAGCAAGATCTTGAGACTTATTTCCTTCTACAAGCGTTGGCCATTTGACCGAGTACGATCGTGATCGTTCAGTTCAGGTTTACGCCAGTTCGAGGTGACAATAAATAAGAGAGCTAGAAAGCGTGAACCTGCCTTGGAGGCTCTTCTTTAGCAACGACTGTCGAGTCCCAAGTAGAACAAATACAGGGTTTAAGATGGTGGAATTTCAGCTGTAAGAGAGCTTCATCTTCCACCTCCTACATAGACTCCATTTCAGCTTCAAGCTATTTGCATGTCCATATTTACCAAATGCCTCATACAACCTCGTAATCCAATAGAAATGCCAACACGCCAACGTATAGGATCAGGGAACACGTGATTATGACCTTGCCCCACCAACTCAGCCGCACCTCGGAGCCCTAGAATACCAAAACCGCCTCGGCTAAACCCCCACCAATCGCATCCCTCCCCCACAGCCCTACTTCCATCGTCAAACACGGGTACGCATGGTTTCACCTCCAGGTAAGATTCTCACGGTCTCACTTGCACGCATACGGCTGCGATTGACACATCATGAGAGCCTTAAGGAAGGATCGTAATGCCTTGCTGCGCAATGACGATGGTACAGCGGGTAGCTTGAGGCTTTGTCACAGAGTATTTGTGGTGTTGCCCATTTGACGTCTGTCTTTAGTTTCTTCATCTCTCTGGCGGTGATTGATGCGGGTATTTGAGATTCTTATGGGCCTTTTGATCTCTTGTCTTTCTGACTTTTCCTCGCTCCCATAACCTTCAATCGTTGCGTATTCCTCGTGGAACCCTTAACCACTCCCAAACGTCATCCACTTCTTCTGCCTCCATCATTTCGATACGTCCAAGCGCCGCATGGTCTCCTAGACATTCCAATTCACAGTACAAAAGATACTACAAACCGCACCACCTACTCTCCTATGGCACCCCTTCCACTCCCCCAATCCGCCAACACCATCTCCGGCTTCCCCTCAGGTACTATCGTAGGCTCCAACATCAACCCCACCTCCTCCTCCTCCTCCTTCGTCTACCCCGACCCTAGCCTCCCCGGCACGTCTACAACTACAACAACAACAACAGCCCACACCGACGCTCCCCTCTTCGTCATCATTCCCATCGTCTGCCTCTCCGTTCTCGTGATTATACTGGGTGTAGTTGGTTGCGTGATTAAAGGGAGAAGGAGGGAGAGGCATAAGTCTTATTGGGCTTATCAGGGGGAGGGGGTGAGCGGAGGTGGGGCAGGGGTTGGGGTTGGTGGGGACGCGCCGCCGGCTTATCATCTAGGTGGTTATGGTGGGAGCCATGGTAGGAGGCACGGTGGGGGGCATGATGGCGTTAATGGTGGAGGAGGGGCATGGGGAGGGGGAGGATTTGGCGGAGGAGGGGATGGGGGAGGCGGAGGAGTCGGAGGAGTCGGAGGAGGTGGAGGAGGCGGAGGAGGTGGAGACGGAGGCGGAGGAGGAGGAGGATGCGGAGGAGGCGGAGGCGGAGGAGGCGGAGGCGGAGGCGGAGGCGGAGGCGGAGGCGGAGGCGGAGGCGGAGGCGGAGGGTGTTAAGGTGGGGAGTGGAAACGGGAAGATCGATGGGAGTAAGTGGATGGTTTGGTGATTAGTATTCATCCGTCACGTTGTCTATCACTGCAGGCGTTTGAACTGAGTTTTTGGGAATTGCTCCATTACAAAGGCGTCTTTACCGGATACCAAATTACTACAAGCAGATCCTGAGTGTCACATTGATGAACACTGTGTTTGCGTTTCTCCAAGAGAAAATTGTTTTGGCTCCGATAGTTACTGTTCCTGAGAAGTACTATGCATCCCCGCTTCTGAAGTCGTTTCTGATCTGCGTGACTGGGATTATAGCCCTAGAGTTGGTACTTTTCTACCTCGATAATGTCTACTCGGAGTCATCGAGCGGTGGGTAAGGCTGTCTATTGTTCTCAACGTGCTCATATTCCAGGCATACCGATGACGTCCCTCATCGCTGGTATGGCACGTGGGAGGAAGTACACCACGAAAACCCCAAGAAAGGCTACGAGTAGCCCTGTAAACTTTTCGAACCAGGTATGGAAATACGCAGCCGTCATCAACAACATCCACCATGACAACCCTGCGACTACCAAAGGCGCGCTCACGCCCCCATGAGCCTCTTTCTCATTAACAGCCTTATCATCCTCTCTCCCAACAACAGATTCCCTCTCAGCGCTGCTAACTTTTCCATCCTTAGCGATCACCGTTCTGTCCTCCCTCAGCCCAGCATACCGCATGACCACGGGCAAAATCTCCAGCCACAAGAATGAACTGCCGAGAACGAGTAGGAAGACATGTCCACTGATATCGTAGCCACCTTTCCATTGGCCTCCAGCAATTTTACAAGCCGCATTCGTCAAAAACTCCTTTGTATCTCCCATCCCGGCTCTTGCTTCTTCATCCCGAATAAGTTCACACGCTCCTCCCGTCAGCTTGAACCCTCTATCGATCAGGGCTGGCCCGAAGAACCACTGCGTAACTATAGCCCACCACGTTGTGACCAACACCCATCGTAGCATCCCACGTACACGCCTAGGTGTCAACACCAGGCTGCGAGATGGCCCAGTAGAAGGATGTAGGAAGAGGAAGACGACATAGGCAAGGGTTATCCAGAACCAGCCGATCTTGACGAAGAAAACATTAAAGAGGTTTCGTTTCCGTGCGAAGTAGGAAGGCGCGAACTCTGGAGGGTGCGATTGAGAAGTTGCGCTGTAGGGGGCGGCGCGGGCGTGGGGCTCGAGGATGGAGAATAGAGAGCCGAGGAGGAGGGTACCTGGGAAGATTGCGAGGAGGAGAGCTTCGAGGGAGGTGGGGAGGAGGGGCGGCTTTGATGGCGAGGTCATCTGAGTGAAAGTGGAAGAGTGTTGGAGTTTTGTGGAGCTGGGAGTGCCATTTCGGCGGGTGGGTTGGGAGCTCGATGCCATAAAGTTGAACAAGTGGTTTTTAGTATTGGAACAATCCGACTGCCATCCTGACTACGATATTGCGAATGTTGGCGAAAAAGATTTGGGTGACAGGTCAAGGCAGAATTGGGATGACGTCGGATTGGAAAAGGCGCTAACGATGCGACTAAGCGACTAGATACCTCACTCATTCTTCTTCCAGCCTCTTCTGTGCTTGCAGAGCTCCTCATCAGCAAGTCAGTCCACCAAGTTGGACTACAGAGAAAATCGAAATTATAAGACGCTTTCCTACATACTGACTCCGTTATTTAAGATCGAAGATCCCTACGGAAGTCGGCCGGCATTCGAAGGGCTTGGTTGCCGAACAAAGCTTCCCCACACACGGCTTTTGACAGCTGAGCGGACGTATTTTTACTTGCGGCTAACCTACAAATCACTCTGACTGCCGGGAGGGCCGGGTCCTTCGGAGATACTGCGCTGCTCTGGGATCGGGTTAGAAACGGCTTTAGGGAAATCTCTCAATTGCCGCCTTCCCCCCGAACCACGAGTCCGCCCTTAGTAGTGGGCCAGATGACCGCAAAACGACTCAGAGCAAATGAAAATCCAAAACCCTTGTATTCTGTCCGGGTAGAGATGCCGATGATTTATCATTATCTTACACAGACATCAATATGTACCTCCATGCACTTTGCCAGGCGTTTCTACCTTTCCCAAGAGCGGGGACATCAAATGCTGAGACTCCGCTTTCTTCTCGGCAAATTATATAAAGTATATTTATGCTCCATCTCAGCTGCAGGCGATTTGATAGCGGTGGCCTGTACATCTCTTAGTTTGTATATTCCACCGTGATTGCTTTCCATCAGCTTCATGATGGTGCTGGAATCTCTTATCCCTTTTTTGTGTGAGCATTGGCTCATAACGCTGCTTCTTCTCCTTGTCCTTTACATGGCAAGAAATCACTTTCACCACGGACTCCAAGGGTACCCAGGCCCCTTTTTGGCATCGTTGACAGACTGGTGGCGTTTCTTTGATGTACTGGGCAGAAGGCCAGAGATTACGCACATCAAGCTCCACAATCAGTATGGAGACATAGTACGCCTAGGACCCAATGTCCTGTCATTTGCGGACCCGAAGGCACTGAAGACGATTTATGGTTTGAATAAAGGCTTTAGAAAGGTAGGTCGAAAACTTATTGCAAGGTGGTATGCTCATCCCCATATTAGTCAGGGTTTTACCCTGTGCAGCAAGCACTATCACAGGGTGCTAGACTGCCCTCTTTGTTCTCGACAACGGACGAGGAGTATCATGCAGCCTTGCGAAGATCCGTGAACAGTGCATTCTCGATGAGCGCACTCGTGCAGTACAAGCCACTCATTGACGGCACAACCGAGAAGTTCCTGGATCAAACCGAAGTATTCTTTTCTTCCAAGAATGCCATATGCGACTTCACAAGATGGCTTCAATTCTACGCTGCTGATGTGATTGGTGAAATTACATACAGCAAGCGCCTAGGGTTTATAGATAGGGGCGAAGACGTTGATGGGATAATTTCATACCTTGGTAAATTGTTTAGCTATGTTGCTCCGGTATGATTATCATTACCATATGTCCATCATGGCTGTAATCGCTCATTGTTTCTCGCCAGGTCGGCCAGATACCAATCCTCGATTCCTTATTGCTCAAAAACCCCGTCCTTCGCTTTCTAGACAAAAGCAAGATATTGTCATTCACGTTCCCAGTGGTCAAATTCGCCAAAGCCTGCGTGGATGAGCGTCTGAAAGAGCTTGAGTACATAAAATCACGCGGTGGAGATACTAAATGTGCCTTGATAAATCGTCGAGCCGACCTCCTTTCGATGTTTCTGAAAGCCAAAGAGGAACGTCCTGACTTTTTCCACGATGGCCGAGTCCTTACAATGGCGGTCAGTATGGCTTTTGCTGGATCCGACACCACTGCGATCTCCCTCTCGGCTGTCTTCTACTATCTCATAAAAAATCCTAGGTGCTACCAAAAATTGATGGACGAGATAGACACTGCTGTATGCAGCGGCGTTCTCGAGGATTGCCCCACAGGCCTGGTATCTTGGGCTGAGTCGCAAAAGCTCCCGTACCTCAACGCTTGTGTAAAGGAGGCTTTACGTCTTCATCCGGCTGTAGGCCTGCCGTTAGAGCGTATCGTACCTCCTCAAGGCGCTGAAATCTGTGGTGAGTTTATCGCTGGCGGCACGATTGTAGGAAGTAGTGCTTGGGTGATCCATCGACGGCCGGAGGTTTTCGGACCAGACGTCGATACTTATCGACCGGAGAGATGGCTAGAGACTACCAAGGAAACTAAGAAAGAGATGGAGGGTTTTATGTTCCAGTTTGGCATGGGCGCTAGGACGTGCATTGGGAAGAACATTAGTCTCTTGGAAATTTACAAGCTTGTCCCGAGCTTCCTGAGGAGGTTTGAGGTAGGCCATCTTCTGCAGCAATGATTATCCTCACGTCTGTTGGCGTAGAAATTTTGCTAACATTATAGATCGTTCAGGTCAGCCTAGCGAACCCAAACCAAGATTGGAAACTGCACAATGCATGGTTCGTCAGACAGTATGACTTCAATACGAAATTCAAGCCTAGGAGGACAAATCCAATGTCATGAACCACTCGCTGGGAAGACTTCTGCGCTCTTTTAGTCCCCAAGTCTACCGCACTCGGGATCATGTACATAACTGTTATGAGACGGGATCCCGACGCCCCTTGTTGATCTTCTGTGCAACCCATTCGAATTGGCAGATATTGCCCTCTCAATCCACCAGGTCGTTGCATTGTAGATTACAGAAGCATATCCCTACCGCACAAAAGCCATGATTGGCACAGTAACACATTGAAACAAGAGCTTTCTGAGAACGATGCTTGCAATGACGGGTATACAAAGTATCAACACTGAAGCCACAAGAAAACAGAAAGCGTAATACGAACACCGCCGCCCCCCATCCTCAAAATCTTCCCGTCTCCAACCCCCGAGCACCCACCAAAACCCTAAATGCTCCTTCCCTCACTCACCCTTCCTCGTCTCATTCGTATTTACTCCGCGCCGCCTTCGCCGGCTTACTACTCACGTCTCCACTCGCAATCGCCAGGCCGCGCAGGATATCTCTTGCGAAGACGTAGGCCATGTAGCTCGGCAGAACAAGCCAGGCGCCACTATAAGGGGTTAGTGTTTGTAATGAAAGATAAGGGGGGGAATGGTGACTTACTTTGGGATGATCCAGAGAAAAAGGAGGGAGTAGAAGTCGTTGTGGCCGATATTCTCGAAGTCGGAGAAGTATTCGTTCAACCCTGAGCAGGAACCGCTCTCGTCAGTCTCCCAGTCATCCCAGGTTATTCTTGTATATCCAATTATCTCCACCTCTTCCGAACAGCCTCCAACCCCCCTCCCCCCCCAAAACCAAAAGCTCACAACACACCCCTCGCGAGAGAGAAAGAAAAAAAAAAACTCACAATACAACACCGTCTTACTAACCGTCATCACACTCAACCCAAACCCACACAAACACGCCACACCCCGCCACCCCCCACCCACCCCTCCCCACCGCGCCCCCCCAACCCCACCCCCCCCCAGCAAACCACCCCACCACCCCCAAATACCCCAAATACCCCACCGTCTCCACCACATTCAGCCCCGCCTGCGCCGCCGTGAACCCGTTCCTTGCGCGCCACGCCGGCCACCCGTAGATGTAATCCACAGTCCCGTACAGCGCGTAGGGCCTGAACAGAGGCAGGTGCAGCGCGCCGCCGGGCATGGAGTGCGGGCGCAGGAGCACGTAGGCGGTGTCCCAGATGACGAGGGGGAGGGAGAGGAGGAGCCAGAGGAGGGTGAGGGGGGTGGGGGTGTGGGTCCAGGGGGTGTGGGGGCGCGTGGGTTTGGGGGAGGGAGAGGGGGGCGGGAAGGTGCCGGGGTGGGAGCGGGTGGTGACCATTGTTGTTTTTGTTGGTGGTGGGGAGGTGGGGAGGATGGGATCGTTGGAGGTTGTGGGGAGCGGGGCATGCGGGTGGGGATGCGTCGCGCTGCTACAAGGGGTGGATAGGGCTAGCCCTAAAGGGCCAATGTCTTGTTTGAACGTGAAACTCCACAGAGCGAATGCTCAAAGAATGTGCTTGATGAGTCAAGTGGATTTTACTCCTGCGGCTGCGCGAGCGCGAATTAACAAGCAAACGCTCTACAGAGCTTGGATTGAGAGGCTGGAAGATCGTTTGAGAGTGCTTTTCATGCTTGTGGATTATCTCTCGTCCATGGATCCAGCGATACAAGGCGCATTCGTGCATAATACTCATACTTTTATGGTCGACCAACCATCAGACCATTTCCTGAGCTGTCCCTTCATCAGTGGGGGACAAAAGGTCAACGTACAATAAGCGGCATCCACATTCGAGCCTAATCAGGAAAATCAAAGTTGTCTATAAACGCTAATCCGTCGTTCTGTGACCTATTCAATTAGTTTATCTTCAAATCCAGTCAACTGTTCAAGCATCTCGTTACTGACAATTGTGTTTGTTGCCATATAGAAAAGCATACAGTAGGTTGAAATTGACGTGTGCACGTCTGCCGCTTATTGTACGTTGACTTTTGTCCCCCACCGACGCTTTTTCCCCTTTACCTCTCCAAGGACAGGACTGCGAAGGAGATGAAATTACCGCGCGCAAAGAGTGGGTCACCAGTAGAAAGATGTAAATCTCCAAAGGCAGCTTGCCATGGGTATCCTTGAGTTGTTCAGGGGACGGCCTTCGATTCGTACGACCAATCCAAAGGCTACACGGGCCACACTCGGAGTCGAGACGGTGCGAAGAATGGTGCAACGCGCGGCCAACACATGGTGACGAAAGCACAGGGAAGGGTAAGTCATTGCGAGCTATGACTGTAAACCCAAGAGCTCGCGAATTGATACAGCACAGGAGGCGAATGAAAATACGGTCTCCAGATTGACTGGATTGATTTTAATTCTACTCCAACGATACGGGCTATCCTGGTTGCTACATACCTGCTGCTCTTTATATTTTTTATATTGTCGGCAACGCATATTCCCTGAAGCGTGACTCCGAACCACGCGTTCGATGGCAAAGGAAATTCCTTCCCTGTCCTCTCAAAGACAGAGGAGAGATTTGTCCCTCCTTCAAAGGGAGAAACCCGTCATAGCATTGGCGTTGGAAAAGTATTGTTGTTTTTGACAATGAACATGTTAGCCTCAAGGGTATCTTTCTGTTGGAGCATTGAACCAGATACCTTAATACTTAGGTATCAACTTAGCAACTCCATTCGATCCAGACCAAACATCCGAGAAGTAGAATAGAACTACCCAAACCAATCCCCTCCCCAAGCTCCACCGGCTACACGACCACATCAGCATATATTACAACCTACGTCTTACCGCCCTTAACTCTCGACCCCACCCACTCTCCCCATTCCTCTCACCACCTCCTCTAATCCCCATCAAGCCTCTCCATCCCCCCCCCCAAAAAAGTAAGCCACCAGGCTGCTCTCAAGTACCCCACCCCAAGTGCCCCAACATCACTCTCCACGCAACGCCTACCAGAAGATTTAGAACAACCTTACGATTCGCTCCCACAGGAAGGTCGACAGCAACAACGGCAAAGTAGTTAGGCGGACCGAAAGAATCCTAATGACTCCATAACCCCTTGTACATATTAAAGAAACTTCCTCCTCCTCCTCCTCCTCCTCCTCCTCCCCATCTCGCCACAACCAAGACGAGAAACCCCGCAGATACCCCAATACACATATACATATACAAGCCCACAGGAAAGAGAAACGACAAAAAAAAACCACGGGGTCCAGCGGCGGTTTTTGTTGAAAAGCTACGATTTGCGCATTGAAAACGGCTTTTTTGATCGATTTCCCCGGTCGTTGGTGGGAAATACATAGATACATAGCTACAGTAGCAAGCCCCCAAATTGCTGGGGTTCGTTGTGGGAAGAAACGGGGGGGGGGCATCAAAGCTTATCGTTCTGGCTGTTCTGGACGTGTTGGGGACGTTGCTCTCACCCGCCTCTGAGATACATACCCGGTTCATTGGTAGAAGATTAGCGAGGCCCCTTTTTCCTTTCTCCTTTCGTCATACTCTTCTCCCTCCCCTGTCCCCCCAATAATCACCATCACCATTACCTTGGGGAAAACATCGATGGAAAGCCAACGATTAAATCGAAAGGGTTTAAGTTGGAAAGATTTGATTGCGTGCATGGTGGGAGTCTGTAGGACAGGGGCGTCTTGCAAGGGGTAAGATCAGAGGCAGAAAGAGAACAGAGAGAGAAGCGGAAACGAAAGAAAAAGCCACCAAGATAACCACCAGCATCGCCTCACCGTCGAGGATAAAAAAATTAAAAAAAATTCTCGCTCACAACCCCAATACAATGCCCGTACCCGTTCCCTCCCCCCCCACCCCCTTATCCCCCTCTCCCTTCCCCACCCTCTTCACTCACGTAAGCACTCGAACCAACGAGAAAGCTTGCCAACACCGCTAACGATCTAGGATACTTTGGCCGGAAGAAGAGGAGATGGGAAAGAGGGGATTGGGAGGGATGACGGGCGGGGGATGGGGGTGTGGGTACAAGGGGAGTAAAAAAAAAAAAGGGAGTGGAAAAGGAACTCGGCACGAGAGGGGGGCAAAACGGGAGCAAAAAAATTAAAAAAAGGGCGAAGAAGGCTAATAGCCGGATGTGTGAGTTTTGGGCTTGGAGGAAGTGGGGTTTTTTTTCCTCTTGTACGGGAGGTCCTGCTGATTTGAGAAAGGGTGAGAGGGATTCCTGAGAGGAGGCCGAGAACGCGGGTGGGGGCGAGGAAGCTGCTTGGGGCTGGAGTGGTGATGGGAGGCTGGTGGGATTTTTTCGTAGTGAGGGTTGATGGGGGAATTAGCAGGAGGTGGGGTGGGACAGAGGGGGGAGGTTGAGAGATGAAGATGCGCGAGGTGGGGGTAGAGGTTAGGGTGGTGGATGGGTGGAAGGGATGTCGAGGTTGATTCGTCAAGGTACACCAGTACGAAGGTCTGTATTGGTCTTTGCTTGTGCTTTAGCTGTTACGAGAGCGATGTGCTAGGTTGCTAGAGATTGGAAAGGGGATGGGATGAGAGCGGAAGGAGGGAGACGGTGACGAGTTTTTCAGAATGCCGCATCTGTGCAAGTTATAAGTTGGTGGAAAAGAAGCTCTTGAAAAGCATTGCTCAAACCGACAAGGTAGCCTTTGTTTTCGGGACGGTGCGTTGGCCAGCTAGCCGGACGGTAGGTAGGTATATGTGGAGTCAGTCATTTGAAGCTTCGCACTTTTCATTATCCAGTCCTATCTCGGAGGGAGGGGGATACCTAGGGGCTTCAGAAACTGGGAGAGATACTGCATAAAGCAAAGATTCGAGAATGCCGCACATGTATGAATACACAACCGACAAAGCATGATCTCAAACAGTAACGTTCTCGTCAAAAGTGTCATTGATCATCTCGTACGATGCGATGAAACAGATCTCAGCTTGCATCAATCACGCAGGCAAATTCGTGAGCAATGAAGCCCAACACTAGATGAAAGCCCCGAGTCTTCTGATTAGATCGTCAGCTTACGAATCCAATTTCCCGCCAGAAAATTCTGCACGAGTTGACATTAAGAATCTCATCCTTCGAAATCCCCCATAGCATCTGTACCTAGCAGTGCCTTCACGTTCATGTTTCGTGCAGAATCTAACGTAAAGTCAAAAATAGAATTTTTGTCTCTCAGCCTCGATGCGTCGTCAGATCGGATCTAAAATATGTATAGCTCAGATCACTCAGCCTCTGTAAGCTGTGAGACAGACGGGGACGGGGCTTGAAGAAACGGGAATTTTAGATTAAAGATATGAGGGGGTGAGTGGATGATGATGTGATGAGAAGGGGCCTGACGAGAGAGGAGATGTGGTATGGGAAGAAGATTATCGAAGATTGAAACGTCAAACACGAGACTGATGAAGCAAGATCTCAAACAGTAACGTCCTCATCGATAGTACCACCTATCACCTCGTATAGTATGGTGGAACAGGTCTCGGCCTGCGTTGACCAGCGGTGCAGGTAGGCGGGTAGGCAGGTAGGTAGGTTTGTTCCCTCACTCCCTCAGCCCTCGGATCTTTCCTTTCTAGTTGACGAAGTCGTAAAGCTAGCCTCCGAGATCAGTAAAGAGTAACAAAAAACGTCGAACAAGCCCAATTCCCCAAGTAAGTTCCGATCCTCTCAGCCACCGTTCGCTCCCCATCCAATCAAGCTCGCCAACAAAACAAAACTGCCCAAAGTACGGAATACCAAATTGTCTCTCAGCCCAAAGCACCACACACCCACTGGAGCCTGCCTTTTTGACGTCTCCGTTCCAGCCTCATCCTCAGCCGCCAGTCTCTCAGCCTCAGCCTCAGTGGGCTTGTGAGACAAACAAGAACATGACGTGGCTTTGCGGGACAGGGAGGAGTTTAGGGTAGGTATGAAATGGTTGAGGGGAGATGGGGAGATGGGTTGGGAGGGATGGGGTGCATACGTGTCACGGGAAAGGAGGATTCGATGAGAGGTACGGAGTAAAGAAAGTGGCAGGGATGTCGAGGCTTTCTCCGGACGCCAGCTGTTGATTACCTTATCATGGAAGAGTCGAGGTATTGGAACCTCGGAAGCTTCCGTGTGATTCGTCTATCCAATCTGGATCGATGCTTCTATCATGGCCTATGAGTACCGTAGTACCTTGAGTGGTAGTACTTCGTACACCCTGGTAAAACACTCCCTTCCCCAGGGTAGTCTTATCGAGAAACTTGATTCATTAATTAGGCCTATCGATAGCGGGGTACAATCTAATCTAAAGACTCCGTGTTTCAGGACCCCCCCCGAAGCCAAACCTCATGGTTATCGTTACGTGCAGATCCAGTGTCTCAGATCTGAGATGAAGAAGTCGTTGCCCTCCCCCAAGAGGCCCCCCCTTTTTCTTTCTGGAAGTTCGGGGTTACCGGATGCGAGATCCCTGCATGCATGTCTCGCATCCGCACCAATCAGACGTTGAGCCCCGCCATCCTGCGACCTTGGCACCTTGGCACCTTGGCACCTCGGGTTTCATCATCCTTCCCCCGTCTCAGAAAAAGCCACCTTCTTCAACCTTCTGATCGGGCAACAGGATCTCGACAATCGAATGCCGTATGGCGTCGCCTTCCAGCTCCCCCGTCGACGGGGATCCTTCCAGCTCCATGGTCCGTGACCCCTTGGGCACAACCACCTTCAAGCTGCTTTTGTCCCCTGCGTGCAGTGACGGCGTGCCTCCGTCCATTTCGTAGAATTGCGTTTCAGACCCGCCATACGCCATCTTCTTCTCCGACCTTTCCATTTCCGTCGTCCATGCGTGCTCCGCTTTTTCCTTGTCGATTATCGACCATGTGCGACCCTCCGCGGATGCCGGAACCCGGTGGGCTTGCGCCTGGCGGTGGTTGCGCCGTCGCTGGAGCATCCACAACGTCAGTAGGACGCTGATGATGGCAGCCATGGGGATCATGATGCCAATCACGATTTTGGAGTTCATGTTGAGGCCAGACGATGATGATGAAGACGGAGGCGGGCTGGTGACGGGGCCAACTGCCGGCAGGATGGGTGCGGGTGATGCGGGCTGACCTTGCCGGACACAGCCGGTTTTGTTCGTAAGGGCAGCCGGGCATGTTACTTCAACAAAGTCGACCCTATGCCAACCATATCAGTACTGAGTCCCCCAACAGAGATAGATGATGTGCTCACCCTGGGTTGTCGGGCCCTCCGAACCAATTAAAGCGCCATTGGCATCCCGCCTTGAGCGCGGGCGGGTAACTGTCGCAAGCAGACATTGAGGATATACCTCCGTATTTCTGGCCCCAGCCCGATGAAGGCATTCCATATTGTGTCGTGCAGGTGTCGGTGGCGCCATTACCGCCCCCGGGGATCTATTCACGGTCAGCACTAGAACGCGTCACATCAATCGAGCCGGAAGCTGTATGTACCAAGAGAGAGAATTGATTGATCCCCGTATCCGGAAGTGTGTCCACTGCCTGGATCGTCATCTTTCGTCCTTGTGCCGGGCCAGAAGTGAATGTCAGTTCAAAGCAAGTACAGCACCAATCCGACTCGGTTTTCCCCGTGACTACCACCGCAGAGTACCCATAAGCGGTTGCGTTATCGACTTGCCAAGGTGCCTGGTCAGCACACCCGTAGGCCGTGCCATTGTCACAAGCCGACGTGGCGGAGAGATCATCTAGTGGAGCGTTGTCTTTGTTGCAGACCGCAACCGGTGAGGTGACATTGGCCTTGCCTTCCCATGCGCACGATGGTTTGCAACAGTTCCAGTTCCGTGTAGATTTCCCAGAGCCCGTAAGAGCGGCGGAGGTGAGTGAGAAGAAGATGGCCAGAGCATAGGGGGAAAAGACCATTGCGAGCGTAGGCTGTTCATGAATGAAGGTTTCGGGTATCTTTCGGTTTTAAAGTGCAACACGACGGCTTTGCCTGTGATAGGCGACTTTCTTTTTTTCAATGAGACATTTGCTGAGGAGAAGAAGAGATGGCACGGACAGTAGGGAGTAGTGGTAGAGTAGTATAGTAGTAGGATATCCGTCACAGCACAAGTTGGACCGTATAACTAAAAGATACGGCTGGACCGTCTGGGGCTTTTAGTCAAGAGGAACGTGGGACGCATCATGCCTACCTTCCTACTTGGCGTGGCGTGCATCGGATGATAATGGCGGACTGCAGAAGGGCGGGTGGGAGATTTGCGACAAGCGCAGGGCTCTCATTTGGTGTGCCAAGAGATGCTTGGACTGAAAGCCTTGTACGGAGGTATCAACGTATCAAGTGAGCGATCCGATTGAACGGACCCCATTACGACCAAGTTTCATGTTCTTTCCAATGCTCCAATGCTTGCTTGTTTTGCATTCTTTGACGGATTACGGAATACTCTGCCACAGCCACATCAACGTATCGTATCGTCTGCGTAACCGTCAGGCTAGTGCCCCGTCATCGAGATCTGGCGAGTTACGTCCGTACGCAGATTGTCAAAGCAGCAATTTTTCGACTCAATTCATACCTTCGTCTTTGATTGTCGAACAATTTTCTTGCTTGCGACCGATGTCGTACTTTGTTCTTCGAGTACTTGTTGAATCAACGAAGCGTTGCTACCGTGCCTGTGTTGGTTCGCAATATGCAAGTGAGAAGAACCCAGCTGCAGGAAGCACGGTGGACCTATGCCAGGGAACGGACTTGGTATGCCTGACTTATCCAGGAAGAGTAGGACTCCCAGATCAGGTCGGTCACCAAAATAGATTGCATTGTTGGCCGCAAGTTGACTCGCTTTCTAACGTCATTGCTCCATGTCTTCAAGTTGCAGATGCTGCGAAATCGAATCCAAGTTGGCAACTAAGACTTTCTATGAACCGAGGGCACTGACCATCCGATTAGACATATCGATATAAGATCTCTGATTATTGCGAGGCAATTACGAGATTGCCAGATATTTGCAATGTAGCCTTGGATAGACTTTTACAGATATCGTGACCGCAGCGCTTGGCTGATAGTGCTCATTCTGCTGGCAACGCCCCCATGTGTCATCTCGTTTGCCAATGCCTCTTCTAGCGCACTCTGTGTCACGCTCGCATCGTCAAGGTCGCTGAAGCTGCTACCCATACTTGGCGTTCCCTCGCTACCCTCTCTCGCTATACGTCTCTGACGTGGGGAAAGCGTGGATAGTGGAGTCTGCGTTCGAGCGGGTCGACCTTGCTGAGACTGTGGTTGGGACTGAGCGAACGATGAGGGTTGGGATTGAGCTGATGACGAAGAGGAGTGTATGTTCTGATGTATTGGTCGCTCTGCTTTTGTAGTCGGATTTGTGGCAGGTTGATGCGATGGAGATATCTTGGGGGGAATCCGGAGCGTAGCGCCAGGATCTGATGCCGGCAAAGGTTCGACGACTTTAGGGTCAGAGAAGGGGAGAAAGGGAGGGGAATCTTCGTCCTCTTCGTCAGCGTCAGATAGAGGATGCAGTGGCGCTTTGGAGGCAGAGTAGCGTGGACGGCGCATGAAGGTACGGCTCTGAGATACGGGAGCCGGGTTGTCAGAGTCGGAGGAAGAAGAGGTAGATGAGTCGTCAGCTGTGACAGAGGGCATGGTTGGCTTGGCTAAAGAGGCCAGCTGCTGCTTTGGAGATGCCTCGATTGATCGACGAGATCCTTCACGGGTTCTGCTAGTATAGGTAAAGCTTGACTGTATCTCCTGTGGAGATTGTGAAACCGCGGACGGAGAAGGTTTGCGCACTTGAAAGACGGTACTGGTCGAAGAATTTCGACACATTGGTTGTGCTCTTGTAGGAGGGGCCATCTCGATTACGCTTCCCTCACCACGCGAGGCCGGGCGTTCTTTGGGTCGATTCGAGAGAGACGACGGTACCCGAGATCCGCCGCTCGGGGCCCTTAACATGGGCTGACCACCTGCAACGGTACTACTCGACGCTGAGCCTGGCGTCGGAGAACTGCCAACGGAGTGTTTACCGACTTTGCGCAGTTGAGCTCTGACCTGAGAAAGCTGCCTTTCGTAAAGCCATGCTGCTTGCTGTAGTAGAAAAGGTAGGGTCACGTCAAAGTGGGAAGCTAGTCCATGCCAGTCTACCTCTCGGCCCTTTTCTGCTCTATACAATATGTCCCATAGCGCTCGATCTTTGGAAGAGTCCCATGCGACTGGTGGGGGGTCGACGAAATCCCCTCTCGGGAAGGGAAGGCGAATAAAGACTGTGAAATGGCACTTGGGTTCTTGTGTAGGCGTCAGCTCTGTGTCCTGCGCTGATGAAGCCATAGTCGAGTGCTAAGGTAGCGGAGAAGCAGAAGCCATAAAGGATGGAAAAGGATGAGCACAAACCACCCATAGCTCCATATTAGTGGGGCTACAGTAAAGCGCTTGCTCGGGCCGCTTCCGCGTCTAGATTACCCACAGGCCCCCCCGCAAACAATCAAACCCTTCCCATTTACACTTCTCTTCAGCGCTCAAATGGTATTCTACTATGTACCTATATAGGACATATCGTGCCAAGATACCATCTCCTAGCTTCAATTTTCCCCCGTTGAGTCATATATCTGCAATCCGGGACTTTAATTTTCATTGTTGAAAGACACCTGGCGGCCATGCTCGAAAGGCCATTGTATAGGATAGAGGCTATTTATGCCAAGAATATGTATGGCATCATGAACGAGAGTTGTTGTAGATAGATCGGGGTCGTGGTTTTGGTATGGTTCATCCAAGCATATATGGTGTTCTGAACCAGTCTTGGAAACACAAGCAATTGAAGCATGCATTGAGTGATTGAAACTCCTCTGACCGATGTTGCCACCTACGTATGACCTCCATGATCCCCACATCTAGAACATCTAGATGAACCACATGAGACTCCATACCTAATGCTCGCTGCGCCCAAACTTCTGCCTCAAACCCACTAATCTGCGAAATCGACCTTGCCGATACTGTCCACTCGACCTTCTACAACTGTGCCAACCAGATGCAAAACCACCCCTGAAATTCCGCTCATCCCTAGAACTCTCAGCATCGTTCTCAAAACCCGAATCCCCCAGGAAAACCCCCACCCCCGCTCCTGCCCCGCCCCCTGCCCCCCGAGCTGGCCCCAAACGGACTCCCCCCACCCCCGGTGCCGAATGAGAACCCTCCACCGCCTCCGCCCCCGCTGCCCATCATGTTGAACAGCATCTCAGGGCTGATGTTCATGCTTCCTCCACCCATTGGAAACCCGCCCATGCCACCACCCTGACTGAACATCTCGCTCGGATCAACGAGATCCTCACCGCTGTCATACCTCGCCCTTTTCTCCGGGTCGCTTAGAGTTTCATAGGCTTCTCCGATTTCTTTGAACCGTTCTGCCGCATCCTCGCTGTCTGGGTTCTTGTCCGGATGATGCACAATCGCCAACTTCCGATATGCCTTCTTGATTTCGTTCTCCGTCGCGTCCTTCTCAACGCCGAGTATCTTGTAGAAGTCCTTGCGCTTGCTTTTTTTAAGCTCCAGCTCAGCGTTGCGGATTTCCTTTTGGATACCGGCTTCATTGGGGTGAGATTCGGCTATTGCGCGGTATTCACGGAGGGCGTCTTCCCAAGAGCCAGATTCGCCAAGAGCGCGGGCTCTAGTTTTGCGGGCTTTAAGGTAGGTGGGGTCAAGAGTGAGAGCACGGGTACAGTCGGCGAGCGCGGATTTGTAGTCTTTGATCTGACGGAACAGTTAGTTTGGGGGGTTTTACACTTTGATGAACGTCGAGGTAATACTTTTATGTAGGCCATCGCTCGGTTTTGTAAGATCTTTGAGTTGGTGCCCTTGTTCTGGGGATCCACCTCAAGAGCCTTTCCGTAGATTTCCACGGCATCCCGATATTTGAAAGCCTTGAATGCTGTGTTTCCTTGCTCTTTCAATCTATCGAGTTTCTGAACTATCCGCAGGTACTTTATTCCGTCTTTAAAGTCGGGATCGCAGCTCAGGGCTTCCCTAAAATGTTGCAACGCCTGTTCGTTATCGCCTTGCCCGTACAGTGCTCTACCTCTTAGCACCAAAGCCTCGGGATCTTGTTTGTTTTTGCGCAATAATGCCATCGCTACGCCTTGAGCGTCACCCAATGCATTCACGTTGCCCATTTTCAAATATGCTTCCCCACGCATGAGCTGCCACTTCCTTGGCCTGTCTGCACCTGCTCCCAGCCCACGCTCCGCTTGGTCTATTGCATGTATAGCCATTGACCCCGCAGTACCCTCTCGCAGCGAGTCTTCTGCTTGCTTCACATGTTTTCGCATTGACATTGCTGCCGCTTTTTCTTGAGCCGTAACCGCCTTGACGGACGCTATATGGTCGAAAACATCAAGTGCGTCTTGCGGTCGCCCGAGGGCGGTGTATATACGTGCTAGCCGGTGGAGGACTTTGGGGTTCAGCGGTTCCAATTCATCGGCCTGTTTGGTATCTGCGAGTGCGTCGTCATAGCGATTTGCGGACATCAGTGCCGCGGCTCGATTAGACAAATAAGTGACCGAGTTTGGCTCAACGCTAAGGGCTTGATGTCGCCGCGAAGTTAGCGGGGTTCGCATCCAACAATGATACAATAAGGTTATGCAGGCCTCATCACGATTGGAACCGACCTTTTGTATACTCCTTGATAGCCTTCTTATAATCTTGAGCTTTGAAGTATTTGTTCCCCAGCGCCTTGCAAGCCTCTGGATCAATCGCTGGTTTGTGGGGCGGAGATGATGTTGTGTTTATTCCATGTGGAGGTGGAACAGGACTGCCATCACCGTTTATATTGATATCCTGATTATCACCGTTTGTTTCTTGGGGAGGCACTTGTGGTGCTGGAGGCGGGCTTGACCGAACACTGACTGCTGGTTCTTCCGAATCAATGTCCATTGGTGTAGCAGGATCACTTGGAGGTGACATAGCCGAGAGTCTTCGCTCCCGCTCGTCGGGAGGTAAATTCAGAGGGTGTGTGTCAGCAGAATAGATCTGGTAAGAGGAATTGCGAGTTCTGGAACTTTTACTGCCTGAACGTGACTCTCGGAGGGATTTCGTTGGTGAATTTGAGCCGGTCCTCTTCTTGGGAGAAGAAGGCGGTAATGAGGTAGTAGACGTGTTGTTTTCCTTCGAGTTGAGGGTGGATTTCTTCTTGGGCGAGGATTTGAGGAAGCCTGGGAGAACCATAGAGAAGATGATGGCGGCGCCGGGTACAGTAGTACTTATCCAGCAAGAACTTGGTAAGTTAGGCTATCCCTGCATTGAAACAATACTTTTGTCGCACACACCTTATTTCCTCTTTGCTATTTTGATATATGATTTTCCCAAGGTAGTAGTTCTCCTGGCCAGCTTCCAAACGCCTTTTCAGCCTTGCAATGTCTGAAAAATTATTTCCCTAGCCTTAGTGGGGGATGTGTGACTGGGGGTGTGTTTCTCGAAGCTTCCAATCGTTATCGAGAAATGTCAACAGACAACAATGACATCCATTTCATGAGTGGATGGTCGCCACCTAGCCTTTATGGTGATGGTTCGATAGGTGTTTGGGATAATAAGGTACATACAATAATATCTCTGTAGCATGGGGATATCCTTTCTTTTAGTAAACGAAGCAATATCTTTCTTTGAAAGGGTTTTCGGTCTGTTGGCCTACAGCCGGAGACCCACGTGAGCATAGCTATTCCATGTTAGGCCAATCACGGTTGCATGGCTTGTTGACAGCGTCTCAAACTCATTTGGCTCTTCATGTCCAATCACCGTTATTATTCATATAATTCTACGAGGTCACTAAATATACCTAAGATAGAACACGCTTATATGGCCCCCACAATCTCTTGAGGACTAGAATAATATGATAGGATCTGCGTCGACCGGAAGTAATATAAGCTCTTATGTGGTTGCTGACGAGATGGCTGGGAGGTTGGAGACATCCGCGTTTTGCAAGTCCATCTCATCTAAAGACATGAGAGGTGAATCAAGCAGATATGGTGAGTCGTCGCGCGGTTCAGACTTGATTCCTACGGCTTTTGAGACCTTCTTGGCCTTTGCGTGTGTAACCTCTCGTCTTCTCTTGGGTGTATCTTTAACCCTCTGATGTGTGTGGCACTATCGATTTGGTAAGCGCGAGCCACTAAGCATCGAAGTGAAGACGACATACCTTATAAGCATGCCTGAACCACGTCGTCCCCTTCTTCTTGCTACTGATCAAGGCAATCCAGTCCCCGCAGCTACTGCACAGCCCTTCCCAGACATCAGGATTCCCAGTCATGCGTCTTGTCTCTATGGGGCCTTCGAAAGCTGTACCTGTCGCGGCACTGATTCCGTGCGTAAAGCTTTTGTCGTACCAGAACGCCGAATTTTTCAATACTAGCCAACGACCGGGCTTGCATATACCACACCAGCCCTCTCGCTTATTACCGTGACCCCGAACGTACCTCGGGGTATACAGGTCACCTTCAAAACGCAACTCTTGTGCACGAGGGCTATCGTGGTCCTCGCATTGCATATCTTCATGGGGTGGTGAAAGCTGATCCTGCTCGAGAGGACCGAACAGGTCGGGTGGCTCGGAGGAGCCCGCAAAATGATGCTCGCAATGGTTTATGGCTGTATTGCTGCTCTGGAGGACATTGACTGTTTCTAGTGACTCAGAGGGGGAAGGGCTTCTGGTCTCATGGATAGATTTGTCAAAGGAAAATGGGAGAAACATGGAGCTATCATCAAGTTGAGGATTAAGCAACGGCGCAGTCTGGGACTGACAGAACATCTCAAATTCGACCTCGTGGAAAGGTTGCGTGCTGACCGACTCAGTTACGGGAGACGCAATTTGTGCAGCAAAATTAAGCGATTGATGTGCTTTGTGAATGTAGGAGGAGCTGCTTTGCGTTCTCGGCAAAGCGACTGACCCAGTGGAAAAGCTCCTGCCTCGCCCCGTTACTGGGTATGGTGAGGTCCTATAGCGATTACGTGGCGACGACTCTGCAATAGAGCGCCCCGCGCGTTTTGCAAAGCCATTGCATGGAATTCTAGGTGTAGTGTCACCGAAAGGCACAAAAGAATCAAAGTCGGTCGAAAGGTTAGCCGGAAACTCTGGGTTGAAGCAAGCTAGCTCTGATTCTGGCGAAAGGTCAGAAAAATCCGGGAGATCTGAAAGAAAGCCTCCGCTGCATTCGGAGAGTGATGACGAAGATTGCCTATCTGGAGATCGTGGCTCAAAAGCTAGAGGCTCGAAATGGTTCAACGCTGATGGGAAGGCAGAGGCAACGGAGTCAAAGTTTTTAGGGTCCATTGAGTTTTGGATGAAATCAGCACCAGTAGTCCCGAGATCCAGCCCGAGGTCCCCGAAGCCTGAGAAATCCATATTAGAATTAGCGAATTGGAGTGCTAAGAAGATGTAAGCCAATGATGATAATAGGACATCTTAGCCTTATTGGTTTACCCTCGTCCCATAGATCATTCGGGTTGACATTTTCGGGAGTCAGGCAAGTGGGAGTATAAGACACCTGTAGTTCCGTCGACCTAGGTGTACACTCTCGACCCAATGATATCATGCTTTGGTGCTGTATATAAGCAGTTTGTGTATTTGTAAGCGGCAAGCCGCTTGTCTGAAGGGTTGACTTTGTCGGCGCTCCAGCCATCCAAGAATCGTTGGACATTGTGGTAGCAGGTACTTTCTTAGGCTGTTGCTGGATCATGCTGGCGGGGAATCTGGAGCGGTTGAGATGATCCGGAACCCTATATTGTCGGTATGGGTTGAAAGGCATACGAATGCTGGTGGATAATTGCAGACTTATAGTGCATGTCAGTCAGACCAGCCGAGGCTAGCAGCAGAAGAAACCTAGCACTGACCATCGTGCTGTGTGGGCATCCATCGGGATATAAGGTCTAGGTCTGTATGCATGAGTGGTTAGTTTCGGTACAAGATGTTCGATGTAAGGGGAGCACGCGAGCATTCCACTTACAGACGAAACGCTGAGGAATGCGTTGGATGAATGAGGCTCCAGGCCGAAGCTAATACGAAATCGAGTTGAAAAGAGTGAGGATTATTATTACTATGCGTCCGGCGCAATTAAAAGAGCCAGCTCCTGAGAACAGGTAGAAAAAGAATGTAGAGTAGCGAAACCACAACGCAGAAGACAAACGCATGAAGGAAGCGAGGTTATATCAGCAGTTATAGCCAAAGCCAAAGCTGGCACTAGCCCTTGCTTTGTCCTGATACGAGCACATGGTCGGCATGGTGGTATCGATGAGACCGGAGGGAAGGGTCTTGGTGTAACATTCCGAACAGATGGTGGAACCCTAAACTCCTGACCGCGACTTTACAGCCTGGCGGGGGAGATCCATTGTCTTGAGATGCGTGACTGCCCTCCAGTACATTTGGGGCTACAAGATTTTCGCTGAGGCTGCATGAAAGACTGATCTGGGGTCTAGAATCTCGCGCAGACGAAAGAGGGGAAGGAATTCATGCGTTCACTAGGAGATAGTAGTGTGTGGGTGCTAAGGAAGCCATCATCCCAAAGGTCCAGGTATTGATGGTCGTCGCAGAAATGGTTTGAAATTCGAAACTCGAAATGGTTCAGTTGCAAGATATTGCTCGCTTAGTAAGATTGAAGGAGTCTCGTCAGCGATTGAGTAGATAGATACCAGGGCTACTGCAAAGTGCAGCAACCCACTGCAGTAGTCAACAGATATTGGTTAATGTGATATATGAGTTACCGTCTGGTAACAACAACAAAACATGCTACGATTGTAAGATCAAGAGTAAGAGCCTGGCACGCTGGCAGTCACAATACCCTAATCTCGTATCTTAGCGCCAGGGTCCTGGTCTCTTAATCGTCGCAGGGATGAGCGATCTCTTCGCTAAGTATTCCGTACAGCGGAGCGCTTTCCGTACTCCTACTACGAGTACGGAGGTACCTACCTAGACACGACCTAGAGCCGCGCATTGGTACCTGCAGTAGCATCATACATAGTCTCCGTCTCGAGACATCCCAAGCTGGCTGAAGCGGTCACCACGAACCAGCTTACACCACCAATCACCGGCAATCAGTCAAAGATGATCCTCATACATTCCCTTTCGACTCAATTGCTGACAAGCCGACCTCAGATTTCACCGGATTACAGTATCCAACCTCTTGGCGCCGGCCGTCCTGGCCACCTCGCAAACTTTAGTCAGATGCTAGAATGCTCTGGTTCAGCTTCGCTTGATGTGAAACCGTATCTTCCAACTCTTGTAACTAAGCTTGAAAATCCTCGTGGAACTCTTCGGCGTAAGAGTGTGGAGCACCAACCAGTTTGATAAGTGTTGAAGCCTTGCCGTCATCACAAAAGTGTCGATCGACCCTCGTATTATGTGACTTCGCGGGCGTCTATCAGGTGGTCCTGTTGACTCTAATCGACCCGCCAAGGACTTTCTCCTGCTCTCTGCTGCAGCTGCCGCAATATTCTTCAAGCCATAGCCGGATTTCTCGGAAGCGATCGTGATCATCCTCAACAGCCAGTGTGGCCTGCATGCCACCCTGTCCATTTCGGCTCGCCAAAGAATTGGTCCGATTTTCGCCTACCATGGTCTCCAACGCTTTGCATTTCGTGACTTCATCAAGAAGCCAATTTTCCCACTCAGCATGCATCATCTCGCCCTCTATCTTATTGACAACTCGCATTGCCACAAGAAGATCATGTCTATAAGATCCTAGGTGTTGTCGGGTTCTCCGCAAACGACGGGCGGCTGCTTTGGTGCCTGATGTGAAGAGCGAAGACGCAGCGGATTGGTACGGAGAGTCCATGCCGGTATTGTGCACAACAACCTGAAACGTTTCGTGACTTCCGGAAAGCGGTTAGCAAATCTGGCTGTTGTCCTGACCTGCCGAGACAATGACATACCATTTACTCCTCGGTTTGCTAAAGGCAGGATTATCCCCAATTAGAGCATTGTCAAGGTCTTGCATATATACGGCTTTGCTCATGGCGAAATTAGGCCCAACACCCAACCGCGTCATAAAGTTTCCCGCTTTCCGCTCGCTCCACCAAGTCGATGTATCCTTCGAAGAAAGCATGATGTTAGTCAAAACACTGATGGTGAGGATACCAAATAGTATGGTATGCGCATTTAAAGTTTTCCAAACACATTGGACCAAGCCAGTAAACCACCGCACCAAGGATATCGCGATGCTTTCGAGCAATGAACCAAAAGATTCCAAGAATAGCCCCGTTATGGTACGGTGTTTCAGTGAGCGCCGAACTCGCGATACCAAAGGCGATTCGCTGCCAGCAAACTCGGAAGCCTGAACCTGTCGTCCAACATGACCAAAAATCTGGAAGGATTTCTTAGTACGAGTCTGAGCGCCAAGCTTCCTTACTTGGTCGCTGATAACATCTGCGAGATCTAGTGAATCTAGTTCCAGATCACTTAGCGCCCGACTCTCGACGACGGCTTAGATAAGTTAGCATGTTCCAGAACTTGCAAAGGATTCTTAGGGATTGGAAGCACAAACCTTTTCCAAATCCTGGTGGTTTAAACCAGTCTACTTGATTGTAAATAGCCAATCTGCATCTCGATTTCGCGACGTGGGTAATGACTATCTTGCTGAGCAAGGTAAAATTTTGTCGGTACGGGAGATGCCATGGAGTCTTTCTATCTGTGACGACGTAACACAGATGATCATTGAGGACGTCAATCAGCTGATAGTCGACAACCGAAGCCTTGTAAACTCGGCCTACACCACCTGTAAGCTTTTGGAAAAGGAATTACGGGGATGGTGCAAACGCACGGAATACATCCAGATATTCGATGTCATACTCGAATTCCCGGCGTAAATGACTTTGCTCCAGTTGAGCCCACGATCCCTGTTTTATACCTATGAGAGGTCAATGATGGAGCAACATAGGAGAGAAATATAGATGACCTACGCTGAGCACGCCGCTCATGGTAAAGTAGCTGCCAAACAGCGCTCCTGTCACCAAACATGACGTGAAATAGTGCCTTTGGGCTGACATCGAAAAGTCGATCCACAACTGCTTTATTCATGCCAGGAGGTACGTATAATACCGGTTGTCTTGGCAATTTGAACTTGGTAATATCTCTGCCTTCGTCAAGCTTGCCAGATGCACCATAAAGTCCCTGATCAATGTGCACAATTGCCTTGAGATCCTTGTAATGTCGTTGGGAGGTATTTCGCTGCACCGCGGAGCTCTCTTCATGCGGTGCACCCATGGAAACGTGTTCCCAGCTTTCCAAACTTGGGCTGCTCTTTGAGTCCTCCTGCTCAAGTTCGATGAGCCTTTTCATGATAGATTCCAGATTAGGTGTTTCGGGTGAGTCGTACAACCGGACTATGAGGTTCAAACGCCGTTGGAGCAATTTCAGAGGTTCCAGAAATGTTTTCACGGTGATACGGATGAACCCATTCATTCTGTCTGTGTCTTTAAGATGCAGGAAGAGGAAGTCACAATCTTTCCCAGGAGCTGCCGTAACTTCGGATATAGATCCTAGACAAACCCCCGAAGTCAATACTAAGCCGAGATGGTTGCTGTAGAAATAGATGTTCTTCATAGTGGCATAGACCCGACCTGGGAATTCTTGCTGTTCATTAAGGTTCCACGTTGCTCTGAAAACAAAAACCAGAGGTTCTTGCCTACTTATATTGGGGAACAACAGTCGAAATTGTGCATCCTGGGTTTTGAGTTGCAATGGATAGTACTTGGGGTACTCCCTGATGGCTTGGTTGGCTTTCTGCAGACCTGGTACTTCTCCTTCCAAGCTGGTAGATTTTGGATGCAAGTGAGAGTCTACAGATGGTGCTGAGGGAGACCCGGCTGTCGGAGTGGATGGGTTTGATAACTTGGAACGCTCGTCTTGTGAGGAGTTAAGCTGCCCCCGTTCAATCCTGTTCAAGTAACCCCAATTTAAAGTGCCCCAAACATTCGCCATGACACCATTAGGCATCCCACCTGTGGCGTCTATTCCGCCCATGCCGATACCTTTCTCGCCATTCACAATGACTGCTACTGCGCTCAGATTAGTCGGTGCTGGCGGGTTCACCAATGTATTAGGGGCTAAGCTGTTCGCCGGTAGATCACGCATTGTGTTCGCAGTAGAGATCCGATTTGCTACCCCGTCTGAGGCTGGGGGCTGTGGCGGAACTCCAGGTCCTACCGGCATCACATTGTGACTTGCAGCGATAAGGCTGGCTATTCCGCCTCCAGAAAGCCCAGGACTTGGAGGTACAGGGCCACCTGGAAATTTCCGATGCAAATCTAGCTTTTGCTTCATCCTTGTAGCGGGATCTCGACTACTTTCGACGTCTCTTTCCCCAGCTGTAGAGCGCCGATTAACACTAACATCGAAGCTGCTTCTGCTCGCCAGCGAAGAACTAGGCTCTCCTCCCAATGTAGGCAGAGTCAAGTTTCGTTCAAGCCCATTGTCATCACCAAATTGTTGCATTCCAGAATCTGCAGCACTTGCGGCAAATTCTGGCGCACTTGGTGCCGATATAGCAAATGCAGCATCTTGGGCACGTGGACCTTCGAGGCCAGGTGAGTCTGTACTTGTTGGATCTTGAAGTGCCTTCTGCTTTGCGGTTTCAAAAGCTCCGATCCAATCCTGGAGTTCGGGTTGTGTATCAGCCTGTACAACAATTGAGTGATTAGTTGTCTTTATGTCGAAGCAGAACCTTCGTTCTTCTGTAGTGGCAGGCCTGACACTACACAACAGAACCCCTATTCGCTCACTCTCCTCCACCCCTCCCGATCGTGACCCTTGGACAAGCCAGCTAAAAATACCGTTTTTGACGAAGAACCATCGGCGGATCCAGACAGTTCTTGAGGGCTTCCCGGTAACGGTTCTGAGATTGAGCCAACCCTGTTTTTCAGACCTAGTTGGTCTACTCTTGTCTGGGGCTTGCAGACTGGTCGTTGAAGGTCCCTTTGATCCGGATGTCGCATAGTCTTCAAGCTCCCGAGAAGGACGAACGGCCGCCTCTGCGCTTTCTTCGATTTCTTTTCTTGCGTGTAATAATTCTCGAGTGAAAGCTTTCTCCCCACCCTCCATTTCGCGACTCCACCCCCGCACGCGTTCAATATCACTACCAAGTTTTCCAATCAAGGCACCTGTATTGTTCCGTGATGTTCGCATGTCCTGCCACTGCTCTGAGAAGAGCTTGACCAACATCTTATCTAGTTTCATTCGTAGTTGTGGTGCCATCACGCTGAAGTCCATGGAGGCTTTAAGATAGGTTTTGCGTGCTTCGTGGAGCTGGAAGGCATCCTCACGAAGAGAGGAAGGTTCCTTCGCTTTGGTTTGGGCTGAATACCGAGATTGAAGGCTGTCGAGTTGTTTCTGCGATTGCTCAAGCTGTCGGCGGATGTCCTGTTCGCGGGAAGTATGAGAAAGGGCTCAAACTCTTCCAAGTATTAGAAGTATAGACTTACCTTGTAAGACCGAATTTCATCCTTCAAGAATTGCCTGATTGGATCCGCCACTATTGATTCCAGATTTTTCCAGCCTGATATCATCGCCAGCCAGTATTCCCTGGCGCCTTCGCAATATCTTTTGGCTGCCAGTAACGTGTAGTCATGATCAATGATAGCTTCTGAAACATTTGAGGGGGACACGGAATTGTTCAGCACCCCATTCACTAAGCCTTCTAAGGTCCCAATCTCATGAGACAGCTTGGTTATCGATCTGACATAGTTTTCAAGCCACTTCTCGATCAATTCCACTTGCTCAGAGAAGTGTGTAATTCCAGCTCGGAACGTAGGGGAGTCGAGTGCTGCCTCCTTAAGTCCAACCGGCCTTCTCGCAATATTAGCTTCAATACAATGATAAGAATGCTATACTGTTGGTTCTTACACGAGTGTAAGTGGCCTTCCGAACTGTTCTAGGGTAGGCTGCTGTGACATCTTGGAAAGAATGTCTTAACACGGATACCCTATACGTGAGTTGACTTGTCGTTGAGCAAGATTAAGCTGCCTTTGAGGTGCGTTGCAGGTCCTCTTTATCCATTTCCGAAAGTAGTCGTAGCATCAGATCGTGGTCACATCTGTACGTACATACTATGGAGCGGCGAGGGTGTACTTAAAGTGAACATAGCGAGGCATTGCAGTGTTGATTCGCCTAACGGGATAGTAGTAGGTAAGGTTGTGAAATCTTAAGGTACTCTATAAATAGTAGCAGTCAGTGACTGCATACCTGGACTCCCACTAGACAGGGTATTGCGATGAGCTTAAATTTCGTCCAATGTCACACATAAATCTAGGTCCATATCAATTATTACTCTGAATTTGCACAAAGTCGCTGGAATGGCCGGGCATCTTCTTGCGCTTCAATATACTCACGACAACGGTCGAAAGAGGCCCATTGCTCCCACAGCGGGAGTTGAGCGCCCTGAGAAGAGAAAAAAGCCGTTGCTAGAGGACGATACATCTAACGAAGATAGTGAATCTAGTGCATCAGGGGGAGTGGCTTTAGAACGAACCTTTTCTTCAATTAACACCAATGGCTTTACGGTCAACCAGGATTTCGCTAGACGTTTTGAACACAATAAGGAAAGGGAGGAGTTACAAAAGCGTACGTGTGGCCAACCCAAGAATTACTTCCCGTCCGAACTAACTCCTTAATAGTTGAAGAAAAGTACGGAAAGCGTCCTGCACATCTAAGAGGGCCAGCAAGTAAGAACGATAATGTGAGCGACCATGACGATGACACCGAATCCTCTACAGATTCTGAAGAGGAGGATGATGAGGGTATCCTAGCTACCGGAGCTCTTGACGAACAATTTCATGCAACCTTGGAGGCAATTCGGGCAAAAGATCCACGGGTTTACGATGAAAAGGCCACATTTTACATAGAACCAGACCCCGAGGTAGATGGGCTAGAAGCTAAAAAGGGCAAGCAAAAGCCCATGTACTTGAGCGATTATCATCGAAAAAACCTACTGGAGGGCATAACCGGCGAGGATGGCGAATATGACAATCGCATGACTTATGTCCAGCAGCAAGATGACCTTAAGACGAATGTAGTGAAGGAGATGCATGCCGCTGTGGATGGGCTCGAAGCAGGCTATGGCGGTGACGATGATGGGTTCCTAGTTCAGAAGCCATCAATCCCAGAGGCAGGCAAACAAGGAGCAACGGTCAAGCCGGCCATTACTGAGCTCAACGTCGAAACAGCTCACAATGACCCGGATAATTTCCTCTTAAAATTCATGTCTGCAAGAGCTTGGGTGCCATCTGAGAACTCTAATCCTCAACCATTCGAGTCCGATGATGACGAGGATGACCGTCGAGCAGAACTCTTCGAAGAAGCTTACAACCTGCGGTTCGAAGATCCAAAAGGCTCGAACGAGAAGCTCTTGTCTCATGCGAGAGATGCCGCCGCAAAATACTCCATTCGCCGAGACACTACGAACCCACGTAAGAAGGCCAGAGATGCGGAACGTGCTAAGAAGGAGACAGAAAAGCAGGAACGCGAGGAGGGAAAGGCGCGTTTACGCAAGCTTAGGATTGCAGACGCAGAGGAAAAGGTTCGAAAGATCAGAGAAGCCGCAGGGCTTCGAGGCACAGCGTTTCAAGAAAGTGACTGGACAGCATTTTTGGAGGAGGGCTGGGACGACGACCGCTGGGAGCAAGAAATGAAAAATCGATTCGGCGAGGACTACTACGCAGACCGAGATTTAAGTGGCAGTGGTGATGAAGCAGCAAAGAGGAGGCGCAAAATAAAAAAGCCGAAGTGGACGACCGACATTGATATCAAAGATCTGGTTCCGGACTTTGATGCCGAGGATGAGATCGAGGAGCCTCCTTTTACCCTCACAGACGATGAATCGGGTCATGGCGACACTGACCAGCCTATGACAGGAGCTGCACCTGCGAAGCCACGAAAAACATCTAAGGTTATCCGAAAGCAAGAGAGAGATGGGCAGAAAGGTGAAGCTCGCAAAGAACGTCGGAAGATCGAGCAGCTCGTCGATGAAGAGTTGCATGCCAACGAAACCATTTCTGGATTGGGTACTAAACATACCGGTCAATTTCGATACAGAGCGACATCACCATTGGCATATGGATTGACCGCTCACGACATTCTTATGGCTTCTGATGGCCAACTCAACCAGTATGCTGGCTTGAAGAAGATGGCTGCGTTTAGAGACACCGAAAAGAAGAGGAGAGATAAGAAAAGGCTAGGGAAAAAAACACGGTTACGGCAATGGAGAAAAGAGACCTTTGGCAACGAGCACGGACCACAGAAAACGTTAGCTGAATTACTTGCTGGCAAGACTCTGGCGGGTGGAGAGTCAACGGCGAGTGGAATCTCGCAAGCAGTCCTCAAGGGTGGCACGAAGGGTAGGACACGGTCAAGGAAGAGTAGAAACAAAGGGTAGGCGCCTTATCTTAGCCTCAGCTAGAGAAATTATGCAAAACCAAACTGCCGTATTTCTGTACAGAATCATATGTATATTTACCACAGGTCTTAGACTACATACAGTGATAAAGGTAGGTACCTTAGACATCTTGTGGTAAGTCTGTAACAAATCTCGGAAAGGTACGGCTGGCAGGGTTTCCTAGCGCTTGCTCCCTAGCCTCCTTTCGCATTGTTTTTTTTCTCACCACCAACAAACCTTACTTCACCATCGACGACTCAACGTCACAACCTCTCCACTCAATCCCGTGTTGTTTTATTTTCATTTGCACGGTTACTTAATCAACCGCCAAGATGGTCGAAGGAGAATTGGTACAGTCGAAGAAGTCCTTCATGGGCATGCCGGTACGTTCCCAGTGTCCTGAACACAAAAAACCCGAAAATATCGCGCCATGAAGATCAATCGTGTTGGCGATCTATGAGCTCTATCGCACTTGTTACAGCTTCAATGCATGGATCTGTGTTTGCTTCTCACCAAGCTATTGATCGCCATCTGCCAGATGCTTTTGCCATGAACGGTTCAGTTGGCTAACACCTTGTGACAACAGGGCTTCGTCGTGGATTTTCTGAGTACGTAATGCCTTTTCAAACGCTCGTAGAGTATCGCACGGCGGTGCTAGAGAGGATGTTTACTCAACGACATGCGTATTTCGTGTTGGATACAAGGGCTCAAGGTCACTGATTGATTTGTACAGTGGGTGGTGTTTCTGCCGCCGTCTCGAAAACAGCTGCTGCGCCAATTGAACGTGTCAAGCTCCTCATTCAAAATCAGGTAAGCCTCCGTGATTTGCAATGTGAAGCTGTAAAGCACGTATATCGCTCAGTCATGATTCCATACACTTTTCTTTATCAACACCTGTAAAGCATTGCAAGATAAGTCGAAGATCCGATCACAATGGTCCTGTTTGATTTTTTGAATCCATGTATTTTTTGGCGTCGATGCCACGCATTATCCATTTGCTCCGAAAATTCTTTCCACTAATGATTCTATCTACTCCTAGGATGAAATGCTTAAGACTGGCCGCCTGGACCGCAAATATGATGGCATCGCCGAGTGCTTTTCCCGTACTACTAAGAATGAAGGCATTGCATCTCTATGGAGAGGTAACACCGCCAACGTTATCCGGTATTTTCCCACCCAGGCTCTTAACTTCGCGTTCCGCGACACCTACAAGTCAATGTTCGCCTACAAGAAGGACCGTGACGGATATGGAAAGTGGATGATGGGAAACCTGGCATCTGGTGGTGTAAGTAGTTCTTTTTCTGGGCCACGGAACTTTAGCTAATGATGGCAGGCTGCTGGTGCCACTTCTCTTCTCTTCGTGTACTCCTTGGACTATGCCCGTACCCGTCTTGCCAACGATGCTAAGAACGCCAAGAGCGGTGGAGATCGTCAGTTCAACGGTTTGATTGATGTCTACAAGAAGACTCTCGCCAGTGACGGTATCTCTGGTCTCTACCGTGGTTTCGGTCCCTCTGTCCTAGGTATAGTTGTTTACCGTGGTCTGTACTTCGGAATGTACGATTCGATCAAGCCTGTCCTTCTCGTCGGTCCTCTTGAGGGTAACTTCTTGGCCTCCTTCTTGCTCGGCTGGACTGTCACAACCGGTGCTGGTATCGCTTCCTACCCGCTCGACACTATCCGTCGACGTATGATGATGACTTCTGGAGAAGTGAGTTGCCAATACAGCTTAAAATTAATTTTAGGATCTCACTAATCGTTGCACTTAAACAGGCCGTCAAGTACAAGTCATCTATGGACGCTGGTCGCCAGATCATTGCCAAAGAGGGTGTCAAGTCACTATTCAAGGGTGCTGGGGCTAACATCCTCCGTGGTGTTGCTGGTGCTGGTGTGCTGTCCATCTACGACCAGGCCCAGCTCCTCCTATTCGGAAAACAGTTCAAGGGTGGATCCGGATAAATGCACTACAGCCTTGCGTATTGGTGCTTTACAGAATGAAAATGCTGTTGTTCCAAGGATCGTTGTACTCGTGGGTTGCGGGAAGGACGTGGTATTGTGGTATGGGGACGGGTGGATGCATATGGCGGTGCAGCAGGTGGTCTGATGCTGCTGTACTTTACAAACCTGGCAAATTTCATAAATGTACTTCTTCATCTTGCTTCACACTCCGCTTGGTTCTAATTCCGTTACTGTCTACGCCTTACATGGGAAGATAGATTGTATTGGCGGACGGGGGCAGTTTCGATGGTTTAGTTCACGAGCCTTTAGAATGGAATACATACACTTAAGTCGCAGCTTTCTATTCATTGCGTAAAATTTCCCATGCACTGACCCTCTGCGAATTGTTGCGTAATGCTCAAACAACTAAGGTAACCCCTTGCTACAAATGTAACAAGCAGCCCTCGCTCTGAACTTTGTGCCAACATCTTAGTTATTCAGTTCTTGAAAATTGTATGGATTACGGATCTTCTAGATATTCAGCAGCGGAATAACAATACTCAGAAGCCTCATACCCTCCGCAGTGTATTATACTTTGCGCTCTGGGGACGTTCTTTCTCTAACTTGGTTATAAAGCTAGGTACTGGATATTGTGGTCGTTTGCGATTTTTCACTGTTCGATAGCAGGGCTGACGGCCTCTACAGCATCACCTTCCACTATGTCAGGCATACCAATCCATACTCAGAGCCCCATAAGCGCTACAAAAGCTTCCACAACATCTACTCCCTCGAACAGCTATGAGTATCCTCCGGCGCAGCCTGGAGCCGGCGTACCTACGCCAACTCAGACAAGAAGCTCAACATCTCAATACGCCCCACCACCACCCCAACCTGGGGCTGCCCCTGTCCCAGCCCCTGCCACAATAACCCCAAAGGCAAGCATTTCCCCTCCGCCCAAAGCTGGCGAGAAGCCAAAACCGCCCGGATACTACACTCCTGTTCACGCCAGGCCTACACATGTAACTAGTCAAGCTCAGCCATACCCACAGCAAATGTCAATACCTCCACCGGAACCGTCATACCCCGGACAACCGCCGGCGTCTATAACCTCAACGAACCCAATTCCGTCATTGCCACGGCCTTCGAACCTCTATTCACCAGTTGAGACACTACCGCAGCCTTCATCTACACATACAGTTCCTAGCGCGAACGAGGGAACAGGGCGACGGAGCCTAGAACATCCTCCGGGGTACATACAAAACTCACATGCAATGGAAATGACATCGGAACAGCGGCGAGCAATGCAGCAAGAGAGTCAACCGAGGAGTATAGGGTTTGGTGAGAGTAGCAATGACAACGCTGGCTACGGGCATGAGGAGAGCGTATGGGATGTAGCCAAAAGATTTGCAAAGGAGGTGGGGGATCAAGTCACGAAGATCAATGAGAGGTACGGAGGAGGGAAACCGTAATCAGCGAGCATTACGGCGATGATATGACTGGGGCACCAGAAAGAATCATCTTATTACCGAGATAGTAGTGGAATTAGTCATTTATCGAAGTTTACGATCAAAACTGAAAAGAAAACCCGCATAATGTTTGAGTCTTCAGCCTGATAAGATGACTGTATTTATTGACTCCATCTCGGTCGCGGTGAAAGAGTGCCATTATTCTTTGCAGCCTGGCCAACCTTGTCCTTCTGCCCTCACTGGATGTGCTCAAGTCACACATGCCGGCGTGATGCACTTCAAGAGCCATGCCGCGGAGGGTTTACAGGATCTACAAGTCTGAGAAGGATTAGCTTGCCTTGTCATGCAAATATAGGTGTCTGCAGATAAGTCAGTGGTCTTGGGGGCGGGGCTTGAATCTCTCGACGAAGGGTAGTCTAAGAACGTCTCTATACAGCCAGTATACCAACCTAAACGCCTCGAGTGAAATGGGGACTCGAGTTGCTTTCGCCTTTTATTCACAGAGGCCGATCAAGGTTCTCGCCAGCGAACTGGGTGTTCACATATTTGAAGAGCAGGATACATCATCGCCGGTAATGCGCTGTCAGTCACATGGGCGTAAGGATATCGTGCCTTCAATAGAAGTCGACCATGGCTGAGATGGCTCAAAGGTTGCCATATCATGTGAAATCCCCCTCTCCTGATTCTGGAACCGCCATAACCAAAGTCCAATGTTCATGCGTTCCCTCATCAGTCTCCGAGCTCAGACCGTGCCCATGGAAGATATCTGGAAGCTAAGAATCGGTGCACGGAAACCACGGCTGTACAAATTCAGAGAAGGTGGGCGGATGTAATTGGACTTTTCACATGTCAGATGATTTACCAAGAATACAAGTATTCACGTTGCGCAGCAGCTTAGTGTTTTCACATCTTTATTGAAGCCCAGTGCAGCAAGCTTCCAAGCTTCATTCCATGTGAGATATGGATGAAACATAGCCGCCAGTTCTCTGGCCTTGATCTTGTAACGAACGGCAAGAGATGCTTCCATTACAAGCTCGCCTCCTTCTTCTGCTAGCACACACGCACCCACGATGCGATCATCGGTTTTATCCCGTATCAGCGTTACGAAGCCCCCAGTGCTCTGCTGTACAATAGCACGAGGAAGGAGATGAAGGGGAAGGGATGACGCCTCAGCATCGATTCCACTAGCCCTAGCCTCTGAAAGACTAAGGCCAACGCCTGCGACGGCGGGAGAGGTAAAGATGACCCATGGAACAACTGTGTAGTCTATTGGCATTGGTTCTCGGCCACAGAGTGTTCCCAAAGCATTGAGGGCAGCGAGCTTTCCTTCCGCAGCAGCGGTGTAGACGTATTGGGGGGAATCAGCAACGCAATCGCCAGCAGCATAGACTCCAGGAATCGACGTTTCCAAAGATTTTGAAACTATAAATCCACCATGCGAGGTGTTGGCCAGCTTAATCGCAAGATCGGAGATATCTTCCGTGTTGGCTTGGCGACCGGCTGCAAGGAAAAGTTTGGATGCCGTGAATGTGCGCTTGCTCTTTGATTCAACGACGACTTCGTCCCCATCAGATACCACCGAGGTAACATCAATGTTCACCTGAACATCAATTCCTTCGGCCGCTAAGTGCTCCATGAGGCCGATGCTTATGTCATGATCAAGATTGGAAAGTATCTGTCCGGATCGCTGTAGTACTGTGACTTTCGACCCTAATCGGGAAAACATCTGTGCTGCTTCCAACGCAATATAACCACCACCAATTATGATGAGCGATTCCGGTCTTTTGGGCTCGAAATATGCGGTTTCATTGGTCAAGTAATCGATCCTGGCAAGGTCGTCAACCAGGTGGCTCGGAAGGCTGGTACGGACTCCAGAGGCAATGATCACACGATCCGCAGGCAGAATTTGAAACGGCGTCTGATCTTCATGTTCACAACGGACCTCCACGATTATTTGACCGGCATTCCGAACAAGTTTACCAAATCCTTCAATGTACTTAACATTGTCCAGGTTTGCAATAACATTGGCATACTTTTCCTGTCGAAGATCCTCAACAAGCACTCTATTCTGTGCAGTGAGTGCACCAAAGTCAGTCACCCTGTCGGTGGCATTGGAAATGCCGTGAAAAGGAGGAGAGTTGTTGTGGGGGCCAGTAACATGTGCCGCATGGATGAGGAACTTGGAAGGAACTACAGACATGTTAAGATATCTCCTTTGTTTAAAAAACTCATTCCATGACATGTACCACAGCCGACGTTCACACAACAACCTCCCATCGGTAAGCCTTTGTTTATCATGGTAATGCTCGTGGCTTCAGGTGCAGCTGCAGTGGCCGCAGCAAAAGCAGCTGAGCCGCCACCTATTTATGATTTCAGCGTGCGTCTTATCACGACCCAAGCGGAAATGGACCAACCGATGATGATCAGTCGATGATTGGCATTCCTGTAGCTCGAGTTCGACGATGAGCATTGCTCTTCCGATGCCATTGTCTAAAGCATAGATTGACACGGAGTCTGCAAATTTGGTCTGGGAAATTAAAGGATTCGTATGACGCAGTTAACTCATATATTTAAAACTCAACTTGATCAAATACAATCGAGAAGGATTGATGGTGATTAAAAGATCTAGAAGATTCAATGAGATTGTAACTCAGTGGCCAAAATATCCTACACAAGGTTGAAAGTATATAATAATCTCTTGGAGACGGTTGAATCTCAATACGACTAACTTGTAGAGCACCAGTGCTGTTGAGCTTCCTGCCTTGAGCTTCTAGGGCAAGTAGTTGTTTCTTGATACACCTAGTGGCCTTATTTTCCTCCTTCGGGAGTTGCCTAGGAGCCTTAGACTAAATCTGCTGGATTCGATTGCCGTCTTGGGAAGAAATGCAGAGCTTTGCCGACCTAATTTGGTAGCCGAGGCGAAAGCGCAACCTTAACAGTAAACAATCTGCTGTCGTCATCCCGCGCTAGAACCCAAGACTGCAGGTGCCCATAAGGCTGATTAATCATGGGGAATCGTTCTGCAGCTCCTTCCCACTATCGTCGCATGGGAAAAAAGCGAGAGGATATCATGATTGCCGAGCCTTCTCAAGTGGAAGACTCGTATACCAAGGCGGGGCTGTCGGTCCCAGGCCGTTTCTTGCTCCTCGCCTGATACTACGGCGCTTCTCCCCAGTTATGTCGTCGACAAGGGATCAGTTGCAGTCTTCAGCACAGTCGCAAAGATATGCCGCAGCTGAGAGCATGTTGCAGCAGTCCCGAATGCCCAGAAACGATAACACGGGCCTCCATGGATTTATGTTGCCCGAAACGCAACAACAATTGAACCAGATATCGGCCGTCCCATTGTCGCCACAAAACAGCCTCGCGCAGCAATATCAGAGCAATGCAGGAGATCAAGTGCATGGATATGAAGGTTCACTGCTGGGAATAGTCGACTCTCCGCAAGAAATCAAGGAACCTTTTGGCCAAGCAGAACTAGGCTCATCGTCTGGGCTTTCTGGAGGTCACGGTTCAATCCCTCCTGCAAAAGAGCACAGAGGCAGTATTGGCACTGCAGGACTATCAAGCATCAGCAAGGGGAAAGAATGCCTGGAAGAATCAGACCCTATAAGCCCTACCAGTTCGCGGGGTTTCATTACGCGAGGCTCGACTGGAGTTGCAGCGCAAGGGACTACCAATGACAGTGGCATAGCAGATTGTGAAGATAAGGACGACGTGGGAAAGCCCCCATCCTGGAGCGACTTAAAGACCAAGGCGGGAAAGGAACGGAAGAGGCTCCCGTTAGCTTGTATAGCTTGTAGACGGAAGAAAATACGATGTTCAGGCGAAAAACCGGCTTGTAAACATTGCTTGCGTTCTCGAATTCCGTGTGTTTATAAGGTCACCGCAAGAAAGGCAGCACCGAGGACTGACTACATGGCTATGCTTGACAAGCGTCTGAAGAGAATGGAAGAGAGAGTCATCAAAATAATACCTAAAGAGGAGATGGCGAGTGCTGCAGCGATAGGAAGGGCAAACGTCAGGCCTCCAGCTTCTGGGCAGAATCTCAAGGCTCAAAGTGGAAAGAAGAGGGCCGCGGGAGAAGCCTTTGGGCCTGACGTTGATGAGTGGGCGCAGTCAAAGACTAGCAGCCGGCCTCCTAGAGTTCTGGACTCAAATGAGAATAGATTGCTTATGGAAGGTGCCGAAAATTTACCATCTCCAGAGATCCAAGTACATTTGTCTGAGGTCTTCTTTGACTGCTTGTCTGGTCAAGCTTACCATCTTTTACACAAACCAAGCTTCATGAGAAAATTACGGTATCTACAATATCTTCATGTCTGGAATTATCGAAAGCACTAACGTTTCTCTAGCGCCGGGACTGTGCATCCAGTACTCATTCTTGCAGTCTGCGCTGTTGCAGCTCGTTTTTCTACACATCCGCAGGTTAATACAGAGCCAGCGTTTCTTCGAGGAGAGAGCTGGGCAGCTCCCGCACGAGAAATTGCGCTAAAACGATACGATGAGCCAAACATGACGATTTTGACTGTTCTATTGATCCTCGGTTTACATGAGTTCGGCACCTGTCAGGGTGGGCGGAGTTGGATGCTTGGCGGTATGGCCATGCGAATGGCGTACGCGTTGCAGCTTCATCGGGAGCTCGACCATGATTCAACCATGCGGGACAATAAGAAGGCTACAGAGCTTAGCTTCACAGATCGAGAGATCAGAAGGAGGACGATGTGGGCTTGCTTCCTCATGGACCGTTTCAGTTCGTCCGGCACCGAGCGCCCAACGTTCCTGAATCAAGACAATATCAAGATTCAATTGCCCGTCAAAGAATCGCATTTTCATATGGAAATACCAGGTTCTACAGAAACTTTGGACGGCGAAGTGCTTAATCCAGTCCCACCTGATACCGGTCAGGTTTCGAATGTGAAAGACAATATGGGAGTAGCTGCCTACTTGATCCGAATAATTGCCATTTGGGGATGCGTGATCAAGTATCTCAACCTGGGTGGTAAAGAGAAGGACACTTACCCCATGTCAGATCCCAACTCTCAATTTGCACAGCTGAAAAAGAAGGTTGATGGTTTTGAATCATCATTGCCCTCTTCATTACAGAATAACTTGGAGAATCTAAACAATCATGCCGCTGAGAAGACCGCAAACCAATTCTTATTTTTGCATATCGCCTCCAATCATGTTAGATTGTTCCTGCATCGCTTTGCCATCCCTTCGGGGCCTGGAGGAAGGCCGCCCAATGATGTGCCGAGGTCATTTGTTGCTGAGGCTGGTGCTACGGCTATTGAAGCGGCCAATCGAATATCGATGCTCCTTGAAAGCGCGGCGGAACACCAAGTCGTTGCGCCTTTTGCTGGCTACTGTGTTTTCTCATCGAGCACCGTCCATATCTGGGGTGTTTTCTCTAAAAATGCAGGCGTAGAAACGTCCTCAAAAAGGAATCTCGCCCGTAATGTCAAATACTTGAGCAAGATGAAGAAATACTGGGGCATGTTCCACTTCATGGCCGAGAACCTTAAAGATATCTATCGCGCGCACGCCGACGCCTCGCTCAAAGGCCCCGGTACAGCGGAAGCAGGCACCACAGACACTGGTATCTTCCAGTATGGTGATTGGTTCCAAAAATACCCTCATGGCGTCTCATCAACCGATTACGAAGATCCAGCCACAACAATAAAGCAAGAGTCAGGGAACGACGCAGCCTTGAGCCAAAAATCTGACCTCCAGAGTGTTGAAGAATTCTTCCACCAGCTTTCGCCCCCTACAAGAACCGGCCCCCATGTCAAAATAACAAAGAGGCCTTCCAGTTCGCACTCAGGTACCCAGCCATCATCACAGCCTCTACACCACCAATCCCACAACCCCTGCCCGATCGACCCTCACCAGCCGCTTCTTCCTCAACCGCTTTCATCATCCCACTCACTATCTCCCGCCTCGTTTCACACCCCTCCACTCTATAATCCACAAACTTTTGCACCAACTTATCCCCTCCTATCGTCTATACAACCCAACAAACTTGACCCCAGCATCGTCTACAGCGACCAACCCCAAACCTCAATTTGGCTGGACTATCCCCACCCGACTCTCCAGAACCACTACACTGGTGATCTACAGACGAGCGCATGGTATATGCCTTTTAACCTCAATCCACCGGATATCCGGAACCAGGAGGACTATGGTGGCGTTGGAAACTTTGGAGCTGATCCTGGTGGTGGTCTAGGGAGTCAGTGATAGAATCTTCGTCGTGTTCGATGTGATTCTCGAGGGTTTTCTCAACTTGATGTGGTGTCAACTAGAAAGGATATACCGGCGTTTCCACTTCGATTTTTAGGACTAACAAGGAAAGGGCTTTTGGCTTTTAGATATCCCTGGGCGCAATGGAAGGAAAGGGTGATGAGACGGGATCAATTAGCGCGGGGAGGTTGTGATTCTTTGTGTGCTTCACACACCTCTATAGTTTCTACGTATCACAATCTGGAAGAGAAATATTTAAAAAGCCCCCAATTCTAAGTTCTCGCTCCTATGCTAACTCCAATATCACAATTGCACAAATCTTCCATGGAGCTGACGTCAAGCGAAGACGCCAGATTCGATTAGTAGCACTGACTCTTGAGTCTTGTAACAGTAAAGTGATGGACCACGACGGAGGAAGCATAGAGTGAAAATCGAAGTTTGAATCGAAAGAATGGGAAGCGGAAGGACACGATATTAGATGAATAGGATGGGGGAATGGCATGAGAAAAGTTCGATTTCCTAGTCGAAGATATCCTCGGCAGATGAATTTAAGCGGAATGGACGTAGAGGGAGGTGGTTGAGGTCGATGTGGAAGGTTCTCTTCCGGGAGAAGCCCTTCTTTGGGGTTTTTACGAGTACGAAGACAGATATTCGAGTATTCGATACTACGAACTCTATGTTCCGTTTGAAAAATAGGGACGGCTGGAGAGGTTGTCAGTGGAAGGAACGCGGAGGGGAGTCGTTGAGGTTGAAGTGGAAGGGGTTTCATTTTTGGGAAAGAGCCTCTGAAAGCTTCTAATTGGAAAACCCATTGACTTTTCTTAGGAAGAAGAGTAGCCATAACTATGTGCATTGAATTTTAACCAATGAAAGACGACAGTTAAAGTCGAAGTGGACCACCCTCCCAATTGGAAATTTCGTTGAAGATTTTTCTGAATCACAACGCTTTGAAAGGATGAGAATGTTCATGCCACGGTATCATCGATTAAAGGGAAAAGGGGTCTTCTAAACCAAACCAACTCCACGCGGGCCCCAGCTGCATAAATCGCCTTCTCTACTCCACCCACTTCAAACTCCAACACCCCCTCCCCCTCCAAAACGGCACAATCCTCACCCCGTCCTCCCCCCTCACCTCCTCCCTCACAACCTCCTCCCCCTTCCAGACCTCAATCTTCTCCCCCCTCTCATCCCGAACCCCATAAAACTCCCTTCCAAACCCGCCCAAAAACCCCTCTAACTTCTCTCTCGTAACCTCCCTTTCAGAAAGCACTCCTCGCTCACAAGCGAGTTCCAGCGCGGAGAGCACGAGCTGCGTCGCATACGGCTGCGTAAACACCCCCGCCGCAATCTTGCCGTTTGACGGAAATTTAGACGAGATGGGGTGCGGGGCGCTGTCGGTGCCGAGGAAGAATTTCGGGTTGCCGGAGACGGCGGCGCGGAGGATGGCGTCGCGGTCTGAGGGGAGTTTGGCGACGGGTTTGCAGAAGTTGATGGGGTCGCCGGCCCAGTCGTCGATGGTTAGGGAGAGGTGGTGCGGGGTGATGGTTGCGGCGATGGTGGGGCCGCACGATGAGACGGCGGAGACGGCGGCGGATGTGGTGATATGTTCTAAGATTATACGGAGGGACTTTGGGGGGTTCAGCTTTTGTGGGTGCGTGGAAGTGGCTGGGATGAAAGATTAAGGGCTTACTGGGAAGCGAGCGTGGAGATCTAGGAGGGTGGGGAGGAAGCTCTCCTCGGCGTTCAGGACTGTTACTTTATCTCCCGACGGTGATTCGCCGTGGAGGTTGAGTATCAAATTTTCTTTCTCCATTTCGGCAAAGACGGGGTAGTAGGTTTCGTAGTTGACGACGCCAGATGCGGAGTTGGTGGTGACCTGTGTAGAACCCTAAGCTTTGGGAAACGTTGATAGTATTTTGAGGGGAAAGAGAAGAGAAAAGGGACTATTTACGAAAAGAGGAAACAGTGGATGACTTACACCTGCGGGATATGACTTGACCCCAGTAACGCCCGCTTTTCTTGCTTCTCTAATCGTGTCCGGTGTGATACTTGGGTGTAGATACAAAGACATGAGAAATCTGACATTCGGTTCAATTTTTTGAAGATAGCTGCGATAGGAGAGAGCATGTTCGACGGTCGTGATTGGAGGCACCAGATTTGGCATGACCTGACTTATCAGTTATCGAGGGTTGGCTTGTACCCTCAAGAGATAATACACGCACATATACTATGTTTACTCCACCCTGCCGTATGGTTTTGGTAACTGCTTCGCAGACTTCATTATCTCGAAGATGAACGTGGAAGTCTGCTGAAGCTGGAAGCTGGATGTTCTCGAACTTCTGAAGAGCCATTGTAATAAACAGTAGCAAAAAGTCAGAGCAGAAGCTAGGAAATAAATTTGTTCGTAAATGACATCAAACCATGGTAGCAGAACTATACTCGGAAAATGGATCTCTACTGAAAGCAAGTTGACACTAGATTGAGTAGCGAGCGATGATAGAGACAGTTGGATGGAATACAAACAATGGAAGAACGTCCGAACGTTCAATCCTGGGCGAAATACTCTATTGAAGGAGCTTGATAGACAAGAAGCGATTTTAACCGACGGAACCGAAGGGTTAGTGTCGCAGTAGTATGGAGGTACCGGCTGGATGCTCTGTGCTACTCCATAACAACATCTCTGGCGACAAGTCAGGCTGAAAGAAGAGCCATTCATGAGTGCTGGACGTAAAACAATGGGTCGCCAACAACAGCCTCTCCAAGACGGGCAAGAGCTCGATATTTGCACGAACGCTGAGTCTGGGGATGACCATAAGAATTGATGGCAAAAATCACAGCAATACCTGATAAGAAATGGTAGGAGTTTTGGAAAGATTATCTTACTGCTGGCTGTGGTGTTGATTGGGGTTCGTTTTATGCTTAATCCTTGGGACGGCATGCGATATAGAAAGGTTTGTATGGCCGGTGCAATTGCATTGAGTACTATGGATCATCCAAGCGCCCGACCGATTCCCTGCTTCGAACATGTCTTTTTGTTATTTCGCATCTACCCAAGCTACTTTCTCTATATGTTTGAAAACTTCCGAGGCACAACTTCCTGCACTGACACTGAACGCAGACTATTGAGCCAGATATGGTCAGAAACCACTCGCACTACAAGCATAAAGCAAATTTCACATTTCACAAGCCTTCTGACTTCAGTTTCATCCAGCTGATAGACGATAACATCGACTATGAAGGAAAGAAGCATGTTAGGGTTCAAGGAGAAGTCAACGTTATGTCATCCACGGAAGTAGCCGAATCAGATATCCATTCTCAACTCGAGTTTCTTGTTTCGGATGCCTCTCTGATAGGACCGCAGCTGTCGATTGCAACAGAATCTTCTTTGACCATCAATTCTCCTCGTTTCTCGAGCGCCGAAGGCAATCAGCTTCCGGGGGCCACCTCGGATCAGCCTTTCATGTTCATCTTCGCAACCATATGGGTTTCCCCCGGCATCACCTTAGATACCCTTCGCGTTTCCACTGAATCCCTACCCATCGCATTCCATCCCAACCTGAGTTACACTGTGAGCAGCCGTACCCACATTTCGTCCAAATCTGGCCACATCACCGGCCCCTTAGGTGCCCTCTACGAGTATAAGAAACCTTTGTGCACCAGATCCCGCGAAACAATCATCGACACCGGCTCCGGATCCATCCAAGGAACCTATTCCCTCTATGATCTACTTTCCATCTCCAGCAGCTCCGGTTCCATCAACGTCAACATCGAGCCGAAGGACGCCTCTTCCTCCTCATCCAAACCCGCCCGACTCCGCATCATAACGAGCTCCGGCTCCATCCAAGCCTACGTCCCCTTCCTCTCCGCCAGTCTCCCTAACCGCACATACGAGACAGACATCAGCTCCACCAGCGGCTCCATTGGCGCCACCCTCTTCCACGGCAAGCGCACCTCTCTGCACACATCTTCCGGCCGCATCTCCGCTTCCCTCTCCCCCTACGGCCTCAACACCTCCCGCTCCGATCTTGACGTCCACACCATCGCCGGCAGCATAGACGTCGCCATCGAGCCCTCTCTTTCGGACCCCTCAGCTCCCCTGCGCCTCTTCTACGCCTCCTACCGCGCAGGTTCCGCGAGCTTGCGGCTTAGGTATCCTGCGCAGTGGGAGGGGGTTATTGAGGGGAGGACGGGGACGGGGAGTATGCGTATCAACTGGGGTGGGTTGCAGATTGTGAGGGACGATAAGAGTTTCGTGGGGCGGTCGATCAAGGGCGTGAAGGGGGAGGGGGAGGGGTTGTCGAGATTCCAGGTTGGGTCGGGGAGTGTGGATTTGAGTGGGTGAGGGTGGTATGGAGAGCAAGGTTTGGAATATGGGCATCATTTCGATATGGGGCTGGAGGGAATCGTACCTGTTTAATTCTTCGACGACTTAACGAGGGGAACCTCTACGAAATAACGGATCTATACTTTGGACAGGAATTGCTCCGTCGCTCGCATTATAACGACTTGACGATATCACGATAGGATGATAATCAGGAAGATCAAAGTCTTATGGCCACGGGTTTCTAAAGAACGGATTAACTTGTTACTGCGTATTTCATTCTACGGGAGGACTTTTTAGTAAACAGTGCTACTGAAAGAATAGTGGTTCAGAGAGTCAAAGCCACGGATGAACTTGTGGTCCATATTGCTAAGTTGTAAGGCATACTCTTCACAATGACATTAAAACTAAATTTTCTGTCATTTTTATATGATTCTAAGACGATAAATGTAAGCGCGAGAGAGTGACAGTGACAGGGGTGAAGAAAATGATACTGGAGAGCGCGATTTCGAAGTACACAGTAGGTGGTTTGGAGCTAGCGTGCTCGTTGCCCCTGACTCCTCAAACCGAGACTCTGACGTAGCCATATTTACTGTGTACACCAAGCCATTGCGACGCGGCCAAGCCCAACGAACTTCTGGGCTGCATTGCCAGCACATATCTTCCTCGAGTAGTTTTGGAGTAGGTATCACCTGGTGTGTTCCCATTGCTGCAGAAGCTAGCTATTTTCATCTGTTAGTCGGTATGGCCTCCAAGGATTAAGTGGGTAAAAGATCCTATTCTATTCGCTTTGCGTTTTAGCCACAGCCCTGTCCTGCAGCGCCATGTAACCATCACAGCGAGCCAGAAGCCTATTCGCGCTGAACATTTCCCTGGATGAGTGATGTGTCCCATGCTTGCACCTATCGCATCTGCAGCCATTGCGTCCTGCGGAGTATTGGCGCTTGCGTGATAGAGTGGTGTGGACGTGACTACCACTGCCACTCAAGCAGGGAAGATCCTTCTCTCGAAAGAAGCAGCCGCTTCCCTTCCATGAACTTTCCAATGTGTCTCTTTTCAACTGTTCAAGAGGGGAATTGAACAGTGCCCATCCTTGACGAGTGAGATCAGCCTGCTTTATCGCCCTGCAGTCCCGTTGACAGGCGGGAGGCGGCATCAACCCTGGTCGGGAAGCTCGGGCCACCAGAATTTCTTCAGGAACGAAAAACTGTAAACAAAGCAACTCCGCAAGTTCACCATAGCTGCCAACGACCCATAATCTTGATCACTGCCTGACTTCAACCTTGAGAATTCAAGAGCAGTTTTCTTGCAATGAAAAGTGCATAACGGCTGTCCGAAAAGGCAAGACCGTTGGCACAACAGAAAACTAGGCGGTAACATGAAGCACCGTTCCCGAAGAGCTTGCTTGCGACACCGACGTCTGGGACAGCCACTGCAAACGCAGGTAATTTGATGCTTGTCAGTGCTAAGAAAGGTGCTCTAGGACTACATCCTCTGCTGGGGGCAACAGTCGCTTGACCATGAATCCACCACCGCCTCCGCCTCCGCCTCCGCATGGCAATGGCACTGGCACTGGAAATCGAGGATCGGGTCTACCTCCTGGTAACTACGATATCTTCATAATACCCCCGCACTCCTCGGGTTCCGGTTTCCTTTACCTTCCTTCACTGCAGCCGCACCGGAATAGCTTCCTAGCTGGGGTAGGGTGTACGATGTTGGCGATGGCCATTTGGACTGTGGTATTTCCAGTACTCAGGGAATGGTTTGCAACGATAGTGGCGAGCGGTGGTGTTGCTGTGGTTATTTTGTTGATTGGGGTTGGTGTTGCAGGCTGGGCGTGGGGTAAAACACAGACGGAGACTACGAGACCGCCAGAGGGGGCCGCAGGGGGGGCTTCCAGTGCGCACGCTGAAAATCCCCATAACGCCAATGGATATGCTGGTAGTACACCAGCCAGTGGTCCAACTCCTCAGTATACGCCTGGGCCTGAGCCACGGCCACCTCCTCAATTCACGCCTGGACCTGAACCACGGCCACCACCCAAGCCTACATGGCAAAGAGCAAACACAGGACCTGACAATGCCAATGGAACTGCGAACACAGGTACTGCAAAGGGTGGATGGGAAAAAGCTAGAGAAGAAACCCGGAAGAAAGAGGAAGTGCGAAAAAGGGTAGAGGAGCTACGTAAAAAGCGAGAAGAGGACGAAAAGGAGAGAGTACGGCAGAGAGAGAAAGACGCTCGTGAAAGGGAGCTTAGAGAGCTTAGGGAAGCTCGCGAGAAGAGAGAGAGGGAAGCGCGCGAGAAAAAAGAAAAGGAAGTCAAGGAAAAAGCACGAGCATCACCTACACCACCACCCCCTCCCTCACCCCATCCCAGCCCGAAGAAAACCGAGTCTTCAAGACCGGCATCTCCTTCGAAAAGACACCAGCCTCCCACGGCTCAAACGGCGACGGAAGATGATGCTTACTCGTTTAGGCCTTATGACAAACCTAAGCGACCTGTACATAAAACCACATCCACATCAGCATCATCAATCTACTCAGAATCCTCCTACGCGCCCTCTCAATCAACCAGCCGAACGACACCTCCGCCCACGCACCGTGGCCCATATCACAGCAAAGATCCCGACAAGATCGTTCTCAAAGCCGTCTATTCTTTCAACAACACATTCACAAAACTACCAATTGCCCAACTAGTCTCCGGTGTCGGTTCTGTAACTGACGGGCTCATCCTACGCATTACCACCGAAGGTCTCTTCATAGATGACGACGTTCGAGGGGTTCCTCAACGCGAATGGGACGTCAAAGCATGGACGCTAAAATTGGTAGAGGTATGGTGTCCCCACCTGCATTCCTTGGGAGCAAGTTCTGGCTCCACCCCCGCGCCCCATCGCACTGGCATGTTTGGCGCCAAAAACACGGCGGCGACGAAAGCGCCCACGGGCGAAGAGTCGGACCGCTTTGTTGACGGCCTCACGCGTGCCTGCAAGCCCGTCTTTCTTCCTTCTGCGAAACTCGGCGCGTTTTCTTCGAAATACAGCTCTTCTAACTCCAGTGCGTCCTCACAGAGCGGTGAACACAAGGGATTACATGTCCTGCGAGCGAGCATTAGGGATCAGGATGGGAAGAGGTATGTTTTTGTGCTGCAGGAGGAGGAGGGCTGGAAGGTGGCGGTGGGGTTGCAACGGTTGAGGAGGGGGACGCAGGTTAGGGCGTTGGGGGTTAGTGGGATGGCGGTGGGTGAGACCAAGGGAATTTTGGAGAGTATGGGGTGGATATGAGGATAAAGAAGCCTCTCGGAAGTCGTTGACGCAAGGGCCGACTGGAATGTCAACAAAACCGCACACAACTTCAACGTTCCCACACACCGACCGCCATCACAGCAGCAGCACACGTGTACAAAATCCTCCACATATCAGTGAACCAGGCACAGCCGCACAGCATCAGCATCAGCATACAAGCGATGGAGTTTTACATTCTGTTTGCGATTTTTTTTAGATACTTCATACCCAGAGGAGATGGAAGATGCGGTTGGATAGTTGAGATGGGGTTGAATAGTTGAGATGAATAGAAGGTTCGAATTTTTTTTGGTGATGGGGAGCTGCGGTACTGCCATGCTCGTATCCTCATCCCCCCCATGCTCTTCTTCCCGTTCCCCCCTACCTCCCACTTCCAATCCCTCCCCATTCTCTCATCCCTCCCCATTCTCTCATCCACTCTCCCATCCCTCCCCATCCCCCCATCCCTCCTCCTCCCCCTCCTCCTCCTCCCCCTCCTCCTCCTATCTCATTCCCCCATTCCCCCATCATCCCCCCATCCCTCCATCTCCTCTCTCATCCCCCCGTCCCATACCCGTAAATCCCCCCACATCTATCCCCACACACCCATGAATCTCCACCCAGTAGTACAACCGATCTACAAACCGGAAAAAAACCTTCCTTTGTCACTTCTCAGGGTAGAGGTTTGGTTTTGGGGTTTTGAGGAGGTTGGATGGAGGGGTGGGTGCGGGCCGGGGGGGGGGGGGGGGGGGTGTATTGGGGGGGTTGGGGGAAGAGGGAAGGGGGAAGGGGTGTAGGCGATGAAGTTTTTTGGGTGGGAGGAGAGAGTGGAAGGTGGGAGATGGGAGGTGGGTAGGGGGGGGAACGAGTTGGGGAGGTGGTTTGGGTGGGTTTTGCTGCCGAGAGGGTTGAGTGAGGTGGGTTGTTTGCAGGGAGAAGATGAGATGAGGATGCTATTGATGGGTCTCGAAACGGCGTGCGTTTGGGGGTGTGAGAAGAAGTAAAGGAGATGCTGTTTTAGTATCAGCGCTGTGGTGTGGTAACCTAAGGTACTTTGAGTTCGTTTAGCTGCTGTATATGCGTATCAGCGTACGCGTTGAGATTTCTTTGTTATCTGTTTTGTTACGTTTCTCTATTTATTACAACCTTACCACTTCGTTGCCACCAGCAATTTCGATGTTGAGCATCTTATGCTTTTTCCCTCGACAACCCCAAACAATTCGCCATACCAAAGAAAATGTCTATGCTGCTGTACACACCACCGAACATCTCCTGGCACGGGCCCCTTGCAAACACAGGCACGTCCGTTAAGCTGTGCACGCCCTGGTCGAGGTCAGTGGGTAACGACCCGTTCATCACGAAACCGCTGATAGCATCCTTGTAATTGACATAAAAGTCGTTTTTAGGGAAGCCTGTGATGTTGATTGCAGGCAGACGCGGCCCATCCTTGTGAACCTCGTAATTCTCGCGACGATCGGGGTCGGCGCCGACGGCGGAGAACAAAGTGTACCGGGGATCCCAGTTGGCGGGGAAGAAGGTGCCGTTGGTGTAGTTGAGGGAGGTATTGTTGTGACTTGTGGAGTTGGTCATTGGTCCAGATTCGGATTTGGGGTTGGTGTACTGGCTTAGGCCACTCTCGGCGTAGGTGCCAATCGCTGAGCGCTTTTTGCGGTCTCCGTTTTGTGCGGCTAGGTACTTCGTGTCGACACTACCCATGACATCAAAGCCATGACCATGGTCAGCGGTGACAAGGACTAGAGTGTCCTTGAGGTTTCCCAATGAAGTGAGCTTCGCGATGGTAGCTTTGATCGTGTCATCCAATTCGAGGAGCTCGCCGAGGGCGCGGTCGTAGTCGAGTGTATGCATCTGCTTGTCAATGGAGGCGGCTTCGGACATGAGGAACCAGCCCTTGTCAGCACTGCGGGTTTGAAGAATGTCGATGGCTTTCAAGGTCATCTCCTTGAGACCTGGCTGGTCGGTTGCAGAGTTCTTCTGGCCATCGGGAGAATCTTTATGGCCAATGAGATTCTGGGTATAGACATTGCGGTCCAGCCACTTGGCCATGTTAGAGACAGAGAAGATACCAAGGGTTTTGGACTTGTTGTCCGTCTTCTGGAGCGACGTGTTATTTTGAACAACGTTATAACCTTTTGCGGCGAAGGCAGCATAATAGTCTTTGCCCAAATAAGAGGTAGGACCGGGATAGAACTGTTCAGCTCCTCCGCCGAACAGAACATCAGGTCCGGTCCAGTTAGTCCAAGTATAATTGGTAATACCGTTGAGGTACGAGTCAACCACCTGACCATATTGACCACGATCTCTAGTGTGCGCCGTGAGGGCCGCCGGCGTAGCATCTGCGATAAAGGCAGTCGAAACAATACCGACCCCTCCGCCTGTAAGTCTCCTAAACATCTCTGCAATAGTCTCAACCTTTGGGTCATCGAACGGGTTCTTAGAGCTATCGGCGTAAACACCCAGTGCATTGACTGAGCTCTTATGACCGGTGTAGAGAGCGGTGGCGCTGTTGGCGCTGTCGGTAATGAAAGAGTCCAAAGAATGCGTCATTTGATGTCCAAGTACTGGGAATTGATCCATTTGCATTTTGGTCTGGTAGCGGCCATTAACCATCTTGTGCGCTATGAGGCGTGCCGCCGTAATCATATTCGTTGTCATTCCATCACCAATGAAAAGGACAATGTTCTTGGTCTTCCGGACTGATTCAAGGTCACGAACAAGCCATGAAGCAGAGGTCTTAGTTCCGTTGTTGTAGGTGAGGGTCGCCGTGTATTCGCCAGCTTCGTAGAGTGCAACCTTGCGGTATGCCTTTGCTGTGACATTGACAAGGGAAGGCTTGTATGCATCCTTAGCAAAGAGGTCTAGATGGTATTGTCAGCCTTTCCAGCACTATATTAACTACCATTCCTAAGGGGATCCGTACCCTCAAACCAGGTAAAGTTCCAACGCTCCAACTTCGGTTCTGCTTGCTTGAAGTATGTAGAAGCATTCTGCGCTGTCCCATTACCCTTCGCTATCGTGAAGGTAAAGTTTGGGTCTGGTTTGCCTCCATTGGCTTGGCTTCCATTAACAGGAGCGTGGACCTCAAGACGGATGTCAAAGTATTGGCCAGCAAGGAAATCGGTTCTGCACAAGCTGTCAGCAACGGCCCCTCGAACAATGGTTGGGGGAAATACTGATCCGGAGGAAAGACGCATCCAAACGTAGGGCATGCTCCCAATCTCTGAAATGTCTGCGCAGTCGTAAATGCCAAAAGCGACGAGGCTGCCGCAGCTATGGAGAGGGTCTTGGAGAGCATGATGTCGGTTGTTGGCGACCTGCGCAGAAAGAAGCCAATGGTGGAGATTCCCAGCAATTTGTAGCTCCCACGGCTCCCAGCATGGCTCCCATGTCCCCACAGTAGTGGTAGTCGGCATCGTCACCATCGCCCTGCGTGAATCTTGCATTTCGTTGCATTTTGATCATCGCGATCCCACGTGCGAGAATGGCATTTGATTGTTGGAAAGCTCAGACTGCCAAGACTATTGCCAAGCGCCGTTTGGGGCGGGCGAGAAGCCGCGAGATCCACGAAGAGAACGCCTTTCCAAGTTTGTATGACATTGGGAAGTTGTGATTGGTTAGGAAACTTGATATGCAGCACGTTGCAAGCTAGGCCATTGACGGCAGGTCCTTCGAATATGGTGGATTGGTGACAAGAACGCAACGGCAATTGTTCGGTCAGATCCATTTGCAATCGACAGGACTTCCTGGAAGCTGAGTTAGCAGTCAGCTCATGAGCTGTTTGACGGTTATCGTGCGCTGGAGAGTGGAGAGGTCGACATGGATGTGGTCGGCTACATATTCTACTGGAATTACCCTTGGGTTTCGGAAACCCTTCATCACCACACACTGTTCGTGCCATCCAGTGATCGGCCTCTGCTTTGTTTCTGTACACCACTCATCACTTATACTTATGTGACGATCAATACATGTGTCGAACCAAAAGCATACTGGTCTGCATCAAGTAAAAACGGTGCGACTTGAACCAGCTGTATGGAGATTCACAAGAGCGCTAATGAACCTGGTTTCTTTCAATCTCAGCGACGAGTTATTCCAAACCGCTCAGGGTACTGTATGAGAACTGAAATGTTTACACGCGGAAACGAGTGGAGATGACCGTGACCAGGCTTAAGCCATAGTTCTGAGTATATTTGCATAGATCGAATTAGATCTAGCTTAAGTGAGATGAGGAATCATTATGTCAACCTCCGAGGCGCCCGTCTTCCACAGTCTTCAATTGAAAATTCTAAACGCTGATGGTTTGATTGACACCAGAAAAAGATGGCATCAGAACAGGTAAGTAGTTCAAGGTGGTGACAGCGACCCTTCTGGAAAGGACGGTGGAAAAGCGCAACGGTCTTGAGGCAGGATGATATTACTTATTCCAAGTAGGAGCTGTAGAGCTGAAATAGCTAAACGAATAAGATCTATGAGGCCTTTCCCTCGGGTTGATGGGTTGCGAGCTCTTGTCAGTCCGTCCATTTTCTCGTTCTACAGATACAAGTTCATATCGGCAGAAGAGATTCAATTTAGTTGAATAGAACTCGTTACGTGTTGCAGACTGCTTTGCGATCAGACCCGACTTTCACATATTCGATGTGAGCGCTCGGAATCGTCAAGCCGTCTGCTTACTTTCAGCAATACCGAAATTTGTAAGAGGTTGATAACGACTTTATTATCGACAGTGCATGCAGAAAGGTACCGAATACAAATCGAACTTCTAATTTGAGAACCACCATGTGTCCCTCGAGACCGCTTTATACATACGCACAACTTCTTTCTATGGCCTACTGTAACCTAGGTCCTCCTACCTCTTGTACTACGCTTGTTCTATCTTAAATCAAACATAATGCTCTTCATCATGTTGCGGATTCAGTTGATCGGAGTTATCTATTTCTTAGGGTGTACCATGCAGGTGCTGGTATCTCAAGGCGCCGAACCATTCTCAGCATGACGGTTGTCATTTTCAGAATCCTCTGTGCTTTCTTCCCTTTGGGCATCTTCCTGTCTTTCCCCATGTGTCTTGTGATTTTTGAATACGGCAAGGATTCCAAGATCATAGCAAGCTTTCATTGATCCGGCAATAACGAATGCCACCCAGAACAGATGGGCACCAGATAAAGTGCCGGTGATGACGGGTCCCAAGCTCTGACTGGAAGTTTTGACAACGTTGATGATGCCCATGGTTGCGGTTCTCTCGGCCGGAAGCACCACAGCAGCAAGGAATGCCGAGCGAGGCGCCGAATCCATAGACTGCGTGCACGATCGCAGGATTAAAAATGTCATGGCACCATACACAGAGCTCGGTATTGGTATCAGAGCAAGCATGACTGCTGATGGTAGATGTGTGAACACCATCGTCTGTTTTCTTGTCAGACACAAGAATAGACTAGACCCCGTACAGAGATAACCTACCTGCACAAGTCCAATTCGCTTCGAGATAGATGACGCAACTAGATTGGATGCTGCAGATATAATACTAGTGACAAAGAACAACGAGCCCAATTTGCCCTCGCGCAAACCGAATTTGCGATTGAAGAAATACGTAACCCATGACCTTATCACCCCAGGAAATCAGCCTGAACCCGATTGTGATCTTCTGGCGAGGTACTTACGAGGGGACCAATCCTGATGCCAGTGCATCAAGGGCAAAGAGCAGGCATAGGTTCGTTAAAATGATCCGCGACTCCTTGCTGATGGACGGTAATATCGACTTCCTCGCTGCATCAGGCTTTTGAGCATCATTTCCGTTCCCGAGTAAAGGTGACGTTTCTGAAGGGTTTGCAGAGTGTGACCCATCTTGACTCGTCGCCTGCTTGTCTTCTTTCACCACCTCGCATTTTACACTCATGAAGAACGTCAGGCAGAGTTTGACTAGCCCAAAAACAGCGTATGCGAAAAAGACAACACGGTACGACCGTACTTCATCCCACCCTTCTCTTGACTTGAGATGTTGAGTCACCCAGCCGCAAGTTATCATACCAAGCGCTCCACCACCGGTTCCGATGAGGTTATACCAGGCAAAGATATCGCTTCGGGAGGCGTAAGGTATGAGCTGTGCAAGTGTGGACTCCTCGATTGCACGGAATGGACCTATTTCATTTCCACTTGATCGATAGCTTGTCAGATCAAGTTCGCCAAGACTTCTCATAATAAGTGGGTTTTGCTCACGCTGGACTTATCACTCCGATGATTGCCCCCGCAAGCAGTCCCCAGAAATTACCAACCGTTGCAAAGACTACGCCACTAAATGTGACCATAAGGGCACCTAGTGCCAGTACCCGTCGTCTGCCCAGCCAGTCTGCAGTGAGCGTCAAAACGAAGCTTATGAGAATGTCTCCCACCAAGGTTAATGTCATAAAAAGACCGATTTTGGTATCGGATATGCCAAGTGCAGACAGATAGAGAGCGAGTATGAGGGTCGACGAGCCATAAGCAAAGAGGCGTATGAAGCGTTGAAGGATAAGCAGTTTCGCATCTTTGGAGGAATCGTACAGTGCTACAAGCCCAATTTCTTTTGCAGCGCGGCTGGGCAGGCCAGCAATACCGTCCTTTGTCATATCGCTATTCTGTACCAATGTTAGAAGGAAGGTTGTAAACAAACCATCGGTAGAAGGAAGATGGGACAACTATAATTAACAGTTTGTACTTTAGCTGTGCCGCAGTTGCGACAGGGGACGCATGTAGCAGAGAACGTCATATCTGCTTACATAATGAAGACACACCTCATTCTACTGGTAAATTGTTCGTCTATCACCTGCTGTACTACGTTGTCGTGCTACAACGAGCCTGGTTGAGCAATCTCTATTCCAAGGTGGACGGATGACTTTACTTAGCTAGAGTGTCATAAGGCTGCGTTGTGACCGCTGTGTACACTGTGAAGTAACTTTCCTATATTGACCTTTACTCACTCATGGACTCCATCGTCTAAGCTTTAGCATAGAGACATATCTATGTAGTAGCGTACAGTATTTGCTATGCTTTGTTGTTTGTCTGTATAGCGAGTACCTAGCCGCCTCCAGAGGATATCCCTCGTTAAATTGGAGATCTCCCGGACGAAATCCTTATCCTATGTCTAAGACTATTGCGCAAGGCCGACTTGAAGTCAGCACGCTTGCTAAGACAAATAAGATGCATACAGTGAGCTGTGACGAAGCGTGGTATCTAATTGACCCTGTCCTACAAGCTCCTGGCCAGCCTAATTTGCAGTAAATAAGCGGTAGTGTCTGAACCAGTCCTGAAGGCCCCAGTTATTCAGGTTCCGGGCTCAAGTGTGATCCTTGTTTTCGGCCTTGGACGTTGAAATATGCTATACATACCTGAATAGGATTGTTCCAAAGAGTGTTCACATTTTGGCCGATTCGTAAACCAACATTGGAGAGGTTATGGATTTTCCCCATGAGATGCTTTGCGAGAGACTCGCGGATTTGGTACATCGTGGTGTGAATACAGCCGGAGATCGGACAGGTTTTTGGGATCCAACGCCTTCCTTTCCATCCGTCGAGGTACTGCTTGATTGTATAGTTGAAAAATCTGTGTACTTTCCTCAAATGCGCACGGTAAGTTTGCCGGCCTCGGAACAAGACTGTGGCATGTACATTCCTCAACGATGCACTTTGTCGGCTCGAAGCTGTTGTGATACAAGCAATGTTTGACAAAGTCGTTTTTCGTATAGTAGAGAAGCCGCGCTCGTATGCGCATTTTATCGGTGTGACTGCTCAATGAGAAGATATAAAGCATCGATTTGGGCCAAATTACATGTAATTTAGCATACACACAGCGCCTAGATAGTGCCATAGCCATAGGCTGCATGCACTTAATGAAGAAAAAAAAAAAAAAAAGGTATAGTAGAGAAGGGTCGGACTGCAATGTTCCGTCGCTTCATCGCAAGTTCGAGGTGTTCAAGCTTGATGAATACGCTTGATATGCTTGTTGAGCCTGCGATTAGTAGAAAAAGAGGAAGTGCAGCCTTCTTCTGAGCACTTAAAGGGCTTGTCATGTGTCTTCGTCTCCTCTCTTTCTGGCGCAAAATTACAATGAAGAACATGACTTTGCTCTAGATAGTATTTGTTATAGATAGTATTTGTTATGAATAGTATTTGTTATGGATGATGTAGTCGCACCCTAAACGTGCGTTAGGACAAGCAAATGTGAACAGAGTTGGCTCGTCTTTGCTGTTGTTGTAATTTTGAGTCATCATCTGCGCTCGTGATGCGGTAGAGCTGATCAGTACTTTCAAGTTCTTGATAATATTGATCTTAGTCGATCGTTTGACAAAAGCTGCAGGCGATTTCTTCAATGACACATAATCGGATTTGAATGTCAATGCGTCTGTAATGACATCTTCAATGCCAGCAGTCAAGGTCTTGTCGCTGATGTCATCGACAACTTGGCTCAGAGATTTCTCTTCTTCAAGAAGAGCTGAGTCAATGAGGAAGTTCTCTTCATAGTCTTCAGAAGTGTCAGCGTTCTCTGAGATAATGATGAGAGCTTTGAGCGTCACATGATGTTGTTGCACCTGTTTCCCTAGATTCCCTCGGTTCATGTTGCTTGATGTTCACGAGACCAAGGCTTCTAAATGAGCATTAATAGTGACTCAAAGTAACAACGTATGTAAAGAATAGATATCTCTAAACTCGTTCTGAAGCTCTGCTCTGAGTGCTTCTTGTCTTCATGCCTTCAGATTCAGCTTGCGAAATTCGGCCTGAACACGATATCGAACCTTGAATTCGTTCTCATTCAGTTCTTTTTCTTTGCACAGCTCAGTGATAGTAGCATTCGACAATCTTGACTTTTTATATGAGGTGACAGTGATTGCGGATTCTAAATCGAAAGAATCTTCGACAGTAGACCAGGTTTCTTCTGCTTGAAGATCAGAGTATTTAGCAGTGATGTCTTTATTATAACTGATACGACTGTGCTCTAGCGTTGCAGCTACATTCGAGATTGCTTGTTCTTTGATCTTATTTGACAGTTGTCAAGATACAAAGCCGCCTTCTGCTCATTCTTGCTCACGCTGATTTCTACCAGTTTTTCGTCATCAAACGGCAAGTTCAACCCTTCCGTCTTCTCGTCTGTCTTTTTGCCGGGCATGATGGCGAGAGAGGGTCTTGAACGAGTCCCGAAGCTAGACACACACGCAGTCGATTGAGTCTCGGTCAAAAGCCGTTGCTCGATCAAAGCTCACTGGTATGAACTCGAGGTGTTTTCTGAATTGGTTCCAGCATTCAACGATGCTTGAACTTTTCATCAGGAAAAAGTGAGGTCTGTAACCGAGATTTCAGGGGCTAGACTGAGTGTTGAAGTGAGGTTCTCATCTCTTGTTGAGGCGCGGAATGTCAGAGATGTACCGCGAGCGCGGTATCTAGTACGAACAAAACAGAAGATGTGGTGAGTTGCAGAAGATGTCGAAGTAACGAGAACGAAGAAGTGTTATGCAGAATGTAAATGAACAAGTGAGATTAGACTCGCGTAATGGAACTGGGCAAGTGAGGTTAGGCTCGGCGGGATGCCACTGGATCACACCGAGGTGGGACCCGACAGATGTCAAGCCGTCGGTGAGGTCGAACCCAGAGGATGTCAGCAATGTGGGGGAATCCACAATGATCGGGTTCGGAGATGGAGATTCTGGAGCGGTGGCGGTGTGTGTGGATTGGACGGTGCGGTCGGGCCGTGTTGGGTGTCGGCATCACCAGTGAAGGCTTCGCAATTCATCGAGGGTTTGGACTCCCACGTGGTCGAGGGTTTGGGATGCAACAAGTGAAGGCTTCGCAATTAGTTTGTTGTTGGAAGCTGGATGCTGGGTCTCGGCTGGTTTAGACTTGATTGTTCCTGTCCGACGGCCGTATCTACCATCTTAACTATTGTCTTTTTCGTCTGTTCATGCGATGAAGTTTTCGCCTCTCTGGAAGAACGGTCTAGAAACTGCCTCTTCTCGCTTACCCATCTTTCGAACCATGCTTTGATATCCCGCTCCCTTATCTCCACCGTCAGATTGCTGTTCCAAATCATATCAGCCCCCTCAATACCACCAACAAGCCGATCCCAGTCCTGAATCATCTTTCCGATGCTCTCCCGCCTCGCCCGTTCCAATGCTTCGTACTCTCCAACCCAGCTCTTCGACACTACCGGCTTCGCCTTACGATTGAGATATCTTAAGGCACCAATATAACTTCTCCATGTCAACACCTCAGATACCAGCCCGTCCGTAACCTGTGTACTGACCACGGAACCCGAATGGAACTGAGAGCGGGACACCCTGTTGCTTCTGAAGCAAGATCTTTATTGCCGCAAGCGAAGTGGAACCAGACAGTCGGGAAAGGATGTATGAGATAGGCTCAGGCCATTCTGGAGCTGTGCGGGGGCGCTCAAGGAGACTTTTGATGCTGTGGGGTTAGGTAGTGGGGAGGTAGAGAGAGGCGTGGTGGGATGATTGACCAGAAGTGACGAAGATTCTGACACTGTAGGTCGGAGACATTGACAATGTATACAGAAAAGGACCTATGAGAAAACCTACGAAGAAGACGCCGATAGACTGCATTTGTTCTATCTTCAAATATTTATCTCACTGTTGCCTGTTATTTCTCAGCTTAAACAAGACATTGCATCCCCGCGCGCTGTTGGCTGCAGCTCGGGAAGCGCTTTATCATCGAGGCCAACTTCAGACATACGTCTTCATGCATCTACTCGTACAGTACTACCCTATTTCGATCATGCAGTTGTGCCATTCCCACCATCAGCTTATGTATGATGTCACGATCACAATGTGTGATCCCACTATGCGAAATCCGGGTATATTAGCAGTATTCCCGTCGTTTTGAAGAACATCTATCCTTCCTCCTTCTCATTTGATTCTTACAGCGCACTTGGAATTTACAATGCTAGAAGACAAAACACTCCCAGGCTTCCAGCTTGCAGATGGACAAAACTACATGTTAGATCGCAGCTACAGTGCTACCTGTCGTTTAAATTATCAATTCTATCGTTGGAAGGGGTCATTATAGTTCAAGGTTCACCCCTCAATTCCGATCCCAAAGCATGATGCCCGCGTCGCAGATTTGGGCACAGGCACAGCCTTGTGGCTCCTTGACCTCGCTCGCGAACTACCGTCTGCACGATTAGACGGTCTTGATATCAGCCTCGCACAAGCTCCGCCAAAGCAGTGGCAGGAACGTGAAATTAAGAACCTGGAACGCCTAGGATGACGTCCCCAGTGAACTTGTGGGGCATACGGTCTTGTGCATGTCAGACTACTTGTCCTTGCAGTCGACAATAGCGACCCACGACCGATGCTCCGTAATCTTATCAAAATGCTCATACCAGGCGGATTTCTTCAATGGGATGAGCTGGACTTCCCTGGAACCCACGTTATAACCGTTGACGAATCGCTACAAACTCCAGCATTAGAGGACCTTCGAAGGACCATGTAATCCTGGGGTAGGCAAGATTAGGCGCTTCAGCTTCCTGAGATATCGAGCGTCGAGGATCTACAGGATACTAAACTCTATCACTATGGGGACAGGATAGAATTGCTGAGGGCGAATTGTGAGCAGCGCTTGCTTGTCATGGACGAGTTTGCGTCACGATTGGCGAAGATCAACAAGAAAGAGAAAGCTTCGAAGTTGTATCGAATCCTTCAAGACGCATACAACGAGACTATGCAAGGAGCTGCGCTGGTCATGCCAAGAATTGTTTGTGTGGCAATAAAACCGAGTTGAGCGGTGTTGTGAGCACACGATAAGATCAGTGGGCAAGTCAGTCTCATACCAGATTTATTGTGCCGCAACAGGCACAAGGAACCTCAGACCTATCAATCAATCTGTATGCAGAGAGACATATTGAAACTGATCCTTCTCCACAACTGTGGGCCCTGTTGGCCGATTACTGGTTTCCCAAAATCTTCTTCCATCATCTACCAAAACTAAAGACATGGGATTTCTTCAGAGCGGAACTATCTACCTACTCAATTGTCCCCTCTAAAAGAACCCAGAATCGCAAAACCCATAACCCAACCCCATCCTTCCATCTAACACATATGAGCCAAAACCCATCCCTCCATCCCTTCCCACATATAATATCCATCTAGAAAACCAAAAACTTCAGACCCCCCCACTTTTCCGCTCCGCTATGTTACAAAACCACCCATCTAAGACACAGTCTTCGCATCCCCACAACGCAAGAACCGCAAGCCAGGCATACACACACACTCTTTGCTCCAAAACTCAAAAAGAACGACGAGAGAAAAAAGAGAAGAAAAAACTCGCTCTGCTATGAGCAGTGGAAATGTCAGATGCGTAGAGATTATTAACCGCTAAACAAACTCCCCCCCCCGCCCCCCCCCCCCATTTTTTTTAAAAAAAAATACTTCGACTCTAAAAACTCGACTGACATCTGAACCACACAAATTGGATGGTCTCCCCTTCACTCCGTTCATCGAGGTCTCTCCACATAAACTAATACCCACCACCGTTCAAAAACTATCTCAAGCCTCTCAAGCCCTCTCACCTACCACCACCACCTCCACTAACCCACCACCTCCACTAACCCACCACCACCTCCTCCACCAACCACCACCTCCACCTCCACCAATCCTCCACCCACCTCCACTAACCACCCACCACCTCCACCACCACCACTAACCCATCACCACCTCCTCCACTAACCTTCCACTAACCCACCACCTCCTCCACCAACCCTCCACCACGCACCCACCACCACCACCTCCAGCTCCAGCTCCACCTCCACCTCCAGCTCCAGCTCCACCACCTCCAGCTCCACCTCCACATCCCCCCCACCTCTTCAACCCCCAGAACATTCCCTCTTCCCTCTTCCCTCTTCCCTCTTCCATATCCCCAACTATCTACTGTAGAGAGACAAAAACAAAAAATATATCTGCGGCTTTACGTGGATATTGTGATGCGTCAAAGGTAGAGGTTGGTTGGTTAGGGGGGTACGAGTAATGAATTAAGGCGAAGCGAGTCGGGCGGCGGGGGAGGAACGGAGGACGGGGGTTTTCTGGTGAAACGACGAGGAAGCGTGTTAGTGCGCCGGTCGATTTGTACTGGCGCTGGTTGTGTGGTCCACCAGTCATGATTTGATTCCTGGTATGTGGATAACGCAATCTCTCAACCTTCAAGCTGCTCGAATGACGAGAAACTTCAACGATCAGATGTATGATTCCAAGCTTTTGTTGGCTACATTGTGTATTTACATGAGCTATCTACGTTCGCCCCCATCAAACTCTTCTAAAGAGCGTCCAACAGTTTAGACTCCTGACGAGTTCCATCCAGCTGTCCAATTACCAATTAAATCTTATAGCGTTCACGTTTCTGAACACCCACTTTTTTCGATCAGAGGTCCGATGGTATTACCCCAGCTATTTTGCTACAGCACTTGACATCATGCACAAGAACCTTACATCAACGATGCGCTTAGTGGAAGCGACCGCGACGAGCTGCCTACATATGCCGTCTTTGGGTAGTTGGAAATCACCCAGTTCTGACTTGCAGTATCCCAGTTCGAGATATCACGTCTTAGAATGTCGGCGCGGAATGTCGTAGAGCTGCCCGGTTGAATGGATACACGCTCGAAACCACGCAGGACAACCTTGGGATCATAGGGGCCACCGAGGGAGATGTACATCTGCGGGACTTCCTCACCGGCAACCTTTCCTGTGTTGGCGACGGTCGCGGTGACTTCGTAAAGGACGTCATAAAGTCCTGCGTTTCCGCCGGGAGCGCCGCCTGCAGGGAGTAAAGGCTGCGGCGAGCCATCCTGGGAGCCGGCAGGAACAAAACCCGGGACTGCGTAGTCGGTTTCGTTGGCTGAGCTCTTGAGATCAGTGAAGTTGAGATATGGGTATATGTATATCGGGACCCGGTTGATGTTATTTGGGAAAAGGTAATCAGCAGTTTTGTTGGAGATGCTGCCGAGCGTTGGTGCTGGTCCGGTCGTGCCAGTCGTTGGTTGGTAGGGACCCGCGGAAGTCTTTTCGACATTCAGATTCGAGTAAGAGAAAGTAGTATAGCTCAATCCATAGCCAAACTCGTAAGACGGGGCAATGCCCCTTTCGTCGAAACTACGGTAGTCGATAAAGACTCCTTCGCTAAAGTCTTGTTGAGGAGCGTTTGTGCCCGCGTTCGGAGTATAGAGCAAATCGGTGCCAAAATCCTCACGGCGAGCGCCCATGGTGAAAGGAAGCTTCGCACCTGGATTGACGCGTCCGTAGAGAATATCAGCGATAGCGTTACCAGACTGTTCGCCTGGAAGACCAGCCCACAAGATGGCAGTAACATTTGGGTTATTCTTGTACTCGTCGATGAGGACCGGGCCGATGGTGTGTAGAACAACAATAGTATTGTTACACAAAGCAGACACGTTACGAATCAAAGTATCACCACCTTGCCATAGGGTGAGGTTCTTACGGTCGCCCTCATTGCCATCCACGCTAATGTAGCCCTCACCACCATCAGCATTGGCAAAGACAATGGCGACACTCGCTGCGGTGGCAAGTGCCTGAATCTGGGTGCCGGCAAAGCTATTCGTGATTGACTGGAAAGAGCCAAGGTTGCCCACAACGATGTTCTGGATAGCAGTCTCCGGGGTTACAAGGTAGGGGAAGTTTGCGGTTCCACTCCCCCAGCCCATGGCGAGAGTGCCGTTGTCGCATCCACGGTCTGGGCAGCCGTTCGGGCCGTTTGGATTATCCCCTGCATCATTGCCGAAAACTGCCGTGAGCTTTTCCTTCCCGGTCAAGGGCAGGGCGTTGTTGGTATTCTTCAGTAAAACAGTACTTGCGGCCCCGATCTGGCGGATCAGGTGTCCATGGTTGGTGCGGACATCGACATGCTCGTTGATTGTCGTGTAGCCCATTTTGGCAAGGAAGTTCTCGGGACCATATGTTTCTTGAGTCCATGAATCGAAGTTAATGGGGATCTGAGCATGGTCGCGACCAACATAATACCAAGCTGCTATTATACGGGTGGCCATGTCGTCAAGACGCCATTGAGGGATAGTGCCATTGAGGACCGCGACTGTGAGATTTGCACCCCAGTATGAGGTTCCGGAATCGAAGGTGACATCGCCAGGCATGGTCATATCCAGCCCAGCTAGTGCACCGCCAACACCAGAATGTTGCGCAGCCCAATCACTCATAACGAATCCTTGGAAGTCAAGCTCACCCTTCAATACTTTGTTGAGCAACTGGCTGTTCTGGCAACCGTAGCTGTTGTTGACTTGTTGGTAAGAGCACATAACAGCTCCGACACCAGCTCGGACTGCGTCTGCGAATGGCCTGAAGTGGGTCAGACAACTCTAGAAATGTGCCCGGAATACGCTTCACATACCATAGGTACAGCTCATGCATCGTAGTATCATCGATGTTCGAGCTAAGGCTGTCGGTGATGTTGAAGCCGTAGTTGCTAGACTCGGGAGCCTGACGGAAATGCTCTTGCTCGTTGCCAATGTAGTGCTTGGCGCATGCCATGACGCCCTTGCTCTGGATGCCCTTAATGGTCTGGGCCATCATGATGCCAGTCAACACCGGATCGGGACTGTCATTGCCAGTCAGTGGGTGCGAGACAATGGGCCCAATGTCCTCGACCAAGCTCACCTGAAACCTTCCCAGTTGCGGCCTCCTTCCGGTGCACGGCCAAGAGGACCTGCAACTGGTCCCAGTTGTATGTCCACACCTTTTCCTTGATGCTCTGCGCCCATGGCCTGGCCGCGAGCATACGCGAGACCTTTGTGGAACGTAGCAGCAACGTTGACACCGGCAGGAAAGGCGGAAACGAAGTCGGCTTTTCGATGGTTAGCCATCCAGTGGGCCAAACCGGAAGTCAAAGCAGCATACCAAATCTGACACCAAGGGGAGAATCTTGCAAGCACATGCTGCGGAAACCCAGTCGAGGGATCGCACCATTTTGACCGACACAACGTTCTCCTTCCCAGCTATGTCCGTCAATAATCTGCTGGTGTTTCATTCCTTTCAATTGTGTACTAACCCAACACCAGTCGTCAAATTGACCTTCTCGAGTAGGGTCAGCTGCTTGACGAAAGCCCGGGCTTTCTCGTACGCATCTCCCCAGTTTCCTGCTCCGGTTCCCCAGGGTGATGGGTAGAAAGGCTCTGATGTTGGTTGGCCCGGAACTCCATCAGCGGTAGGATCGGGCGAGCTCGCATTAGGGTACGTTGAGTTAGGGAACTAGACAGCAACGGTGAGCTTTGGGTTCCACCAGGTAGATCTGTAGGTAGATTGTTGATGAAGAGTGACTTACTGGAGCTGTCAGATTGCCCACTTGTGCCCTGACGAGATTCGACGCCACAAGGCCCAATGGCGCAAGTGCGGTCAGCCACATTGTTGGATTGAACTGCGCTTAGATCCGCTAACTGTTGGTGTTGGTTAAATAATGTGGGGTAGCGAAGGATAACCTGACGATGACGATGACGATGAACAAGATACAACTGGAGAATAAATAAGCCGTAAACGATAGATTGCTTCTGATCTCATCGGACAACGGCAAGGGCAAGCAAGTCAACGGGTTGGTTGAGGTGGGTAGAGCAGGTTTATGTAGTACGCACGACCCTCGTCAAGTTGCTGCTTCTTTACGTACTACGGTACTCGGCAGGAAGGCACCTTAGGGACTGGGTAGGTCCTTTTCTTTAGGGAGCTTAGGTAGAGAGCATAAAGTAAGGTAGTTACGAGGAATGTTTATTATTCAGGATTGGGTAAAGTAAGGCTTCATCGGCGGGGCCTCGGGCAACACCCCGCTATTCGTTCATACTTGGTGTCTTGTCCATGTTTTGAAAGAAGTCAGGGCAGTGGTAATCGGCAATCTACCTACCAGCCTCTCTCTCTAATACCTTCCCCAAGGCACCGAGGGATGAGAGGGAACGCACTCCAACCTTTGCGCGACTACTGATTCAGTACTCGAACCAGGGACTGACGGTTTGACGGTGGATCAAACCGACAGCGGACGGCGCTCCGTTAGACCTTGAGACACATGGCCCGCAACTCCTCTCCCATCAAGTCCTAAGCTCAAGCTCAAAACTAATTATCATAATGTCATGTGACGGGGAGAAACTAATATCCAGAATCAGTATTCCGTAAACGAGATCCCGATTCCGCGGTGGCAACACTTTCCTTGAAGCTCTGATTGGTCCTGACACTCTCGTTACGCCTGTCCCGTCTTGGGTACGGAATACGAGTACACAGTAAATGTACCCCGCAGATTCTGGGGTTGAAGCTACAGCCTACAGTACCTTAAAGTACCCGAAATCGGATTCTTTCGAGGCATAGGAAGCGCGCACTCTCGGTACCGTTACGTCTTCAAGTCGCATTGCTAACACCAATGCGGTAACGCCGAGATGGAGGTGGAGGTAAGACCTTCAAAGAGTCCAAAAAGCAAGAGATGCTAAGGCTTTACCCCGCACGTGAGCGAGCTTGAGCGATGTGCTGACTGCAGCTGGTGCTGTGTATCCTGCAGCGCACCAAAAGCCACAGACCTCACGACAAGGGAAACAAACATGATGAATGGACGGGTGTACCTCTCAAGGCACCTGACTGGAAAAGCATACAGATAATAATATATATCCATCAATTCAGCGAGCACTCCCCGACGTTCCGATTAGCGCCAAAGAGGCTCGGGCTAGAACAGCCCGGTGTTCGCCATCAACTGGAATATATGGTATGCCTACCTGAACATTCGCAAAGTCTTCGAAAACAGCTCCACTAGCAAAGTAGTAAGTACTGTTGGGTAAGTCAGGACACTCGCGGGCATGAAGCTTTTTGTAGGGTTGAAATGCATGTCAACATTAGCAGTTGCAAGGCATACCTGGCTCTCGGAACTCGATGGCAGATATCAGAGACGAAAAGAGATCGAGGCTCTTTCACCTCAACGATGTATCTCCCCGTACCTGCCGACTATGTCATGCAACAAGGATCATCAGAGGAAGAAAGCCCGGAGTCCGCAGCGACGGATCCGGGCACGGTTCTTCCCCGGTGCGTAATCTAGATTCGACGATGCGCGAACCCAACTCGCTCATCGTTCTTCATGATTCCATCGCTTCCTATCTCGTATATCAGCAATCATGTATTCTCTTCCCAGAGATGTGACTTCGGTTGGTTGGTCCAGTAAGCGAAATAACATTATCATCATCACAGTGGTCGGTGTCTCACTCGTTGCTTTAGTTATCGCGTCCTCTTTGGATGTCTACCCTCCCTCTTGTACTGGTGTAGACCTCTCGAGATCATTCGTTTCCATCCGTAAATTGGCCAATGTTCTATGAGAGACCGGACGGTAATGTGTCGGACTGAAGACTCCAGCAACGTCACATCGAGGAGAACTCTGGGCCATGAAGTATGTTGATATATCTAAGAGAGCACATTGCCGTCTGACGGTAGATTGGTATCTTTATGAATGCTGAGGCGTATCAGCGACGTCCAAGAAAGTCGATCTAACAGCTGCATGTCCTCTATACGATTGGAAAGTATCATGAAGAAGATGACTAAAGACGCACACAGCAATAGCTTCCCAAGTCAACTCCCAAGCGTTGCCGCTTGTACGTGGAAGGCAAATAGGAACATGCGATGCGCAAGCAATGGCTAAAGTACGAAACAGAACTATAACGGACGACAGACTGATAGAGATGAGGTAGAGTTGTTTCCACTATGCTCCAAGTGTTTGTGAAAACCTCATGAGGCCTGCTACTCTCCGTTCTGTGCTAGGTACCTAGTGTTTGCTTCACTTTCTGTAGACCTTGTCTATGGTGTTTTTATCGTCTTGTCATTCTTGATGTAAAAAGCCGAAGCACGTGCCCATCCAGGTCTTTTCCACAATCGAGCGTTACTAAAGACGGAAACTGGCAAGCAGAATTGAAATTGAACGGACTTCAATCTTTCGGGCACGTCAGGAGGTAGTTCGATTAGCTTTATCGAATGCTTTGAGCTGTGAGCATTAGACCAGTCTACCTGACAATGTCAATAGACTGTTGACTAGGGCAAAGAACGAATAACGATATCCTAACCGCAATAATCTGTCAAATTAGCCAAAAGAGGATTCTCAAAGCGAACGACGTAAGCTAAGCCGAGAAAGGTATAAGCCAGGGGTCGGAAACGGCCCGCAGATCTCCCAATCGAATCAACTTTAAAATGATGAATCCATCTCGTCGTGCTCCTTTCCTTTCAAAATACGACTGTTCTATCATGAAAGCGACTCAGAATCACAGAATGCCTTGTATTGTTACTTTCAGCGAATCGCCGTTCTCGCTGCGCAGCCAGTCGAGAAGGAGGTTGTGATGGCACTTGTTCAGGGGTTGCAGGAGCAAACTGCAGATGCAGGGAAGGTACATTATGCTGGCGCATATCGCGTGGCCGTGTGCTTGCACGTCAAAGTTAAATCGCTTGAGAGGGGCCACGAACCATTCGTCTGGGCTCAAAACCCCTGAAAAAGGGCCCTGCGAGAAAAGTTCCGTTGGGTTCAGACTCTCCTCGGCATTTCGATTCCAGCCGCATCCGTGGCGTTTGATTTACTAGAATTTAAAGCTCAAGGACCACCTGAGGGGGCCGGGCAGCTGTCATGACCCAATGTGGGCCATGAGAAATTCTCTACCGCCCATGGGAGCTGAATTCTACGCCACTAGTCGCTGTTTCGGTCTTTACTGTCTTCCTACAAAGGGATTCGCGTTGCCTTCTTGGTCCCGTTCGATGCGTGATATGTAGATCTAGCCAGGTCAGGCATTGCAGTATGTAGTAAGTGGATGGTGACATGGCTGTCTGGACTGCTCGTGGCGCCTTTCTACATCAAGACTATCGAAAGCCTTCCATTACCCCCCAACGTTCTCCCTCGGTCTGTACTTTACAGTGATGAGCTCGCACTACTTGAGCCCGTAGGAACCCATTTCGCTCCTGATGTTTGACAACATTGAGTCTCTCTAGTCGCTTCTTTTCTGTCTTCATCTACTCTCCTTCAATGTTTTCTGCTTAATTACCCACATTCACTACAATCTTTCCCATTTATTGCTTTAACAGTAATCATGAAGCCAATTTTTACTGCTCTCTTGCCCTTGCTATGGGGAGCTGGCAAGGCACTTGCTGGGAGACTCTCCTTAACCGACACGATCACTTGGGGTGGTGACAACAGTCGCACTGGATACCAACCGTCAGTACCCCCCTCGTCTTCCTTGTCCAGAAGACTCATGTCATCAAAGTACACATAATATGGACCCATCTGTGGTCGGCAGTGCCCAGTTCGGACAGTTGTGGAAGGCATCCCTCCCTGGCAACTATGGCGGCAACCTGGAGCAGATCTATTCGCAGCCTCTAGTCTACACCCTTAATGATGGCGTACAATATGTCTTTATCGCTACCACACAGAATAATGTCTACAAGCTCGATGCGAAGAATGGCACAATCGTAGCATCGAGGAACCTCCATATCCCTTTCTTAGCATCAGACTTGAACAATTGCGTCGATGTCTCTCCTGCTATAGGAGTCACGGTTAGTAAAAGCTTTCTCAAAATCTCTGTTACCCTGGCTACCTACCATATCTCATACGGCGTGTAGGCCACAGGTGTTATCGATCCAGCTACTGACACCTGGTACATCACCGCCAAAACCTATGTCGATCAAAGCGGTCAAGTCAAAGGTGTTCCAAATGGCCGTTACTGGTTTCATGCCATTGACGTGAACACTTTGGCAGAGAAATCAGGTTTCCCCAGACCGTTGGAAGGCACAGTTGGCAGAAACAATCCAAACCGTATGTTCCAAGGTGGAAGTCATCACCAACGCCCAGCACTTCTCAACACTGGCCAATACATCTATGCTGGCTTTGCATCGCATTGTGTAGAGTATAACTTTACAGGATGGATCATGGGCTGGGACAAAGGCACTGGCAATCTGGTCGAGCATTTTACTACCGAGGGTGGTCCGGAGCCCAACACTACTCCCGGCGGTGGAATATGGATGTCAGGCGGTGGTCTCGCAACCGACGGCAAAGGTAGCATATTCTTCGCTACGGGTAATGGTTATTCCTCGCAGCTGGATGGAACTCCGGTGCCGGGCCGACAACCTCCAACCGCACTCGAAGAAGCGGCAGTCAACATGAAGATCAATGATGATGGTACCCTATCCGTCGTGGACTTCTTCATGCCCTGGGAAAAGAAGCAGCTAGATGGTGCTGACAAGGATCTTGGAACCTCGCCTCTAGAATTGCTCCAGACAGACGTGTTCACTTGCCCAAATGTCAAGCGCATGGGTATCGTCACGGGGAAGTCAGGCAAGACATACATACTGAATCTTGACAACCTTGGAGGATACCAGGAGGGGGCCAATCACCTAGATGCCGTTCCCCAAGTTACACAGAACGAGAATTCTGTTTACGCCGGCGCAGGAGTGTATCCATTGGAGGGTGGTTATGTTTATATCAACGTCATACAGTACCCGACACACGTCTTCAAGTTCAGTTGCGATACGAATGGCAATCCCGTCTTCACGCATGTCGCGGATACACCCGAAAAAGCCGCTTACATCTTGGGAGTTGGGCATGGCACCACAACGTCTCTTAACGGCCAGGCAGGTACTGGACTGCTTTGGGTCACCGACGTGGAAGGCTACAATCTACGGGTTTACAACGCAGTCCCGCAGAATGGCGCCCTCCAATTGATACAAACCGCGAACATTCCAGGTATCACGAAATTCACTCGAGCTGTCTTTGGGGACGGACGAGCATACATGGGCACAACGCAAGGCACGGTCTACTGCTTCGGGTCTCCAGTCAATCTGCCCCTGACCTGCACGTCTCCAAATGACTTTGGTACAGTCATTATCAACAGTACCTCGGCGGTAAAGACCATCCAATGCCAAGCGAATACCAATACTCAAGTAACATCAATCGCTCTAAAAGGAAATCCCAACTTCAAACTCTCGGGACTCCCAGCGCTACCGTTTACCGTCAATCAGGGTCAAAATATCAGCTTCCAAGCCGCTTTCGCTCCTCGATCACCAGGCCCACTGTCGAGTGATGTAATTTTAGCCTCTACGAATGGAGCCGCCGGCTATGCCTTATCCACACCTGTTACGTTGAAAGGTGTTGGAGACTCTCTCGCCCCTCTGCTAGCCGTCACTCCCAATACCGTTTCATTCAGTGGAGTCATCACTGGTCAAGGTGGTGCTACCGAGTCAATCATCTTCTCTAATCAAGGAGATGGTACGCTTCATATCAAAGGAATCGATTACTCTGTGGTATCAGAGACCGGACCTTTGACGACTCCAAACATGACTGCGAACGGGACGGCTCAAGTTGGGCCCTTCACATTTACGAATTTGCCCACGAGCATTCCTGGGGGCTCTCAGACCACTGTCAACATCAACTTCAACCCCTCGACGAGTGGAAACTTTGCCGTATATGTCCATGTTCGAAGCGATGGTGGTACTAAGGTCTTTGACGTAGTTGCAACCTCCGGAACATATCCCGTTGCTGTCCTTGAGTTCCAATCTCCCGATGGCTCTAAGTGGATCCCCTATACTAACAACACTCCACCTTTCACGTTTGGCAATGTTTTTGAGCAGCAGACTCGGACCCTGAAGATGAGATTGACCAACAATGGGTCTAGTAGCGCGGCTTCGCTATCTGTCACGGTGTCTAAACCTCCGTTTGGTTTACCAGGCATTGTTGGATCTGTGAACCAAGTCGATCTGGTGGAGGGCACACGTCTGGCTGCTGGACAATCAGCAACTGCAGATCTCTACTGTTCTGTTCCTAAGTCTCAAGTAAATGTTGATTCCTACAACGGCACTGCGGTGTGGACCATGAATACCGGCGATCCGAACTTTGGGAAGCAATTCATCCAATTTATCTGCAGTGCCGTTACTGAGCAGGTTGGTCCCTTGAATACAAATGGCTCCGCTGTCTACCGCTATGATGGATGTTGGAAGGAGAACAATCCTGGCCGACAGTTGAAGGTTCAGCTCTACGGCAACGACCCGAACAATACGGTCGATAAATGCATCACCGGGTGCGCAGCTCAGAATTATGCATTTTCTGGAGTGCAGTACGTAAATGAGTGCTGGTGCGGCAATGTAATTCCGAACCAACGAAGCAACGAGACGGACTGCAACTACGGATGTAGTGGGAATGCTAATGAGACTTGTGGTGGCAATGGATACTTTCATGACGGATCCTATATCAGCTTGTTCACAAATGGCTTTGGAGGTAACGGCTCGACGCCTGCTACTGGACCATCATCCGGGCCTGCCACTGTCCGATCCATCGGTAATTACAAGTATACTGGATGCTACACGGAAGCCACCAACGGTCGAGCATTGAGCGACAAGGGTGTAGCAACCGGAGATATGACCATTGAAAATTGCGCGGGCAATTGTACAGGCTTCAACTACTGGGGAGTGGAATATGGAAGTGAGTGCTACTGCGGTAACACTCTGGGTGCTGGAAGTGTCAAAGCACCAGACACTGACTGCAGCATGACATGTGCCGGAAATTCTTCAGAGATCTGTGGGAACGGTAATCGCCTGAGCTTCTACACCCTCAACGGCTTCAACGGCTCAGTTCCCGCGACTTCTTCATCCGTGGTCTCTCCGACGTCCACAGGTAATTCATCAATAACATCGTCCTCAGCCTCGTCGTCGGTGACATCTTTCTCCAATTCGTCCTCCACGTCGTCAACTGCTCCCTCCCAAACAACAGGGCCAGTGGCCGTGCCAAAAGCTGGCAGTTTCGCCCTTCAGGGTTGTTACACCGAGATCAATAACGGACGTGCGCTTTCAGCTACTTCATTCGCTAACAATTCTATGACAGTGGAAGCCTGCGCCGCTTTCTGTTCCGCCTATACCTACATGGGTGTTGAATACTCAACCGAGTGCTATTGCGACAACTCCATCGCCGCTGGATCCGTCTCAGCAACCATGAGTGACTGTTCAATGACTTGCGGTGGAAACAGCAATGAACTCTGCGGAGGTCCTAGCCGCTTCAACTTTTACAAAAATGGTGCAACAGTCCAAAATTTTACCACGTCATCATCCACACCAACCTCAACTTCATCCGCAAGCCCAACGTCCACTACCGGCCCGGCGACAATCCAGACTGCCGGCACCTTCTCCTACACAGGCTGTTACTCCGAAGCCACAAGCGGCCGCGCTCTCTCCGCCAACTCCACCGCCAACGGTGGCATGACCGTAGCACAGTGTGCCTCCTTCTGCAAAGGCTACACCTACATGGGCATCGAGTACTCAAGCGAATGTTACTGCGACAACTCGATAGCTGCTGGCTCAGCACCTGCTTCCAATGGCTGTTCCATGACCTGCAGCGGTGACTCTACCGAAATCTGCGGCGGACCCAACCGTCTCAGCTTCTACACCCTCACACCTACAGGACCTCAGACGGTGCAAAAAGCGGGTAATTTTGCGTATCAAGGGTGCTACTCCGAAGCTACCAACACGCGAGCACTCTCCGCGAAGAACACAGCTGCCAGCACCATGACGGTGGAAATCTGCGCAGCATTCTGCTCAGGCTACACCTACATGGGCGTCGAATTCTCGCAAGAATGCTTCTGCGGCAACACCATCAATGCCGGTTCCGTCAACGCCGGCTCCGGCTGCTCCATGCTGTGCGGCGGCAAATCAACCGAATACTGCGGTGGCCCCAACCGCCTAAATTTCTACCAAGCAAACGCCACTGCCATTCCCCCCTCCAGTAGCTCCTCCGCCACCGTCACCTCCACCACCCTCGCACCCTCATCCTCCTCATCCTCATCCTCCTCAACCTCATCCTCCTCATCCTCCTCATCCATCACCTCCGCAACCTCAACCCCCACCCCAATCATCGTCCGCGGCAACACCAACTTCACCTACACCCACTGCTACCTTGACTCCCCCGGCGCCCGCACCCTCCCCTTCGAAGTCCTCGCCACCGACAACATGACCGTTGAGTACTGCCTATCCAACTGCTACATGTACGCCTACGCCGCGCTCGAATACGGCCGCGAATGCTGGTGCGGCAACCAGTTAGCCAGCGGGACGGCCCAGGCAAGCAAGGATAGCGAGTGCGGCATGACGTGTCCGGGGAATGGCACGGAGTATTGTGGGAGTGGGAATCGGCTGACTGTTTACGCGAGGAATGCGACGCTGAATGGAACGGCAGCACATCAGAGAAGGGATGGGCACGCGAAGTTGCATTTGGGGCGGATGAAGAGGGGGTGGTTTGGGAGCTTTTTGGGGTAGGTGATGGATGCGAGTGATGCTGAAGCGAAGGAGCAGGGAGGAGAGTTGTTCATGTTGTTGATATGGGATAATGGGTCTTGACGGTCGATGGCAAGGTATTAGCGGCATACGGGAAGGAAGGGAGTGAGAGTACATGACTGTCAACATAACGGGTTCTCCTTTTTCTTTCTCTTATACAAATTTTTCAGACTTTGTCCTGATGTACAGAATAGACTTTTCTTTCTTGATGTACTTTGATAGAACTTACAACTAATCTTACTTTTCTCCTCGACATTTCTCCCCCAAGCAAACTGTCAACCGCCGCCCTCAACCCACAGACCCTCCTCACCCAAAGCCCCCCCCTTACCAAAACCAACCCCCATCCACCGCACCATTCCGCACAAGCAAACCAAATCACAAGCACGAGCTTGCAAAAGAACCATCACAACGTATGAGGAAAAAATGAGATGGAGCGACAAACGATAAGACAAGGTAAAGACAAACAAAGTCGGAAACACACCTTTTTTTTTTTTTTTGCTTGTTTTTTTTCACCGGGTTTTGGGGGTTTTTTTATTGTTGGGGCAAGGGAGATCAGGTAGGATCAGGTGGGATGGGGGGGTTTGGTTGGGTGGATTGAGGAAAGGAAGGGGGGAGGGGGGAAGGAATGGTAGGAGGAATGGCGTGAAGGAAACGAAAGCGGACGAGAAATTATTTAGTTTTTTTTTTTCAAAAAGGTGAGTATGATATTGAAAAAAAAAAATACTCTAGTTTTCCAAAGAAAAGTTTATGTTTTTAAGTAAGCCCCCCGTCCCTTTTCCCCCTCTGATTCTTATCCCACCCCCACCCCCACCCCCCCTCCCATTCTTATTCCACCCCTTCCCGCCCAACTCGCCCCCCTCAACCCTGCTCTTTTCCTCCTTCCTCCTTTCTCCTTCCTTCCCACCCATCCATAACCTTCCCCCTTCTTTCCCTCGCGCCCTCATCTAACTAAACTCCCACACCACAGCGAATCGCGGGCATGCATCCACTTCCTCTTAAACGGACTGAGTGGGTTTGAATGCGGAAAAGGTTGTTTTAGGATTAGGGTGGGGAAATCGCGGATATTGAGGATTGAGGGGAGGGTTGGTGGGGGTGGGGAAGGGAGGGTGGGGGGGAGGGGGAGAGTCTGAAATGGGAGAGAAAAGCAAACATATTAGGATGATCGGTTATGTATGGATGTATGGGCTTGGTGCATAAGTAGAGAGAACAATGGCGTCTTCTCTTTTTCCCCCTTCCTCTTTTTCTTTTCCAGCGGCTTTGTCTTATGAAAAAAAGCACTCCTCACAAGCCCTCACATTGCATTTCATTAAACATCCTTGTCAGAGATTTGCCCGGTATCATCCCCCCGACTCCCCCGCACCTTTCCTCCCATCTTCATCCTCTTTTTATCCCTGCTTATTTCTCAACAGACCCCTTTCGACAGACTATCTCAACCAACGCACCTCTAATCTGAAGGAGTGAGGGCTGATGAAACACGGATATAATTTTGATCGAGGAGTTGAGACCGGGAGATTTGTGAATCTGAGCGCTTGGTCTTGGCGAGGAGAGGGAGGGAGGGGTCAAAAGGAAAGAAAGGACAAGCGGAACATTTGTGCAAAGCGATTGGGTGGCAGAGAACCGAGTGGGAATGATTTCGAGGGATTGGTAACCCTTCAGGAAGTTGGAGAGAATGATTGAGAAGAGGGACTGAAGAAGAAGTCTTGGAGAGAGGTTGGGTTTTTTCGAGGAGCAAGAGTTTGAAGGGGAGGGGGGGGAGATTTGAGATGGATTGAAGGGTGACGGGTTGGGAGGAGAAAAGAGAATCAAGAGGTCGGTTGAGATGGGTGGATTATAGAGGAACGTGGAGAGGGAGGGGTGGAAAAGAGGGAACACCTGGGAGGAGGTAGTTCCGAGGGGTGAGATTTTGATGAGGGAGGATTCGAAGAGGGCATCCTAGGAGCAAGGATTGGAAGGAATGAGCATCGAGAGATTTGGTTGAAACGAACAAGTTCAAGAGGATCATTGTTGGTGGAAAGCACTAACGAGAGAGGATTATAGAAAAATCACACCTATGATGCGAGGATTTGAGAACGAACAACTCGAGACGCAGCACTAAACTGAAAAGAAGAAAGATCGCAAGAGGACATGTTTCGAGCAATGGTACGGCCGACTCGGACGGTAACTTCCTACACCTTGATAGCATCAGATATGTGGAATATACCGACCTTCTTGAGAAGTCAGAGCATGACTTGTGCTGAGTCTCGCTATCTACAAAGAAGGGACAATGTTGCCAAGTTTTTCTAAAAACCCTCTTATGAGACACTTTGGGTATCAAATTTGCCGGGAACATAGTTGCTCCTTTAGGTTCTCTTCTTATTACGGCAAGTATGCCCTGCTCCCGTGCTTGTACTTCTTTTTATTATGCAATTTTTGACTTGTTGGATGTTGGCTAGTAGTCGATGATGGTACTAACAAGCTGGGCCCTATCTGTTTGCCGCATGCCTCTTCGGCTAGCTTGGTGTGAGGTTCCACGCCGACTGGGGGACAAGCTAGGTGATTTGGACAATTGATCTTGTCTGCACTCGGAGGGTTGGCCGGCAGATTTTCGATGAGACTTTGTGTGTTTCGCTGATTTATGGATAGAGATTCAATGATACAGAATGACTGACGTGGCTAAAGGTCATTAGTTGCTGCGAGCTTACGCAGGAAGCAATAGTATGTATGAGCAGTTCCTTGTCCAATATTCATAGGCGACGGAGCAAACAGAGAAACGCCTCATTATGAGAGAGGGAGAGAGGAAAGGAGAGGCTTCAAATCGAGAAATGACGAAGCATCGGCAGAAAGACTCCTCATTTTGCCCTTTTGCACGGCGTTTAACTCTAGCGATCATGCAAACATGCACCCATCCCTTCTAGTTTGGGAGCACAGTGCAGAAGAGAAAGATAACCACAACACCATTGTACCAGCGCTGTTAGGAATCGAACCTAATATAATTAAATTACCCAACGACTAGTGCTTCATCATGCTGTGGGAACCCGCATGCAGCCCCCACAATCTAATCTAGAGATAATCCCGATTATCTGATATAGTGATAAGATGGCTGCGATTCGCTCGCCGAGGATATTCTTCAAGGTTGTCCAACGTAGCACTGGTGGACGCCAACGGAGGAAGCGCTGGATGCTTGAATGCAGCATCTATCCAGTACGTTATCTGATTTTGTGATTATGAGATGACATCTCTGTGCGACCGTACAGGATTTGATTGCAGCGAAGCCGACATAGACTATAAAAGCCAACCGAGGAGTAAATGAGCGCTTGCCGTGTTGTTTTTTCCGTTGACCCTTTCTAATGAGAAGGGGGCTGTGGAGTGTGACGGCCTAGAAAGTCCCATCCAATACGGGTGGTGTAATTCCGGCGGAACGCAGGAGCTGGACGGTGGTCCATTCGGTCAGAAGACTGCTTGCTAAAGAGTCATGGCTGACTGTAGGAGTTGGAGCTTGTAAGGTGTTGGAATGAAGCGCGGAAGGAATTAGTCGGTAAAATCTCGTTGATTCGTCCTTTAGGCCAAGAGAACTTCTGCCTAGACGCTCAAAATGTCGTATCAAGCATGGCAAAGGGCCTGGAGTGGAGGGATCATAGGCGTACAGCTGCTCCAAGCAGCTGCTACCGCTGGTCACAGCGCTGTAAGCAAAGAGGCATACCAACAACTTACTAAGACTGGCATACTATAACATTCCGAACCTCGTAGTTATTTTGCCGCGAGCATTTCCGTCGATGTCGAGGCAAACAACGATCGACCCAATCTCCATCAGGAATTCCATCAGATTCACCTGCCGGCAAATGCTTTGGCACCTCCAGCAAAGACCCTTTCCATTCGCTCTCCTACCGTCCCCAAACCCCAACCGCTGAAGCCTAGCACAACACCTACTAAACGCTTGTCCCCACAGCACTAACCAACCCTCTCAAAAAGTCAATATTCGTCAAGCCACCGACTCTTCCAAGCGGAAAAACTAGGCCATGGCAGATATCGTTAACCGGATTCCGAGCCCGAATCCCGCTGCAGGCTGCGCACGCGACTCCGCGCTCCGAAGAGCGCGCAAGTTTTTCCGGCCTAAGGTAAGGTACCTGCCCAGTTGACGCGCTGTCTTTTAGGGTTTGGGATGCGAGAGAGGTTGGTCGATTTCAAGGACGGACGGGAGAGACGCTATGGTAGGGAACTATGGATGGATGTGGGTTTTAGGCGGACTTTTGTTGCGAGATGAGGAAGGGCTGACTGTCAGCAAAGGACGGGAGTTGGTTGGAAGCGACGATGACGATATGTGTAGGAGGAGAATTGTTGCACATCGCGCTCTCGGTTGACGAAGAAAGTGTGTAGATGTGAAATTTCCCATGGATAGTAAGGACAACGAATGTTCACTTCAAGGCTTCACAAGGCTTCCAGTTCAACGCTGACACTGCCTCTGTATCCAAATTTTTTATTTCACTTAGCCAAACTTATCATACCCCCACCTCCAAAAAAACCAAACTCCCAGCCCTAAACCCCCTCAGCCGCCCTTCTCTCTCTCTCTCTCTCTCTACCCTCCACTGCACCCGGGCAATCAAGACGGCCACACACTACATACATCCCGGCGAACTTTACAACACCAAGCCCCAGCACCAACACGATTGATGGCGTGCCTCCCAAAGCTCAGCGCTCCATCATCACCCTTACCTATCACAAGCCGTCCTCGGAAAACCTTCCCAATATCACGGCCCATATTCGTAGGATCTAGGCGATATGCAAAAGATCACCTGCAAATATCTGCATCGGCTGTTGTGCTGTACAACTCGGCCGACGAATAGCGACGAGGACGTTTCTAATCAGCGCGGAGATGTTGGTTGCGTTGTCGACGCCCATCTTCGATAGACACACATATATGAAAAAGCTGATGCCAAGCAATCTATCGTCAACAACCCCCCACCCCACTTCTTGAGGGAACACCTGCACGTTTTGGGAAATGAGCAACGAACAGCCGTTATTGAGAGATATTACATTCGCTAGAGAGCGGGTCGAAGAAATGTGTTCAATCGTACATCAGCCACCAACTATCCAGAATGCATGTTCCCGTCCTTGTGCAAGCCCACGCACGTAAACTGAGTAAAGAGCCCTGGTATATATCCCGCGCATGCTTGCAGCCAACAGGCCGCTCCGCCAAGCTTATGTCAACTTTCCCATAAAACTAAAAGGGGTGAAAATACGATCAGGCAAATGGGGTCGAAAACCATCTCAAGGGTAAAGGGCACTGCAGGCGTCATGTCAGCTGGAAAACCCCTAGAAGATGCAAGGAGATGAGATTTGCTCACCCGCTCTGGTTCAGCGGCGGAAGCTGAGTGTTCGCCCCTGTAAGATCGAAGTGGTTCTTCGTGTTCCCTGCCGCGTTGCCTGCCGTGGGCACACCCTGCGCCTTGCAGTTTGCCAAGGATTGGGCAGAGATGCTCTGTGACTGAAGCTGAATCGGGGCCTCGATGAATGTAACCGTAAGCCCGGCGGTGATATGCCACTCCATGTGGCAATGCATAATCCAAACGCCCGGGTTGTCGGCCTTGAATCGCATGACGGTGTAGCCGGCTGGTGCAACCATCATTGTGTCTCGCTTCATTGGGATCGCGGGGAAGCCGGATGTATCGCCGTTGTATGCGATGGCTGCATGGCCGCCCTTGTGCTTGTGGCCTGGGACGTAGACACCAGGACCGCGAGCAACGAGCTGCATTACGTGGCCATGCATATCTGGGCATTGTTAGCAGTGTGTTTGAAGGGGTGCTTTGAACAAGGCACTTACGGATCGGATGGGCGCCTCCATCAATGTTGTTGATGACAAGCTCGATGATGTTGTTGTGTTTCAAAACGAATGGATTGGCGTTCACACCGTAAACTCTGGGATCTGTCGCATCTTTACCAACCGTCAAGGCAGTAGCAAGAGTAGGCACTTTTTGTGTAATATAAGTGACATTGTTCCACGTCGCTCTGAACATTGACGTCAGCAATACAGTCGGTAAGCCGAAGGGACTTCGTACCTGTTCTGGTTTTCAATCACCGTGAAATTTAGCTCCAAAGTAATCGTCTGATCCGGCTTTCCGAGGAGCGCTTGGTGGTCAAGAGGTACAAGATTGAAGTCATCGATAATATTGAAATCATTGAGAGTTGGGGGTGCTGGTAGAGGCTTGCTACTATCGTACACAAGGTGACCCGTAACGTTGGGTAGAAGATAGCCTGGGACATTGTCGAATCTCGTCGTATCCAGACTGCCGAGCATGGCGTAGTTCTTGGATGCATCGCTTTTCGTCTTTAGAAGAACACCGTATCTTTGTGCAGTAGCAAGATAGATGGTTTCGACTTCCTTCTTATCCGTGTAGACTCCGTCGATTTCGATAATGGTGAGGTTGTGCTTTGAAGCCAGTAAGTACCTTGATTACTCTGTTTGTGGAGTTTGCGTACCTGATCAAAATGGATGTATGCCTGAGCGAATGCTGCCATATTAATGGTCCGAATGAAATAAGTCTTTCCGGGTTGCACATTTAGCTTGATATCTTGCGCATCGTTGAGGAGCGCGGAATAAGGTATGGGCTCCGAGCCATCACCGTTCGCTGTGTGGTCTAGGTAGTAACTGACAAGACCGGGCATTTGGTCATGATACCAATCTGAGACAGTGACCACAATCTCGGCATCGTATTGCCCTTTGTATGGTGAGTAAGGATCATTGACGATAAGAGGTCCCCGTAACCCATCAGGGTATTGACCAGACTTTGCATGCTTGTCAGCGATAGGTAGCCAGGTTTGGGAAAACATTATTCGTACCGTATGGCTGTGGTACCAGTATGTACCAGGTTGATTAATCTGAATTCGGTGTCAGAGATGTGAATCTTGAAGGTCTGGCACTACTGACCATGAAATCATATTTGAATGACTCTCCGGGAGCTATTTCACATGCAACCACACCAGGTGGACCGTCCATGTCGTTCGAGCCTCTCTGGAACAGGCCATGGAAATGTAGACTGGTGTACTCATTTGCGAGATCGTTCTTTAGGTTGACAACGACTCGATCTCCAACGTCGGCCTGCACTGCTGGTTAGAAACACCGTTCAAGCCCGAAAGTAGTAAGTTAGCCTACATTGATGGCTGGACAAGGCCTAACAGTTGAATGTCAGTCAGCAAATGGAATCAGGAGACAATACGAAGACGTACCATTGTCCGTTAATACCAACGGCCTGCCGTTGAGCTGCTCCATCAGGGTTCACGGAAACATATCCAACGGACCAATTGTAGGTTACAGTCTTGGCAGCTGCCAAGGTGCAAAGAAAAAGCGAGGGTAGGAGGAACGACTTTGTGGATATCATACTGAACAAGTTACTGATTATGACTTGGTGGTATATAGCCAGAAGACTGGGAGAGATTTGGGAGACTTGAGAAGAGGAGACGGGCGTATATAGGCGTTTCTGCCAGTCCCAGTGAAGATTCCCAGTGAACACTAGTGGTCAGCCCCATTGCCATGAGCCAGCAGCGGCAGGATCTTCATTGATCGGGACCTGCGTCATCGCTGCCTGCAGTGAAGATGAAGGTGGCCCCCTGATGACTCGAGATACGGCCCATTCAATGACCAGCCCGTGTTCGGGGCGTGATCTTAGGTCTCATGCTGACGAAATTCCGAATCTCCGATACGGTTGGGGCATGGCTTCGCCTCGGAATTGATATCGACAGTGACTGATGTTGACAACCGTGCCATCCTCCAGCAAATAGTGCAACCGCATCATGACGACTGCCCTAAAAGATCAGCCCCTCCATTCCGATGCTGATAAAAGCTTGTCTTAGTATAGGTGATACGATCGTCTTAGCCCAGTCTAGGCCGAAAATTGGATTTTTTTTCCTGCGAGGTCTGAACATAGCCTCCCACCGTATTGCGATTTAGATGTGGGAGGCGTAGCTGTTTCGAACCATCCTTCGTCCTCCCGTTCCATTATGACCTATAAAAACGACATGATTAAGCCTGGAACATTGATCTCGAAATAGACGTTCGACGAGCAATTCAGCTGCTCGACCATCAGGTAGCCTTCACGGGTCATAAGGTAAAGTCTGCTCCGACGGCTCTTCGTAAAGCTTATCGACTACCTATACTACCCGTGTTTCGCTTAGGGAAGCTGTTCTGCGTGGTAAAATGAAAATAGCACAAAGATAGTTACAATGCAGCTTAGAAAATGCGCCTTTAACCTTGGCTTTGCTTGGGATGGATCATTGAGGTCGTGTGCTCCCACCAACGGATAGCCTAGCATGGCGAGCTATACCCATGGTAGGATGTCTTGCGCCAGGAACGAAATGTTAAGTGCTGAGGTGGGCGTTGACGTGTCAGGGTCCTCAGCCTTCCAAACCCAGAAGCCCTAATTTGAGATCCAACTGTGTTGCCACCACAATTATCCGGGTGCTCGTTGTTAATTTCGCAGATGTGCGGAGCGATTGGCTTGTGTCTGGCAGGTCGTGTACTCGTGTTACACAAGCAGTCAGGCCGGTCAGGGTTTCTGGAGGGTGGTGGACTGGTAGGTGGAAGGAGGATGACTGTTTTGGGGCTGATTGTTGTTGCTAGCTAGTCGTGCTAGTGTGTAATTACCTACTAGTGATATTGTACTCGTACGGAATAAGCTCGGACGGATGCCTAGAGGCGCAAAAATTGAATGGAAGAACACGAGACACGGGTGGGGTCTGTCTAGTATGTAGTGTCCAGTGTCCAGTGTCCAGTCCCCAGTGCCCAGTGCCCAGTGTCTAGTGTCCACTTGAACCTTTGTTCAGCTGTCGGCGCTTTACCAGTACCAGTTCGGGCGACTCGGGCTGTGAGGTAGCCTCTGTAAGGGAAGATATTGATGTGGCCCTGAGGAGGAGTGGGGTGCGGGTTCCCACTCAACAGGGTAAATCATCCCGAGGGCCTGGGAAGGTGCGGGCTGACAACGTGGCATAGCGCCGCACACCACGTTGTAGGGTTGATCTCGGTTAATCGACGAATCGGAATCCATTTCGTTGCGACCTCTATTACTGTTTGACAACACTGATCGGCAAATGAATTCACAGGCTCGCAATACGATGGTCAGCCCCGTTGAGTGATATAATTATGTCCTCTCTCCGTTTCTCGCCCCCCGTAAAACCCTCATTCCTCGTGCAACCACGTTTCATTAGCACGGGAAGGATCAAACCATTCTTATGACCAGTTGAGTGGAGCTCATCGCCGGCTCAGACTAAGCCCTGGTATGGCGGTTACTTTCAAGGTACTGTTACAAACTGACAGTAACCCTAACAGAGCCACCAAAAGATCAGCTCAGCTCGGTTCGGTCATGATTGGTGGGATGTAGCGAGGCAAGCCCGTAAAAACTCGCACTCGCTACCCCAATCTCCAATTTCCAATCTCCAAGCTGCCCTGATTGAGCGTTTCTCCAATTGTAGGAAACAGCATCAGGATGGCGGAATAGTGAGCGAGGAAGAGGTGAGAACTGCTTCTGGGCCAGCCGTGGCATCTGATTACCCGACCAGCCGTCGCTATCGGACATTGGGAGTAATAGTACCTAGTAGTAGAGTCGAATGCACGTTGAGCCGAAAGTCAGCTTAGTAAGGTAGTAGTATGAGGCTGAAGGAGACGATGTATTTAGGCGCAGCAGGCCGAGGGCGACTAGCAGTCAAGTCTCCGGATCTACTTCCCTAAGGTATCTTACGCTTGGGGTTCTTTTGTTGAAATCAACCAATAACATACAAGATCAAGGAGACTGACTAATGGATGACTAGTTGCCATGCGTTATGCGCCTAATCGAGGAGTGTAGTACAGACCAAGCTGCGTTCCAATACAGCATAAGCATTCAGATGGGTTTACAGCATCGAGGGCAGCTCGGCAAGTTTTCCAATCGACTAGCGACCACTCAATGTGATGGAAATTGTGATATCCACCAAAGGCACGACCACACCCTCAAACCCAGCCTACCACACCTGTTTGATGAATTCTTCAATATCCTGGAGCAAAAGATCAGGCTGCTCTAGAGCGGCAAAATGACCTCCCTGAGGATGGAGCAATATTTAGCGGGCCGTTGTGTGTATCATGTGCCCGCCACCGAAGGAGCCGCACTTACTTGAGTGTGCCTACGAAAGAAGACAAGATCCCCCAAGGTGGCGACCCAGCTCTGCGGGGTCGGGAACATCTCTTCAGGGAACCAGGAGTAGCCAAAAGGTTTGGGAATATACTTAGGACCTCCGCGTGCTTTCAATCCTTCGGGTGAGTCATCCTGGGTGGGCCTTGGGTCAGCGTTGCTTCTCTGTAGGACATGGAGGTCTCACCTGACGGTAGGAGTAGATGGATGTCGGAAATGATTCCGTCAACCAGTATAGCGTGACATCTGCTAAAATGGTATTCAATGGAGGTTCATCATCCGACCAGTCTAGAAATTTCTCGCCAATCCTGTAGCAAGTTGATAAGTGTCCCATCGATCGTCTCTCTATTGTGTACATACCACGCCAACAGTGCAAGAGGGTTACTAGCAAGAAGCAGTCCAATCGTACTCGGCTTAGTAGCATGCTCAATAGCGTAGGCTCTGCCGTTCTCAATAAACTCATTGCCACGGCGAAGGCCTTCTTTCTCGACGTCGCTTAGGTTTTCTTTCACAGATGATGGCTCTGGTATATAGCAGAAGTTGACTGTCGTGCATTAGTAGTTTAGTATCCTATGAAAGGCGCAGTTAGCCTTACCATGAACAGCTACGGTTGTAGTGTTAGCTTTCCTGTTCACGGTCCTCAAGACACGGAGGGTTACCTTTGCAACTCGGGTACTCAACAGCCATAAGTCGAGCGGTTTTGCTTCCGATGTCGCCTCCTTGTACCACATAGCCATCTTCGAATCCAAGTGATGTCATCAGATGATTAAAGATGCGTGCTACATCATGTAGACTAAAGTCCTTGTCAAGTGGAGGGGGGTCTGAAAAGGCAAATCCTGGGAGCGATGGTACGATCACATGGTAGGGTAGATCTTTGGGGTCGTATGCCTTTTTCAGGCGTGCCAGAATAGGCAAAAACTCGAGGAAGCTGCCTGCAAGCTGTAAATCAAACCCAACAAAAGTCATAAGAGATGCAAGCCACAAGCGAAATCAAAGTACCTGGCCATCCATGGAGCAGCATCAAGGGAACAGCAGAAGGATTTTCGGAGAACAATGCCACGAAATGAACGTCATATTTCTTAGAATCATCATCGGTGATTGAGCCAATGAAATGTGGGAAAGAATTCATATCGCTTTCATGTTTGCGCCTAACAACGTCAGAGCTTGCTAGACAAACGGCCGAGGCTGAGCTCACCAGTCAAACTCATGCTGCCACTTGTTCTTGACTTCTTCTAACCACTTTCGACTGATGCCGTATTGGCGGTCTTCTCGGGAATTCTCGTAAGTCAACGGACCAATGCGGGAGTGTTTGAGAAGTGTTTGGAATAAGTCCAAGTCATCTTGAGGAATGGCAATGTCAAATGGCCTGACGGTGCCTGTCGCTCCCGCTGGCAATGTTGAATATGAGTCTGACATCTTCCTATTCAGTCCACGTTTGAAAGATGGGCAAGAGATCAAGACGCATTTCGTCTCATCTGCGTAGTTGTCTGAGTCACGCCGAGGGTTGATGCAGCTAGTCCAATTCGAGTTCGGCGTAACAAGCGAAACTCCGAGCCAACTTGCCCTAAAGCCCGATTGTTCAACTGATACTGATAGCTGTGGACGAGCATTCGACCCAATTACGGTTAAAGTAGGACTTCTACTATTCCGGGCGTGGAATTCGAATTGTATGTGCGCATAAACAAACCCTCAGGAGATCGGACATGCCAGTAATGAGACACGAATAGCCTTGGATGATGCTTTCTAAACGATGTCTTGAAGTCCTTTGGATTATAGCAGGCTACCTACTTGAACAAGAGCCATTTCCGTAACCTTGAGAAGGAGGCCTAGTGCTTTGCGCTCTATCAATCACCGTGGCAAGAGAGTCATGATTGATTTCCCATGGGGAAATGGGGATGCAAGTGCTTGATTAGTAACTCTTGGCCACTTACAGGCAATGATCTCTGTTTAAATAGGTCTATGATCGGTGTTTTCTTCTTACTATGCTATGGTAGAACTGTATGCACTCCCTCATGTAGTCTTTCGATGACCAAGTTGCTTGTTCATATCGACACAAATATGGTCGGCAGGAATTCTTCGAACGAGAGTAATAATGAACTTGTTAGAAATACACGACATTCCAAGGATAACCCCAAATGTTAGTTCTTGGGAGGCTGGACCACCACAACACTTTGTACGTGCTCTCCCATCGTTATGCATATCGATCCAGGTTTATAAGATAACTTGCACGATATCTGTAAGTAACTGAGTAGAGAAGTACCATTGAATGGCCGAGGACGTGATTGAGGCATTCTTGCTAGAGTCAAGAGGGAAGTTTTTCATATGGTTCAGACATTGAACGAAGAATCCCACGGCCAGGTATGTAAGATCGGAACTCCTGAGCATCATAAATAACAAACATGATAGATAATTCCGTCTGAAGGCAGCATGGGGACAGATCTCTGAAGTACTGTGCTAAACTTTAGTCTTTTCGAATAATCCAATATGTACTTCATTGAGCTGGCTTTTGGCGATCGAAAATACTGTAACCGATTTCGAGCTGTCCCGAATCAACCTTTGGCTTACAGTTCGAGCCTCGCATCAGCCCTGAAAAGAATCAGCATCTGAGCAAGATGCGCCCCAACCGCTGAATTGTTAACTGATCGAGCCTTTAACAAGGCGACTCGCGGTATTCGAGTGTTGCAGAGACAGCAAATGGGATAATTCGCTAGTCGATGATATGTTTTCAATGGTCAATGAGTTGTAGAGCTGATAATCCTATATGTGTTTGGTGAGTAGTATGCGAATTTCGGGTGTGGACCTGCTACCTGGGCGTCACCACTTGACTACTTGTACAGTAGAGATCAACTATTATCGTTAGTACTGCGGGACTTTGGTCATGATTGTGAGCCTCCATGTCCTGGTAGCTCTTTGACCTTCTCGTGGAACAGTTTCTCCGCTCCTATCCACACTGGAGCCTCTTCTCTCTTGTCTAGCAAAAGCAGACTCGGTAACAGATCTGCACCGAAGGCTTCGCTCGCTTCTCTTGGTAAAAGACTCGGGAGATGGTCGATTGAGATGACACTAAGTGGCGGATCGCTAGTAACCTTGACAGGCAGTGTAGGTGAAGAGAACGAACTCCATGTATCGTAAATCGGCACGGGATTATGTGACGAATTCGGATCACAGGACACGTCGCAGACAACGCTGAGATGCCGATCCGGACTGGCCAGGGTATCATGTGTAACGAAAGGTGGAACTGCCGAAGTCAAGTAGACGCAGTTGACAAAGATATCGGCTTCTACAATCTCCTTGAACGTACCACCTTTCGCTGTCTCCGCCATGTCCCACTGAATGATGTCCGAATCGGGGAGGCCAGCTTTTTTACACATGTCTACAGCACCACGCCCACACCTTCCTAGCGCACCTATTACCAGTACTCGAGGTGAGCGCTTAGCAAGTGGGTATGCTTTTTTAAGTGCAGATTTGACATCTGAATTCAGAGCATCTTCATTCGGATATGCAGACACTGAAGGGAGGGGCGTGGCAGGATGAAGAAGCTGATGGGACCAATTGAGAAGGGCAATGGCAGCACCGCAGTAGCCCTGTTACTCGTCAGCAATGTAGATTTAGACGGTCGCCATGAGTACCGCTGAATATCCAAAGGCCGCAACTCTCGTGCCCCTTTCATTGGTGAGGAATTCTAGATCGTACAGCGTCCCACCGCCGAGGGGAAAGCGACGGAGGGTCCGTTCCCAACCTGTTTGATGCTTATAGCAGCTGGATGACTGACCTTAGTCACTGGCTTTGAAGCAAAGACCAGCTTTGGGTAACTCACTGCGCAAACTGGATATGGGTATGTGGTAGAGGAGTGTCGTCTTCGGGGAGTTCTTTCAGGCCCATGATCAAGTGGCTGTGTGGCACAGTAGGCCAAGATCCTTCTGGCACAAGTGTTGCACCTATAGCCTGAAACTCCTCATCTTTGAAGATACGGGCCGGGCTGCGCTCGACGTCGACCGTATAACCATTTCCAATAAGGGCTTTCGCCGTCGAGGGCGTGACTGATACTCTATCAGCAGTTCATCCTGAACATACAAAAAATGTGTAGAATGTACGTGCTGAGCGGTACTCTAGAGGCTTGCATTCTGAGCGCAGATGGATAGTAGGCTTCACCATGACAATTGGGGAGAAGAACTGAGACCAATGATATACCTAAAGAAGTATGCGCAAGGTTGAAGTATGGGAGATATATAGCCGAAGATTATTCGTAGTGAAAAAGAGTCACGATAATTGAATTTTGCAGTGGTTGAAACCAATTCTGCCGAGCGGTGAATGCTGCAGTGAGATTGCTTAACTATGTAAAAGCATCACCCACAAATGGAGGAATAATGCACCAATGAGCGACCCGAAAGAAAGACTCTTTACTACAGATCCTCTACCTGGCACAATTACAGCCAAGAAAGCTCGATATGAAATATTCGAGGATATTTACCATGTTTAACTCGGGGCTAGTCGGAAAGAAATACTTGGGCACACTGTGGACTACTCAAGCCCAGCCTTTACAACATGCCTAAGGATGTCGTAATAGGCGTTTTGAGCTATCAATAGACTCAAGATGCCCCGAAGTACGCGAATCTCGCCCTTGACTATCAAAGGATTCCTCTCAAAGACGGTTGAAAGAAAGGGTCGAGACCTACTTGATGAAACTGATAAGTTTCCGAACGTTCGGTCTATATATTGTCTATATATTGTCTATTTGTTGTATGATGTATAACAGTACGACAAATGACAGCTCATTCAGGAGATATTTGTCCTCGTTGAGAAGCGTGCCTACGCTTTGGAAATTAAAAAATACGAATCATTAAACATCGTACGACCTTCATTTTCAATCATGCGCCTGTTACCAGCAAAAATAGGCGACACCGAGTCTGTAAATTCTGTTGGCTCTGAACGTTTGATCTCGATCGAGAGTCTTAAGTCCAACAGCGAATTCCAGCCAAACCTTAAAGGCAAAGACATCATAGGCGAAGGTGGAGAGCCGTGATTGGGTGGTAAGAGACTGGGTAAGGGTAGAAGAACAACCTTGGATATGCTGATGATGGTATACCAGCGGAGGAGACGTGTGAGATTGGCGGCTGGGTGAAAAGAGCGAATAGGTGAGAGGGAAGGCACAACGCTGGCGGTTTCACTCAACAAAGAGATACACTTCGGATGTCCCCATAGAGGTATTGAGTGTTATTTGGAAATATGCTGGTGCAGGATGATGCCTAGCATTTACGAATGTAATCCAGCATTCTTTGGCATTGGTCGTTAAACGCCTTGTTTCTGCTCTACACCGAAAAAGTCCACGATAAGTTCTTGCGGATTCATCCTGAAGGGAGACTGATTTGTCGGGGAATCTAAGCAATTGGGAGAACTATGGCCAAACAACCAACTCCTTACCTCTTCCCAGTTGACAGAAACTCTCCTCCCAAGACTATCGCCACAAATCAGGTACTTCAAGAAGCCCAATCCTGATAAAAGAACCTAATGTCCACAATGCAAACGGCCGCAGTGTCTGCCAAGCCAGTGTTCAGTCCAGCCTTCTTGGCCAAAGCCCCAATATCTTAGGACCCAAACCAAGCCGCCCACCTGAATCCAATTTCCCACTTGGAGTCTACGTTGAAACCCACTCTAAACTCCGAACAACAGTCACCAACAACAGCCTGCGTTTGCCTCCTCGATCAGCGCCTCGATCAGCGACTCCACCAGCGCCACAATCGAGAAGTTCCGAGCGCTCTGTTGATTCATACGCAGCGAATCATCATGTCCCGCCAAAAAGCGGTGAAGCAATCCAAGGGACGCTGGCCGCATTTCGGTGCAAGTGGCTCGCAGGGTCATCGTTGGGCTTTGAAACGTCTAGGCATAGAATAATAGATCCAATCGAGATCTTTGTGACTGAATCTTCAAGGAAGCAGAAAAGAAGAGGAAGAAGAAGAAGAAGAAGAAGAAGAAGAAGAAGAAGAAGAAGAAGAAGTCGGGATTCGTATCAACCATGTAGTTTTTTATTATTTCTCCACTAAATCCCACCTCTTTTCTTTTCTATTTAAGCCTCGTCCCCCTTCCCCCCCACATTCCCACAATCCCATCTCACAAAAGATACCCTCTCAACAACTCAACCCCTTCCCATGCTCCCAAGAAAATTCCCCCCTTGTGCATATCAAACCGAGTCAGTTTATCTGACGGGGGGCGGGGGGAAAGGGACCTTGCAAGCAGGGAAATAGGGGGGCAGAGATGAAACTTTCTTCTTTCGACTTTTTCAGTCTATTGCGTTCTATATACTAACCTAGGCACCGATTCTCACCCTCACAAACCTCAACTCAACACTTCTTCTTCCGCCCACAGCACTCTCCACTCTCCCACATCTCCCAAAACCCCCCCATTCGCCCTCTGGTTCTTAAACCATCATCACCACTCCCACTGCCAACCCGCCACTCCCACCCCCTTTCCTCCCGTTGAACGGCTCATCTGGAGTCATCCGTCTGTCTATTTACCGCCAACGGGGTTGGGGCGGGACGGAGGAGCTTGGGTGTTTTGGTGAGGGTCGGTGTTAAATGAGTGCAGTTGGGATGGGTGGTGGTTTCGAAGCTTGGAGGAGGGCGGGAGTGGGATGCTAGTCCACCGACCTCTGCATATCAGATCCGTCTCTCCCTCCCCTATCTGCCCCTCTTCCCTCCTCTCTCAACTATCCCATCTAGCGTCACCTGTCTCTGCCTCTTTCTCTTCCCCACCCCCTGCTTCTCTCCGCCCTTAGTCTCCCCACCCACCTCCGCCGCTTCTCGCTCATCCTGATCGACACCACCGTCTTCCTTCTCGGTATCAACGTCCTTTCTCACTCTGCCCCTTCCCCTCCCCCGCAACGCCTCCCCCTTCATTTCCCCACCAACCTCCCGCGTCGGCCCATCAGATTGCCCGCCAGCGCCGGACGGGGGCTCATTTCCTTCCGTGGGGCCCTCGGCAGAATCGGGGAAGAGAGATTTCCAGGTGCCGTCCTTGACACGGGGGTCGTCGCCGTAGAGATTTATTTTGTAGGCGGATTTGAGGGCTTCGATGCAGATGGTGCGGCGCTGGTCGAAGTCGAACATGGGCTTTGGGTAGGTTTTTATTGTCCCACCCGTGGTATCACGTGGGTCGTATACTTCATCCTGTGGCTCGTTCCCATCGCCCTTGATGATACATTTCGCCTTCTTCTGGTCGGCTATGGGGGCTTTCCACGGCTCATAAATATACTTGTCCGGGAAATCCTTCAACTCGGGCACAAAATGTCTCACAAACGCGCCTCCTTTATCGGACTTTTTCGGAAACGCGATCGGCGAGTAACAGCGATAGAATTGAGAGTAAAACGCGGTACAACTCAACCACTGCCAATTCCCCGCGTTACATGCCGTTTCATGGTCGATCAACCACTCCTCAAATACCTCCGCTCCTCGCTCCCAATCAACATAGCACCCCCCCCTCGTCAAAAAACACGCTACGGCATGTCGTCCGAGGTGGTGGATCCATCCCTCTTGTCGCAGTTGTCGCATAAGCGCGTCGATCCAGGGAAATCCTGTACGCCCGTATTTCCAGCGCTGGAACCACGTTTCTACTTTTGCAGAATCGATAGTGTATGCACCAGTGACGAGGCCGGTGGAGGGGGAGACGACAGAAGGGAGATGCCAGGGGACGAAGCGGACGTGGGAATTCCCGGCGGTTTGGGCAAAGGAGTAGCCGAGGGATGCTTGTGCAGCGAAATACATGTCTCTGAAGAGCAGCTGGCCGATGAGGTTCGTTGGGATGGTGCTGGCTTTACCCTTAGGGTACGCGTCCATGACGTCTTGAGCGCGCCAGTAAAGCTCTCGCACGGAAAGTGAACCGAAATGGTGGTGGGGGGAGAGTAGGGTGGTCGATTGTGGTCTAAAATCCGTGGGGGCGGTGGCAGGCTTGGAGAAGGTGGCGGTGTAGTCCTTGTTTGCGATAATGCGACTGAGCGTAGCGAGGGCGCGGGTTTCGCCGCCGCGGTTGGTGGTGGTTGCTGGCTTGAGGCCGAGCTCGGACATGGTGGGGACGGCGAAGTCGTGCCCAGGGCCGGCGAGGTGGGCGTAGGATTTGTCGGGTTCGGAACGCTGGGCATTGTTGAAGTCGGGGTTTGGAGAGGGTTGATCTTGGGGAAAGTCGAGGGTGGTGTCACCGGGGTTGGGGAGGGATTTGGGAACGGGAATGGGGCGTGGGACGTCACCGATCTTTTTGGCTGCCTGGAGATTGTAAGCTTACCGTGGACGAAGTAAGGCAGCCTTCATACATTCTGGACTTGAGTAATACTCATTGTTGGCTTGCCTCCATTCGTCTTGACAAGCTCATCTGGGTCATACAGGGTCCTTCCCATTTTGACAATAACCTCCACTCCAGCCTCTGCCGCCATTTCTAGAACCTTCGTATCTCTATCTCGCGCGTATGCGTCTGTATCCTTTTCAAAAACTAGATGCGATATCTTCCAGGCCTTGAAAAGCTTTGTAAGGACAATTTGCGGAGCTTCTCGGACGACAAATAACTTTGACTTCGGGTTCAATTTCGTTATCGAAGAGGAGAGGTCAGATTGGCAGTCAAGTCTGGATGAAATCCACAAAAAATTAGTATTGATTCGTGCACCCAGCCACAAGAGACAGGAAATCTTGCACCCTCGCAGAACTCACTTACAAAAACTGCCATCTGTTCGATCCTACCCTAGCGCGATAGACATAATGAGGATCCCAGCACCAGACCGGATACAGACATTCAGGCTTGAGATCCAAGGCAGCTTTCAGGGCTGGCGAGTCATGCAGGCGGAGGTCAGTTCGAAACCAGTACAGCACTCTGGGTTTTGAAGTCATGACAGTTGTATCCACGTGCGCCGCACAAGAAGCGCTGGTAATGAAGCAGCGCAACGGTCTTGAAAGGAGAAGCTGAGGTACAAATGGGAATGAACGTTAGATAGGGTTTGCAAGTAAAGGCAGTATGGCAATAATGATGTCACGAGATCTAGAGATCTAGGGATCTACTAGCGGTCACGCTAAATCTCTCGCCAATCTGACAGGGGAAACAGACTGCAAAAGTAGTGGCAAGTAAACGGTAGGTATCTGACGGGTTTGACAAGACTTCAAATGCAAAACACAAGTCTCTTTCCTGAAAATAGGAGAGTATTTACCGGGTCCCACACAAATGCCATGTAACCAACCAACATGTTAAATATGTGCAATCCTGACTTCCTCTTCCTTCATGCGTTCAATGCTGCCGACATCGTCTTCGTACATCGTAATGGCACCTTCCCCGCTCATTCATTCTTTCCACCTCCCAGGACAGTGGCTTCGACACCTGCTCCCTTCCCCTTCTTCAAACTTGAGCTCCGGCTTCTAGCTCCAACGACCTCATCTTGAACCTCTCTCAACATATCTCTTCCTTCCCCTAGCTTCCCTATCTTCGCTACGAGCGCCGTGTTTTCTTTCTGCAGTGCGCCCACTTGCTCTCGGAGGATATCTCTCTCCTTGCTCACAACCTCCAACGCTTGTTTGACCTCATCCTTCTCTCGCGCTAGTCGAGCCTTCTCATCTTTGTCTAGCGCCTTCTTTTTCCTGTCCTCTTCTTTCGCTACGTCCTTCTGCCTCTTGGCCTCTAACTTTGCCACTTCCTTTTTGTACTTCTCTTCTTGCTTTTGGATTTCACGAGCGTGTTTCTCTTCAGCTTTACGAATCCGCTCTTCCTCCTTGGAAGTTAACTCCTCCTTATCTTTCGTTTCTTTCTCTCGCATTTTGGAAAGTTTTGAGTCTAGTGCCTTCTTACGGTCAGAGAGCTTTGCCAGTTCTTTCTCGTGCTGTGACATGCCCGGATAATCCTTGAGGTTCGATGAGGTGGTTAAGGAGCTAGCGGATTTTGTGGACTGTGAATCATTGAAACCCTCTTCGGCGCTGGCGAAAGAATCAACGCTTGCCTCGGAAATTATTGAAGAGCTTTCGGCGTCTTTGGTTCCATTAGGAAGAGCAGACACAGGTAGGTTCGTCGCACTAGTAGATGCGGAACCAGATCGTGAGTGACCGAGCAAATGGTCTATCACTGTCTGAGGCGCATAAGCTTCAACTCCGGCGTATGCGGCGTTGGTTACACTCGAGAGCAAGCCCCCCTGCTGGGTCTGCCCTGGTACTTGAAGTCCTGGCTGCACGGGCATGTCATCTTGTGGCATCGAAGTAGAGTTGGACATCTCCGATGCGCCATCTAAACCTGCTAAATGGCCGTCGCTCTGTAGCGCTCCAAAGGCGGTTGCCCTTTCATAATCCGTTCTCGCGTGATTGGTATGGCCTCCAACAAGTTCTGCCTCGTCCTCCGAATCTGGGTGTTTCTTCTTACAAGCCCAATCCAAGAATTTGCTGGCGTCTCCAACAATACCAGATGGCGTTCCTCGCTCAACCATGAATCGTGGCACACTTCCTCCTGGATCACTTCGTGTCACTAAGATCCATTCTACAGGGTTCTCCTCAGACGTTTCGTCAAAGTCATCTGGGTTGTCCATTGCCTCTCCCTTTGCTTTTGCCCCTCTGGATCCTGCGAAGGATATTGTTCTACCGCGCGCCCGGCCTTCTGCCAGCACACTATCGTCTGCTGATACAGCCATATCACGGTCTGCCCCTCCGTCGTTTAGCTTCTGTTCAGCGTTGCTAAGTAGCGCGGCTTTTTCCAAAGATGGAGAGATTGCTCTCCCGTTCCTGTGCTTCAGTAGATCTGTGGAAGATAATGACCTTTTAGGTTTCATGGGTATTTCTCTTATGAACTCGACAGACTCGTAGTATCCTCGTATGAAGCCAGGTCGTTCGGGGCAATCCGGATGTATGCAGGGTTTTGACACTACCATGAAATGCCTTGGCCGGTTGTTAAAAGGGGGAGTCCTCAATCTTCGTCCGTTTTCGGGAGATGTTATTGAAGATGCAGACTCTGGATCACCAAGAGCAGAAGCGGAAGTGATGAGGAGAGTGACGAAGTCGCGGGGCGTAGTGGGACCAGGAAATTGTGCGGACAGATGATACACTAGGTACATGTCAGTTTCCACCACCGAGGCGATATATCGAACTATGCACCGATATTGCGCAAAGACGGGAGGACAGACCTTCGATATTACCAACTCCATCGATTACCATCCTCTCAACAATCCTCTCACCTCCTATGCCCCTGATATTTCCCTCCCCCGGAGCTCCCTGTATCTCCAAACTCTCCGGAAACTCGCTTTGCAAGCCAAGCTTCCACTTCTTGAACCCCAAGCCCTGATGTACACTTCTTCGTGCGAACCATGCACCCTTACCATCCTTGGCACCCAACTTGTATACAGCCATACCAAGCGGGTTATCCTTCGCGGACAACTTGTAAGGCTTGCCCCATTCTTTCTGCAGGACTGTATTCGAAGGGTCTATGGGATCTGAGCGGGCCGAGGATATCGAAATTTCTGAGGCGCATGACGCGTTAGAGGTGACGGTATTGGATCGTGCGCGGGTGATCGTGTCTTCGATAGCTGGGAGAGGAACGGAGTCGATGATCAATTGAGCTTTGGCAAAGCAATCCTGGAGGTAATCCTTGGCTTGTAGTTCGTCCTTGTGTACGGCAGAGAAAGGTGTGGGGCCGAGCTTTTGCAGGGCTGCGTGGAGGGCCGCCATGCTCGAAGATAGGAAGAAATTGGGTTTTGTATCTGAGATCACTTCCGAGGGTTCCTCCCTGAAGAGTATGTATGTAAATTTTTTAAGAGCTCTTCAGTAGAAACTGAGGTCTTTGGGGTCGATGATCTCGTGATTGGTACTCGTAGGAGAGCATGTATAGCGTCACCAGCATAATCACAGCGAAGATAAGAGCCACAATTGCAAAGTGAGTGAATATATCGACACGGTGTTCGCTTATGGACAGAGTCCTGGAATAGGATTTCATTGGCACAAGAAAAGGTACCTACGTCATCTGTGCAAGCTTTGCCTGTTTTGGCTGTACCCTCACGCTTTACGTAGGTAGATTTTGTGAGTACGGTACCACAAGATACGCTTCGTAAACCACATGCAACATTGAGCGAGCCATCATTGGATATGCCAAACTGTATGATATAGTAGTGGAATTCAGGGATTCCATGTTTGTATTACTAATGTGTAAAGAGCTCAGCTCCGGACCTGCACCTTGTTCCTCTCAATCAATAAAAAGCACCTCTGGAACCAGTCCTGAGTGTAGGAGGCGACCCTACAAGTCCGCACGCCGCCAGCTTCACTCGGTAGAAGGCCCTGTAGACCGCAAAGATGATCACTGATCCTCTCTTGAGCTCCGCCACTGACGAAATCCCAATGCGCAATCCACCGAATCCCCTCCCGACCTCCATCTGGTAACATGTAGACCAAACATTATATCGGCATTCCAGATGCCGACTATCCCTTTATATGCCGTCGTCTCCCACCACCATATAGATGCCAGCTGGTACGCAGTACCAGAGTGGAAAGACAAGTAGGTATGCCGCCTCTCAGGTTGGGCAAGCCCGACGACCTTTGAGTGCAACTCCCTTGTAAGACGACAAAATTAAACAATCAGGCAGAGGCGCCGAATTGTGACAGACATCCACCTGCTCTATAGCCGTGAGGCTCCACCATCTTGTATAATGCAGGAATCGCAAACCTCCCGAAGCATTGATCATAGAATGTACGTGGATCGGACCGGCCGAACCGAGATGCAAAAGTAAAATAAAAACAGCAACGCTCGCTAGAAAAACGCAGGAATAAAATGTTAATGCAAATAATGCGAAGGGTATCCGGCTCTAGTCCGCATCGAGTAATCAGATATAACGCCTGCCCATGAAGGTATCTGAACGGTCGCTTAAGACATCGTGTGTTCGTTTGTGTATACTGCGAAGAATTTCGCTTTAAGCCTCATGAACGCCGTCAATGCTGTGGAGAAGATGTTTTGCGTAGCTGATCTTCCGTCACATCGCGTACGACATTGGCAAGGCGAAGTCTTGATATCGGTCCCAAGCAAAACCCCCATATCCAACGCTCGTGCTGCATTGCTGTTGCATGAACAGGCTGGGTAATGGCAATTGAGGAATGGGTGCCATAGTCATTGGTGCGCTGTAGTACTGGGGTGGGCTATCGCATGCACTCGTATACGGCTGGCTAAACGACGGTGTCGGTGAAGGAAGCTGCTGGAGTTCGTTGAGGCCCATGCTCGCCCAAGTGTTTGAAGAACCTCCTGATGACATCGTGCTAGGACTCGAGGGAACGCCATTCCAGTTGGACACAGAGTTGGAAGGAAGTTGGGCCGGCTGCCACCAGTGCTCAGCGCCAGTGGAGCTCGGAAGAAGTGGTGTGGGACGGACGACGTCGACGAGCCTTGGTGGAGGCGGTAGGAGTGGTAGGAATAAGCCCATGATAGCAGACTTCACCTCCTCGCTCCGCCCACATAGCAGCTCACCAGCGCCGTCTTCTTCCATGCCTTCCAGAGCCATAGCATTCGTACGATAAACAAATCTGTTTGCCGCTTGCACGAAGTCTTCTTGCAATTTCTTGAGTTGGGCTTCCTTTTCAGACCAGTTCCATGTACTGGCAGCCGTGTCCACCGAATGAACTTCTTTGTGGTACTCTACCAGCGACTCGATCGTCTCAGGTGTTAGCTTGAACGCGACTTCATTCTGCGAAACCATGTCGACATGCACAACATAAGCCTCGATGTATACAAGCTGATAGTTGAAGAGAGCCTCGATCAAGGGATTCTCGTCCTTTCGGAGCTGAGCATCGGGGGCCTTGGTGAGCATAACCGAGCAAAGAGTCCATATGGCCGCAGGCGAGGCGAGGGTGTCGGTTAAACACCGCAAATGTTGAGGTACGCTATTCAGAGGTCTCTTTACCCGATTCACTCTCTTCAATGTTGCTGTTAACCATGGATCGACCTTGGTATTGAGAACGACATTTGGTGCTGCCCGCGGGGCGAAGGCAGCAGCAGAAGCTGGTAGAAGTTGTATGGGCATAGTGGGTCGTTGTGGCGGCGGTACAGATTGGGTATTTGGTTAGAGGCGTGGGGACATGGAGCGGATGAGAAATTTAAATATAATAAAAACAGTTAAAAAGATGATAAGGTAGTAAAAGTAAATTATTCGGCGGTCCCAAGACAAGGGAAATACTTTGCACGCCTTGAGGGAGAAGGAGGAGAGTTATGGTGGAAAAAGGCGGTGATGCACCGAAGAACGAGTGAGACAGCATTATTTAGGCGGGAACAGGATTCCCTTATATCACGAATTGGCGTCTAGGCGGGGCGTGCGCAGTCGATGCCAAAGAGCGGGTTTTTAGCTTTAGAATCGTCCATTTGCAAGTCCTAGCTGGGGTGTTTATGCAGTGTGCACATATACAGTAGTTGCATACAGTCAAAGCTGCGGTCGCGCGCCAGGCCCTGCTTTAGGCACTGGGTAGCCGAAGCGTGGGCACGATAGTCAACGCGCCCAGCCCAGATTGGTGACGGGGCGAGTGGCGTCTTGCATGCAGCTAGAAGCAATGGCTTCCTCAGGACTCGAGCTGATCTGTGGTAGCCTCCGTCTCTTGCCTCCAGCAGTGGGCACGCTATGGTTCGTGAGATGTAAAATTGCATTTTCTTGTGGAAGTTAGATTACTACACATGTTGATCATGAACAATCATGATGATCGATTAGAATAGAAATACTCCGCACTTTGGCAGATCTGGACTCTCGGGGAGGAATTGGCCGCAACTTTGATGTGGCGGTGCAGTCGATACTACCGAATACCACATTACTTTATTCCAGGTATAAGACTCTACCACAGTAGGACCATCTCTTATACGCCGATATAGAAAGATCCATGGCCAAGAAACAAGCGCCACTGTCCACAGCGTGGATCTTGATGATTTGCATTGCATAATGATCATGGCACCTATGTGAATTAATCAACAGAGGTCCCACCGCGTCACTGCTTCTGGCCTTAATGTGAAACACCTCTCAGCGTGGGTAAAGACTCCTGTTAAGATTATTACGAAGACGGCGGGTTCTGATGGCGGCAGCAGCCATGATAATAATGTGCGGAGGCAGGGAGCTTGGTGCTTGGATATTGTAACCGGTCCATATATTTCTCATTTCCAGCTGGAGCCAACGGCATTCTTACTCCTTCGAGGACAGTCGTCGGGAATCTCAAGGGCTTCCGTGAGTGGGTGTGATGGGGACGAAGAGCGCATGACCACTCGATGCCATCCGGACAAGATGCTTATCCTCTAGCCAACAAGGTCTCGTGTGGGTTGTACAAGCTTCTAGAATCAGATTCGCTGACGATTCTGCGGTTGAACGGAGCTTGAGATACGATCCCTGCTATGAGGCCTGGTTGGTTCAACGTCCATATCTGATCTTCCCCGCTTCTTGCTGTCTGAGTCAGCAGCACAAAGAGTCTCTACTCTGTAACATCACCGCGATATCATCGCGTCCATGCTGCAGTAGTACGTTATTGAAGCTGCAAAGACATCGATGATACCGCACATGGCTCGGCATTGACTATTCCCTGTTGAGAGAGGCTGTGCAGAGCATAAAGTGTTGTCCCGAGGATAGCCGGTTTTTCCAATTACACCTGCCTTACCTATCTATATTTGGCAACTCGAGCATAAATCACTCAACAGCCATGCATAATTCGTATGCACCACCGCAACCAGAGAGGCGCCGAACAACTGTCACGAGGCACAATAAAGTTCCCAACCCGATGATGGTATCCAGTAAGATATCTCTTGCCTCTGTGGCCCAGCCTGGTCAGGTCAATCCCAAGCGGGTGAACCCAGAGCCAAGGTTACGTCTCCAGGGACCAATCCATGCCATTGCCAAAAGATGTTGGTTACAACACCAATGCACGCGCCACGCTCCTGTGCATGGTTTACTCGTCCTGTTCTGGATGCTCGCGCCGTACCCGCACAGGAGACTCCGGGACTCTTTCAGCTCTCATCGCTCGCGGTCATAGTCCTGTCGCCTCCCGCGCTTCTCATGCGGCAAAGTATCGATCGAGGCTGAACGGAACAGATGAAAGTTTGCCCTCGACGCGTCGTGTGTCGCCGTGTTTGTCGGTTCAGGCTTGTCATCTGAAACGCCTTATGCAGACGTTTCGACTTATGTACGGAATATAGCTTATGTAGATGGGAGTCACACGTGCATTACGGCGGATTATGTTCTCCCCAAGTTCCAACCGCTAACGAATGAGTCACTGCCACGACGCGTGCGTGTCTTTGAGAAAATGTAAAACACCACCATCTCGAAGCATGTCTTTCGACATCGCGTTGAAACGTGGATGAAACCAGTAGCTTGTAATCTGAATGACGCCGTTGCATTCAGCATTGTAGCTGAGCAAAGGTGTTGAGCGACTTTCTGTTTTCAACTAGTAGACACCCGGAAGGATTCTCCAAGGCACCTTCTTCTTATACTCATCCCAATCCTTTCCGTACTTCCTCATACATTTCTCCTCGTCCCTCATCTCTCGATGGATCAAGAGGACAGCAAAGTAAACTATGTAAAAGTAGGTGATTGCCATTCCCCAACCTCTAGCTTCGCCTTGTACAATTTGGGTACCCATCGCGGTACCCCCACGTACAGATCCATCAGCAGGCTTTGGGACATTCCCCGTTGAAAATGTTGGGCCTTGTCGAACCACGTATCCGGCGATACCAGTTGGTAAACAGTAGGACCAGCCCATTATCCAATCACCCAAGTAGTTAATATGCCTTGCTGAGCCCCACCAGCCGGAGACAAGGAGCTTGCTGCCTGACGCAGTTTCCATGGTCTTCAGGTGAGCAACTCGCGGATCCTTGGGGTTTGTTCTAAACCTATTCTTCTGGTTGTTCGAGGCACGGAAAATCCAGTAACCAAGGCCCTGTACCGCAAGAATACCAGCGACTCCAGTAAATCCGAGATCCACGGGATACACGGCAAGATAGCGTGTTTGCAGGGAGTAGATGAACGGTAGCCATACGAGATCACCAAAGGCAAGCATGAAACCAAATCCATCGGTGGTGATATCCATTGTAGTCAAGATTGCTGGCTCCATCCACAATGCATCCAATGTATAAAGGGCCTGAAAGCCGGTAATCAAGGCAATGCTGTAGGTAATGCGTCCATAAAGCTTGTACTGGTGGGCAATAAAAGCCAGATTTAGCAGCATCCAGCCAAGCATACCTGGCCGTACTTCCATAAACTCCTTAATATCAATCGTGCCGAAAAAAGGTAGGGTTACGCGAGGGTTAAGTTCTCGACCAATAAACCAATCATAGATGAGATTGCCCGAATGTCCCCCAGCTGCCAATTCGCGTTGCTCTTTATTACCTGCCTTGACCGAAAAGCTCCGAACATAGACAAAGCATGCGAGAGAGAACGCAATGCCAAGGTTGACGGTTATCAATTGGGTATAATTGTCCCAGATAAAGGTCCACAGGGGAAAGTCTGGTCCTCGCACAATTGTACCGGCCAGCGCGACAGTAAGAACAGCTACTGCTGAGCTGAAGGCTGGTAAATGTTGTCAACAGTGTGGACTTAGTGACTGGCTCCAGAATATCACTCCGGACGTACCATTGAACTTATACTTCAGTATTCCTCCCGACTTGAGCTCTACACCCTCGCTCTCAACGCCCGGGAGCACTGCTAGCAGCACCAAGCTCAAAAAATAGTACCCCAGTACCCATGCCGTAACTTTGAAGCTAGCGAGCCCAAATATCCCATCCTGAGGCCATCCCGTCTCTTCCTTTAGCTTCACAAGAGTAAGACTCTTGGGATGCAGAGCTGACGGTACAGGGCAGCCTGTTTTGTCGTTGCAAAGGAAAGCTGCCAGGTAGCATACCAGTGGTAGGCCGAACGAAGTTGCGAATGCTCCAAGACTACGTCCCAATTAGATAGAAGGAAATATGAGCACTGCGAAGAGCGGCTTACGGTCCACCGAATTCGAAGCCATATATGGGTTCTACAGGACTCACATTACGCTCAGTCTTGGCCATCGTTTAGATCTCTGGTAGTTAGTTGGCAAGCTTCAATGGTAACGCAAAGGCTATTCTATCGCCACGTAAAACTCGTCTCCCCCATGTGAATGGGTTTGCAATCGTAAACGGTTGACGAACAACAATAGATAGAGGTAAGGTACATTTTACATTATGCAGGGCTTAGCTCCAGGGTTCTCTTATTACTAATACAGTTTATATTAAACTTACAACCAATTAGAAAGAAGTGTAGTAGACAGCGAACGTTACGCAGAACCGAGCTGCCTCGATTCACCCACCAAGCAACTACTCCACCCTTGAATCTACTACAGATCCGGCGGCCATGCGGCACTCCCTCCTGTTCGTCCCCCTCTCCGTCCTCTTTTCCCTCATTCCCTCCTCAGCTCTAGCGACCAACTCCGAAAACCCCCTCGAGCCGTGCACCATCATCTCCCCTCTCACGGGCGCTTTCTACGACCTCAACACCATCACCGTTCAGCCCTCCAAAGATGACGGGGACAAAAGCTGGCACGCCAGAGGCTACGACTACGGAAAAAACTTTACGCTCAACTTCTGCGCTCCCGTCATTGAGAAGCTGGAACATGTGATCGATGTGCCCGAGAGCTTGTGGAAAAATGTCAGCGCATACTACAAGGACGGCGAATCCGAAATATCCATAGGGCAAGCGTCCTCGAAACCCGTCTTCCGAGGCCGCAAGTTAGTCCTAAATTACACCGAAGGCAGCTACTGTGAAGAGAAACCCAGTCGAAACCTCGCCCGAAAGCTCAGAGACGACGACGACGACGACAACGATGATGATGATGATGAAGACCGTCACAAGAAAAAACCCAGCGACAGGAAAAAACCCTCCAAACCTTCCGAAACCCGCCGACAAAAATCCTCCCTCATCTCCTTCGTCTGCGACCACGACTCCCTAGCGCCCAAAGTGCACATTACCTTTGTGGGCGCCAGCCCGGATGAATGCACCTATTTCTTCGAAGCAAAATCCATGGCTGCGTGCGGTGGCGCAAGTGTCGCACCCCAGACATTGGGCCCGGCGGGCGTGTTTGGAGTGATCTTCCTGATCGCGGCAGCGGTGTATCTGTTTGGCGGTATTGCGTATCAGAGAACGGTGATGCATCAGAGGGGTTGGAGGCAGTTGCCTAATTATGCCATCTGGGCCGGCATAGGCAGTTTCCTCAATGTAAGTCTCCCCTCTTACCCCCTCCCTTCCCCACCTCCCTCTTACACACCGAAATAACTTTTATCTCCACCTAGGATATCTTCATCATCGCCACCTCCTCCTGCGCGCGCATCCTCCCTCGCCGCAAAGGCTACAACCAGCTCCCGAGCCACAGCCGGGGCGGGCGTGGTTCCCGGGCCGAAGACGAAAACAGGCTGATAGATCAATTGGACGAGGAATGGGATGATTAAGGAGGTCATAAAAAGAAAGTTTAGTTCGAGGGTTCAGGGGTGCATGTGTATGGCTAGGAGGGACATTGGCATGAGGTTTTTAGGGGGTTTTGCATTGATATGCGGGTGCTTTGGGGTGGTGTAGCGTTGTTTGAGTATGTATTGAAATACTTGATAGAAATTGTTTTTATATTATCAGGATTGGCTGCAATATCTGCTGTGGATAGTGATGACCTAGCATTTCCATTTCGAGTGAATTCAATATCGACGATGCCTTCACGGTAGGTTCATACTCATGGGAAAGTCGTGAGAACTTTGTCTAATGGTTTATAAGAGTACCGTTGAGCAAGCATATCCAATAAGTTCTAATTACTTTTCATAAACAACCTGACAGCTCTTCCACGCACTTTTTCTCTCCACTGCTCCAAAACTCCAAAGCCAAACCGCATCCACATTCATCTCCAACTCACACATGGAGGAACAGAGGAAACGGTCTACCGTAAAGGAACACCTGCTTGATAGTGTTGCTTGAAACGATCTCTAGTTAGCACACTACTTACCAGACTCCCTAAATTTCTCACCTCCCTTATCGCCTAAACAACCAAATCGACATGGAAGCACCTAAGAAATCAAGATCCGAGAAGGCTCTCCCCCACCTCTCAGCCACTCCTGACGTATGCGTACAGCGTGCGAGCGTCTCAAGGCTAAGTTTCGTGGGCTATTATGGTCGCCACCCAGTTCAGCGGCGTAGTGTGGGTGGACGTTTCCAGTGGTTGAGACGGACTCGAGATCCACAACCTGCTTCCAAGGGTCCAAAAGGCGTTGTTGGACCTGTTGATCCGAGAGTCCAAAAGTATTGAGGACTTCCAGGTGTACATGGCACCCTTGAAGACAGTTTTCTTGGCGGAGATCTACTTTCCATAGCAAAAGAAGAAACAGCCGAAGACCATGGTGGGCGATGATGAGCTCGTGATAAGATGAACCAGCCCATTCTGGCCACGTGAAATCGACCAACATAGCCATTTGGTTGTACGGTAAGGTGTGGACCTTTGTGGCTGTCATGATGCCCGAAGTTCGCAAACGATTGCTCTAACCTGCTTGTGTTTGATCTGATGCGGATAAACAAGTAGGTTCCATAGAGATAATTCGAGGCTTCCATGTCGAGTCGCCGGTTCGTAGACAAGATAGCGATTTGGAAACCATAGACCGCAACCTCTCTTCTTGGTGCTTCATCACCAGACCTAAGAATTCTTGATGTAATCCCTGCAGCAGTGAATCTCGAAGCTGCAGTACCCAGCCGTTCGTTGAGGCTCTGCATCGTCAGACTGACTACTTTGCTCCGCCTTAAGTACATAGCCGTAGATTTGATTATGGATCTCCCCAGGTATAGATGGAGAAACCGGAAACCGCAGGCCATGTCTGCAAGTTTCCAGCTCAAGTGCCGTGTGCCAAATCCAGAAAGACATTCGTCGATGCTGGTAAATTGCTTCGCACGACAGTCATAAAAGAGCCAAACCCACATAGAAGGACCTTTAGCGGTCATGCATAGTCTCCTTCGTAGGCGGAATCGCAAGCAGGAGTCTTAGTAAAAGGGGTATAACGCTTACTTTGTTATCTAATTTCTTCTCACAAGATAATGGAAGTAGCTTCGGTGATAGATGTTGAGCAATTGTTTGATATCTTTATTGATCAAAATTCTTGTTCGTGTGTGCAGTAAATAGCGGAGTGGCTTGAACTGATTTGAAAAAGCAAGAGCAAATTCATGTTTCATTGTCTTGGTGACCTAGCAAGTGAAATATGAGTTACAAGCTCTAACAACATCAATGAAGTACCTCGTTCTCTGACGTACGGAACTTTGAGAAAAGTAAGACGGGTGGAGGGTCAATGCACCGGTAATCACCCTCTGTTGTGTAGCAAATGAAGCGTAAAGCGAGCTATGGCTATATGCGTATTTCGTGAGAGAAAAGCCATGCATTACCACCAGTAATATTTGCCCATCCATTAAGCGACTTAACTATAAGCGTATTTCGAAGACAAAAAGCAATATGTTACCACAAGTAATCTACCTCCATTAATCAAGACGACGCCAGTCCCTGGGTGACAAAAAACTGCTGCATAACTTGGAAAGCGCCAGTGGAGTTGTAGTGGAAGTTGATACCATGTCCGGTATTGGGTTGGATGTACGCTTGAAAGGTTTTCGCTGATGGAAATGATGCCTTTGCGGCGGCAGGAATCGATCCAAGAGCCGGATTACCAGTATTCATGCAGTCGCCACCACAGTATATTTCATCCTCGTCTGCCGCTGTCAGCCAAAACCAATTTCAAACTCAGTGAGAGCGTGAACACTTACTGCCGGTAAGAATCTGTACAGGGCCCTTGAAATCGGTGCTCTTTGGCGAACTACCAATCGTCAAAAGTTCGCCTATAGTGTAAGGCATTTTGACCGATTCGGCGAAATTAAGTATCCTTGGATCGAAAAAGCCGGGATACAAGAAGGCATATTGGTTGGAAGCTGCGTCTGACCAGGTTAAATATCCGGTTGGGAGGTTTTGCATTTGTGGAAGGCTGGTTGGGTAAATGCCGGTAATGAGGTCTCCAAGTTCTGTGGACTGGACAACTGATTCGACTTCTGTGATCGTGATCTGGTGCTTTGATAGATAGTTCTTAATCGAATCGAGCTCTGGGTAGATGAACATCGACAAACCCTGCTGTACAACGGTAGAGCTTATATTACCGAATCTTAAAGGTTGATTCAGACGTGCAAGCTTGCTATTAAAATCTGCGATGGTCTGAAAAAAGAACGCACCGTCTTGAGAGTAGCCAGTGAGGATGATGCCATCGCTGGCTCTAGGGTACTGTGCCACGAGATCGTAGGTAAGGACAGACCCAAAAGAATGACCGACATGAACAACCTTCTCAAAGGCTTGAGGGATGTTTGGTACGGTGCCATTTCGCAACATCACTGTGACTTCGTATAGAGCCGACGTTTCCGCAGGTGCCTGGATGACCTGCAATGGGTCTGCGATGGAAGAGTTGCCGATGCCCAAGCGATCAATGGACAGAGTACAGAAGCCATATTTATCCACGGCCACATCGATATAACTGTAATTGAAGTTGTTGTATGGCAAATCCTAGTAGCTGAAGAACGATATAACGTCAGCAGTACTTCTCAGCAGCGTTTCTAACAAAGCTCGCTGCGACTGATACGTCCCACCTCCGTCGCACTTACGTCTTATCAAAACCAATGCCATGGGTGAGGACTTGGACAGTAGGCTTTTTTCCGAACATCATATCAGGCTTGCAGAATTTAGCGCTAATCTCGTACTTGCCCTTGATCGTGGCGTAACCAGTTAGCGATTCTTCCGAGAAGTTGCCCCTGATGCTGGTGAGGTTCTGAGCAAAGACTGTTGCGTCAAGGTTCCCCACAAGAGTCGGGACATTGAAGACTCCTTGACGCGCAGAGATTTGAACAGGAATTGTGACGTTTTGACACAGCTTGGCTGCTGCAGAGCTGGCAAGCAGTGAGATGGCTAAGATCGAAAGTTGGAACATAGCTGCGTTGAAAGTGACCAACAAGAATCAACAACTAGAAGGCAGAAACGGTACGTAGAGCGAAGTGGAATCGTGTAGTGCGAAGAGGAAGTGAGATGAAGAAGTGGTTCTTATGGAATACTGACAGCAAACAGAGGCAAAACGCGAGGACCACATGACAGACATGCCTTCTCCTTCCCACCGAGTCCTCTCAGAGTATTATTCTACGCAGTACCTACGACCTTCTCACCACCATACTCTTTCTCACGTGTGGCCAATTGAATTTCAGAACTCAGTGAATTTGAGACGATTACCTTACCCTTAGGATTAGTATACCAAGATGATGCTTACCTTACTTTACCTTAATCTACCTTACATGAGTGGAGTGACGACTAAGTTTAGGATCGTTGAATGGATGCCCTTCCTGATCAAACTTTGTTGACGCACCATCTGCAACGTCAGCTTCCGAGCCTTCCCTACGAGTGTATGATAATCATTAGCATCACAAAGTGAGGCTGACGCCGGTAATCGTCGACTTGGGGGTAAAGCACCCTTTCTCAGCGCCGCCAATACCTGTATCATGTTTACTCTCTGAAGTCCTACCGACAGTGGAGAAGTTGCAGAAGACTCAAACTCTCGCCAGCCCCGATTCACTGCAGCTTCGGATTCCTCGGGCCAGTATCCCCGTGAAGACTATCATGAAGCGTCGGATATGGTCATCCACAGACGCATAGTGGAAGCGGCAACACCAGCTCAGCACGGAGGACTCGGTACAGAGAACTGGTTAATGAGGCTGCGTCTTCGTATCGTTGATTGCGAAACCTGTGCCGGTTTTTAGGATTTGCCGAGAGCCCCACCAAAATTGAGTGTTTCCCAATCAACGACACCTCGTACTCGTACCTAGCCACACCAACGCCACCGCGAATCTCTCTTCGAACCTTATCTCACTGCCCTATTCCGTACACCCGCTCCAATGCAACACCACGCCCAAACCCAAGCCCGTCCGCCCCAATCAGAACAATGTGTCTTTTCCGCATCAACCCATCCCGCGCGCCTATAGATCCCCCGGGCGCCGCTCCTGTTCTTATGACGCTTGAGGAAGACCATATGTTGTCGATAATGGCCGGGAACGAGTCCAGACCGAATCCACTCTCTGATCTGGTAGACGCGAGGGGGAAGTCACAGCCAGTAAGGCCAGTGAGCCATGAGAGTCTGCAAGAACGAAGGGAGAGCCTGGCGAACGGGACCAGGAGAGTGGAGATTGGGAAGTGAAGAGGCAAGGTAGGACAGAATGAGAGGACTTGTTCATAGAACATAGTTGATCACTAATCCACACGAAGAATTGCAAATTGTATGTTCGGGAACCTGCAGCTACTACAACCAGACGCACGAGATTAATAAGTCCCTTGTCTTGGGGGAATTCGGTATGCATAGCTTCTCGTCCTGCAAGGAAAGACGCTTAGTGGATATAACGACAACAACGACCAATGATTTTGAAGGAAACGATTTCCAGCTTCTCATTCGCCTATCGTTTCATCGTCTAGGGTTCGTTGCATGGTGCATCTTCAATATCAATGGTTGTTAGATAGACAGGTCTCTCGGGCTGGATAAAGTCCTTTCAAGACATATATTCTATATATACCATTTGTAGGTTGACAAAAGTTCTTCCAAACATTATATTCTAGGTGGGCAGCAATCTAGGTGAACAACGTCTTTCGTTGAACATATGAAGATAAATTGTTTTCAGATGGATTAGACTCCCAATGTACCCATTCTGAGGTACACTTTGCTCTAAAAGAGAATTCTCCATTAAGAACTACAGAGGAACAACTCCCCGAAACCCCACTTTCATCTTTGGTGGAGAACCATCCCGACAATGAAATCCTGATCAAGGAGGACTCTCTGAAGACTGGTTCACACTCAAACAGAACCATTTCCTATGGAAGAACGCATGCTCTTTCCCTTAACGACGTACGTAGCAAAGAGCCTGTTTTGAAGATGTCTAGTCACCCTCGTTGATAGATCAGCCATCATGTGTAGGGGCGTAAGCCCTTTGCGGAAGCGCGTTGGGCGGAACAAGAGAAAGGTAGACATGGGTAGCTGAGCTTTCCAGGCATCGACCTCCCAGCCTTGGAGAGCGGAGAGGTCAGCGCGGAGGGACTCTTCCTCAGCACTGAGAACTGCCACTGGACAAGGCTTGCCCGACATGGCGAGCATCTGGAGAAAGGAAGCGGCAGACATCGTTAAAGATCTGAGAACTGTGTTTTTGCGAAACACAAGGCGAGCATCGCTAGAAAAGGAGGAGCAGATGAATGAAACACTCTTAGAAAGAGCCTTTCAAGAATGCCATAGCCCGTATGCTATCGCGGCTGAGGCTGTTATGCAGAGCGTATGCCCGTCTAGAACAGCCATATTGGCTACACCTCGCTGGAGGCGGCTAGTGTTGGCGTTGTGTGGCCGACTATAGTATTACCGTAGTCTCTGAACAGTTGCATGGCCTGAAGGCGCATCATAATGAAGTGATATATACCTCCCTTGCCACATCTGAGCAGGATATGGAATAATAATTGCTTCTAAGAAATGATTTTGAAAGACGAAGTTGAAGCAACTATCGCGATGATCATCAGCCCTATTTGGATGACGTAGAAATCCAGACGAATTCCGATCGCTCCTCCACACCACTCACCCATGAATTTTGTTAGTCACTAAAAGCTTGAGAAATGACACGGCTGTACCCCATGGCTGGCAACATGATGGATTGTTCCATCGTGATCATGACCTTTTCCTCCCCCCAAATCTGTGTATGGCAGGAAACTAAGGCGATCACGCTCTCAGCGTCACGAGGTTCTGCATAGTCTGGTATAACACAGTAATAGCAGAGACGTTGCAGCCCATATATCACCGAAATCGCAGATTGCTAATGTCTCCAAGTCGCCCGTCATGCCTCCTTCAAGATGCCCCTGCAAAATCCACCCCTACAACAACCCTTCAGCTCCATTTCGTTTCTTTGCTCTACCCCCAGAGATCCGTAACGAGATAATGTCTATTGCAGTCACCGAGGTTACCCCTATTGTGATCCATGGAAAGCGTTTCAACCGCCATCCTAAGCCTCCGCAGAGGACTCCCTCCGGCCGTGTTATAAATCGAAGCCAAGAACCATCGGCCGAAAAGCGGACTCTCGGGCACTCTCGAATCGCGTTGTTGATGGCTTCACGACAAGCATACTACGATGGTTATACGCTGTATTACGGGAAGAACACGTTCTCGTTCACGTTGGACACCCTTAAAACTTTCTGCGAGGATATCCCCAAAAGATGCCTCTGCCAGATTAGGTCCGTGAAACTCATAATACCATTCATGGATCAGCATGACACTATCTGGAGAATGTTAGCGGGACTGGTGGCTTTGCAGAACCTGGAACTTCAAATGAAATATCCACAGTCTACGGTTCGTCGCCCGAACTGGGAGAATTGCATCTGGGGTACTCGAGGATTACGACAACTCAAGCGCTTTCGGATTACGAGATATGACCCCGAACCCATGATGTCAAGACGGGTTTCCAAGACTTCCCATGAAATGGCTGTCGATGCAAAAGATCGAAGGACAGAGGAAGAAATCAATCGGTATATACGTTTTGGGCTAAGCCAGCATTCTACTTCGCCGGGTCGCCGTTTTCCATCATATGAGAGTATTCGAGTTATCTAAACAACGCGCAGTTCTTGTAGCAATAGGAAATTGGCAGCCTAAACATTTGTGTTGCTCGTCTTATCGACCTATAGCTATAGTCATATAGATGTTGATATAGTATTTCAGTTTCTCTCCCATATGGAACTCTTCCTCCAGGAACATCCTAATCCTTAAACTCATTTCTAAGATTTCTGATATCATCCCAACCGATTTTGCCACATACTTGTTTCTCTTCTAGAATATTTGCTCATTCTCTAATCTCTGGTATTCTAAGTATTCTTCTCCCGTAGCTTTCGCGAAAGATATCATGCCGTCCACGAAGTCATTGGACAGGATATCGATATGCTCAGCGACCCGCTCCTGTGACGTCCTTCTCCTTCCCATGTACAATTTGCGTGTGTAACTCAGCGAGTGGGCTATAGTAGAGGAAATGGGGCGAGTGACAAGGCTGGCGGAAAAAGGGATCTCTTCCATGATTGGAATATATGGAATATTCAGCCCTGGAATAATAGATCTAGTTTCTGATATTTTTTTCTGCAAGATGACAGTATTATGTTTTTATGTAATTAATGAGTTGTTGTACTCGTATGGACGCCAAGAAAATACGAGGCCAGGTCATACATAGTCACGTGACAAGGGAAACAAAGCGTGTCCTCTACTTTTGCTGTCCATATGACGCTATGCTCACGTCCGATACCCTCCACTCATTGAGCCGCACTCATTTGAGGCATGTTCCTGGCGCTGAATGACTAATTAGTGGATATATTGAGGCCAGCGAGTTCTTGCGCCTAAGACTCGCTCCTAGTACATGGATGCCTACCTCATTCGGCGAGCCTTTCCCTTATAACAACGTACATATTACATCCTCACATCCAGAAACTGTCTTACCGTTGCATCACGAACCCCATCAGGTGGAATTAGGATTTCTCAACCTCGCAAACGAAGAACGATTGAGCAGTGGGCTTTTCTTAGAGAAAGACGAAGAGCAAGCATTGAACAGCACCAGTACTTCTCAGGAGCGGCCAAGACCTGGGTCGTTTGCAGATCCTGAGAAAAGGGCGTCCAATTTCCCTGCCATATCCGAGTCTACACTGGACGACCCGCAAATGGGACGCAGAACCCCAACTTCAAGGATAAACGTGCCGAATAGGCTTCCATCAACGGCATCCGGGGGTCAAAACGGTCACGCCAATGGTAAAATGGAATCTCATCTCGAAATGCGGCGGAAACACCCATCCCTGGAGTATCCCACAGCTACTTCACAAACGGCCCATCTTATGAGCAGAGAAAGCTTCACCCTTGATGACCAACCACCACCTACCCCACTGACTCCGAACCCAAATACAAGCTTCTTTGATTTACCTAGACAAGATCGGCGAAATTTTCTCCTTCTTGTGCTGTTATACTTTCTTCAGGGCATACCTATGGGGTTGGCATCTGGGTCGGTCCCTTTCCTACTGAAACCATACCTCTCGTACGGGCAGATAGGGGTCTTCTCTCTAGCGTCATACCCATACTCGTTGAAGTTGTTATGGAGTCCAATCGTGGACGCGGTATGGAGTCCCGCACTCGGAAGGAGAAAAAGCTGGATCATGCCTATACAAATATGCTCCGGGTTGGGAATGATATATCTGGGAAGTAGAATTAAGGAGATGATGATTGCGGCCGGGGCAAATGATGGCGCCGGGGTATGGAACTTCACATGGTGGTGGTTTTTCCTAGTATTTCTCTGCGCCACACAAGATATTGCAGTAGACGGTACCAGAATCCTCCCTAAACATGGCTTACCATAAACTAACAGAAAAGTAAGGTTGGGCTCTTACACTGATCTCCCCACAAAATTTATCCTATGCCTCAACTGCTCAAACCGTTGGACTCACCGCCGGCCATTTTCTTTCATACACCGTCTTCCTCGCCTTCAACTCACCCGACTTTGCCAATCGATGGTTCCGTTCCTCCCCCAGCGACAAGGGCGTACTGACACTTGGCGGCTATCTCACGTTCTGGGGTTGGGCTTACTTAGTGGTGACCCTTGGCCTCGCCCTTCTGAAGCGAGAAGACAAGACGCGAGAGCGCGATGGCATCACAGAAGTCTATAAAAGTATGCTTGGCATCTTGAAACTGCGGAATATCCAGAGCATTATCATAATTCACCTTATCGCCAAAATCGGCTTCCAAGCCAATGACGCTGTTACAAACCTCAAGCTCATTGACAAAGGTTTCAACCAAGAAGATATGGCCCTTACTGTTCTCATCGACTTCCCCTTTGAGATCGGTCTAGGGTACTATGCTGGACGCTGGTCCACTGCTTACCCGCCAATCCACATCTGGTGTTGGGCCTTCATTGGAAGACTAATTGCAGCTGTCACGGCACAAGCAGTCGTCATGATATTTCCGAAAGACGGTGTACAAACATGGTATCTCTTGACCGTAATCGCCGAGCACATCTTCTCTACCTTTACTAATACAGTCATGTTTGTCGCCATTTCCGCGTTCCATGCCAAAATAGCAGACCCAGCAATTGGAGGCACTTACATGACTCTCCTTGCTACGTACGTCCTTCCTCCTCTTAACCATGCTCTTGTCCTCCCTTCTTCCTCGCTAACACTATCACAGAGTCTCCAACCTTGGCGGAACCTTTCCACGTTTCTTTATCCTGAAGCTTGTCGATGTCTTCACCATCGCCACCTGCAACCCTCCCCTCACACCCCCTTCAGACCTCAAATTCCCCCTTATAACCACTCCTTTCTCGTGCATCGCCGAGGCCGAGAAGCACAGGTGCATAAACGGTGGCGGAAGCTGTAATATCTCCAGGGATGGGTATTATATTACAAATATAGTTTGTGTGATAATAGGCGTGGTGACGTTTTGGGGGTACATCAGGCCTGCAGCGATGAAGCTGCAAGCACTGCCTTTGAGAGCATGGAGGCTGGAACCTGGGGAGGCGAGGTGAGGGCATAAGGGAGAGCTTGGAATTTGAGCATCTAGAAATAGAATAGAATTGTAGACTACAATCCGCCTTCTTCGTATCGGTTGAAGGGTTAGACTAACAGTGTCCAGGGTGCGCGCGAGAAACCGGTGCCTTCAAGGGGACTGTGCGCTGGCTACCCTTGAGCTCATTCACGGTATATAAACCGCTGCCCAACGAGACAATTCGCCAGTTCGCCAGTTCGATAGTTTAATGCCGCGAATTTCATACCTCTTGCACCAATCAATCTTGTCTAGCGTGAATCAGTTACTTATATCCATTGCTATTCCACATGCTATCTCCAATGTGCATTGACCATTTCCCGCTTACAATGAATCTATCTGGATTACTCGTTCAGTCACTTTCTACCAAGTCTACGTGATAAGAGGGCCAATCAATGGAAGCTCCGCCACACCATTTTGCACTGAGCCCTTTGGGCTGAAAGTGTGATGGCATCTCAGCCGCAATTGGTCCAGCAATTCCTCCATATTCCTCATCCTTCGACCGACACTCCAACACAATGTCAAAAGCCGGGCTCAACCAAGATGCTCCCCTTGAAGCCGTGCCACAAAGGCAGATCCGCGCCCTGTATAACAAAGACACAATCACAGTCTACCACGCATACTCCGCCCGCCATCGCCATCCCCGCCGTCACAGAGAACACAACCTCTGCGCATCGCCCGACTTCAAAGTTGGCCGGATGACCTGGATAAAACCCAGCTGGTGCTGGATGACGTGAACCAAATCCCCACCCTGCCTTCTCAAAGATCTCTCAACACGCACAGCCGCAATTTGAAATACCAACTTCCCCTCCCCCCCCTAAAAACCAAGGTACCGATCCAACTACCGCCACAAAGACCCCAACCAATCCCACATCCTCGCCCTCGAAAATGTCCCACGCCCACTTCACCCACCTTCGTCTCCCTCGCCCTCGTTCCCCACGGTAGCCCCCTCACCCCAGCCGAAAAAAATCGCAATACCCCGTCCGTGTGCAGTGGGATCCCGAGCGCTCCCCGACCCTGGAAGTCCTCCCGTATCGGCAGTATCCAAATCGGCATTTCGGGCGCCATTAGCGAAAACTTGGGCGCGGGAGTGGGTGCGGCGGATCGAGGATGTGACGGCTAGGGCGAGGGAGTTGAAAGGGGTGCTTGATCAGGAGGGGGTGGAGGAGCTGGTGCGGAGGCGGTTGGTTCCGAGGGGGGTGGAGGAGGAGGTGAGGGCGAGGCTGGGGAATGTGAGTTTTTGTGGAGGGATGGGGGGCCTGGGAAGTCGGCTTGTGGGGGGTGGATGCGGAAGAGATGTTTATGCTGTGAAGAAAAAGAATTGGAAGTAACAGAAAATATTAGTACGAACAGTACAACGAGTATGTGATTATTGAGACGGACTAGACGCTGGGTCAAGAATGGAAAGCGGAGGGGTGATGAATAGGTTGAGATTAGTAATGTGAAGAGGATGGAGATAAGATGGAGATGGGAAAGGGGTTCTCGTAGTCTTTCACTCTTCCACCCTTCCATCCCGTCAATTGCCGACTTCTCAAATCTTATAAGACCTTCAATCCTTTCAATTCGTTCTCTAAATCAGTGAAGAGGTTTCCTATCAGCAGCGAGTATTGGCGTGTCAGGTTAAAGGGGGCAACAGAATGTTGAAACCATTGAAAGAGCTTGTTGATTGGTGGAAAAGGGGGTGTTTTCGTTTCCCGTTTTTAATTTATTTCTTGGACCAAACATCCAAAGCGAGAACCAAATCCAATCCAAAAAAAATAGTAATACTAAAATCTAAGCATTCGGCAAGACCATAAAACTTGAACTGAGGCAGGGCTTTTAACCAACGACTCTACTAGCTTTGACCAACCTCCCCTTATCATAACAGAGGATGCTTTCCCTGCTTGTAAAGGCTCTGTCTACCTTGAGTCATTGGCTCCATACATTCGCGTCTCCCTCCAGTAAATGCAAATCCTGAATCCGAAGCCAGGTGTCAGGTTGTAGAGCCTTGTTCTGGTGTGTGGTGAAGTTGTAGTCCCAAGGGGTATTGTCAGTTCGGGGCTGCTGATCTTGGTAATTGGAAGGGCCTGGAAGTCTTTGATGACAGGATTCATTGTTGCTTTGGCTTGAATTGTTCCAGGCCCTTGGGTTATTATCAGCATGCTTTGTATCCATTATGGGAACATGGTCGTGCTGAGTTGATAAGGTGTGAAAAGACCTCCTGAAAGGACACGGTGAAGATGCTGCAACAGGGCTCACTTCCGAAACAGTATGCTGCCAATCCAGGGTATTCTGGACAGATGGGAGAACTAAATCAGTGTCCCCTGCGTGTGGATATAGGGTGCGGTCCTGCAGCGACGGTAAAACTACATGAGTGAAGCCTGTGACTGAAATGGGATCCCAGTCTTGGTCGTCCACACCGCGTTGTTGTTCCTTCCAGCCTGCATAGCCTAGCCGCTTCCCCTCAGGGCCGGAATGAGTGAGTTCTTCGGCCTCGGAACCATCAGAATCATTTGAAGCTTTTCCGGAATCTGAATCCAGATCTAAATAGTCTGTATCCTCCAGTACATATCCTCCAGCATCCAAGTAGGCCTGGCGAAAATCTGCTGCGTTGTAACCGCAATCCGTCAAAGCTTGCTCCCAGATCATGCCCCTATTGCCGTTTGAAATTTCTCGCTTTCCCCACCGGTAGCCTTTTTCAGGCGTGCCATATGCCAGCGTTGTTACACTAGTTCCATCGTCACCCACGGCATGGACATCCGCACCGGCACGTATTAAAAGTTTGAGAATGCCTAAGCACTCGGAAAACTTTGATCTCTCAACACAATAGTGGAGGCACGAACATCCATCTTTTGCAAAAGCTTTAGGATTTGCACCGCGAGCAAGGAGTAAATCGATTTTTTCGGTAGTGACTTTAGGCGATGCTAATAGCCTTAGCAGCGAAGTTTGACCATAGCCATCTTCCTCCTCAAGGTCGATAAAGTTGCGGCCATGATCCAAGACTAAACGGAGCGAGTCCTGCCTGGGTGTCAGCAATGGCTACTTGTCTCGGAACGAGTACCTACTACGGTTCCTATGTCTAATAGACTACCAAAGTGCGACATTGAGATACCGGAAATCTCACTCATAGGGCCCACCATCGGATCTGCGTCGGCTTCAAGCAGCACACGCCTACATTCCATGCTCCTTTCTAGCTCTTCCGAAGGGCCGCCGTAGTGCATCATGGGCCGGATGTGCAACAGTGTGCTAGCAGTCCTCCTCAGTTTATGATTACCAATTTTCTTTGAAGGACTCACGTTTTACACGTTTTTAGAACATCACTATAACCTTGAGTTTCTACCGCATCCACATCAGCACCATGTTGAACAAGATATTGGCAGATATCCGGTGATGGGTATGTGCAAGCATACTACTGTTGTTAATATTGCTTCTTCAAAGTTAGAAAAAACCGCAGAACTTCTCACGTTTAGTAAAGAACGACCGATTGAGTCTCGATCCCAGAAAGAAGCTGCTCCTTCCGCGAACAGCTTCAGTAGTCCTTTCTTGTCACCATCCTTAATTCGTAAGAAGACCTCTGAATTGTCTGGTAAGGTAGCAGAGAAAGATATCGTCGGTTTACCAAGAAGAGAACCTTCGTAGGTCGATCTTTGCTGAAAGGAGACACAAATCCTGGTGTTAGGAACACTGTTAGGAAGGTATATTATAGCCCCCTCGAAAACCTCTGGAATCTCGCTACGCCTAGCGTCACCCTGGGCTTCAGGGTTATAATCCTTCAAGATCTTGCTATTCGTGTGGATCGTGATGGTTCCATCGCCGACATAATGACTTTGGTGCAGATTTTTACGGGTGTATCTGTACCCCAAGGTCTCTGTTCGACTTGACGCAGCTAGAGAAGGTTTAATTCGAAAGACCTCAATCAAAAGAGCGCAGAAAACATCAATGAGTCGTTTGTTGAATCAAGTGACGCTCTTTCAACATGCATTACACGCAGTATATCACTCTTGTTCGACATGACTACGTGCAGGAACATAAATCCATGAATCCAAAAAACATGTCTCTATCGGAACGGACGCTTAGAACATTCTGTGATAAGAAAGTCTGAAGGACTGCATGAAACACGCTCATCTGGACAAGATTGCCTCTTGTTTCAATAGTCTGACTGATACGTACCATTTGAGTTGACTGCGATGCACTGAGATGTGGCTAGGAGACCTTTCATTCGCTTGACCCCACGCTTGCACTGCGAGTCTTCGTCACCAGGCTCATCATGGTCTCTGCAGTGTGTCTCTTGCCGCTTCCTCTTCTTTTCGCTACCTTTCTGATTGCGGATCTCCATCATGGAAGAAACTACGTTCAGCAAGTGCTCAATGTTATCCATGATATCTTGGGCTTCTCTTGAAAAGACGGTCCTTTCTTTTCCCGCCGCAAGACTGCAAAGACGCTCTAGGCTAGTCCGGAGCTCTTCTTCAGTTTCTTCCGTAGGAAGCTTGTCTTGCGCTCTATCATTTTCACCATCAGCTGAGGCTTTAGACGGCTCATGAATTTTAGACCCCTGGAGATTGCGGCTGCTTTCTGTGGGGCACAAATCTTGCAGCAATTCAATTGCGGCTTTCAAGGTCCCGGCCTGAGCCTCCGACATATTTCGAACCTTTTCTACTCCATTACTCCATTCTTTGACGCACTGACGTGTGGTTGCTTGGGAGAATGCTGTGCCTGCCTGGGAATCTTCCAGTCCGTATTTTATCTGACTCAGGGTGGTTTCGGATGGTGGCGCGGTTCTTGCAATGGCTGAGTTATTCAGCACCTGCTGGCAAGCTAGGCTATCGATTGTCCCGAGTTGGTTCTTGTATGTCTCTTTGGACTCCACCGAGGCGTTCAGTATTGCAGCTCTCAGCGTCCCATCAAGCTGATGTAGCTTGTTCCTATGCGCAAGACTCATACCACTGAGGAGATGGAAATCAGTCAGCATTAGAATCTACTACCATGGTCAAAACTCACTACTGAATTGATAGCAACTGCAGGCTTAAAGCCGAAACATGCCACTTTATCTTACCCCACATTTCCTGAAAGTCATCCTGTTTTAGCATGGTTTTGACTCTTTTCAATACCTTACTCATTATCTTGTTACTTGGCAGTATACGCAAGCATCCAATTTTGTTTTCACACTCCTTCAGATCCGCTGCGCATTTTTGTACCACATTCCGAAGGTTTGCATTGACGGATATGAATTCAGCATCCAGGCCTCTGATCTGTTCTAATGTTTTCCAAAGATCCTCCAGTGCTGAGGTTGTTTCTGCAATAGCTTTTGGTCCATTCTTGATTTTGGATATTGTGTCATGTATGATTTTGGAGGACGACAAAGCAAATGCAATAACAGCAACAACACTTGCAGCACCACTGACTCCTTCCATTTATCGACACTGTCAACTGCTCTGAGGACCAAAGACGTCTAAGACAATGAAGTCAGGACGAAGAAGAGCACATCGAGCTTCGGTTTTGCATAGAAAGGCGACGATGGCGAAGCAAGGCTGAAGGAACGCACAAGCAAACACTTACCTACCCCACTATGCATATGCAAATATAGCAATAAGAAAGCGATTCTAGAAACCCTCGGTCGAAGCCTTGCGACACCTGGACCTTACAGAAGTAAGATTCCTGAGGCTAGGCAGCCGATGACCAAGTTCCATCTTTGATTTGTCCTGTCTTCGGACGCGCCTTCCTACTGGGAATCCCCTCTAGACATGATCACGAAACATTTCCCCCCCTTCCACTTCTAGCCTTGCAGGTGAGTCTTTAAGGTGAGCCCGGCCCTGAGCCGGGTGACCCACGCTAGAGCTCGGCCGACCACGGTCCACCATGCCAATTGTCCGACAATGATCGACTAGTTGGATATTTGTTACCTTAAACAGTTACTTTCCAGAAGTGAGTCCTTAAGCCTTTTATTTTACTAATGATGAGATCTTCGACAGCATCAGCAAAATCCGTCGCATTCTCCGCACAACCTCATATAATACATATTGAGTCTAGAAGACGCACACAAAGGAGACGCTTGAACATGGAGAAGCGACTGTTTGAAAAGTATGATGGGAGCCAGGTCACTGAGAGTATGCTTCAGGAAGCCTCACAGCTCTTCAGTGACCACTATGGCATCTGGGATGAACACGCTGCACAAGTCGTAGGAGAGTTCGCAAAGGCTGGTAAATTGGCTCTCAAACTTTTTGTTTGCTTGCTGAGAAACACCAGGTAGTCAGGTACGACTCGGTAAGGGTAGACTTCGAGCGGAATACCTACTCGATGGCAGCAAATGCTCATACGTGAGGGTCATCGTGGACGGCAGCCTTGCCGGTAACGCATTCGCCTGCCGCTGGGTGTATGATAATAAAACTGTATGTTGGGTGACTCAGCTCGTGGTACATCAAGACTATCGAGAGCGAGGACTTGCAATGGGCCTCTTAAATCAACTCAGGCATTATAACGATGATATTTACGGCCTTATGAGCTCTCATCCAGCTGCCTGCTTAGCTGCCGCTAAAGCATTTGGAAGTAAGCGTATATGTATATTCGTTGTGAATCTAATGCTGAATATGATAGGCTCCATCAACACAGTTCGACTTGACTTTATCAAGGAACATGCGGAAGAGATCATGAAAGCGTCCCCAATACGCTATGTCAAAGAAGCTAAACTTCGCGGTAGTCTCTTTCAACCTGAGGATGTCAGCGGGCTTGTGTCAAGTGTTGATACTAGCTTTTGGGTCGACCATACCGAACCACTTAAAGCTCTGGAATGGACGCGAGACACAGGAGACTGGCCTCTCGGTGAATTGCATAATGGTCATGAGTTCCTTCTTGTTCTTGAAGTCAGACGTCGTGCCGGATCTAAACCTCGGTCCACATCTAGGCCCAAAGCCGCGTCGTAGTATCTGGTTGATAGTGTCTTCCTTTTCTGTTGAATCGATAGAGGGAAGATTGGGTCCTTGGTGGATTGGTTAAGAGTCAATGAAATCAAGAGTTACGGTCGGCTGATTCACAATGGTCTGAATCATTGTACTGTATCTCTGAACCGAAGTTATGTAATTGGCTCGTCTGTTAAATAAATGTCGAAGGTGCTTCGCTCAAAACATCTCGTTGACTATGAATCTCGCAATAGTCCTTGTTAATCAACATGGTTAAAAACTTCCGTATATGGCCTTACCGCTATTTCTGAAGTCGGCGAGTCAATGGAAAAAATTCTCTCAAGTTTGGCCGTAATTTCTGCTTTGCTGCGCTTCGAGACAGGTTATGCAGTCGTTAAAAGCCAACATTTTCAGGTCTCAGCTTTGTCTGCATTCATCAGGGGTCGAAGCTGGTTCTCTTGAGGGAGATCTCCTGAACCTCCTTTGATCTATTTGATTCAATGCCAATCCACCTCCTACACTCGTTCCCACCAGAATTTTCCTTGGGAGAACTTGCCTAGGAGGGTCAGGAGGGCCAGGAGGAGCAGGACGAGGGGACCAATGCGTATTGAAATATATTTTTGTGGAGGATGAGAATGAAGTTCAAGGATTCGCTGGCTGCCGCCCTGTTCCCTGGGAGACATCTTCTGAGTCCATCCTTCTAGGAGCTTTAAATACGGCTTGGCCCTCATGAATCTAATACCAGCTCATCCTAGCTACCTTTTAGACCCAGAAGAATTCTTCTAGAACAAACTCCCTAGAAGAGCCCGGATTAGCAGGTAGCGCTACAACCGTGCCAAGTTGAAGCGGAGTGTCAGAATAGAAGCAGAGAGTCAGAATTGAAGAATTGCAAGAGATGAAGCAGCAGTACTGAACCAAACGAAGAGAGTGTCAATCAATTAACGAATATTCTATTAGAGTGTGCATCGAATCTAGAATTAAGTAAGGTCACAAAAATTAGACGTGCAATTATGTTCATCACTCAAGAGAGCAGCATATGCTGAGCGTATGCTGAGCGTATGCTTTGGTAAAATCTTTCTTAGGTTCTCTCTCAAGCAAGCGCCTCAAGAAGATCGTCGCAGGTGTCAAGGGCAAAGGTAAGCATAGCATAAGCTTCGCATATGCACTTCACAGTCCTCGCTGCCGTCACACGTCGCTCTGACCGCATTGCGGCAAAGTAGGACGAAATTCATGCTTTGCATATGCTTTTCATATGCTGTAAATGTACTATAGTTAGACAAATTCAAAATGTTGATCCGGGGTTGAAATGTATTTGAACGTATGTTTCGCATATGCAAAAAGTTGAGCTGAGGCCGGAAAAAAAAATCTACCGGCCCCGGCTCGGCTATTCCAACCCCCCACCAACTGTAACTCCTTGATGAAAGGTTGAAGAACCGAGACCTGGCGATACGGCGTTGGCATGGGAAGTAATCAAGAGTTACTCGGAGTCCTGGAGACGCCTTTGGACTCTATCACCTGCCTTGATCGATGTTCAGTCTTGATATGAATGTTTATTGTGCTTTAAAGACTAGGCTTCTTTTGGATACTTTATCCCCTTCAGCTTTTGTCAATGTCCTGACGACGGATTGTAATCCACTCCCGATATTGCTCATTTTCGGACGTTGTCCTGTTCGCCAAGCTCGATATAGTTGCCTTCGGGGAGAGAGGGATGGATGTCACGGCCGTCATTCGAGGCGAGTGGCTTCCCAGAACTTGTTGCAGTGGAGGTCCTAATAGTGCGGCCTTTCGATCTATATCTACTAGTGAGTTTGGGGACGAAGTGGCGGAAGAATTGGGGTATGATCGGTAGACAGCCGCAAAGGAGTCCACTGGCTATTTCGGCAACCCTGGAATATACACGATCAGAAGCCTGACCGGTAGAGAAGCGGAGACAATACACACGTCCAAAGATACTCTTCGTTCAGTCGATACGTCAAGTCTTGGCTGTGTATGACTTCAATACTTGTGACAAGACGCATAATACTTGAAAAGCATGCACTGCTGCTCATTAGGACTAGGAAGCGTTGCTGTACATATAGTACCACATAGGGGGATACTTACAATAGCCCAACTGCAAATACTGCGGTAATCCCAACCTTTTGCTTTGTAGCCATCTGCAAATGCCAAATAGATTCTATAGGCAACAGCAGCATGGCGAAGTCGGAAAATACATTCATCGAGGCGGAAATGGTTTGACAAACACCGAGGTTGATACAATGTCCTGGTACCGACGAATCCCAGATCCTGCCCCTTGGTATACATTGGAAGATTGATAGCATCATGATTGCAACATATAGAAGTAAATTGAACCAGATGAGAGCATGGGCGACGTAGTAGCGAAGCCCGCGATTGTTGGGTACGAAAATTCGAAGATACAGTAAGGATATAGAGAGCTTTGTCGTGAATATCAGAGGGCAGTAGAAAATTTCGGCGGCATTAACCAACTGAAAGCGCTTTGTGAGCTCATTCTCTGCGTCATCTCTTTCAAGCAACACGGAACCAACCTTTCTGAACTGGTGTATATTTGACTTTGGTACATCCCATTGATGGACTCCAAAGCCATACCTAATGCCCTCAGCTCCGATTACACCATAGCCTATCAAACCAAGCTGAAAGTAATCAGAAAACCCCGCACCACTGCATAAGGTGTCCATACCCAAGAAATTAACGAAGTGTCTAACACAACATTAGCTCTTTTATACGCAAAAAGCAATGGTTGGATTCTAAGATCTTACAGTCTTCCAATCCAACGTTTTTACTAATAAACAGCTTTGTATACAATCTTGTCCAGACCAAGAGAGTGCTAGCACTTAGACACAACGCCAGAGTGAGTATGATGGCATCTTCATCAGAATAAGGATTGCTGAAATTCGAAACAACGCCCAGCGGAGGCATTAGCCCTGGCGGCGTCATGGCTTCAGTCTCATTCAGTGGCTTCATAACTGCCAGCCGGGAAACAAGTGATCTAAATGTATAGAAGCTTCGGAGAAGCCGGTATGACTGACCTAGGTTGCTAGATCTATTTAGAAGAATCTATATCTTAGCGCAACCTGGCTTTACATAGTATGCAAGTCATAGTGGTGAAGGTAGGGATCCCCTCAATCGAATTGGTTTACATTTACCAAAGAAAGAAAATATATCGGATAGAGTACCTGATGTTAAATGAAATTCTTGTATTAGGTAGTAGGTTGAGACGTTCTCTGCATGATGCGCCGTGCCACATTGCGACATATCCACTGAAGGTTTAAAGAGATGGGTCCCAATCACTGCAGGGCTGCCACTGATCAAAAGGAGCCAATCATCACATCAAGGAGGTTGAATAAACAAACTTGATGTGTAATCCGCTCATTTCTTCCTGAGGCACAGCCAGGGGGCCTAACAAACTCTTGCCAAGCGATGATGTCAAAACCAGCATGGAATCAGCTAAACATGCACAGAGAACTCCACTTATTAAGTACTGTAGAACCCCCTAACAGCAATCCTAGAACGAAGTAATCAGATGAGGAAAGTGAGCAGAAAAGGGGCATGCAGTCCATGGCCTCCATGGACAACATAGAGTAGATAGTTAATATCACACTTTTGATGCAACATCTATTCCATAGAATACGTTTTACTGGCTTCAGGTGCTTGAGCAAAGAAATATCCACATATGAGCAACCGTTATTTTTCTTCGCTCACTTCTGCAGCCAAATTTCTATGTTATCCTTAAGTCCAATAGGTCAACGAGGATCTGCTCGGTGGTCTTCGAATCTTCTCACAGTTTGAAGACTACTGGTGTGTCCATATGGAAGAATAGACTCTTCATGCAGGCTACTTTGCTCGGATGATATCTCTCGCTTTTGCTTTCTTCGACTGCGCTCATACGCACATTTGTTGACTATTCCATGCTCATCGCTTTGTTCTAAACATTTGTGCCCTTATTGCAGAAAGTACCACCTCTTGCGATATCCGATCTTCAAGAAGTGATAACGCAGTGCTGGAGGTAGGTTCGAAGGCCCAAGTGGTAGATACAACGTGGCCTTAGTGATGGCAATTTCTTTTTAAAACGACATCGTGGACAGTTCCAACAATCATTGCGATATGATTATGCCTATGCAGCGACCATGCAGATGCAGAATTATATTTACCTTGGATGGAGACACAGTATGTGCCGATTTGAAGCTAACCTAGGTATGCTCAAAGATCGCCTAAAGCCCGGTTTTCTGCCCCGCCAACCATTTTCCTCCACCACCTCAACATGCCACCTCCACCAAAAACCTTCATCCGCCCATGGCTCCCTCCCCACCACCCACCCCTCCCATCACACCCCCCACCCAGACCCTCTCCGACATCTTCTCCGATTCCCCTCCTTCGTCGCCCCCACATACCTCAAACCCCTCCCTGCAAACCCAAATCCCCTCCGACATCCCCCGCCTGCGCACAACCCACACCACTGCCGGCTACCGCGATGGCGTTTCCTCTTCGAAAACACTTGCGTTGCAGCCAGGATTTGATGAGGGGTATTCGCTGGGTGCGGTACTGGGGTTGAGGGCTGGGTGGGTGTTGGGGGTTTTGGAAGGGCTATGTGGGGCTCTTCGTCCTTCAACCGAGGGGACTTCGGCAGAGGGAAACAAAGGGGAGAGGGAGAGGCTACAGAGGGTGCTAGGGGAGGCGAGGGAGGCATTGAAGCTGGAGAAGGTATTTGGGCGGGAATGGTGGGGGGAAGATGGGGTGTGGAGATACGCGGTTGAGGATAAGGAAGGGGAGGGAGAGGTTACCTTCGAGGAGGTGGCGGACCAGCATCCCTTGATTGGGGAATGGGTGGTCAGGGTAAAGGAGGAGATGAGGAGGCTTGGGGTGGATGAAGGGAGGTTTGGTGGTAAGGAATGGGAGGAGGGGAGGGTGGGGAAGGGGTGAGGTTGCTGGTAAGGCACTGTCGCATCTCACGGACGGTGATTTGATGATATTTACGTTTGGGTTTGACGTGCAGCTTGAGCAACCACCGCAAGGGAGGTGGACACGCACAATATTGGCAGCCATTGCTCATGAGGCGCTTCTGCAGGTTGCCACGTCAGTCTGCTGATGAACTCTTGTGAAAAGTTGCTGGGAAAGAATTGCCCTCGTGGATTCGAACAATTGGTCAAACTTTCATAGTTCGAGAAGATATCAGTGATGTCTAGTAAGAGCCGAGATACATTGCAAGTCAGACTGCCGCGGTGCCCAACTTTTTTGGCACTTCATAACAGGGAGTTGAGAAAAACCCTGAGCCTGCATTTCCCCGGCCATTGAAACACCAAAGCCATGGTTTGGTCCACTGCAATCGCTGGAAAGAGAGGAATATGCTTCTGAACGCGAGACATTCAATGATAATACTACAACGACAATTTATGCCATGTCATAACCCTCTGCTATCCACAATGCAATCTTCGCATCAGATGACGGAATCGGTTCGAGAGTTTCTTTTCTTCGACATTGTCCTCGTCATAGTCCTCAAATATAGATTTCTCTATTTCCGGTGGAGGCTTTGGTGGTTTGCGCCCTGGAGAGTAGACTGGAGATGCGTGCCAAGACTGGGCTCTGCTTGATGCCATTTGAGGGTTTATTTTGGGGTTGACGTTAGGCATGTTGATAATGGGTAGCGATATCTGCCTGCTACGTGCGACAACTGGTGGGGATCCGAATAGTCCGTAGCTTCGCCGAGCTTCCAGATACGGCTTCAATGGGGGGCTTTCTACGTTGTTGGTAGACGGAGTTGGACTTGGCATGGTATATATAAGTGAGTCAGGATTCGAAGGGTATAACTCAGGGTAGTCATAGCTTAAAGAGGCTTTAGGCGCGGTGTAACAGGAGAGTGTTCTGTCTTTTGAACTGGTTTCTTCAAGAATGGTGTCTGCTTCGCTGCATAATGATTGCGCTCGACTTGACAGATCGACCATTGTAGAATCATCATCATGTGAGGAGCAATGGCAGCGACAGCCGTGAATATAATTGCAATCTTCATTATCGAAGGGTTTGTCTTCAAAGGAAAACCTGCGCCTGGCTTGTTCGCAGCCCAGATCCAGAGTTTCGCCCTGGTACTGTTGCGGTTGTATATTTCCAAGCTGCTGTTCAAGATAAGACAAAGAACAGTTGCGGGATGATAAAAGGTCCGCTTGGTGACAAAGTAGACTTTTCGAAGTATGCTCTGGCGACGACACAGGTGAGGGCGGTGGAGCGTTTGATGGCCTTCTGGTTTTCGTCCCAAGAAAGTGCAAGTCTTGAGGGATATAGTGACTCATGTTCAGAGTACTTTTAGGCACAGAATACAGTTCGTCGGGAGGAGATACGACAGAACATATAGGGTAGTCGTCGCTGAAGTCGGTGCTATGGCCGCCCATGATCAAGGACCAGGAACGGAGAGAAACTCGGAGCCCTTTGCTGAGTGGGAAAATCTAGTCTTATAAGTCCACTACCACATTGTGGGGGCCCGCAAACATTCCAGAGTTCCCCACAAAACCGCATTTAAACCTTGTCAGCGTACATAAGTATTGGCTGATGCAAGGGATAAGCAACAAGCCACGATCCATTCTTAAAATCACCGTTGGCACAGTAGACGAGGAAACAGACCGAACAAGAGAGAAGGAACAGCTCAAAAGTGAAAGAAGGCTTGAGAAACTAGCAGTCGAGGGTGGCTCTCAGTATATTAATGGCACAAGGGGCGCTATAATAAACAAATCGCTCATCCCTTGTAGTCTCTCAAATATCACCGGTTTAGCGTGAGTGGGACTGCATCTTGCCTTGACAGGCAGTCTGGTTGCCATCAGGTGTCTCGAGATGACACGGACTTGGGACAGTGAAGTTCCTAGAAGAAGCACGAGCGACTTGCTCCGTAGACGGTATTGGTCGTCGCAAAAGACGGTACACGCTTTTGGCAGAGTCGTGCAATCGCTCTTCGAAGAATCGGAACAACGACTCCATGGAGCAGTAATGAGTTACGAGAGTAGGTATCACATCCACATGTTCGTAAAGCTGGGAGGTTGGTCAGTTAGCCATGGTGATTGGCGTTTGCCGCGTAAACGGAGGCCAATGGGAGAGCTTATGTGGTAGGGTCACGAAGAACCATGGATAAGGAGGACGCCAATTGGATAATCCCATCTGTGACTTTTGGCACTCGGAGCTTGAGACCGTTCATCTTTAATGGGGAGTTCGGGTTCATTCTCTTGTCTGCTCTCTTCACTGCGACAGCTTTCCCAACATGCGACAACTGAGAGAAGATGGTCGGGCAGCTTTGACTTGCAGGTGCAGCGCAGGGGTGGCTCTAAGTGCCAGCGCATTGAAATCCCAGCCACGATTTTACCGGCGCACAATGAGGGTTTCTCAACATCTCCACCACCTCGATGCCACTGTCGTTCGTGTTACCCTTATCTCCACAAGCAAGTGCAATAAGTTATGCACCTCTGCTCGTTGATCATGGCACCAGGTGCCTGTCTTTGACACTCACCCTTCGCTCCACCGCCATATGATGAAGAGCTACTTAGGCTGGAGCAATAGCCGTTGCAGGTGCAATTGTGCCCACCACGTCTTGTGATTTGACGACCCGGAGTAGAGAAGGGAACTTAATCGCGAGGCACTGCCTGTACAACACCGCGATCTGCCGTGAACCTTGAACGGACCGCGGTGAATGTGGGTTTTGTTTAGTGGAGTTGGAAGAAGTACTGTGAGCTTAGAATTGTGGATTCCACCAGGTCTCATTATAACCGATAATTCAATTTAGACTCTCGAAACACGCTGAAGGCAACTTATTATCCCAATTTATTGGGTTTCCGCTGAGTTTCCGCTGAGTTTCCGCTGAGTCTCCGCTTCGTTGGTTGTCGAAGCGAAAGTTCGCTCTCCCAGCCATCGAATATCAAAAACCTCAGCATCCAGCCATCTCACCTTACCCGCCGCCCCAAAAGTCCCAAATCCCACCTTCTCATACATTGTGCACGCAGACTTCGCATTCCTAGCTACCTAGTGTGAACGCATCGTTACCTCCAAGGAGAGTAGCCATACGCACCGGCGAGGCCAATTGTTGATCGAAATAACCACAACAGGCTTCAAGTTGCATTTCTTAAGCGCAGAGGGTTCCGTGCAACTGCCTGCCCTGTCTCGACCCAACCCACCTACGATTGATGAGCCTTACGACATTCACGAAAGTCATACTCAAGCTTTACCACAACGCCAGCAGCGCCAGCTTCCATTGTATCACAACCCACCTCAGCCACGCCCTTCCAGCTCCTCTGGTAGCACACGCACCCTAAGACGAACTCCAAGATTCGAACAGCAACGACTTTCGAGCGCTCACACGCAAGGTGTCGCCGAACCCAGACCTCAACCCGCACCCCTTCGCTTAGCTGGGAGACAGCGTTCTATCGCCAGAGCTGTACAGCCTCTCAGTGAGGAAGACGAAGGCTCTTCCACCCCTGGTGTTAGTAGGAGACCTTCAACCGAGTCCTCTTGGTGGCCGCAAAGAACTACACACATCTCAAAACGTACCGCCTCTGCGATCCTTTACACCCTAGAAGAAGCTTTACGGAAACCCAGAGATTTCACGCCCGACCTTATCGAGGAGAACGCTTCAATGTCCAACTTAGCTGGTGGAGGACCAACTGCGGCACCTTCTGGTACTGGACGTGCGCAGAATGGTGGCCCCCAAAATGCCCTTGGGCCTGTTCCAGTGCCTGGAGAATCTCGAAGTGGCGTCCGAACACCTACAGACATAATGAGGCAGCGTAGAGACCGGGAAGCTAAGAGAAAGGCAGAGAATGAATCAAGGCAAAGACAACAGGATGAAGAGGCACAACGACAAGCCCAAGAAGAGGAAATATTGAATACAAGGAGAACGAGCGCTGCTGGCGTTGTGCCGCGTGTCGGTAGCGGCGAAGACGGACCAAGCCGGAGATCAAGAGTTGTGTCAGATACGAGATTGGCTGGGACTGATCCACCTCCACTACAAAACACGAATGACAGAAGGCCAGGAGACCGTTTGAGCAGCAGTGATGCTAGAAACAATGTACCTCCAGTTACCCAACCAGCATACCAACCGTCAGTCTATGTTCCTACAGCGAATCGAACAAAGAAAACACCGCGTGTCGGCGATCCAGATACGGGCAGCTACCAGCCAACTCCAAGACCCCGTGCAACGTCTGTATCACAACCATCGCAACCGAGGCCCATACAATCGTCAGCCAGAGCGACTTCAGCTACGCAGAGGCCGACCCAAGCGCCGCAGCCTTCCTCTGTAGGTGCGGTCAATTCACAAAGCCAAACCCGGGTAAATCCTTCTGGCGATGCATCAGCTTTCCAAGGTGGACCGACGCCACGTACCCGCGCTCAACCTTTACCAGAACAAAGTCGATCAACACAACCACGAAATCCTAATGCATCATCGTTCCCTCATGCTTTCGAGAGGTGGGAGACGCTTTCGTCTCATTGGGAGGGTCTGACGTCGTACTGGATCAAACGATTGGAGGAAAATAGCCATGAGCTGGAACGTGATCCCATCGGTCAACAACTATCTCGTCAAGTAACGGACTTGTCCGCTGCCGGAGCCAATCTCTTTCATGCTGTTGTCGAGCTACAGCGGCTAAGAGCATCTTCCGAGCGTAAATTTCAGCGGTGGTTCTTCGAGACTAGAGCTGAGCAAGAACGAGCCCAAGAGATGCACGCTGGGATGGAAAAGGCCCTTCGGCAGGAAAGAGAGGCTCGTGCCAAAGCGATTGCCGAGCTAAGCAAAGTAGAAACTGAGAAAAATACGTCTTATCAGACAAAGAGTACTGCAGAACAGATGGTAAAGGAGATGAGGCGTGAACTGGAGATTTCCAAGCAAGAAGCGCGAAGAGCGTGGGAAGAGCTGGGCCGAAGGGAACAAGAGGAGCGTGATCGCACAACGTCTCTGCGAGCTGGAAAGCCTACTTTAGTTGGTGGCGTTCAAGTGGTACCGATGATGCAAGGAGGCCCCAGTAGACAGGAAAGCACAGATCGGCCTTCTACTAGAGAAGGGCCATATCCAGGGGGTCCGAATACTGCGTCTGCTCAAGGAGAAACAGCCGAAGAGGACGAACCTGGTTACACAACCTACGACCCCACACGATCGGAGACGGACACCGACCCCTTCACCGAAAGCGGGCGAGCTGCACCCCAGAGCGAACCCGAACTTCCACCCCTTCCAACCACTATCTCTCAGCCACCTCAACAAACACCACCAACCGCCCCCACCACGTCCCAACCTCCCAAAGACATTGTCTATCCCTCTCTCCAACAACCAACCTCACAACCTCCTTCCTCATCCAACACAAGCACCTACCTCCGCTACGGTCCCGCCATCCCCATCACCCAACAACCCGCCACCCAGCAATCCTCTTTCTACCAACATGAGTCCGCCTCTCTAAACCCCGAGGACCCGGATCCCCGCATCCACACCGAGCCAGACGACCGCTCCTACGTCACAAATGACACCCTCAGCGAAGATGACCCGGAACTCGACGAGAATGGCGAAATTCGCCGTCCCTTCCAGCGCCGTCAGGGTTTCGGCTCCGAGGATAGCGATGAGTACGACGTCCAGGAAGCGCTAGAGCGCGAGCGCATGTACGGCCAGCGCTACGGCACCTCCAGCGGCATAGCAGGTGTGGAATATGGCCGCGGTCCCACTACCGCTGTCAGTGGCAGCAACAACAATGGTGCAAGGCCAAGACCCGATGCTGCGGGTTATGGGAGCGGGTCTGCTCAGCAGGGGGCTCAAGCGGCGCCGGGGGGTTATGATGGCAGTGGGTATGGCCCTGGGTGGGAGGCGATGCCGAGACATCATCATCCGACGAGGTTGAGCGATGTGCTCGAGGAGGATGAGAGGAGCAGGACGAGTCCGAGTCGGGCGAGTGAGAGGAGTAGGGGGTTGCGGTGAGGATGGATGTTCTTGCTGAACGGTGAGGCAACGAGATTCTGGGCAGCGATTCTACTTTTACTTTTTTCAATGTACATGCTTGTTGGCGAGATGAGCGAGCGTTGCGGCCATATGATGGATTTCGCTTTTTATTTTTACGCTTAAGCTGTCTGAGTTCTAGCACATATTTGCTGCGACAGGCAACAAAGATTTAGAGGGGCCTTGATAGCAGAAACGTTCAAGCTTTAGAAAAATCATAATCATCGATGAAGGGTGATTTGACTCCAAACGTACTAAAGCGGGCTGGGTCTCCAGTCCTCTAGATACCGCAGTGTATCTTGACCAAGGGACAGGAAAAAGAGGGAAAAGAACGACGTCATCCATAGCGGCCACAACTTTTAAAGGTAAATATTCCACCACGCCCGTCCACTTCCAAAGCAGATGTTAAAAACCAACAGCATTCCCGTGCTCGCAGGTCACGTCATAGCCTAAACCCCCCCAGCTGCCAAAACGCCGGGGCCGACCTAAGAATCAGACCGCCACTGCGACTCGCTACGGGCCCATCTTTGGGCGGGCCCGTCACCGAGCACGAGCGGAAGAGTTAGGCGCTTCGCCGTCTTGACCGCGGAAGTCCTGCGTGTGCACCGTTAGGAAAGATTGCCGCTTTGATCATTGTCAGCCACTGGGATGCTTTGGGGGGGGATGCCGAGGAGGCTATGCTGCGTCGATAGGTATCTAATCAAAGATATCCCAGTTCTCAACTCTATTCACACAGGCTGTTCCATTTGATGAAGAACTACTCTAGCGCTTTATCCATGTAAACGCTTCCGTTAATTGTTGATCAGGCTGAGATTGCCACGCCCCGACGTGCATTGTAAGATGCCCAATGGAGGGGATAGACGTCAAGTTGACGACTGATGTGTGGTTTCATAGAAACATCATTGTTGCACCATTAGGCAGAGTCGTGCCACATGTGCTTATAGTGAATGGGGTTCTGCGAGGTAGAGTAGAGATGCAGAGTAACAGGCTGGAAAGGATGTGTTGGCTGATGTCCGCTCTCGTTAGTCAATTTTACCCCTATCAGGCGGTGATATCATCGAGCTTTCAAGGCCCAGTCCTTTCTGTAGCCGGTGTAAAGACAGTTCAAGTCAGTGCTACTACCAGATCACCTACTACCACCTCTTCTTCACCCCTTTCTTATAACGGCAAACGAAGAATACGACTTCGTAGATGTAGGGGGCGAAACCGCAGGGCTTGTAGTAGCAAGCAGACTCTTAGAAGATCCCATTGCATAAGTACTCGTGCTAGAAGCTTGTGCGAGCCATGTTGAAGATCCTCGAGTCAAGATCCCAGCTTGTACCAGGCGTTGAATGATACTGAAGTTGATTGGAGCTTTGTGACGGAAACTTAGGTAAATCTGCTTTCTCGCGAAGACTTATGCCTGAATACTAACGATTTGATCCAGACTACTCTCGGAGGACGAAATGGGATTTGGATCGTGCAAGAGCTATTCTCGCAGGGCCAAGTGAGCGTGCATCTCTTACTATTCATTGCGTAGAACGAACGCGGAGGAATTAGACTGTCTGTTTCTGTAAAGAGAACGGTTAGGCTATGGCAATTGGTGCAAAGATTAGTATATAATCCGGAGAGGCGTTAGTACTACGTAGAGACACTTGATCAAGGTAATATTCGGACGCAGTATGTCCAGAATTTTGATGCGGAAGGATTGGAGGAGACTAAGAGACGGTTTAAGGTATCGAAGATACCAGATTGATAATGCTCCAGCTAGGAAAAAAACACTTACATTGAATTCTCATTTTGACGAGATCGACGCTAAAACGACAATCTATTGATTTCTGAAACATGGTCGGATTTTTCTTCGGTGATGAGACAATTCTTGTTGGAATAGAATATATGCTCGACTCGTATAGGCATTACTTTGGCCCCCAAAGTGAGTGGTCTCAATTGTAGTCTTCCTAAGCCCTAGTCACCTGGCTGTTGGTCGGATGGGAGGTGTCAGCCCGGCATCTGACTGATTGTACACCTTTATTGATTCGATAAGCCACTAGAAGAGTATCTAATTAGCGTTTGACTTTCAAGATGGGAACTATAACCATATGTAGAGTATACACCCATGATCCACGTCTTAGAGGCCGGCTTTCGGCTTAAAATGGGGTTAATTGACTCAGGAGGGATACTTACATATGCGTCCTGGAAAGCGGATGGATTTTGAGCGACGTAGTGTGTGCAGATAGGGGCTGTACGGAAGCAGGTCGAGTTGTAATAGTCGTTCTGAGCCCAGGGGGCGCAAAAAGTAGTCCAGATCTGTATATGGAGACGCTGCTGGCAATTCCCCTTATACTGAATCCAAGCAGGGCCCCATGTACTCGGGTCAGGACTGGTGCCGTTTTTGACATCCGCGGGCACGTCGTCGCGTACCCATTCCCAGACACTCACGACGTCCGCTCTCCATTCTATAGCATAGACACCCCCATTTGCGTTGTTGAAGGCGCTTTCGAACGAGGTGTAGGGGACGTCGGTGATGATTTGGGGACTGGAGTCCTTCGATATAAAGCATTGCTCGCTAGGCGTTGTCGCTATAAATGTCATCGACTGCGGAGCGATTTCGAAGCCCATCAATGTGTCGTCTACTAGTCGGATTACAGACCAAAGACCGCAGGCCGCTGAAGGCATATGTTTGATTTCGAAAATATAAAGACCCTCATAAAGTGGTAATTTTGAACGCAGGTTAATGCTTTCGCGGCCTGTCGACATGTCCGTGGGAAGGATGTTTTCAAAGTCAACTCCAATATACATTGCGTTGTCTTTTCTTGAAATGAGCCCATGAAGCTCCGCGTCAATTGCGTCGAGGTTTTTAGTAAGTCCTTGAGAGAAGTCGGAAGAATTATCGAGGGAGAAATCGAACCCGAAAGGCTTGCCTGTAATGAGATCGGTTTTCAAAGTCCAGGATTTTGGTGACTCTGCTTTGATGACACCCATGAGCGCGAACAGAAGAACGACGTTAAGAAGGTTCATGTTGCCAGCAAAAGTATAGTTTGTTGTCCTTTCGTGAAGGATATGCTTCGCTAGAACAAACACTTTCAGTATAGAATAATTTCGGAATTAGAAATTTTTGACATTCCAGCTTCTTTAGTAATAAGCTCTCGAATGGGGAAATGGAAACGTTGTACCAGGAAGACAACGAACAATGGAAACAATGAACAAAGCAATATTCTCCTAACGGCGGAATTGTTACTCACCATGAAGACTGTATCCTGTAGATGGTAGTAGTGAAGGACAGCAAATATGAAACAACCTTGTTTATAGAGATCGAGAACCATTCACAGCGCCTTGTTTTTATCGGCAGCGCACTGATCTATTTCTAGCCGGGCCAGACCGGCAAAACAAACATGAACTTTTAATAATCGCAGACAAGGTCAATGCTATCCCAGCAAGCTCCCTGCGACTGCTTGTGCTCAGCACAGGGGTTAGAGTTTGTTTGCTTGAAGAATTAATAATTAAAAGGCGATTGCGGGTTTCGAGCTAGGGGTCGAAACATATTAGATGTAATGATTTGATGACTGAGAAGATTGATAGATAGGAGGGATGGCGTGGGAGTTTGACTTTAGGGCGTGGAACCTGGTAGGATGGTTGAAATACTGAACAAGTCGTTCTGGTGAAGAGGGATATACTATTGCTAGATAGTTAAGCTATATTACTGCTTTGACATTAAGGGACATGACGGCTTGAAGAACCACGTATACAGCAGCTGGACTGTATCGAAGTGCGCTTCTTGACGGTTGAATACGTCGATGTCTCGAAATCCTACCGAAGAAATAGGCTTGCATGAATTATTCTTAACATGATGAATTAGCTTGATGTGGTTGTTGTCGAACATTTGGCTATTGCGACGGTGCATTATCTATTCAATGACTTATTTCCGTGTGTTTGATGTTCATGTCTTGGCTATTTTGGTAGTCTGGAAGCATCAGATGAGAAGAACACTCACTAGCCCCATGTATGTTCTGGCTCTTCGAATCTAGCAACCGACATTGAACGAAGAGACTCTTTGTCCTTTTTGTGACATGCTTGACAAAGAGATTCCATAGTAGTAAAAGAGCGTTTTAAAGGAAATTTCGAAAAGTACGAAACGGCTGGAAAACTGAAGCCTGTAGGATATTATTTGAAACAAGCTTGACTTGTCAATTGCCATACTCCGGTACGGATCTTTCCGGATTCATACAACTGTAGCCACCAGAGAATCCGAGCTTGACCCGTGTTCAGAGCTGCTGGAGCCTCCGTACTTGTCGTCACCTTTGGAGCTTGAGTTACTGTGCTTGCCGTCCCCATATTTCGTTCTCCACGAGTCCTTGCGATCGTGATCGGAATAGTTGCCCATCTTTGAATAACGAGGCCATTCCTGGTTAACCTCGGTAAGTCATATCTTCATACAACCTCAAAGTCCAACCTCAAACTCTTAGGTCTAATTCTCTATGTTGAACATGAGAGATATTCCTTGATTGGATACGACAAGGGCCTCATCTTGATACAATCTCAGACACCTTCTTATATTTGTACGACTGCTTTAATCGCATGCAAAGTCTCCATGTTAGCTTAGACATTGTGAATTTCATTCCCTATTTCTATTGGTAGAGATCACTGGTTGTGAACAAACACCTGGTATTGAAGAAGACTTAAGCACCTGCAATAATTCTCACCTTTCATACTTCCCAAAAGTCCTTGTTCAGAGTCAGAGACTATTTCTTAATAGTAGTCCCACGAATCGACCACAACAGCCGGTTCACGAGATACTTCTTTCTGTTTCTGTGCCTCTTTGATATCGTTGTCTTTTATCCTTTTCTTTTCCGCCTCCTTACTGCTCCGCTTTGCGGCTGCTGCTTCTCTTTTGCTCTGTTCCCACTCTAAATCAGTTTGCCTTCGCTCTGCTGCTTCCATCTTGCTCTCTTCCAAGGCTTCGTATGCAAATTCGCTCACATCCTCCATCCAGGCTTTTATGCTTGTGTGCTTGGCGCTTGAGCTACTAGGCTTATCCTCCCCGTATTTCGCAACCGAGTCGTCGCAGTCGTGGTCGGGTTTTTTGCCCATCTTGTGGTATTCGGAAAATAATCCTAAGGGAAAGAAGGTACGGTAGAGCGGTCAATATGTGAGATTGTTGTAAATCGAAGAAGATGTTCAGATATATAAGCCGGTTTCAGTTCGAAGATTTGAAAATGCAGCCTGTCAAATGCTTTCATAGCAATGATCATTTTATATTTGACTCTACAGGGCACATCTGCTAGTTGGTCTTTGTGATTTCGACAAGGCCATTCTCGTTGTCTCTCAATGCAAGATCAACGTGGATTATAGCGATAGTCGAGCGCTCCCTTGGACAATGTCATTCATCTCCTCTTGCAATAAATAACATTGTCTTGACGTTGGGCGGTTCAAGGTTTCCAGACTGAAGACCTGTCACCTTGAGAATCGATGGGATTGCAGTTGGCTAGTATGGAAGATTTTTGTGTACCCGATAGTAATATGCCAGAGCGGTTTTCGGATGCGAAGGACCGAATGATCAATGCCTGATCCCAAGGAAAAGCCTTGGAAGGTCTCAAAAGTGACATTTTGCTGGGAGCCACAATGTTCTTCTCAGCGATGGTTTACATTTCTGTCGAAAAGACTACAAAAATTGTAGCTGCTCAATTACTGATATTTGGCTGTAAGTCTCATTAATCAAGATTAAAAGGGCAGCAGAAAGGAAGAAGACCTATCCAGTGCACGGGCCACATCATGTAGGGCTAGCCTTATCCAGGTGATCTACAAAGGAATTCTAATGCAAATCCGCGCTCGAACAAATAACAACTACAACAACTGCAAGTGTAACAACAGTCATGCCTAGGTAAAGGTGTCTTATCTACTAGAACGGTACCAGCTGTTTCAAAATGCACCATGTTCACCTTGAAATTTAAAGCCTGGGAACAAAGGCAAGGGCTTCAAAACAATGTGCTCGTCGAAGCACTTCCATCACATATTCTGTCGTGTCTAACAGATTGCTAGAGTCAAGGTAGAGCAATATCTTGATTAGACACAGGTCATTTCCAAATACCAGGGGACATTCCGATCGATTAAGAAAGACATTGGAGAAGCACTCCACGTAGAAATTATCCAGGCAGAAAGAAGAGCCTCTTCGTCAACCATCTATCGGTCAACCAGCCCACAGCTTCGCACTATCCCAAGATAAGTGCACACTCCTGAAACTTGAACCCAAAGCATCCCAGATCTACGAATATCAACTTCCACCATGTGATCCACTCACCTATGCCTTTCCATTTCCTCCTCCTTCTTTCTTCTCGGATCCCTTTGTCTTCTCTCCTGGCTCTGCCGTTGCTCTCCTTGTTTCTTTCCTCGACACTTCGGCCGGCTCAAGCAAAAGCCTCATGGGGGTCATTCCCATAGTGGACGTATGGATCTTCGATGGATCGTATACATCGTGCCATTCGAGGACATAGTATATTGCTCCGGTCTGAGAGTCGTAATACGGACATTCGGAGCACTTGATATGGCAGCAAAATGTGCACTCAGATGCTTCATCGATGTTTGAGGTGCCACAGTGGTGGCAATGCCACGGTCCGCTTGGCATTTCGTGAGAGATTTTAGGGTTGCTCGTGGCTTAGCTGTTGCTGGTGGTATGATAAGAGATTCATCGAATAATTTTGAAGGTTAGACTTTATACTAGGAGTTTCTAGGCCATTCGGACTGGTAAGAAATGTGGATGATTGAAGTAGAAATGGATAAGAAGAAGCCGATTGTTCCCAGTTTCTAGGCAGCGCGAGCAAAATTCGAATCTCGAACAGTACTTAGGTCGAGGCTGACAAGATGGACAGGATATGTTGGCGGACGGACTTTGTTTCTGTGACAGTCATAGTTGCTGCAACGAAGTAACCCTGAATCGATTTTCGACTGTTCGAGTCTTGACAATAAGCCCATTCACATTCAAGGAAATGTTGTCCCTTGAAATTCGAAATCATCTCGAGCGTCTGCGGACGGGCGTATATCCGAATTTACAAGGCAAAATCGAGGATGTGTTTTAAACTAGTACGATAACGCTTTTGGAAAACAAGCTCGGTGAGAACATACATCAACGTCCTCGAATAAGGTAAGTTTATCGATCTGCCATGCCTCTGATATTCCATAGGGAGAACCAGTAAGCGTGTTTACTATGGGAAGGACTATTCTACATTGACATATTTACCATCAGCCCACCTTCTATAACATTTTATTTCCTATATTTCATGCTTCATTGCCCGCGCCTAAGCAAAGGCGGACACAGAGAGACCAACCATATTTATTTGCATCCATCAGTTTCCTGATCTTCCTCTTCCTCTTCCTCTTCCTCCTCTTCTTCTTCTTCGCATTCGTTAGACTTGCCTCACTATACCCTATCCCTTTTCCCAGACTCACACTTTGTTCCAACATTTCCAAGTTCCACGACCGAAATTTTCTTCTTCTTGGCGCTTCGCGTGTTTGCAGAAACCGGACAGTTCTCCTTTTGCTTCTTCGGGTTCTCCATATCTGTTTGGACTATATGGATGGGATCAGCAATGGGATTGATTTCCTCTTGCTCCTTAGGGGTCTCTACATCAATTTCGACGGTAGGGATGGGACCGATTATAATATCAGACTCGAGGCTGAAGACCTGGCATTCAGAGCACATGGGGTGATTGCAGCGATAACAAATGGGACTCCCATGGCGTGAAATATGGGCGCATCTGCAGCAGATGTGGGGACGGGATCTTGGGGCTGAAGTGGGAGGTGAGGACGATGAATATTGAGGGTTTTGGTGTGCCTGTGATGCATAGTAAGCCGCGAAAAGCTGTGGCTGTGGAGCCCATTGTCCCACCCTGTTTCTGGCCATGTCTTGGGATTTTCAAAAGATGCATTGGATTGGAAGTGGATGATAGGAATGAAGTTCAATGGTTCGGGGCATAGCTGCGAAGACAATGCTTATTGGACGGAGGGTGAGACATAAGAGTTTCGACAATGGCATTGTTCTTCCAACCCTACCAATTCTTGTTTTGTTTTGTTTTGCTCCTTTCAGAGCTGCCCATTGTTCTGTTCCCACGCGAAATCATTCAGTTCCTCTTTTCTCCAGCTTTCAGCTTCTCCTTCATTTGCGTCGAATACTCCAATACCCAGAAATCTACTACCGAATTAGCACCACTCAACCCCGAAAACCCCAATCCAGAAACCACCAACCCAGCAAACATCCCACATTCACCACCAAACACGATGGGCTGTGGAATGTCCCGTCCCTCCCCGTCCCGCTACATTGACGACGACAACTACGAGCAAAACGTCTACTGCCCCTCCAAATGCCGCCCGTTCGGCCACCACCACGACCACCATTCTGAGCAGCCTGAACACCATCTCAGACGGCAGGATGTGATGTTATCCGAGGATGATGATAGGGCGACATTGGCGAAACTCTCAAGGGAACTTGACCTGAGGGAGCGGGAGCATTGTTAGAGCTTGAGGTGCGTGGATTCCATGATTTTCTTTTTCTTGGACCTGATCTTTCGCTTTTGTCTGTGCATCTGAAATACTCCAAAACGTTCGGTTACTAGATTGGATATTCATACTCCTTATCTTACTATATAAATTCACACTCAGATTTTGTACGTATGCTCTCCCCTTACAGGCGGTAGAGCTTTTTATCTAAAAGAAAGGTTGTATTTAGAAATATTTCAGTCTTATAGTCCTAGAGTCGTACAAATTTTCACATGGATAAACCGCACTTCTTGAATTCCATTTCCTTCACTCCAGCAGCAACAACCCTCGCCCTTCTCATCCACCCAAATCAAAGTAAAGTATTATAGTAGTTTCCTTCACCATCGAAGAATTTTCACTCAAACCTCCATCACCGCCACTCGCATGAGTATCTCCCTCTCAGCTCGAATACTCAATATCTAATCCCTCCGACTCAAGAAGAAAAAAAAGAAAAAAAAAACCACTGCTGCCAACCGAAACCCTTTTTGGCTCCCAACCGCCCACCCCTCCGCTTGCGACCCCTTCGAGTATTTCTATTTCCCGAATTAGTCACTTCATTTTTCCACCGTCATTATTACGTTCACATACTCTGCAGTGAAAGGGTGCGCGAGGTTCGACGATTCTAGACGATGGATGGAATGAAGTCGGTGTTGAGTCAGGGAAATAAATGATGGGGTGCGTTCGGTTATGTGTGATGAAGCTATGCGTAGGTGGTATTCTATTCGATGTAAGAAATAGAGGGGGGGTGGATTGGCATAATTAGGAACTTGAGGTGTGGGCGTTTGGTAGAGAATTTTTTTCTTAAGGTATTGGTAGCTGTGAGCTTCAACTTCGATTTTAGTCGAGGTGGAGTTGACCGTGCGTCCTTGTAGATTTTTTCAAAGACCGAACGTGCCATCTCCAGCTTCGGTGATGCTTCTTTTCTACTCTATCACTCTATCTCTTGTCCAACAATTTTGAATCCGACAAAACCCCCACCCCCTTCAACCCCACCCCTTCACCATCCCCCTCTCCCGTTACCACCAAAACTCCTCCCCATGCCACCAAACCTCTCTTCCCCTTCCAACCCATCTCCCGACCTCCCTTCTCAAACTCTTTCCCATACCCCTAGGCCCACAAACCAGTACTGCGACTTTCTCGCCCGCGCCGGCGGAGAAGACGTCATCCACTATGAATTTTAGGTCTGGTCGGCCTGTTTTTAATTCGATGCCTGCAAGTGCTACCTGAGAAGGATCTGAGGAAGTGGAGGAGGAGAGAAGCTGCTCGCGCTCTTGCAGCTCGATGGAGTCTTTCGAGCCGTCGGTCGAGGACGTGCGGTGGTGAGCGCGAGGAGAGTTTGAGATATGGAGTTCGAAGCTTGCAGGCACGGCGCCGTGATCAGTGCGCAGAGTCTGGATCCCCCACTCCGCATCCTCCTCTGCGCGCACGACCCATACGAACCTCAGTCTTCCCTCCTCGCGCGGGTCCCTCGAGATTCGCTGAAGCAGATCGCGGTAGATTGGCAACGTGAAAGTGGCGCCAATACCGCCTGCGACGAGGATTATGCGGTCGTAGTCTTTCAAGAAGTTGGGGAAGTAGGTTGCGCTGCCGTAGGGACCCTCTATGAGGAGGTTCATTGGTTGGCTCTTGAAGGAGAGTGCGAGGTCAGAGAGGAGTTTGGTGGGGCCGGATAAGGGGCGTATGAGGAGGCGAAGTTGGTTGTCGTGAGCGGGGAGGGAGGCGACGGTGAAAGGGTTGAGACTTAGCTTCTTGGAGGGAAAGGGGAGTGAGAGGTAGATGTGTTGGCCGGGTTTGTGGTTGGAGAGTGTGGAGGCCATGATTTTGGGGGGAGTTGTGGATGACGAGGGAGGGAGGGGGATGGTGACGGATAGTAATGGGTTAGATTTTGACGAGAGGAGACTTAGGGTTGCGGGAAGGGAGCGCTGGGAGATGTTTCGTTGGGTGATCAGGAGGCTGTAGATGAGCGCAGCTTCGAGGATGTAGATGCGGAGGTGGGAAACGTGGAAGTAGAGGGTTGGTAAGATGGAAATGGATAGGACAACGTGCAAAACAAAGAAGACACGGTAGCTGTAGTCCCTGACTTTAGCCAGTGCAGTGGTGCCGATGACCAGGAAGGTAGTGATTGCGCAAAGCCCAAGGATGACGTCGCGGTCCTGTATGCGTTTGAGCAGGAGCGAGTTGAGGATGTAGAAGTTCAGGTACATGGAGGCATGGATGAAGAAGAATGTGATGAGGATACGGCCGAGTAGTCGGTGGTAGGGGTTCAGATCTTCGTGGGACATTCGGGTTAGGAATTGCACTGGGCTCCAGGATTTGGCTGCCAAGAGGTAGTGCATGGGCAACTGCGACGCTCCGACGATACCGAAGCGTTTCGTCAAGTGGAGGTAATCTGGGAGACTTATGAGTTGAAATTGCCACTACTACGGGAAAAGCTTCGTCTTATTAGAAGGGAAGCAATATCAAATCATACAACGGACAGTGCTGGAGTACATGTAGGTCTGTCGAATATTTCCTAAGAATTAAATAAAAGCAGTGAGTGAAAGCACAAATTAACCTCAAAGATGCAAAGGGCACACACTCAAGGAGGTGCTTCGGGATACAAATAAAGCACTTTTGAGGCTGCACGACTGAAAACTCGAACGAAGCCACAATTCAAACAACTATTATCAACATAACATACCGTCTCCTGTATCCTTCATGGCCAGCACAAGCAACCAAACCGTCCACAGACCCGCAATCAACCATTCCCGCCTCGTCCCCCACTCTTCAACGATCTGTTCATCAAGTGCCCATTGGAGCCGACTCCACCAGGCATTCGAGGGGCTCTTAAAATGGTTTGGAAACTTTGAAACTTGAGGACTTTGATGCTCTTTTTTTGCTATGCGAGTAAACGCTTTCGCTCTTCTAAATGCAAGACGCAAGCCAGATGTTATGGGAAGTGCAAGTAATGGAATCAACGCTGATATCTGGGCGATTTGGCCATAGCTGTCAAGAAGTTGTCGGCGACGTGCGGATTGCGCGTCGTCGAGGCTAACGAAATGCCAAAGCAGTCCCATCCCAGAATGAATTGAAAGCCTCTGGCCTGACAATGATCACACAACGACAATTATCAAACGACGATGATGAAGCAAAGATCTCAACGCTGTCAGCAGAGTGTCCACAGCCTCATCGTTGCCTCAGGACCTCAGAGGTGTTTCCGTAGCTAAGCCCCTTCGGGCTAGCCTCTACTTATAAGCCTTTTTAGGTTAGCGACCCTCTGTCTAATCTAAAGAGGCTTAGCTACCGCCGCTTACCAGGAAGGGTCTAGCGAGGCTAACCCGATGGGACTTATTTGCAAAAACTCGGCTGACCTGAGGCAATGCGAAACATCTCTACATCTTTCCATCTTGTCTCTTGACTGTTATTCAGTTTTGAAGCTCCAATGACAAAGGACATTGCCCATAGAAAAGAATTCACAATGGCTGGTATACGATCAGAGTCCAAGAATCTCATCAACAATTTGATGTCTTTGGTCAGCATCGTCATCCTCGGCTCAGTATATCTTTCTCGGTTATACTTCCCTATCAGTAGCCATCGAATTTCCGACCCCGAACACTCCGCCGCGACTTCAGTCCGCCTCACCGTTCCATCCGCCACCCCAACGCAACGACAACATGAAATCTTTCTCTCTTAGGGCATGGAAAGCCCGAGGCTAGGGGCAATCAAATAGTGCTTACCGGTCTGCGCCATCATGACTAGGTCTTCGCGCCGATCTGAACCGACTCGACCAAGATATCGGCACCAAGTCCCCGTGCTACGCTATGCCACACAAGGCAGGTAAGCACGGAGATAGCCTCATTCTGCAGCCTTAGTCCTCGAACAGCGCTGTCAAAGAATGGACGACCGAAGGGTTCCTTGGACAAAGCAGGTAACTGCAAGTACAATCTCTGATTTCTCGAGTCATGCTTTATCGTTGCATACGCCAGCACCGTTAGATGCAAAGCCTAGGTATGATGCAGCATGGTTGGCCTGTTAGCACAATGTAAAAAATTCTATATAGTGGGCAGGTAGCTCTGCTTTCCTTGACGTGTTGCATTTGCACATACTGGAAAATGAAGGGCCTTTTTTTCTTCACTGTAGCGCTTTACGCGTGCTTGACTGCTGCCTCTAGTGGTACGGAGGTTTTCAAGAGACTGGAGAAGGCTTTAGAGTCTCGATCAGAAGTCAAGTCAAATGTGCAGCAAGATTTCCATACTTTTGCGAAACGCCGCCTTGAGAAACGCTCCTCATACTATCTCAACAACGCCACTCAACGTGAGATCCTACGAGGCATAAAGTCTGATCTCCCGCTAATCAATATCCAGAGTTTGTTGTGAACGGCTCAGCCATTCCCGATGTCGATTTTGATGTTGGCGAGTCATATGCTGGACTCCTACCTGTTTCTCAAGCAGCTAACGAGACCAAAAAGCTCTTCTTTTGGTACGGTCCATTAGGTTCCTTCGGTAACGCAGCAAAGGAGAAACGAAATGCTAATAGGTCGTTCCAGGTTCTTCCCTTCGACCAACCCCAATGCTACGGATGAGATCACGATTTGGTGAGACATCCACTTGCAGCTTATATTCATTCTTAAGCTAATCGGCTTCTCAGGTTCAATGGCGGCCCAGGCTGCAGTTCCCTCAGTGGATTGCTATTCGAAAACGGACCCTTTACATGGATGCCGGGCACTTTCAGACCCGTCCAAAACCCCTACACATGGGTGAACCTAACCAACATGTTATGGATTGAACAACCCGTGGGCGTTGGCTTTACTCAAGGAACACCAGACATTACCGATGAAGTCGGTCTCGGCAAAGAATTTGCTGGCTTCTACAAGAATTTCGTCACCGCGTTTGGCCTCCAAAAGCGCAAAGTCTACCTAACTGGCGAAAGTTACGCTGGCTATTATATCCCGTATATCGCTGATACCTTTATAAATCTCAAGGAGAAGATCTACTATAACCTTGCAGGTGTCGCCATTAATGATCCCATTCTAGGCGACGGCACGCTACAGCAGGAGGTCCCTGTCGTCCCTTATCTCGACTATGTAAGCATGTTTTCGGGGTCTATCTTTCCTGATTCTAGAGTAACTCATGGAATACGTGTTTCCGGAGTGTCTATTCTCCAGACATGTTTCATACCCCTTGAGTCTATCCTAAGAGAGCAAAGCTAATTCCGAATCCTTGCAGTGGTCCAACGTCTTTGACCTCAACGCCACCTTTACCAAGGACATCCACGCCCGCGCCGACGCCTGCAACTACACATCCTACTTCAACAAATACCTGACATTCCCACCACCCGGCCCCTTTCCGCCAACCCCCAACGCCTCAGCCCCCGGCTGCGACGTCTTCACCGATGTCTTCAATGCCGCGCTCGAAGTAAACCCTTGCTTCAACATCTACCACATCCTTGACACGTGCCCGCATATCTGGTCCCAACTTGGTATTGTAAACACCGGCGACTACGAGCCCCCCGGCGCAACCGTCTACTTCAACCGCACCGACGTGCAAAAGGCCATCAACGCTCCCTTGGGCACAAATTGGTATCTGTGTACGCCTACGAACGTCTTCGGCGGCGCCAGCAACAACCAGAACGTATCGGATCAATCGCTCGGGCCAGCGCAGGACGGCGTCCTGCAGCACGTCATCGAAAGTACCAATAACACTATCATCGGCGTCGGCAACTTGGATTACCTCCTCGCGACCAATGGCACCCTTCTCGCCCTGCAGAACATGACCTGGAACGGCCTCCAAGGCTTCCAAGCCTCCCCCACGAACAACGAATTCTACGCCCCCTACCATCCCGAGTTCAACGGCGGTGCGCTGGCCGGAGCCGGAGTGCTGGGCTCATGGGGAAAGGAGCGGGGACTGACGTTCTACCAGATCGATCTTGCGGGGCATGAGTTGCCGGAGTATACGCCTGGGGCTGCGTATCGGATGATAGAGTATATGCTCGGCAGGGTGCCGTCGCTGAGTACGCCGGGGGATTTTACGACGCAGACGGGGAATTTCACGGGGTCGAGCCCGCTGAGGAGGAGGGGGTTTGAGTATATGTCGTAAATCTGTATGTAAAGAAGCCATGCTAGGGGTTGTGAGCGCCAGAGGGAACTTGTACTGTTGGATACAATATCAGACTATATATCTATCGAAATCACAAGTCCCGTGTCAAACCCCATCAACCCCCCTTCACCAACCGAAAAGCCCCCCCACCAAAATCTTACTTCTTACACAAACGACCCAAACCAGCCCTTTCTCCTGTGGTGAGCCCCTAAGAAGGGATAGGTAGTTCTTTTTACAGAAATACGAAAACGAAAACGAAAACGATCCGTTTCCTAGGCCGTCAGGTTTAGGGTTTCAGATAGGTAGGGAGAAAGTCTCAATTGAAAAAGGGGAAGGTCCCTAGGGAAGATACTCAGCACTCCAAACATTCTGAACACCCGCCGCCATACTTTCAACGTCGAAACGAATGTATGTATTGCCCACAGCCTAATCCATCAAGCCTCAGCCATCAAAGCCCGTCTCCTGCTATTTTTACTGCACCACCTGCCCTGCATAATATGTAATTGTACAACAGAAAAGAAAGACAAAGCCTCAGCGCCCTTAGCCCAATCAGCAGCGAGAAAATTACAAAGGCCCTCCAGATGTAGGCGATGTATATAGCAATCAGGCCCCCCAAGTAGATACACTGCCAAAGAGCCTCCCAGGCTCCGCAATGCCTATGCACAAAGCGCCCGTTGCCGCTTTTTGGATGACTCACAACCCATTCGATGCCCCCCTTACCGATACCCATTCACCATGTTCCCGTTCACTGCAGACCCGTTAGGCCCTTCCCTCTTTTCGACGCCTTCCCCATCAACACTGACAAGCCTCTGCCCATTCACGCCCTTGCCAAACGGATCTTCGTGCAACCTCATCGCTCGCGTCCATAACCTTAGCCCCTCCAGGTGCCGATGCCTGGGCACGATATCCATGAAATCCGCGAGCCTGACCCAGAAGATGCGCAAGCGCTCATCGAAGAATTTGGGTTTGGTTTCGATGTCGAGGGGAATGGCGGTTGCCCATGTGACGGCGAGGGCGGAGCGGATGGGTTGGGACATTTGGTTGCGGCATTGGCGCCAGAGGCTGCCGCGTTGGGAGAGGGTGAGCGGGAGGCGGGTCCAGGCGGTGTCTGTTTGGGATAGGGGTGGTTAGCAAGGGTTATGAGTGGCTTCAGGAAAAGAAATGCATAAAGGTAAGATTTCCCTAGTGGATCAAAGTAAGATATTGAGGATAACGTACATTGCGACAAGTCCAGATCTGTGATAGCTAGTATCGGCGCCGCCTGTACGTTCGTAATCCAACGCTCATCGGCTACCTGTTTGTCGCAGCTAGGATCAAGCTCACGAGTAGTAACAGTGTGTAACGGCAACCATTTGGTAATCTCCTTGGAATTTCTAGCTTCCTCTGAACTCAGTTCCGCGGCCCTTCTGAGGCTGTTTGGCAAAGACTCTCTGCGCTGCTGTTCTTGCTCTTCTTGAACTCGGATCCTGCGCAACCTCTCGCGTTCCTCGTGCTCGGCTCTTCTCCGTTCCTGCTCCTCTTTTCGTTGGCGATCTTGCTCGGCTCGCTTCATCTGCAGTTCTTCATCCCTCTTTTTCTTGGCTATACGGGCCTCCTCTTCTTCTCTCTCGAGTCGAAGTTGCCGCTCGACTTCCTCTACATGACGTTGCTTTTCCTGCCGGGCTTCTTGCTCTTCGCGAGCGATGCGAGCAATATGCTCAGACTCTTCCTGTAAAGCCTTTTCTGTCCTCTCCTTTTCGGCCCTTTCAGCTTCAGCCCTTTCACGCAGTTCAGCCTTAACGCGAGCTTGTTCATCTTCCTTCCGGCGAAGTTCCTCACGCTCGCGTTCTTGATCTATTCGCTGTTGCCGAAGAATATCTTCATTAGCTTGTCTTTGCCGCTGCAATTCTTGCTGGTAGATGTCCTGCTGCAAGGCCTGGTCTATGCCAGACGGGGGCGAGTCGGTATTTAGTTGCGTTGGGGATCTTGTTGGTGATATCATGACTGGCGAGGCGATAGAGCTACCCATGAACGCTACTGGAGCGGCACAGGGCGGATTACTAGGCGAGGTCGCTATCATGTTGGCTACCATAGCAGGCCCAGGCCGTGGTGGTTGTTCGGGATCTTTGACTAACGCATTGCCTTCTGAACCCACCCTTCGCCTTTTCTTCTTCTTCACGACATCTGAAGCTTTACCTAGATCAGCGTGACTGACTTGAGGACTGGTGCTCGTTCGAGGCCGTTTCTTGCCGGGTAGTGCGTTCGCATGGCCATTGAGATTCGGATATTCTATCTCTGTATTCGCCGCCGGAAAGGACCCGTCGCTAGCCATACGCCTGGGATGGTCTTTATCCGGTACACCTGCATCGCTTGATTTGCGTTTTGGATGGTTCTTACTGGACACGGATATATTACTTGATTTTCGTGTGGGTATTTTCTCGCCTAAAGGCGCGGAAGGTATATCCACCTGCAGACTGGCCCTTCTCTTCGTATCTTGATCACTTTTGAGGTCATTCCTGGAGAGCAGCTTTCGTCTTGGCTTCAATGAATCTGCATGCTTCGAGAAGGCAATTCCAGCATCGCTCACAGATCGTACGCCTTTGATCTTAGCTTTAGGAGGTCCTAATGGTTCCGAATCACGATCTGAGAGCACCGCGGAAGGTTCTCCGTTCTCCACATCTAGGCGTAAGTGCTTGTGTAATGCTATCTTAGTGATATATTCATCCTTAGCAGCAAACTTCCCCTCATGGGTTTTTCCATTCGGACTTGATCCTTTCCCCTGAGCAAGTGGCGATGATGAATGTTCAGGCGAGTTAGCTGTTGCACTAGCCTTCTTTGTGCGCTTCTTACGAGGCGAGTTCTCACTGGCCTTTTTCGCTCCATGGCCGGTGCAGCGGTCATAAGCTTCTTTCAAGATATCGTACTCTTCCTGCCAGTTAGAGCTCTGTCTTTCTTTTGCCAGCTCGTAATAGGCGAGACCCTTGTATAGGCGACGAGTAGGATCAAATCCCGGCTGGTTCAGTAACAGCTTGATCACTTCAAGGTTGCCACGGCCAATTGCGGCGAGCATAGGAGTGCTAAAAGCGGGTTTGTGATCACCTGACTGCAAGGGGTCCGGATCCGACTCTGGCCGCGCTATAGCTATCAGTATTCCAAGAACAAAATCATGGCCCCCTCTAGCTGCTGCGAGTACAGCCTCTGTGTCTGCTTTCGGCCGCATCTTGAGAATATGGTCGACAACGGTCATGTCTCCTCTGCCGGCTGCCTCTCGAAGTTTTTCTGGCGTAGGATTGACCCACAAAAGACCATCTCGGGTTGGCTGACTCCTTGCTGTTCTTCTCCGTGCTCCAGGTCCTTGTGGGGGACTTCTGTTGCCCGCATCTGTAGGACTGGCCGCTGAAGCGCCGACTGAAGAGACATCGGTATCCCGTTGTCCAGCGTGTTGCTGCCAACCGTGGTCTTCTGAGTACCTGCGCACAGTGTCTTTCTCCTTGGCTTCTATGAGGGCAGCTCGTATAGCCTCGTAATTATCATTCTCATCATTCACCAGATCCAAAGGCTCCTCCCCCTTTGCGTTGCTTTGACGTGGGTCGAGACCTGCATCTAATAAAAGCTTCACAACCTCCAGATGTCCATTCTCCACTGCATCAATTAGAGGTGTCTCCATATCTATATTTTTGCAGTTAATGTCGCAGCCCGTCTCCAGGAGCATCTTAACTATCTTAACGTGACCTTCGAGAGCAGCAATCTGTAACGGAGTATTTCCGGCGTTGTCGGGAATATTTATATCCTGCGGCCGTTCCTTTAATCTAGGCTCAGCTTCGCCGTCATTTATGGCACAAGCACGTGCCAGGATTGTCCGTCCATTCTTGTCTCTGTTCTTTTTATGAGATAGTTTGGCAGGCGACATTGCGTTGTAATCGACTGAAGCGAATTTTTGTAAGTGAGGATGGCTATGCACAGAACTACTATCATCCGATTCCCCATGTACATCTTCTGAAACCCTCCTCCGACCGTCAGACAGCCTGGGTGGGTGAAGCCTTCTTCGTTTCTGTACCCCTCGTAAATCAGTTGATTGACTCGATTGTGCTCTGTGCTGCCGTCGTAGAGGGGGGGATTCGGATCGATTACTGGACGCTTCGAAAAGTGTTGCGCTTCGAGTCCCACGAGAATTTTTCTCGTCGACACTCACTGAGCTCGGATCACTCTTGCCTCGCCATTTACGACTATGATCTTCACGTATTTCTGTAGGCCTGCGCTTTCGTAATCGCTTTTCTTTGAGTTCGGCAGCCTCATCGTACGGAGGCGACGACCGAGAACGGTCAGAACTGGAGTCAGTCTTCTTAGATGAGTGTGCTTCTCGGGCTGGTGAGGAAACCGTAGAGCTGAGGTTGCTGGAGTTACCACCTTCTTGAGCTTCGCCTGCCGTAGGTTCTTGGATCGCTCTCTTCCTCTTCAATGACGGCCTACAATCCTCAGCCCCTCTGTTTCCCTCAACATCGTCATCCGAGTGCCTCTCTTGTTCACTTGGATTGAAATCTCCTACTTGATCGGCGTCGCGTATATCTTCATGTTTGATCGCTTTCCTTGTCTCTTCAGTTACAACCTCCTCTTTCCCAGGTAGTACAACAGTCTCCGCCTCCGAGTCACTCTTATCGTTGTTCGCATTTCCATTAGCCTCATGCGCAGCCACATTCAGGCAGCGTGACCCCAGTAATGGTGGTGAAGACCTCGGACTGATTGGCAGTTTGTCTACATGGCGAGGCTCTTCAACTGAATCCACTTCCACAATTCCATCGTCGACTTCATTCGGCTTTGAAACCGAAAAGGGGTCATCATTCATCACGATCTTGTCCGTTTGACTTCCTTCATAAAGATCATGCTGGGTCGTTGTGGCTTCGAGGTCTCGTTTCCTTGGGCTCAGGCTGCGCGGACAAGGAACGAATCGGTCCTTGTCCCTCTTCTCGAATTATTGGCGCGTTGTTGAAAGTTTGTTCTTTCTACCGCTTGACATAGATTCGAACTGAAGATTAGCTGTAACTTACTTTAAGAGTCGTGAATCAATAGGTGGCAGTGTAATGCAGAGTCAAGTTGATCCGGTCGCAATAATAGTACTGCCTCTCGAAGCCTTCTCGAAGCCTTCTCCTGATTGGCTGACAGCGGGCGGATAACGCCGTTGCGACTGGGGGGCACCTTAGGGCTCATTTCCCCTCGGTCCCTTCACATCTTACAACTCCATCCCCCAACCCCTTTTCTTCCATCCATGATATCTCCAAGGCCAACCGCTGTCCGTGTCTGACGGTAATGCCATATGACGACAGCCATCGCTGCACTTCTTGAGATGTTTGGCCCGTCGCAAGCATTGCAGGTATCCTTTCTTTTAGCCAGCTCCACGGTAGAGCCACAGCCTCGTTTGACCCACTGCTTCATTCTTGGCTAAATCTTTTGACTCCAGGTCTTGTTTCTCAATAGCCTCCCCTCATTCAGATCTCGATTCATTACCTATGGGCCCCGCGCAACACCAGCCAAGGCACCAAACTCCGGGGAAAGTAAATCGCCTGACGGAAAAGGAGCTGGCTTATTGAATAAAGTCCTCAATAGCCTAGAGTCATTGCAAGTACCCCATGGGTATTTCCTTCATTTTTACATTGTCTCTGTTGTTTTTTCACTGTTTTGGGGAATCCAAATTATGATGCGAGGATCCATATTGAAAGAACTTGTCGAGCATGAACCCACTGGCTTAAGGAGAGCTATGCCTATGGAACGCATTATTGTAACCTGGGTCTTGATGAGCGCACAAGGAGTCCGAAGGCTACTGGAATCTATCATCCTCGCAAAACCATCAGCGTCGAAAATGTGGTTTGTTCACTGGCTTCTTGGAATATTATTTTACACAGCAATTAGTGTTGCCGTATGGATTGAGGGTGCAGGTAGGTCATATTATGATGAACTTTGAAAGATCGAAAGACTGGAATCAGTGTTTTATGTCATGTCATAAATTCAATGTTCATGTGATAAACTTGACCATCTGATGATAGCAAACAGGCAATGCACCCACTAACGGTCCCGCTTGATACAGAAACTCTTCGGTCTACCATTTCTGTATGGTCTGATCTCACGCTTTCCGCGCCTTCACTTCGTACAATACTATTTATCCCGTTGTTCGTCCTCGCATCCGGCATCCAACATGACTGTCATGTCTACCTCGCCTCATTACCCAAATACACACTTCCCACACACCCAATATTTCAAAACTTGATATGCCCTCACTACACCGTGGAGTGCCTCATATATCTCTCCATGGCTTTTCTGGCCGCCCCGGAAGGCGCTTGGATAAATCGGACAATACTTGCTGGTCTTGTTTTTGTGTCTGTCAATCTTGGTGTCACAGCGTCGACAAGTAAAGAGTGGTACGAACACCGATTTGGAAAGGATGAGGTGTCGGGTAGATGGAAGATGATACCTTTGATATTCTAGATCAGTTCAGACCGAGATCTTCGTTATCCAGAAAGACGTTAAAAAGCTGTCTCTCACTTCATTTCCTCAAAAATCCAAATCCCTTTCCCAACTTCTTCACCTTTACCACATCCCTAAAGGTCAAACTAACTCTCGTCTCCCTCCTCTTCCTTCCCTCCACAAACTCCTCTTGGTCTCCCAACAACCCCCAATTGCACAAACCCCCTTCCCCTCCCCTTAAATTCTCATCCACCTCCACCCCCTTAATCCCATGTAAGCACTCCTCATAGATCTCCCCCGTTGTAATCAATAAACTCCTTCTCTCCTGCAATATCCGCCACTTCGGCCCTTCTTCCTGTTTCGAACATACGTCAAGGACTATTGACGCGAACAACGAAACCGTGGCCACGACCGGGTGGTAAGCCGCGCCGTCTTCTTCACTTCATGCGTCAAACGTCACCAATCTTCGTTTTCATCGAATACATTCTTACCATGCGGTAGGATTCCCTGTCCAGGGCGGTACTCATTTATAAGGACGTGGTTTGGGGCTTTATGTGGAGACTGTGCGAAAGAATTCTCATTGTTGGAGAGAGTGAGCGGTAAGGACAGTAAGCGTGGTATTATGGGATCCGAGAGCCAGGAAGGGAGAGGCGAGGCGAGGAGCGTGTTTGTAGAGCTCAGGGGCGAAGGGTGAACTTGCAGGCGGCGGTGAGAGAGGCTCCGCCAGGTTGGGAGAGGGACACTGTATATCTCTCAAAGACTTAGTATGTGGCTAAAGAGGAAACTTAGGAGAGGATACCTTGTGTAGAAGATTGGCTTCTTCAGATTGGGTGATGAAGTTGGGGATGTAATACGCGGAAGAGGGTAAAGTGGGGATCAGGGCTGCTTCAAGGGAAGATGGGAGAGAGGGAAGCGAAGAGGCGTCTGAGTCCATTGTCGTACTGGGTTCGAGTATAGCATGGCGGCGTGTTTTGTACGAAAAGCAGGAGGTCTATTCCGTACAAGTCCATCACAACACTAGCGGGGCCCCACAATCCCTGAACCCCCCACCTGTCAAACGCTCCTCTATTTTACAACAACTACCTAATTCTCTTCACAGCGCAGCACCATGCCACCAACCAAGAAACCCAGCGAGAAGCCTAACAAAGGCTCCTCCTCAAAAGGCAAAGGCAGCAAAGAGTCTAAAGACGTTTCAAGTTCCAGTAAGCTCAAGCCAGCTACCGCAATTAATTCCCGCCATATCCTCGTAAGTTACCCCCTCCCTCTCCTCCCGCCTACACATTCCCCTATATTAATGTCGAACGTGGAAAGTGCGAGAAACATTCAAAGAAAGAAGAGGCCGTAGAAAAACTGCGGAATGGTGCCAAATTCGACGAAGTGGCACGTGAGTTTTCAGAGGATAAAGCTCGACAAGGCGGTTCGCTAGGTTGGAAGGTGCGAGGGTCTCTGGATGCAGCATTCGAAAAGGCGGCGTATGAGCTGGAGCCTAGCACGACAGGGAATCCAAAGTGGGTTGAAGTAAAGTCGGGACACGGTTATCATATAATTATTGTGGAGGGGAGGCGTTAAGGAGGAAGGGCACGATTTGATAGGACGGAGAGAGGATAATTCACAAGGTCTACGAAAAGCGACTGGTTTGGACTCTCGAGAGTTTCTTGGTTCTATATTGCTTGGCCCCTCAATGCAAGCCGGCTTTCTGCGCGCCGAACACATTGCTCTATCACGGTCCAGAAGCGTTGCACGTCTAATGTTCGCGGTATGCGTACACCCCCATGGCTACTGGTGAGCTTTGTGACAACGGTCCTGCCAAGTTGCCCTTGCACTTCCTCCAGGTCACTATGAAAGCCTTCGCAAATAACTTCCACTTGCCATCTTTCGCCCCCGCGGTCATCGAACCTCAGATCATCCTTAGCTTGGTCGAAGAGGAGGACTGCTACAGCAACCGGGTCATGCAGAGGTGGACCAGCTGTTAGGCCAAAAACGTCCGAGTAGGTGTGTGCAAAGAAAGTAAGGAGGTCATGCAGCATTTGACGTAAAGTCGAAGGGGCAGCCTGAGCACTCAAAGAGGATCCATATCCATATAACAATTGTTCTTGGACTTCCTGTGTTGCAAGCACTTGGTGTGTAAGCTGAAGCGGTATAAGAGTCGTCTTAGCGGCAAGTTCAGGGTTCGAGAAGATGGACTGAGCTGCTTCAGGATCGCACTGATGAAATTAGCACTCTGAAACCCAAAGCTTTGATTGGACGACAATGTTCGTACGTATATGTTGAATTCAGAATATTTTGTTATATTACCAAACCGCTCTCCCTTTGCATGACCCATGGGAGCCTCAGAAAAGCCAGTACCAATCGCGCCTCCCATAATACTTAAGCCCTTGATATGACTTATAAGCTCGGGGTACGTCGTCATGAGAAGTGCTACGTTAGTCAAGGCCCCAGTAGCCACAAGATATGCATCGCCTTCGGGCTGCGACACGAGAGCAGTACGCATGGCTTCAATCGCACTTGGATCAGTAATCGGTGCAGATGCTGGCTTCGGCAGAAGATCGGTGCCATCAATGCCACTATCACCTGTCGATGTTTGAGGGTGCTTGTATTTGGTATCGGGGGTGTTGACTAACCATGGATATCTGGAGCATGCACAGCTTTTCTACAAAGCGGCTTCGCAGCACCAGGATAGACAGGAATATCTTCCCTCCCGATGGCTGTCAGGACGCTGCCCGCATTGGTTGTTGTTTGCTCGAGAGAAGCATTGCCGTGAACGGTGCTGATGCCAAGCAGTTTTAGAGTAGGATGATGCGCGGCGACGAGTATAGCGAAAGCGTCCTAACCGAACAATGAAAGATTAATCAACGCAAGGAAGTTCAGGATGTCGCGTACATCATGCCCTGAATACGTCAGTTCTCGCGAGAGCTAGAAGGGATGTAGCATTGGTGCTTGTTACCATGCTGTTCTCAAGCTTTACCTGGGTCGCAATCTAGCCATACGGGCGTCTGGTTCTCGTCGCTATACATGTATGATGATGTGGGCCATCTAGTCATTCAACAAATTGGAAACGCCGCATAGAAGAATCATTAAGATCTAATGAAACACGGATAAGGCCAATGGCAGCGGAGAAAGCGAAAGTCAAAGCGTCGAGGTCCAGACTTTTTATACCATGCAAGCCACTCATGCTATTCTAAGATATCACGTTCGACTTTTCTACCAACGATTCGTGTGCCATCGCCGGGGATATATGATACTATTGAACGAAGTCCTGATCGCTCTGCCCGGGACTTCTAATAAAAGCTCGCGCTTCGAGTGTGATTTACAACAGATGTTCGCGCTCAGCCTTTTATAAAATCACATCACGAAACGCGCAGATTCTTATGTCAGGTTCGTTCTAGTTGTTCATGTGTAAAGCAGATACGTAACAAAGTCGCGACGATGATATTGTATTAATTGTCTGCTATCACTTCTTTGCAGATTATTCTTTTTATAAGAATGAGAATGAAGGAAAACCTTATCCGTGCCCCACCCTAAGCTCATCCTTCGCTTATACGAAGATAGAAGTCTGAATCCTTCGAAGCGTCCACTCGGCCTCAATGATACTCTCAAAACCGAAAGACTGCGGACATTAGGATTCAGGAGCATGCACTTCGCCCCATTGCCTTGTTGCCTTGCAAACTACCGCATAATTTCAGATATAGGACATGGCTTAGCTATAAGATACATCGGCGTATAAGATATGGTTCCAATTGGACTAAATCCCTGGCCCCAACGAGAGTAAGACTCGAGTCTTACGTCTGGAATTATGCGATATAGTCGGTCCATCAATCTGATCTGTTGAGAACGGCAGTCACAGACACTTTCGGATCTACGGAATAACTGAAACAGTTTCACATCATCACATGTATCCCTTAAACTAATTACTGTGTACCTATGGGGGAGGTCAAGACTTTTATACCATGCGAGCCATACGCGCTACCCTCATCTACCATGACAGACATGTGTACCACGGTCTAGTAACATACTAATGTTACATAACTGAAATCTCGACCTTGATGACGAGAAGATATCAAGAAAATGCAGCAAGTCAAACACGGATATTGAGATTGTGTACGCGAAGATTAAAGCGGTATAACAGCAGTACTCAGAACATGCTACAAGAGATTTCCAGTGTCATCGTGCTCCAACAAAGATTGTTTTAATCGGTAATTACGGATTATGTGTTCGAAGATTGCGGCTGAGGGGGCGATCGAGGGGACTTCTTTTTCAATGCATGCGCATACTAAGCAAGCTGTCAACGTTCAAATACCTCTCTTCTTTCTTATTTTTTTTTCATCATGTGAGCGCATACTCTGTACTCCGTACTGTGATCTAATCACTTTGCTACATAGCATTGCGATTTACGAAGATACCTTACGGTCTTTCACTCTAGTATGTTACTAGGCCGCGGTAGAAAAGTCGAGCATGGTAGGTAGATGTAAGATGAGGGTAGCGCAAGTAGCCTCAGGATGGAAGGGCTGGAATTACAATTTGGTGGAACTAAGTCCACATCCGTACTACTTCCGTACTACTGATAGTGCCCATATCGAATAGGCGGGACAACGCTTGCACGGCCCCGGACCAATTTTACTATGTATCAAGTACATATATTGACATTTCTCCTCCATCAGGATATCCGAGCACTCTCTACTCTCTTCGTACTGGTTAGAAGTCTTTTCCTTGATTCAAGCATGCCGGGAGCGTTAGTGCAAATCGTTCTTGTTTAGGAAGTTCATACTAAATTTCCCTCTAGAGCATATGTTTCGGATTACAAGAACCTACTAGGTGATGACAATTTCTCACAAAGGCTCCTTCGTCCATGGAGCTTGGCATCACATGATGACGGGGATCTGCCAACTTCTGCACGCGTATCTGCTTTGGACGAAACCTGGAGGATATCCGAAGAAACCTACCCTCGGCGGCGCCTCAAAAGTCTCGGAGCATGGGCCCGCTATCCAAGTTCTGCCCGAGAGAATCTGAGTTCGGAGGGACAGTTCGCCATTAACAAGGGAGGGTGGTGGGACCAGCAGATGCTTGTCGATAGGAGTCTACGATCAATGGCAGCCCTGACGGCAGTGTTCGCTACGACCATGATAATAGTCTGTTGCACTCATATGTCCGATTTTGTGTATCGTTCGAACCCACATTCGACATCGGTGGGATCTAAGAAGCCTGAAAGCTGTAGAAGCACAGAGAACGCGAACGTGGTATGTTCCCTATGCTACGACGTTTCTTAAACTCAATTGCCCTGCCTGCCTTCCTTGAAGCGAAATTATACTACTTTCACGCCATAGCTACGTCTATATGCCTCTGGTAAGACGTTTGTAGTAAAGACTGACTTGGAGGCTGAATTATAGGTCATCAATCTTGTCATCAACATAGCCGCAACGATGGTATTAGGGATGTCAAATACTTATCAGCAACTGGTTACATCTTTAAAAGTAGATGAGATTCGATGGGTCCTATCAAAACACGGAGACTCCCGGATTGGTACAAACTCTCCGCTGGCGATTAATCACAAGAGAACGGGCAAAGTAAAAGCATGGTTGGCCTGGTTACTTCTTGTCTCAACCTCTCTGGTGAATGCCTCTCTTCTCCCTTCGCGGCCCTCTGTAAGCGTGTATCTGCTAAATCGATGTCTAGCCGATACATTTTCTGGCTAATTCTGTCATTGGGCCATCTGTATATTTGACGCCCCCAAGGGATATTCAATATGATACTTTTGAGAGTAACCATACTACTAACGCTGTCTCTCCACGCGGATATATGACTAGAGGATGCTGGACTGCTTTCAGGTCTGGCGTATATAATCTGAAGGAGCTCCCGAATCAGTGGGGCAATGTCGACTTCGATGAAGGTTTGCATTCAAGTATGGTCAGTATCACCTATTCCGAGCCACACTGCGTTCAATATAAGAACACCACGGAATCTTCGGAACTTTATGGCAAAGAGAGGCTTGATTTCAACAGTGAGAACCCTTACGGTGTGGGAGATTGTCTGTTGGGTAGGGACGTAATTTGCAACTTGGATCAGTCGGCAACAGAAACATGTCGGCTTAGTATCCGCATGTTTGCTGGCATCACCCTAGCCGGCTGTCTAACCATCAAGGCGATATATATGATCACTATAAACATCAGAGCCCGTCGGAGAATGAAGACCGACTGTCTCACATTTGGAGATGTCGTTGTTGCCTCGGCCTTGGACCCAGACCTTCAAATTCATAACGAATGTTTAGTCAATGCTGGTGAAGGTAACCGACATCGCGTCGGCCACACCTGCCACAGACACTGTAGCGATTCTGAGCCTTCGATGACCGGAGATAGTATTGGCCACTGTCAAAAGTGCGCCAAGTTCAACACGGTCGACAAAGCCGCCGATCTACTTCATCCCTCCATCGCAATAAAATACAAGAAGTCTCTATTGTCTAACCTTGGCTCGTCTGCATTATCACAGATGATCATACTCATGATATGTTCTCTCAGCATGTTGGTCGTTTCTATTGTTTTGGCAATCTCTATGGGATCAGAGGTGCAATATTACAATGAAGTTTGTCACAATCACACGCTTGTCTCATCAACCGGCAGACTTATCCATTCCGAGACTCCCAAGTGCGCGGAAGGCCTTCAATCCTTTCTTAAGCATAATTTCGGGTCATTTGGAGGCTTCAATACCAGCGCCCCGCTTGCCGCTTTACAACAAGATGATTTGAGAAGTGAGATTGCAGCTTTCGCCATTTCCAACGGCACCCAACTTCTCTTCTCTATCCTCTACCTTCTCTTGATCTACAACATTACACTTATCAGCATTGAACACGACTGGGGAAAGTTCGAGAAGCAGCAGCAGCGGCCTCGTTGCACAATAGTACGAGGGGACGCGTTTGAACAGTCCTATCTCCTACAACTACCGAAAAAGGTACTCTTTCCCATAATGGCGTTCAGTGCCACCATGCATTGGTTGCTAGGCCAGGCAATATCAACCAAAGAAGTCATCGTTGCAGATTACACAGATCCGAACCATCCCGTGGAGCAATCCCAATATACTGTAAGTGTTCCCTCACACGCGCAAATAGTCTGTAGATGGTAATGCTGACGCTAATCATATGGAGGTTATCTTTGCTACCTATTCGATTTGGCTGTCAACAGTCCTTATGATGGCAATGACTGCCACTTGCTGGTGGGCCTTCACCTATAGACGTGAAGGATTCATCCCGCAAATGTATGGCTCGATCCGAGCCTGCTGTGCGGCAACAACCGAGCTTGAGATCTTTCCGCGGGAAGGTGTTAAGTGGGGAGACCGTAAGCTACTGTGCATTTCTCTTTTGGGGAGTAAATGCTGACCAGTATTCAGTGGGAGCAGGAGAGAAATTCCGACATGCTGGGCTCTCTAGCTCCAAAGTTGGACGAATTGTACCTGCTGAGCTTTATGCTGGCCGTGATACTCTGGGGAAAAAGGCTGTTTGACGAGAGTCTTATGTTGGATTTAGCCTGAAATTCCTACTGAGAACGGTGGGGAGATCATATCCTCTCACTTGCGGCGGCAACATTCCCAGTATGGCTCTAGATCGTGTTTTGCTGTCTAGTAATACTAGATCCTCAGCACAAGATCAATCGGGGATCCATGACCAACACCGTTCTCGAGCTACCACCCATCAATCCTACGCAATGCCCGCCTTCAATGCCGATCACACTGTCTTGTGGTATCACAATGCCACGATAGCACACTTCGTGCATGGATTTCGCTTTTCAAGTTGGCTTAGAAGCCATTGTTTGGAAACAATCGTCGGCAAGGTATCGCTCCACCATGTTCCGAATCACGACACCAGCAGACCCAATATTCACACCGTAAACTCGGGAATTCCGAGAATCCCAACCAGACTTCGAGTCAGATGTTGCCATAGCAGACACGCGTCTTCTCTCGATCGCCCGGATACGGTAACTCATTGATTTCGACGTCGCACGCTATCAGGCCGGCAGGGCTTATGGTTCATCATCATCGATACGATCGCCAAGCCAATACTCCAAACCTCGCTCATTCATAGCCCTCGTCAACGGTAAACAAACGAAAATCGCAATATTAGACTTGGAATTGCAAATCAACCGACGTCCGAGCTCGAGGTTTTGTAAGTCCAAGACACCCATTCCGTATGAAACGCAGTGCTTATACCTTTCCAGAAACGACGGTGCTGAATCCCTCCATCATCGCCCTCGTTGTCCTCAACATACTACCCTGCCACCCACTCCCGACTACCAGGCTACCCAACCCCCCTGCATACAGAAAACAATCCTAAAGCTTCCCAGCTACATCACATACCCACAACCTTTCCTCTCACTCCACTCAAAACCTCGCATATTCCATCCCGTCCGTAGCCAAAAAAAAACCCCCCAGCCATCCCCCCCCAGCATCCTCACGCTCTTCCTAAAGTCGACACATTCACCCTCCCACTCCCTCTCCAGCACCTCAAACCCCTCCCCTCAACCTCACGATCCCTGTATCATCCGAGAAACAACTTCCCCTTCTCAGAAAAAAGCTGTACCTCGTGCCTTGCTCTGCCCCCCCCGCTTTATCCAACTCGTTCTGAAAGGGCGTTCATGGTCATGAACAGTTCTCGCCAAAACAATTTTGAATCAGCGACGGCCAGCAATACCTAAATATGCCCCCAATGATAATAATAATAATAATAATAATAATAATAGTATGGTTCGCGTTCGATAAATCCGTACTCTTCTACATATGTAGAGTCTCTATCTAGCATCCTCACCCAACCAAACAAACCCCCCCCCTCTCCCCACCACCCATCCATCCATCCATCCTTCCATCCATCCACCCATCCATCCCACACACACACACACACACACACACACCTACTATAGCTACAATACCTCATCCACATACATACCATACCACCCTTAGCCTCACCCATTTTGCAGCCCCTCAGCCCAGCCCAGCCCAGCCCTCCTTTCTGTCCCAGCTGGTTGTATTTTTTCTTCTTCTTCTTATAAAATGCGATCTAAAAGACTGCTAGAGTAGATGTGTGGAAGCTGTAGATAGATATTTGGTGGAAACGCGAGAGGGAGGGTTGTACTGCTGTATGTTGTATGCATTATATTTGGGGTTGGAGATTGAGATTACCTATATATTCTCGTTTCCCCTTATTCTACAAGGAGTAAGTCTCCCTCCCTCCGGTTTAGCTCAACCCTTCGCGTGCTCTATTTTATTTTATTTAATGCTCTATTTAGGTTGTTCAAGCCTAGCACTGTCTGTTGCTGGTGCTGGGTTGATAATGCTGAGTAAGTACGGGGCGGCGGTCAACTTCGAAAAATTGTTAAAGGAGGGGGGGGGGGCAACAAGTCAGGTTTTTAGGTAATTCCGAAGGGGGGACACAGGTTGATTTAAAGGGAAAGGGAAAGGGAAGAGAGAGACGTGATTGGGGATTACAGGGAGCAAGGAGATGAGATGTGATAAAGGTGGAGATGGAGGGATAAGGAGCGATTGGAAAGTTATCTGCTTTTTAAAGAAGCTAGAGAGAGAATGATGGATGAGCAGGAAGCCTAAAGAAGCCAGTTGCTTCAGGCAACAAGGGTGCTTGTAGAATACCTCGATTCAACGGGTAGTGCAAGGGTAGCAGTAGAGTCCCTCCATTCGCTAGTTGGGCTTGGTTTGCGCTTCAGGATAGCCACAACCAGCCATCTCTTCCTCTCCGTGACATCCTCGCGCCCACGATCCCGCTCTCGCGCCCACGCTCTTTCGTGGCCCTTGACGTCTCTCTCGTAGATCTTCGATATTTCCAGCCCCATATCTACAGCGGTGTCGAAGAAGGCGGCGACTTTTGCGCGGCCGGTGTGGAAGCCCGCGATCACCCAGACCTGGGCGTCCTCGTCGCGGGAGAGGAAGTGCAGCATCGATTCTACAAGGCTCTCGTGTTCTCCGACCATCCAGAGACAGTCGGCTGCTATTATTCGGGTAAAGTGCTGGGCGTGTGTCTGAGCGAGGCGGTCGGTCAGATCTCCCCATTTGTGGCCGCAGTGACTGACGGTTTCGGGGGATTCCGCGTCGACTTTGAGGGGATCCTTGGTTGCTTCCAGAACTGCTCCAAGCCGCAAGGTATGGTGTTGGTTGAGGTTCTTGTTACGGATATATTCTGGAACATTCTTCTCGACGTTCACGTTGATATTGGCAATGACTCCTGGTGAGGGATAGTCCGATATTACCATTTCGTCGGCTCCGGCGAGGGCACTGACAATGCCGGCAAGGCCGCTACCTGGCTTGTAAACGTCACGTAAGCCCCGTTCTTTTATGCCCACTCTTGGCGGAGTTGAGACACACCAGCGCCGAGCTCCAACACCTTCTTCCCAGTGACATCCCAGGACCTCTTTTCTTCTGCATTTAGACCTGTAGCACAGCCACTAACGTATTCCGCCATCTGAACACTCGCATTCCATACGGAATGAGCGAATAATCGCCTCTCATCTTCGACGCTCGGATCTGTGAGTCTCAACTCCAAGTCACCGAAGCGTTTTGATTTGTAGATGACATAAGAGCCGGCATCACCATGATTGGTTTGCACATCGTTCGGGAATAGAGTGGTCAATGACGACGAGTATATGTCTTCAACTGCGAAACGGGGGTCTGGGGGGATTTTGGGTAGGCGGATGAGGGAGGTGAGCATTGTTGGTAATGTTTCGGAGTAAGTGATGATGCCCTACAGCTAGTGCAGGGTACTAAAGGTCCCCTAAGGCTCGGTATGGGAGGCCCTCGGATGGTGTCGTTCAACCCTAAAATCTATGTACTTCGAGCCCTCAAGAGGGGATACAACAGACGACACCACAACTTTACAGATTATCAAGCTGTTAGCAATATGCGCTACTCCTTCAACTACAACCTTCGCGTGCTTCGCTATTAGACACGGGCCGGGTAGAAATCTAGAACTGCTCTGGTCAAATTTCTCTCCTAAAGCATGCCTGTTTCCGTATCGTGCTTGATCTGTATGAGTTCTTTGACTGGATGGATGAACAAAAATAATTACACCTTAAAAGAGACATATTTCTAGATACCGATGCCAGTTCCTTCTACATTCATGGATTTTTAATTGGCCTCAATGGGGTTTCTTTGTAACAACTACTACTCGACCTTGCAACGCCCATACCAAGATGCCGGAGGGAGCGCCGGATGACCATTCCAACTTGCATTCACGACGGTGACTCGGAGATCTTGCCATCAAAGAGAAGTTGCATAACTCTAGACTGATTAGAGGGTCGCCACCCGTTGTAATACAGGTGCTGCTTCGTGGCAGACAACGAATGAATGCTGTCCAGAACCTAATAATATGGGGTTGTGACTGCAGATGACGATAAAGCTGTGACGAGGTATCGTGCCTTGTTGACGCTGTCAATCGAATTCTGTCAAGGAGAAGAAGACTAAGCTCACGGATGCAACACATCCTTTACTTCATGTTCACGATTGCAATATATGCCCCCACCAGACTGAGCACGCAACAGCAGATGCAGACATTTTGATGAGGAGTCCCGGCTATCACTCCCTTTGTATCGTTCTCGGCCATTCGAGGCCCAACCAAAGAACTGGACGACAGTCGTTAAAGGAGTAAAGGCCGCAAACAAAGTTCAAAGGATTCACAGACAAACATCGAAGCTCATGACCAAGGGCCATTCACCTGGAGGTCCCATAGCGATTCCGAAGAAAGTGCCGTACAGATCCAGGACACTTCACGTTAGCATGGCTGTTGTAGATCTGGCAACTAAGTACGGTTTGGAATTAAGCTTAAGTCTAGATCGGGATAACTTGTGTAGACAATGATGAACGTGCACTTCAACATGGACCTTACACAGTAAAGAAATGATAGAGAGAGCATGAACCTTGCAAAGTTTCTGGTCATGACGACGAACATCCGGTATCGTGATAGTCGTCAGGTAGAGCAGTTCGATTGTATCTTATATTGCCGTTGTCGTTGAAATGGCTTCCTTTTCTGCCATACTTCAGACATGTTATGTCATAGTCACTTTTTGTGTCATAATTCTTAGAGTGTCCTCGAGTGAAGAAAAAAAGGGCGGTAGGTAGTAGTCACTCAAGTACTCTGGACAGAGAAGCCGTATGAGAGAAACTGCAAAGTCCGTAATCGGTTTACTGGTAGCGTACTCCTTGTAGGTGGCGCCTCTACTCGAGGATCTGTCTGAAGGGTTCAAAACCATAATATCGGTCAAAAGCAGAATTAGGTATAAAGAATAGCCAGCCGGTAATCCTGCATGTTCAGGGGTCATCAATCATCACCAATCACCTGTCTGATCTACTTTGAATCAAAATTGAGCCAAGGATCGTTATATAACTCCTTTGCGGTCGATCGCTCTTCTGGAAGCCATCGAAGCATCTTAGATGCAAACTCGATGAAAAGCCGCTTGTACTCTTCTTGAAGGAAGGGTGTGAGATTTGAGAAAGTAAACTCTGTGAAAGAAATGAGGTTTGGATATCTGAATTGCCCTGAAAAGACAGCTTAACATCAACAAAGGCGACAGGGGATTCATAAGCTTCGATGACGTTTATACAGAGTGATACATACCTTGCGTAGTGTAAAAAGTAGAGTCGTCTGCTTTGCCTGTTCGATCTAGCAGTTCTTGCGAAGGTGGCCTCAGTAGGCCAATCATCTGAGACGAAGTGGGCTTCACGTGAGTACTCGTCGTTTTCGGGCCTGGCGTCCATCTAAAAGCGAAGTGTCTTCTAAGAGCTCCCACAGCTATGCAGTAAGCTAGATATTAGTAGCATCCCCACCAGAGGGGGGTTTCAATGCGGAAGGACCTTACCACCATGCCAAGATTCCAGATATCAGCGCTGTAAGTCCAGCCAGCCTTTAGTAGAACCTCTGGTGCGCAAAATTACTCGGGCTGGGATGTCACGACGATGAGGAGTGAAGACATTTGCCGAAGACCTGCAGCACCAAAGTCACTTATCTTGAGAGATCGAGCACCCTTCCTCAAGCCACCAAAGTCGGCTCTCGATTGATATACAGGATGTCCATCAACCTCTTTATAAAGAGGTGTACCATCTTTCTGTTGGCGAACGTAGTCGTCGATGACTGAGCTATCCTCAAAGCCCACCAGAAGATTGTCGGCTTTGAGGTCTGGTGCTTTATAATTAGCAGTCCCCTTGCTGAAAGAAAACTGGTATGGACTTGCCGGTGTGTATGACATGACATTCGGAATGGAGAAAACCAAGACCTTTTAGGATTACCTTCAAGGCTTTGAGAATTAGTTGGCGACAAGCCCACGTTACCGAGATGCCGACCTAGAAGCCAGAGCGGTTCCCTTTAACGGCTCAAAACCCCATACCAATGTGTTCTCCTAAAGGTCCTGGGACCGTGAATGAGTCCTCAATCAACCTGACATACCGACGACGACCTTCGTGAACGGATTGCATCCTAGAGATACGACGGGACATCTCAAGCTCATCTCAGGCTGCCTTCCGATTCACTTTCAAGGCAGTTCGTAATGTTTCAGCGCCACAATATCGGGTTTGATCGCCATGGCCAGCCAACTAAACACTGTTATTGGCAGTCACCTACAAAGAGTATATGCACAAAACCGGTTTACTTCCTTGGCCAGCCAGATCTGTTGAGTCAGTTCCCCAGCCAAAGCTTCGAAACGATTTGGGATTTTTTTGGGATTTTCTCCCCCAATCCGGGCTTGGATAGAACCGGCTTCGGGCCCAGAATTTCGGACTTGCTTATCTTCCTCGAAAAGGGTTGTTGGCCAGCGGCAAGTGGAATGCCGCTTCCACGATTGGGCCAAGTCGAGATGAAAGGCGAACCGATACAAGTGAAAGCAGGGCGTGAGAGCGCAGCTTGAGGATAGGGTTCATCACATGTATGATCTGTATCAAAAACGCTGCCATATACACTTCTCAAAGCATCAAACTCTCATCATCTCAATCCCCCCCCCCAAAAATCCCCATCTCACTACACAAGATTCCCAACCCCGCAACCAGTCCCATCGATTCACCAGCAACCACAAACCTATAGATTCCAAGTTCCAATTGGCAACGCAACCAACTACTACAACGAAGACGGTTTGGAAACAAGGACCACGATATGAAATGCGTTTAATACTGACAGGAACGGCACCACTCGTTCTTGTTGTAGATAGATGGGTCTGGCTATTTATTTGGTTGAGGTTCACTGTCTGACTGAATTTTCACCTTTTTTCGGTGATGGACCTAGTACGTGAATGGTCAATTATCTCGGCGCCAGAGAGGCTGGGTATACTTTGTTACAAGCTTGCTATCTAGAAGTTTCCGGGATATTTTTTTCTTCTCGACCTGGAGATGTGGATATTTATCTCGATGTTGGGAGTCTGAGGCTGAAAGGTGCGAGGATGGAAAGAGGTGGGATTCTAGGGATCTAGATGGGTTTGAAAGAGAGGGAGGGCGATGATGAGATGGGTTTGTGGAGGGGGAACGCTGGCGGGATAAGAAGGATGGAGGAGGGGAGATGTTCTTTTTGCTCAATACATACAATACCGGTCCTTATAATCCCCAACCTCCCTATTCTATACGCCCATAAGATCCCTCGAGGAATCCCTTCTCCAAAGTTTGTGCAAGCTCGAAGTATCGATCCCTTGCTATGATTCCCAAGACATTGTAAACCTTCGCCACTGATGCTTTACTCGTACATACCGACTTTCACCCATCTCCTCTCTCCCTTGCCGCTTTTACTTTGAGCTTTTTCGTTAGATCATGAACCTTTACGCTCTTTCTCCTCTTCTTCAGTCGCGTCGGTCTTTGTTCTAGCGATTACTCATCGTACCTTGACACCAGCTTTCCAATCACTCATGTGTTCTCCAATGATTTTGGCCGCTTGCTCTGCACTGTGTTGACGGCCGATTGCTTCGACGAAGTCGCCTTCAGGATCTATTTCCAAGTACTCGTGTCAGGACTCCCTGTCCACCAAATGACCACCCTCTGACCCATTCATAGTAAAAACAAAACTCACCCATCAGATAGAAATAAATACTATGATCCACTAGATAATCCATCCCCGGCTTCACGCCTTCCGGTGTACTGAAATACACTCGATACGCCTTGCAAACCGCTTTGACCTGTTCCCAGGTTCCAGTCAAGCCCACCATACTCGGGTGGAACTCTGCAAGATAGCTTTTTAAGACGCTGGGGGTGTCGCGGGCGGGATCGCAAGTTATGAAGAGGGGGAGGAGTTCTTGCTTGGTTTCTTGGGATGTGAGATCGATCATGCGGGCCATTTTGTCGAGTTCTTCGGGGCAGATGTCCGGGCAATGCGTGAAGCCGAAGTAGACCTACCACCTATATTAGCACATACGCTACCACCATTGTGTCCACTGCCGGTCCCTCCGTCAACCCCTTCCAGTCCCTTCCAACGCAGTTCTTACCTCCCCCTACCAAGCAGAACCGAATGCCCACATACCAGCGTAAACCGTCCTTTTATATCCTGATCTGTAAATATTCTCCCCTCGTGATCTTTCAATTCAAACTTCCCCCCCACCTTCGGCCTTCCAACGCCCTTCGACGCTTCCGCTACCCTCTTCCGCTCCATGCGCGCTTTTTCATACCGGAAGTAGAAGATCATGCCGGCGCCGGCGGTAAGGAAGATGACGGCGGCGCGGAGGGAAAAGGGCTGTTATAGGAGATGAGGGGTTAGTGGATTCGTTCGGAGGAGGGGGGGAAAGCCGGGGGCAAGGGACGGGAAAGGGTGCGCGTACGCCGGTGGAGACGCGGGAGCGTTGTTCCTCGACGGTTTTGTAGAGTCGGGAGACGGTGTTGGTAAAAGCTCGCCGCGATGAGCAAGGGGACTGTCGGCTTGAGGAGGGTTTGGGCGCGCGAAGGCAGGTTTTCGAGGAGGGAGATGAAGCTTGGTGTAGGCAACGGGTTAGAGGGCGCAGATGCGGCGGTATAGGTCGGGAGGAGAACATCGTTAAAGGAATAAAGGTCCGGGGGCAGGTACCAGACATTGTTAAAGGTGAGGTTTTTGGAGATCGCATTTGTTATGGGAACCGATATTTGCACACCCAGTTTCCATACATGCACACCCAATTTCACTACATAAACACCCATCCAAATTAGGATTAGTTACTGATACCTCGGTCGATTAGAAATACCTTTATTTGTATGAGTGCCCCACCAAGAATTAAGTACCTGCAGGCAACGACGTCATCCTCCGTCAAATTTATCGTGTTACAACATCTTACATATTACCAGATATTTAATCTACCTATCTACCTTCCTCCTAACTATCTACCTCCCTCCTACCAATGGATCTCACGCCGCCGCCGGTAGGGGAGCTCTACACCAGTCATGAAAAGCTCGTTCTCGCTGTCAACAACCACGCCGGCCCCCAAGGTTACGCCGTCTTAACTAGGGCGAGGTAGAGGGAGGGGCGGAGGACGAGGTAGGGGGAGTGACGAAGGTTCAGCTGTTGTATAGCAGATTCCGGAGTTTCAGGTGCAAGCGTCAGGTGGTGAAGGCTTTTATGGTCAATTTCAGATGTAAATTAGCTTGGAAATAACAGTTGATACAGAGGTACTTAATTCTTGGTGGGGCACTCATACAAATAAAGGTATTTCTAATCGATCGAGGTATCAGTAACTAATTCTAATTTGAATGAGTGTTTATGTAGTGAAATTGAGTGTGCATGTATGAAAATAGGGTGTGCATGTATGGAAACTGGGTGTGCAAATATCGGTTCCCTTTGTTAAACCGTCGTTAATCCTGCCATATCAGGATTAACGGCGCTAAGCCTAATTAGTCACCCCATCAAAATACTTGTTTACTGCATTGTTTACTCGTACATTCACCTCAGCTTTCTACAACACCTCATCGACCCAGCTCACTCACCTCCTTTCTCTACATACCCACCTACCTCCTTTCTCTACCTACTCACCTACCTTCTTCCTCTACCCACTCACCTACCTACACAGCTCAACATGCGACCTAATGAGGAAGAAATTTCTTCCGTACCAGACACTGCATCGAAGGCTGTTCAAAAGCTTCAAAAGGCTAAAAACAAGCCGTTGATTCAAAAAAATACTAGATTCGATTCAACCTTCTTCTTCTACATATCGACCTATCCCGGTGAAGAATCGGCTTTCTCAGCCTAAATTTACCCTCAGAGCTTGTGACCCCATTGGATTTTTTCAGCCTGTTCATTACCTCATTCATACTTGAACAAATTTTCGAGTCCACGACTACAAAGGCACAGAAGACAGAGAGAACAGCTAAACAACGACTCTGAATTCTCACTTCGGGTGCCGAAATTGACGTCTTCGTGAAAATTTTACTATTCATGAATTTGATTTCCATAAATCGCACGGAGAGCTATTGGGATACACACTCAGATATGCATGAAAATCCCGAAATACCTCAAACTATGACTTTGACTCGATTTGATCAAATTAAACGATTTCTGAAGCTATCCGATCCAAATACGGATCCTGAACCCAAAAGCTCTGGCTATGAAAAGCTCTGAACAGCGAAATTGGAACCGTTTTCGACCGTGTTTCAGCAGGCCTGCAACATTATTCTCACTGCATAGGCAGTAGATTTTAAACCCTCGATCGGCTTCCTTACTGAGTATGTTCATGATATGTTTGAATCGACTCTTAAAAAGGATTAATTGCTCGTCAACTGACACGTTTCGATCTGAATGTAGATATTGCTTGCAGGCCTGCTGAAACAGGGTCGAAAACGGTTTCAATTTCGCTGTTCAGAGCTTTTCATAGCCAGACCTTTTGGATTCAGAGTCCGTATTTGGATCGGATAGCTTCAGAAATCGTTTAATTTGATCAAATCGAGTCAGAGTCATAGCCTGAGGTATTTCGAGATTTCCATGCATATCTGAGTGTGTATCCCAATAGCTCTCCGTGCGATTTATGGAAATCAAACCCATGAATAGTAAAATCCTCACGAAGACGTCAATTTCGAAACCCGAAGTGGGGATTCAGAGTCGTTGTTTAGCTGTTCTCTCTGTCTTCTGTGCCTTCGTATTCGTGAACTCGGAAATTCGTTCAAGCATGGATGAGGTAATGAACAGGCTGAGGCTGGCAAGACTCTCACCTCCACGTGGTGCCGGCTGGGAACCTGATAACAATGGGTTATTCTTATCAGAGCTAAGAAGAGTCACGAACCCGACGATACGCAGCCAAAGACGCTTATTAACGATCTTTATCGAGCGATGTGCGACTGTTACAACGATCATCGAAGTCACCGAGCCATTTCAGGGACAAGATACTGCGTCCTCACCACACGACTTATATACCTCAGTGCCGAAGTTCTATCGATAGAAACTCTCAGCGATCTTCGACGATTAAGCTCTCGAGGCTTATTCGACTGCGTTTCGGTCAAATCATTGTTCTGTTGAGAAAGAGGCTTTGCCAATAAACACACTATATGAGCTATAGAATGGCCTTCGGTAGAAGTTTGGCTCTTGAATTCAGCGCTCACTACGATGAAGGTATACAAGTTGATTGGAAAGTTGATATGCTCAGAAAGAGAGGGAATCAAGACTTAACGACGTGTCGTTTGAGTGTCAGAGACTGTGCAGGACTGGATCCAATTGTCAGTCTCCCTCATACGCCTCTATACCTAGAGACATCGATGCATTTCTACGGTTTAGAGTTTTCATCGAACCCGATGATTTTTCGTTTCCGTGAGGCTATTCTACAAAGGCCAGCTATTCTGAAGTACTGAAGGAGGAGGTTACGAATAGGGGGAATCTCGTGTATTGAGAACCTGTCTTGAGAATGGTACAGTTCGATGGCGATTGTATAATCTGTGGGTAACCAGGCCTACATAAGGTACTTAGCGAGTGTCTACAAGTATTGTAGTGTCAGCTTCGATCAGCCGCACTCGAGTCAATAAAAGAACTATTCTATCAATGAACAGGCTGAAAAAAATCCAACGGGGGTCACAAGCTCTGAGGGAGTAATTTAGGCTGAGAAAGCCAATCCTTCTTCACCTGAATAGGTCGATATGTAGGGTTCAATCGAATCTAGTATTTTCTTGAATCGACGGCTTGTTTTTTTTAGCCTTTTGACGCTTTTGAACAGCAGTGTCTGGTACGGAAGGAATTTTCTGAGTAGGTAGGTCGCATGTTGAGCTGTGTAGGTAGGTGAGTAGGTAGGTGGGTGGGTAGGTGAGTAGGTAGGTGAGTAGGTAGAGGAAGGAGGTAGGTGAGTATGTAGAGGAAGGAGGTGAGTGGGTATGTAGAGGAAGGAGGTGAGTGAGCTGGGTCGGTGGGGTGTTGTAGGAAGCTGAGGTGAAATGTAAACAATGCGACGGTTTTAAGGGATACAGTACGCTAGTTCATCAGCCTTACCGTAGAAGTCTTTCTATAAGTCTTGGCATTATCGATTGAAGGTTTTGATTTCGTCATTTCAAAACATCGCTTTTCTAAATCAATAGATGTGAATGATAATTCATTGCTTGTTGCTACGTTCCAGTGACTAGGTATTGGTTCGACGATGTTCCCTCTAAATGCTCGTAATCTTCGCCAGCCAGCAGAAAAAGCCGAGCAAAATACAAATCCTGCTAAGCATGATATATCCAACCGACTCGACATTATTACTTCCTTTGCTCCTATATAGACAAAAATGCTTTTTAGGAAACGCTGACGAACTGCCCGATTGCCGGCACCCCGTCGACGGTGACATATACAACATATGGCCCCGGCTGGGCCACGTTCCTGTTCGGCGGCATTGTCACCGTAATCTTCTGAGTCGTGCTTCCAGCGGCAAATCCGGTGTTATCGAGGAACACCATACGGTGGTTCATGTGCAGACTGTGCGTCACGTAACCGCCGTGGTAAAGCGCGACCTTGCATCCTTTCGCACCAGCGGGTGCGGTGAACTTGATTTGGAAAGTAGCACCGTTGGCGGTGAGAGAGCCAGAGCTGATTACCACGTTGGTAGGGCGCTTGTTTGCGTTGGCACCGGAGAGGTAGGGCGGGACGTAGTTCTCGACGCGGAATTCGGTCACGTAGTCTTCCGAAGGGACTTTGTTGGGTACGGGGGTGAGTATGGGCATTTGAACGGGGTTTGAGCCAGCGACCATGAGGGTACCGTCAAGGAGGAGTAAAGAGACGGAATGGTAGAGACGTGCGATGCCGGAGAAGGGGCCTGTGGTCCAGCGTTGGCCGAGGGGTTGCGCCGGGTCGTAGATGAGAACGGTCTCAGTCGCGGCAGAGGCGGTAGCGACACCGAAGCCTTGCGCTCCCTTATCGCAGCCGTTGAGCCAAATGACGGTCCCGTCTGGAAGCAGAGTCCCTTCGACCATACCACGGCCTTCGGGCATGGAATCCATTTCCCAGGTTGGGTTGGCGTCATAGGGCTTCATACGGCCACAACTAGGGTCGGTAGGGGATGTAATGTCCTGGTAGGCACCGCCACCGCAGATGATGATATCAGCGGCCCATTGGTTGGCGCTTGAAAGGGGAAGAAGAACGCTGCCACCCGTGTTGGGGTAAGTACGGAAGTCACCGGGGAGATCTGGCAACTTCTTGAGGGTGGCGTTGGTAGCAACATTGAAGATCTCTGCGGACTTGGATACGAAGATGAAAAGATTTCCATCGTTCAAAAGGTGGATGAAAGGATACATGTAGTATGGCTGGTTCTTGTAAAGAATATCAAGGGTGGTGCTACCCTTGCCGTTAGGAGTACCTTGAGCAGTCAACAATTCCCAAGTAGGGTTGTTGTTTGCAGGGACTGTAGGGTCCAATCCATTGAGACTTCCAGAGGCTACGAATAGGGTTCCATCTGGCATCGTCTGAACCGAGGCATACCAACGTGCAGTGGAGATTTGATTGCTCGTGGATTCCTGCCATGCTTGTCCGTCGTTGGCGTTGCTGCCGATAGGTCGGGATAGCGTACGGATTGACTTGAAACCGTCGCCTACGGTAGGGTCAATGAATGTAAGGGGAGCATTGCCGCCAACGGAGATGAAGCGTCCGTCAGGGAGGAAAGCACCACCGGAACAGAATGCATTGGTCTGGATCTAGGTTAGTCAAGAAAATAGTACACATGTATGGGGCGCGAACCTTGTATTGAAGCCCAACAACTGTGTTTGAGGCAGGGTCGTATTCTGCAGAGTAAGCATATTGGCCGTTGGGGAGCTTGATTTGGGTGTAGTTTTCGACTTTGTCGAGGAAGACAACTTTTCCGTTTGGCAAGAGACCTGCGTGCATAGCCGGAACACCGGCTTGACCGACAACCTTGATGGACCCTCCGTTGGGGTTTGCGGGAGCCGGGGCAGGGCCTGGGGCAGGGGTGGCAGGAGCGCCGGTGCATGGTCCGCTCTGGCATCCGTTGCCGCAGTGAGCAGTCGACCTACCACAGAAACCGTATGCTGAGCAACAAGATCCCTGAGGCCAATTGCCGCAGACAGTGTTGCCGTTGTTCGCACCGCAAGTTCCATCGGTTGTCGCTGGCCCGGTCGCCGGTGCGGTCGATGGCACGCCGAGAACTGGCTCTTGGGAGGTCGCAGCAGCAGAAGTCGCCCTGGTCTTGGAGCTGGTGGTCGTCGTGACCCCTCCGTTGCTGGTTGCGCAGCCACTTTGGCAACCGTTTGTGCAGTGCGCAGCATCCTTCCCACAATACCCAGCTGAAGAACAGCATCCGCCAAAGGGTCCGTTGGGATCACATGTAGCACCTGCAAACGCGGATCCGCAACGAGCATCAGATCGAGGTGCTATTGGGTCTGTTACAGGTGCCGCGCCAGTGCAGCCAGACTGACAGCCTGTACCGCAGTGAGCGGGAGTGTTTCCACACCATCCGTAGGAAGAACAGCATGTGCCCTTGTAAACCGTGCTGTTGGGGTCGCAGAGTGTATTGCCGTGGTTTGGCCCACACGTACCATCTGTAGAATATGCCCGTTTGACGATTTCTTTGGGATGGTCACGCTTGAGAGATTGGGGGTAGTAGGGCTCCGACGACTTTTTACACCTATCAAATTTCACGGTCAGTATAAAACCCGATAGTTCATGTCTCGATTGTCTGAGAAGCCTTACTCGCCCTCCACGCAATGCATCCCCCTGAAACATCCCGTATAGTTTGGGCTCTCGATATCGCATGAAAGATCAACGGGGGTGAATATGATATTGGAGTAAGCCTGGCCAAGGCAAAGGCCCAGAGGAAGAATAAATGAAGCTCTCATGATGTGTATGTCTATAGAGATGTTAGATGGAACGATGCAAGTGATGCAGAACCGAAAGAATGGTCCGAGTTGCACGACGCTTTTAAGACAAAGAAATGATTACGGCGGTGCACTAGGTTACAGCCTTCGTACTTCATTCACACCCGTCGTTTGATGTCAACAAAGAGACCGGTGAAGGCAGATTCCCACGTATCCGGATGCGTTTGCTGGGCAGCGCATCCGGCCATTTCACTAACGAATAACGCCGATGTGACGGAATTTCCAAAAACGTACCATGCGCCTTACTTCAGAGATGTTTTAACAAGCCTTTTCACAGAACATCGACACTTTGCCTTTCCCACAATCTCCAGGTATCAAAGAATTATTAAGTAGGGATATAATTAAAAGCTTTTTAAAGGATGATATATTTTGTTACTGCCGGAACGAGTGACGACAGAACGATATATGGTATGACAGGAAAGGGTTCAATGGAAGAAGGTGGTGGTGTGTCGAAGGACAACGACGGTAGTAGTGAGTGAAGGGTGAAAGAAAGGGCGGCAGTGGGTGTAGTAGTTGTACATGAGGAATGAGACGGATGCAACCCCCGCGGTAAGCCCCCCTGAACAGGCACATGTTCTGACTGCGGTACTACGGCGGTACTACTAGAGATGTACTACCTCCTAGTCGATGCTCCAATACGAGCAGGGTCAGACGTTGAGGCCCTGAGGGTCGCTCTGCGTGCAAACAGAAAGCAGCGCTTGAATCGATGCATCCAATGAGTGGACCCGGACGATGCACTTACAACGGGGCGGCATAGACCGTCCAATGATGTTGGGTCAGGGGCCACTGTAGCGGCTCTACGACCAGGACTAGGACTATGCCGGCTCTTGCGTCTTGTTGCCGGCATCCAATCACAGGACATACTGTGGTATCGATGAATGATACAGTACTCTATTAGTAAGCGTTCGTTCCTGACGATCTTTTTTATTTTAGGGTCTAACGCCCGGCCGAAATGTGGGGTCCGAGGGGTCCCACAGTTTTTTGCCCTCCTGCAATTTCCCCTGCAGCTTTTATTTTTGGGCGAAACCTGAGACCATTGGAAGTGCTCGAGGCGCTCGCTCGCTCTCCACCGCAACACGTCATTGATGATGAGAACCCGCGGATTTCTACATCATCCGAAACCTTGAGAGACGTTGAAGGCTAGGAGATTACATTGTACCTTGGCGTGCCGTAACACTAAAACACTCATCTCGGCTCACAGAGTCACAAGTGAGGGAATTGGGCGCAGTACATACGGAATACGGAAGTACAAACCAAACTCCCGTCCCTTAGGGTAAGCTTGCGGAACATCGGAAACTGGTCACGTGCTCGGCTTCTTGGCCTCCATTTGCCATCCGTCTTATCCACAGTGGTACCAGTGGCTTCGTGAGACAAGGCAGATGAATAGGGTTTGGATTTGGTGTAGAGATCGAGTACGACATATGCTGTGAAACCCATGTTCCCGTCGGCTATTATACTAAGTCTTATACTATATTGTACATGTCTATGCAATGCCATCCATCAACGTCGCTATCCAAGTATTCATATAGTCGTGAAGCATACACCGCTCAAATGCTTGTAGTATTCTAAAATCGTAGGTCGGAGAAACATTTCACGTCTCTGCACCAGCCAGTCTTTGCAGACGATGAACGCCAAGATGCTCATTCCCATCGCTGCCAGTGTAGACCCCAAAAGCGTATTGTGGACTGGAATGCTCCCCGAGCAGTCGTGTCACCAAATCGACCTTAGTCCGAGGCTCCCGGAATACATTATCCTTCAGCAGCGGACTTTGGTGGAAGAAGGTCATGAGCTGGCCAAGTGTACTAATTCCATGTGGAAGGTACCGCTTCTTAGTGGGCCAAATGATGAGGAAGGATAGAGCGTAGACAAGAACGAAGCCAACCAGAGCTTCATAGCCTGGCATGCTAGCGGCTATTCGGACGTCCTGCGTTGCCACGAAGAATTGAGCGGTGAATACACCACCACCGAGGACAGGAATGGTGATGGAGAGGAGGGAGATGAACGATATCCAGGAGACTTTGTAGTGGCCAGCAAAGGCTGCCTTGAGGCTCACTTCAATCGGGAAACAGGCGGTATAATCGAGTAGGAGGGAGTTTTCGGCTGTGGTGCCATGCGGATCCGAGAGGGTTGCAAATGGCTGAAGACCACGGAAATAAAAGTCGATAGACTGCCAGGCGAGGAATAGGATCATGCCGAGGAGCGATGGCAAGAAACTGTAGAGGAAGTTGGCGGGCGAGAAGCCCAAAGGTGAGGTAGGCGCGGGAAGTAATGGTAAGAATCCATCCTCAACAGCGTGGTTTAAAAAGCTAACCACAATGAAGGCCAACGTCAAAACCAAAGCACTGACAGTCCAGGCGACCACAAACGTGTCTCTGAGGAACCACGGCGTCCATTGGACAGCTGGAGAATGGGCGTCTGTTTGGAAAGAATCTAGCCTTGACGGTATCGATCGCTGACGGTTATGTTCTGGCTCAGCCAAACGATGCGTTGCCTTGGCTTTGCCGCCGCTTGAGTGGTCGTCACGTACATTTCCCTCCTCAAAGCTGTCCAATGCTTCAATTGGTCGACCTGATGAGGAGTCGATATTGTAATTCTTCGAGGCATGCCCTGTCTGCGCGGTCCTCTTAATTTCTGATCCCGCAAAGTCTGAGACTATATTTGACGAGTGGAGCAGAACCAACAGGTCGGCGATTGATTTCGGATCCCAGCGCAACCCAGTGTCTTGTCTCGAAAATCGAAGTAGCACTAGCACCAGCGCAATCACTAAAAGCACGTATAGTATTAGGAGCGTCCATCCAACAGGCCGGACTGCGGTCCACCTCCAAACGTCCTGCCCATCGAGTGAATAATATCGAGTTTGAAAAAACGAGCTCTGCAATGGCACTGTAAAAAGCGAAAGCCAAAAGATTATAGAGCACAAGCCCAATACAGGCTCCCCATACTTGAACAATGACAGATTGGGTATCAAAAAGTTGGTTGGAAACCACGCCAAACCGTGCAATATCCGCGAATTCTCAGTACTCTGTCCTGAAGCCAATGTGCTAAACGAAAGTGTCCTCTGTACGGCAGACTGTATTATGAAAAGCGAGATCTCTATAAGTATAGCAAGTAATTGTGGTAAATATTCGAAGAGGAAGTAGCGTTTGGTTCCCACGCCGTCATACTGGAGCAGGCCATGGTGCCGGATTGACTGGATGTTGCAAAAAATAAGAGCCGCTGAAACAAGGAGGCAGCAGAAGACAACGGTCATAATGAAGAGGAGTCGGAGCGGTTGAGGTACGAAATTAGGCCTGGGGTAATGGCATGATTCTTCATCCGACACTACAGGAATCGATCGGACGTTGTGAGTTGCTGTCAGATTATCAGAAATCGGCTGTTGACCTATAAACAGATCTACTTACGTGGTAAATCTGGACGCTTGATCTCGTGATCCGAGTGTTGTCTCTTGTGACCTGTTGATCGATAACTTATATCTTCATCAGGTGCGATCTTCCCAACGGGGTACGAATCTTCGCTCGCGCCCCCTTGCCGTCTTCGCCCAAATAGCTCTTCATCGCGTGATAATTGGTCAATCGCGAACCGAATATACGGTGTATCATCTACGCCTGGTGTCGGAGGACAGATTTCATTATCTGTACGCTTTCGTGGTTGTGGACCGTCTGCAGTCACTGGCTTCGATTTTGGGACCTCGCCCTCTTTAGGAGGGGAAGGTTTGGATTTCTGGACAGGCTGCTCGCGTGCTCTAGACCTCAGTGGGGGTATCGTAGCTTCTGATTGCAGGGCATCTCGACTTGCGTTGGGGGTCCTCATCTGCGAGGGGGGCGTTTGGTATCGTAGAACGGTTGTACCGGTACTCGATTCGTCCGATGGCAATGAATTGTAATCATCCGAAGCTGTAGCGGATTGCTTGGAGGTGGTATGAATCAATTGGGGTCTGCTAGCTATAATGTGGGAAACCGTTAGTTGCAGCTTTGAAAACTCATCTTATGCGTTTGCCTTACTGTTAACGAAACCCAGTTTTGCATCACTGAGGTTCATGTCGGTCATAAAGTCGTGGAATGTACAGTAGGTCGTGAACGTATGTCCCGATCAAAAATGTAGCGCAAGCCATTCTGTACATATTGAAGGCAGAAATTTGATGGCTGTTGTTTATGGTTGATGGATGGCTGGGACGCTGTGTGGGGGTTGGGGATCCAGATTGGTGAGCCGCCCAAAAAGGGGGATTTAGCCGAGGATCGGTTCATTATTGCGATGCACGTCTCTTCCAACTCTATCTCTCCCAATAAACGTGCCAAACAAAACAGAAAATAAATCGGAATCTTCCTTTCCACGATCCTTGAGAACTAGTGGAAGAGTGTTGTAATAACTGCAACATCTTCGCTCTCCTGTAAGCCTAAATATGACAATGCTATATCCATAAAAGCCAAAAGCTAAATGATGCCTGAAGACGTTCCATTCTCTTTGCGTAGTTCTTAGCAGCTTGTACGTTCAAGATGTACAGTGATGAGACCGTTCCGACCCCGTGGTAAAACAGGCGCCTCGAATAAACACAGAATTGACTGAACGGAAAGCGCCAGTCCATTGCAAGTATTTCTAGTTCCGAGTTCGCATTGTCTTCGTCAAGGATGGAATAGGTACTCTGGCATTCTAGCTTTGCTATCAGTATCATATATCGTAGTCCGAAATGGCGACTTCAGGCTGATGACCACCACACGCTAGGACTAAGCGTCGGCCTATGTATTCATGTTTTTGCCTGTAGACGTCGCTCCCTATTATATTAGCAGAAAATTCTACCTCGGCGAAGAGCTTCGCAGTAGGATGTGTCGACTAATCCAGAAGACGAACAGACAGGAAAATGCTCGTTTGCACTATTTTCATATTCAGTAAGTCTATTGTTTGGTTGACTTAGGTCATGATGTCAAGTTAGTCTTCAGTTATCTGTAGAGTCGTCGACAAAATGAATGTTTGAAAATTAAGAATCGCAACTAAAATCCTGCAAAGTAAACCTATTCACAGGCGTTCTTATCAAGCATTTCCTCTGTAATTCGACAATTAAGGTATGATGATGGTTGGAAATGACTCTAAATACACTTTGATAAATCGAAGATGAAAATAAAGAACTTAAGAGTCGAAGTCGAAAAGACGAAACACACACAACAAACTCGCATAATGCAAATCAACAATCTCAGCTGTAAAGCCGATCTGCCGCACATGCTATTCAAAAATCTTGCTCTATGTGTTTCAGATTTGTAAAAGCAAGAAAATCGATGAGACTAGGTGTTCGTTTGACAATATCAAAAAGAAACATGTGGTTACTCAAAATATGCACTACCACTCATACTTGTAGATCGCCTGAAGCCATGCTCTTTCCAGCAACTGGTATCTGTTCACTAACTTTCAACTCTCGCCTGATGATTCATGCGACGAGAAAGCTGAATATATTATGGGTTCTCTTCCTCTTTGACCGCATCAATTTGAACCTTGAGAGATCCAGCCTTGACATCGGCCTCTTGAAGTATCATGGCAAATTCTTTGTCGGCCAGAATACCCAACATGTCGTCGTCTTCTTTGGCCTCTTGAGCTTCTTCGGCGCATGCCTCTTGCTCGGCTTGCTCAGTCGCTTGAGCCTCTACGTGCACTGGCGGTGACCGGCTCGGTGCTGTTAGCAGGCGCAAGCCTGGCATTTTCCGCCCTCTCCTCCCGCTTCCACATCGTATATGTCTTCTTTGACTGAATTGATGCGGCTAGTGCGGTTGCCCTCGCCGCTTTTCTGCAAGATACGATTGATCCAACCTGTGAGACTCGATCTCTTTATCAGCCACGGCTCTTTGTGATTCTCTGAATGCCTGATATGTGACTGAAGATCTGTTCCGTCCTACATTGTCTTGATATTTTCTATTTCTGATTCTCCTCAGTTCATTAAGCTCTCTTGTGGCTCTCTCGATTCATTTACTCAACCTAACTTGCGGGAAGTTGACCATGATGAATGACTATATAATTTATTAACTAGGGACCAATAGATACGATCTGAATGACAGATCAAAGAGTGAGAATCGATGGAAAAGAGGGTTCTTGTCTGGTATACGTACATTAACTTCAAGAGTTGAGAACCTTGTCTTCTCCCGCGTCGTGTCTGAGCAAAGCTCGCATTTAGATAGACTCGCTTGTCCTACCTAATATACGAAAAAGTAGACAAATACCTTAACCTCGTATTTATAGATAGTTATATCTACTATCCAATAGATGAAAAGAGGTTAGCAAATGTCTTAGCCTCGTATGTGTGTAGAAAAGACAGACAATTGCCTTGAGCCTCGTATGTATAGATAGACAAGCATGAAGTATCATTCATGAAAAGCGAAAAGGACAGCAGAGAACCGCACTGCCAGCAACTGTTCTATATGTGGGAAAATTTAGACGAGCCGTCGATCTTCCATATTTCGAACATTGCTCTCCAGACATCGTCCGCTCATTCTACACAAGCGACAACAGAGAAATTTCTGACTGCGTATCAACCTGCTACGCCACTGTTGTAGATGAATTCGCGGGTCAAAGAGATCATTGCAAGCCCTAAACAGTTTGTTCAGTGCAGACGAGAGAGAGATTCATCTACAATGCGTCAAATACCCATCGCCTTGGATGCATCTCGAACCTGCAACCAGTATGATGAACTCGAGGCAGAGATTACAACGAAATTGACTCATCCTTCGTCCGCTTCGAGGCGTTGGTATCAAAGGATCGGTACGAACTCTTTTACTTGTGCCATCAATACAAGCTGACAGCTCTCCCAAGGCCGACGTCATAGTTATTCGAAATCCCTACAAGACGAACAAGACATTGATCTGAGATCCATAGGGACTAAATGGAATGACTACCAGTGATAGGAGATAAATACTCTGGTCCTTACTCAATTTCCATGTCCTCGACCGCCACCTATACACCGATCACCTCATCGTACGCCTACACATCTCCTTCTGTCGAGTCAAGCACAGAAATCCAAGCCCTTAGCGAAAGAGACCTAGCGAGAAAAGAAGGGCATACGTTGTAGCTGAAGAGCGTAGGGGGAAAACCCAAGCGAATTCGGGTAAGCCGGGTGAATTTAATTACGCTAAACAGCTTGGCAACCGGGAGTTCAACTGTGATGACCTTTCCTTTATTGACGCTCTTGCTGTCGTCTACGACTGGCCAGGTATCTGCGAGACTGCGACTGACCCTGAATCTACGAGCGACTCTTCATCTTGGTACCACCATAGAGCTGCGCAATCTACCAATATCCCGATCCTCGTCAGCCTTATTCTCGAAGCCATTGCCGACACTGCTACCGGTGAGACCATCGGTGTGCAAGTCCTCTGTGAGGCCCCTGGACTTCTCGACGGCTTCTCTACCATTGCCTTTGTTCTCGGCTGCTTTGGTGCAGACGTCAGATCCTGTAGGAGCCTCCTTGTAGTCAAATTCGATCTCGATGAAGCGGTTCCTTGGCTTGAACGCCGAGACCCATTCCTTGACGGAAACATTCTTGTACTGAACGGGCTTCAAGGAGAACCCTGAACTAGATTTCGTGGCTTTTCTTGATCACGTCCGCTCGTTTCTTCATTGGCTGCCTAATTGGTACATCGGCCAATTGGTCAAATTGGATGCCTCCGTCAAATACTAGATTGTTGATGTTTGGCGGAGCCTCTGCTATCTTTGGCTTGATTTGGCTTGTCTTCACTACGGAGTACACTCTTACTCTCTAGTGATTCTTCATATCCTCCTTTGCGAAGCGTGGGTTATTGTGCGCATCGTCCAACCTTGTCCATTCTGATGAAGCCTCGGTGTGGTAGAATAGACAAGCCTGCTTGACCTGCGCATTCGATCTGGAAACCCCATAATGGCTGACATGATGACTGGCTCGTAGAGTCTCGACCTCAAACTTGCACAAGGTTACTGAATCATACCAGAGCCGCTGCAAGAAGGAACTTATAATGAAGATAGTGGCAGATTGATGGGCAGGCGAGCGAGTGCCTTGAACCTGATACGTTAGAACAGGTGGACAAGTGCCTTGAACCTCGTGTGGAAGTAGACTAGTGTCTTGAACCTCGTGTGCAATGGAACGTGCGACAACTGTCATAGAATGCTGACTTATAGTTTCGATTCTTGACGTTCGGGCGTCGTGGTGCTGCAGGACGAGGAAGAAAAGTCTGGGGTGAGACCATACCTTACTTACTGCACGATCAAGCGAGATCAACGAGATGAATGCTAGAAACCTAAGCTAAGACAACACATTCTTGCAGAGAGCTTCACCAGAACGAGCTAGAAATTGTGGCTAGAGTGAACAGAAAGGGGCATCAACCTCCATTACCTTGAAAAAAGCAAACCCCTTTGGTCAAACCCATATACTTGTTAACCATTGACTGCTCCGCTGACCTTACCTCCATCCTCGAATCTCACTCAACCCGCCATCTCGTTCGGTTAACCCAAGTTCAAGTAAAAGGTAGTTTTAAAACGACCAAAGAAGCACGCAAAACATGTGAAACAAATAAGAGCACTCAGGAACAGCAATATAAACGCTATATGACCGGAATTCGTAGACCACTTCACATGGCATTTACATAGGAAAGAACTCAATGTTTGAGCTAGTCGACCAATTGGGAATTACCTGTTCGCCAATTGGAAACGCGGGCTGCCTATTCTTCTATCGTTGCTCGGTGGTCTTCTCTAACCTCAACAGTTGCCACCCCACGTAGACTTTGTCAAGCCAAGACATGGTTCTCCGGCGGATTGGCATCTTGACTAGGTTTCCTTCAGCTCTTAGAGGATGGTTTATTTTCCTGTGCAAAATAAGTCTTTAAGGCTGTTAGTATATGCAGCCTTAGCTCGGGCGATATCTGTCGGAGCCATTATTCCCCTTCAAAGCATTGCCTAGGTATGGATTTGGAAGAGCCTCGATTACTTTTGAACTCTCTTCTGGCTAGAGCTAAACAGCAGGAAAGTTAGCGTTACAGAAGCGGCGCCAGATCTCCCAGTCCCCCAATTCTCCTCGTATGTGCTATCAATTTACCCGTTTAGTTACTATTTCCTCACTCCCCTTTCGCATTTGTCCGCTACAACTTACTCTTCTGCTGCTCTGCTACTGGTGTCAGCAAGCTGCCGTTTTCTATGGCGCTGCGTAAGTTGTCGATCACTAAAATTTCCATTGCTCGCTGTTTAAACGTTGGCGTTAGCAAGAACTCTCTACACATATCGGATATCCTCCATATCCACAGAAGACAGATCAAGCCGATAGAAATATTATCCATAATTCCACATACCTGAATCTCAAACGTCAAGCAAGCAGCGTGCGGCAGGAGAACAACGTTATTATGTTCAATCAAACCTGGATGAATCTCTGGCTCTTTCTCAAACACATCCAATCCTGCGCCGAATATCTTTCCCGAGTCCAACGCCTTGACAAGCGCGTTCTCATCAATGATCGATCCCCTTGCCGTATTCACTACTACAACCCCGTCCTTCATCATTGCAAATTCCTTCTGCCCTATCATATATCTTGTGAGGTGTGATAAAGGCAAATGTATACTGATTACATCACTTGTTCTCAATAGCTCCTCGAACGACACATACTTGGCATTTGTCGGGTTCAGCTCGCCAAAGACCGGTCTCCGGTTGTGATATTGTATCTGGAAACCAAACGGAACCGCTCGCAGGGCCAGCGCTCTTCCTATGCCGCCCATTCCAAGGATGCCCAGAACTTTACCTTCTGGACCATGGCCTAGACCCATGTTTCCACGCCATTTGCCAGCACGGATAGCGGTAGAAGGAACGTGAGATCGACGTAGAGCGCCCAGAAGAAGATACATGGCCGTATTGGCAGTGCCTGCGTCAACGACTCCACAGGTATTGGAGACGGCGATGCCTGAAATCGGGATAGTCAGAAAGAACGAGCTTGGTCGAGAAACTGGAAAAGGAAGTTGCAACCTCGAGCTGTGCAAGCGTTGACATCGATTTGATCATATCCCGCACCATTATGGCATATGTATCTGACGCTCTTAGGCAAAACGTCGATGAGTGCTTTGTCAATTCTTCCAGTTATCTGTCGGTTACACAGACCATCATTAAGCTTTCCAATGCAATATAAATCCCAGTCTCTGATCATACACACCGCGACTGAGTCATAGGTCCTGGATATGGCGTAAACGTCATTGTGAAGGCCAGATGTACAATCGCTGAGGAATTCCTTTCTGGTTGTACTGCTGACTTGCTAGGTTAGCAATCGGTATGTCAGCTGGTTGACTTGCAGAAGACTTTGAACACTGCGCCAGGTCTCCGTGGAGCCCGTACCGTGATTTCAGCAATAGCGTTCAGCGCTTCCCATTCTGCCTGAGCGTAGAAGATCTGCCCTATCAGAAGTACTCTCGGCTTTGGAGCTGCCATTCAGGCTTTGGAGGGACAGTGGGTTAGGAACATGAGAGGCTGAAGGACGAAGATGAAAGGACCTGCTCAGCGAAGAGTATATACTTTGTCCACAATGCATGTGCTTCACATCCGCTGATCTTATCCGCAGCAATGAACTCAATAATCTTGCCTTAACATCCGTAAACTTGGGGGCCACCATACTTTTAGGGCTCTTTGAATCTGCAGTAGTGACACTTCCGGCCCTAGCGGCCGTTACCTTGGGTGTGGGGGTTGCATCCAATTGAACGGAGTAGATATGCCAACTATCCCTCAGTAAGTACCTAGCCAGGGCTATGAGGGCCCAACAGGCGTGATCCCGTCGTTAATGCAATCGGGTTATTGATCGCCGGATCGATAACATGGCGATAACAATGTCTAATCTACGATAAGATGTCAATACGAAAGTACAGTGCACACACACCAATGAACATGATGACGAGCTGTCAGATCAAAGGGGATTCCCGCTCGCGTGCCGGCGGTAGCACCCGCTCGCCCTGCCGTAGCTGTCCTGCTTCTTAGGTTTTGGCCTTCGTTGTGGCGCCGGTGGTATCTTGAGAGCCACTCTGATGAAGAGCTTCTGGCGACGTTGGATCCCACCTGGACCAATTGAAAAGTAGCACCAGATTAAGCGAAACCGACCCCTAGTTCTATTGCCTGTCTGGCCATCATCATGCTTACCTCCAACACCCGGGGCACTCTAACAAACTTTGCAGACTTCAGGGAGGAATATGAAGTACTACCTTATGATGCCAATGGAAAGTCTTGTTATTGCTGTTCGAGGGATAAATCACGTGACTCTGATATTAGTCATCCCCGTTAACCCTGAAACATCCCAAATGCCGGTTTGACCGAGCCGCGGGGCGTCTACCAGGCTATGTAGAGTGGATAACTGGATATGGATGCTCTATCAATGTCCCAATAATAAATACCTACTGTGCCTTATGCTTACTTGGTATTGCTGGTCTTTGGGAACCTCTCCTCCACCTTCCACCGTCATCCAACTATGCCTGCCGCCTTCATCAATCGTGCAATCTTCGAGTTCCTTCTAGATGAAAAAGCCATTTGTTAAAAACCCACATAGGCTTTAACTGTCATAGCCTCTCTGTCACCACTCATCAGCCTCAGCTACTACACAGACTCTTCCCTGCTGGCTTAGAAGGCTCGGTCATAACGGAACGGCAAGACCATTCGGGTCACACAAGCGGGAAACTTGATTGTTCATAAAGTAGGGAAAGAGAAAGCCCGACGATATCGACACTATGTCTTCACCAGTTCCTCTCCTTCGACCGCCTATCCCAGGTTCAAAGGGAGGCGCCCGTACACCGAGGCTAGGGCTAGCCATACCTCCATCACCTAACCAGAAGCCCATGGCAGGCAAGGGCAGCGTACCTGAGCTTGCTCCACTAACAACGTCTCAGCGGCCCTCATCACGGCCTGCACCACCTCAGTTACGGTTGGCGACGCCAATGGGTAGTAATACTACGCCACAAGAAGGGCAATCTCTCTCTAACGGTCGACCACCGCCACAACCTCATGTCGGTAGTTCAGCTAGCGGTGCTAGTGACGGGAGCGGGCACTCGAGATCAGACAGCTTCACAATGGTGGACGGGGGGAATAGTGGGTCAGCATCGTCATTCTCATCTTCGGCTTTATCGTATCCGACAGGAGCCCTCCGACACGCCGGTACACCCGATCCAGCCTCCGCGATAAGCTCGGTCTACTCTGACGAGCGAGGTGGAGCGCCCATGGAGCGGGAGGGAAGCAATCATGCTTTACCCGATCTAGAGAAGCTTAGTCTCGAAATGGGCAGGAATCTTGACGTAGAAGATCTAGACGATGATGGCTGGAGAGCAGCAAGTGAGACGAAGAAGATCATCGAATTGGGCAGCCTAGGAGAGGGTGCAGGTGGTGCCGTGACGAGATGTAAACTCGTTGGTGGCAAGACAGAATTTGCTCTCAAGGTATGTTGTCCGTTTCTTGCATTTGACCATGCGGATGTTAATTCCTATCTAGATCATCACCACCGATCCAAATCCAGACGTTAAGAAACAAATAAAGCGAGAACTAGCTTTTAACATAAATTGTGCCTCAGAACACATCTGCAGATACTACGGGGCCTTTGATGATTCCAGCGGCACAATATCTATAGCCATGGAGTTTTGCGAAGGAGGAAGTCTAGATGGGGTCTACCGAGAAGTCAAAAAGCTGGGCGGTAGAACTGGGGAGAAAGTGCTGGGAAAAGTAGCAGAAGGAGTGCTAAACGGCTTGACCTATCTACATGGCCAGAAGATTATCCACAGAGGTAAGGTGTCTCGCGCAAAAATATACGCAGACTTCATTGACAATGAGCGTTAGATATAAAACCCTCAAACATCCTCCTGTGCCGTAACGGCCAAGTCAAACTCTGCGATTTTGGCGTCAGTGGTGAATTCGGAACCAAAGGTGACGCTAACACCTTCATTGGCACATCCTACTACATGGCTCCGGAGCGCATCACAGGTCAATCTTACACCATCACCTCCGACGTCTGGTCCCTAGGCGTTACTCTTCTTGAAGTCGCTCAGCACCGCTTTCCGTTTCCAGCAGACGGAACGGAGATGCAGCCACGAGCCGGGTTGATAGATCTTTTGACCTATATTGTAAGGCAGCCGATCCCAAAGCTGAAGGATGAGAAAGAGCATGGGATTGAGTGGAGTGAGAGCTTCAAGTATTTTATTGAGTGCTCGTAGGTTAAGCCCTTGCGATCTCTTATCTCCGACAATTTCATGGCGTGTAAGACTATGCTGACCCAATGTTGCCCATCCAGCCTAGAAAAAGAACCCTCGCGAAGGGCAACGCCATGGCGGATGCTGGAACATCCGTGGATCGTCGAGATGAAGACCAAGAAAGTCAACATGGCACATTTCTTGGCCCAGGTTTGGGACTGGAAGGATTGATCGAGACTCGCAAAGGGTTTCCGCAACATACAGAACAGTCTGTCTCTTAACCCTCTTATTTCGGTTTGGCTATACGATTCCTCTAAAGGCTTCTATGGCGCCATGCTTTGAGCGACTGCATGGTTTTAACGATTGGACATTGCCGTGTCAAGGAAGCGATAGGCGTTTGGATTCTGCGCCTTTGGTAGGGGCGATGGCGTTGGTGTTCCAGGAGAGGAGCGGGAGGGTTTCCGAGAAAAAGAGCGGATAAGTGAGGAAGAAGTTTCGACGGAAATGAATATTGTTAGATCGAGCGTAACGCCATTGGTATTCGGATTTTAACGTAGCATACCTTAGGTAGTGATTGACTTCTCGACTTTTTCGGATAGCCTGATTGGAAATCAAAATATACTTCTCAAGAGCTACCTTGACCCAGTCGTTTCCCGGAAAAACCGCACCCGTTTTCGTACCGAGACAAAATGCTAGTTTCTGTCACAAGAAACAATGTCCACGCTTTCCTCTCCTTCCCTCCCCTTCCCTCTCCTTTTCATCTCGGTATGTACTAAGAACTACGAAAAGAGAAAAAAATTCAATCCCATCATCCAACATTACACAAAAATATATATATATATATATAGATTTAGATATATTACGATTATTATTATTACTTTCCTTTTTCATCCATCCATCCCATCCCATGCCATCCCATCCCATGCCATCCCCCCCCCCCCCTTCTTTAACATTCCCTCCCTCAACTCCCCCCACACACAAACCCCACCCCCCTCAATCTTACCACACAGACAGACAGACAGACATCCCTCATTTCCGCTATATCATATATACATACATATAAACAAAAATTTCCCAAGCAAATCGAGAGAAAAAGAGTAGTGTATCTTACTACTGTATGTGTCTTTGGCAGGGGGGGTTAACGGATACTGGGGCGGAAGCGGTTCCTTTTTTTGGTTCTTTTCTTCGGCTGTTTTTCGTTGTTGGGAATTTTTTCTGGCAGCTTTCTCTGCGTTGATTGTTTGTTTCTTGTTTTTTTGATATTTTTGGGTTTTTTGGGTGGGGGGAAAGGGGGCAAGGGGTGATTGTTCTTGAAGAGGGGGGTTTTCTTGCTCGGATTTCCGAAAGTTGAAAGGAGGGCGAGGGGGGTGTGTGTGTGATTATGCACGCAAAGAAAATCCGTGTTTTAAAAGTTGGTTTTTTGCGATAGGAGAAGAAGAAGAAGAAGGAGAAGAAGAGACGACTTGATTGAAGGGAAATTACCCCTGTCTGTGGGTATATTTCGATAATGTGTTATCAAGCCATCGTTTATATCAAACTGAAAACGATTTAAACCAATATGCCATGAGCCAGCCAACGTCCCATACATAGTATGGAGTTTTCTACTTCTAAACCGCATTCATCCAATCTCCCTGCCTTACCTCCCCCACTCGTCCCCACCTCAAACGAAAATAAAACCAGCCGGGGGGGGGGGGGGGGGGGGGGGGTTGGGGATGGGAGAGGGTGGAGGTGGAGGCGGAATGGGGACTGAGAGGCTGGTCGTAACGGCGTTGTGTGGTCGATGTTTGTACGGCTTTTTATCGGAGTGGCGATTTATTCTTTATCGAAGAGGTAATATAGAGTGCAATACCATAACCCCCTATTCTTCTTCTTCTCGGTAGTTAAGAGGGAGGGGATACGTGGCTTCGAAAGCAGATGGGAGATGGAGGTTTGGGATGTATTCTTTCTGGTGTGAAGATGATGTTGGGTATAGATGGTACAGTGTCTTGGTTTTTTCTTTTTGGGGGGTGGGTTGGGTTTGTTGATGTTTCGTGCTCTATGTATTTTGGCAACAGTTATTTTAGTTGTTTATTGACGTGGGTGGGGTGTTGGGGGTTCAAGGGAGATTCAGATGTTGCTTTCATGGTGTTTTGGAGGGCTTGTAGACTCGATGGTGGATTTGGTTGGGTGATGTGATGATGCTGTTCAGCGAATGGGGAAGGAGAAAGCGTAGACGAAGGGCGATGATGTTTTCTCTTAATTTAAATAAGATCGATGCTGTGGATAGATGGGTATACTATCTCGAAAATCCAATATTCTTCAACTACTCCCGGCTTTGCTTTTACGAGAGAGCCTCCCTCGGTCCTTCACTAACGGCTAATCTTCTTGAAGAGACTTGAGACCGAGGCAAGGGGTTCAGGGCAAAGGACGGGTCGGAAAGCGTGAGGTAGGTTGAACTTGTATTATTTCCTTCTTGTATAGTAGTTGTGAAGACAATATCTTAAGATGTTTATAGTGGGTTGGTTTTTGTTTAATCTCGCTCTTGAGCTCCAACGTGTTTTTATGAAAAGCCTTCAATCCGTGGGCACAAATCCGATGTTCCAACGCGGCCTGAAAGTGCGCGATCCACGCTCTTGCGAACCCCCCCCCCCAAACGCCGGCACGCCTCACCCACTCGACCCCAACCGCCTACATCGTCGACGCCGGCCTCACCACCCTCCTCGCCACCCACCCCCAACTGCACGTCTCCCGTGGCGTCTCCTCTTCAAACCGACTGACCGCGCTCCTGAAGCTCGTCTCCCTCGAGGGCACATCTCGCTCTACCCGCAGCGAGGGCGTAGAAGACGAAGGCGGGAAATACGACGCCGACCAATCCATCATCGCGGGCGCTCTGGGCATCTCTTCCTGCATCGGTTCGCGCTCTGATAACGAAGAGGAAAGTAAGCGATCTTCTTCCCTCGGTTCGAGCAGACTGCGCAGCTGGTCTTGCACCGGTGATAATGGTGGAGTGAGGTCGTAGTGGAAGTGGCGAGCCGGTGGGGACTCTGAGCGGCTGTAGTTGCGTCGCGTATATGCAGGTGGAGACTCCTGGTACGCCTCACGGTCCAATCCCGGAAGCGCTTCGTCCGACGTGAGCCACATTTGCTCGTCGGGCAGCCAGACCATGGGGGACGGGGAGGTGTGGGAGCGCGCGCGTTGTTGAATGCTGGTTTCGGGAACTGAGAGGGTGAGTTGCGGCGGTGGGGGAATGTTGCGGCGTTGGGGGATGGAGTGGTGAGGGTCGAAAAGGGGCTCGTCTGGCCGCGGTCTCCTAATTCGGCGGAGGATACAGCAGGATTGGACGTCGCGAGTGTCGGGGAAGGGGCCTCTTCTGCCGCCTAGTCTTCGAGAAGGGAGGGGTGGAAGAGGCTTCATTGTACAGCTTCGGGGATGGTAGTAGTCGTGGTTTTGTAGGGTGTTCTCCGCGTACGTGCGGAGAGTGTTCTCTGTATAAGCGCTTCTTGAGGTTTGGTGTGGAAGAGAAGGCGGGTCTGAGACGGCGAAGTGACTGTCGTTGGTAGGAGATACAGCGAAGAGTGAAAGATCAACCAGTTCATCGTTTGGCTCCATGGTAATATGAATTAAAAATTATTCGTTCGTCCTAGAAGTACATATGCCAGCGATATCGAATCGTCCCTCAGCTTCAAAAGTACGAACTTTATGTTATAATCGTCAGTGAACTGATAGTCAGATTAAAACCGATTATGGGATATGGATAACAGGGCGAAGGATGGATTCTTTGAGGGAGGAAGCAGGTGATGCTTTAATCCTAGATCATGCAATATTGAAATATTGGCGCCAGATTCCCGTCAAGGAGGCAGTGTTTTGAATTATTGCAGGTGGCCTTACAACTGTGCAGTAGCTATACGTAAACCTTGGATATCTGATGATATGGAAAACAACGCCGATAGATGACCCCCAAGGCTCAAATTGAACAGTCGATTTGGTTTATTGCGATGTTGGAATTGGCTACTAGAGGAAGAAGGTAGATGTTGGAAGGAAAGTTTGACGGGACGGGCTAAAGGCCTCCACAAGTGTATGTAAGTAATGCGGTTAGTTCGGGGAAGCCGTGGAAGATGAAGTTCAACCTGCCAGAAGAGTATAAGCCCCCTCAAGGTGCTGCATGACAAGATATACTAAGCAGCGTGCATACACAACGAAGAAAAGATGGAGGCGGATTGGGGCAAAGGCATAGCATTGCAGCAATGTTACTGCAAATGAGAACGGCATCGAGGATGGGTTACTGCCACCGAAAAGGAAGGGTGGCTTCGACGGTCATCCATCCAGAGTCGCATTGGAACCTGTCAGAGATATCTAAGCCGAGGGCCTTGTAGTGTTGTTGAATTAGAATAGAGTATTCGCAAGTAAAAGTTGGTTTTTGCGAGGCTGTGCAGAGCCCATGTACATCAAGTGGTAGGCTGTGTGGCCTTCAACCTCTAACCCCCATTTAACGTTGCGGAAGTTTTGCGGAAGTCTTGCATCATTAGTACACGCTAGTTTGAGAATGTACTTTGATCGGTGAGGCATCCCTGGTCGTGCCAGACAATTTGTACCATAATGCAGCATTCTTCGTAATCTTAAGTAGTCGGATTATCCAACAACAGAGTCCTCTGCGCCTTCACTACGACAAGGTTGATCTATGCCATGATCATGATGCTTGCATGACAAGTCCTGCTTCAGAGCGAGACTGTCCATATCGACAGCGCCAACAGCGCCAACGTAATATCTAATCTCGGCGTCCAGCGACAGTGATCGTTATCTCTCGTAGGCTGGACCAACTCCGTCATAGCTGCAGTGGGAAAGGCATGCTGTAGCGAGCTCCGGAGGCATACGCCGCAGGCCTGACGTTGCGTTTTGTCATAACCTGATAACAATGGTAGATATTGAGGCCGACATTGAAGGGGTCCCTGATCCAATCATGGGCTGGAATTCCGAATTCTGATGGCGGAACTCTTTAATCCTTCAACCCAGCGGTGGCAACGGGATCAACCCGCCAGGATCGATGCCTTCACGAATTGCAGGAGAGCGGTGCTAGTCGTCCAACGTTTATACAAAATGCTTTCGGAGCGGGAACAAATTTCAATGACCTGAAAGGCGCAGCATGTCAACTGTTGGGAGTTTTACTATACTACTCATGCTATCAAACTTACCAGATCCTTTATCACACTGTGGCATCCAAGTGGCAAGAATCCTCTGTTACAGAATGTGTTTCATGGACGTCGTTGAACCCGCTCATTTTACGTGCAGAATCCTTTCGTACTCTTTTCCCAAATGTTCGTGACAACAAATTTGCGTTCATAGTGCCAGTCTGCACTGGGTCGTAGAATCCATGGGGTCGTAAGCTCCATTGATACAGCGATTCAGCGATTCAGAACTTGAAATACCTTGGCATTCGGAGCAACTGCGGTGTCGTTAGAGACGCACGATACTGTCACTTTAGGTTTTGGTCTTTCGATCTCTTCCGGAACCGACTGCAGAGGAAAGTGCCCGTCATCAACTTCCAACTGGAAAACTCCCGATATCTAGCTGAGTAAGTGGACCTGGTTACCATACCAATGTGACATGGTGTGTGTCAAAATCCTCGATCAGAAAAGGCTCAGAGCTTTTGCGAGCTCCGAGCCGAGAACCAATTCGACTGTCAAGCTGAACAACCTTGCCGAAGTCTTAGTCGAGATACCCTTTGGTCCTTCAGCAGAGCTTAAGACCAAACACTGAACGACAGTAACAACCGATCTTCTCTTCCGCTGAACCCTTCTTCTGTCGCTGTCATGAGACATCCGTGAAAACCGTCAAAAGCCCAAGCCGGCTATGCAGTCCCGACCGATTCCCGACGCTTTCTTTGGATGCATAACTTCTTATATGCCGCAAATGGCAACTTAACTGCTGGCGACCAATTCCTCCAGGATCACGTCGATGCTGCAAAGTGGAAAAGTGTGATCTGCAAGCTTACTATTTCGAGAAAGGTTATCTAAAAAAATCAATAGAACTAATCTGTTTAGGGAGCAAGGCCGAGTTTGCGAAAATAGATGGAATCGGAGAAAGGGATGAGGACATAGCATTTCCTGGAACAAGTACAGAGCATGGCCTCCGCTCTAGAGGTTGCTCCTTGATCAGCTGGGGTTCTCATACTTTGTCCTGCTAGTCGACGTTCATGGCTTTCGATATGGGCGGCACAGAGAATCTGCTCTATGGTTGGAAGATTGGAAGATTTATATGCCAATGCTGTGCAAACGCGGAAGGGTTGTGTTATGGAAAGCGAACAGCCTTCGCGGGGAGGGTCGGCAATTCCGACAGGTAGTAGGAGTACTTTCATAAAACGACAAATCTTGTAAAGCAGAGAGTAAAAACAGCTAAGACCTGAGCAGTCCAGGGAAGAAATCTTCGAGCAGTTGGACATCTGGAAGATCAGATACATCGGTAGTAGTGGGACATAGGGAGCAGAAACATGTTTGAGAGTGTGACTGCTCGGAGGGGCTGACGCCAATTGTCCATTGTACCAAAGCGAAGCCAACAGAGGTACTTTGTCATAACCGCACGATCAAACAGTGCAACAGAGGTCAGAACTAGTATTGGTGGAAGGAATGGAAGAAAACAACTGGGAAATGCACTCGAAACCCTGTTGGATCAGAGGGAGCTGAAGATGTATTGCTGGGGCGCCACACATAGTAAGCGGAACGCCTCATGGCCTGAAATCCTGCAAGATCTGTTTCGAACATATCCGCTCACTTGCAGTTCTTCTTCGCCAGTAACCCCCCGTATACATAACTGACGGGGACTGGGCGAATACCAGTTGAATGGCCTCAGATATTTAATAAATACAACAAGAGGCTTAATAGCTAAGGCAAATAGCATCGGCGCCGACGACTCGGAGGTGTGCTGCACGTAGGGTGCGAATCTGTTTAAAACATGTTTTTTGACTAACTACTTTAGGCTAGCTCAAATCATGTTTTAAACACAGGGGTGGTTTATATTTATAGTAGCAAATTAATAGAGGGTCGGTCAGGAGCCTAATAGGCCTGCAGGTTGACCCCTTCACCATGTCAAGGAAGCTCCAAAAGCACCTGGCCGTCGATAATGCTATCCAAATACTCGTTGAGGGTATCCTCGCTCGAAGGATTGAGCCTGGCCATAGCAATTTCCTCCTTCAATAGTCTATCCTCCATTTCACCGTAGGCATTGCACGGTATTTCGTCTTTCTGATACGATTATCTGCTGATAGTTGTCAGCAACAGTCTGATTGACTGATCTATCACCTCGTTGCGAAGGCATTGAGCTATGGGGGATGTCAAAAGGCCTGTAGGCTGTAGGCTGTAGCTGAAGCAGCTGGAGGTGACAGCGACGTGGCGACAGCAAGGTAATCCTCCAATCAATGGCCCTTGTATGCTTACATAATTAAAAGCGTTGTTTAAAACAATAAAAAGCCGCTAGGAGGTTTTAAACACGCTTTTTGTAGAAAAAGCGGTTTTTTTCGTTCCCTAGCTGCACGTGTCGTGTGAATGATGGGCTGAGCTAAAAGGCTGGGGGCGCGCTAGTGTTTCCGCTTGGACTAAAGTGAACGATTGATACATTTACCCCTGACGCTAACACATCTGACTTCATCCGCCCAATTGTTGCACTCAACGCAGGATCCCCCGACATGCGGTGCGACAACAGGAAACACCGCAATGTTTTCCTTAGAGCTTCATATTCAGACCAGGAAGTAGGTGACATGTGATGCCAAACCGACTCCAGTTTCCCCTCTTCCGCTGTCACCAACAGTCATGCGTGACATGGATTACAGTACCGGTTTATCCATTGGTAATATTGACAAGTATTGAGCCGGAGCCGCCTCTCCACTCGCAAATGAGGTTACTATTTCAATACAAGGTCTCGTCCAATCAAACACGAGACGCGGGGCAGTAGCAAGTCGCAAGTGGTAATCTTCCCTGCAAGTTCTGGTCTGGGTGGTGGAGCCAGTATCGATCATTACGTGAAGTTGGCAACCTAACACCGGCATCCCACCCAATCAGACACCGCTTTGCCGCTTGTGTACTGTGTACCCCCCATTACCCTCCCCTTTCCCCTTTCCCCTTTTCCCTCTTCCCGATCAGCGGATTAATCTCACGGGAGGTATAAGGATCAGGTACCCGCGGCATAGCCTGTTTCTGTTTCTTCCTCTGCCCAACACCCAAATTTCACTCGTACTTCTTTTAAAAGTAATCTGCCCACCTGTCTCTGCTAGACTTCGGTCATCACACTCTTTAAGACAGAAACTCGTAACACATACTACACTCTTTAATTCTTCACCTTCAACCTACCTACTTCTTCTTACAACCAACCTTCAAGAACCTTGACCAAATTCAAAATGCGTTACTCATTCGCTGTCACGGCTCTTTTGGTGGGTGCGGTCACCGCTACCCCGGCTCTTCAAGCCTCCCAGCCCATGGTCTCCCAGATTGGCGATGGACAGATCCAAGCTCCTGGCCCATCCTCCGCACCGGCCTCTGCACCCGCAGTGCCAGCGTCCAGCAACTCCCCAGTGAGCTCTGCGCCAGCTGCTCCCCCGGTCTCTATCGTGATGAGCACGCAGGAGGTGACCATTACCAGCTGCGGTCCCGAAGTGACCAGCTGCCCGGCTCGCTCCACCGTGGTCTCGACCACTTCTTTCCCGGTCACCCAGCCGAGCGCTCCCGCCAGCTCTGCGCCCGCCGTCCCCGCCAGCAGCCCAGCATCCAGCGCACCTGCAGTGCCTGCTTCCTCGCCTGCTTCCAAGCCCGCTTCAAGTGCACCGGCCACCTCCGCCCCAGCAACTAGCGCTCCAGCGACAAGTGCCCCGGCCACCAGCGCGCCCGCTGTCCCGGCTTCTTCCGCACCAGCTGTCCCAGCATCAAGCAACTCTCCCGCCTCTTCTCCAGCTGCTCCCGCTATCCCGGCTTCTTCTGCCCCAGCGACCAGCAAGGCTTCGTCCGCGCCTGCCGTTCCAGCTTCAAGCAATTCCCCCGCCTCGTCCCCAGCTGCCCCCGCTGTTCCGGCTTCGTCTTGCCCAGCCACGTGCTCCCCAGTGACCATCTACTCGACCGTCACCGTGGCTGCCAGCCCGTCGCCTGCCCCTGCTGGCCCAGCTTCGTCCGCACCCGCCGTCCCGGCTTCCAGCAACTCCCCAGCCAGCGCCCCAGCTGCACCAGCTGTCCCAGCTTCATCCGCACCTGCAGTGCCAGCTTCCAGCAACTCCCCAGTTCAGGCTAGCCCAGTTGCCCCATACCCAGTCGGCCCTTCCGGTGTTAGCGCTCCCGCCAGCTTCCCTAGTGGAACCGGCGCATCAGCGTAAGCAATACTTCCGTCCTCCAAGCCCTCCCATCTTATTAACATTAATCAGCGGTCTCCCCAAAGCCACCGGCCCAGCTGCATTCACCGGCGCCGCCAGCACCGTCGGCAGCTCCTTCGCTGTTGTCGCACTTGGTGCCATCGCCGCTGTTGTCCTCATCTAAGATTCTCATATCGCTACGAATGACCTTGCCCATGTATGATGGAGAGGTTTACCAATGGATATAGATCTTTGATGATTGCGGGTTTCATGCTTGTCAAATTTTTCAAATTTTCCGGGTGGGGTTGACGGATGGTGTGTAATGGTTGATTGGAGACAAAAGGTCCACATTGGATGTGGAATTTATTGGCTTCGCTTCTGGTGGGGTGTGGTGGTTGTACAAACGAGAGGAAAATTGAGGATGTGATTTCGATCTCTCGCTTTGGTGAATCACGAATTCATCATGATCGCTTCGATCGCTTTGATTGATTCTATCCACTCCCTTACTCGCGCCCACGCATCCCCATTTCCCACTCCCACCACAATTCCCCTCCCCTCCCCATCCCATCCCATCCACCCCCCGCCATCCTCACCTACATAATCGCACCTATCCCCTCCTGAAACCCAACTCCCCATCCCAACTACACAACACCAGCAAAGCCCAAACCCACACAACGCATGCCCCCACTCACAAATTCCCCTAAACCCCCAAACGCAAAGGAGACCAGCGTGGCTTCATCCAACAACCATAGAATTGGCATACACATGCGTTTTCGAAGACTCGACTGAATCAAGGAGCGAGTTTTATCTGTACCCGAAGGAACTACAGTACCGCCCCTTTCTCCTATGTATGTATAGTGCACTCGGAGATCCCCCCAAACCCCTCGCCCATCACCCAGAAATCCCCAAAGAACAACTATTGCCTGAAATTGCCGACTGGCTATTCTCCATACCTACCTTATGCACTCCGCGGCCTCACTTACCTGATGCGGTAAAAGTATGAGCGTTACCCGTAGGCTGCGAGCCTGCGAAGTCATCCAGAGGGTCGCTAAGCCAAAGGGGATTATGGGAAGAAGTTAACCCGAAGGGGCTTAGCTATGCACGTTCTCGGTCCTGAGGGCTGAGGCAACCCAGATGTAACATCAAAGTGCCACATTCAGAATTCATGAATTCCGACGAGAACCATATACCCGAGGAGCATCGCGTCCACAGGTAAGGATAGCTGTTGGCCTTCGTCCTCATATATTCTGACTCACAGACCCGGTAAATGGCTGCCTCACGATTACCGAGTTCACAAACAATGGCTCGGCGGTGTGATCGATCATGTCAATGAAAATCCACAAGAATTGATACCCATACTCAAAGAATTCAAAGACTTAATAGAAGAAGATACGCGGATGTAACTCCTATTCTCCACCATGTTCGAGCAAGTCCCGAGCAAGAAGCCTTATTCCGAGGACCCCACCGGCCATCGCCAAGTTCGTGACTACAATCACATGCTGCAGCTGCTCAACCACCTATTGACTACGGCACCGTCTTGGAGCGACAAGTCGCACACAGTTGGTCTGGTTGGCCTCCCTATCAATGCTCTTTTAACCTGGCCCATGGGAACAACAAGTGGGTTTGCGATTTTCTTAGACCCAAAAATGAATGCCATGCTCAAGAGGGTACTTAACGTATGGGCACAGTACCTTAAATCTCCGGCGTCGGCTGAGGTTCTCAATACTGGTCCATCAGGCTGGTTCGGTGCAACGGGGGTCAAGGACCTCACGGCAGTTGCGAATATCGGAGAAAGTTCGTATGCTTTCGAAGAGATATATGTCTGCGATCCCTCGGCAAAGTATCACGGTTTTAAATCTTGGGATGAGTTCTTCACTCGCGCTTTCAGAGACGGTATACGACCTGTTGCGGCTCCAGATCATCCGGAGATTATCGTCAGCGTGTGCGAGTCAAAGCCCTATAAGGTCGCGTACGGCGTCAAATCCCGTGACAAGTTCTGGATCAAAGGCCAGCCCTATTCTCTCGTCGATATGCTAGCACACGACGAATGTGCCGAGCAATTCGTCGGCGGCACAATCTACCAAGCCTTCCTAAGCGCCCTAGGCTACCACCGCTGGCATAGCCCAGTCAGCGGCAGGATCGTCAAAGCGTATGTGCAAGACGGAACGTATTACTCTGAGCCGCTCTTCGAAGATTTTGGTCCCTCGCACGGGGCTGATAGGGCGGGAGAGAGTACTGGACAAGGCTATATCACTGCCACTGCTACACGGGGCATCATCTTCATTGAAGCAGACAATCCTGCTATCGGCCTGATGGTTGTCTTAGTGGTGGGCATGGCAGAGGTTTCCACCTGTGATATCACGGTCGAGAAGGGCCAATGGGTTGAGAAGGGTGAGCAAATTGGGATGTTCCATTTCGGCGGATCAACCCATTGTCTATTGTTCAGGAAGAACGTCGATGTCCACGGGTTTCCCGAGCCTGGCAGGACGCAAAACGTTCCCGTACGTAGTGAACTTGCTGTTGTAAGGCCCAGTCCTTCCTAGTTTAGTTTTCAAGATGGGTAGGGATCAAGGGAAAAAGTCGGTCGAGATCAACAAATTTGCTAAGAGCGTACGTATATGTTGACGACTACGAGTAAATGATGCTGCCAGGAGACACAAAAATACAGCCCAAGCCAACGTTCTAAGTTTACAAGGAGCTGCTTTCCAAGAAATCTGGGCAGTCCTGAAAAACAACTCATGGGCCGGTCTATGCATCTCTGCCCTCAGGTGATGAACCAGGTGCCTATCCAAGGCACTAGCAGACGAGTCCTTGATGTCCACTTAGAGTAGATCTAATAGTCTCCTATCTCCGTCCAGGAACTCAATGCCTCAACTCCCAAGCTTCTGATTCGGACATCAATATTGAGGTGATGGCCCTTCGAAATCACGCGCATGGCTCCTTGACCCCTGTCTTGATCAACCACCAATTGATCGGAAACGCCGTCCAGTGCCCCAAGAACATTCCAATCTACGGACCTGTTAGCGAAGATAGTCCTCGATAGAATCTTTTGGGTTGAGCTGAGATATACCTGCATCATCCACCAATACGCCACCGTGTCCATTGGCAACTTCCCGTCAAAAATTGCAACTTGAAAAATCGCCATCCAGCCAAACAAGCCGATTTCGAAGAATGTTAAGGAGAGAAAGTCGGCTTTTGCGGACCGCCACAACGTTATCAGGCCATACTGGCCCGTCATTGGAGCGATGGAGAAATATTGGAAGAAGATGCCAAAGAAGAGCGCGAGGACGTAATCTGTACCGTTAATTAGAGTTGAGCCATCGGTATTCCCCATTGCATTTCATACAGTGACAACCATGGACGTAAGGGACAGAAGACGAGGAAGACGCACTGACCTGCCAAAAACTCTACCCACATTTCGCTTCCGTCAATTTCAAGACCAGTCCCGTACACGAACCATTCTCCGACAATGTCGCCAAGCAAACAGCCAGCGCCGCAGTGGCAGACAGCAATGGTAATCGTTGCAAATATGGGTCGTTCGCCAGCATCGTGCTGCATATGAGAGTGTCCGGATATATGGTGGTCACCCGCGTCCTCCTGCATCGGGCCATGTCGGGACATATCCTGGTGCTCTTCATTATGTTCGGATGTATAGCCTTCATGTTGACTGCTCTGCACATCCGTTCCATGGTCTTCATGATCGTGGTACCTATGTTCCTCGACCACGCTGTCGATTTGATCGTAGTCAGTTCGGACTTTGGCCGGTCGCCCGTGCTTGAGATAGGTCCACAATGTTATGGGAGCTAGATAGAGTGCGTTCAAGACGTAGACTGGAATCCTGTCAAAGCAAATGCTTGTCATTTCGATGTTCCCCTGCACTTCGAGTATTGCCGAACGAAGCCTACATCACTCCCATCATAGTCCTCCACCCTTTCCGCTGAAAGATGTCAAGCAGGATCCATAACGAAACTAGTCCTGCTATGCCGATGGAGATAGCAGAGATGACGGTCAACGCCAGCGGCGGGTTGTACGGTGGTTCGTTTGCGTTCATATTGCCGGTAATTGGAGCAGAAGCAAATTGCGGAGGGAGAAAGGATCACGGAACACCTATATCAGGGGCTGCACAAATGACGCGTTCTTGTTATACGCACAAATGCCGCACATTCGCCATGTTCCCCTCTCATCAACGTATCGTTGATTGCGAAACCTGAGAATTTGCCGAGAGCCCCATCAAATTTAGTGGCGAATCTTCAAAAAGTGCAAAATAAGAACCAGAGTTGTAAAATCAACCGCACTGCCTCCGCCAGTGCTTCATTTGTAGTATATTCAATGCTTCATACGTGGCCTATCCAGTGCCCCATATGTGGCCGATCCAGTGCGTCATATGCGGTCTATCCAGTGCCTCTTATGTGGCCTACCCAAAGCTCCACATGTATTATATTCAATGCTTCATACGTGACCTATCCAGTGCCCCATATGTGGCCGATCCAGTGCCCCATATGCGGTCTACCCAATGCTTCATATGTGGTCTACCCAGTGCTCGATATGTAGTATATCCAGCGCTTCATATGGAGGCGAAAGGAAGCTCTGTAAATACGGTGTGAGCTAGAATGAGCCTAGGCAGTAGGAGTTGCAGCAGGGTTGAGTTCCCCTCGCTGCTCCCTCTAAAGCGGCCCTGCTCCCTTTTCCCGATCGAAAACGGCAATTGCCAATCCTAAGTTCGGGGTGTATATAATATATATATATATTTTTTCCCTCGAAATTCTGCGGACGTCGTGGTTGCGGATCTTGCCGTTTTTCTCCCTCCTCCTCCTCCTCCTCCACACGGCGCACGGTCGTCTGAATTTTTTTCGTCAGATTTTATTTTTAAAAAAATTTGAGGTGGGAGAATTTTTACTCATTACCCTCCCCCCTCCTCGTCTAGGTGGGAGTGGATGGTTTGGTTTGATGGTGGGGAGGTTTGTGAGGGTGGTGTGTGGTTGATGAGGAGGGGGGGGGGGGGGAAGAAAGTTAGGAGTGAAGAGGGGACGAGGGTCGAGTTATGGGTTGTGTGTGGCCTCGGGTGAAGAAAGGAGGGTTGTCGAGTTTGCTGCTTTAGATAAGCATAGCATCCCCAATAGCAAGCTGGCTCATACCAGGACTTTTATGGAGGGCGTACTAGGAGCGGTGATATTCGTTAGGCTATAGTTTGTTGAGTATAGGGGAAGGGTGCGTTGTGAATTGTTTTTGGAGAAGTGAAAATAGAAAAGGCTTTGGTGTTTGGTTGGTATGCTCCTAGCTAGTGAAGCTGATGATTCCCATCCAACAACGAACACAAACGCTTGCTCCTAAGCAGGGAATGGTTCAAGCGCAGCAATAGCAGTTTGCTAGGTTTGTCCTTCTAGAAGAACAATGTCACAGCCATAGACCGCCCTCGGAATTTTCCATCTCTTCGCTAGGGAGCGCATCATCATATCCTTCCACCCCTTCTTTCGTCACCATTCCTCCACCGGAATCTCCAAGGGCCAACGCCCTTCAAATTCTCCTTCCCCATGCACTTAAGACGGAAAAGGAGCGTGGACCCAGAAAGTAATACCTCGCCAACCGCATTCTCGACGCTCATTTCAAGTTTATCATGGCATACTAGAAGTCTCCTTAAGGAGAGGTTGAGGGATTGGTGGATGTTGAGGTTTGCTGGTTGGGTTGGGAAAGGAAGGGGGGCTAGGAAGGAGGGGAGTATGGGCGGATAGGCGAATCGAATTAGAGGGGGCCGTTTGGGGCTGCGTGGTTTGGTGAAGCGTGGGCGGATCAAGAACTGGGAGCCTCTGCTTATAAACCCTCGACTAGATATCGCTGTTCAAGTAGGGATTTGACCAAGCAGAGAATTTGATCCGGACGGAAGCTGGATATGTCGTGGGAGGGCCTAGGTTGAAGAAGGCAAGGTAGAAAAGGATGGCGCATCCAAGACGGCGATATCAAGAGGTGTGATTTCCGAGGAAAGGGTAGGCATCAGCCTGTACTCTCGATGTGGCTGTCGTTCACTGGTGCGCCAGCTGCTCCATCACGGTTGGCCCTCCAGACACCGCCTTCGTCTCCACCAAACTCCTCTAGCTTCCAGACTTCTACCTTAGCCTTGCACTCTTCTAATGCCTCCTCTCCAGCTCTCCAAGCTGCCTGGCGATGAGGTGCCGAAACCGCAATCAGTATACTCTCTTCCCCAATGGGAACAACTCCTAGACGATGTACCATGCTGATGGCAGTCAATGCATGCTTCGCTTTCACAGCTTCCGCGATTGACAGCATCGACTTGAGGGCTCGGGGTGGATAGGATGTGTATTGGAGCTGCGTTACAGGCTTTCCGCTGAAGTTGTCACGAGTCGTACCTGAAGGTCTGTTGTTAGGCTTAGTTGTAGATGGGTAGGGTAGAGACACAACCTGCGAAGAGAACTATGGCACCAGCCTTTGAGCTTTTGACTTTTGCTACGACGGAGGTAATGTTAAGCTCTGAATGCGTCAGTGACACTGATACGCCGTCCGCCTCGAGATGCTGGGGGTCGTTAGGCGGCATTGTAGAATGAAGACGGCTTTCGGGATGTCATTGGTAGACGCTCAGTTTGATAACTGGGGGGGACATGCGTGATACATGATGGCATATATGAAATCACCCGTACTGGTCCAAGGCAATGGTATCTAGTTGCTCCGACTTGCTGTCTCTATAAAAGGAACAAGTGCAAATCGTCAATTGGAGCTACAGAATCATATATGTAACACGCGTGATTGGTCAGTGTATTACCAAGCCTCGTCGACGACTATTCGGATCTCAACTTGCAAGTCACGATCATAGTGGTCTGGCGTTGCAAGAGTTCTCGTCTCTTTTCCTCCGACGATGTAGGCTCGAAACTTTCGTATCTACAAGCTCGCTTGGAGGATCCGAGGCATCCCAAGTCGGGATGAAATCGCTCTAAAAGGACTTCTGATAGATCTATGAGCTCCCGCAATGTCTCAGCTTCTACTCCCATGAAGGAACCAAAAACGGAATAAGCGCTTCATGAATTCCAACCACTAGATATGGCACCACGATCAAGCCTTCCTGTGGTCGCCAACTTCGACAGTAACCACGTCCTGATCGGCGCTGGTGTTTCCATTTTCCACATTGCAACCGCTCGAGTAGTCTTATGTTACCATAGCGAAGACCAATACTGGTTCTTACCTAAAGGTCGACGAGATTCGAACGAAGATTCAGGTTCTGGCGCTGAAAGAGAAGGATTTGAGGAGGTAAACATCATGACGTCTTCAACTGTCCGAGGTGGACTGATAGCATTTCCAGTCTGGATACCGCAATCGTCTTCTCCCCGTTCCTCTGTCTCACCGCCAACCTAAACCACACAATCCCTCCGTTACTACAGCTGCATCTGCTACTGAGCCTATCTGGACACAATTAGTGCCACAATCTCCAACGACACAGTATATTCTCTTTTGGTATATTGCTGAGACCGTCCCTCCAGATCTGGAATCTTCCTTGCAAGATCAGACAGCGGCACAAAGGAACGCTTACCAATATCCTCCCAAATACCCTGCGAATCTCACCCTTGTGGAAAGAATCAAGCTGGAGCCAGAAGGATATGAGCCGCCAAGGCATGAAAATACAGGAGTAGATGCTGAAGAGGCTCTATATGAATCGTACTTGCTGCCCGTCGAACAAGCAATAGGAAAGCTTGGACGAAGTGTAAGTGCAGACGTGGTTCGTAGGGGTTGGGCAGCAATCTGTCTGAGGCGTGAGATGGAAGAACGATGTACAGAAAACCAGATAGGTGTAGGGAACTGACAAACCACGATGTCTCCTCTTGCAACCTTTAAACGGTTGAAAGCGTTATTGGAAAAAGATCTTCTATCTTCTCGCTCGTAACGGCCTCACTGCGTCATTTAACTCGCGAAAAGGAACTCGAGATATCAACAATTCCGGACAGTTCTCGCTGATTCTAATGAACGGAAATATTTGTACGGCTGGGCTAGCTACCTGCGTACAACGCTGCCTCTCCTGAGCCGATGCTAGGCACCCGCTTGAGATAGCAAACGACGTTGTGCGATCCGGTACTGCCTGAAACAGAGTATGTTCTCAGTGGTCCAGAGATATGCTGAAAGTCGAATCATTTACGTTCAATGTTTCCATACGGCTCAATGATTATACGACGAGGCTCCCTCTCGCGCTCATCATGCGGACCACGCCACAAGCTCTTGTCACTGTAGCTTGTTAGACTTGGTTAGAATCCATCGGTTATAGCAGTACAAGGTGGTATTGAACATTAGCACACTCTTCAGCATATCTTGGCTTTGACTTCCTTTAATTCCCTAGACCTAAATCCTTAAATCACTAATGACTGAAAACATGAATGGACGGTCAACAAAATAATGGAGAGAAGTGGAATAAAGACATGACTCGGCGACAAACAAGATTTCAACGACGCGTGAACAAATGACCCCATAAACCCGAGAAATCCAGAACATAATGAAATACCCGATATCCGCTAAACCCTGGAAACACTTGTCGACTCCCCATCTTCCAGTCAACCGTCATGCTGGACTTTCTTCGCAATAATAACAATAGAGCCCGGCGTTACTCTGCTTCCTCATTCGAACAAAGGGGTTGAGGCGCCTTGGTTCCTCACTAGAAACTTCACCGGCTGCTTTCCGAGTAACCCAGACATTCCGAAATCACAAAAACAAAATGGAAAAGAAAAGAAAAGAAAAGAAAAGACCGTGCTCCACGACTCCGAGGTATATCTCTATCCCGGCTTTTCAGGCTTGAGTCCTCATCTGTTTCCCTGCCCCTGATGACAGTATCTGTCCTCCGCCCGTCGAAACCCGGGTCCATTTGCCACTGCTTTTCTCTTCAGGTAGAATCTTCCGTAGGCTTTTTCAAGTTGGCGAAAAGACCAGATGTCCCCTTTCCTTTCTGTGCCCCTCGTATGAGGTATTTTTCACGATTGTCAACCGGATCGATTATCAGGGCCGGGTTGGATGGAGGTGGTGGAGGCGGAGGCGATGGCGGGGCAGAAGACAGTGGCGATCCGTCGCTCGACGATGGTGGTGATGGCTGGCCGAGGGGTTGTTGCACAATCGGCTGCGGAGCCCCTGGTGTCAGATTGGGAACACGGGGATTGAGCGTTTGACGGCTTCCAAGGGGTGGAAAGCGCTTTGGCTTTTCCTCAAGCTCTTGCTGGGGCTGCGGCTCGGCTGGACTCATGCGCGGAACACCCAGCCATGATTTGGCCTGCGGTGGTGTGGTCGTCTGCCTTGGAGGAAGGGTCTGACTCAGGGAAGTAGGGCTTGAGAAATCGAAAGCCTTGTAAATAGAGCCGTGGATTTGTGGGCTGGGGTTGGTGACAGGACCCCAGGGAACCGGGTGAGTACTTGGGCCGTAGGGTATACCAGTCGGCGGAAGAACGGCAGGATTGTGTGGAGGAAGAGCGGAGGTACTTGGGCCCCGGCGATAGCTAGGAATATATGGAGGCGCGGTGGTACTTGGCCCGGAGGTAGTGGCAGGAACGTAAGGAGGCGCGGAGGAACTTGGGCGAGGGGAATTGGCAGGACTGTAGGAAGTGCCATGGACCCGTAGGCCCGGAAGGAGCGGAGGGCCGTAGGATCTAGTGTCAAGGGTGTGGGAAGGAGAGCGGGAGGCATAATAAGAGCCAGTAGTACTAGAGCCAGGGGCCACGGAAGGAGATGGCACAGGAGACGTGACACGAGAGAAAGGAGAGAAAGGAGAAGGCTTCCGCGATGCTTCGTCCACCGACCCCTCGGATGAGGATGCTTCAGGGCTTGCTGATGCCTCTCCAGATCTAACTCCAGATTCTTTCTCGGACTCTGCGTCTCCCGGAGGCTGCGCCATCTCGAGGTCAGTCTCAGACTTTGCATCTGCCGGAGACTGCGCCATCTCGAGGTCAGTCTCAGACTTTGCATCTCCCGGAGACTGCGCCATCTCAAGGTCCTGCTCTGACTCTGCGTCTCCCGGAGACTGCGTCATTTCAAGGTCAGCCTTGGACTCTGCATCTCCCGGAGATTGCCCCATCTCAAAGTCATATTCGGACTCTGTTGGCGAGGGACCCTGCGATACGGTGGAAGCCTCCCATGGAATTGACTGGTAATCTGGCTCTTGGAGCACGGCTTTTGGGGGCGTGTCGAATCTAAGCTTCTTACTCGGATTCATCTGCTGAATTTCCGCTTTTGGTAGCGACGACTGCGGCACTCCGGCAAAGGCGCTGCTCTGGTCACTCATGTCGAGCGGTGGTAATTCCGGCAAGTCTCCCAGACCAATCATATTGAATGGTAGTAGTTCTCCCCTATCCTCCATCACCTGAAGATGATCCATCACGTCGTATTGCGCAAAATCTTCAAAACCGGTGACCTTCTCAGAGTCTTCCTCAACATCATTCTCCAATCCCTCCATTGCTTCCCATTGGTACTGGTTGAATTCAGGGAACATGTCAACATTGGTGCCAGCATCGTTCTGGGTTGCGAAAGGCTCCGGTGAAGGCACTGACGCAGAGAGCTTCAGTTGCTCCAGGATATCCGCCAGGGTGGGTAGTGTACTATTAGTTTCCATCTCTGGCGCCTCCTGCATCTTTGCTACTTCTGGCACATCTGGCATTTCTTGCACTACTGGTTCCTCCTGCAGCTCTGCTACTTCTGGCACATCTGGCATTTCTTGCACTACTGGCGCCTCTTGTACCTCTTGCGTTTTATCAGCTTCGATGTGCTGGCGCTGGTCAGGCTCGCCAGCGCCGGGGTTCACTGGAGCGCTTTCCTTTGCTAAGTGCTCTTGTCCGCCCTGAATCTGCTGGTCTTCAGCATGGAAGACTGCTTTCGAAGCGCTCGCCTGAGCATCTTGGGCTGCCTGCTTTTGGACATCTTCGGGCTTCGGAATTATAGTATCGAAGGCCGCTTTCTTTACCTCCTTCTCAATCATACGAAGAGCGGTAGTTCCAAAAGGGCGCTTCGCTCGAGAATTCGCATTCGACTTGAACTTGGAAGCCTTCGTGACCGCAGAGCGCATCGCTTGAAAACTCGACGATGGAGCCTCAATCTTTCGAGCCACTGCAGCAGAAGGCTTTGTTGCTGGAGAGGATGGTTTAGGCTCATCCTCATGCACAATAGCGGCGACATGGTCAAGTACAGTATTGGTGGATAATTTGGGTGCATCCTCGGTCGTTATAGTAGAAAGTCCTACTGCTTTAGATTTTGACGGTTCAGACTCTGCTTGAGGAGCAACGGCAGTAGAGACTTGGTCTGAGTTGAAGGCCGATGGCTCAGGCTCATCCATTGGCGTCGCAGCAGGCACGTCTACTGGTCCAGACTTTGACGACTTGGTCGCATCCTTGAGGGCCATCACTATTGCTGGAGAGGCCGCGAACACGGGGTCGACCTTGGCTTCAAGGGCAGCAGGAAGAACTTCCTTGCTTGAAGCGTTGGACGCAACTTTGCCAGTAAATGCACCATGGTTACCAATCAACTCAATAAAGTTATCGACGTGTTTTTGAAGGTTCTGGATCTCGGCCGCTTGTTCCTGGCTGTTGGCTTGATGCTTCTGAGTCTGAGCATCTTGAGCTTCCTTTAGCAACTTGTACTCCTTGAGATCGGCCTCTCGACCCTTCTTTGCCGTTTGAAGCTCCTTTTGGAGGCATTCGTAGAAATCAGTACCAATTATCTTCTCGGTCTCTAAGCGGGAGACATTTCCTTCCGAGGCGGACACCTTTCGCTCCAAGTCGGACACCTCTTTCTGCAAGACGGACACCTTGGCCTTGGCCTGCTTCACTTCGTATGCCTGGACGTCCCTGGCAGTTTTAGCAGCCTGTACTGCCTCTAGCTCGTACTTAGCTTTCATCATGTCTTTTTCCTTCTTCAAAGCATCGATCTCCAACTTTAGGTCGTGCACTTTGGTACGAAGCTCATCTGATTCCCCTGAGGATATCTTTTGCTTTTCGAGCTCGTTGCGCATCTCAGCTATCCTTTGGTTACAGAGATTTTCAGCGTCCGCACGCCGATCCGTCTTCCTCTTTAACGAGGCGTCTTTCTTGTCGATTACGAGAGACTTCTCTCGGGATTCTGCGTCTAAGGCTCTGCACTTTCTCTCGGATTTGAAAAGCTTCGATTCTACAGCCCGGATGTCGTGCACTTTTGCCTCTGTTTCCGCTTGTTTCTGTAGGACGCGCTTCATCTCCTCGTCGTGCTTGCTCGTGATCGCGGTCACCTCTGCCTTGGACCTCATCTGTTCCTTTCCCTTGAACTGGTCGGCCTCACTAGCGTACTCCTTTCGGATTTCGATACGCTCATGCTCCAATCTCTCCTCGTACTCCTTCCTTAGGCTCTTCCGGCTACTTAGTTCGATCTCGCGGAGGCGAGAGATCTCAACATAAGCAGCCTTGAGCTTCAGGGCCATGCCGGTTAGTTGCCGTTTAAATTCAAGCACCACTTTGGCCGCTTCGTCTCGTATTGTTCGACGCTCCCAAGAAATGCGTGCAATTGACACGTACTGGTGCAAGGTGATTACCAAGACATCATACAGCACCCTCCAAACGATATTTCGCCACTCTGGCGGTGGCGGGAATCTTGGTACGTTATCTGTGGCTGCGGTAAGCGGCGGCGACTCCTGACTCTGGAGGATGCTGAGATATAGTGGAGATGGTGGGGGTAGTATCATGGTGCCGTTAAATAACCGTAGGCGGTGATATGTATTCGCCCAGTCGTCGGCATTTGGTACGTACCGAGGTGGTGGAGATGATATTGGTGCGGCGTATGGGATTGTCGTCCACCCGTGGTGGAAGCGGTCAGTCGCATATCGAGAGGCATTTCTTCCAAAAAAGGTCACCAACGCTGTGGCGAGCACGCTCATCATTACCTGAAGGCAGTACATTTTCTCGATAATCCGTCTGAGAGGAGGTAAATGGTATTGGTGCGATAGTCAAGAGGCGGGAGATAGCCAAGATCACCACAATCTTGATGGTGTTAAGGCGGGAGAGTGAGGTGTTTAGAGTATCTGATCCACAGAGCTGATCCGAGTGAAGGTAGTATGTAGGTATTAACAACAGTCTTCGATATCTGAGCTGATGCAGGTGCAGATGCAGGAGCAATTCTTGAAAAATGGAGTTTGATACTTTGCCAACGGTGGTTGAATGACGGAGGAAGAAAGCCAAGATCACCACAATCTTGATGTTGTTGAGGCGGGAGAGTGAGGTGTTTAGAGTAGCTGATCCACAGAGCTGATCCGAGTGAAGGTAGTATGAAGGTAGTGACAACAGTCTTCAATATCTGAGCTGATGCAGATGCAGATGCAATTCTTGAAAAATGGTGTTTGATGCTTTGCCAACGGTGGTCGAACGATGGAGGAAGAAAGCCAAGATCACCACAATCTTTTGACGGTGTCAAGGCGGAAGAGTGAGGTGCTCAAAGTAGCTGATGCAAAGAGCTTAGCGGAGTGAAGGTAGTAACAACAGTCTTCAATAGCTGAGCTGGTGCAGAAGCAATCTCTGAAAATGGTGTCTGATACTGTGCCAACGATGGTTGAACGACGGAGGAAGGAAGAAGAAGTTGGGTTGAGGAAAAGCTCAAATATAGACCACTGAAAAATAATTAATTTGCTAGCGCTCAACACCCTTTATTGTGTTAAGAGTGCAAAGTGAATGAAGGGGCTGTGAAAAAAAATCAACGGCTTAGCTTGGTCGCGTAAGCTCGAAGGTGTTACCAACACCTCTTGAGATCTGAGTGAACGGTGGTTGCTTGTTTGGGATTGGAGTCGGGGTTTCAACACAGTAATTTCAGCGGCAGGTCAATGGGTATCTGGGGGAAATGGGACAGTTGGTTCAAGCGCAGCGACTTGAGACTTTGGGGGGAACAGTGAGATCTACCGCAAAAGTGCCATTTCTGGTCTCATCAGACATACTGCTTTGAACTACGATGTAAAATGACCATAACACCCCAAGCACTCGAACGACGGATTAAAAAATGACAAAAAATGACATGACTCGAGAACCAACAGGATGCCGAGAAAATGGAAAACATGACTTGAAGCTCAACATGATTTTTGAAAATAAAGGGGAAACATGACTTGAGTGTTCACAGGATATCGAAGACAATTGGAAAAGGTCCGACCATTCGCCCAAGCAGAACAATAACGAAGTGAAAAAAAAAACAATAACCATCTGCCACCTTCCGTCAATAGACCAAATCAACCCATAGAACCTGTGCTGTCATGTAAAACCGCCCCTGAAAACTCTCATTCTCACTCTGGTCATTTAACCCAGAATATCCCGATATCGTACCCGCAGTTCGTCCTAACTCTGGTCATTTAATCCCAGTATCGTATTATCTCCAAATTTTCACCATTCCTTTTTCAAAAAGCCCGGATTAGCCGAATCAATCGTTGCGTGATCTTGATGTCCTCGAATTTGGCGGCTGGGCATATTTCGCGGCGGCGGGCGGTGGGAAATGAACGCTGGTGCCTCTGGTCTAGGCTGATGTTGCTGCTGCTGCTGCTGCTGTTGTGCGGATAGTAGATTTGATGGCTGATGTAATAATCCAGGCTGATAGTGGTGGTGTTGCTGGTGCTGTGCGTGAGGCATGTTTGGCGGCTGGTGTTGAATGTTCGGCGGTATCCTTGGCAGATTCGGGAACTGGGATTGAGTGTTCTGATATGGTATTGGCTGAGGAGGAGGCAGCGGTGTCTGTTGTTGCTGCGCGTAGAGGAGGTTGGGGACTTGGCCCGTAGGAGATTGTAGAGTGTTGGCTTGAGATACAGGAACGGCAGCGGAAGCGGATGAAGCACCAAGGTAGGGGTTGCTCGAACCGTATGGTCGTGCCTTGGGTGGGAAGGCTTGGTTTGCCATTCTATCTTTCAGATAGTAATTATCCCGTCCCAGAGTTGAATTCAGTTCCCAACTCTTGTTTAACATCTGAGCCTGATCCTTGATCTTCACTTCAAGCTCGGTAATCTGTTTTTCCAGCTCATTGATTGTCATTTTGAGCTGCTTTACGTCACCCGTGCCAAGAGGGTTGTCGTTCCCGGAAGCCCAGGAGCTACAACTAAGGCCTTTGTCTACCTGGTTCAACTCGAAGGTCTTCCCCACGGTTTTGTTGGTGGCTTTGGCCTCTAGAAGTTCCCGTTGAATTACTTCGAGTTCAGCCTCAAGTGACTTGGCCTTTTCTTCTGCAGCTATAACATCTGCTTGGGTTTTGGATTTCAAATGGGATAGCTCGTCACATTTTTTCTGCAGCTCTTCTTTGTTCTTTTGAAGTTCTGTGGTAGCCGTGCGACTCGCTTTTAGCTCTGTAAAAATCCCGGCGAATTCGGCTTTTGATTGACGTAGAGCGACGTCTATGTTCTTGGTCTCCTTCAGCACAAGTTCTCGGTTAGCGACATAGTCATTAATGCTCTCCTCTGGGTAAAAATACCTTCTCATGAAGCGCAGCTAATTCTCTTCGAAGCAGCTCCAGTTTGACCTGGCTCGCCTTTCTTTCGGATGCGTCGAGCTTCTGCTGTCTCTCATCATGCTCCAGCTTTACATTCCTCTGCTCTAAATCATCGATCTTCGACAGCAGCTTGTTATGTTCCTCGCGAGTAGCAGTATGTTCTTTTCTCTCATCTTCCATCTCAACAAGTTGTGCTGATTTCAGGTCTGCGAGTTTGCCATCATGCTCTTCTCGAATGCTAGCGACCTTCTTGCGAAGCTCAGCCGATTCTCTACCAAGTTGCTCGGCTTCCGCCTGCCTCGTCTCTGCTCTAGTCTCTTCGAGCCGGCATTGTTCCTGACGTTCCGTCTCAGTGGCCTTCACGTGTTGACCCAGGAGGCAGAACCAGAAGACGCGCTCGATCCACCAGTATAATCGGAGCTCACACTGGAGCAGGTCACGGACTGAGCGCCAGAGGAGATCCCGCCAGGTTGGCGGAGAAGGCGCTGGTTGATCCTTGTGCTCTATAGGAGCTTCACATCGGCTCAGCTTGAATAGGCTTTCGTACAGAGGGTTTAGTGGCAACAGATTTGACGAGTTGAATACCTCCGCAGCATCGTAGAGATTGGCGAAGTCTTTGGCATTGGGTTTCCTTGGACGCGATGGTGGAGTAGGCGCTGGTGACCAGTAGGGTGGCGTTGGCCACCCATTGTACACAACGAGCCCCTGATGGACTGCCTCAAATGATAGAAACGACGCCAGTGCCGTGATGGCATATATCAGGACCTTCATATACATGTTGAGTTGTTGTAGCACGTAATGTTGTAAGGTTCGGAATGGAGATATGTGGAGCTGTTGTAGCACGTAACGGTGTAAGGTTCCGAATGGAGATATGTCGAGCTGTTGTAGTACGTAACGGTGGGTGTAAGGTTCCGAATGGAGATATGTTATGTAAGATGTGATAGCAGATCTCTGTGACCAGCAAGCAGCAGGTGGCGGTAAGGGATCTTGATAAGAGTGATGTATGAAGATGTTGCGATAGGAACGAAGAAGGTAGAAGATCTCTGTGACCAGCAAGCAGCAGGTGGCGGTAAGGGATCTTGATAAGAGTGATGTATGAAGATGTTGCGATGGGAACGAAGAAGGTAGACGATCACGACGAAGAAGTAGTGCTGGGCAAGAAGTGTTGAAGTGGAAGAGAAATTTTCACTTTATAAATCCTTTCATTTTTCTTCCAGACAGTTAGTATTGTGTTGGATAGGGCTGGAGTTTCTTCACTCTTACATTGATTTCATTGTTTTTCATTCACTTGCAACACATTTCAGACTGTGTTGGAAAGATCTTGATGACGGAAGTATGCTCTGACCGTGGCTCACTATGGCAGTTATTATCGTGTAGAAGAGGGGCTCTGAGCCATAAATCTGTATTAGATTTGGCCAGGAGCATTTGTAGCCTTGAGGGTTCGCATTGGATTTGAATGTAAAGGCCAGTAGAATTATTGAGTGAATAGGCTGCTCCCCGATTAAGCCCTTAGGAATAGATGGGTACGGCCACAAGGAGGAAGAATTCTCCTTGAGTCCAGAGTCTCGCTTAAGGCGAATTGTCTTAGGGTTTGTGTACGTATCACGTGATGGACTTACACTGCAAGCTAATATTAGCACCTCTTCAGGATCGCTTTCGGGGTTTCTTAGAGCTTCAAGTTTCCTTGGTGGTGGCTGGCTTTGCGGAAAATGAGCAGAATGCTCTTGTATCGCCTGTTTGACACAAAAGCAGGGCCAATGAACCAGAACCATCCCTTCGATGAATCGTCACCATTGGCGTATGTTATAGCTTGAACGCCTAGGCCACAGCCATGTGCTGTTGAATTGTTTATATCCGTAAAGTATTATGCACATAAATTCATTTCCTATACTCTTCACGGTTCCACCAACGTGGAATACCCTATATTTGCCCGTTCCCGTTGATAATCTGCGAACCATCCCCAGTGTCGAAAGGCGCATATCCCAAGCTCGTCATATCTGCCCAATCCCACTCCAACGTCATAGGCATCTGCCACAAATCCTGCGGCACAAAGGGCTGTTGGAAGCTTCCCATATTCAGAGGGGATGGCTGGCCACCCGTGCCACCACCATACTGGTGAGTGTCGTTGGGCGAAAACCCTTGAGCTATGCCGCTGTTGGGGGATGTGTTCAGCATGTTGAAGTCGGTGGTGTTTGGAAAGTCCAAAGGGAAGTCGGTGTTCGGAATGGTGGAAGGAGAGAACCCGTTAATAGAGGGGTTGAAGGACTGTGCGGTTAGGTCGGTAGGGAAATTAGGGCTGGCGAAGAGGTTGTTAGAATTAGATGGGGTGGTGGGGTTGTTGTTTGGGAGCGGAGTGATCTGGCTGGTAGGTTGTTGCTGAGATCGCTGGGATTGTTGCTGGGGAATTATAGCAGGGATGACTTCATCGTCTTTAGGTGACTTTCGCTTCCGACGAGAGTGATTCTCCTTGTCGGCTTTGTCAAGAACGACTTTAGCGATGCGTTCAAATTCGGAGCACACGCCTAGCATGCGTTTGACACCACCGTGCTCTTCGGTCACACTGAGAAGGGAGAGAAAATTAACCACCTGGTTCATGAGTTTCACATCTGAACGAGCGCGAGCATCTTGGGGGTTTTGCAAGATATTGGCGAAGAGAGTGACGAGAGAGGACACGGGAAAGTAGAGGATCAACCTTAGCTGTTAGTGGTAGTCTAAATCTAGGAAAGGGGAAGAATCGTACCATACACAAGAGTAGTCTCCTTGCGGAATATACCTGATAAGATGGATGGAAGCTCGTGCGGCTTGCACACAAAGCGCAGCCGATGAAAAGACTCGAGGATTGAGCGGTCTCGCATTAAGCCCCTGTATTGCGTAATTCGAAAGTCGGCTCGTCCAATATCCGTGATGGACAGACATCCGATGGATTGTTGTAAGGCAATTATAGTACGCAAAGTGTAAAACTACTATATGGAGAATCAACGGGGTGTGAGAAGCCTTGATCTCATGCTCTGGTCGGAAGTCGAGAGGTATGCCATCCTTCCATTCTTCGAGTTCTTTGTCGAGCTCGCCAATAGTATTGAGTAAAGCGCCATCAGACTGCTTCGACGCTTTTGTTGAGTACAACTGTTTATAGACCTTGCTTTCGATAATTGCAAAAGTACACATCAACCTGAAAAGATTCGTCTTTCCTTTGCCATCAGCTAGCGGGATGTTACCAATGTTATCGCTTGGGTCCTCGCTGGGTAGATCAACGTTCATGTCATCGTCGTCTTGTGCCGGAGGTCGACCTGACCGAAGACAGATATCTTTATCGAGTAAATAGGCAATCCAGAATACACGCTTTCGCTGCTCGATTTCAACTGGGTTCAAATTGAAACCCGATCCTCTCTTGTGTAGGCCGATACTATGTGCAAGTCGTATGGCAGCAGCGACGAGAAAAAACGAAGGTTGAGGGTTGGGAGTGCCCAAGAGGAACAAGGCCATACCTAGTAGGGCTTGCACACTAAGAAGGTCTGTGTTTCGCATGGTGAGCTCTGTCAGCACACCAATAGCATTTTTCAGGAAACCCCATGCTTTGTTATCTTCTTCTTGTGGTACCAAATGACTCATGACCCGTAGTCTGTGTGCGATTGCAAGCGCGATGTTAAGGCTGGCCCACCATCCTGAACCTTCATATGGGTCTCTTAAGTAGTGCTTATTGACAAGGTACATGAAAGTAGGTTCGTGGAAGAGAGGAAACATGCAATTAAAATTCTCGAAGAAGTCTTTCAGGAGCGAAAGAGCCTCGTCTCGTGGCGGTAGCGGCATGAATGTACGTCGAACGAACATATCGCTAAAGATTTCAGGCTTCCAATAGACCCATTTGTTGTCGTCTACAGCCGCAGTAGATATCATTTCTTGAAAGGAGTTGTCCCCTGTTTTCTCATTGACCCATTCAATGCCTTTAGGCGAGAAGATAGAAAATCCTGACGAGGACCCTAGCGGAGATGAGAGTGTGGCAGCATAATGCTTTTATGGAGGACCTACCAATATATCTCGTCTCACCACAATTATTTGTAACAAGAGAGTCCATCCGGTCCGACAATGCCTCAACCTCTTCTTCGGCCTGCTTTTGTGGATCTGGTGATTTGGTCGAGTCGGGCGGTGTTGGGATTTTATCGAGCCGAGGAGTGGTTTGAGGTGATTCAGTTGACGATCGAGGCTGGCTGACAGATTTAGATTCCCTAGTTGGAGAGTCTACAGGCGTCCCTCCATTGCTCTTATTATTGGTCTTGTCAGCAAGCCTCTTCTCTATGCTCCCTAGATCTCCATCGTCATCGTTCAAGAGGCCAGACATCTTCAGCAGTGACTCCATTCGTCCCAAACGATTCTCGAGGCCTTCGATATATTTCGCTCTGGAACCGGGATTAGCACATAAGCCACAAGTAGAAGTTAACATGGGTTCCAGACCCCTTAGGAGGGTTGCGCTTCTTTTCCACCAGGGTGAATATACATTCTGTTTTGTAGTTGATACAATGTGAACACGCTGGCATTTTTCCATCGCACTTTATCTTCTTCTTCCGGCACATGTCACAGGCCTGCCACAGCACTGTCAACGCTGGGGCTGTAGCATTGTAGAAGAGGCGCGCATACTCGTGCTATCCTCCTTCTCTTTGCATCATTGCTTTCATCCATAGCGCCTCCTAGATCCTCTGCGAAATATGGTGCGGCATTGAAATCTGGGTCGGTTGGAGAGCCGTCATTGCCACCGAATATCTGGGGAGGAGGATTCATGAGCGGAGGAACAGTAAAGGAATTGTTATCGTGCTGAGGCTGATATGAGTCCATGACGGAATAAAGTTTATGATTGCTTCGAATCTGTCGAGATGAGTCGCGATGCGCTGTGCGATCAAAAAATAGGCATCAAGAAGTGCTGCCGTTTAGTCATTGATGTATATTCAATCGTAATCGTAAGTGCTTCATAGCATGCCGTGTTTGGAGCCACACGCCTGAAGGAAGAATCTTTCTGGTCGAAGTAGCTTGTAACTTATGCTACCTAAGCCAAACTTCCAGTCAACAACTTGTCCAATGCCCTTCTTAATTGAAATGGAAGTACGGTGAGTAGGATATACCTTAGGCTGCCAAAGGATGTACGTATGTACACACTAGTCCTGCTCCATGTAGCGCATCAAAGCCAGCCTTGGCACTAGGTATATTCCTAGAAGTCACGTTCAGTGCTTTAATACCCCAATCATCCAGATCCGGGTATCACAACGTAGTCAAGTTATACATAGCATTGACAGACATGTAAGCTCTACAAGTCTATGCTACCACAACTGATTTACAGTAACTGCAGGCCACCCCTCACTGCAGAGGAATTAAAACAACATCCAGAATTTCAGTATGTGACTTGGGATCTTAAGCCTACGACAGAAGGAAGAGTACCGGTTGCAAAGGATCGAGGCGGCCCTATTGAGCTATCTTATGAAATTCATGGATATGGACCAATACACCTTGTAGTAAGATTCTATTTCATCAGTGAGATTGGTCTCAATTATAGTATCGAACCCATTATCTTTTCCTTTATAAGTATTCTGCTCTATATTTTGAGATATTGTTAAGAGTCCTTAGTTTTAGAAGAGAGAAAATTGAAGTAAATGGAAAAAGATATCTTGAATAATCCACCTGCATGAGCCCACCAATGTGCTTTGGAAAGCTACCAAAGAGATTTCACAAGTGCTGACTTTCTTCTCAGTGGATAATGGGCCTCGGAGCATTCAAAAGCGCATGGCAACGGCAAACGAAAGACTTTGGCCATGATCAAGCCTCCAAATACACATGTCTCATCTGGGACAACAGAGGCATGGGCAGTTCTGACAAGCCCATCATGCGGTACTCCACGTCTGAAATGGCAAAAGATGCCTTAGAACTTATCGATTTTGTTGGATGGAAGTCGAGAAGGGAGCTGCATGTAATTGGCGTTAGTATGGGTGGTATGATTGCGCAAGAGCTGGTAAACTTCGTCGGACAAACATACAGGCTAGTATCTGCTGAAACTCTGAATAGGCTCTCTTGTTTCCTCAAAGAATAGCTTCTCTCTCCCTCGTATCAACGGCGGCGCGAATAGAGAATACTATTGTATGTCGCAAGGTATCTATCTCGTATCTTCGATGGGGCTGAGATTTTCCCCAGGGCTTCGTTGAGAATCTTCGAAACCGAATCAATATGTTGTAAGTTAACCGAAGCATTGAGAACAGGGATTGACATTCAAATACCAATGACCCCAGTATCCCCAAAGCCCTCGACGTCCAAATCGCCGACGTCAAAGCCCGCCTCTTCAGCCCAGAATGGCTCTCCCAACCTGACGCCGAAGGAACTTTCCCCACGAACGGCGACCGCTTTGCAGCGCAAGAAGTCAAGAAACGTCAAGATACCGAAGGCTTCACACGCAAAGGTTTCATGTGCCAGGCCCTTGCCGCTGGATGGCATCACAAGAGCGCCAAGCAACTCAAAGAACTGGCTGACAAGGTGGGGAGAGAGAGAATCATGGTGATGCATGGGACTATTGATCAAATGATTACAATACCGCATGGAGAAGTATTGGTGAAGGAGCTGGGTGGGGAAGAGAGAGGAGTGAAGAGGGTGGTTTGTGAGGGCAAGGGACATGCGTTGATGATGGAGGAGAGGCGGGCGTTTACGAAAATGGTTGGGGAGTTCGTGGAGAAGACGGAGGCGATGGGGAAATCGTAGTTTTTGGGTTGTTAGATTCTTTCCTTTTTAGGCTCTGATATCACCGTATTTCACATACTCGCACATAATTAAATTGCGTAATCTTTGATAATACAGAAGGAGACTCAACTGCACACTTCCTTCGTTCTCAATCTCAAGCGCTGTCATAGAGTAGTCCCCCGATTTGCAATCCGCATCGACATCAAGCGTCCAACAAACCGGAGCTCTTCGATTAGGAGACAATGATTATATCAGCATATTCAGCTGCTTGATAGTCTAACAACCTTGCGTCCTTTCTATTGAGCCGCATTCCGTTCCCATGTCCATTTTAAATATTAAAGGAGTTAAAGGACTCCGACGAATACCAAACGCAAGCGTTAATGAATACTCCTCCATTCAGCATTAAAGGGAAGTCTCGCGTTGCTGCGGAGTTGGCGACAGCGTCATGGTTAGACTCGCCAAAACTGTGTGGCAAACGTCTAGGAGTAAACATTTGCCGATGCGTAGGAGACGCTCCAGATAGACACGTCGTCTTCACGGGAGCAGTATCACAGGGTGTTGTTGTAGGCGTACTCGATTTCTTTCGGCGTAAATTCTCGAACTCTCGATAGTCGATCAGAGCGTATAGAGTCCATGATGTCGGGCAGCGTTTTTAGGAACTGTAGTTTATCTGCAAGCACGTAGAGACGGAAATTTTTTGCTACCTCTCCCACGCTCATCGTCGTATACACGATATTGAATTTAGCAGTACAGAGCCAATAAAGCAAGATTTCAAAAGCTGTAGGATCGTCCTCTGGCAGAGCTATTCGTCCGTTGGTTTCTTTCTAACCTCTACTCAAGGCTTTTTGAAAGTAGGAAGACGCAGAACATAACAGTTGACGAGGTACATCTAACCGGACGGCTTTCCGGCCAACGAAGAGCTGAACCATACCTCCACGGATCAACCTGCAATGTGTGTGAGCTAAATTCCAATACAAAGGTTTTGGACAACTTACGAGCAGAGGTGAGGAGATTTCTCGAGAGTCAACTCAAATACCGGCTTAGTTGGAACTGATGAAACGAACCCCGACTCTTCGAATCTGTCCATCTCCTTCATTATAGAAAAATGATATCTCCACTCCCAACGGCACTTATCTCCCAGCCGAAATTGGCGGACCAAACAGGGCAATTATTGAGAAGTAATGGTTTAATTTAGCCACGCAGTCTTTATAGTAACAGAAAGGCAAAATTAGGAGTCAATGCTTACATATTTCGCAAACAAATTTCTCGCAGCATAACATACGAGCAGCGTTGATAGCTATGTTTGTGCAAGCACAGCACTGTACTGAATATCCTGGGCTTTCTTCTGCCGGTCTTCTTCCTTGTGATCCCTTTCCATAACAAGGACGGTATCTCTGCTGGCAAGGAGCTTTGCACTTATTGGCATTGAGTATGCGCGTGCAGTATCAGAGTTGGCAAGTGCAAGGAAAGAAAATTGGGATCTCTGCGACGATATTGCTTCGGCACTCAAAGGTTACTTGAGGCAGTTGTGTTTGATCGTGCAATTTGGCGTGCATGGCAACGCAAATCCATAGTGAAAGCTTAGTTCTTCATGCACAACACACCACACCCAAAAGTAATCAAAGAAAATGGATACTGCTTTTGTAGATGAGTATTTGAGCAGCGAGGGAAGTACTCTATACTTGTCTAAGGCGGTCAAATTCGACCGAAAATAATAGGCACATCCAAAGAATATGCTGGTAAGGGGGTTGATTTATGCGGTAGAGCGCGCTCACCTTTGTAGTAAGAAAGTCAAACCTTTGAATGCGAGCGGTGAGTGAGACTAATCATAATGCGTCAACACTGTGCAAACATAAGCAGGAGGACCCTAGTACCGCATCGTGCCGAACAGGGTCAGTGCGACAAACCAGCTCTCCAGTTGTGTGCAAGCCCAAACATAAACTTAGCAGACAGACTATGGATATTAAACACATTATTGAGTGTAGTATTTGGCTTCCCCTATGTTGCCAGCAACGGCGCAACGCCAAACGCCTCGCTAAAATCTTATAGACTATTGTACAATATCCCTGAGGAGGTTCGCAGATCTATCAGTTCTTCTCCAAAAATTCCTTGGCTTCATTGACTTTCGTCGCCAAGTATGGACTTCCTCCTCGATCGGGGTGATTCAACAGCATGAGTTGCCTGTGGTTTTTCCGTATCTTATCCTTGGTCAAAGCTCTTTCACTATACGCAGTGTCATCAGAAATCGCCTGCGAAAGCTGCAAGACATTCTTCACCTGAGCTGTAATATCAAGGCGGCTTCTCTTCGATTCATCTTAGGCTCGAAGCCACCTTTGTAGTAGGCCTTGCCCAGCGCTCCAGCACCCGCTACTCCTCCTCTGTATTTTCGGAAAGCTACTAACCCAGCTCGTCCCTAGAAACAATAGTCAGTGTACTGGTCTTCGACAATGCGCAGGGTCTCTTACGAAGAATGCTGCGGCGGCAACTCCTACTCCAAGAGCAAGAACTGTGGTCATGCTTTGCTTGTACCCTCTCCAACTTAGCTTTGCGTGAAAACAGTCGTAATCGCTCGAGAGAAAGGTATGCAAAAGTAGAGTCCTAGCTGTCAAGACGGTATAGACGTGTGAAGTGTGCTATTGCTTTGAACAACCCATCCAGCGGCGACGTTGAATTTGCCCGCCTCGCCTAACCTAATCCCTTAACGTACATCACTAGCGCGATGTTGAATACATATCTTTGTCTGTCTACCTTAACTCCCGTTTAAGCTGGCGCCTTTGATTTACGACGGTCTTTTAAACAACCAGCAGCAGCTATGAGGTAAGTCGACTCTATCCCACTTGTACATATAACTAAATATTGGCGATAGGATCGAGACGTGCTACTTCTGCTCCCAGCCCTGCTACCCCTCTAAGGGGATCACCTTTGTGCGCAACGATGCCCGAGTCTTCAAATTTTGCCGAAGCAAATGTCATAAAAATGTACGCAGTCAACCATAGCTTACTGGAAACTACCCGGTCCTCATAAGTAATTGCGGTGCTGACATCCAAACAGTTCAAAATGAAGCGAAACCCTCGGAAGCTCAAATGGACTAAAGCGTTCCGAAAATCTGCCGGCAAAGAAATGATTGTCGACACTACCCTCACCTTCGCCGCCCGCCGCAACATTCCCGTCCGCTACAATCGCGATCTGGTTGCCACTACGCTCAAAGCCATGCAACGAGTCTCAGACATCCGCACTAAGAGAGAGAGAGTCTTCTACAAAAACCGCATGGCTGGCAATAAGGAGAGAGAGAAAGCAGCGAACAGAAAATTGGTGGCGGAGAACGAGCACTTGCTACCGAGAATACGTGGGTCGGAGAAGATGGCAATCGAAGTGGAAGAGGAAGAGCCAATGGTTCAGGAAGAGACGATGGAGGTACCAGCAATGAAACAGAAGAAGAAGATGAAGGGGAAACAGCGGTTGCTGGTCAGTGGAGGCGTGGAGGAGATGGACGTGGATTGAGAATACTGCATACGATACCATTCTTGCTTGAGCGAGGCGTTTAGGTTGGTTTCGGATACCAAAAAGTTTACATCGGCCCACCATATCCACAGCAACTAACAACAATCCTGATTACCCTGATACATCACTCCGACCTCTTCTCTTCCTTACCAGCACCGAAACCCACATATAGCTAGCCAACCGAATTTGCTCAATTCACGAATCCCTGGGGTATATCACTCTCTCCCTCCCTGCCTTCTCCCCTCTCACCCCCCACAAAATCTACCACCCTCAAAAACCCCCGTCATCACCCTCCCTCCCCCCCAAATGCGCCTTCTCCGGCTCCTGCAACCCCATCTCCACATCCCTCACCACCCTCTCATACCCCCTCCTCTCCTCCTCCCTCCTCTTCTCCTCCGCCTCCCTCCTCTCCTCCTCCCCACTCCCATAATTCCCCGCTCCGCCCCTCCCATACGTCCTGCCCAGCTGCGCCTCTTTTCTCCCCGTCGTTGCTGTTGTGGCAGTAGTGGTAGATATTGGTTCAGCGGCCTTCGCACTAGCGGCGGCGCTGGTGCTTGTAAAATTCCCCGCGCCGCCGCGGCCGGAGGGCAAGTATGAGGATGTCTGGGGGGAACTCGTAGAAGGGGGGGTAGAAGTGGTGGAGGGTTGGGACTCGAGGTCCTAAAATGGGGGGTTAGTGGGGGTTTTTGGGGAGGCGGAGAGGCGGAGGGCGGGTACCGAGGCGGCGCGGCGGGCGGCGTCGTTGATGTCTTGCTGGGTGTAGTAGTTGCCGGCGCCGCCTCGGCCGACCTTTTGGTAGTGTTCGGAGTCCATAGGGGTGAAGTAGATGGGTTGTGGGTGAAGGGCGGGTTGTTCGCTGAGGGTTTAGATTGGTACGGGCGGGAGGGTAGGGAGTACAGTAGGTGGAGGACGGGTGTTGTTGGCTGTGGTTTGGGTAAAGAAAAGGCCGTCGCATGAGACATTGAGATACTACATATTCATAATCGAACATGCGACTGTATGTCTTCGTCTGGAAATCTGCAGGGGCATTGCAGAGGATTTTGTGTATTTATAATGTCAGGAAGTTTTCCAATCTACCTTTACCGTTGGTGGTCGATGATTCTATGCTCTGCTCAACTTCTCTCCTCCTTCGCCTTCTGCAATCCATACTTCTTCAATCTGATTGACTGATGAATTTTTCCTTTTCCTCAGCTCTCGGTTATATCTTGTGCCGCTTCTACAGTAGTGTCCAGTGATAATATGGTAGATATCGCTCTTCAAGGCAAATGGTGGAAATCCGTCAATCATATCTTTGGTGGGATCTCCTCGAGAACAATGTGTGAAAAAATTACAAAACTACAAAACGCATCGCTAGAAGTCATCTTATATCTACTTCCAGGTTCTAGTCGCTGTTTACTTCGATAGTATGCAACGGTACATGAGAGAAATTAGAAGCTCCAGCTCAGATTGTTGAGAAGCTTTTCTTTGCTTCACCAGGTTTACATCGTCTTCTGTTTTTGAATCTTAAGATACGCACACGGCCGTCCGATACCTACTGTACAACTAGAAAGCCAAGCGTTAGTCTACTAAAACTAGGTGAGCGAGCATCTCGGAGAAGTACATATGCAGCTGGCTAGCCATGGCAAAGCAAAGAGATAAACATGGTTAAAAGACCGGAAGGGTGACTACAAGGACCATAATGAGTCCATAGATTTTTCTCCTTTAGACTTTAATGGCTAAGATCACTACAATGAGGGCACTCTTTTAAAATTATATGTTCCTCTTTCTTTCAAGGTTGCTCTCAGGTTGCAAGAATGCGAGAAGAACAGCAAGGTAGAAGATTAACGAAAGAAAAGACCAACATCAGAAAGCAGAAGTCGAGAAGCAGAAATTCCTTTCCAACAGTCAACCTCCACTACTCGCATGCTCACCTCTATATGATTTGTCTCTCCTCTCTCCACCTTGAATTGTCAGCCGCGACTCGATGCTACAGACATCGAGTAATGCGCTCAGTATTCGGCATTCTGCGACTCATCTTCGAATCTGCGACCATCTAAAATCTGCGACCATCTAAAATCTTCTAATTGATTATTCCGCTTTTTAAATGCCGCCGCAAATACTTTTCTTCATCACCCAAACAAGGAAGTCGACATTTGAAACGACTGCTCGAAGACCTTGGAAGTTTTATGTCAATCATCATCGTTGACTAAATTGATCAATCCATCAGGTTACAGAATAAAGTACATTCATTGATTGTCCTGTGATCATTACACTCGAAAGCCCCGGCAGTCATATACATAAATACGTTTTCTTCAGATATATTGTATGAACTGGCGTCAGTAAGAGAATTAAGTCATGACGTACTGCAAAAAGGAACGACTCGCCTGAATCCTTCTCTGGCAGACTGGTGAACATTACAGAATGATGACAGTATATTCGTATTTGAGGGTGTGTGTATACCGGGAGTGAGAGAGTGGGAACTATCAAACTACTAACATTGTATTAGACATTGGCTCTAAGCTTGCTGTTGCGACCTTAATAAGACTGTTCGGAAAAAGGAGTGGAGCCTTTCAGCTGAGGCATTATCAATCAAAGCTTACGACGCTTTCATGTTGGCTTTAGACAAAGGATTCAGTAAGAGCTGACACTGACGGAACCCGATTGGAATGGTGGATGACTTTCAACGATTAGGGTATCTGAGGGTAAAACGACGAGAGATTAGAGTCTACTGTGGTACGCATGCTCGAGATAGCAGACCCTCTTTAAGTCGGCGGCTTCGGGGCAAGCACACTCGAATCTCAGCGAAGACGGCCCATCTAAGGTTTCCAGCGAAAACGTGGCTTGAATGGCTTGAATGGCGCATGACTTGCATCAAAGGCGCAATCCCCCGTCCATTTACGACTGTGGCACTAAGGTGCCTTGCCGTATCCGAATCACGGTCTCTAGAGTTGTGGATCTCAAAATAACAACAATGTGAGCAGTGAGACAGAATAATCTGAGCAAGCATATCAATTCTTTCTCGGTGGGAACAAACTAGATGGGGGCTTTCGGTGTTCGATGCCTTAGTTAGCAGGTCGTTCATGCAAGAGTTAATCTGGTTGTCCAACCACACCCTGGATTCGGATCAACGAACCGCCAACCGCGAACTGCGATCCTCCTGCTCGACTCAACCTGACAGGACGGATAGGCCGCCCAAACGAGCTCCGGATTGGACGAGATCACGCGGGGGTGGTTCTGTTAGCGGCAGAGAGTAAGGCAGGTTCAGGCATTATTAAGGGAAGCTTGGGCCTTTGGGCCTTTGATCATTCAGGTACACGTTGGTTGGACAAGGCACTGGACTGGGTGCGATGGCTGGTTGAGTGAGAACAGCTCGAGTAAGGTATTTCGCACGAACAGAAATGTGAAGCGCTGTAATGGACTAATCTTATCTTCTCCTTGGATACCTTATAGCAATCAGGTTTTCTAAATCAGCACTCGTGATTGATTATTACGAGTAAATACTTTATCGTAGTACTCCGTAGTGAGAGCTCTGAAAGTGGGCCTGATGATCAATATACGCTAGCGTCGGCTGCCCTGGTCCAGATGTTATCCCCCGCAGCCAGCGTTCCCCATGCATTCAACTTGACAACTCCATTTCTTTTCTCTTCAGCTTCCCACAACTTTTTTTTAAAATCTTGCTCTTCTTTCCACTCACTTTGACAATTCCCCGTCTTTCCTTCGCCCAGCCTAGGAGGAAGCTGCTGTCCCTAAGAGGGCACGCCTGCAGATCTGATAGTTTCAGGCTGCGCCCCACCCCCAACTCGTTACAGCCTACGGGGTGCATATTGCCTCTTTTTTTTAGTTTCATGGCCTGACGTCCCTAAGCTCCCAGACAATCCATAGTTGCATCGCTTTCTACTTACCAACATTGTACTTGGATTGACACTTGCTCACTCTACATCTACCGCTCGAAGCTACCCACTACTACCAGCAAGCCTCTTCTTACTCTCGCTACTGAGCAACAAGTATTGGCTTGAACGGTGTCGAATCTGATCCTTTCGGCTCTCTGGATCTCGCTGAGAGTCGGAGATCAAGAGAGCCAAAATCTGTCATACAATGGCAAGCTACAAGGTACACCCCCATGACTCGTCTTTTGGGCATACTATCTATTTATACTACATGCAAAGGAATCCCAAGCCAATCGGCCACAAAGCCAGAGCCGATTCTCAATGTCTTCCGCACCTTCCCATAATCTGCCCATTCGGCACTCGTCTTCGCGGCACCATGCCCATTCCGTGTCCCTCGGGGCAATCAACCCATCCCACCGTGTGACTCGACGTAAGAGCATGACTTCCACAGCGGTTAACAACGCGGCAGTGATAGCAGCTGCGATTAACGGAGCTGATGAGAAAACGCATGGAGCTTCAGTACTCTCAAATCGTCGGAGTCTGACACTGAAGGATAATGGAGACATTCGAGGAAATGAGTCTGCAATGGCTGACCAGAGTATTGGCTCCTCGGACGATTCCGGTCATGTTGAGGATCGAGCTGGTGACCATAAATTCAGCCGCGACGAGTCTGCCATTGACGATATCCTCCTGCCTGAGGAGAGCAACGGTAGTAATTCGAAAGCGCGAGCCCGTCGTGCAAGCGAAGGTGCATATCTTTCAAAGACTGAAGGCAAAAGGGCAAGCGGTGAACTGAGATGTGAAAAATGCGGCAAAGGGTACAAACACAGCAGCTGTTTGACGAAGCACCTGTCAGTATGCCCTGGCTCGCTTTATTCTACACTCTCGGTTCTTGGGTGTACTATCTCCAGCCTTTGTCGCCTCGCCCCTGTGCACCCAAGCCGCATTTCTTGCAATCTATCCTTTAAGTATGATTGGAGCTCCTTTGTTAACCTTGTCATTACAGATGGGAGCATACCCCGGAATGGTCATACACTTCCAAACTCCTCATATCCAAACACCAGCAGGTCCAGCTGCTCGAAGCAGCCTCAGTCCTTATTGGGATGAATCAAGATCCATCAGATCCGCCCGACTCTGCTAGAATCACGGACAGTGATCAGTCCTCCGTATCACCTGCCGCTTCTGGCTCTTCAGAGCTCCAAGATGAAGACATCAGCTCGGCAGAGACGACACCACCTCCGCCAAGTGAACATGCATACCATGGCGAAAGTTTTAGTTACAGCCGGGCAAAGAGGCACAGTGGCAATAGCTCCGTCTTTTCCAGATCATACCAATCAGCACCTTCGAATTCGTTCGTACCCGGTAGCATGCCGTTAGAAAGTACGTCCTTTGGGCAACACGGTCAAGGAAGTCGTCGGCCTTCAACCTCAGGGGTCACATCTTCGAGTTATAGAATGTTAGATGAAGACGAGGTCGGCCTATCCGCGGCCGTCGAATCTTTGTGCAGCTTTGGCACTCCAAGAAGCGGCCCTGTGCACCTTCCACTAGACGTTCCGCCCGTGCCGCCTTTACCCGCTCGTTTTGCTGGGCAGAATACAAACAGACTCTCAGGGAACAGCTTGAATCAAATGCTGCAGCCAGATCTGGGCCTACCGCCGCCTTTGACTCATCGCCTCTCTAATGAACGAGATATCGGCCAAGATCGTAGCGGTTTTCCGAAAGCGCATGATGACGATTTCTATGATCAGCATCCTGTTTCTCATAGCAGAAGTGACGAAGATGATGACGGCGTATTCGGAAGAATGGAAGAGTAGCCGGTGTGGCTCCTTTAAAGGGGCCTATCCCTTCCCACGCACAGCAAACAGCGGCATTTGCACCTTTTTGTTGGAGGACTTCTCGTTCAATCATCGTTTCGTATCTTGGCAACCTGTGTTTGTGGTGCATCCTGTCTCCGCAGACGATTTCCATCACCGAAGAGTGGGAGTGACTGGCCCACGAGGTTAAAGTGGATATTGATCTCGTGCGTCGAGCAGACACCTTTTGTAATTCTTGTACCTAGCGGACTTGGGTATATAATCAAGCTTGGATGAAGTAGAAAATAATATCATAATACGATGATACCGTCCATAAACCTCCTTTATTGGATGTGGAGCTTTTATGCTCGCTTACTGTACGTTCCTTATTGTAACACATATGTACCCTTCCATGCCTCATCAGTCTACGAATAACATCGATACGCACCTGTCACGATGTCGTGAAACTCGAGTCTTGGGCAGAGTAGACAATAACGCCTATGGTGTCATGACACATGCTGGAGACTTTGGCTGTGTCGTGTTGGACCAATCAGTAGCCAGGATCAGCCAAGGTAAGTTCTTGCAGCCTTGTCGGTTCATCGAATCTTCGATGTATCGTGCATACGCTTCACTTTGAATTACCTATCATGCGTTATCCACGGGCACGAAATGAGTGCGTAAGCAACACAGAAAAATTGGCGGAAACCAAACACAGATAAGCCTCTAAGTATTGAGCTTCAAATCAACTGTCTTCGATCTAGCTTTCGAGGCTGAGCGGATTCTTGCGTCTGTACGTGCGGCATAGAGAACACCTCGGAAGCGGCCAGCAAACGGATCAGGTCCGTAATGATACATTATCCGAAACGTCCCAGTTGAAAAGAGTCTAGACAATCACGTTCTACAACTCAGACAAAGATGGCAGGTAGATATATCCCACCGCATATGCGGGGAACTTCCAAATCCTCTACCCCGTCAGATGGCCAAACACAAATACCGGAACGTGATACATCAAAGGGATATACCTACGATGAGATCTCCAATCAATTCGATTGCAGGGCTAAGCTAGGTACACTTAACAGTGCTGGCCGAGATGGCGATGATGGCACTGTTCAAGAGTCTCTGTCATTTATCATCATTTTCAAAGACCAGCACCCGGAGTGGCCCCCGAAGATCTTCTGCAAATCAAATCTCAATTTACTGCCTCCTACCTCTGACCCAGGTATCGAGGTAACGACGCAGACATCAGCACTAAATGATAGTGGCATTGCAGCACCCATAGTTCAGAGCAGCGAAAGCCCAGTGATCCCTGTTATCCAAGTTGATCTCAAACACGGACCACCTATCGCCATATTTTCTCAAATCCAGACAAGACCACCCAGGTTCCTCTACGATGGCGTCCGATGTATCAAATCCATCACCTATCTCCAGCCCGGGAGCCCAGAGCTTATTGATACGCTGTACATGAAGTTCGGTCCGGAACGCAAGGAGAGGGCGCCTGACAGCTGGCAGTCGAGTCTGAGTATGAAGTGGGCTGTTGTGGAAATGGGGGAACTTGAAGAAGGCAAGAATCCTATGGTGCCGCTGAAGAAGATGAAGGATGAGAAGAGTGTGACCGAGATGCTTCAGGAGATGAGAATCAAGGACAGCATGCAGCCACAAGAGGGAGGCGGCGAAGGAATTAAGATGATCGAAGAGAAGTTGGATGGGGAGAAGCTGTAAAAGCGTGGTACAATCTGTACCAAGAATGAAGGAAAGTCTATCAGTTCATGTGATCGCAGCTTTTCAGGTCTAAGAAGCAGGCAATTGGCTTCGTCTACCATTGGCCGACCAGTCCTACCGCACGAAAGATTGGTTTCTCTTTTTCCCCTGTCGAGCTGTCGTAAATCGCCTTTTGGCTAATCAAATTAAATCAAATCAAATCGGTTGAACCTTACCAGCGAATGCCCTTAGAGGGCACGTCAATAAGTCCGAAAAGTCCACGGTAATAGAGGACTAGCTAATTATAAGGCGTGTCTCTACCTACCATAGATCACATAAGTGATAGTTGTCTCCATCCTCCATCTGTCGCCCCTCAGCCAGACGAAAGGTCATGAGCCTCGATTTGGCTTAGCGTGTTTTGGCAATCTCATCTTTAACCAACGTCACTCCTGTTCATCTGTCCTTCACAAAGTAATCCACCGAATTCTGACCTTTGTCCACCGTGTCTCCCTTGTCCACATCATTTCCTGCCCGTCTCCAAGTTTGCCAATTGATTCAACATACATCCCCCCTTGCCTCCCAGCAAACAGATCTATCCCAAAATACCATACAAATCCCGGAAGCCACCGCTCCAAACCATTTGCCGCAAAGATGTCCTCCCAGTACAAACTCCAACTGCCTTCTTCTGTGGCTCAAGACCCAGCAATCGTCCAATTCTTCGAAGACTTCTACGCTACCTCAGATACTCCCGACGCACACGAGAAATATGCCGCTATGTTCACGGATGATGCCACATTTGTATTAGGGAACACGAATGCGACGGGGAGTGAAGGTATGTTGTTTTGGTAACTTCAGGCGCGTATTCGATCCCCATTGTCTATGTTTAGTGCTTAATTTTACTTCCCTCATTTTCATCACCTTCAAGTGCCTCACCCCTTTCCACACCACTTCCCATCTCGTCCCGTCTCTCCCAACCACCTGCATCTCTCTACATCACTCTCCCGACTACTCACACCTCTCACCCCTCGCAGAGATCCTCAACCTCCGCAAAGGCATGTGGAGCGCCGTTCGTGCAATTTCCCACCCCCTCCTGAAACTCTTCCCCTTCGGCGCCAACGCAACTGAGTTCATGGTTTGCGGTACCGTGTCCTATGAATTCAAAGAAGGGGGAAGCGTGAGTAAAGATTGGGCTGGTAGAGCTGAGCTTGTGAAGGAGGGCGAGGGGTGGAAGTTGAGGATGTATCAGGTCTATTTGGTGAGTGGTTGATATATTCCTGGGGTTGTATGGTACTGTAAGAGAACAGGAGAGAGAGCTAATGGGAATAGGATACGGCTGCACCGAAGTAGGGGATACTTGATTGGAGAAGGAAATCCCGAGGATTTGTGGGATTCTTTTGAAGAATGGCCATATCTCTTGCATTGCGTGGCTGATTCTGCTAAGAGCGTACTTCAAGCACCTACCTGCTTTTGCCGATCTCCTTATGTTTACCATTTCCGCAAAAATGCTGTTTGAAATATCCCAAAAGCTTCAATATAGTACAAAATGTCACAACATCGACATATTACTCCTAATTTCTTTCTCAGCCCCGCCTTGTTTTACTATCTCGTAGCTCAAAAGCTTCACAGCTACTCTTTGTAAAAAAAGCCAAAAAAACAACTCTCGGCTACGTTTCGCGAAATGCTTTCCTTGATACTCTTTATTCGAAAAAAGGCGCTTCCAATATTTGTAAACCAAACTCTTGGTTAGATACCAAACTAGTCCCCCAACCCTTTCATCCTCTCACACAAAAACCCCAGCGCTTCGTCCACCCCTTTACCTCCTCTTTCTTCAGAAAAAAGAAAACACCCCCACAACCTCTCCACCCCTCACAACCCCAGCCTAAAAAAAAACACAGCAACCACTCACCTCGCCCCCCACGCGCTCTCAAAATCCCTCGAAACCCGCCCCGTCCGCGCAATCTCGCACGCCTCGGCATACGCCTCCCGAGCGCGGCGGTCCTGACGGTTGCGCACGGAGGCGCGCGTGCTGTCGGCGCGGCGGGGGTGGGTGTTGGAGGCGTAGACGGGGCGGGAGGGGGTGCAGCCTATTGTTTTTATCTTTTGGGGTTATTGGTTTGAGTGGGTTGATGGGAGCGTTTGTTGTGGGGGGGAGGCTGTGGGTTGGTGGGGGGGCAGAGGAGGAAGAGATTGGGGGTTTATGGAAATGCAATGAGGGAGGTAAAGGAGGTGTTGGACAGTCGGATTCAGGGGGAGACGTGTTGTTTTTTCCGGGGGGGGAAGGGGTTGGGACAATGGTGATGAGTTGGGAGGGGTAGGCAGGTTGAAGTCGGACAGTGAGGTGGAGGTGGAATTGGGGGAGGGGGGACAAAGAAAATAGAAGCTTTTTTTTTTGGGAACTATGGCATTGTTTGCGTTGTGATGATGGTGGAAAAGGGGGGAGCGGTAGTGATTAGATAGGTGGGAATGTGTGGGTGTGAGTGCTGCGGAAGATGCGATGGGGAATGGAAGGGTTTGAAGAAAGGCGGAGGTATAGACGCATCGGCGTGGGCATGATACGGCGCTTGAAGTAGGCTCTTGAATGCATTTTTCTTTTTCCCAATGAGATGAAAAGAACAATAATTAGACTGCGCAGGCGGTGCAAGTGATGAGATTGCTCTTATGGACCGACGCCAGCTAATGAAAACATGGAATACCCTATGCAAGACCCAGCTACAAGACCCCACGTCAGGGCCTTTCTCTACGCTCAACTTCCTCCTCGAAGTGCTATCTACACTTCCTCACCAAACCCACGTCTGTACTCTCTCCTATCTCCCTGGTCCCCGTCTCCCTCTAGTTCAAATCATCCCCACACTGCATCTTCCTTACCCTCGCTTCCACTATCACAGGACCAACCATCCCTTAGATTGCAGGGCTCGGGACTGGCGGATCTGCTCCCTCTGTCGGTGGCGGCGGCGGCGCACTCTTCCCCCCCGTTCCATCAAAGTACTTTGCGAACTCCTTATTCTCCGGGAATGGCCTTTTCCCCAGTAACCTGACCAAATCGTCTCTCCCCAGCGCCTCCTTGCTCAGCAATTCCTCGGCCACAAGCCTAACCTCCTTCCGCTTCTCCGTGAGCAGATCCCGACATTGCTTGTACGCTTCATCGACGATACGGCGGACTTCATGGTCGATGTTGCGGGCTGTTTCCTCTGAAAAGGGCTTGTGCAGTTTCTGCTCTTCCTCTTCGAAGTAAAGGTAGCCGATCTTGGACGACATGCCCCATTTGGTGACCATGGCGGTTGCCATACGAGTGACTTTGTTGAAGTCATCCGAAGCACCGCTAGTCACGGTGTCGAAGTGTAGTTCTTCGCTGACACGGCCGGCCAGTGTCATGGCCATGCGGTCCATGAGCTGGTTGACGTTCATTAGGTAGACGTCGCCTTGGGGAAGGTATTGGGCGTAGCCGAGGGCCCCTTGGCCGCGCGGGATAATAGAGACTTTGAGCAGAGGGTCAGCGTATTTAAAGAACCAACCTGATATGGCATGGCCAGCTTCGTGGTAGGCGACGATGCGCTTTTCTTCCGGATTGAGCACCAGGGATTTCTTCTCGAGGCCACCAATGACGCGCTCGATAGCTTGCTCAAAGTGTTTAATCGCAACGGTCTGGGCAGAGGTACGGGCAGCTGGAAGGTGTTAGCTTTGATCCAGTGATCAGGGGTGCTTGGGAAATATACCGATTAAAGCAGCTTCATTACAGCAATTGGCAATATCGGCGCCAGAAAACCCCGGGGTAAGAGCTGCTAGTCGACTGGTTAGGTTTCCCATATCCTCACTTGTAACGATCTTGCCAAGATGGACGTGAAAGATCTGCTTTCGTCCTTCCATCGTAGGTTTGTCAATCGCAATGTGTCTATCGAACCTCCCAGGACGTAATAAAGCCTGGTCCAGCACATCAGGTCTATTGGTCCCTGCAAGAACAACGACCTGCTCCGATGTATTGAACCCATCCATCTCCGTCAAGATTTGGTTCAAGGTGCTCTCTCTCTCGTCATTTCCACCTCCGAAGTTGCCCTTTCCTCTTGCTTTGCCAATCGCATCTATCTCGTCGATGAAGATGATACATGGCGTATTCTTCCTAGCATTTGCAAAGAGATCTCGTACCCGAGAAGGACCGACACCAACAAACATCTCCACAAACTCCGATCCGCTAACACTGAAGAAAGGTACTTGTGACTCCCCAGCTGTGGCTTTTGCTAGCAGAGTCTTCCCAGTACCTGGTGGCCCAGACAATATCGCACCTCGCGGGATCTTGGCCCCCAGCCTTTGGTATTGGCCAGGGTTCTTGAGAAAGCTAACGAACTCCATAATCTCTTGTTTTGCCTCGTCCATGCCTGCAACGTCTGAGAACTTGGTCTTGACATCCGACTCGTGGTTAAACCGTTTCGCTCTGCTCTTGCCAATTCCGAAGATACCACTTTGGGCGCCAGAACCACCTGCAGCGCGTCTTGACAGATAGAATAAACCACCAATTAAAAGTAGGGTAGGCCCGATTGATAACAAGGTACTCATCCACGAAATCTCATCACTGTAAGAAACTGGTATTCGCTCCGAACTCGGGATATCAAGCTCCTTCTGTGCATCCTCCAACTTTCGCTCAAAGGCTTCGACGGAGCCTATACTAAAGTAGTAATGAAAATTGCTGTGCTGTGCAGGACTTTCGGGATACATTTGCGCAGTGGCCTCTCTATGAAGATCCACACGGACACGGCTGCGATTAATCACTGATAGCTTCTCTACTAGCCCCTTGTCGAAGAATGTTGTTCTGAACTCTTGCCATGTGATTTCTTTTGAATTTTCTGACGGGATAACCATGCGATATAGTAGGTATGCCACGAACAATGTGAGAATCGCGGTGCTCATGTCAATTTTGAAGTCAGCTAATTTGAATCCTTCCGGAAGCTCCGCACCCTTCTTGTTGCCGGAGTCAGAGGACGACCGGTTCCACTGCTTGCCTTCACCCTCGTTAAAAGATTTCTTCCCGCGGTCCGTCATATTGCGCTCAAGAGCCTGGCGGCCCATTTTCGAAGTCAAGCGGATTAACTTTGCTGCTGTTGCGAGATCTGGTTGCTGCCCGTTTTTCAGATTGGCCATGACCTCTCTAACTTCTTGTGGGATACCATCTCGCCTGATATCCTCAAAGGCCTTCGCTAAAAGTTTGGACTGGCTTGGAGGCAAACCCTTTCTCACTACCGAAAGCAAATTCTCTAGTTGTTCTTGATCTTCCTTGCTGAGCATAGAAGCCTTCGGTGCATTTGCGCCCTTGCCTTCGCCACCACTGGGCGACGAAGACATTGGGCTGCCATTACTGTAGAGCTGCTCAAATCCTGGAGCTGCCTTGCCACCTGATGCTACCGACTTCCCTTTTGTGTTTGCAGTTTTGCTCTGGTCATCTTTCCGGTTCTTTGGATCCGTGGAGTTGGTGGAGGCGTATCTTCGAGACTGTGAGGTAACCAAACGAGAGGTTTGTACGATGTGGCCGCGAATGTAATGAGAGTATGGGCAGATCTGAGTATCAAAACGTATTCGCGATAATCTTGCGAGATTGCCTGGTCGTCGAAGGAGCGTTGTCATGATAGAAGGTAATGGTGTCGAGGTAGGCGACAAGCGCCTTCTGAGAGCTAGCCGTTGTCAGTTTGTTGTGAGTTGTTGTATCCAGGATAATGCAGTCTTGAAAGTCCAAGGGCAATGAGGAGTGGCGGAGTAAATGGAAAGGCAGCATTTGGTGATGAAATATCGCTTACCTAATGAACCTTAGTGCATCTGAACCCTTAAGCCTGACCTTGGGGCATGTATCTAGAGAGTACCTCGTAGGGTACGAATAAAACCGTCTTTTCTACAAAAGACGTGTTTAAAACCTCCTAGCGGCTTTTTTGCTTCGTTTTATTGGTTTTTAATTATGTAAGCTGGGTAAGGATTATAGTAGGGAGATTCACCTTGCTGTTGACCGATGACCTCGCTGTCGCCAGTACTAACCTGCTTGCAGGTTCCTTCCTACCTACCTCCTACCTCCTATCTTCAGCAATGCCTCCGCAACGTGGCGGTAGGCCTTTAAACCAGCTCGTCGCCGATAACTTCCAGAAGATAATCATACCTGGAAGGGCTGTTACTGTTCAGTGTCGTCACTGTCATAAGATCATGGCTCATGCAACTACACGTCAGCAGGCTCATCTAGATCAGTGTGACCAGTACAAAAGAAGATCTATTACAAATCCGGATCATCACTCGATTCAGATCACCTTGGGTGCAAATATCAGAACCCTCGCCGTCGGTGTAGCTAAAAGATTAAATCAAACTGCGGCAATGGCAGTAAATTGCTATGGTCAGGCTAAATCCTTCGAGCGAGAGTACCCTCAACGAGTATGGAGCTTCCTTTACATGGTGAAGGGGTCGATCTGCAGGCCAATTAACCCTCTATAAGTTGCTACTATAAATATAAACCACCCCTGTGTTTAAAACATCCTTCAAGAAACGAGTTTAAAACACGTCTTGAGCTAGCCTAAAGAAGGTAGTCAAAAAACATGTTTTAAACAGATTCGCACCCTAGTACCTCGTAGATATTCTCGCTTTTACACACATGTTACTACTCTATCCACACATGCGATATACATAAGCTTTAGAAGTGATACGAATATCCGAGTGGAAGAAGAGCATCGGCGACGAAATTACTATACTACATATGTGATTATTTCAAACTGCATTACCACACCCTTGGTCCCCGAGTTCATGGACGGTAACTCAGACGTCACGTTTATATATACGACGATATTATAGCTACGTATTCAATGTCGAGCTGCCCATGAGGGTTCTTCGATGTGAGAGCTGTTACTTGGATTTTGACACCCGCTTGTCGCTAAAATTGCCTGGCAATCCCGAGGTGATATTTGGCAGAAACTTTCCCACTCTCTGCTGATACTCCCTGTAATCTGGGTACTTCTTTGCAGTGATAAGCTCAGTGAACCATGTCGAAGCTTGGAAGAGGATTAAGTACGAGACCGCGCCGACAACAGACCAGTTATAATAGGTCTCTGTAGTCCAGCAGGACCACGCATAAAGCACAACCCAGAAACCCTGCTCTGCTGCGAAATTGGGATGTCGGCTGAGTGACCATAATCCAGTAGTATTGAAGCCACGGTCAAGTTCTTCTTGATGAAAATCTGAAGGGACTTTTGCGTTCTTCTGGTAGACTTTCTTCGCTGATTGATACTCTAAAGAAGCAAAGGTTCAGCAATGAACCAAGGGCCAGAAATAACACTCGGGCGTTCACTCACTCCATTGTTGTTCATCCGCAAAGTAAGCTGCCAATACTAAATCGACAAGGACCAGTGAGAATAGAATATCCGAAGCCTGGTATTTATCCTCAGTGAACCTCGCCGCGAGTACCATAACGTATGTCGGCATAGAGATCGTGAAAAGCAGGATCTGGAAATGCGCATGTATCAGTCCACAGGCTCGCACTGGGAAGATTGAAGTAAACTCACACTTTGCGCTAGAGAGATGAAGAGTACATTGAAGACGAAAAAGAGCGGAGGGCTAATCTTCTCCCGAAGCACTTCCCAACGATAGTCTTCGGACCCAATTTGGTAACCGCCTTTCCGCCAGTAATTGTATGTCAAGCGCATCTGATTCTTATTAGTTTCACGTCTTGAGGTAGCTTTGAGACCGCGAGCTTACACTCCATATAACACTGCATACTAGCAACGAATCAAGACGCCGTGTCGACAAGCCAGCGGCATGTGCATATATGACAAAGTGGACATTGTAGACCGTTGGCAAGAGGCTCCAACATCGATCTACTTCCGAGTAATTCTTATTGACCTCGGAAACAATCAAGAAGATGGGGAAAAGAAAGAGAGAGAAAGCAAAGGCTGAGATCAAGGGATTCGTGGATATATAGAGCTGTTTGAGCGCGGACGGATTTGTAATTGATCGGAAAATCTGTTGCGGCAAATCATACAGTTGAGGAATAAAAGGCGTAACAGTGGTGCTGAAGTCAGTACAGCCGGCGAAGGTCTTGATCACTGGTAACGACATCTTTATGTGCACACCGTCCGTGACGATTGAATTTGTGAAGAGGAAAACGGGAAGTGGAAATTAATGACGTTCTTGATGCTTTGTTTACTTTTCCATTGAATGAACCCTGCGTCGGATCTTCGGGGCGAACAATATCAGATGCGCTAAATAAAATACTGTATCTTACGGATTACATGATGGTCTCTCATGGCTCTGTCCTTTATATGCTGATGCAAGACCTCTTCTCAGAACATGAAGCATGCTCTAAGTTCTCTAGAATCTTCTAGACAAATATTTCCGAAATGGTCGGTTGAAAAGCGCAGAGAGAGAAAATTGGAAGCATCGTATAGCGCCAAAAGCCTGTAACATGCATCCTGTTAACACATCCCCATTTGTCATGTCTCGTTCCCCAAGTTCGCATGCTTTACCAACAATGTGCGAAGTCTAAGTGTTTCCGTTGTGCTCTCATCAGTCCTCTTCTGAAGATAGATATGGTCAAGATCGTTCGGTAAGGACTAGCCATGGTGTCTAAGATCCTATGTGTAGCTGAAAAGCCTGCCATCGCAAAGTCTGTTGCCAATCATCTGGCTGGAGGAAACGTCAACGTTGTACGTCTTCTAGTGCTATTGCGGGAAGGTTGGCGGCATGCTTATGTACAATGTAGAGAAACGTAGCTGGTAATCCATATGTCAAGAATTACGAGTTCAATTTCTCTTTTGGGGCACCATGGGGCGATTGCCCTGTGACCATGACCAGTGTCATTGGCCATCTTTACGGCCTCGATTTCGATCAGCAATATCGGAAATGGCACTCGTGTCGCCCAGGTCAACTTTTCGATGCCCCCGTTGTCGAGACTGTGGATCCAGTAGGCTCTGCTTGGGTTGTGATTGAATATGGCTAAATGCATCACAGGATAAGAGAGCCATCGCGGACAACATAGCTCAGCAAGCTCGCTGGGCCAAGGCCTTGTTCATCTGGACCGATTGTGACCGTGAAGGAGAGTTCATTGGTGCCGAAGTGAGGCAAGCAGCCCATAAAGGGAATGCAAGGCTCGAAGTCAAGAGGGCGCAATTCAGCAATACCGAGAGAGCGTAGTTTTCCCGTCGGAGTTTAATATAATGATACTGTTCAGCTGACGCGAGTCCTAGTCATGTCATTAGAGCTGCTCAAAATCCGATTAATCTTGATGAGCGACAGGTTAATGCTGTCGGGGCGAGGATTGAGCTGGACCTACGCCTGGGTGCATCTTTCACTCGATTCCAAACTTTGACGTTGCAGACTATGGGTGGCGATCTTGAAGACCGTATCATTAGCTACGGTTTGAATGTTATTCCGAAGGTTGTCTTATAAATAGTGTTCCTGATTTTCAAATAGGATCTTGCCAATTTCCTACGCTGGGCTTTGTCGTAGACAGGTACTTCCGGGTCAAAAATTTCGTACCAGAGAAGTTCTGGAGTATCAAGGTCATTCAGCATCGAGATGATATCGACGTCTTTTTTTCATGGCGACGGTATAGACTGTTTGATAGGGCATCTGTGGTTGTCTTTTTCGAGCGATGTCTCACAGCTCGGCTTGCCAGAGTGTCGAAGCTGCTGAAGAAACCAACAAGCAAGTGGAGACCTTTACCATTGACTACGGTGGAATTACAAAAGCTCGGTAGCTTGTTCCTGAGGATCGACAGTCAAAGAGTGATGAAGGCAAGAACTGCATGCTTCTGCGATTCCGACCGTGGCTGACGCATAGTTAGGTTGCCGAAGACCTTTATACGAAAGGTTGGATTAGCTATCCTCGGACTGAGACAGACTCCTTCGACAAAGGAATTGACCTTCGGAAACTCATCGAGAAGCAGGTGCAAGATCATGCATGGGGCGATCATGCGCAGGGGTAAGAAAAACATTAATGCTTTCGATGTTCTGAATGCCTGGATTGACTTCACGTATAGGCTTCTAAACGGCAGCTTTAAGCAACCACGGACAGGTCGAAACAACGACCAAGCCCACCCCCCTATCCATCCCGTCAACTACGTGGCATCAACTACCCTAAATGACGACGAACGCCGTGTCTACGAATTCGTTGTCCGACGCTTCCTTGCCTGCTGTTCTGAAGACGCAAAAGGCGAATCAACGACGATTGAAATTGAATACGGCGATGAAACCTTCTTTACGAACGGCTTGCTCGTGCTTCAGAGAAACTATCTAGAGGTCTACCCGTATGAGAGGTGGGAAAGCAGCCAACAGCTCCCAAATTTCACGGTTGGTGAGACTTTCGAGCCTACGGAAGCGAACATTACAGATGGCGAGACTACTCCACCGGGATACCTGACGGAGCCGGAATTAATCACTTTAATGGACGCAAATGGCATAGGTACCGACGCAACTATGGCCGAGCACATTGCGAAAATAAAAGAACGTGACTACGTCAAAACCCAACCCCGAGCGGGCGGTACCCGAGGGAACACAGCAAGCGGTAGTGGAGCGCGCAGGGGCCGTGGTGGAGCTCGGGGCGCAAGAGGAGGCCAAGGAGGTGCCAACACGGGCGGTGGGGGAGATTCGGTTCAGCAATTCATACCCACCACTCTCGGTGTGGCGTTAATCGAAGGCTACGATAATGTGGGCTTAGACACCAGTCTGGGAAAGCCGTTCCTGAGGAAAGAGATGGAGATCAAAATGAAGGAGATATGTGCAGGAACAAAGAGCCGGCACGATTTTGTGCACGAAACGTTGGAGCAGTACAGGGAGGTATTTGTAAGGACGCAGCAGCAGGTTGAGGTTTTGAGAGCCGTGAGTGAATTGTATGGTTTCGCCGAGAGGGATGAAAAGCTGACTCTTGCGATTCAAAGGCGTGCAGGAAATATATTTTCGGGAATGGAACCTAAAGAGGGTGGTTGGGTTTTAGAACATGGATAACCTTACGGAGTACTCATAGCAAAGGTATTCATGTGGGAACGCTTCCTGTAACCAGACATCTAAGCGGACCATCCTACTTCGAAAATGCTTGTCGAATATGAAGCGTCTATACACACCTTTATATTCGCGATTCAGTATCAGTATAAAGTCTACCTTAGGATTTCAGATCCCTTTCCAGAAGTCTGGAGTCTATCCCCACAACTCACCGGGCATTCGGCAACATCACCAGTATGTACAAGTCTCTATGGCCTGGGGAAGCACAGAGTACTTTCCGGCAACTGATACGTGGGTGGAAAAGGCCAAGACGTTGGAGTTACAGTTTTCTTATGAAGGTAAAGTTGACGCACAGAACTTTCCAAGATTTGGAGCTTCGTCCTGACACGAAGTTTGCCTATCCACGCACAACACGCGATTTGAAGAGCCGCCTTCGGCGTAAATGCCACGACTGCTTTCATACCGCAAGATCAAGTGTTTGTACTCTGTCGCTTCCACCACCAACGGGTCCGACAGCTTCGATCAGTTCTTGCTGATAAGGTATATTGAGCATCATCACAAATCGCCAAAATCCTCTCTACCAAGAATAGCTCGATCAAAGCAGAATTGATAGCTTTTGAGACAAAGATCGACAAGCCAAGCCGAGCACCTCCAGTGGGACTGCGCGGGGCTCCATGCGAACCATGGAATGACTTGCATGCTGCCGGATAAGAAATCCAGCGAGAACACAAATTAAAGATAAGGACTCCTGGTGCCACGTTGCCAAAGTATCGCAATTGCTTTGAGCTGTTGGGGTACTAGTCGTGATCGGATATGTGTTTATGCATTTCAAACTGCTCCTCTTCTTCCACACTCAACCTTCTGCTTGGAATCAACCTGAAACTGGGCGCGCTTATTGGGAGGATCTGAGCTGATTTGTTTTAACATGGTGAGTAACTGGGTATGGGCATACTCTTGCGTTGTCCCTTTCGATAGAAGTAGCTGGCGTTCAACCCATAGGAAAGAACGAGAAGTCTTTGTCTCAAAAATCACTCGTGCATTGACCGGTACTCGGACTTTCTAAGGCACTGATAATTGAAGACGATGTTGAAGCACATACTTGAGGAATGTAAGGATGGTTAAGACTCTAAAAGTAGCAAAAGCAATAGAGCTCAAAGCCTGGATTTGATAGGCGATATGATTCGCCATCAAGTTAATCGACCGGTACAAACAAAGTACTCTCTTCATTGACGCAGACTAGTTGCACTAAACTGCGCGACATTTTGATACGCTAATAGAAGCTAAAGATGATTTCGTACCAATCTAGACTAGCTTGTAATCTAGATTAAGAAACCTGTCGCCGTCCGAGATCCTGAAAGCACTTGCTGACCCCCCACCCAGACCTGGCCTGAACCGTGACCGAAGCTACCCTGCTTACAACCACTTGCAATCAATATTGCGAACACACCCTCCAACTTGCTTTCAGACTCCACAGTATCCAAACCACCAAGCTGCTTGCACCTGCATTGGTATGTACCTAATTCGCTCATCCCCACTTCACTTCACTTCACTTCCCATCTCATCTCACCATCAAACAGTATCACCACCAACAATTGCCCTTCGCTCACACAAGCATCACTCAAATCGCCCCCCGTCGCGCATTCATCAGAATAACATCATCTGAATCAGCTCGCATCAGCAGACCTTTGTCACGTTACAGCTCGCTTGTTTCTGTAAGTACCATCGACGGAAAGTTGAAGCTTGGGACCTTGACAAAGCAAAGCGGAGCACCTTCCCACTTCTTTCACATACATTACCCATCAGCAACAAAGACGGCTAATCCGTGACTTCCAGCACAGAAACATTCAACCAAATCGACCATGGCTCTCGTCAACAACAAAAACACCTCCAGCATCGCTATGGCTTTGGCCGGCATAACTGCCTCCGTTGACATCTCAAAGCCATGCGTCACCACACTCTGGTCCGGCCGAGAGACCTTCGCCGCCGTGGCCGCAAGGTCCCTCCCGTCAAACAAGCAGCCGGCGGGATTGCCAACACCCCCAAACTCCATTTCTCCCTCTCTCCCACCACAGCACTACAAAGGCCATACCTCTGTGGTACCCACGACCCCTCCAGCTCACCACCATGTCGACTCCGATATTGATCTCCAGGATGCAGTCGATCACGCAAAGGCGCAAGATCAATCTCAGCACAGCTTTACCGGAAACAATGGTCTTGACAAGCTTGCAGACTTAGATGCGACAGGTGCCATCACCCCTGGCCTTCTAGCTAAGCACCACCTCCCGGGAATTCTTCTCGACAACGGCCCCTTAGCTATCCGCCACGTCATGAGCTACCTAACAACCTCGGTACCAGGTTTTTCCAGCATCCCTCCTGCAAAGGCGCGAAGACTGGTAGTCGGAGCTTTGGAAGGTCGCGGTAGTGGTGGAGAACAAGGTGGCATCGATGGCGATGTCATTTTCGAGAAAGTGGGTTGGGGAAGATGGGACGCCAAGCGAAGGGGCCAATCATCGCGAGACTCCGACATAAGACCAGTGCGCCACTCCTCACCACAAAGTCAGGGCGGACTTCGGATTCCTGGCGGTAGCTCGCGAAATGATCGCGGCAGGGGCATCGCCTTCTCGCACGACTCAGAGATGGAATACGACGACCCCTCAGATGATATCAATGTGCTTGATCACGAAGCAGACAAAATGTCTCTGGATGGAGACGGCTCCCACTCATCCTCGGATCCACCTTCAGAAGCCCATCCATTACCACCCTTCGACAACGGTGACGTTACAGACGAAGAGGATTGGAGGAGTATTGGGGCAGCCGCCCTTAGACAAGGCTCATATCCACGAACATCTGGTGGCGTGCGGAAAAACTCATATCCAACTCATCTAGCACCCAGGGCCAAAAGCAGAGGCCGAAGCAGGGGTCCTCCAACTTCGACTTTGGCGAAATCAATGCCCATGCGGACTTCCAAAAACATGTATAACAATCACCATCAACAGCAACAGCCACCAGCCCCAGACTTCGCGGGGTTCTCGGCCAGCGACTCGCAGGAGAGAGAAGCTGTGCAGGCGTTGCTGAAACTCGGTTCTGTGTAAATATTCTAGCGGCGTTACTTGGTTTGGGGGTAACACGTATCAGCCATCACTCGGTAGCGCACCAGGCTTGGGCATCATGCAGGCGGTCGGTCTCGGTTCAATGGGTCAATTGCTCGCGGCGGCAGCAGGTTTGGGCTACGGTTGTTACTACTCCCAATATCGGATGGAGGACTCATGAAGGCATCTCGAGTATGGCGTTATTCTTTTCTTCCGTTTCTCGCGAAACATTACTGGGACCTCGACCTTGAGCACGCACGATAGTTCGCAAAAGTCGGAGACGTTGCTCGGTCGGTTCGTTTGGACTTTTTAATTTAGCTCTGTATTACTCCCTTCTCCAGCGGAACAGATCTCAGGTGCTACAGACCCTTTTCAACATCCCCACTCCGGGTACGATAACGCAGGATACCAAAGCACAAATTTGGCAACAGTACTCGTGCTTTCGCAGCGAGCACTTGTATCTACAAGGTAGTCAAATCGTCTGCAACGGACATAGCAAAATAGCTACCTGCTCTAGAATCAAGTTATGAGCAGGTGCAATGAACACCCTACTTTACCCAGATATCATCGTGAAGTGAATCCTTCTGGTCCTTCGTAGATGAATCTCATGTTTACCAAAATCACTTTCCTTGCGTCTTTTGCCCGGTTTATGTGCCTCATTTCTTCTTCACTCTCTCACCCTTCCTACCACGATCCATCCATTAATTCACTCTGTCTTCCACCTTCTTACGTCTCTCTTCCATCCATCTCACCAACGCCATTTCCACTCTTAGTTCAACACACTCATACACACACACACCCCGGTAGTCGAGTTCAAGCAAATCCTAGTCATTCATCGCCTGCAGGCCTTCTTACAAGCTCAACCACGGTGCGTAGAACGGTCAGGGATTTTACTTTGAGCAGTCCTTCTCCTCTACTGATTCCACTCCGTAAAGAACGGCATGCTTTCAACAAAGTTGGGTCAAGTATAATTCGGTTTGGGTAGTCGGCCACAGAATGGCTATTTAAGGTTGGAGATACTGTAGCCGATTCCGTGGGGGCTGAGGACGCTTTACTGAAGAGGTTCTATTCTCGAAATTCCTCTTTCCACAACAATGCTTGGCCTGCGATGGACAGCGCGCACGGAACTGACCATTCGATATCTCTAGAACGGATGTTAGTCTTATAGATAGACATAACATGTCTCAAGCCGTAGTCCTGCATCTTATTTCGTGATCCGGAAATTGGTCCTCCGCTCCCAGTGGCCTTTCTTGTTCGGACACAATGAGGCTCCATCGGCGTTCAAGCTTGATGTCGATGACTTGTCTCAATTACTGAGATTGGTACACATGCTTTGAACGATAGATGCTGACTTCTCGGTACCGACAGAAGCGAGGTTGAAGCTCCACCTGCATGACGGTACACAGCTACCCTATTGGGAAGGTACTCCATTTTCAACCTATGTAGTACTCTAAGCTTTCAAGCTTTACAGGAACCCAGACCCTAGCTCACTTCTCCCGAGCTTCCCTTTCAAGCACTTTGCAGCGCGCGCAACAATACATTTTCACCGAACTCATCCTGTCGAATGTCGATCTAGCTGCGGAGAGATCCAGCTTCGATTGACTCAATTACCGAATGCAAGTATGGGCAAACGCGTGATAGTCCAAGCGTGGGCGACCAACATACAGACTATATATCTCGAGCTGTTCTTCATTCATTCCTCGGCACCATTGCCTCTCTCCTACGCCCACAATGCATATCTCCCTTCTTTCTGCTGCAGTGCTCTTGAGCACATGCGTTGCTGCAATCGAAAGCCCACACAAGCGGGCTGCTTTGTACAAGAAGCCATTACTACCTAAACCCATCCTCGCACGTGATGCTCGACCACAAGTCGAGAAGCGGGCACCCCAGTACTTGAATTCGAAATCATCGAGTAAGAGCGGCTCAGAAGGCAGACGCGCAGGTTTCCAGCTGACTTGATATAGAATTTGCTGTCAATGGAAAAGCCATTCCAGAGGTTGCTTTCGATATCGGCGAATCCTATGCAGGAACCCTACCAAACACTCCTTCAGGCAATTCCAGCTTGTGGTTTTGGTTCTTTCCCTCAGAGAACCCCAAGGCTTCGGATGAAATTACCATCTGGTTGAACGGTGGTCCGGGATGTAGTTCCCTCGACGGGCTTTTCCAAGAGAATGGGCCTTTCTTGTGGCAGTCTGGGACATATGCTCCGATCAAGAATCCTTATGCATGGGTAAGAGCTCTCAGGAAGTTGTTTTTTGCTTCAAGTGGGCTTACGGTGCGGTATGCAGACTAATCTCACCAACATGGTATGGATTGACCAGCCCGCTGGAGCTGGCTTCTCACCAGGACCTCCAACGGTCAAGAATGAAATCGACGTTGCTCATCAATTTAATGATTTCTGGAAGAATTTCATGGACACCTTTAACTTACACAACCGCAAAGTCTATGTTGCTGGGGAGAGCTATGCAGGGCAATACATCCCATATATTGTGAATGATATGTTGAACAGGAAGGACAAAAAATACTTCAACGTCAAAGGCGTCCAGATCATCGATCCGTCTATCAACGAGGACGATGTTATAATAGAAGGTTCGCAATCGTATCTCCACTGCGTCGATAAATCTTCGACTAACACCCTCCAGCCCCTTCGGTCATGGCCCTCAACTACTTCCAAAACATCTTCAACCTTAACGCTACCTTCATGGCCGACATCAATAAGCGCGCTGACAAGTGCGGTTATACCAACTTTATGGAAAACGCTCTGCAGTTCCCTCCTAAGGGAAAACTACCAAACGCTCCCAACTCCTCTGTCCCGGGCTGTGACGTCTGGAGCGATATCGTCTCAGCAGCGTACTACGTCAACCCGTGCTTTAACTTCTACCACCTCACTGACTTCTGTCCTTATCTTTGGGACCAATTGGGCTTCCCTTCCCTTGGAGGAGGACCTAATGACTACTTCAATCGCACCGACGTGCAGGCTGCTATTCATGCACCCCCGACGAATTACTTGATATGCGGAGAGTACCAATTCTTTCTTCCCAACGGCCGAGACGGCTCTGTTCCCAGCGGTCTAGGGCCTCTCCCCAGCGTCATCGAACGCCTGAACAACACAATCATCGCCCATGGAAACCTAGATTTCCTCCTTTTCACCAACGGCTCGCTTGTCACTATCCAGAATATGACATGGAATGGTCAGCAAGGATTCCAAAAAGCTCCCTCCAATAACTTTTTCGTGCCATATCACCCTGGTCTAGGGCAACTAGCTCAAGGCAGTGCGACTGCACCATTCACGCAGGATGCGGGGGCTGGGTATTTAGGCACGACGCATACAGAAAGGGGTTTGACGTGGGTTACGGTTGCCACGGCCGGACATGAAATCCCTCAGTACGCACCAGGAGCAGCATACCGGCAATTGGAATTTTTGCTTGGGAGAATCGGTAGTTTGACCCAGAAGGGCGACTTTACGACACTTCCTGGGAACTTTTAGGGCACAAGCATTGCGTCGCTCTAGCAATAGGTGAAGCCTTAGAGCTCTACTTGGATATATCCATTTATGGTGTACTTGGAAAAGTATTAATGTCAAGTACCGGTATGATTATATGAAACGTGTATACGTTGCCGGCGCATCAATTAGGTTGTCATGCCGACGTCAAGTGGCAGGTGGTTGAAGATGCTATCCGACAGGTTATGACGATTCAATAATAGATTCCCCATCTTTTCTGACTCATGCTGCATCGAGTTTGTCTAACCTTGTATATCTTCGCCAAGATGACCTATGAAAGAGAAAGATAACCACAACACCATTGTACCAGCGCTGTTAGGAATCGAACCTAATATAAACTAAATCACTCAACGACTCTATGTGCTTTCTTTTGGCCGTTTCGTTCTGGACCGATCGCTATCCCGGATCTATCGACTACGAGCATAGGTCTAATGGCCGATTCATGTCGAGTGAGGATGAGGTGCGCAGCCATGCAATAGTGTTTTCTAGCGCTTGGTACCGGCCGATTGGGATGGCCGATCGGTGCCGGGGTATTGTCTCACGGCACGGGTGATGGGAAATGCTATTTGCTTTTTCCGTTGAGATATGGGGAGGACGAACGCTACCCCACATTTTCCAAAGTGCGGAATGGAGAAATAGCTAAGAAAGTAGGGCTTCGAGCATGAGGTAGCAGGATGCGGGGCTCTGCTTTCTTGTTATATCTTGATGTACATGGCCGCTCGTTTTCTCAAGTCTTTTCTTCTACATGCATAGCTTACGGCTCTTCCACGTCGCATCGTATCTAGATCTCTCTTCAAGCAATCATGGCAGTAGCCAGATCTCCAGACCAAGTAATGGCCGCTCTTGAGGCAAGGATGGACGGCATAGAGAATGTGTAAGTCCCCTTTCAAAAATCTCTGCTAAACACAAACTCAAATCTCTCAAAGTCTCCACGCCATCGCCGCCCAGCTAGGCGTCCAGACCGCCTCGCTGCCCTCCCTCCCGACCAGCAAAGCCAAAGTCCTCCGCAAAGACCTCGCCGGATCAGACAACCTTTCCAACGGCATTTCCAATGGCACCACACCCGAAATCGAAACCGACGTCTTGATCGTTGGCGCAGGTTTCGGTGGTGTTTACCTTCTTCACAGGCTCAGAGATGAACTGGGGTTGAATGTCAAGTGTTTCGAAGCCGGCAAGGACTTGGGAGGCATCTGGCACTGGAATTGCTACCCCGGAGCACGCGTTGACAGCCCGATTCCCGTGTACGAGTATTCCTTGGGGAAGGTGTGGAAGAATTGGACTTGGTCGTGCAAGTATCCTGGGTGGAGGGAGTTGCGGCGGTATTTCGATCATGTGGAGGAGCAATTACAAGTTAAGAAAGATGTCTACTTTGACTCCACGGTCGTGGGCAGCGAGTGGGATGCCAAAAAAGAGCAGTGGATTGTGAGAAGCGAAGATGGCAAAGTGGCTAGATGCAAGTATTTCATTCTTGCGACGGGTTTTGCGGCAAAGAGGCATTTTCCAGATTGGAAGGGTTTGGACACCTTTGAAGGGACGATGCATCATTCTAGTTTTTGGCCAGAAGAAGATGTGGATGTTACGGGCAAGAAGGTCGCTGTCATTGGCACTGGATCTACGGGCATCCAAATTGCACAAGAGTGTGCGAAGAAGGCGGCGAGCTTGACGGTGTTTCAACGGACGCCGAATCTGTGTTTGCCGATGCAGCAGTCTACTCTTACAAAGGATGAGCAAGCGGAACGCAAGAAGGATTACGAGCAGTTTTTCCGACATCGGCTTACAACGTTCGCGGGTTTTTCATTTGACTTTGTAGATAAGAACACGGCGGATGATACGCCGGAGGAAAGAGAGAAATTCTTTGAGAAGCTATGGCAGAATGGCGGTTTCGAGTTCTGGCTAGCAACATACAAAGACATGCTCTTTGACACCACAGCCAACAGACACGCTTACGACTTCTGGGCGAAAAAGGTCAGGGCACGCATCAACGATCCAATTAAGAGGGACATCCTAGCCCCCCTCGAGCCCCCTCACGCCTTCGGCACCAAGCGTCCCTCTCTCGAACAAGACTTCTACGAGCAATTCAACAACCCCCACATCAACGTCGTCGATGTCAAAGCCAACCCCATCGTCGAGGTCAAACCCAAAGGCATCCTCACCGCCGACGGCACCTTCCATGAAGTCGACCTCATCGCCCTCGCCACCGGCTTCGACTCGGTCACCGGCGGCATGAAAAACATGGGGCTCCTCGACGTTAATGGCGTCCCCTTGGCTGAGAAATGGAGAACGGGCACCTGGTCCTACCTCGGCATGGCCTGCGCCGGCTACCCCAACATGTTCTTCCTCTACGGCGCTCAGGTAATTTTCCCAATGCCCCAGCACTATGCCCAAGCTAACCCGCCACAGGGCCCCACAGCCTTCAGCAACGGCCCCACCTGCGTCGAAGTGCAAGGCGGCTGGATCATCGACGCCATCGCCAAAATGCGCAAAGAGGGTATCCGTACGGTCGAGGCGACTGAAGAGGCGGAAGAGGAGTGGCGCAAGAATGTGACGGAGCTGAGCGATAAGACGCTGTTCCCGGGCACGAATAGCTGGGTACGTTTCCCCGGTCTCATCCCCCCCCCTTCTCTCGCGCCGTCCTTCTTCGTCTCCGAATATATCATGGAAGCATATCGAACTTTCATTCCCCTTTTCTCCCCTCTGATCCACCATTCCAACTCAAATTTCACAAACATAACAAGGCAATGGCTGACGCCGATCGATAGTACATGGGCGCCAACATCCCCGGCAAACCGCGCGAGCAGCTGAACTACGCGGGCGGGTTTCCGTTGTATCAGAAGGAGTGTCGAGTCGTGTTGGATGAGGGGTTTAAAGGGTTCAATGTTGTGGCTGCTTAGAGAGGGGGAAATTTCGGTTTCGGTTCGGTTGACTGGACACAGGAATCTTTGTGACATTTTGTTGTAAATAAATATTTATTTCCTTCATACACCGTCCCATTTCCATTTCCCCCAACCCCCACCAGCGCGTACGAAAAAACACCCCTTCAATCCTCATCTCCCTCCCCCTACTATCTATCACACCCCTACGTCCAACCCAGCTAAACACGCGCAAACCACCCACCAACCCACCCACCAAGCCCCAAGCCCCCCCAAAAAAACCAAAAAATCCTCTAGAAACCTTTGTACAAACAAACAAAAAAAACCAAACCAACCCAACCAACCAACTACCCTCCCCCATACATCCCAGAACCCCACAAAAAAAAGCCGTTCTCCATCGCCCCTCTTCTTTCATTCTTTCCTGGTATATCCACAAATCCTCCCGAAACCCTTGAATATATATATGTATAGCTGGGTAGTGGGCGTGAGAATGATGGTGGGAGGGTTGAGAGGGGACGGGAATTTTTTACAAGGGGGGGGGGAGGTAGAAAGGTCGGATTGGGAAATGGGGAATGGGAAATGGGAAGGATTCTCCGAGACGAGGTGATGTGATGGCGAATCAACTACTGTTTTGCCGTCTCGGTAACGATATCTTTGATTCGAAGAAATGGATTCATCGCCGCTCTATCTTTTCGGTATCTCTCGTTGTCTTCCATAGTCTTCTACATCCGCGTCAAGCTAAAGCAACGATTGCTTAGATCGAGTTAGCAATTCATCGAGTCACTTGTCCAGTCGCACAAGCAAAATTCCGTGATGTCGAAAGAAAGAACCTAGTGATTGAGGCACTACTGATTGGCATTTACACAAGAGGAAAAAGCTCTGAACGAAAGCACCACCACGACTTGCCCCCCACGTCCCCCCCACGTCCCCCCCATTAATTGAAGGAACAACCTTTACGATAAGAAAAACCACAGAAGCATAACAGCAAAACAGCACAAGACAACCCCTCGAGACCCGACATTACCACCCCGTCAGGAAGAAAAAGTTCCCCCTATACCTCACCCTCCTTCATCTTCTCCTTCGTGCCAGATGCAAATAGCAGCTGGTTTGCGGACGGACGTGAGCCTCCATTTGGAAGCTTCTCCAACCAGATACCTCGTGACCAGGTCAACGACCCCTTTTCGACATTGGACGGCAAGGATCGGCGACCGCGAAGGCGGAAGTTTCCGGTTTTAACAGCCCACAAGTCAAAATCGTCTGTCCATAAGTGATGCCATTGACGGATGGTGGACAAGTCTCCCAAGTACACTCCTTGGCGATAGACGTCAATGTCGTCATAACTTCGGGTGCCAGTGTAAGTCGCAGTGGCGGTGCCAGTGTGTTCTTTTAAGATTGCGCTGTACACCGATGCAAGAGATGCACCAACTTCACAGTCGACGCCATACGATCCATTGTGAGAGGGCTCAATAAAGAGCATGCGAGGTTTGAGAGATTTAACCTAAGGATGACTGCTATTAGTATAACAAATTCTGCGTAAACCTCTGCCTTTGCAAACATTGCTTACCGTAGCACATCGCTGAGTCCACTGGTCGTCCAACTGAAGACGGACCCAAAACCTGTCACCAGCTTGAAACACTTTCGCAAAAATGTCTGTTAGCTTTCGCGCGCTTCGGGAATTCGTAGGAACCGGTACATTGATGCCGATGCGCCGATACCAGAGAGGATCGTAAGCTAAGCCCACGGTGGATTCCATATAAGACTCCAAAATGCTTGGCGATAGTCCATTGGCCTGGAGATATTTGGATGTTTGATACGCATCCGCTGGGATCTCAATTTCCGACTGAGCGTGCGTTTCAGTAATCCGTGTTGGTTGAACAAACTGACGGGAAGTGGGCACATGGTGAAAAGTATTTGGTCCGAGATCTACAGACTGAGCAGGAGACTCTTGATCGGCGTGAGAAGTCGCCTCTACACTGGCCTGTAAGTCGTACACCCCTAGACGGGCTTGCCGGTCCAGAAACTCGTTGGGTGCTGGGTCAACTCCAATTTGAGCATACGACTCTTGGCCGGCTTGAAGTGTAGGATCTATACTGAGCTCGGCTCCATAAGATGCTTGATGGGTTTGCTGGTTCATGGACTCATGGGATACTTAAGCATTTTAGCAATGCATAATGTGGGATAGATGGATCTTAGCTTACTACTAGGATATCCATCCCCTGTTTCACTACGGTATTCGTCCTCCATCTCACTAGAATATTCATCCTCCATCTCCTCATCCTGAAGCTGCTCGTGAAACCCATGGCGGTCCACCGTAGCCGACTGTTCGTATTTGTTGAGTGCCTCACGCAAATTTTGAATCTCTTCGCGAAGATCGTATACTTCGCTTGAATGATCGAGTTTAGTATCCCTTAATTCCTTACGCAAACTGGCAATCTCTTGGTCTTGCGCACGGAGAGCCAATTCCGTCAAGTCAACATCGGTAACGATGTCTGCCATCTTGACTTCCTGACGGTATGAGGAAGCGAATGGACGCGGTCTTAACGTAGGTTATGAAGTTCTTGTTGAGCGTGATGAACCAGGTTGTGTGTAAACTTGATGTTGTGTTACTGAAGTGATCATTGTGCGGCCGGCTAACCGAAAGAGCACTCGAGGCAAAGCAGATGAATGTGATATAGTCTTCACATGACTTGTTCAAGCTTTTCAGTATGCTAGTCCTAAGAGCAGTACTTCATTCATGTCCCTGGTCTGTCACAGTGAAAATCCACTGAAGAGAGATAACGAGAGGACTTGAAACTGTCAAAGTCCTGGAAGAAAGAGAATAGGAGAGGATGACTAGCGTGCCTGAACTGTCGAGAAGCCATTCTCCTGAAACAGATGGCAGTCTACTGACTGGTAAACAGGCAGGACTATAACCAAAGCGCAGTATATAACGGCACATAACTATATCCATGAAAGGCTTAACGTTATATCAGTATCCATCCTCGAAGCAAGAAACGGGCAGCTTATGGCACCCTAGCCATATAGATTTAAGGTATGAGAATGAACGAAAGGACAAGAGAAGGCAAGCGACAGAGGAGAAGAAAGGGGAATGATGAGACAGATAGAGACGCAAAAAAGAATCAAACAAGCAAGCGTCCAAGGTGCCGGCACGCAAAGAAGCAAACAAGAATGAAAAGGCCGCTTGCTTCCCTACCTGAACGGCGCCTGACAGTGTGGCAGCCACCCATAAGTTGATATCTTCTATGCAAGACCTCGTCCCGCAGTGCAGCAGTACAGCAGTGCCACGCCAGCAGCAGCAGCAATGTACGCTCTCATACCTTAGACGAGCATGCCAGACGGCCACAAAACGCCCGCGAACACAAAAGCCAAAAACGCAGGCTCTTCGCATCTCATGACGCCCACCACCCTACCAGAGCCAGCCCCAGGTAGCCCCAGGCAAGCGTCTCACACGCACCTATCGGGGCCTTCACGCCATAGCACTGCCATGGCAGCGTGTCGTTAAGTGTTCAAGGCATCACGCAAATCGCCCCCGTCGTCGTAGGAAGATGGGACGGAGTGAGGTGGGAGTCCTAGCGAGCGTATAGAAAACCCGCGGGGTTATGTTTCGAGACCCGAGGGCCGTATCTTACGGGCCTTGCGTATTATTCGCAGTCCCCCCCGGGGCCGTGGGATTTGGTTTCTACAATAATATTGATGTAGGCAAGCGGAGTGGGTTGCCTCTCTCCTTGTTACTGTCGTGCTGGGGTCTTCTTCTTTACTACTAGAGTACTATTGATTTGATTAGATCTTCTCTAACGTGCAGTAGTAAAGGTTTGTTCCCCCTGTTTTCTACTCTCATTTAGTTTAGGAGCATGGTCATTTGAATTGCAAGTTTGAAGCCAGACATATCATTGCCGGCTTCTACTAGAAGCGTGCTTTCGACATTTCGAGTCTCGAATGCAATCCTTTTGCAAGATGTATCCCTGTTTGAACTGCAGACTCTAGTGGCTGGATATTCTACTTCTCACGGAGTTACATGGAATTAGCTGCTATGTCACTTACAACTCCCCTTGAAGAAAAAATCATTTATTGTCTGCTTCACCTAGCTGGAACATCTACCGCGCTCCCTCCATTCATATCTTGCAAATCTTCCTCCTCCTTGTGATCTAGCAAACCCTCTCTTCGTCCACCCCTTTTACGCCGGGATATTACTCTCATCCAAGCCATCAAATTGGACTTGTATCCAATGCCCAAGCCCGCTCAATGCGTGTACGACCATGAGTCAAGGTGATCGAGGGTATCGGGCCATTCTAGTCGCGCTGATAGTGTGCTGTTTGACTTTTGCTGAGAAGTGCAAAGGGCCTGACCCTCAAGGAAGTTCTTCTCTCATAGGGGCCCGTCCTAGCTTCGGAAATGAGAGAAACCATGTTGCTCTTCCCTTCTTCTCACGATGCTACAGGATCCGTCCTCGAAAACCCAAACCCACCAACCCCACCACCTCCCACCAAAACCTTCTCTACCTCCACACCACCAACCTCCCATATCCACAGACATTCCACCGCTCAACCCACCCACTTAAAACCACCCACATCCCAACCCCCTTTTGAAACCCCGACATAACAAAACCTCCATTGCCAACAGCTCCAGCCAAGAATCAATCTCTCTCCGCCCCTGGTAGGGTCATCTGCAGACCTCAAACCCTAACCTATCCCCTCGGGCCCATTCAGCAAAGCATAACAAAAACCCTCCTCATTCGCGCCGCCCAGACAGCTTCGCTACATTCCAGAGCATCGAGTTGAGGATACTCACGCAGCTCGAAGACCTGGGGGAGACTCGGGGGAGGAGTTGGATAAGTTCAAGCGAAGGCTTCAACCCTCCCATAGGTGTGACTTCGTAATCGCGCAAATCTCATCGTAGGACTTAGAAATCGCCTCATCAATCTTAGTCACAGGCCCCTCACTATCTTTGAACCCAACGTGCTGAAGGATGGTCTCGCTATGTACAAGAAAGTACATATATACTTCCACCTCAAGCACGATCCGAACACTATTCTACAGAATCCTCCTTATAACGAGCATGCATGAACCGCACCCGTACAAAGTTTATTGATTCCACTCCCCCATCTATCACCAACTAAAACTCTCCTCCAAAAAGTCAATATTCCGCACCCCCTGCCTCCTCCTTACCGCCTCCCTAACATCATCGCCCAATCCCCCAGGCCCACACACGCTAATACCCATACAGCCAATCTGGTTCTCGCTCTCCATCTCAATTAACGTATCCACGTTCGGTTTCCCTGGGAACATTTGCACCGTCGCGCTCGGGCTGTGAATCTCCTTTGTGCTTCTTGGTCTCGTAACGAAGAGCTGAATTCGTAAGATATCGCGACGCTTATCCATGCCCAGAATGGTAGTCATCCAAGGACGGATCCACTCGAGGTGTTCGGGGGATTGAATCACCCAGATGAGGATGACGCGGCGGGCGGCGACGGTGCCGTTTGAGAACCCGGCGACAAGGTCGCGGACGAAGGGGACTTGGTGAGTGATGCCGACGCCACCGGCAAACATCATTACTGTGCCGTAGGAATGCAGGACTTGAGAGCCACCGTAGGGACCTTCGACCATGGCGTTGACCGTGACGGAGCCTCCGGGGTTCTGCTCGGCTTTTTTGAAAAGTTTATTTGTAAAGCCGGTACGGCGGCGGACGATGAGGGACATGGTTGTTCGCTGGTTGGCGAATATATCTTGGCGGTTCATGGCGATGCCTTTTTCCGAGTCGAGGTGCTCATCCGAGTTGCTCCAGGCAACGGAGAATGGATGGGAGGTCCATAGGCCGACCGAAGGAATGGTAATGAAGACATGTTGGCCTGGTACAAACGTCCATGGGCGGGACATCCTCACTGTTACACGGACAGCATCGCCCGGGAGAGCCTCAAGCTCGGCTTTGGTGCTTCCATTCCCGAAGTTGCGGTACATAAGGATGACCATGCGGATGAAACGCTGGAAAAGTCAGTAAATTCGACTCTAGACCTCGAATGGCAAACGTACTTCAATAGCCCAGGCGATGATGGACGCTGCAAGCCAGGGGCGCTGCGGTAAACGATCCAAATGCATCCACGTGACAACAAGGATGACGATAACAAGTGCTATGTGTACATGTAAAAAAGTCTCGTAAAAGGCATGGCGTAGAGCTGAACTCGATTGCAGTATAATGGCCAACATGGCAACAGTACCCTAGAGCAATGTAAGCGCTTGCATATATGGTGGTTGTGTACATGGCCCTTACTATCACACCAGTCAATATGACAGTGCTTTGCAGGCCCATTTGGAAACCCTTCAATCCGCCTGTAATTATTTAGTAGAGACTTTGGTTGCGGATGGCATTGCGACCCACTTTTGTAAGTCGTGCTGTAAATGTGAGCTACGCTATGAGCAACGGTCTCCGCTACCACGATCCTGCCAAACCAGCGGTGGCACAGGTTGAATGTATCAAAAGAGATATTGAGGAGGCGTAAAAGAGGGTTGTTGCGGCCTGCCAATATCACCAGCGGTAGCATATTCACAATGGCAAGAGTGCCGGTGCGATTTCGGAAGTGGTGCAGCTTTTGCAACTTGGGTCCATGCCATTCAATTCCATGTACACAAAGCACAACGTTCATGGCGATGACCGCCGTCAGGAAAAGGGCTTGAAAGCGGCTGGGAAGAATCCCCAAGTTCACCGAGGCTATGCTGACGGGTTGGCGGTGCCGTCTGCGGAAAAGTGGAGCGTATAATAAGTGTTGTTTGATGCCGCTGAACGCGAGACTAGGCATCTTGAAATAGCGTTGGGTATCGTTGTTGAGACATGTAAGCGTGCGGATATAACGAACAGAGTAGATGACGGCTCGGTAGATTCCAAGAGCAAACACAGCAGCGCCCAGGATGGTTATAATGTACCCACCGAAGCGATTGTTGTCGACTGCTTCTGCGGCCAAAGCAGCTGGCGTTTCTGGCGGAGGCGCTCTCTTGAGGATATCCACACTATCGCTGTAACCTTTCATGTTCTCTGATTCATTGCCCAAGACCAAGTTTATCAATGACGCTAGGAGGAGCTGGCGGTTCACAGAAGCCATGGCGGTCGTCAAGATCCTGAACCACGGCAGAGATGAGGAATAGCGATCGCCCAAGCAAGCCTGGTAGCGATGGAGTTGCTGAATGGACGCAGAGCACTAACAAGTGAATGGAGCAAAAGCCTCGAGCCAACTGGTTAGAAATCCCTCTGCTGAGCCGGCAACAGAGGAACGTAATGAGCGTGGATGAAGAATACGAAGTGGTCGATCTCCGAGTCGCTGCCCGAGTGCTGGAGCAATCGAAGCAACACGCAGATCCTAAAGTCAGTTAGCATTAGCGATGATAACGGACAATGGTTCTGCAGAGGACATACTCGAGAGCTGACGTGGACTTGTTGGATCACTTAGTTCGCTACAGGCTCATGTGCTCAAGTTGATACCGATACAAGATCCCTGATCCTGAGAATGAAACGAAGCAAAGTTCAGATTTCCAATGAATCGTATTGACCAGTGACGAGGTGCAAAAGAGTGTGTCTTGGCAATAACTGAGGGGTTTAGTGACGCGAAGGTGCCGTCAACGACAATAAAACAAAGCTGAAGAGAGAGTGAGGTTTAAAGAATGTCAAAAAGAATGAGGGCCGTTTCACGTCGAAGATATTCCAAAGAAGGAGATGGCGATATCAAGGGTAACACAAGAGGCAGGGGAGGCCGATATGCTCCTGAGAAGAGGACGAGGGGAGTGAATCGGGTTGCCGCGCTTGGCGGGATGGTTGGACAACGCAAAACATGAAACGTGCGGCGTCAACGTTAATCCACTCTCTCATTGGTGCAAGACATCGGGACTTGAAGAAAAGAACTTCAATTCATCACCTTTAAGGCTTCAACTCAAAAGAAATCATCAGAACCCCGAATTCGTCATCGGTGCCGCTTTATTGATGCATCAACTCCCCCCACTTTATAGAATAATCATTATTGCAAGCGGTACCGTACGGCGTATTCCGTACTGGCTGTGTAATGTATTATGTAGCACCAGCAGTCTGTCTCTACTAATTTGACCTTTATCCAATCCGAAGTACACCAACACGTCGCACGCATGCTGTCATACATATCCTAGCATGCCAAAGTACTCAATTCATCCTCACTCTCCTCAAAGCCTTCGTCAACCTTTGGCGGACCCGCTACTGACTGTTGCATCTTTGGTTTCATGGAAAGGCACAACGCCCTACGCTTACTTGTCTCGCCACTCTGCTTCCACCTCCCAACTCTCTTACGCTCCATGCTTGGTCCTATGTTTGTGAGCTCACGTAGCCTAGGCCGACCAGTTCTCTGCAGTTCTTGGGAAGAATTTGGGGTTGACAGCTCGTCTTCGGTGTCATCAGTCGCTATCTTTTGGGACATAATACTTTCATGGTATAGAGCTTGGAGTTCGTCAGCAGTGTCAATCATCTTGCCGACGTGGCTAGTTTTGCCGACAGGTTTATGAAACTTGGGGAGTGGATATCTGGTGAGGTGACTGGGCCCTTTATTTGATACCGGGGCTGTAGTAGGTGTATTACATGTCAGCCATGGCGACCTTTGTTGTAGATCTAGCAGACTTTGCTTCGAAGGCGATACAGAGAGAGTTGTCGAGTCACTCTCAAACTCGCTGTCGCTCGGTAACGTCCTTGAATGATGAACGAACTCTGCTCTTGGCCAGAGAGTACCCGGTGTTTTGGCCACCCATTCGCAGATGCCCTCCTCCCACCGGTAGCCGGACTTTGATTTGTGTGATCTCTGGGCTGGTGTTTTGCCAGGAGTTCGGTAGCTCGTCTCCACCTTCCTCCCATTTATGTTCTGTTCCAAGTCTATCGCCCAGTCCAGGTGTTTCGGATGATTCGTCTCCTCTGAGTACTCAAACGCCGCAGCCACAGCAATTTGGCCGCAGAGTGTTCGAGTCATCGTTTCATAATCCGAGGATGTAGAGATATTTGTAAGCTGGTTAACGATGCTGTGCACATATTCGAAGATTCCGGCGGATGATGCTCGCTCGCAACAGTGTGCAACGGCACAGATGAAGGACGCTGCACTGCTAGGCAATGATTCTCTGCAACTTAACCGTGCGATAATATCTAAAGGGACGGATCTGCTGGGAGCAAGCATTTTGCCAGAATCGCATGCTCTCTCTTCTACTAATCTAGCTGCGAGGAATGGCAAGCATGCCTGCTCCGCGTATGATTCGGATATCTGGCCTCCATTGGCATCGTATCCCTCTATCGTCAAAGCTTGATGGGCTGTAAGGGCTAGATCTTGCATAACAGTCAGGTTCAGTGTTCTTAGACAGCCCAATCCCGGCGAAGTCGGACGTCCGAGGAGGCCGACAGCGCAAAGAACAGTCAATACATTGGATAAGACGCTGGTTGATGCTTTGCCTATTTTAGTAGCTTTGGAATCACTGCCCGGTGGAGAGATTGGTGGTGTGTTTATGATTGACTGAACGGTCTTACAAACAGTGGCACTTATCATGCCGCATTCCAGCAGTCGAATTCGATGTACTCGAGCAGCTAACGTCGGGCATACTCCACCATTTGCCACTGACATGGTAGTCTGAAGTAGTGCTGCGGCTGCCCTGGCATGCTCATCCTCCTGTGTGATCGAAGATATGACTCCATTCCAGCAGTCGACCATACTACGACTCGAGATCCACTCAATTGGCAGTATCCCATCGCTGAGCATTGTGGCTATTTGTAGATAGAGGAAGCGAAATCTTCCAGAAGCAGTTACAAAGTACTTCAAGGTACTCAACTCGACCGAAAATTCATGAGCAAATAGCCGCTTGGGGGTGGACTGCGTCTTCTGGAGAGGCTCCATCAAGCTGATGATGCACTCAACAAAGTGTTGCGCCTCGTCATAGGCATGATAGTGTAGACAGATCACGATCAAGTCACGAGCTAGAGAAGGACTGAGCAAACCATCCTTGAAAGCGTTTCCTAGTATGAAAACACCATGAGCTCTGATGACTTCTCTAAGTGGTTTCCAGCCACCTGTAGGCGAGGAGCCAAGAGCCTCGAGGTCGTTATAAACTGACGATGCTACGTCAATGTCACTCTCTGGGTCGTCTGCCGCTGACCGCAGCTGTTCCTCAGCGATGTACTCTGGTACTTTCCCCAAGCACGTTGAGAAGAGTGACCGGGCTCCTCGTTCATCGCCTGCCCTACCATTCTCAGTAGCTCTCAGCAGTGTATCTAATCCGTTGTAGAGTCCATTGATTAGTTTCCAATGGTCAGGTTCAACATAGCGTGCGTGCCGACAGAACGATTTTGGTGGAAATCTCTGTGTATTGTGCGATGATTTAGGACATTGGGGCCTTAACCCTGAGACGGATGGTTCGTCTCCATTTGCGGATTTTGGCCCAGAAATCCCCACTGAAGCTTGTGTTCGGCGGTGGGCAAAGAAGTCGTGGGAATCTGGCATCTTAATGCTAGCCTCCTGTAGCAGAGAAGATTCGTAGGCTTCGTTTTTACTACTTATCTGCCTCACCACGTGCCCGCCATCTTTCGAAGAATATGTACGCTTGATCCTCTTTCGCGGAACAGGACTCGGCGCCCACTCCTGATCATCTGGTTTCGATGTCTTTGACGACTGAAGCACCGGGTTCTCATGTGACAAAGCATTGGCGCTCGGTGGGCTGTAGACCTCAGTCCGCTTTTGCTTGCCGTTTGGGCCCCGCCCCAGACCAGCAACCTCACCTCCACGTTTTAATTCAAATTGACGACTTTTACGGAGACAAGCGATCTTTGAGGATAAAGGACGGAGTAGACGGTTGCATCGTGCTGTGGTCCACGGCGGTTGAGTAGCCCATGCCGGGGATCGATCGTACTCTAGTTGATGTCTCCAGCGTACTGAGGAAAAGGAAGCAAATGAGTCCATTCAGCTCATATCTTTTGATTTTTCACTTCTTCCAAGCCCTGCCTGTCTAGTTCTTTATAAAGCTCCAACTCTTGCCTTGATCGAATTAAAGCGAACCGATCATCAATGGCCGAGTAGCAATATATGCAAGATAAAGCATGCTAGTAAGTCGAGCGATTGAAGCAATACTACTGAATAGCGATACCCTCGAATGCTAGCTGATGCAATGCTATGATGTTGTCCGTAGTAAGTGTGGTTCTGCTGGGTGATTGTTTTGATGTAAACATCTGTGCTGCACGGAGCCTGCGTAGTAAGCGCTAACCCGAAGGGGCTTAGCTCTAGCACGTCTGAGATACTGAGGCAATCAGAAAACAACAACACCAGGTTGCAGTAGAGATCCTCAAACGCACAAATAGACTTGTACATTTCTTCTAGGACATGGTAACCAGTGACTCAAGTTCAACAGCGAGGCGTGCGCAAGACGATCAACTGGATAAAAAGACTTATGTAGCCATTTCATCATGCCTTGTCGCACCGAGACCGCCGGCTAGATCGATGGTGACCTGTGATTGTACAAAGACTTCAGAATCACGGATTTCGATAGTGCCTTCTTGTATAACGCTAAGGGTTGGACTTGGGTTTTTCTCATCGCTTGGTTTGCTGATGTCCACCGTTGTCAAAGGACTTTCGATTGCTTAACCTAGCACGACTATTGACATACGATTGTAGCCTTTGGCCAAGATATTGTGCGCGCTCACAAATGAGATAATATACAAGAGATCCTGATCTGAGCGGCGATGCTAAAAGAAAGGACCCTAACCCCATTGATGCAGAAAGAAGACTTTCGCTATGTACAGATTAGAAACCCCCACAAAATTAGAAAGGAGCTTCTAAACAGACTCGTATCGTACACCCAACGTCAATTGTTAGATACAGAATGCTTGGATCAGTGTCTCTTAGATGGTCTTTGAGAGATATTCGTGGTAGGATTAAGTACGACGGGTTCGTGGTCCATTTCGGCCCATTCGCTTTTTCGTTGGCGTCTTCTTGGACGTATCCCCGCCTCCTTCGATGAAGCTCATGAGCTCATCAATGCTTCGGGAATCTAGCCCTCTACTGCTTCTGGCATCTCTACCATTGACAACATCCGTGGGAGATTGCCCGACCTGTGGTTGCGGACGTGTTCCCAGGGTGACTTTAGGAGTGAGCAGTACTTTACGTATCCGCCGTGCCTGTATGTCCTTGGCATGTTTGGCAATGGACACGGCGTTTTGGGTTAGTTGCTCGAGCCAGCCCTCAGACTCCTTTGTATTCCGGTCGTCCGGCCCTAGCTTCGCTAGGAAAACGCTGTATGCATCCCGCATGCGATTGACAGCGCCTTTCGGATCTTGGTCCAAGGCCAAGGCCTGAGCGAGCTGGAAGGATAGAGTAGCAGCGTTTACGGATTGCTTGCCTGAGACCTCTTCACTAATAGCAAGAGATGTTTCGAACCACAACCGTGATTCATGGTAGTATTTCAGATGCTGAAGCATCACCGCCGCATTGTTGATGGTGGTGATCGAGTCTGGATGCTTCAAGCCGTATATGATTTTCCAAAGCTCAAGGGCGTGCCTCATGCATGATAACGCCACGGTTGTATTGCCATTACCGTGCTCAAAGAGACCGAGGTTGAGATAGCTTAGAATTGTTTCATTTGAATCAATTCCAAGCGTGCGCTCTGAGATTATGACAGCCTTGTGTGCCAATTCCACTGCCGCACTCTTCTCATCGAGTTGAAAGTACAGCATCGCGAGCTGGTGGTAGACCCGAGCCACCTCAGGGTGTAAAATACCGTATATCTGCTCGTGCAATGATAGCGACTCAAGTAACAGTTCTTGGCCAAGTTCTTTTTGATTCTGCATCATGGAAATTCGCCCTGCTTCCAGAGCTTCTTCAGCAAGGGTACTCTTCGGGCTAGCATCCTTAATTATGGGTACAAGGTTTACTATATCATCTGCGGTGAATGTAACCTGTGAGTCCAGCACGACTGATCCATTCAAGGAGCTCGGGGAACTACGACCGCCATTCTTTCTTTTCTTCTTGTGGCTTCCGCCGTTGGCAACATGACCGTTAAGTGCTGAATGATCAGCGTCTCCGTTTGCAGCTGAAGCAGATTGATCGTTCTCAGGCGCAGGCTCTGGTGCGAAATGATAATCCTTGGCAGTGAGCTGGAGGCCGAGCTTTAATGCAATTTCTCGCAACATTTGTACATGTTTTATGCTAGAAACCCAGTCTGCTTCGAGTACATATCTGTATCGAAGCTGGACTTGAGACTCGATCTCGGCTTGTAGGCTTATTGGGTTCACTTCCGTGAACGTGTAATTAGCATCTTTGTAGAAGAATCTGAGATCCTCATCGAGCTCTACTGTTGGTGACCCGTTGACACCAGTGCCCAACAAACAGTTGAGCAGATGGGCGTGACAAGCGGTCGCGAAAGCTGTTGGTAAGTCCTTCAAATAGTGATTTGCCAAGTGCTTGAACGCTCGCGCAATCATTTCTTGCGTAGCCAACGCCTTGAGGGCGCGTAACCGCGAACCCTGCTCTTCGGCGAGAGTAGCAAGCTTTCCTAGATATCGGATATTGATACCTCGCTTGTGCATCAGTCGGCCCAGGGATTGACCGTCCATAGGAAAGCCAACCTCTCCTTCTTTCAGATCTTGCACCTGTTTGGTCAGATATATCAGCAGATATACAATCTTGTGGAAACGTCGAGGCTCACCAACTCGGGCATGATCCTTTGGTGAAGATGCTCGCACACTGCCTTTACGGCTTGTTCATCGTTGGACCATTCTTCCTTTTCTTCCTCTGTCTGTGGAACCTGCCCACAAAACACATCTGGATTCAATGTTAAAGAAAACGCCGAGATATCGACACGCTCTTGTTCCTTGCCGGACTCTGCGGTTTCAGCTTCAGTCCCTGACGAGGTGACCTCTCGTCCATTCGTGTTGCCATTCGCTGGGTCCGAAATTGCTTCATCGCTCTTGCTAGAGTCGTTTGCGTCCTCGGAGTTATTCCTTCGTTTCGCAACCTCTTCCCGGACGTAGTCACCCATCTTGAGCCTCCAGTAAGCTTCGACAAGCTCTGGTCTCATCACCGCCATACGATGTGGATAATTGCACTCTTTAGGTTTAGTAGCTTGACCATCCGAATCAGACCAATAGCCATCGAGCCACTGGATATCAAGCGGCGTGAGTCTATACAAGTCCAGGATATATTTTCGACCGTCGGTGCCAAGTAATCCTTTGGTCTCCACGCTACCTTCAAGTTCGTGCTTCTTGCCTTCCTTATCCCAGACGGCATGTTTCTTGACTCTAAATGCCTTCGACACCTGTGAAAATGTAGGCACAAACGCCTCGTTCTCAGTAACAACGTCCCGGCCTTCCACTCCACCATAGTCAACTTGATACTCTTCTGGTTCTCGCTGTTTGAATATCCCTGGTACTATGCTCTGCGCAACAAGGCGCTTGCCCAGATAGTCCACAATGATTGTACCAGGCGTTGCCAAGCCGGGAATGTCGAGCTGATTGACGGCTTTTACTCCGACCACGTCTTTCCCAACGGCCACATGCGCAGCTTCATCGCCACCTTCTGAAGTGAAAGTACCTACACCATCCGCACCAAAGGAGTAGAAGATATTGTTATACACAAAGATTTGAGCATCCTTGCTTTCGGTAGGGTTGAGGGGCGCAACCTCGCCACGTACAACCATAACTGCTCCTCGAGCTGCAGCCTCATTGAACTCGGCATAAATTTTAGACGTTAATCGCTCCCTAAAGACACGGTCCTGCACAGTTTCCCTAGGGAGCTCTCGCGTAGTTTGAATTTCTTCATTCCAATCGCGCAACGTCTCTGTATTCTCTATACCAGACATGAGATAGGTCTCCTGCGTTCTCGTAAGATCTGGTTGATGAGCGGCTAGTGAGGAAGCTGCAGGGGCAACAAGCCAAGGGCTGGAAGGTATAGCATTTGTGAGCTGGAAATTCGCTAGGGGATCCCGCTTGTTGTTTTGTTCGAGAAGAGCAGTGAACGAGGTTTTGAACGACGGTGAGAGGTTTGATATCAAAGAGAGAAGAGAGTGCGCGGATGCGTTTTTGGGAGGCGGTCTTGGGAAGGGATCGAATTTGCTGTTCGAAGACTTGTTCACATAAAAACCTGACACGTGGGAAGTGATTTGGTACTGTTCGCCCTCGTTTGTAGTAAGCTGTAAGTAGAGAAGGTGGCCTTTCTGGCGGAGATGATGTGGCGGTGGATTCCAAGCCGACGCAGTGATAGACTTCACTGTCTTTGGTGGCTGTTCTTGAGCAGGAGACAGGAGCGTGCGAATCGAAGCTGGGGCATCAAATTTGTAGTCTTCCAAGGCATTAGGGGTGCTGGACTTTTTTTCATTCATATGTTTCTCTTTAGAACTAGAGGCGTCTTCGGGCTCTTTCCAAGGAGAGACAGTGTCATGCAAAGACAACCCAGCAGAAATGCCATGGAGGGTATCGACTCGATTCCCAGCAGCGCCGATAATTTCTCGTACCCGGACCATATGCATCCGTGCCTCCTTTTCGGTATACGGGTCCTCTATCAGCGTCAATTGGGATCCTGCGGTGAGTCCCTCAACCTCTGATAGCTCGATGAAATCGTTGATACGCTGCCCCTTGTGTTCGAGGTGAAAGCAGGAGTACTGAAATGTACTCGGTTGTTCGACTATGGACTGCCTTAGGTCTTGTACTTGCTCTTGCGTTGAGACCTAGCGATGGGTGAGTCAAGGTTCGGGGGAAACTGAAGGCGTGGTCCTACCGTAACCTGAGTCTTATAGGGTTGATGGGGAAGCTTGACTGTGACATGGAAGACATCTGCAAGAGAATAAGCCATTGCCCAGAGGAATTGCTCAACAACTCACGGTCCACAATTTGCTCCTCCTTCGGCTCCTCTTCCGGTGATGTCGGCTTTCCGCCATTCCGAATTATAGCCTTCCTTTCCGGAGAATTACTCTTGTTTGTGTCTGAAGAACCTGTATGGAGTGAGCAAAGTCAGAGATAGGCTCCCAGGTCGTTCTTTCGCGTTATAAAACACGCATGTCAAACTGGAAGCTCACCAGTAGAATTCACGTCACTGCTTTTCTCTCGCATTATTAGGGTTTCAATAGTGCCAGAAGATATTGTACAGAGGAAGAATGAGAGGGCTTTTCAATTAGGGGAATCGAATCAAGAATGGAGCAACAAGAAGTACACGAGGGGCTAGAATATGTCAAAAAGTATTCTACAAAACAAATGGAGACAGAGGGAGTGGAGCTTTGAACAAAAAATCTCTCAGTCCCAGTCCTCCAGCCAAAAAACAAACGCTAAAGAAATTTGGTGACGTCCGGGACAATTCGGGCCAGGTACCCCTGCAGCGGCGGAAGCAGGGCCAGGGATTCGGGAAACCTTATATTTTCGTGCATCGCTTTCCACTTTGGAACACATTGCAGTCTTGGCAGTTGGCATGCGATAACCCGACCATCCCCATTGAACAGCTTTCCTTACTTGTATTCATGGAGGTGTAGTCTCTACTCCTCACCGTTCAGGTCTTAGGTATAGCGAGAATCATCCATATTCATTTCCACATATCTCGATTCGCACTGCCAAATACCCCAATGGCCAGAACAAAACAAGCAACTCCGCTGCAACGGAAGCCCTCAGATTTCAGCCAAGGATCAAATGAATCGCCTAGCGATGGATGGAAACAAAGTAATGGCGACTCGCAGAAGCCCAAATCGATGGCCAGAAATGGCACGGTCAAGGCCCCATCCCCCGAAGAAACCCCAGAGCAAGCAGGTCTCACCCAACTCATCATCTGCGTGGCCGGAATCTACGCATCATTGTACGAGCTACCCTCCATAACCCTTCCATTGACCTCCCATTAACCTCCACAGCCTCTCTTGGGCCCTCCTCCAAGAACGCATAACAACCACGCCATACGGCCCCTCTCACGCCCCTACCCGCTTCACCCACTCCATCTTTCTAAACACCATCCAATCCACCTTCGCCGCCCTAACAGGCTACCTCTACCTTCTCTTCTCCGTCCCTTCCTCCCAAAAGACCCCCGCAATCTTCATCTCGCAATCCATCCTCTTCCCCTTAATCCTCGTGGCCGTCACCTCCTCCCTCGCATCTCCCTTCGGCTACGCGAGTCTGGCGCATATAGACTACATCACGTTCATCCTCGCCAAATCATGCAAACTTCTCCCCGTCATGTTCCTGCACCTCACCATCTTCCGCAAACGATATCCCCTCTACAAATACCTCGTTGTCTTCCTCGTCACCGCCGGCGTCGCGGTCTTCACACTCCACCACCCCTCCACCACTAAGAAATCCTCCAGCTCCACCACAAACCAGTCCTCAACATGGGGACTCTTCCTCCTCGGAATAAACCTCCTCCTGGACGGCCTCACAAACAGCACCCAAGACCACATCTTCGCTTCCTACCGCCCCTATTCCGGCCCGCAAATGATGGTCGCCCAAAATATTCTCTCCACTCTCCTCACAACCCTCTACCTCCTCCTCTCCCCCTTCTTAGCCAGCACCCCCCTCTTCGCCTACCTCTCAATTCCCCCCTCCGCCGCAAACGAGTTCTCCTCCGCCCTCGCTTTCATCCGGCAACACCCAGCCGTAGGCAAGGAAATCCTAGGCTTCGCAGCTTGTGGAGCCGTAGGCCAGATCTTCATATACTACACCCTTAGCCATTTCTCAAGCTTGCTCCTCGTCACCGTCACCGTGACGCGCAAGATGCTCACCATGATGCTCAGCGTTTTGTGGTTTGGGCACCGGCTGAGCGGGATGCAGTGGGTGGGTGTGGGCTTGGTGTTTGGCGGTGTAGGCGCCGAGGGTGTGATTCAGAGGAGGGAGAAGGCGGCGAAGGCGAGGGAGAAGGAGAGGAAGAAGGGGTTGTGAGGGGTTGGGTTTGAGTGTGGGGAGAGGGGGGAGGGGGGGCGTTGCATTGTCTTGGCGTGATATGGTTGGATATGTAGGGCATTTTTAGATATAGATGGCATCGAGCATCGTTCTTATAGAGAAATAAACAGATATCTCATGCTACCGAGTTAACCATTGCCCCAGTCCAATTGATTCACAAGTCGCCATTGTCTACAATTGCATCTATCAAGACACCACACTCTACTCCGTAGACAAAATGAATTGCCTAGCTAGCTAGCCGGCCCTTGCACACCCCTATAAACATCGCCCTCACGCGTTTCCCTCTTCCAGTAGAAAAATTCCGCCAAAGACTCAACATTCCCCTATGTGCAATCCGTGTAGCTGCGCTCCTGAACCAGAGTCCAAATCCGCTTTAACGTCAACCTTAATCTTAGGCGGGAGGGACCCGAACGCCTGCCCTGAACAGTCTGGCCAGGGAACCGTAAGGAAAATACAAGGTGGAACGTACGGAATGAAGGTGCTTGTGAACATATGAGAGATCCCTTGTATCCCTAGAGAAATCGCCACACTCGAGAAGAGCCGGATCGTAAGGGCCCGGCCAGTTGAAACCACACGTTTTGCTATACTTGTGCCCTAAGAAAGTGGGCAGTGAGCTCTCACATTCCGTGTGTAAAAGATCCGCCCTCAGATAGTGCGCCTCTTGAACAGACAAAACACACGTCGCCTTGAAAATTAAGATGCTGTAAGTTGATCGAAAAGGCTCATATACGCTTCGTCCGATTTCCCTCTCTTCTCTTCACAAACCGCTTTCGCTTATGTTCTCCCTGGATTTCTCCTCAACCGTCCCTCCTTGCTTTCCCTTCGCTCCAGCGAGCCGGCTTCTCGCCTTCTCCCTCTTCTGCTCTTCTTTCTTCTCCGCCTTGCGAACTTTCTTCTCATGCATCGCCCTCTCCTCATCCCTCAACATCTCCTCCTCTTTGACCGGAATTCCCTCTACCCTCTTTACTCTCTTTCCCTCCTGGAACGCCATCAGTCCTCCAAGCGCAGCAACAATACATGCCAACGCCACAAACGTCCCGGTACTCCAGCTCGGCCTATCAAACCGGTTCAATCCCCACATGAAACCCGAAAGCACGGCTTGCAGGAAGGTATTAAGCATATACGCCCAGATGACGTAGTCGAGTTTCCAGAGTTTGGTTGGCGGGGCGCGAATGCCTGTCAAGGGTGGGTCGGGGGCTTTCTTCATGGGGATGGGGATCGCAGGGTTAGAAGAGATGGGACCTTCGGTGTCGACAAGCGGAGATTCTTCGATAGGGAGGTCGGAGCTACCAGGGAGGCGGAACCACCCTCGGTTGATTCCCGCAAGCTTGCGAAGAGCGTCGTGTCGGCCGCGCACACGGTACTGTAGCAAGTAGTAGAGATCGCGGAACCGCCAGGGGATAAGTCCGAATCCCGTAACGCAGAACAGCGCGTTGAGGATCTGGGAGTCTGTTTCAATCCAAATACGGCGTGGTGAGTAAAGATCGTTGCAGGCTTTAATACCGTGCAGATAGGCTGGGTAACACATGTACTGGTTTCCGCCGCCAATGAGTAGGAGGAAGAGCATGCCTCCCCAGGCAACGACGTTGAGACCATAGAACACGACGAGAAAGCCAACCGGGGTGATGGTGAACTTCCAGAATGCTTTGAGACCGATGATGGTGGCTTCGCCCCAGGTGTGTTGGGGAGGGAATTTATAGCCTGTAGGGTAGATGCCGTCAGCGTCAGGGCCTGGAGCGGTGGATGATGATTTGGAGGAGGCATGGTCGATTGGTGCAGGTGTGTAGGCGGAGGACTTCTCAGGGAGCTTGTGGTCTGTAGGATCGGCGAACTTGTTTGGGAGGCCTCTGGATTGGTATGGTGGCGCATCCTTATCTGGATCATGAGATTTATTAGTAAGGTCCTTTGATTTGGGCACATAGCTCTGGTCAGACATCTCGCCTCGGCCTAGGAAAAGATCAAGATCGTCATCGTCATCGTTGGGTTTCCGTGACATATTAGCTGGAGCCTTTACCACGCCTGGCTTCTGGTTTGCAGGATCGGCGAATTTATTAGGAAGGTCTCTGCTCTGAAACGTTGGCTCATTTTCAGCAGAGTCTTGAAACATTTTGGGAAGACCCTTGGCCTTCGGAACGTAACTCTGGTCTGCCATCTCTCCACGCCCAAAGAAGCCAGAGAATGGATCGTCATCGGCCGTCTCCTTGTGGGTCTTTAGTGGGCTTTGTGGTGATCTGCCAATGCTGGAAGGAGTTTGCGCCGAGTTCTGTCTTGACAGCCGCCTCACGCTTTCTTCGCTGACGGTGCTGTTGCGACGCTGAACCGGGCCATCCCATCCATTGTGTGAAAAGCTACCTCGCCGAATTTCTCCAGGTGTCGGCGCCTGTGCCAGTGCATTGCCTGTGGCATCCCACATGCCCAATGGTGGACTTGACTCTAGGAATTTGATCGAAGCGGAGCGAAGACGGCCGTGAGAGGGGCGTTGGGGGTGGTTATTTGATGCGCCGTCAAGATCACCAGAAGATTGTGGCGACCGAGAACCTGAGAGCTTAGAGGCGTCAATACTCGCCATGTTTGAAGAAAACGTTGTAAAATGTACTGGTCGGGAGAGCAGGCTTGAAAGATACTATGTCGCCGTCTGAGTCGCCCCCACTGTTCGAAGCGGATAACCCGGGAAAGTTGGATCACGGGTAGGGTTGTAAGACGCCGACGACGCAGTTTAGGTTGCAAAGCTTGACATCCTTAGGACGCGTAGATCAGTGGAATATGTCTGGAAGGCAGAAGTTGGTGAAAGAGATATATGTTGAGGTGTGGTTGCGGAATATAAAGGAGTCTGGCGGCGAATTTAGGACATTCTATCGGGATCAGTAAGTTCTGGGTCAGTGGTATGTCGCAGCGAAACAACGACCTAAAGGATAGAACGTCGCAGCTTCGGTAATTGAATGGCGTCAATGACGGTTCTGGGACTCAATCTTGGAGTGGGGAGAGAAACATTGCGGAGGTTTGTTGGCATATACGGATAAAATAGGGTGCTTGCCACTTGATACTGATTGGCCAGTCTTAATTTTCACGTGTTCTTCACGCCTATGGCACTGTTGCATGTATATTAACCGCCAGAAATCTTGATATCAACGTCTTCAAATGAAGCTTTCTATTGGAGGTTAATCAACAGCTTGAAATGATGAAGACTGAGGAAGTCTGATTACTATTCTGTTGCCGTTGCTAATTCACAGTGTCCAGCGTGAACTACAAAGGCTCACTCGGCAAGTGGAGAGAAAACTCAGCATCGTTTGCGACGCTACAATTTACCCATGGTACAATTACAATGCATGAGCCAAAGAAACATTGAAGTACAAGCCACACGGAAGCCTCTTTGATAGGCTTCCGATCCTATCTCTTTTTTCCCCAATGGCCGCTTTCATAGAGACTCCGCCTTCCGGCCTCACAAACCTTATACCCAAGTCTTTGCTCACCCACAGCTCCCACTATACCAATCTTGCATCTCAAGTTCTCCACAATCTACAATATCAGCATGATTGGACCTCCTTACAAATCCACACCAATTCCCCTCTCTCGCAACGCCTTCTTCCACGACCCTTAGTTTCCGGCATTCCTCCACGACGTGTCTATGTCCACCCAGATGAGCAGGTGGAGATGCTGAAGGCGGGTGTCAAGGAAACAGATGTGCCTCTGGAGAGGGAATGGGTGCTGTCTACGCATATAAGGGAGAAGTGGAGTTTAAGGAAGTTTGCGGAGATGTTTGACGCTGTGGGGAAGATACCCCTGGGGGAAGGAGAAGAAGAGAAGGGCGGAGAAGGCGAAGACGACAAGGCACGACGAGGAGGAAAGAGGGTATTGCTGGCAACTGTTGGCGACGATAGCACCGTGCTTTATTACATAGTGCACGATGGCATTGTGAAGCCAAGACAGAATTGATCTTGCATTGCGGCTTTCTGGTGCCCGCTTCCTTCACATTGATGATGGATTACATTTGCCTCCTTATCACTGGTTGTGAGCTTCCCTAATCGCCGTTGGCTCGTCGTACAACAGGTAAAGCACAAGAAACATGGAAAAGTTTAAAATCGTGGGTCAATAGGCTACAGCCTAGAAAGTAAGTCGAGCTCTGTGGTATATGATCTCCTAAGGCGACCTCGACAGCATTTTAAAAATTAGAAAGAAATGATTTCAAAATGCCATGACGCAGAATCTCAACCTCAGTTCGAAATGCCCTCCACATCAGCAACCCACCAGAAAGCTGCCCCTGTCAGCATGGCGGCAATAGCCCAAGTAACGGACCATCCGGCCGCTCCAAAACCCTCCACGCCTTCTATTGCGACATATGTTTGAAGCCAAGTGTGCAGGCCACCGGTTATAGCGACAGTAGCAGTCCTCTTAATCAAAGTCCTGGTCCGCTTGGAGTATCCAAAGATGTTGTGAATAATGGTCTCACCGAGAGTGGCTGTCGCTGGGTTGAATCGCGCCAACTCTTTGTCATATGCATCAGCCCTAGCACCAGTCGCTGCTGTGAATAGGAATTCTTTTGCTGCGTAGCCAATTGGTATGAATGACATGATGAGGAACGGAAGCGCAGCACTGTGAGCCGCAGAAATATCCGGTAGTCCATCAAAATGGGTAACGAGGTAGACGGGCAACCAAGTGCCAAAGCTACCAAAGACGACCACACCGTAGATGCCAGCTGCTAGAAGAGTGGTATAGACCTGCACAGAGAGATCGTTGATAACTGATCGATTTGAAACCAGTCCTTTGGGTGCATTGGTGATATGGGTGGGAGAGAGCTCTCGAAGCAGGCGGAATGGGAGCCATGTCGTCAAAATATCTATGGTCAGACAGCTGATCATGGTTGTTGGCCGGATTCCATAGAAAGTTGTGAGAAGGTACAGGTGTGGCATATGGGACAGTAATGTCAGGGAACCAAGATCCATGCCTAGGGAATCATGTCAGCTACTAATACGATTCACGCCGCACGCTTCAATCCTGACCATCGTAACCCCCCCACCACCCAACCGCAAGCTGAGCGGTTTTCCAACCAAGCAATCCAGTAATTTCCCACCAGTCATTGAGACTTTTGCTTACGCTCGAGAGATCACCTGCAGTGATTGCTGAGGAAAGAGAATAGAGCACAGAGGATGATGTCAGGCTAATGAGCACAAGAAGAGGGAAGCGAAGAGTATTTGGGATCTTGGAGGTGGATGATGGAGCGTGCGTTTTCGACAATTCCGCTAAAGAGGCGCTGGAGCGCCTCTTTAGCGTCGATTGTCTCGTTTTGACCATGGCGACTGATCTTGGGTCTGGTTTTGCGAATTAGCAGAGTGGAGTGGAGGTACCGGTGATGGAAGCTGGGCGCGTGTTTGTTTTCACCAAGTTTGTTGCTATGACGTTGAGTTCCATTCCAAAGCTAAGGTAAGCGACCGCCCAGCCTCCCGTCGTCGCCATTTGGGGTCTAGACTCTATGACTTCCACGGTTCAGGTATGGAGGTAGATACGTGTGGGGGCCAGCTATATCATGGCTTCACGAAAGTCTTTGACACTCCAGGTAGGTATGAATCCAGTTTTCCTATCTTGGATACAGGTCCCTGTGTGCAACAGAAAACGTGATATAAGATTGCTCCAGCTTCAGGAAGCCTTTGTATGTCAGAAGATATCTCACTAGTAGAACTGCTATGCATGTATATTTATTCTGAGTCTTTACTGTCTAAGCTATACCTCGAAGGAGCAAATGCCAGAGTCTCACAATGTTCTTCCAATGCTCAGTCATTCTCTCTAGGCCAGTGAGAAGGTACGGGCAGTTTCATCCATCCATCTTAAGTACCACATCTCCAAGTTGCCACTGGCCATCGAGCTATAAGCCCATGCGGCATATCAATGGTTATGGCGGTCCACCCGTTCCTGGCCAAATTGGACCATCGAACGCAGATACTGAGGAAATAAGTAAGCCAGGGAAGGTCGAACAACCCCCAAAATGGTCTCCAACGCTATTCAAGATGTTTGAGAGCGCGGCTACGACCATTGTGTCTCTCATGGTACTTGGGTAAGTGATGAACACCCTGCTGGAAAATTCATCATTGTTAATGCATAGGAATCACAGATTGGCTGGGTATGGTTACCATCGATATTACAAATATCTAATACTCAAGAAAATGAAGAAAGCTTTCGACCCGGGCGATCCTGTACTTGAACTAGCAGCTTCGGGGAGTGAAGCCACTACAACCATCCCTGAAGGCGATAATCGTTGGATGCAAATAATAGACCAGGAAAGGATTGATGCAATTGTTGGTGGTATTAACAAGGGGCATTACCATCTACTCATTGGCGAAAAGGGCACAGGAAAATCCTCAATGCTACTGAACGCTATGCAGAAAGTGAACGGAGAGGGCATTTCCATGTTCGAAGCCCATGCGGACCTCGAGATATTCCGCATTCGACTTGGAAAAGCTTTAGACTTCGAATATAGCGAAGACTACATCGGCAGCCTTTTCAGCATCAGAGGCCCTCGTGAGACTACCGCGCTCCTAGACATCGAAAGAGCTCTCAACAAATTAGAAAAGGTAGCCTTGCAACGACGTAGAACAGTAGGCCGTCCACTCGTTCTCATTATCAACAGTATGCACTTACTTCGCGACGACGACGACGGCCGTGATCTCCTGGAACTCATCCAACAACGCGCCGAGCAATGGGCCGCAAGTAACCTCATAACCCTCGTTCTGAACAGCGATGATTATTGGGTGTACGAGCGTCTAAAACAGTATTCCACAAGAATGGAAGTTTTCCCCGTGCTCGAACTAGCTAAAGAGCAAGCCATTGCCGCTCTGAAGCAGTCGCGCAAAAGATATCATCAAGAAGAACCGCAGTCGGAGATCCTCATGCAAGTATACGACAAAGTGGGCGGGCGGCTATCATTTCTCCACCGGGTAGCAATGTCGCAGGATATGTTGCGTACGTGCGACGAGATCTGTCACGCCGAAAAGACATGGTTTTTGAACAAGTGCTGGATTTTGGGTGAAGGCATGGACGACGATGTGATGGACCAGCAGAAGTACGCATCGGCCGCCATGGTGCTGGCAAAAGCCCTCGTCGACAAAGAGAACGAGTCCGGTGGCGGGTATGACGCCGAACATCGACACAAACTACCGCAGATCCCTCTCCATGAGGCAAGAGAAATCATGACAAGAGCCGACTTCATACAGAGCTATGACCATATGAACATCTTCACCATCGATTCGCAGGCAATGGTCCGGGCGGACTCGGTGCCCATGATGAACGCATTCCGCCAGATCTGTTCTCAGGAAGGGTTTGAGAAACACCTGGAAGCGACGCTTGATCGGATCTCTGCCATCGAGAGCCTGGGCAGAACCCGGGAAATTGTGGCCAAGGACCTGATTAGTGGCAAGTACAGAATCAGCGGCCGGCCCGATCGTGGTGATGGTGTCATTGTAGAAGTCCAGTCCAGTGAAGAAACTTGAGAGCCCGATCTCGCAGCTATCCTCCATAACGGGGCCATATCAAGACGAAATTTTCTCACTCCGGGATATCCTCGGTTTTCTCCAGTAAAAGCACTATAATTCCGACAACAGCCGCAAGGGCTCAGGGACAACCTTTGGACAACACTAACCGCTTTCAGAAACATGTACAGTTCATATACAGAAAACGTCAAACCCGTCTTGGCAAGATGAAAGAGAGTCTCGCTGTGGGTACAGGAACAGCTTGTCTTGGATATCCCGACGTTGCCATAGAGGAAGGTTGATGTTGAATACACCCTGGTGCCTACATACTACTATGGACGCAGACATACAACATAATAACCACGCATCAAGTAAACAATTAATATCTATCTCTATCCCTCCATCCCTCACCCTCCCAAACCCACCTCTATTCCTCATTCCACACAACCCATCTCTAGATCACAACACCCAAGCTCAACTCCCGAAAACCATACCGATACAAAACCCAACGAATAACATCCCCAACAGCAGGACCAAGCAGCCTTTTTGTTCCAACACACACAGCATATCAAAGATCCCCATCTTCCTCTCACCCCCCCCCCCTTTCTCCCCCCCTACCCAAGCTTCCAACCCAAACCCCATCACATCACTACTACCCCAACAACCCCCCCCCACCTCAACATTTCCCATCCCCACAAGCCATCTCCCCCCCCCTCCCTTAAATCAATACATGACAACCCTAAACCGCCGCTCCGTATCAGTAACCATAACCACCCCCTTCTCCCCCCCCCCTTTCCCCCCCCCCCAACTTATCCAGGTTCTCTGCTCCCTAGGTTCATTTATTCACTGTTTCACGCTCATACCTACTTTGACTGAGGTACAGCGGACAATGGTTGAGGATCGGATAGGCGCTGGTAGCATAACTAATGGGTATGTATATAAAAAGGATACCCCGAGAAACCCAGCTGCTCGAATTGAAAGAATGGTTTTGGGGCTGGGGCTTGGACCCCAGCGACTAAGCCTATCTTGATGTGTATCACCGTTTTCTATAAGCCGAGGAAGCGCCGCAAGCCTTTATTCTAAGGTTTCTAAAACGCCTGGTACCAAGGAGCCATAATCTCCGCCATAATCCTCCCAATAAGACATGTGTCCAATTAACCCCGTCTACCCACCCTAGTACAAGCCGCCGGTTAAAGAAGCCAAATTATTCAATTAAATAGGCTTGTAGAATCAAGATTGCCCATCGTTCATCCCCTCCTATACCTACTCGCCCCAACCTCACTCCCCTCCATCCTAGCCCCCGCGTGCTGCTCAAACAAGGCCCGCCTCCTCTCCCTCGCCTCCGCCAATCTTGGGCTCTCCGCGCTCGGTGGCGTACTTCTCTGCTCCAGATACCTTCGACTCCCGGGCTGCACATTGGGCGTCACCGGCGCTTGGGCACTCGGCTGGAAATAAGTTCGCCGTGAAGGCAGAGCGGAGTGGACGGAGGGGGAGCGCTGGGCTGATGGTGTTGGGCCGGGGAGAGGGTGCTGGGAGGTATACTCGCGGGAGGTACGTTTTGGGGGCAGATAGGAGGATTCGGTTCGAATACGAGAAGTAGACCGGACAGGGAGGTGGTCGTTGGGGTTGTCTTCGGGGATGTGGCCGGGGCGGGGGAGGATGGAGGAGGTGCGATCGAGGCGGGTTGAAGTGAGGGGAGGGGTTTGCTCTTCGTCTTCGTTGGGACGGCGGCCAAGTAGTGCGGATGAGCTGCGGTCTAGCCTACTAGCTACGGGTGGCGTTGCGGTTTGTGATGGTGATATAGCGTCGATAGGCGAAGACTCTCTTCGAGTGACCGAAGTGAAAGCCTGAAGGCTTGATCGACGAGCTTCGAGTCGACTCATGATTCTCGAGCTCGATCGAGCTTCAGGCTCTAGGGTAGAAGCACGAAGGAATCTTGGCTCTTCTGAAGCTGTGCTGCCTCTTTGCTCAGTCGTAGTAGCGTCTCTGCCTCCAGGCCGGACCTTTGTGCTTGGAGGTCCAGCTTCCGCCATGTCGTCTGCCAATGCAATGCATAGTTCTGTAAGGCTTCTGCACATGCTATCTGCTTTCCGACGCAGTTGTCGATCGACTGGGTTAGCAGGGCCGACCGCGGATGCTGGGCTATCGGTACCCGCTGATCGTCCACCTGTACTGCCTGCCATTGCTGCCAAGGTAAGTGCATCTGTAGCTGTAGCTTCCAAGACTCGGTACATGTTGGGGCTGAGTAAAGGTTTCGACCTTGCTAGAGCCGAATGTAGAAGTGGATGTATGTTATCAACGCCTCGACCTCTGACAGTAGACGCTTCCGGTGACACGGGTTTTTCTCGTCTTTGTTTTGGTGATGACGATACGGTTGTGACTGTTGTAGTTGCTGTACGTGGCCTTTCGCCAAAAACGCCTGCTATCGCAGCGCCCGAAGATTGGGGTATTTTGCCAGTAAGTTCGAGCTTGCGTATTCTAGATTTCATGTCGTCGAGTTCATCCCATACAGTCGACGGAGCCGTTGTTGATACCGTGGATTCAGTGCCCTCCGCACGAGGTGTTTGCACGACTGATTTTTGCTCTGCAATTGGAGAAGAGCGTCCATTATATGGTGAAGGTTTGTGTTGCCCATTGGTGGAAGGCTTGTAAGACCACGGAGGAATGGCTGGAGACACTTCAGGTGTTGATTGTCTTCGTCCATACGGCACAGGCAGCTCTGGGGAAGGTTCCCGCTTAGACTGATCTCGGGTTCGGTTTGTAGAGAATGTGGCCTTTGGATTCAATTCAGCGTAACGATAGCGGGGCCCTTGGTCAAGAGGATGCGCGGAGGCAGCATACGATCGATCCTTGGGCGATGAGTTCTTGCCCGGTGCTGTAGGCGAGTCGGTTTGTGGGACATGGCCAGGCTGAAGCCAGCGTCGTGGTCTATGATCTCGGGCAGAAGTATCATCCTGCTCTGCGAAGCTGTTTCCACTCGAAAAAGGTCGCCCACTGGACGATGGTCTCGTAGGATGGGTATTGCGCGGGCTAGGAAGACCTGCTTGAGACTGCCACAGATGGAAAATGTCAGTATCAAGTTGATTCCCGCAATCAAAAATAATGTCCTGGCAGCTAATTATCGAGAAGTCCAAATCTACTGGATGACTGGCTCTAGAGTTCGCATTCTACATTTAGCAAAATTTTCGAACTCACTCGTCTTCTCTCAGATTTATTCAACGGCGCCGTCGCAATACCAGCGTCTGTATGTGCAAGATTAAGAAACAAATCCTCATGTGAAGACTGCAACTGCTCCTCTTCTTGTCCGTATCTACCATACGTGCTCTTCGACGGAGTGCGGCCAATGCCTTCGATGGTGCGTAATGTTCGGTCCTGATCATCCTCGGTAGTAGACCGCTTGTTATACAACATCTTGTCGTCAGTTGCCTCTGATGTTCGTCTTTCTTGACTACCAGCTGTTATGTGGTCGAGATTCGTCCATTCATCGGTTTTGTTCTGCGAAAGCCGGACAACCGAGTCGATACTGTCCGTGGTCTGCGCACGAGATGCCGAAGGACGTGTAACGATCGAATCTGTTGGTGGGGGCTGTTTCCAAGAGGGTTCGGCCGGATATGACCGTTGAGTGCTCAACGCTGGCGGAGGGCCGCTTGAAGTTTCTATCCCATGGCTACTACGTGATGCAGGTGGTCGTCGTGTTGGGGGCGAGCGAGGCTCAAGGCCTGATGCAGCTGGTTGGTATGCGAAATATCCTGTTCGTGAAGATAGTGGGGTAGATACAGCTTTGGGTGACGATGGCGGCGATAATAGCAGTCTGTTAGCCTGGCCTTCTGGTACAAGACTAGAGTTTGCAGCCAAGGTTGAATTTTGGGTCTGATGGTTGGCCTGTGAGGCTGATGATGACGGAAGTGTTGTGTTCGCTAAGGATGCTAATTGGCCGGGTCCGCCAAAGTGCGTCCCTTGCCTTCTTCCCTGCGTGTCTTGAGATCTTTCAGATCTTGACACTGAACCTGTTGATTCAGGATGTTGAGAAGTGGTTTCATCTACTCGCGAAACGTCCTGCTGCGGCACGTGTGAAGGCATGTCGGAAGCCCATTCGCAATCGCAATCGCAATCGCAGTCGCAAGTCGAGTGTCACGACTCACGCATCGCTTGTTCTCTCATCCCGCCCAATAACGCAACAGGAGTCGGACGTATACATGGGGCTTTGGAAATGTACCTGGACTTTGGCAATAAAATTTGACGGCGACGGTGGTGGGAATATGGGGAAAGCCGTCTAGGACGATGATGAACTGCAAGTGATTCGGGTCTGGGGAATCATACTCATTGGCCTGGTGGCTGGCCAGGGGGTCGGGAAGCTGCAAGCGCAACTCATTTCTCGCGTCAAAAGTCAAACCGCCCATTTCGAACGAGATTGTGTGCATCATGTCAATAGTGATGCTGCTGTGCATGTCAAGCTACTCTAAAGTGGTTCTGATGCACCCTTTCAACCCAAGCTCAGCAGTCGGAATTCCCTTTGATCGCTTGGCCGGCCTGCCCGGCTGAAAGATCAGTCAGGCTGGTTGGGGTAGGCCTGAGGGTACGGAGTACATAAAGAGCGTCAGGTATGGACACCCAAAGAGCAGCTGATACCTGTGAATAAAGTGCATGATGATGTTGCCACAAAGCCATTCGCCCTGAACACTACGGCGGACCTTCCTCACGCCGCTGTTGCCATTTCGCCATTTCGCCATCTCACTAAGTATATCGCCTCGCCCAATAATAACCATGCCTCCTGCACGAATTGCGTTACGAGGATTGCACTTCCGTCCTCACACGCGATGGTCAGATGTCCGAAGCAGTCGGTCGTTCTTTGTCAAGATACTATGGCCTTGAAAAGCTGCCATAGTTTTCTCTAGAATCGAAGTACCGGTGTGGGTATCTACATAGGTCAGTGATTGCGAAGTGCCCAAATGACAGGACCGAGGAACAAAGAGATCTATTCTATTCGTGACATGCCAATAATAGTACGTGAAACGGGACTAGAATCGACGGCGTTTTGAACGGTAAGAGTACTTTAGCGTAACTGCTAGTTCTAGTAGAATACTGTGTCTCTCCGTTCCAACAAAAACCTCCGATTTAGACAATTAACTGCTTCAGAGGCTGCCGGAAGAGTGTTTGTAGCAGTACTCTGTAGTAGAAGTAGATTCCTTTCAGTGCTGACTCCGACTACTGAGAGAGAGCCGAACCGTTGCTCTCGAACCATCAAAACAATCGTCGCAGATCGCGTCTCGAGACTCAGCTATTTTGGGAAAGGTGGCAAGGATCGTTGTTGTTTCGACGAGCCTGCCATTGTCCACCATTACCTACCTACTGTCTCCAGTCTCCACGAGTGCTTGACATTTCACCATCTCTAAGCTGCTAGGCATTCCGTCGAAATCGATGAGATTGTTGTTCCTACCACTTGGTTTATTCATTGCGCCTTGGCCTTGAAGCCTCGCTAGAACTGAGGTATCTCTTGTATTCCGTACCGAGAAGCAGAAACACACCCACACACCATCCAGGGATGAGGGCATGATTGCTTCGGCGCCTAAACCTCCCAATCCGATGTAATTGGTCTGTCACCCAAACCCGCAAAGCGCTGAGGCTTGTTACTGGGTGTCCAGTGCCCCCCACTTCTGCAGATCATCCTAGCCAATCGTACCATTGAAACCGGCCAACCCTTCATCGCGCCGTCCGAAAGCGCCTTCCCATACTTCTATTCGTACAACCTCTCCCTACCTCGAGCACCACCAGAAAGAACCCAGCGCAAAGCCTCAGGGTGACCAACTACCCTACTTTTTCACATCGTCCTTGGACTTCTGCCTCGATTACTCGAGCCACCGTCATCAGCAACTTCCTTCCTTTTAAGCGCTCGACTGCCACTGCATCTGCACGAGAATTTCAGCGGACACCCAGCGGGGGGGAAAATCGAGGGAGAGGTTCCATGACGGGGAACGCACACAACATCAATTGTGATCTATAAGCTAGGGCACAAGGGGTGGTTGAAAGGTAGCGCTTCGCTGAGGATACAAGGTAGGACCCTCCATTGCGACCTTGCCTAGTTGCCTTCCATGTCATAGCGAAAACATTCAAGCCTACCTCCTTGACCTCCGATACCCCCAAAACTGCTCATTGCTTTCATCTGCCCTTACGAGATAGAGCTGGCGCAGCGTTCCTGAGATGGCTGCTTCGGTGATGACCCAGAGTACTGACATGGTGAATGCAGAGTGGGTACGCCCTTCACTTCCCATTCCGCGATATATACGATCTGAAGCCTATGTGCGCACTGGCGAAAACTGTATTGGCCATGCGGTAGCACCTCAAACCGCAAACCAGCAGTCCTTACCTTCAAAGAGAGGGCCAATTAACGGCTTCCAAGAGTCCAATATGCCGATTACGACGAGCTCACAGTCGCTGCTTGCATCGTTCCCGTCGTTTATGTCTGTGTTTGGAGACGGGGCAGACACGTGTCAGTCAAGAGAAAACGACGCTGCAACGACAAACACGCCGGCGAGGCCTGCACACATCGCAAAGCGACCGCTTTACAATACGAACTATTCCTCGCCATTATTTCGTCGGGACTCTGGATCTACCTTTGAATCAACCGAATCCTCACCAACGACCACAATCTCCACGCTGGACTCGTCAATTACCGAGCCGTCACCTAGTTCCTCACCAGAGTCTCCAATATCATTATCACCTCTTTCCTCGTTCAAATCTGTGAAGGCCGGTGCAATATCTATGGAGGGTGGAGAGCATGAGTCGAATCCCTTTGCCAGTATCTCGAACCTCAATCGCGCAGATTCCCCGAACAAGAAAATGCGCAACACCAAGAACCTCTCCGTGAACACCTCAGCCTCCAGCCGTCAAGCGCCGCAGCTTCCAAGGTTATCGCTATCCAGTATGTCAACTACCACCACAGGGCGCGCATTTTCCGCTCCGGCAACTCCATCGTTTATTGTTCCGCCTAAACCACCGAGAAAAAGGCTCAGTAATCTAGGACTCTCCATCGAGACTCCTGATCCTGCCGCGCCAAGTCAGACGGTCCAGAACGGACTTGGTATAGCCCCTCCGACCCCGTCAGAGCTACAGCCACGCACATTCAGATTTCTTCAATCGGCGTCAAGTCTGCAGGCTATTTCCTCTCCGACAGTTGCGCCTGAGGGTGGAATGAAATTACCTCCTTTTGGTAAACCGTCTGTAGCATCTCGATTAGGGAAAGGGCGTCCTTTGCTAGGTCTATCGCACTCGTACGAGACCGCAACTTCGTCGCCGATTACGGTGCAAACCCTGGAGCATGTGCAAGAAGAAAACGACTACGAACTGCCATTATCTCGGGAAGCAAAGTCGCCTGCGTATCCGGAAGGGCCCGTGTGCATTTATGATCCTCACGTATACCTCTATCTAGAGCCTAACGACACGGAAGCAGCCAAGTTCGATGTAGTTTTGAATGTAGCAAGAGAGGTGGTGAACCCCTTCGAAGCACCAACGGAAAAGGCCGCCGATTTCAAAACCGAGGATCCGGCTGTGCAGCAAGTATCCTTCGGATCCAGTAACATCCATCTTTTAGATTGGGGGAGCAAATCGGAACCCCAAACGGCGGTTTCGGAAAGTTCATTCCGCTCTGCGTTCGAGACATTGCCAGAAGAAGTTGTTGCGATTTCCAGCTCGCCAGAATCCCTCAAAGCTCCGGAGTATATTCACATACCGTGGGATCATAACACCAACGTGGTGGACGATCTCTTAAGGCTATGCGAGCTCATCGAAAATCGTGTCCAGAATGGAAAACGGGTCCTAGTCCATTGCCAGTGCGGTGTTAGTCGATCAGCAAGTCTTGTTGTTGCGTACGGATTGTACAAAAATCCGCAGCTTACGGTTCAGGAAGCGTATAATGCGGTCAAGGATCGTAGTAGATGGATTGGCCCCAATATGAACCTGATATATCAGCTCTCTGAGTTTAAATCCAAGCTCCCGCGAACCTTTACGCCCGGGTCGTCAAACTGGCACTCTTCGCGGTACATAGGGTTAGGGCGCTCGAACCCAAAAGCTACCTTCTCGGGAGACTCGAATTCGGCTACACCACCTTCGTCGCTTCGAATAGTACAGACGGAGCCGACAAGTGCACCGTTCCAGAAAGACCCAGAACCCACACCTGCTCGGGCTAATTCTTTCAGTCCTCCTGGTTCGACGCAAGTGGTTGAGACTTCCGCGATTGGTGACATCTCGCCCGGTCCTTCTTCAGCTCCACCAGACATGCAGTGGACCCCTAGCGAGCAGGTACCTAACAACAACCGTGAACGAAAGTACGAGACCACAGATGACCTAAACGCAAGATCTCTCTTCCCAACGCAGACAATGGATATAGATCCTCCGAGTCAGATGAAGACTTCCATGTCTGCGCCGAACATTATGGACTTCGGTACTACCGATATAACCCTAAAAGCCGAGGCTTCACATAATAAGATGAATATCGATTTCGTAGAACAAAAGCCAGTTGCCTTATCTCAATCCGACACAATCAGGACCACCAACGCCGAATTAGAGCTGACTTCGTTGTCTCCGCTGAAGCTGAGAGATCCCCCTATTGATGTCTCGGAGCCAACTCAAACATCCCAGTTAGGATTCATGGACATCGATTCTACTCAGCCAACTCCAAGCCCCTCCCCACTTGCAAAATCGGCCGATATCGAGATCGCTTTTCAAAGGGCGAACGCTCTTCCTTCGCCTGCGACCAAGGCCGTCGAAACCGCCATCAGGCTCCCTCCCTCGTTCACCAGCGACGAGCTGAAAAGAGTCAAAATAGTACCCGATATACCCCCAGTCCCTCCAAGCCCAATCCTACCAGCAGGCTTCAGCAGCCTCTCCGCCCGCCGCGCAAAATCCTCACTAGCTCTTCGCCAAACCCCCCTCAAACCTCTGCGCCCCCAACTCTCCCTCATCAGACTAAGAAACCCTGCGCTTGAGGACATTCCTCCCACGCCCTCATTATTGTCCCCTAGAGCGGCGGAGTTTACAGCTAGTCCATTTCACAGGACAGCTGCTGGTGATTTGGCAGGGTCTTCGTTCCTTGGGCAGGGTATTCTGAGTCCTAGGGTGGAGGAGGACCCCAGAAGTCCGGCGACGAGAGGGGAGGCGCCGATTACGAGGAGTATTTTTGATGTGCTGTGATGATTTTCGAGTTTACGACATTGACACGATGCTGTTTGATACTAAAAGCTCTGCGAACTGGATATGGGCTATCTGATCAATATCTGACTTTTCCTCATGGCATCACAGAGCAGCGACGTTCGGATGAGCGTTATGACTAAGACGGATGACGTTTTACGCTCCGCCGAGGGCGTCTTAACGACCAACCGATCAAACAGGAAGGCTTCGAACCGGAGATGCAGCTCGGGCTCTATCACCCACGGCCATCATCGCTGCATCTCATCTGGTCTGCTCGCGCGTTGCACTCACTGCTATCACCGCATTCTTACGGATACATGGCACCCCAACAACGTGCGCGTTATCCTCCATGTTCAACGCAAGGGCTCTAAACGGTCATGGAGTCTAGCAGCAACGATTCGAGAGCGCTGAGATATCCCCAGTCCAAAAAAATACTTATACCGGAGAACGCGGCAAAAAGCCAGCTTTCTCTCCCATTGTCATTCATCTGGCATGATGGCACATCTTCTCATCGTAGGAAAGAGAAGGCGATACGGGTCTCGGGCGCCCAAACCATATTGCGAAAAGGGCGAAAGGAAAGGGGACATTTGTGTCCGGGCGTTACCGAGGCGTTTGTTTTTGTTAGTTTTGGTGGGCAAGGACGGACGACGGGGAGATGCATGCAGCAGCATCCTGTCCTATTCTTTTTGCGTTGGGCATCATGTCCTTTTTTGGGGGAGGTTCTAGGGGTAGGGTTAATGGTTAATGTATCCATGGATGGGATTAAATTCCCGTCCTGGATTCTTCGAAACAACTTTTAGGGAGTGAAGCTGTGTGTTGCTGTGCTATCCTTGATCCTAGGACTGAAATCTTTGCAGCGGGTTTATTCCGTACTGCCCTTTGATTTCTTTCCTTCTTTCCACGATTTCCCAACCAAGATCTGTCTGGATTTGAGAAGACGAGAGCCGGATTTTGATAATAATTGAAAGGATCTGTTCTGGTTTATAAGCATGCTACAGTAACATCAAAATCCCAAACCCCACCCCCCCCCCCCCCCCCCCTCTCTAGTGTTAAATCTGTGCAAACTACTTCCAATAAAAATGAGATGCCGGGTATCAAAAAAAAGGGCCCCCCCAGATCGCTGATGCGTTGGATTTCACAGAAAGATGCTGCAATATTTCTTTCGCCACCCAACCAAAATCCCGGAAAATCCGCGGAAAATGCCCATTTTCCCCATGTCTAGAAAACCCCTCTGCCCATTATCTCTCCAAGAAGGGGGTTATATCTTCCCTTCCTCCTCGGAATCGCCAATGCACCAGGCATGCCTCATGACCTGGGTGATACTCAATCTCCTGTCGACGTCTCGATCCAACATGCCCTTGATTAATTCGATGCTCGCCTCGCTCATAATCCATGGGATCCTAAGTTCATGGTCCATGATCTCGTCGATGCTGTAAAAGGGGTTTTCCTTGTAGACGAGGGTATAGAGGAGGATACCGAGGGCCCAGACGTCTTGTTCTTTGCCGCGGTAGGGGCGGCCTTGGAGGACTTCGGGGGCGGCGTAGTCTGTGAGGGATGAAGTTGTTAGGGCTTGAGAAAGGTGGAAGATACAGGAGAGGGTAAGGAGGGAAGGAAGGGGATGCAGAATGGGGAAACGAACCGATTGTGCCAACAAAGACCTCAAAAGGGCCGTTTTTGATGTAGGCAGCGCTGCCAAAGTCGATGAGTTTGACTTTGTTTTCACCGTCAAGAACAATATTCTCATCTTTGATATCCCGGTGGACGACGAGGGCTTTGGTATGCAGGTGGTGCAAGGCGGCAACGACTTGAGAGAAGATATTGCGGCATTCAGCTTCGTCCATAGTAGAGCGCATTTCAATGTAGTCAAAAAGGTCCATCCCCGGGAGACCATGCGGGACCATCTCGATATAATAATTTATGTCGTCTTCAAAGAAGTCGGTCATCTCCACGATATTAGAGTGACGAAGGCCATCTTTGCGGAGGTAGTCAAGGACGTGGATTTCGAGAGGAACGGTGCCGAGTCGACGGTCCCGAGTCCAGGTGTCAACGAGGATTCGCCGCTTGGTGACGTACTTGAGGACGACTTTCGTGCTGTTTCTGGCGTATGTTGCTAATTTTACCTGGCCATAAGCGCCTTGACCCATTTCTTCGAGGACGACGAATTCAGAGATCTTCTTTTTCTTAGATGAATGTCTAGGGGTTGAATTCGATGGCGTGGATTTAGGTTCGGAGGTGGATTTCTTAGGGACATTGCCCGATATTGGTTGTGAAGCTGCTTCTAGTATCTGCTGGGAAAGTAGAGATGCCGGTGATAGGTTGGGCTTGTACTCTTCTGCATCAATTTGCGGTGGAGAAATGGGTCGATTAGACTGACCAGGAGATGGCTGGCGCGGTGGAGTGCCGGGTCTAGAGGTAATTAAAGAGGCTGCACTGCCAGCACGAACAGAGGAGTGAAGGTGTCGTGAATAAGTGATCCATAAGGCGTAAACTACTTCGGAGAGAGCGAGGGAACTCTGCTCATCACTAGTTACATCGCTCTGGTCTTCACTCGTCTCCTCGATTACCTCGTCAGGAATATTCCTCTCACTCCGGACAACGCGCATCTGCACATCCACGTTAATTTCTGAGCCGTCGCGGTGCTTTGCCACCAAGCCTGTAGGACGCAAAAAGATAGCTGCAGCGTCGGCATTGCCATCCCGTAGTGCCAATAGCGCACGTGCTCTCCGAAAACTATGTTCGGGGATCACGATTCCGTCATGCAAAGTCATGTTGTCTTCCTCGGTCAACAGGCCCAAAATCTTATCGAATTGTGGAATCAGCTCATTGATTGACATTCCATCAGGGTCTGCTCGGCCAAACAAGGCCGCAGAAAACACAGAATTTGAACTTGAGATCTTAAGGTCAGCTGCGGAGAGGACCATAATGCCAGCAATGTGGGGGAAACTCGAGACTCGCAGAGTTGGAGGGTCATCCTCAAAGGAAACGGAAATAGGAATGTGTGCACCATCTGCATTCTTTGCCGTATAATATTCGAGCTCTTTGAGTTCTGCAAGATCCACCGCTTCCGTGCCACCTTTTTTAGAGATTGGTATTCGTGGGATGAGCTTTGGGACGGTCGTTCCCTCCGGAAATATGGGCTCTCCCCATATGGTCTCTACCGATCCAGTGGCAGTCTGCACACATTCTGCATCGTCAAGTCTTATTGAAGCAGTATCCTCAGTAATCTCCTCAAGAACCCATATCAGGCCTCCTCGCTTCTCCTTTACCCAAAGACTAGCAGAACCTGTGACACCGTTTCTTTTCTGGATGGGTACCACATCTCCACACAGAAGAACTCCGCGAGACTTATTGGCAGCGTGATTTATACCGCTCTTTATAGCTTTCTTTTTAGACTCTGTTGCATCCCCAGTCGATGCCCGTTGCTTTGCAAGTTGTCGCGACGGAGGTTTGCTCAGAAGCTGGGCTGTAACTCCACCTCCCATGGTCAGAGGAGTTGAAGGAGCAGGACCAGTCCTTATACTCTTGCTGGTGAGTTGACGGGCTTTAGCAGTTGCCTCTGAGCCTGGCGATCGAAGCCTCTCCTCTAACCATAGCCTCCGATCTTCTCTCACAACCTCCAGAATGCCCAACTTCCTCACCTCCGCTTTAGTTACACCAAAGACTAAACATGCAAGATCGTTAGCTGCAAGTATCGTCCAAGGAGCATGAGCCTCAGTGGTGAAGATGGCCTGCGCAGCCGGAGCCCAACGGTTTGGGTGCCCATGTACGCCTGAGTGAGCACTAGCACCGGAGTTCGGGGGTTTCCCAAACGGAGGAAGAGAAGTCGGAGATAGCAGATTGCTGTCAGCTGTGTCTTCCCGCATAACATAAGGTCGCGCCAACGTTTCGACGAGCTTCGTCTGCAAGGTAAGTAGGGAAAGGTCGGTATAGGTGCGTTTGAGCTCCGATCTACCAGTCGACATGGGAGGAGGCTTCGGCTCCAGAGGTCCGTGGAGAGGTGAACGAGGTTCTGTACGGTTACTAGTATCGCTGTTGCCGTTGTTGGTTTCGCTGGATAAGGAAGACTCGGTGTGGGTCGATTGGAGTCCGGCGGGATCACTGCTTTCCGCCTGCTCCTTATCTGCCACAAGTGGTGTTTTTTTAAGCTCATCTGGACTCTGTGAACGCGGCAGAAACGCTCTCTCGAAAACATTGGATGCATCAACATCCGCCGGCCCGGTCAACGGACCGCTAAGAAATCGGGATCTCTGAGAATGCTCTATATCATTTCCCAAAACATTAGCTCTTACTAGTAGTTCCATCATGCTCTGAATCTCTGCGTCACCAGTCACTTTCGCCTGCGCAGTAACAAGTCCAGGGTGATTCGCCGCCCATCCAAGTCTGTCTCGCATAAAATCTATCGACCTTCGTAGGACATTCTGTCTATTATGTAGTACGTCCTCGGATTGATGAGCAAAGGAAAATGAATGTAAAGACTCGGATGGGAATCGAGAAAGATCCTCGGTGAAGTTGAGGACAGGTGAAGAAGGACCCCCGGACCCGGGCGTGAATCTCCGCTGAGACGACAAGCCCAGTGTCATCGATGAAGATCTTGGCGGCAATGTGAAAGAAGCTTCTGGGGATGAGGAGCGGGTCTGGGGCCGAGACGGCTGCTGGCGTATGCGTCGTAACCCAGAGATCCCGAGGCCATGTTCGTGCTCTGGCAGAACAGGAGACATAGCCATTATGTCGCCTTGGTCGTATTCCATGCTTGATCCTTCATCAACTGAAAACCGTATCCTTGTATTTTCCGCAGGTTTGACAGCATTGATGACCAGATTTCCTGTGCTCCGGTTCTTTGGTAATATGAATTCCGCAGGTGGTTCTGCCTTTCGTAGGAGAGTGGAAGGCTGTGGGAGCCCTGAGCGATCTGTATAAAGATAATATCAGCCTAGAACGGTATACTGAAGCCCACAAGAGGCTTTTAGGCTGGGGCGTCCGAAACTGTGTCGCGGCGCGGTAAGACAGTGCTTACCGTCATTGTGCTCCGGCATGCTTTGGTGCTGACCTTAAATCCTCGCTGGTTGAGGACTTGAGCGCGGTCAGCGAGCGCTTCTCCTCGTGGCCAGCCAAATACAGCTTTAGGGTTGCATGTGATCGACAACCATGACTGTCTAAGGGAGTTTCCAACGCTGTGGAACGGCTCAGACGAGACGCAATTGTTGCCTGTTGTGTATGGAAATTCTCCTCTAACGATCGTGCGATAGTAAGTATGGAAGGATCGTGAGGCTCACAAAAGCTGCTCATGCGTACAAAGTCTAGTTAAACGCTCGAGGGTTTGTTTGAGTGGGGCACAAATACAAAAATTGGGTCTATTCAATGATGGTAGTCTACTTCTTTCGACCCTGCTTTTTGCGCTTCCATCTCCACGTCTTCTTACACCAACTATCTAGGCGAATTAAAAACTAGGAAGCGCTTGCGCCCTGTGAATGTGATCAGTGGCTTTCTACAAACAATAAGGATCATATGATGTAGATTCGTGCTTTTATGTATCTAGTTTACAGCTTTTGCTAGCATTGGAACTCTAGGTACATTTGGATTTCATTCATTACTTCTGAAGATATCTGAGATAATGGTGTGTAAAGCTTGATATGGTGGAGGAGCGAAGGACCAACCGGCGCTTGAGGTTGTAAAGAGTCGACATCAAGGCTGTATGGGGGAAGACCGGAGAGTGTGTCTCATTCGAGCGCCGTGAAGAGTAAGAAGATGAGTGTTGCTATTGACTGGAAACGTTAGGATCCGGAGAGAGCGGTTTTGAGCAAGCGAGTTTGTCAGTCATACGACTGAAGAGGGCCATGGAGTCATAAGGGTAGTCGAGCATCATAAGGTCATGAAGTGAGGCATTCGTGAGAAGATTGATCCGCCCAACGAGCGTAGAGAAAGGAGCGAGGAGTACTTTTAGTGTGAAGGATAAGGATGCCTTAGAAGAGGTGGCGGCCAAGATGTGTTCGCTTGGCAGCCAGGAATTGCGTTCTAAAGGCGGGTGGAAGAGGTCGAGAGCAATGGCGAGTCCTTAAAGAATAGGGAGTATCTCAGCATGTAGCCTGGCAATAACGACGCGATGCCGCTAATCTTGAGGCTGTTGGCTTCGTCGCATTTTCTCAGCCTCGAGGTTCTCGTAAAGTAGGTAGAGGGCCTTTTCGTTCGCACCAGCGCTCCCCATTATCGTAAACATACGTTCTCCGGTCTCATCATGAGGTGCCTTGGCAATGGAGATACGGGCTCCGGAGCTCTTTCTAATCTCGCTTATCTTACTGCCCCCACGGCCAATGATACAACCAACCATGTCCGATGGGATGCTGATGTTTTGGGTCTGGATTTCTTCACCATCATCCGTGGTGGTGGGAGGGCCACGAGTAGCGGCATCGGAATTTGAGCGGCGGTTATACGAGCCTCCTGTATTATCACTGAAGTCGGCGCCATTACCGGTACGGTTGTAGGAACGATTGGATTGGTAGGGAGGTGGTGCTCCAATGGCATTGTTCAAAGGTCCTCCTCGACCTACTTCCGCCCTTACTGCGGGATTATACAGCACTGTACCGGTACCACGCTGCCAGTCATCCACAAGGCATTTTCCAATTTCCCAGATGGCCTTTTGGATACCGTCAGGTGTGCCTTGCACTTCGACAATTCGCTCGGTGGATTGGGGAAGCATCTCTTTCTGAGCTACCATACGAACCCCGGAAACATCCTGGATATGCTTTATTTTTAAGCCTTGCCGACCAATGATTGTACCCATTTGGTTGTGAGAGATCAGAAGGCGGACAGCTATAATGGGATACTTGTCAGCTATATCCGTAAAGTATTTACGTGCATCACGGTGACGGGAGGACAGACGAGCGTGCAACAGAACATGCCTGAAGCGAGGTTTAATAGTAATCAGGAAACTTACGATGTGTGCCATTCGTAGAGATAACGCCTCCCATACCCATTTGTGGTGCACCTTCGAGCAAGCCTTTAGCAACGATGGCATAGGCTTTCGAGATACCCTCCAGTTCACCAGTCACGGTGAGCACTCGATCATGGACACCCTGTACGACCTTACTAACACCAGCCTTGACGCCAGTCTCATCTCGCAAATCTGCTACATTCTTTCCCGCTTTACCAATTATCACACCAGCTTCTTTTGAAGAGACTATGGCACGAAGTGTTAATTGTGACTTGGCATACTCCTCGTCGGTTCTAGGGGCAGCCTCTCCATCAGGCCCAACACGATTGTCTTCTGCAGTGTCATTGTTGAGACCCACGCGGTTTATGGAGTCGGTCAAACCTGATAGGTCTGTCTCGGTCCTTGTTTCTGTGGTCGCCATACTGGAGAGAGTTGCACACCGGATATGTGATCGTGAGTGGTAGTGGTCGACTATTGGAATTTCCGGGGAACAACTCTTGACTGTGCAAGAGACAAGAATTTTTGAGCAATGCCTAGATGAAGTAGCTATCAAAGGTGGGTTAGTGTACCGAGCTTCATAGGCAAGCATTCACCCAAACAGGAAACAGAAACAGCAAATTGCCTGTTTTCAGGGTTCTCTGTGAATATGAAAGGTAAGGAACATTTACAATACCTGACAATAATCCCAACTCGCAAGAACAACAGTAAGTATCTGGTGTCAGATCAAAGGATGAAGCTCTAGGGGAAGGGTGAGGCAGCAGAGTTGTTGTTCAGGGAATGAGATTTTGTGAAATTCGTTCTACGCTAAGACGTAGCTTCCCCACCATGCGGCGATAACTGTCACTCATGCAAGCAACCCTGTCAAATCACTTTTCCTTCAGTCTTCATCTTTTCACCTGACCGCTTGTTTGGTAAACGTGAATCCAAGCCCGCAGCGCCCCTAACTCAAGCTTGCCAGACATCACATTCTCTGCTTCGATCATCGCTCTATTGACATAAAGACCACCAGCTGGAACGTCAAAAGTGACGACAGCACAACGGGCTTCAGGCGGTGACAAGCCCACGATGGTGTTTTTTGATCAATTGAATACCTCCAGATGGGTTACATGATATACATTGTCCATTGATATGTACAAATGTCCAAGCTTGCGAATTAAATCTGTTTGGTACATTGTGTGTCCTCTGACGAAGCCTCCATACCTACACTTTCTCTTCCTTCTCAGGTAGCTACTTCTGTGCTTCAAATATCACTGCTATTTGTTAGCTTCGGAGTTCATCAGCATACTTAAATCTGCTAACCTTTTTGTACTTTCATCTTGTCGAAAAGGTCATAGCCTTCCACTGCCTCTGATAGGGGCATGATCTTATCGGCCATAAACCTATTTCTCACCATTAGTGAACCCAATACCGTAATCTGGCCGGATCTCCATACCCGAGAAGATGCTGCTTCTGCTTAAGCATTTCAAGAGCTTGCGGGAAGATAGATCTTACGGGGCATCTTCCCATCTGGATCCTTAAATTTTTACCGTACGCTTGGTTCCCTGACCTGCCAAACAATTAGAGACTAAAATGTCCAAGTGCCGCCTGCTAGAGATGGTACCATGGAATCTGTCAAAGGTAAGCAATAAGTATACCTGTTGTGTGGAAGCGATGACTTACCTCCGCATTATGAACCCCGACACTTGATATGATCCCTGTAAACAGTGAGCTCAAGATATAGTATATATCACATCTACGAATGGAGCTGACGAACCCCATGGCCGAAGCAGCTCAAAGCCCATTTTCAACGCAGGGCTTAAACCCACAATCTCTATCCAAAGCGTAGCACGTTAATCGAGGGTCCGTCTGTTCACAACAAGATAATACTCTTACCAATGACTACATCTGCACCTCGACCATCAGTAAGCTCTTTGACGCGCTTGTCCAGACCCTCTCGATTGGTCTGAAAATTCCACGGCTCGGCTCCCAATGTCTTTGCCAGATCCAAGCGTGACGGAATCGAGTCGACTGCAAGCAAATGCTTTGGCTTGTAGTTCTCGGCGTTGATCAGGGCGCAAAGTCCGACCGGTCTAAGGTTTTATAAGCCACAGTTTCCCTGAAGAGAGCAAATCGATGCATACCCGCATCCAATCAACACCACCGTAGCATCCTTGATCTGCTCTTTGGTCATGTCTTTGAAGGCATTGTGGGCAGCGAAATAGCCTGTGGGAAATATATCCGCCATTAAGACCAATGCCTTGTCATCAATATCTGCAGGTGCCTTCATTGCGGTTCCGTCCGCCAAAGGTATACGGACCTGGACGTTTGTCGTATTAGGAAGAGCATTCGGGTGTCCAAGGGATGCCTACATATTCTGCTTGGGCTCCGTCTAAAGCCGCCGTACCAAAAAGCATACCCTTGGCGCACCTTGAAGAGAAACCGTTTTTGCAATAGAAGCAATCCAAACTGCCAACAATTAGTGCACGTCAAGCTGGTACAGTTTGCCTCCTCTTCTAACCAAGAAACGGTAAACGGGGAAACGATCTGATCTCCTTTCTTGAAGTTCTTCACCTCGGATCCAATCTCCTCAACTGTGCCCGTAAACTCGTGGCCCTAGACGAGGTTGGTTCTCGAGAGCTTGCAGATATGTCAAGAGCATAATACCATGATGAAGTCTGTTGGACTAGGTTGGTGGCCCTAGAACGGTGTCAGACTTACAACCACAGCCGGCTTGAAGACTTACCCTGAAGACATGGAGCTCACTGTCAAGCATGAGATTAACATACACGGCTTTTCCTGGGGAGCTTCATAGTCTTACCTGCCACACAGCGCAGAATATATGACCTTTACAATAATATCTGTTTGGTCCTTGATCTTGGGCATCGGCCGCTCTTCGAGAGCCACCTTATGCGGGCCCTTGAAAATCACTGCTTTCATCATTTCTTTTGCCATTGTATTTCCCCTTGTTCTTGCTGTTTACTTCTTTGATGCAATGATATAACTCGTTCTCAAAGCATTGAGTAGATTCGCAAACCATCACCATATCCGAGCGTCTCGGCCAGAACATCGATGCGGTCATGCCCCGCAATTCCAACCCCGCCATTTCTCCCTTTTGGCCTCGGAAGATAATCCGACAAATGGGGATCCGGTAGACATCAACTTGTATTTGGGAACACGAATGGAAGCTACGGAGTTTGCTTTTCACATAGGCATACCTAGCACTTCGGGGTGCATGCCCGTCTTTCGCGTGGCTGTCTCCAACGTTCTATAAGAGAGCCCACCTCTTACTTTTGAAACACCTCTGCATTTGGTTTGATAGTTAGTTGTTGCAAGCAGTGAGGAGCCAAAACTTTCCAGCATAACGAGAAAACGGTGGATCAATTCATATTGACCTCCTACAACTCTCCAGAAATGCAGTGTACCTTTGTCCCAGACACTCTCCTCCAACGCCAAATTCGTGCCGGTAACTGATGCAGCATGTTCCCCTGCCACCCCCTATCCCCTCTCATCACCTAACACCAGTCAAGTTTATAAGCATCCCTTTCCCACAATCGCGTGACAACTCAATAAACCGTGCACAACAACTCCGCCTCTAGAATATACTTCCCCTCCTTGTACTTCTCCGAGCCCTCAAATGCCTTATCGTACTTCCACCCCACCGTCTCCTTGCACTGCCGGCAGTTGATATCCCGGACTACGTGCCGCCCTGTTGTCATGTTGCGCTCGACGGCTTCGGCTTGCGTGATGTTAACAACGGCGTTGAAGAGGTAGGCTTTGCCATGTTGGCCGCGGAAATTCTAAACAAAGAGGGAGAGACTTAGTGAGAGGACTTGTGGTATTGAGGGGTGGAATATCAAGATGGAAGTGGAGAACGGGAGGGAGGAAGAAGGGAAGATACAACGAACTCGACTGATGATTGCGTCATGACTCGCGAGATGAGTCTTGCAGTGCTTGCAGCCAAATATCTTGTCCGAGTTGAGGTAGACGTTGTAGGCGAGTCCCATCCTCGCGGCCTCTGCACGTCGGCGCGTTTGAAGGCAGTTGAGTTGGGGATGACTTTGAAAGTCTCTCCCCCTTCAGCCCGAAGATGACCAGACCACCGATGAGCCGCCTCTCGTCTTGTACGACTCTTGGAACCGTTGAAAGACGTGGCTCGTGATGGCTTATATCGTGAGCTGCGCTTGCGTATTGCAGACGATTGGTAGCTTTCCTCCTCGGCTTGACTTGGTATGTAAAATTGTGTTTTGCTTTTTGGTTCACATAAGTAGCAGTAAACTGCTGGAAGAGATGCTTCGTCGGAAATGCGTCGTCCTATCTGTCCTCGATAACCGGTAAGGGCGGCAAGCAGCTCTGAGAACTGCTTTCGTTAAGAGCTTGCTTTTGAAATCTCCCGCAAGATCCTGCAACAAACGGGCCTGATAGCGACAGGATCTGGCGATAAGATCACCGTAGTAGCTTGCTTATTTGTTTTACTTGGTTGTCATAAGGCGCAAGGCGGGTTGAAGTGGGATAGTTGACGAGTAGAAGGAGCTGGCGGATCGTTGTGCAGTATTTTATGCTTCAATTTGCGGACCCTTGCATGCAGCACATCGTTGAAAGGCGGATGACCATGTTTGCATAAATCCATGTCTAGCTCTTGTGACAGTGTAAACTAGCTTACTAGGTATCTATAAAAACTTGATATTATCTCCGCTGCTCGAGAGAACCTTTGTGCCTCTCCCAGAATATCCTGCAGTCTAGATGACCCCAATGATCAGTCCACCATTCTCCAAAGCTGTCCTCCACATCCCCGTCGATCTTCTCAAGCCTTTCCTCCCGCTTTAGTCCACACACGAAGCAACATTTGGGTGCTGTCATAGCTCCTTCTTCGATCTTTGCTCCTCGAATGTGGAGATTATCGGAAATGTGTGGCACCGAGAGAACAGTCCCCCTAATTTCGGCGTTCGCCATTGTGATAGCAGCTCTTAGGCCCCCGAGCTGCTTTTTCCAGGTGCTGAGAGCTTCTGCGACTTCTCGATCTTCCCGAAGGCTTTCTGTTCTGTCCATGCCCGTAAGCTTCATCCCGCCTGTCTTGTCAGAATGGGCGGGTCCAATCTTCATGCTTTGTGAAAGATGCGTATCTCGTTTCCACCGGAGTTTTCGACCTGCAATAATGCGCGTAGCTGCCCTCACCTTCGATAAGTGTACCTGTATTTGATCGACCTTTGGTTGGTCTAATGAAAGTGTAGAGGCATCTGTTGACAAGATAATTTTTCTAATGTCCGCTAACAAAGACTGGAACATCGTTTCAATGAGAAGTAACAGAATAGATGGCGGAGGAATATTAGATGGGGGCGATCCAAGACAATCAGTTTCGACTGGTCTCGGTGGCTTAATTCGCTCAATAGTAGTAGGGCTTGCTAGTGAGGCCGTAACCCCTTCAGAAGCCTCGAGAGAATTGCTCAAGGAGCTTGAAGGTTTCCTAGGCTGCCTATTGAAATCAACATTTTGCGTACGAAGATTGTCTTTCTGAGTGCTCCTTTGATCGGCAGCTGATGGGATGGAATATTCTACGAACTTATCCCAATCCTCGTCTTCAAGCGTTTCGGGGTCCAAGGGTTGCTCTGAGATAATAGATGCTCCTTGTAGTTGAGAATGGGAAGCATTGATCAACATGGACTGATCTTCAGCACGTCTTCCAGAAAGCGAGTGTGATCTTTCAGAGATTGTAATGGTCGCACTCGCTTGAGGTATAAGTGATCCCATGCGGTTGTAAGATCGATCGCTCAAATCCACCAATTCGCCCACGCTTGAAAGGTCACTAGATGGATCAGTGACTCCGATAACGTCTCGGCTACATTGCCCTTGCTTATTTGCGGAAGTCTGATCATCGGGAACCTCGAAGTCTCCAAAGTCATCATCATCATCAGTACTTTCCGGGCCTGCTTGTTTCTGACCCACAGTGTCGGCCCATGGATTGTCCCGAGGATTCTGACTTTGGGAACCGAATTCTCTCATAAGGTCCAGTGACATGTTTATGGAATATTTGCTTTCTTTGCTTAGGCGCTGTCTTGGGTTTGATTTGAATGATAAAGATAGTCAAGCTTGGCCTTTAGCTTTCTTGCACCAGGCCGACACTGTGCCATTCTAGGCGATCTATATGAGTGTGGAAGCACAGTGTAAGGGTCCACTTCTCCAGAATATGCCCACTTGCATTATTTCTCGCATTTGCTTCATTGTGCGTTAGGCTACAAGGGAAGGTGAAGGCCTCCTCGAATAAGACAATAGTTTTAAGTTACACGGCTAAGGTAAAATATTTTAGAGCGAAGCGCTATGACGCGCTCCGACGTCTGAGATTCAACGCTTTCGCTGCACAAGAGCCATGAGGCCTCTTGAGGAAAATGTGTTAGTATTGACCTTCGCTAGAGAATTTTATTGTACTGACACACGGCATAGTGTACGATGGGAGGCAACTTTCACAGGAAACGCCAATCTCTCGGACCTAAGAAAAGCTGTGAAAGATCCTTCAGATCAGAACCCATGTACGAGTGGACTGCGGTCAATATGTTGGAAGGTAGGCCATATTCAGCGATGCTATGGATCAAGTCTAAACCCTTCCAAGGCGTTTCTACTCTTCGAGAATCTCGACAGATCCACGTGGACGAAGACGCTGTCAGACTCTCGAAGCGCGTACACGTCTCTAAGAGACCACTTTCTGAGGCATATTGAGCATCCTGATGATTTGACAGAATCAGATCCACTGACGGAGAATGAGACGGTAAGCAAAACCGACCTTTGCGGCACATCGCCGGCCGCAAGAACATCGAAGGAGCCCTCTGACCTCTCACTAAGTCCTTGAAAGTCCCCTTGGCATACTCTTCGTCATGACGAGGAACTGCGAGCCGAAATCTTCCAAGATGTTGAGCGATGCATGCCCGAGAATCTCTTCTTCCGCGAACCATCTACGCAAAGAAAGCTACTTGATATTCTCTTCATCTATTGTAAGCTCAATCGTGATATTGGGTATCGGCAGGGCATGCATGAAGTCCTTGCACCCGTTCTGTGGGTTATAGCACGAGATGCTATTGATCCCATGAACCTCGAAGCGGACCCGAAGAACCAAGCCGTTCCCGACAGTTTGATTCTTGCAAACTTTGATCGCCAATACATTGAGCATGATGCCTTTACACTCTTCGGAATTATCATGCAAACTGTGAAGTCTTTCTACGAGATGGGAGGTATCGAGCAGCCAGGGGCAGCAGCGTCGCAAAATCATTCCCCAATTGTAAAGCGAAGCAAGCGCATACATGAAGAGTACCTTCATTGCACAGATCCGGAGCTCGCAGAACATCTTGCTGCGATTGAAATCCTTCCCCAGATTTTCTTGATCAGGTGGATCCGACTTCTGTTCGGACGCGAATTCCCTTTTGACGAAGTACTTTCTCTATGGGACATTCTGTTCGCTGAGGATCCAGCACTTGATCTGGTGGATCTCATATGTGTCAGTATGCTACTGCGTATTCGATGGCAACGTAAGGGTCTGGTGATACTGCTCCTTTGTCGAGGGCTAATGGCAATGCCTAGTCATTGATGCCGACTATTCTGAAGCTCTAACCCTCCTCCTTCGATACCCCGTACCATCACCTCCGCATGGGCCACCAAGTTTCGTTACAGATGCTTTATACCTCCGCCAAAACCTCTCGGTTGACGGTGGGATGCATATAGTTTCTCAATATTCAAATAAATTCCCCATGCCGCCATCAGAAGGCTCCTCACGCTCCAAGTTGCGGAAGGAAACCCGACTTAGATCTGAAAGACAGCACCGGTCGAGAGAATCGATGTCTCCGATGATGTCCCCCGCGAAATTCCTAAAGGACCAAGGTGGTATTGAAGGGATAATTCAGGAGGCGGCCAAAGGCGTTTACAGCCGTGGTGAGAAGTGGGGCGTGGGAAAAGTCTTACGTGACGCCGTTCAAGTCCTTCAATCTAGTGAAAACACTTCTAGGAAAGTATCAAACGGGTCACGTTGGTCACTCGACGATGGCCGGAACATTACAGGTAAATCGGACGATGTGAATGAAACGATCCACGCACTCGAGCAACGCAACAAAGCTCTAGCGAAGCTGCTGGAGACGGCTATGGCCGAGCTTTGGGTTCAGCAGAACGAATACGCGAAAGATAAAGCGGATGCAACGGCGGACGTACTCAGCATAGCTATTGCAAAAGTACAATTTGTGCAGGTATACCTCGAAAACCCAGGGATGCCTATTCTCAACGAGAACGCTGCGCTCCAAGATAATCCGCATGACGAGGCTCAAGAAGCACCAACCGCCGCGCCAGGAGTCAAGGTTGATGCAATGGGTGAGAAGGACAAGCAGTTACCCCCAGCACCAGGGGTAAGGAACACTCTTGAAAAGGTTGCATCCGAAAAGTGTGAGACAGACGGAAGCTCAGACTCATCACCACAGGCCCCGTCGAAACCTCCTGAAGAACTCCCAGGCGCCATCGCTAGTAACGCACACATCACAACCTCTAAGCCAGTGTCTCATCTCTCTCCTGTCTCCTTTCACAAGCCTCGACCATCTCTTGCACAGTCTTCCTTCTCCTGGATGCTCGGCGAAGACCAACGAAAATCAAGTTTCGTCTCCGCTTCACCGTTTCCCTCTGAGAAAAGATCGGCCCGGGCGAAGGCTGGGTTCTTGTTTGGTGATGATAGTGAGGGAAAGAAGAGGTCCCAGGTGCCCAACGACAAGTCTAGTAGAACCACAGATAAAGATGACGAGGCCATCACGTTGGGGGATTTGACTGCTGAAACTTGAAAGGCTTAGATGTTACATTAGTAAATGGATGGAAGCTCTTACAAGCATTCGCTCCTTCGTGCTTTCGATACACCCACATGCAGTTTTTCCTTCACCAGCCAAACTCTGGCTGGGCCCCAGTTGCTTACAAGGCATTTGCCCCTTCTAGATTTGAGATTTCTCTCCAATATCCCATGAAAGCATCCTCATCCCAGTTTACTTTCTCGCATGCAAATCCTTACTTTCACTAACGCTTCTCACTTGTCATTTCTCGACATAGACATGATGCTACATTCTAGCGCCGTTAAGGCAGCGAACATCTGCGCTCGTTCGTGCGTGTAGGATATGAACGCTGGAAACTAGGTATCAAGAGCATGAGGAACACCGTTTCCACGAGTTCCAGAGAGCTTTGAAGTCGCTACCGAACGCAGATGTGCGAATAACCCCAATGGCTTTCCAGACTTCCAAATGGGGAAATCATGAATGTGGAAAAGCATACTTTGGAGGTTTGAGTTTCCGGCTGAACGAGCTTCGGTATGTAGACAAGGGATACAATGGTTTTCGAATAGTCTGCGTTCTGGCACGATTTGACATCTCGTGCAACCGTTTCGTAAGGCTTTGTCTCTTTAATAGACCATTAGACCCTAATAGAGCACGTGTCTGGAGTGACGGGTTCTACTAACAATGGCCAGCAACGCTATCTAACATCCCCTGACACTTGACCCACCAAGCCCCTCCACCTGTCCTTCATCCCCCCTTCCCTCCATCCCCTCCTTCAAGCACCCACCCTTACAACGCCCCGCCCCCCTTGCCACCTTCCCCAGGCTCCCAAAAGACCTCCCCCGTTTCCCTCCCCTCAACCCTAACCACCCATTCCAACCCCAACCTCCCCTTCTCGTCCCCCTCCGTCAGCACAACCCCATTGTCGCTCTTCCACCACTTCAGGCCTCCCTCTTGCATGCTCCGTTTCACGTCCACCCAAATCATGACCACGGCGTTTCTTCGCATGCCCGATATGACTTTCTGCGCTACCTCGGTGCTGTTGACTTTGGAGATGCTTTCTTCGGGCTCAGCGGGCGGTGTTTTGGGATCAGACTCTGGTGTCCGAGATTTCGAGCGTCTAGGTGGCTCGGGTATTCCGGTGGCGAAATGGATGTGCTGTCTTTCCATCTTCTTCAACCCTCCACTCTTCAGGATAAGCTTCCACGCCGAAGTGTTGGTCCCGTGAACGACTCTCTCCGGACAGTCAGCATCGTCGGCTGCGATTGGCGTTAGGAGGTTCTCGCTGGCGATGGTGAGGGAGTGGCCTTGGGCAGCGCGGATGAGGTACTGGGCGGGGTCCTCTGAGGAGGTTGAAGTTGAGGATGTGGGGGCGGAGATGGAGGCGAGCGGGATGAGCGTGAATCGTTTCTTGGCGTTTTGGGCGACAATCTCACGGAGCTCAGGGAAGGTGACTTTCATGGAACGAAGGCGTTTCCAGGAGAGCTACGGGTTTGGGTCAATCGGTGGTTCGGAAAGGGTTTTTTTTTGGATAGTGGATATTAGAAGAGAATTTTCTACAGAGCATTATGAAGTACGGTAGTGCGAACACACTATGGCGTGTTGTTCTGGCTTGCAAGGCAACTCTAGGAAAGGAAGTAGTTTTGAAAGACATTTTTAGGTAAAGATGTATTGATATATTCCCAAAACAAATTATTCTAGTCATAGATTCTTAACAACATTAATATAAGTAAGACGTCTTCTAAATTCCAAAGAATAGAAAACGTCAGACTGAGATTCTGAGCACGTTGTATATGCATCTCCCGAGGACGTAAGAAATTCCACGTACAAGCTCAGCAACATTAGCATACCCATTCTTATCCAGCTTCAGCCCCTCAGCTTCGGCACCATGCCGTAGCACAAAACTCATTGCCTTTGAGACGGCTACCTCTCTTGATTGGGGCGGAGGACCGTCTCTTGAGGAGCCGCCGCCGCCGCGTCGACCAGGCATTGTGCTGGAGATGCGGGCACGCAGGATACGGAGAGCTATGGTTGCTAGGGATATAGGGGTTTTATGGAGTTGAGAAGATAGGAAAGTGGATTTGAAGTGGATGTGATGGGTTGGTCTTGAAATGTGGGAGGAGAGATTTTGACATATGTTGTGATTAGTCGTGACGGGTCTCGTCGAGGAGCTGCCTAGCCTATGTGTTTCCTTTCCCAACGCCCTTATGAGAAGGCCCACTCCGTTTTATGTTTACGATTGACATCTGAGAATCCACATCTAGTGAGCAGCCTCGGAGCTGCAGGCTGGCTTCAATATGAAACGGTGTCATTTTACCGGTATTATCTAGAACATCAGAACCACTTCTAAGGTTCGGTGCCCTCTTTCGGATTCTTGGCTATAACACTACATGCGACTTGCTCTTGCAATATGAAACCCACTGTGTCTCAATGGATACCCAAGAAGTCAATGTGTGCACTCAGACGAACCGCTGTTTGCCTTGAGGCTGATTACCCAACTAAGTTTCTCTTTTGTTATCGAGCAGGGTGGAGGCCTTCACCATCAAGCTTCGGTTTGATTCCCGTCACCGTCTTTTTTGCAAGCTTCATCATCCAGAAAACAGCTTTGCTTCACGACGGTCGTCCCACATCTTGGGCTTGGTTATCTACTTCAGTGCTCTGCTCATCACAGCACTTGCTCTACCCTCTCCTTACACAGTTGCAACGACGACCACACCCCACGAGGCCCGCAGCTTCCCGTCTCTTACAACAGGCAACGATGCCTTTTCGTCAGCTGATGGCATTTCCAAGAAAACTATCGTCCCATCGATTTTTGGCATTGCTTGCTTCACGCAGCCTGCACATCTACCTCACATAACATCCATTATCACTGTAGATTATTGCTATGCTTCTGTGACGCATGTTCTTTACGGTTCCTGGTCTCTGACCCCTGAAATATTGAGCGGCACAAGAGATTGAAAACCGCTTCCATTCCACTAGACCTGTGTATCATGCAAGATCGAAATGGATGTGGGTCCGCCAGGCATGGAAGAATTCTCTTCGTGGCTCTTGCCGCGCAAACGGCAGCCGCCATGGTAAGATACTGCATTGTGGAGGCAGAAACATGCTTGGCAGCAAGGCCAAAGTAGAGCCTCGACAGGTGATGAACATCGTGGTTGTCCATCCAAAGCTAAACAAGACTTTAGATCACAGCTTTAGACAAAGAAGAAAAAAGTTAATGAACCTATATTCAGATAGTTTCTCCATGAAGGCCAGATTACCGGAGCGTTTTGACCCTGAAGGGTATGCATGGTGGTGCGAGAGCCCTCAGCAACCATTTCGGGATTAAGACGTTGGCAAAAGTCCTGGTTAGACAAGCGTATCGAAGTTCATTCCTCAAAAAATCCGCCATCACTATCAGCATCTTGTTTTGATAGCACAGACTTCTTTGTCGACAGGCCCTTGACATTTTGGTCCTCGGCCGTTTTGCCTAATTCAAAGTGGCGACCCTTCGCTTCGCTGTGTTGCTGTAACCTGTCATCAAGTAGGCTCCTCCTCAATCTTCCATCCCTCAATGCCTCCAAAGTGCCGTTTGTCATGGAACTTTCAATCATCTTCCAAACTGCTGGCTTTGTAGTACCTGCTTTCCTTGCTCGTTGATGGTCAGTACCATCCTCGGTCATACCAATAACGTCGCCATTGCGCGGATAGAGACTCTGATACTTTTCGTCGAGTGGATGGTATAAAGCGTAATTGACATCGACTTCTGCGTTATGGATATCGTTTTGGAGATTTTGGTATTCCGTGCTGCCATGGTCTGCCTTGGCAATGCGTACTCTGAGCTTTCTGAGGTTTCGCGTGGCTTTTTGACGCTCTTCGACAACAACAGATCAGTACACAGACTTCAGAATGGAAGATACTCTGTATAATTCCTTCATAATGTAGTGACGGACCAAAGAATCGCACCATATGGTACTTGCTGATCAATTGCTGCTTTCGCTTCTCCGCCTCTGCCTGCTCAAGATCCTGTTTGTAGCCAGCCAACGCCCTTTCTTTCTCTATGCGGACGCCAGCGGGAAGATTATTGGAGCGCTCGAGTAGACGTGTTACATCACGTATCTTTGCCTTTATCGGATTGACAGCGGCTGCAGCTGATTGCGCTAAATGTGGGTTTGATGAATTCGGGCGTATACGTTTGGCATGCCGGGATTGAGCATGTCTAGCAGAAGTTCGAGCATCGCCCGCTCCACCTTCGGAGGCGTCAGGACGTTTAGCACCCATTGTTACAGAGAGAATGGAGAACGGCAGTGGGCGAGAGATAAGCCAAGGATTAATGACTCTATGATGTCGATTGACCAAGCGTATATAGCTTGGAGTATTGAGACCCAAGTGTACTGAGTGTTTAAACGCTCGATATTGTTATTAAGCTGTATGGATGAGTATTCCTGGCGTTTTTGAAGAGAGAATGGGAGCACAGGGAGGAACTTCAGGGAGGGTTTTCGGGAAGTTTAACCGGGCTGCAGGGATTGCGGATTAACAGTGCTTACTTACCACAGACTGGTCCACAGTACTCTACTACTACCATATCAAATGCTACCAGACTCTGTAGGAGTTCCCCTGTAGACTTCAGAACGGAGAAGATACGATAAAGACACCTTCACTTTAATCCCAAACAAGGCATAAAGACAGACACCATAGCCTTTGCAACCGATCGGATCCTAGAGAGCTGCACAGCAGCATTAATGTGATACTGATGGCTCCTAGATTCAGCGTCAGGGATGGAGACAGCAATTCGCTGGTCCCCCAGCTCCACCACTTCTGAACAGCGTTTCCTCCTCGCAGATGTCAACAGCCGCACTATCAAGCTTTGCAAAGTAGACTATTACAATGGCAAAGACTTTCGCTATGAAACCCTTTCCACTGCCCGCAAGGTCCCTCAATTTTGTGCTTTCGATTGGTCATCCAAAGACGAAAACGTTGTAGCTGTTGGACAATGGTCAGGCGAGACCACAGTCTTAAGGATTGGCGATAGACCTCAGGCTTTACATTTGATAATCAAGCACAAACGCCTGTGCAACGCTGTGGCGTTCAACACCGCCGGACTGCTGGCGACTGGTCTGGAGAGAGTTAGGAATGACTTTTGCTTGAATGTATGGAACGTCAGTCAACGCTTACTTACCAGCGCTTCCCCAAATCTCGAGTCTGATACACCACCTGGCGAACCGCTTCGCAAATTAGCGAGCTCAGAGGCAATCACAAGTATCAAATTTTTCAACTCGCAGCCAGAAACGCTGATCTCTGGCGTCAAAGGGGCGTGTGTTAGAATATACGATTTACGGGACAGCATAGGGAATGCGTCATTACAGTTTCAGACTTCTTGTGTGCATAACATTGCCATTGATTCCCTAGACGAGAACTACTTTGCTTCTGCAGGGCCGCCGAAGGATACCACAGTTCAGATCTGGGACCGACGTTGGGGTCCCATCTCTACGGCAACACACTTAGGATCTAGTGGTGTGTATCAGGCCCAACATTGCCCAATCCTAGAACTCAAAAAAGCCTTCGATAGCCCCAAAAATCTGGTAAAGCCAAGTATATGGAGCCTGCGTTACTGCAAGGGGAAGCGCGGCTGTCTCGGCGTCCTAGCAAGCACTGGGGACTTCAAGATCTTTGAAACAGAAAGAGAGTATACGTCTAGTTATGAGGACTTGAAAGACAGAGAAGGTTCCGCGGTTGACAGATCTCTTCCTTATGCGCAAGGAATTTACGTTCGACGCGCACATCACATCGAATACGCATATGACGATGCTGAAAGAGGTCGTCAAGAGAACAAGCGCATTGTTTCGTTTGATTTCACTAATCTCGCTGGGTCTAGTGGTAGGCCGTGCACAATCACGCTTCGAGGTGACCAAAACATCGATATCTATGAGCTCAAGGGTCCCCCTCCAGCTCTGACTCTCTCACCAATAGGGGGGCTCATTGCCAGTAAAACAGTCAACGGATTTAGCTCCGCAATCTCTCCCAATGCTAAGGTGTCTCCGAGCAGTATAGTCCGGGCCTTCAACTCTCACAGCGACGGGAAGATTTCAGATACACTAAAGGCTATTCGTGCACAAATTGTCAAGGCCCGACAAGCCGACCAAAGCCAGCCAGTAGTAAGCTTACGAGATTCTAGTAAGAAGCGCCTCGGTAATGAGGATCGGGAACTCTCCTTGTCCAGTCGTGAGGCTCATGAGCGACTTCACGATACCCGAGAAACGAATGTAAATCTTGCTTTGGAAGATGCCTTGTCTTTCTTCGACATCACTCGTCGTCGTTGTGCTGAAGGTTATCTTTTTGATTGCAAGAAAAATGCGGTTATCGTTACCGAGAACCCATGGCTTCAGGAGATGTGGTTATGGATCGACCGTAGGTCGTTGACATGCTTTGTGGGATCCCTTGCTTACTCGGTTTAGGGGTAAGGGGCCATACTGTAGACAAGGACATGATGACAGAAGCACTAGATCTCAGTTATCTCGGTATCTTCAGTATTTGGAACAACGAGTTAGGTACGGAGGGCAGAACTCTACACCTTGTTTCCGTTAGATAACGGTCCATCAGATCCCCGAGAGATTGACCGGAGATCAAGCAAAGCCGGATCTGATTCAGATATGGTTCGTGCGGTCAAAATAATATCAGGAAGCCTTCAGTTACCTCAGCTTGCTTTGAAGGAGACTTCTTTCCCTGCGCATCGTCAGTTATGCCTGTACACGTGCGGGCTAGGCTTAACAAACGAACAACTAGAGAACAGAGTCAGAGATTTGATACGCCAAGGTCATAATACCAAAGCTGCTGCTCTTGCAATTATTCATGACCAACGTAAGCTAGCCTTCGAGGCACTGAGAAGTGGCACAGCGTCTTCAGTCCACAAGGAGCTTTTGCTGGCTCTTGCCGGTCATGCCAGAGGGACGACAAATGATGATTGGGACGAGACTTTATCAGAGATCGCAAAAGGACTTGATGATCCTTATGCTCGCGCTATCCTTGCTCTTGTAAGATATGGTGACTGGCACAATGTCCTTGCGGAGACCTCACTGCCCCTCAAAGAGAGGGTTGGAGTTGCTCTCATGTATCTCGACGATCAGGAACTCACGCAATACATCAAGGAAACCACAGCAGAAAGTATCGAACAAGGCGACATTGAAGGCATCGTCCTCACGGGGCTCACACAAAAAGCTGTCCAACTCCTCCAGAACTACATCGTGAAATTCTCCGATCTTCAAACGGCCATCCTCGCCGTGTCCTTCACATGCCCCCGCTACTTCAGTGACAACCGAGTCGATGTATGGCGCGAGTCCTACCGTACCACTCTTAACATCTACCGTATGTTCATTCCGCGTGTTCACTTTGATGTACAATCCACCAAACTTTCCACCCCACCCAACCGCAAACCGCTACTTCCCCCAGCCCTTCGCCAGGTCTCCCTTCGCTGCAACAATTGTGATCAGTCACTCGACCGGAATCCGGACAACGCTGCGCCGCCGAGCCTAAGCACTTCCAGCACGAACCATCAGGGCAGCATCTTCGGCGATGCCAAGTCTGGCACTGTGTGCCCCAAGTGCGGACGCCACATGCCGCGCTGTGTCATCTGCATGATGTGGCTTGGCATGCCAGACCCGCATACCAAAGGAGGAGCCATTGCAGGAAATAAACAGAACCCAATGGCAGATTTCATTAGTGTGTGTCGGGGCTGCTGGCATATGTCTCACGGTGCGCACGCTGAGGAATGGTTTGCAGGGCATGAAGTATGTCCAGTGCCAGAGTGTGAGTGCCGTTGTGCGGAAGTGGATGCAAGTGGGAGGTGGTGAGGAACCGGTAAATGGGGGTTAAGGATTCGATGGAAGATTGACATTGGGGTTTGGTAAACAATGCTGGTAAGACTTCTACAAGTGGATAAGTTGATGCCACGTATTAGAAAGGATAATATGTGCGAGTTTCACTCGGTCCCGCTATCCTACCATGCGTTGGCGCGCTACCTACATTAGTCGACCTCTTCTCTGAGCCCGTCTCATCTTCCTATGAAGTTCATGATGGCTTTTTGTTTATACTAGGTAGTCTAAGGTAGATGAATGTCCTTTTCTGATCTCGTCTATGCAAGTGCCCGTTCATAAATGTCTTCTCCGGTAGAAACCCCTCACGATAGCACTTGCTCGATTCCTATCATAAGCTTTAATCAGAACGTTGACCCCGTCGTAAAATCATCAGAAGGAAGCATTTCCTGAACGGCAGAATATTCTTCGCTAGAAACGTAACAAAGAGATATGTGTATCGACAAGTCGCACAATACTTCTAGCTTCATAATGGCACATGTATGTATGAGCAAAGCTCTTCTTCTGCGCTTGACAGCTCTTCGATCATCCGCGAGAACAATTCATTACTCTGTGTAGATAGCGTTGCGATTGATGATTTCGATTCTCGATCCATTTTAGAAGAACATTTACAATGACTCACGTTGTATTTCAGATGATAGGGGGTTCTTTGTTTCTTCGGTAGTCGGTAGATAATGTGAAGTAAAGCCAATAGAAAACGAGAGTTGATATGTTGAGTTGTTCAGAAGACGGCAGATGTAAGTAGAGAATTTGCTCCTCGACCTTGCCACCAAGTAATTCAGCTATTCATGTTCTTCAGCTTCCGTTATATTGACCTCGATACCAAGCCTAGCAGCATTGGAGCTGGAGTCCAGACCTTCATGTAACAATGATGCAATCTTGCATGACCTGTCAAATAGCAGCATTTTCAAACGTGAAAAGATGACATTCATACCTTGCCTTGCTTGGGACGTGCGGGGTTACAGTATGTACTGTAGCTAGCATTTTGATGCCCAAACTCACGCTCAAGCTCCAGCTGTTCATGACAATTCGTTATGGCCCCTTTGTTCTTTGCAGAGAATGTTACCCCGAGCAGATGAAGTCTCAATTTGAACTTGTAGTCAAGATCTGTTGATACTGTATGACGGTTGTAATCGAAACTAAAGTATCATAAGTGGAAGTTCAAGGCAAGCATGTGACCGTGGGCGGAAGAGGCGGGGAAATTCCAGATGCTAAAGTATCGACTAGAACTATTTCTCTATTTCTACTCTGTATCTTCTTACACAGTTGCAACACTCTGACAAAGTTCCACAGCCTCCAGACTGAGGTTGCCGTAGAGTCTTGTATTGTGAGATATTTCATCATGGCAGAGTCAAAGCGAGAAGCGTACTGCACGGTTGGTCATGGATCGGCTTTTGTTGGTTTGTGGGGGTATTGTCTGACTGCGTGATAGCTTCTCATGAGCGATGGCTACCTACCAGGTGTGTGGTTCCATGCCCAACTCTGTGTTAGCTTCCCTGCTGATTGTTTGACTAGGTGCTATGGTACTGGCTCATTCGCTCAAAGACAATGGAACAGAAAAGCGACTTGCCGTCCTTGTGACATTGGACACATTGGCGGCCTCCACCGTTGAGGAGCTTAAAGTATGCTTGGTGTTATCCTTGGGGAAAACTTACATTGCTGACGGCTACGGGTAGACGGTGTACGATCACATCATTCCTGTTGATCTAATGATCAATAAATCTCCCGCAAACCTATACCTTATGCAACGACCGGATTTGGCTTCTACATTTACCAAGATAGCTTTGTGGCGACAAACCCAGTTTGACCAAGTCGTATACCTAGATGCGGATGTGGTCGCTCTGCGAGCACCAGACGAGCTTTTCACCCAAAACACCAGCTTCGCAGCTGTGCCCGACATTGGTTGGCCGGATTGCTTTAACAGTGGGGTCTTTTTGTTGAAGCCGAATATGGGTGATTACTATGCATTGCTGGCGTTAGCACAACGAGGAATAAGCTTCGATGGGGCAGACCAAGGGCTTTTAAACATGCACTTCCGCGATTGGCAACGGTTGAGCTTCACGTACAATTGCACACCTAGTGGGCATTACCAGTATGTACCAGCGTACAGGCACTTCCAGAGTACCATAAACTTGGTACACTATATTGGCCATAACAAGCCGTGGATTGTGGGAAGAGAAGCAAAAGGAGCAACTGGGGTATATGAAGAATTACTGGGTAGGTGGTGGTCTGTCTATGACAAACACTACCGGATACCGGTAATACTATCTTCATTGGGTTGACCTTTAACTGCTGACCAAGTAAACAGACAACAGTCTTTATATCCGGGCAATCGGGGCCCGAAGCCGGAACCGTGCAACAACATGTGAAGGGCGAGGCATCGACCACGGACTACGGATTTTCTTCAGTTGTTCCCACGATTAAAGAGCCTGAAGCTCTAGTTGATACTACCGAGCGGCCTTTGACAGAGAAGACTGAACTAGTTGAGGAAATACAACAGGGTGAACTCACGCCAATTCCCACAGTCCAACAGCGCCGGTTCTCCGTGGACTGGGATCCTATACAGTAAGTGTTGAGGTTGCTTTGCAAAACCCACTGGCCAGCGCTAAGCAAATTCAAGCCAACCTCCACCCGTCAACTCTCGCCCAGAAGCTTCCAATTTCCCAAGTCAGACATACGACATGTCCAATGACACAAAGCTCTTCAAGGCACCTGAGAGATATCCTGAAGCACCAAAGGACATGTACTACCAAGTACCACCGAAACCACCTACTGTTGAACGTCCGAAACCTATTTTCCCATGGGAAGAGCACCAACCAATACCTGCCCGTGTCTTTGCAGAAGATGCTATCTCCCCACCGTTGGAAGCAGCTCCATCTGTGACCACTGACGACGGCTCCCAGGATGACGACACATTGACACCCACGACCCCAACCATTCAGGTTACGACTGAACCGTTCGCCTCGTACTCTCGCACTAATGCCTGGGACGAAGTTCCCGAAATTGAGCGATTCATTGCCAATCTCCCCCAGAACCGTCGAGGCAAGATTCAAGTCCTTGTGAGTACGACAGCCACGAATGAGAGTGGGTCCTCGCCTGGAGGATCAAATCCCGCGCAATCACAAAGACGGCCCAGTATGAAACTTACCGATTTCCCCACTGAAATTGAACGGCCGAGCCTTCCCGTAACCCCCGCTCCCGTTCGCCGACCTAGCTTCTGGGGCCAGAGAAGAGATGCATCTGGCGAGCTGCCAGGCGCCGAGGGAGTGCCAGAACAGGCGGACTGGGATCCAACGGCCAAACTGGCAGAGCTCCAGCGACGACAGTCAGAAGTTCTAGCCCAAGGTCCCACGGGCCCTACGCGCCACATACCGGACCGCCAACTTCCTGCTTCTGCGGCTGCCATACCTATAGCGGAAGAATCTGCGCCGCCATCTGCGCCCGTGTTTGGAGCACTGGATTTCGAGGAAAGCAACTCTGCAAGAAGTGGACTGGATGAGGGGGTCTTCAGCCCTACTGAGTCATGATCTGAAAGGTGAGGTACTTGCAGATACTTAGGTTTGAGGGAAGAATGGTACCCCTTTGTTGATATTGTTAATACCTATCTCTGTTCTCGCATAAGGTAACCTTTTCTCGCATTATGTGGCATGGCACACCTTGGATCATTTAATCTTCGCCGCTTCGAGAGCTTTCATGGTATACCCTTCGATATTGTTGGCAATCGAACCTTCTCTCTTCGTCTGACGAATTTATATTGTCCGCGTCTAGTATCAGATACCCATAATTAGTCTGTTTATAAATGCTTCTTAGAGGATTCAAGGGGGCTTTGCTGCGTCAAGATGTGGAATACAGATGAACACCATCGTGATTTGTGACGCATCTACTCCACTCAAGTTGAAACGAAAAGTGCCACTCTAAGCTACAGAACGCAAGCTTGCCTATGAGGGTGCTTTCTATGGTTTCCTCGATGTCGCTGGTAGCCTGTACAACCACGGCTCTTCGGGTATTTAGTACGTAGTAGGGCTAACCCTCGAAGAAGATCGAGAGAGCACGTGATCTGAACCTGCTCGTGGCAGCATAAGCGGTAATTTCGCACTACGGAGACCGGTTATGCTGCCACGACTTTTTGACAAACAACGGTGCTTTTCGACGACTTGATTACGGAATTATCAAACCAAATATCTGGACCGGAGGGGTGAACGATGCTGTGTATACAATTGGATGACAGTTGATGATGACACAGCCTCTGCTACGACCTCCTTCAGGCTTGCAACCTCCTCCTAAAGCTGTCTCAACTTTCAGCAGCACCTCTCACACATCAAGCAACACCTCAACCTCATCTCAGATCTCAAGACCGCCCTCCCGGAGCCGCCAGTCGACTCCGGCACAGTCTACAGCTACTGCTGACCATTCGAACAGAGCGACGGTAGCATTCGTGAGACGAGTGTTATGCCCGCACAGCCATGGAGGTGCCGCAGATAGTCGACCTATCGATGAGCTTCTGCCACCACTGACGAGCAGTAACGAGGTGGACCTGCAACTCTATGCCATCATTGCCATCATCGTGAAGGAGCTTGTCTACAGCTGGTATGGGAAGATCACTCCAGACCAAGGGTTCGTGGAGGAGGTTGTCAAAATTATAGCCCATTGTACGAGAGCACTGGAGGGACGTTTGAGGACAGTGGATCTAGAAGGGCTGGTGTTCGACGAGATTTCGGAGCTGGTAGAGAGCCATGTAGTTGGTCAGTCTTAGCCATGATGGATATCTTCCGCCAGAGGGGCAGCTGATGAAGAAGGTAACAGCGCATCGAATAAGTCACCAGCCAATGCAGCCGTCTCTGGCCACAGATCCGCGACTCATCTATCATAACATCCATCCGCACCCCGCTTTATCGCCAGTACCAGACCCAAGTCAGCCAGCAACGACCGAGGAGCAATTGAGGCACGAGGCCGAGTATCGGCAGCTGTTAGTGCAGGGCGCCCTAGCAGTACTCCTCCCCACAGAAGACTTAGAGAACGCGTGTCTGCGAACGCTTGTCGCAGACGTTATCGGCGAGACCATACTTGGCGATGCGGTTGGCGGCAAGGTATGTGAGGGGTGGTTTATCTGGACCAGTATCACCAAGATCATCGAAGCGGTCAAAGCACGAATGGAACCCGAAGATACCACCGGGGACATTGAGATTGGCAGCAGGAGCCGACTGGAGCAGTTTGGGTTACTGTCGTCTGGAAGGGCTGAAAATACGAGTCCCGGGGGCAGGTCGGCCAAAGGATCCGCGGTCTCCGCAATCCTTTGGAGGATCCTTCAGTGTGGCTATCTGACGTTTGTGGCAATACGCTTTGTCATTCTCGGACTTGTCGCAGCATCCTCCGCGCCCCCGCGAAATTCCTCTTCGTCCACCAATTCCAGCGGTGTAAACGCTGCGCCAATGGCAAAGACCATGGAACCGCCCAGACCCATCCTCGCATTCAAGGCCTTCAGTCTTGTTTCCACCCTCCTCGATCTGCCCCTCCGTATGCCCTGGCTATCGGGATCGCTGTCCCTCGTTCAACACCACCTGCTGACCGGGGCGTTCAGACCAGTGGGTGCCACGCATGGCTTGCTTGACCAGTAAGTGTTGCGACGTGTCATTTCTGCCCAACAATTGGCTGCCTCCCCCCTGACCCCGACATGCCGTCCTCGCATGAGATTCTAGTCATATGACCGTGTTGTGTCTGCATGCACGCATCCATGGGACATAGTCTCGGGCCGCTGGATGGCCCTCACTTCCCCGTTATCGTTGTGCAGGGTGCCGATATGCATGCGTCCACGTTCGAATGGGCGCCACATGCGAGCGGTTGACCTCGAGCCTGGTGCTACCCTGACTTGTCTCTGTTACCTTTCTCGTGCATCCCATCCTTATTTCGTGTTTCCTTGATTTTCCGTCGTGTTTCGACCGATCGCGGAATTCCCTCCACCACTTAAATCGTCTACAGGGCTCATTTTAAGATTTGCGATTTCTTGACTACATTCAATATTTTCAAAGTACCGTAGTACCACCGTAGTACCGTAGTACCGTATCGTCGAATCTCTTCTCTTCGTTTAAAACTCTAACATGGGTTTTTGGGCATTTGTCAATTTTGCAGTAATCCCCTCCCTCTAAGCTCTTTTCATATTCCATCCCTTAAGCGCCCGCAATCCCGGCCATCGAGTGGGACACCACTCTTCTGACATGACATCATTCAATGGCCCGTCTGACCGTCCGACCGTCCGATCTACGGGATCGGCCCTCATCAGTCATCACTCATTCACTCCACCCCAATTTCTGTCATCGTTCCCCCCCACTATCAACTGGGTCCTACTCGGCCGCTCACCGCATTAATTCTCCGGACCCTGTGCCTAATCCGGCGACCTAGGCAACGCCTTTTCCGGTTCCAGATATCATGCCATTTCTGCTTCATTTCCTTTTTATGCTTTCTCTGCCTGATAATCCATGACGCGCATGTCGTGTCAACCTGCCAGCCTCCAAGCCCTCCACCCTGGCTCTTCTCATTTCCCCCAATCCGTCCTCGCCGCATTATTCACACTTTCAAGCCCTATGGCTTAGGAACAAGGCTGACCACAATCCGTGCTAACCAGATTCATCCACCGCCTCCTAACCACCCACGTCCTCCCCGCAACCCTCGTCGCGCCCTTACTCCAGCAAGCCCGTCGAAACCTCTTCCCCAACAACGCCCTCCCGCCTCCCTCACCCCCGCCCCCGACTCCAGCCGAGATCCTCACCATCAAGCACACCACCGCCTCGGCCATCGCATCGCTCGTTCCTCCCCTGGTCGCTCGACGCGCTTTCGGGAGCGTGGACGAGATGGTTGCGGAGGTGGAAACGGAACTGGAGGTCTGGGATGACGGGTATCTGAACCGGCATCTGGCATACCAGGTCCTGGAGCTGGTGCTTGTGAGGGTGCTGCCGGAGATGGGCGAGAGGGGGGTTCGAGGGTTGATGGAGGGGAGGGTGGGGGCTTCGGAGGGCGTTGTATAGACGAGACGGAAATGGAGAAGAGTAAAAGGAATGAAAATACGTTTGATTAATGGCCGTAACAAATTGCCTTCCTCGCCTGTCTGTCCGTCCGTCTGTCAATCAAATACAAGTAGGTACAAGTAGATACACGCACCACCAATCTCCCCTCCGAGCCTCTTCCCATGCCCACCGAGAAAGAAGGATGCCATCATCAACAAAGTAACGCAATATCAAACTCGCCAAAACAAAAATTCGTTAATAGAGAGCCGCGAGGCTGGGGTATGTCTTATTTGATGCATTCTTTGCTGGAACCCTTATAAAAATCCCGGGGTCCGTCCTTTCTGGTTCCCTTGCCGTTCCGAAAACGATGTGAAAAAATTGGTAACGAGATTGGTGTAAACGCCGGGTGGTGGTCGTGTCTTTGTGCTTATGTGCAAGGGACTGGTGAGTAGGAAAATCAGACAAACTGCAATCCGTATCTGTGCGCGATCCTGGTGCTCGAGCGTGTAGATACCTAGCGTGGAATAGAACCGAGGTGGGAAGGATGGACGGTAAGCCGAGGACTCGGCCGAGAACTTTATCGAAGCAGTGTAGAGAAGCAAGAGAGGACTGGCTGCGTCGATCAAGTGTGTTACAAGGAATGAATGCTCCTCTTCCTCCCCATCGGCGTCGTCCCGTCCCCCCTCTCCAGACTGTGCATTCCGCCGGGCAACCCGGTCCCTTGCAGCTTCAGCTTCTCCATGAGTTTTCCCATTGTAATATACTCTTGTGGATCTACAGCGCCATTCGGTTGATGGTGGAAGAAATTCATCAAGACCTCCAAGGCGCGGCGAGCTTCATCTTGCGAGGGAGGCGCTGCGGGCGAGGATGCGTTGCTGGAGGTGCCTATGCGAGGGGATACGCTGGAGCTGGAAGTAGGGTTGGGTGGGGGGGCCATGGTTTTGGGGCTGTTACTTTGTGCTGGAGAATTCGTTTGCTGCGAAGCCTGCTGTTGCATTGCCGAGTCGATGACCAATCGTGGCTCTTCCATCTCTTCTATGGGGGACTCTAGAGCTGGTGTTGCCATGGATTGCTGGTAGTTTCTTGGACTCGCGGGCTCCGAAGTACCTGGGGTAGTGCCGAAGGCAGGATCCGTACAGACAGCAGGGAATGTTTGACGGCGCGGACGGGAATTAGCGCTGGCGATGGTCGGGAGCCGTGCTTGCTGGGCTCGCAAGGAGGGACTCGGCCCCGCGCTGGACATTGGCGAGAAGAAAGGGGACGTGGGGCTCTTCATTTCGTCCGAGAAGCCGGTCTGCTCATTGTAGGAGCTTCCAAGGGAAGTTGCGCTTTGGGAATGGTGGTGTCTGTACATGGCCGAGAGATCCATGTAACTGATGGGGCTCTCGGTCTTCATTTCGTCCTGGCCCTGATCTGGTGGTGAGCCTGGGGGTAAGCTGTCAGGCGAGATCGGAGAGATGCCACCTGGCGTTTGGGAGCCAGATTTCAATGCTGGAATCAAGCTGCCATCTGCTTCTTGTCCGTTCGCAGTCTTGCGCGATTTAGCGCCAAGTAGCGAGTTTTTCTGTTTAAATTTCTCCAGCCAAGTAGGACTGTTTACTTTAACATGACAATCGGAGGTACCAACGGTAGTCGCAAAAAACCTTGCTTTGTCACGGATGATGTTGTCGCTCAAAGGTAGACCTTGGTGCTGGTGGTTCTTCGCCCAATTTGACAAAGCCCGTTCTATATCAGGAAACTTGCCTTTCGACCGTTTGATAGGCGATCGACTGCCATCATCTGGATAGAGATATTTTTCTTTTTGTCGAAGGACTTTAGAGACGGTACTAGAGCCAATGTCAGCTCAAGGCCGATAACAATAAGCCGCAGCGGCATGCCAAAACCAAGTCGTACCTTCTCTCTACTCCAAACATTGCTGAGATGTACATCAGTATCAATTACTCAAATGACGTGGGGGTACTGTTTGAACTTACCTCCAATCTCCGTCTGTTTGACCGTCGGATGATCTTCATGGTATTGGCACATTCGCCGTCTATCTTGATCTGTGAGAGTTCTTCTTGCAGTCGACGGTGCCAAAACCGGAGCAGGTGTGCTTGCGGATCTGGGTAGTGGGGGCTTTGTCGGCATAGTCGAGATTGGAGCAAGAGGTCGAGGTGGCGGGAAGCCTGCTGAAACCCCATTGTCTATTGAAGGGTTAGTCAACTGGCTGGGCCATTGCGGCATAATTAAAGGCTGTAGAGGTTGCGCTGTCGAGTATGACGGATGCAGTGGCCGGTTATAGAGAGGTTCCAGCGGGACTTGTGTATTCGACATAAAGGCAAAGCCATTGTATTCTTGCAAAGGTGAATTATGTGACGAGTGATCGCCGGCGATCTCAACCCACGGAGCAGACCCAAACTCTTCTTCATGGTGAGCTCCGTGATGTTGCTCCATCTTCATGACTAATGGATCCATCACCGCGTCTTGTTTATAGTCCGTAGAAGCTCTGCGTGAGCAAGAGTGCTTCTATTGCAAAGCTATCGCAAAATATCAATGTTCTGTGGACGTATGCATACAACCAATATTCCCCTCCTCAAAAGGGCGCCGTACGTTCCTGGCTTAGTACCCTGTAAGGTTTTCTGCGGCAATCTGCATGCGACCTGTCATGGCAGAAAGGGTCCCCTTGGCTATGTTAGCAAGCGTGCAGGACGATAGGGAACCAGATAGTAGTACAGCATCTGTGTAGGTGGGAGGACTGCACCGTACTTTTACATACCTGGGTGGACAATCGAGAGTGCACCTGGGAACTCACAAAATAAGCAGTATTAGTAATAGGTGCAGTGGGTTCAATGCGGCACCAGAGTGCGGGTATCCCTATTATTGCCTAGCAGGCGTAGAGTAGAGAGCCATGGGTTAGGTAGCTTTGCAGTGGTAAAGTAAAGTAAAGGACGCGGTGCAACAAAGTGTCTGTGGGGGGGGTGGAGGTGGCAATCGAGCTACGGCGGCTATAAGAGTAGTACTTGTACTTGGATGGTTGACAGCCGGGCTAGAGGGCACGTCCGATCTTGACCATCCCCTCCGAGCCATGGTTGCAGAGTCAGGCCAAAGGGAGTCGACTACGGTACTCGTGAGTAGCACTGTGTAGTCGATATGAAGTGCGGGAGGAAAGGCGGTACGTTTCTCCCTACTTGCTAGACCAAAAGTCAAAGAGGAAGGAATCTAGCGAAAACTGGGAGACGCTCTAGTTGGGGTTGGGCTGGGGACATTGCAGTGGACAGAAAAGCCCCTGCAAAAATGCGAGTCGGCAGCGAATGGGATTTCAAGGCGAAATGGATTTCTACGGGGATTATTGTTGTTTCTCCAATTTATTTTGTTAGTCAATAATAATAATAATAATAACAATAACGATACGGAATAACAATACGTCGATTATCGGGAGGGATAATCGATAAGGTAGAACGGCTGGCCATGCAACGAGTCCGAACTCCGCAAGATATCATTCGTTATTCCTTGTGAAATGAGTATTCGTATTACTACTGTCAAGGGGCCATGGACTTCCTAGATCTGTAGATGCCTGCGAGTTTCACATGGAAGCCATGATCTCCCCTCGAGATTACATTTCATGTTGAATATTAAATCCATTCATTATTTCAAAACGCCAGGTGACCTTCCCCCCAATATTCCGTAACGAATGGCAGATGTTGGATGGCGTTAAGGACCGTTGACTGGACGCGACCACCGGCACCTGATGGCTGCTGATCCGCACCTAGCGGTGGAGGAATTTGATATCTACCGGTATCTAGACCCTAATTGTCAAGCCACCCAATGTGTCCTGTCCGAAATCTTCTTAAGCCTCTGCTTGGCAGCTTGCTCGACTCTCGGTTCTTCCTTCAAACCTCAATGCGGCCTCTTTCCGTGAGTATTGATACATATGGGGTAGAAGCCTAAGCATGGACGTCATTCACTTTCGCACCATCGATGCACGGCATCATCCTGGAGGCTTGGCCTCTAAACCTGGATACAACTGTTATATACACCCTCAAGGATCCATTAGTAACAATCCTCTGGCCTGTATTCAACATCATTGGAGCTTCCTCGACGAATCGCCGCTGGCCGAGGTACTTTTTGTTACACGCCTCATTCTGTCCTTGACCGGATCGCAGGCTCACAAACTGGAAGTCAGCCCACGGAAGATGCCAAAGCCCCAGTGACTCCCGCCGCATGCTCCCGCCGCAGGGAGCATCTGCATAGCAGCGTCAGCCTATTACGCGTTCCTCGTAACTTCTTGCAATATCATCGTTTAACGATAGTGACTGATGGTGATCAGCGACGTCGACAACAACTATGGAACAAATGGCGGCCAAAACTCACTGATGTCTTCGTCTGCGAGCTCATGTGTAAGACCCACTCTCTGGGGTTGATGCTTTACAGACTGCCCGTACACTATCGCATGCTTGAATAGTTCTACAATGGTTTTGTGAATAGCGTTACACTGTGCCAGAATCAGTATGTTCAATCGAGAAGGATAGAAGGTCATACAAAGTCTTCAACGGTGCATGCATTCTTCCTGAGCACAACCGGTGTGTTATAATCGGGCGACTTCCCTTTCGGCTTCGTGTAGATGCGACGGAGGTTCAACTTCTCCCACATTTGCTCCAGCAGCTCATCAACATTCCATCCGTGCTCAGAACTAATCGGACAAGCGTTGGGAATCCGGTATATTAAGTCCAATTCCTCAATGGATATGGAGTCTATCTTATTCAGCGCATAGATCACGGGAATATAGCTCCTGCCTTTCGCTTCCAAAACATCAATGAGATCGTCAATCGTCGCATCACAACGAATGGCAATGTCTGCAGAGGAGATCTTGTACTCGCTCATGACTGCTTTGATCTCCTATTCAAAGTCAGCATGTAATCCGCGGCGTGAACTCAAATGACCAACATCATGATCAATGTGCGTCAGTGGAACAGTGTTAGTTATACTGACGCCGCCTTTGTCTTTCTTCTTGAAGACTATATTCGGTGGGTCTTTGTTAATTCGGATTCCGAAACCTTCAAGCTCATTCTCAATAAGTCTCTTCTCCGTGAGCGGTTTATTGACATCAAGGACGATGAATATGAGATGGCAGGTTTTTGCAACAGCTATGACTTGACGACCTCGACCTTTTCCATCTTTGGCCCCTTGAATAATTCCTGGAAGGTCGAGCATCTGAATAGCAGCTCCATTGTACTGGACTTGACCTGGCACCGTGGTCAAGGTAGTAAATTCATATGCAGCAACTTTTGACTGTTAGCACTCGCCGGCCTTCAACGATACATGCTCTCTCTTCACCTTCCGAGTGTTGCCCAGTCAATCTACTCATGAGCGTACTCTTTCCAACAGAGGGAAACCCTATGAACCCAACACTGGCAACTCCAGTTCTCGCAACATCGAACCCAGCTGGTTCACGTCAGATTTCTCGTCCGCAGTCTTGACTCTTGGGGTTTCTTACAGCCTCCACCGCCTCCGCTTGAAGTTGGTGTCAGGAGCTCTCGCTTCAGCTTAGCAAGCTTAGCCTTTAGTTGACCTAAAAATCATTAGGCTGTGGTGTCTTTCTATCAGAGTGCCTGCTACTGACCCAAGTGGTAAGAGGTGGCCTTGTTCTTTACGAGATTATTTCTCCATCAGCCATCCATACAACTGAGGAGCGGACCATGCTTTGAGGGGCGTACTTTTTGGGTCTTAGCCATCTCGGCCTAAGAGGTGGTCAGCAAGCATGGGCGGATGCATAGGGAGATGATCGTGACATGCTTCGATATCTTTGATCTGCGGGCACAGTGATTAGTCTGACATTCCTATTGCCACAAAATGCGCTAAGCTTACCTTATCTGCGGTGGTAGACATCTTTTCTGGTAACACGACTCGAACTTGGTATGAAAAATCGCTGTAATGATCTCGGGGGTTTGTACCAAAAGAATGATTAAGGCTCAATCGCTCATGGTGGGAGACTATTCAATGCGTAAGGAGATTTTTGGGCCACCGTAGCTCGCTTGCGACTAGTGCCTCCTGTTTACTACTAGTACAATTGTGGTTTGAGCTATTATGTAAGGTAGGTATCGATGGATTTCATCCAACTTGATACTCCACTTTATCACCAGCAACCTACTGATGCCTCAGCTAATACCTGTGTTCGTTACGGACTTCATGACCCAGGAACGCCATATATGTCTACAATGTATAACAGTGTGCACTACTTTAGATAGGATGAACTGACACTTGGCGAGCAATACTTTAGCGATGGAGGTTTTGGTACTATCGTACTCACATGCTGTTATAAACATGGTACTCCAGAAGCATGCCTTGTGGCCACTGGTGTCTTGCACTGGGGACCTTTAGCTGTTTACCCTTGTTTCCCAAGCCGAAAAACCTAGCCAAGTTCATTCGGAACTGACGTATCTCCAGGCTCTTTTGACGGCTCATATGGAAAACGCATGAAGCTCCGAAGTCAACACTGAAGAGAGGGAAGCATATGGATCCCGAATCTAGGCTAAAATCTACATATAATACTCTAAGGTAGCCAGATTGACTGCCAGGACAAGCGGTGTTGGAAGTCTAAAATGACCAAATGCATGTTTTCTTTTTCCAATATCTCTCAACACAGGAGCTTTACGATTGAACCTGACCTGATGCTGCATATTCAAGCACTCTATGGCAGCAGTTGTTCCCATGAACATGTCAAAGGTGAGGTATGGGAATCGCAACAAAAGAACAAAACTTTCGTTTGTTTTGGTAGATAGCTGCTTTTACGGAGACCGGTTATTGTTCACTGACTTCCGCCTCCACTTCGTGGAATCTTTTAGCTAGATTTCAGGAATTGAACGATCCATTCAAAAGGGGCATTCCTTGAGGTACAAAAAGGCCACAACCTGAGGATGTTTAGCTGAAAAGCCTCTGTAACGGATGGTGGGACGTGCAGCTGCCTACCTCCTTCACCTGACTGTATGCACAGATCGGACGGGATTTCATGGGACTACAGTCAGATTTACAGCCCGAACAAATACATGACAGATCGATAGGCTGTCCCACACGATTTCAATAGCTAATCACAGTTCTTCCCATGGTTCAATCTGTTAACTCAACTACGACGACTATCAAATTGTGCAAAAGCGGGAATGTCGGTCCAACCTCCAAAGTTGCAATACTATCTCGACTCTAGAGCGGGCTGATTTTCATCTGAGCCCATAGTTTCCCCCATGATGTTCGTTATCTCTACCTATCGACGGCATCCAATAGGGCTGTGGGGGCTTTCTTTCCCGTTTGCTCTTTTACTCCCCCATGAGAGGCGACAAGCGATGGTGGGATGCAATTATTACCTTTGAGTCAAGTTGGTGTAGGGGTAGGCGCAAGAAGTGTAATATTTTGTTCTGTGCGTCGACACGACAAAGGGAGCCTGGCTGGACGACGAACCTAAATTGACTCAACGACTGCCCCATAAAGCCAAGCGTAAGGGGCACGTTCCACCCACTAGGCCACCAAATAGCTTGAGGAGCATTCGAAGTCAATAGTGAGCCGTTGCAAGGCAGTATTCGAGAAGTAGTATACCGGACTATCTGATCCTCTCTAGATGGCAAGGAGACTTTTCAAGCAAGATGAAGGGCAACCGGAGGAGCTATAACCCCACTAAAACATCGAGAGCATTTCACGGCTACTCTTCGAATTCTACACTTAAATTAAGCGACGAGCATAATAGTCGCAGCAGGACTATGCCTCACTGTTGCCCTATTTTTGACTTTCCAGTATAACTATACAGTGATCTTTGGGCGTTGATGAGTATTCTATCATCGAAAGAAGTCGACCCAAGTCAGAACATCAATCAACGTCTATGAGCATACTCAATATGATCATCCAGATATCCATGCGATATTCGAACGGCAGGCTGCAGAGTTTCAGCTGTCATCTGTCGTAGTCAAGGTTCACTTAGTGATTAGATTGAACAGCCATTTCTTACAGCCGATATGGAGCGGAATGTACTACCAGAACAAGATTACCGGACCGGGAGCTCCCACGACGGCTCAATGATGGTGTATCCGCTCGGAAGCAGTGAAACTTCGATTCTGAGCAGTGACGTTTATTAGTCATTGCTCAAATGCGAAGGCCGCATTTTTTCCGGCTTTGACTGCCGTACGAATTGGAAATCTCAATCCAGAAAGTTTATATATAAGTTTGGAAACATTTTATGACCAGATGGGCATATGACTTATTATTTGTCTCATTCGAGTCTGCAATCAGATCTGTTCTCTGCGACTCGCATTTGACTTTCCCGGAAACTCTAGCGTTAGTAATTAGTGTATAGACTCGTAGCAAAGGAAAAACGCCTCGGATGGATATTGAGGACGGGTCGCCAATTGAGTCTCTCGAAGACCACCACATTGAAATGTTTATTATCAGCTGAATTTCCTTCCTACTCTGTCCGAGCAGAGACCGTGGGCAAACGCTTTCAGAATGTATGCCCTCAAGACTTTAATTTTCTTCCTGGCCCAATCTACCACAGTTTCGTTGGCTATGCCAGCTTCAGCTGTGTCAACTTCAATCGATCTGAAACCCACACAGGATTTTACAGGTGTTGCTGGGTTGCCCAACAGTACCGCTAATTCCTCAGCAAGGTGAGCAGGGCCAACGCCATTCTATAGGCCTTGACGAAGTAGTAATGAAGGACTAATTCCTGCGGGCTTTTAAGGGACCTGACGTCAACAAGCATTCTTGATCGGAGCCTTCATTACTTCGACTATCTTGTCCCTGGAACGTCGTAAGGACCATGTCGCCAGGGGTTTAATCCTTAAAGCCTTTCAGGCTAAACTATTGCAGAATATTCCTTCGTATCTACAGCGGTACCGAAACAATGCCAGGTCTGACCATGCGGACGGCGATTCTTACCACTGTTGAATGGATTGAATCCCGGACCGCTATGGGTGAGATTTGGCCAAGCCAAGAACCTTTTGTTCTCAAGAGAAACATAGGAGCATATTTCACTGCGCAGTCTTCAAGAGATAGCCGCTTAACGTGGGTTGCGCTACAAATCGCCTTGGAAGGACTTTATCAAGTGTTGTGGCAGCAAGGAAGGTTTAACGTGGTGGCGTTTGACATATATGAAACTGCAATGCTCGATTTAGTTGGAGTTGGGAGACTGGAGATAGAAGAAGCTGGAATTTGCTAGCTATTGGTATGTTTGCTGTCTAGCCTCACAGGACTGGATTTGGCGTTTTTTTAATCTTTCGATTACACATACCATGCCTTTGCTTCCAACAAGATGTGACCTCCTGATATTCAAATGAAGATGAGCTCATCGGCGTAGGCATCGAGCAATTCGACGATGGCATTTCATGGCGGGGGCGTCTTCAACAGGGCGGTGGTAAAGGGCGAGGATATGGAGACTTAGAAACATTAGTTAGTGCTAGGAATTAGGCGGACGTTTGAGCAAGTGCAGAAGCCCGTTCTCTGTTCTGAGTACGGAATAGCGCAATAACTGTATGCTAAGGTATCTCGAGGACGTACTTTACCCTTACCTTACCCATCTATTGTTTCAAAACCGGTGAGGCATCCTTCGCTTACCATCGGCATTAACATTGCCATGAGCTACAATAGCGGGAACAATCTGATTGGTTCCTATATACCTTACCGACGCAGGTACCTTCCTACTTCCTAGCTAGACTATGGGCCATCCTGCTAAGCAAAGAACGACGTTCCGTTGCTGAGTCTCAAGACTGAAGAGAAGTCACTACCGTAAGCCAGGTTTGTAGATTATTACTAGCAAGTCTTGTGCGCTCTTGAGCTGGTTGTCTATCTGCTTCAACAGTAGTCATGTGGAGCACCTGATTCACGTATGAAACGAGTCATGTGACTGGGAGCGTAGATCCAGCTCAACTACGAAGGACCTTCGTTCGCCTCTCATAGAATTTCTCCTTGAAGAATCTCTCCCCAAATAACCTCCCAAAGGCGAAAAGAAAACCTTCAATTTCAACTTTATCATTTCATCCTCATCTTTCTACATAGCACCCAGACCTTCTCCGTCTACCATGCCCACCTCCGTTAGGATCCCTGCTTTTGATCGTACAAGCAAAGCTACGAACCAAGTCGACGCATTCAAGAGACTTGTCCAGGATCTGAGCGCTGTCCTTGGCCCCTCGTCAGGACTCAATTCTGAAGATGTAGATCCCATCGATTTACAGAACCTTATGGAGAAATACGTCTCGAAGAAATCTGAGTGGGAACCATATGCTCTACCAGATCCAAGCCGAACATTTACCAGGAATCTGGTAGACCGAGGAAACGGCAAGAGTAATCTGGTCCGTAAAGCTTTCTGAACGGCTAAGGTTACTACGATCATAAGATTTAACAAAACCCTCCAGTTGATCCTTGTATGGACTCCAGGTAAAGAGAGCCCAATCCATGACCATGCGAACGCACACTGCGTAATGAAAGTGTGTGAAAGCCTTGATGTGCATACAACGTAACAATATGCTCATGGAAATTCAGATCCTTCAAGGCGCTCTTACAGAAACTCGATATACATGGCCAGACCTCTGTACAGTCAACGAAGGCAAACCATCACCACCACGAGTGCTGAAAGAGACTATCTTCGACAGAGACCAGGTAACTTACATGTCAGATAAGGTAAGTAATCCTGTTTTACTTAGCTATTGTTTTTGTGTTAAATGTGGTATACTTCAGCTCGGTCTGCACAAGATCACAAATCCAGACCCTAAGATTTATGCCGTCTCGTTACATTGTCAGTAAGGAGACTTCCTTGTCCAAGTATAAGCTTTAATCGATCCTAGTATACACACCTCCAAACGCTGCTAAAGTCGGATGTCAGATATTTGATGAGAAAACCGGAGCTTCAACTCTAAAGCAGTGTGAATTCTTCTCTGAGATGGGCCAAAGAGAGCTCGAAATGTAAGATTATCCCTAACTCCGCTTCCTGGCATTCAGAGTCTGTATCAGACAGTGGTACGGTGCCAGTTCTATATGACACTCTCAACCCATCTACCATTTACTGAGCGAGGATTTGCCAAATTAGAGAAGGATGAATCATAAATGTATGATTAATTATGAGGCATCATTTACTGGCGTGGGAAACATAGATTTAGACTTGTGCTGGAGGTCTTAATAGTGGTGTGCCTGAACCCATTTGTACATATTAAAGGCCTTCCATGGAATTACCTCCCACACATTGTATCTATCATAGGTATGTCCTAGGTATGTCCTGGGTCATAGGGTCAGATATGAATGAGAAAGATGGCTAGATGATGCAGCCCAAATAGGGGTTTCTTAGCGCCATGGAGTTATGACGCAGGGTTTGGTTATAAACGCGTCTGTAATCTTTAGTTTGCGAGTTTGAGATCGTACTTTCCGAACGTCTTTCCTTCCTCTTACATGTTTAGATGTTTATGGGCCAATTTGGCTCGGTAAGTTATCAGGGGTCCTAACGCCATGATCCTGCCAAAGACCACGGCACAGGTTTTCTGCCAGTCAAGCTCGCCGAGTGAAACGGCTGGGTTATTTTCGCAGACACCCCCTTCACCTTGAGAGTCTCCTTTGGATTTCTTCATTAGATGGTACACCAGGCTATACATGATCCCTCGTGTAAGGCTTGGTGCCTATGTGGCTTCAATTGCAAGGAGGACTATGCGACGAACCAAGATCCTCGGTCTTCTGGTTCTGTGTTGCCTCATTGGGTTTACCACTCTCCTACTACGACAACCGGGCACACCAGGAGGGCGGGGATCCTCGCAGCCTGTCGATGGGACTTCTCTAGCGGAGACAATTTCTCTGCCTCCCTCGACTGTCATGTCTCATCCTATACACCAACTCATCACCAAAGCTGAGAAGAATTTCGAGAAGCTCAAGGCAGGGCAATCGCAAACGTTAGCTAAGGCGATTGCAGAATACAGACGGAGATACAAGATACCCCCGCCTCCAAATTTCGACAAGTGGTATGAATTTGCGAGAGCAAAGGGCGTGCAGCTGATCGACGAGTACGACACCATCTATCATTCTTTACTACCATTCTGGGCTTTGAAACCGTCAATCATTCGTGGTAGAGCAAGGGAAGCGCTTGGATTTGACAATGCACTTCTGGGGATATTGATACGGGATGGACAAGTTATCAGCGCTGCAGGCGGTGATGAATGGCAGCAGAAATCTACGGTGGGGATGATGACGGACTTTGTCAAATATCTACCAGACATGGATTTATCATTCAACATCCATGACGAACCCAGGGTCATAGTGCCTCATGATGATTTGTCGAGATTAGTTGCAACTGCAAAGGACATGGCGATGCCGGCAGCCTACTCCAATGAAGCGCCAGAGAACGCTTGGTCTCCACGACCGGCCGATATGGATGATGGGAGGAGGCGTCATGAGGTCAAATTCACACGATTCAATAGGTTTGCGCACCAGCCGACGTGGACGAGTTCGAGACTCTCGTGCTCCCCGGATAGTCCAGCTCGGGCATTGGACGAAAACCTTGAGGATGACAGCAGTTCTTTCACGTTTTCTGACCTCGGATTCATATCCAACAAGACAGCCTTTTCCGACATTTGCTTGTCGCCATCCCTCCAGAGCCGCTTCGGTTTCTTCAACCGCCCCAACGCCTTCGACGTCGTGCATGACCTCTTCCCGGTCTTCTCCCAAAGCAAAATCAGCAGTTTTCAAGACATCCTCTACCCGTCTCCGTGGTATTGGTCCAACAAAGTTGCCTACAAAGAAAGAGAAGACTACGACTGGGATGCTAAAAAGAACCAAATGTACTGGCGCGGTTCTACAACCGGTGGCTTTTCAAGAGATGGTGGCTGGAGGAAACAGCACAGGCAGTTATTTGTGGAGAAAATCAATGCATTGGACCAAGCAAGAGTGCTACAGAACCAAGGCACCACTGAGCAAGCAGATTGGAAAACCAAAGAAATCCCAAGAACCGACTACAAATCCCTCTTTTCCGTCAAATTCTCTCATGTCGGCCAATGTGACCGCGGTGACTGTGACGCGCAAAAAGAGTTCTTCGACGTTGTCGAACCGGTGAAACAGCACGAAGCCTGGGCCTACAAATATCTTCTGGACATCGACGGGAATGCTTTCAGTGGGCGGTTTTATGCTTTTTTGAAGAGTAAGAGTTTGGTGTACAAGATGGCAATGTTTAGAGAGTGGCATGAGGAGTGGCTTAAGCCGTGGGTGCATTATGTGCCCTTGGGATTGGGAGGAGAAGAGTACGTGGAAAATGTGAGGTATTTTGATGAGGAGGAGATGGGAAAAACGCAGGCGCCGAAGGTAGCTATGCAGGGAAGAGACTGGGCTGGGAAAGTCCTTAGAAATGAAGATTTTGAGGTTTGGTTCTTCAGGCTTTTGTTGGAGTATGTCTTTCTCAAGCTTCTAGCAGGAAAATGAGCTGACTTGGAATTCTAGGTATGGTAGAATTGTCGACGATAATCGGGAGTCGATCGGGTATGGCGATAATGGATGGACATACTAGGGACTATGATACCTTGAACATAAGTGATCTTAACGAACATAGCATTATATGGCCAAAAGTACATGGAAACCAAATTCCTGCAGCATAATGATAGTGCCAGCATTTTCCACGTCAATTTCCGAGCACATTCAAAGCAAAGAAACACCAGGTGGCTTTGAGACGGGGAGTTCTCGTAAGTCAGGAAGTGGTCGAGTTAGATAGGGACGAGGAACGCATCGAGAAACCTCAGCGATCGAAATGCGACATAAGAGAGTGCCAAAAATCCGTTGAAAGGCTTTGATCTTCGGATTGCTGTCTCGGGAGGCCAAACTCCCTGGCGCAGATAGTGGCCCACTCGCCCCTTTCCCCGTCACCTCTTCCGAAAGCACACACTACAAACACTCTGCCCCTCCAACCCCCCAAACCTAAACCTCGGATACTCCACCCTCCCCTCAAACACCAGTTCCCCTTCCTCCTCCCCACCACCCCCCTCAAACCACGCCCTCACCTCCCCCTCCGTCCAATTACAGCTCGTAACCACCACCCTCCCCCCCCTCCCCACCAACCCCCTCACCCGCTCCACATACCTCGCCTCCACCCCCTCCACCCCCATCAACCCCACCGCGTCAAACGTCCCCTTATCCAGCACCACATCCCACCCCCCCTCCAGCTCCTCCGCCCCCAGAGCGTCCCACCGCCGAAACTCCACGTCCCCACCACCACCACCACCACCCCCCACCCCCTCCTCCCCCGCAACCGCCCGCGCGAGCTCCACGCTCGCGCCCGAGTAATCCACGCCGAGCATGCGTCCGCGAAACCCGCCTTTCGCCCGCAACAGGAACAGCATCTCGCCGTTTCCGGTGCCGAGGTCTAGGAACGTGGTGGTGGGCAGGGAGAGGGATAGAGCGGGGGAGAGGAGGTAGGAGAGGACTTTGGAGGAGGCGGAGGCGTCGGCGAACCAGGTGGTGCCGGTGTGGGAGCGGTTGGTGGCGTGGGTGGTTAGGTCGGTGGTGTAGGTTGTGTCCCAGCTGTGGGGGGGTGTTAGTTGGGGTTGGTTGGTGGAGGGGGCCGTTGTGGAGGGGTGGGGGCGGGGGGGGGGGTACTATTCTTTGGTGCCGAGTTCGCTTGGGTCAAGGCGGGGAGGGTTGGCGGAGGCCATGTTTGGGGGGTGGGAGGGATGAGGTGGGGGGTTATGGTAGGTGGATCAATGGATCAATCATTGTTGTAGATGGGCGATCGGTCGCTCAAGGCATGATGTCTGATTTCCCGGTCGACTATTCCGTACCGGATCATTGAAGACGTTTGAGATGGTTTGATATAGATCCAAGTGGCAGTACGGAGATCTAGATTTTCGGGTGTGGTTCCAACGTACATGATGCAGAGGTGGAATTGATGGATCGATCCGTCTCAGGGGGCAAATCGACGCGGTACGATCACAAGTTTGATACTAAAAGGAATCCATGCTGAGGAAGTGAAGACCCGCTATATTACATCTTCGCATCTAAGGATACCAGAACAAAGGCTCATATGCAGGTCATGCAAGGCTCTCTAAATCGCAAGAATGTGGCGGCCCCAACCAATCCCCATTCGAGACTGTCAACAACGCCGCCAGATGCAACGAGGTAAAGCCCGTAATCACACGAACATAATAATCGTTGTCCAATCATTGCATCTCGACTTCCATCTCCTGCTTCACACCTGATGGACTTTTCCTGCCATCTTTGCCTTTTCCGATCCCAATCCCCAAATTAGCGACTCCCGCCGCCAGCGTAGCTCTCATGGTTTCTGTTGCGTTCCCATTAGAAATCAACTTCCCTGACGCACCTGCGCCTGTGGCATCATCAGCGGTCTCAACACCGGTTATAATATTGGTAAAAGAAAAATCAGTTCCATCCAGACCCTGGTCGTACCGATGCCTCACGGGCCCATTCATTTCGACATCTGTACGGCCAAAAACTTCATTCCACCATCTGACCTTGCCCGATACGGGTAATATCAGTCTTTCTTGGCCGCGGACATTATCATCAATATTTCCGTCATAATTCTTGTTCAAGAATTGCTCTCTACGGGAAAGAAAATAGTCCCATACACTTCTCGTCTTCTCGGAAACTCGGGCATCGACCCGCTCTTGCTCGTTATTGAAAAGGAAAGTGCCATACTGGCAAGAATAGAGATGGTAAAGCAGGCGGCGAAGGAACCGTTCATTAAATTCAAAGCGGTCAGGGTGTTGATAGAGGAGCTGATAGGTAGCGTCTAGGAATTGATGAAAGACAGGGCTTGTTTCTTTGACTTTCGTGACATTCTTGTCATTAGAGCTTCCTTTGCTGTTAGAAGAAGTTTTCTTCGTGATGGGAGATGCCGTCTCATATGGCTGTAGCTCGCCGTCCGAATCCACAATCGAATCTTTGCTGGTGTTGTCCTTAGTAAAAAATCCTTTTGCGCTCAATAACGCGTTCTCAAGAGCATGACCAGGGCCAGCATTGCTTCCTAAGGCAGGCTTGTCGCCACCTATTCGCTCGTTTTCGATGACAAACCATTTATCACTGGAAAGGAAACCAGCTCGATGATGGAATCGGTGACCGAATGAAAGCCAATCCTTTTCGACCAGCACAATGAAGCCTTCTAAAGTACGATAGTATGGGTCCAGACATAATTGGCTCAATGCACTGAGCTGACTTGTCCGATCCCATCCGTCGGAGCAATGTATGAGGACATGTGAGTGCTGAAGCCCAACTTGTCTTGCAATTAGACCAGCCCCATCGAGTATTCCACCAATGTGTTTCAGCCACCCCGTTCTTGCTAAGGCTTCTCTATTGGGTGGCAAGGGCGTCAAATCTGACTCTTTCAAGATGTCAATGACTTTGTTCAAAGAGTCTCTCATCACATGAATATTGTCAATGCCTAGATATTCTTTGGTTGCAAAGCGGTAATTATCCATGTTTTCGGAACCTAGACCCACAGCTTGCATTGCTAACGCGTTGACAGTAGGCCGTGCGTCTACAATGAGATTATGCTGTTGAGCGCCATATATTCGCGGCTCATCAGAGGTATCCTCGGTACTGGATCGAGAAGTGGCCTCTTCAGATGGGTCGTTAGCATCGGTAGAAGCGGATTCTTGACTTGCTGAAGGTGTGTCGCCTTGACTTGGTTCAGGCGACTGAAGACTCTCAGGCCGTGGTGGTGACTCAGAAGTGGCAGGGTTGGGTGTTGAGGTTGAGAATATGGCTAGTAGTAATTTCTCGTCCTGTATACTCCGATTTCCTCGAACACCCACTAGGGGCTGAGAACTCCTCGTGATCGAGCAATTGTTGACCGGGTGTAGGTACGTCAGCACAGGAAGCCGCACGCGTGAGCGGTACCTGCCAGCGTAGTTGAGTGTATTGTCAGATATTGTCGAAGGTACAGGTAATAAAGCAGGATACGTCGGCGAGAACTAGACATGGGATGAACATCTCTCATATAGCCTCGAAGGTCCAATAGACTTACTCCGTAGTCTGTGTTGATATTTGATATTCTCCATCCTTTGTCTGTACCTTTCTCACTGATCCCAAGTCTCTTCCATTCTCTGCGCGGGTCATATATCTGCCAGCCATTGACCTCCTTCTCTGGTGATTGGGGCTGATAACTGAAGGCGTAAAGCTTTTCAATTCTCCCTAGCTTACAGGTCCATGCCTTGATGCTATCATAGACATCCCTAGCCTTTTTCTCATCGTTGAAGCAGAAGCAGACAAACGTAAAGTCTCTACACCGCAGACGGATCGACGAGGGCAGGCGGGATTGAGGAGGGTTTGGCCGCAGAGTGCATATTTGTATGATGGGATACGTTATCCATAGCTCTCGAGGCCTTAGAGGCGGGTTCTCGGCAGCAGGTGCCGGTGTATGGCAGAAGATGAGGTGGTGGGGGGTCAAATGTAAGGTCCCTTCTACTTGTTCGCCGCGCCGTATAAGCTTGACTTCGTCTACCTAGAGCTGGTAAGTTTTGCACAGTTTCGATTGTTCAACCTGAACGCTGAGTACTTTCGCAATCCGAGTTCTCTCCATGACTGGCTATTACCTCCAAAGGTGCATCGTGAGTGTTCGATCTGATATTTGAGCTTCGTAGGGAATCGTCAGCCACTCTTGGGCTCTTCGGCGCCCGGAGCCAATCTGGGGTTATTCGCCAAAGTAGAAGATACTCAGTTGATAGCCAATTTTCGAAGATCTGTAGGTAGTGGCTGTAGTGTAGCAAATACAGCCCAAAGGTTCGCGGTTTGCATGACATCCCTCTATCGCCAGAACCCTGCTAGTTCCGTTGACAAGCGAGGGCGATCCACAACCCTATCCCCCACTAATAGACTTCAACGACTTCACGAAATCAACAACTTCGTCGACAGCCACACCGAGCTTCTTCCCACTAAGCTCCTCTCCACAGCAATCATGGCCGCAGCTCAAGGTGGTGCCATCTCCAAGCGTAGGAAGTTCGTGGCCGATGGTGTTTTCTACGCCGAATTAAATGAATTCTTCCAACGAGAACTGGCCGAAGAGGGATACTCTGGTGTCGAAGTTCGCGTTACGCCTACCGTTACCGACATCAGTAATACTCCCAGTCGAGATCGTGTTCTTCGAGTCCTATTCTGACCAAACGAAACAGTCATCCGCGCAACCCACACACAAGAAGTTCTCGGCGAGCAAGGACGCCGCATCCGAGAACTTACCTCTCTCATCCAAAAGCGCTTCAAGTTCCCTGAGAACTCCGTCTCGCTCTACGCTGCCAAAGTCCAAAACCGTGGTCTCTCAGCCGTCGCCCAATGCGAGTCTTTACGCTACAAACTGCTCAACGGTTTGGCCGTGAGGAGAGCATGCTACGGTGTTTTGCGGTTCATCATGGAGAGTGGAGCCAAGGGATGTGAGGTCGTGGTTTCGGGAAAGCTGAGGGCTGCAAGAGCTAAGAGCATGAAGTTCACTGTACGTCTGAGATCGTTCTGCCGTTGTAAGAATGGTTACTAATACAAAAGCCAGGATGGCTTCATGATCCACTCCGGTCAACCCGCCAAAGACTTCATCGACTCCGCCACTCGCCACGTCCTCCTCCGCCAAGGTGTCCTCGGCATCAAAGTCAAAATCATGCGCGGCTCGGATCCAGAAGGAAAATCCGGCCCGCAAAAGTCGCTACCGGATTCCGTCACTATCATCGAACCAAAGGAAGAACAGTCCGTCGTCCAGCCCATGAGTCAAGACTATGGTGCAAAGGCAGTGGCGGCGCAGCAGGCGGCGGAGCAACAGAGGTTGTCGGAACAACAGGAGCAGGAGGGTGCAAAGGGTGGAGATGATTACGCCCAGGAATGAGGATTAAGATGAACGGGAAGGAGTTTGATTTAGGCGGTTTGCATGCACGGTATGTTCGCCGGTAAACAAGGCTTGTATCTGTAGCTAGCTAAAAACTTCTAAACAAGCTGTAAATCTGTTTGAAAGCTCGCTATTGAAAAGCACTCATATCACATTCAAACGCATGACCGGCGCAATAGAATAAGAGCAGTCGGTCGTCAAGGCTTTGAACTAGGTGAAAATGATGCTCACAACGATATCACTTAGGCTACCTTTCTATGTGATCTGTAACGATCAAAGGAAGACCTCTATATTTATCTCTAAGGTGCTGACGGGGTATCTGAAAACCACAAATGGTTAGCTTGTTGTAACAATTGCATCAACAATGTAGCCCCCAGCTTACCTCAACTCGAAGTTCTCCAGCACGGTAGGATTCAGGATACCGAAGACCCCAATAACTCGCTCCTTACCTCCCATACGCAGGTGTATTGCTGCGGCATGGCCCGGAAGGAATGTTGGATCTACCAAGCATTAGAGATATTATTATCACAATCCATGTATGAGATACTGACCATCAACCTCATCAATCCAGTATGCTGATTCCGCCGCACCCTTCCCTTCCAAACCCTCCTCGCTCGTCATGAAAGCGCTCTTGAGCATTAACATCACGCGATCCAACACTCCATGTACCACCTCAAACCCACTACTCTTCCCATACCAAGCAGCTGCAAAGTGCCGCTCGTTCCTACTCTTTCTTTCTAGCGAGAGGTCCTTGAAAGCCACATCACTGACCTCAAAGATCTTCATTGGAACAGTGTGATGCTTGTTTTCCCGAATGGTCTTCAGAAGTCCAGGTAGCAGAGACGTCCTCACGACTTGGTATTCTGCAGTCTTGGGATTCGCTAGCTTCACAGCTGTATTCCCATCATCTTTGCGGTTGAGCCAGCCAAAATTTTCATCATGAGAACACAGGATCAGTGGCATGACTTCTGACCAGCCAGCCATAGCCGCTTCGAAGCGCACAATATCAGTCAGCTTGTTGACCATGAGCGGCTGAGCGACGGTTCCGGACTTGCTGGGGAAAGAACGCGGAAGCTTGTTGAATCCGTAGGCTATGGCTACGTCTTCCATGATGTCACATTGGTGCAGTATGTCTGCACGAGTCGGGGGAACGTGAACGTCTATGAGATCTGAGGAGGCTTTTGAGGGGTTTGCTGAGTAGCACATGCGTGTAAGGAGCTTGCAAATATCTTTGGCGGATAATGAGAGGCCACAGCAGTCGTTGATGTAAGAAATCTCGGCTTGTGTCTCACGAGGACTTAGGTCTGGGGTTTCTCGGGACTCGTGGTTATGCTTCGAGACGATCTTTACGGGTTCAACAGTAAATTCCTCTTCAGTGTATTGTGAGAACATAGTGACAAGGATATTATTGACAATCTCAACTTTTGTCTTGTCAAGCGCCGTAAGCTCAATGAACACATTTCGAGTGTGGACGCTAATCTTGGAATGGTTCCCATTGATGATTGGTGGTAGTGAACATACGGTCCGCTTCGAGTCGAAGATAACCGGGTAAACCGGAGAGCCTCGAATGATTTGAAGATAGCGCGAGAGATTTTTATCATTCTAATAGAATCTGTAAGTCAAATAAGAACAATTCAGTCTGCGGTGCTTACTTCGTAGAATTTCATCAACTCGGACCCCTTCATGGACTTTGTTTGATTCAGGGGTACAAATTCAATCTCCTCGGGTGGGAGTGCTTCATACGTGAAAGGTCCTTTTAAGGTATCTAGATCATGAGTACCTATAGCAACGAGCGTTCGCTGGCGGGCGAGATTTTGGTGAAGCTTGTCCTGCAGTGCAATGAAAGACTCGTATCTGCTTTGCGTGAACTTGATATTCCGTAGAACCGCTCCGGAGACATATGGCCGTATTCGGGAAGTCTGGGATATGGTCAGACTTTGAGGCCCCGTGAGATTAGGACCTCCTACTCACCTCCTCATGTACCGTTATCATTTCCAATTCGCCATTCGAAGGGGCAACAAGCCGATAGTTGGGCGACAGCCTCTTCCCACGAAAGATATTGAGCATGAGGGAAATCCCCTCGAAACATAGCATATCATACCTGATAACACCCATCAGCATTAGTATTCCCTCGAGTTGCAGCAAAACCCACCTATTGGCTGGTATCTCGATTTTCAGTTGTGCAGGTTCTTGTTTGCCATTGACCACTGGCCGCTCGGATGTTGAGGTCTAGGAGATATTAGTCCACCAACATTCTGTTTGTATTCAATGCCGTGCTATTGAATCCTACATCCTCATCCAGTTCGATCCCTATACACACTGAGCAAAAGTACCATACATGCGAAGAAAACCTACCCACCAAACTCGAAACATAGTTCATCAAACTCTTCGGTTGTATAACTGTCACGAAAACATTAGCCACTGGCGTAGATACGCAGTTGCATTAGGTAGTAATTTACCTACTCTTGGCCTAGGGCTTCGAAAAGTGCTGCCTTGTCAACAGCTATGGTAGGCATAGTAACAGAATCCTCTTAAGAGAATTTTGCTGGAGTTTTCCTGGAGCAAATTAGCCTTTTGTATAGCACAACTATGTCACAGACAATTACCTGTGGACTTTGTTGACCGTAATTCACTATGTAGGAGTCATTTTCAATAAATCACAAAAAATCTGTGACAACCTTAAACTGCCAGAGAGCCTCGAGCTTTCTCGGTTGGTTTCATTAGCTCCATATCAACTCTCCAGCACCAGACAATTACGAGACCACGAACACTGAATTGCCAAAGATAAGACGCCCGCTCAAACTCTCCGCATATCACAAATTATTTCCAGCGCGCAACATACACTAGCCAACAATAGGTACGCCTGCCAGGATATATTCAAGCTCGCAGCTGTGTTGACATAGGGCTGTTGATGCAGGGCGCGGAGCCCCCATCACCTTCTCGTTCCAGCTATCATCGCTCTTTGCTAACTAGTGCTGCTTGATCCAGGTTTTCTGCCTGGTTTTCAATGTCCACGTCTTGCCGAACCTAGCATTCTACTTACAGTAAAGCTTCAACGAAGACGTCACAGCGCGTTCCGAAGTCCATTCGCCGAATCTGGGACTCCCCTCGAACTTGTACGGGAGAAACGCTGGCAGAATATAAGTTATGGAGGGACAAAATCAGAACGACGAGCTATACCCGATAGCTGTTCTCATTGATGAGCTGAAGGTACTGTGGACGCCTTCAGATCTCTACTGGAATCAATAAACTCATGTCACTAGCACGATGATGTTCTCTTACGTTTGAACGCTATACATCGGCTATCTACAATCGCCCTAGCCTTAGGACCGGAGCGCACAAGAGATGAGCTAATTCCTTTTCTGGATGGTGAGTTATATAAGATCTCTACTATTTCTGTGACTCGAACAGTAGCTAACACGTGTGTCAGAGTCCGTGGAAGATGAGGATGAGGTGCTGACTGCACTGAGTGATGAGCTTGGGGGTTTTGTAGAGTATGTTGGGGGTCCTGGTTATGGGCACGTGCTTCTGTCGCCTTTGGAGAACCTGGCAGCTATCGAAGAACCGCTTGTTCGTGACAAGGCTGTCGAGTCATTGAATAAGATTTGCGAGCAATTATCACAATCGCAGGTGGAAGACTACTTCATTCCTCTTACGGTTCGTCTTTCGAAGGCCGACTGGTTCACGTCAAAGATCTCCGCAACTGGCCTCTACAATGTACCATATAGTAAAGCTACAAAAGAGTCGCAAGTGGGTCTTCGACAGCAATTTGGGCAGCTGGTACACGATGAGACCCCAATGGTCAGGAGGCAAGCTGCGAATAACCTTGCCAAGTTTGTCAAGGAGATGCCGGCGGGAATCGTCATAGAAGAGATGATACCGCTTTTTCAACACCTTGCAAGCGACGATCAAGATAGTGTACGATTACTAACCGTGGAGATTCTAATTGCCATTGCAGAGGTGGTTCCAAAGGAGCAGCAAACAAGCCATGGAACGCTACTTACTGCTCTAAGGAGTCTTTTTGAAGACAAAAGCTGGAGAGTGCGCTATATGGTTGCCGATCGTTTCGAAAAGGTGAAGGGCTTCTTTTGCTCTACTTACAGGCGACTGGGACTAATCAAGGCAATGGTAGATCGCAAAAGCTGTTGACGATGAAACCGTGGCACGAGACCTTGTGCCAGCTTTTGTGAAATTATTGAAGGATACGGAAGCGGAAGTTCGAACTGCTGTCGCTGGGCAAATACCAGGTTGGATCTGCCTTTATGTCTAACCGGGTAATGAGCTGACTTGGGCAAGGTTTCTGTGTACTGCTGGACCGAGAAACCTTACTAAACGAGATAATGACGAGCGTCGAAGACCTGGTATCCGACACTTCTCAACACGTACGTGCTGCTCTTGGGACACAGATCAGCGGTCTCGCGCCTATTCTAGGGAAGGAAGAGTAAGCAATATAGAAGATCTCCTTTTCGGCGTTCTGTACTGAAAACCCTAGGACTATTGCACATCTCCTACCGATGTTCTTGCAGATGCTCAAAGACGAATTCCCTGACGTTCGCCTCCACATAATCTCAAAGCTCGAATTGGTAAACAAAGGTAAATAGGAACTTGTTGGTCGTTGAAAATTCTCTAACTTTATTCAGTTATTGGCATTGAACTACTATCGCAATCGCTATTGCCTGCTATAGTACAATTGGCCGAGGATAAGCAATGGAGGGTCCGATTAGCAATCATCGAGTACATTCCATTGCTGGCGAGCCAACTCGGCGTTCAATTCTTTGATGAGAAGCTGAGCACACTCTGCATGAGCTGGCTTGGAGACACCGTCTTCTCAATACGAGAAGCAGCCACGCAGAATCTGAAGAAGCTGACCGAGGTCTTCGGCGTTGATTGGGCCAGCGAGGCCATTATCCCCAAAGTCATGGCCATGGGCCAACATCCGAATTACCTTTACCGAATGACTACTTGTTTTGCAATCTCCGTAAGTTTACCTGATATGGTCATCTTCTGCAAATATTTCCTTCTGACCGTTCTGCTCAAGACCTTGGCTCCTGCCATAAGTCTCGAAGTGATCAAGGATTCTATTCTACCAATGATGGACAAATTGGTATCCGACGACATCCCGAATATTCGCTTCAACGTCGCGAAATCATACACCATCCTCATCGACGTCCTAAAACGCCTTCCCGCCGAAGGTACGATCCTCTCCCTTGAAAAGTCGGGCCAGTCAGCCAGTCCCTCGCCCATGGGCGACGAGCTCATTCAAAAGCGAATTCTGCCCAACCTTGAGAAGTTACAGCAGGATGGCGATGTTGACGTGAGGTATTTCGCCACAACGGCAGCGGGAAGCATTTCGGACGCCATGCAGACCTCGCCATAGACAGTTTTTTTCGTCTAGGACTGCATTGTAGGGAAATAAGCAATTTTTGTCTTCGTTCAGACCGGGTTTCGTTTCTAGAAGCATGGCGGAGATATCCTACTTTACACACAAAAAGATGAGGTACCTGTGGTTTCGAGGGACTAAAAATTATTTACAACTCCGTGTCGATCTGAGGGGTGAGGAGCCCATCAGTCGGAACCCGAAGACTTCTCCACCCCACTGTTTGACCTGGGGAACGCATAGACTTAGGGGTACAGCACCGCAAGCATTCGAAACCCTTTCCCTCTTCATATAATCTCAATTGCTTCCCCAGAACGAATCACGGGCCTAATCCAACCAATGTGTAGTCGGGGGACTCCCAAAAACACCATTACCATTGGGAGTTCTAGAAACCCGCTGGGGTACAGCCGAGCCGCAGCAGTCGCATGCATCTTGGGCGAACCCTGCGTCGCCTCTTCCCTTTGGCTGCAACAACGGAGAAGTGAAGTTGCAGTGCTAGCAATCCAGTCCTGTAATAGTACGGGCTCTCAGGTACTCGTAACTCATAGAGTCGTAGCATCCACCGTTGAGATATATCCCGCGATTCATAATCATACCCCCGCTTTAAACCTGTTACTGCTATCCGCTTTTAAGTTAGCGTGATGAACAGGTCGTGATTTGTTCAGTACTGGAACGCAGATGGATCATATGGCGACAAGGAGAATTGGAAAGGAGAACGAACTCCATGGCAGACTACAATGCCTAGAAGTATCATGGACGCAGGTAGAGGTACAGAGGTAGTCGAAGTAGGTACATACCGTAGTCTGGCTGTACTCTATGAGGCTCCAGACCATTTGCCAAAAGCCGACCCTTGCATCTCAGTCCCTGCTTGAGCTGAGCCGTCGGATTCCCACTAAACATTCCCCCCGCCCCAACTACCTTTACAGACCGTAAGACCTTCGTGTTCTCACACTCGTTTCTCCTTCCACATAAACTGAGCCTTTACCGTGCGCTTTTGTGATCATCTTCTTTCGCCAGCGAGAGCATTGTGGCAGACGACAGACTAGACCCCTCCCCGGCCACTTATCGTGTAATCGATAAGTACCCAGCAGCGATCCCCGATAAGTAACCACCAGGAGAACCACAGCGACGAGTCCTTGACCACAAGGCCATTGCTTTTGCAATCAGCTGTTGCGTCCTCCGCTTCATTTTCTATATTGCTGGTGGATCATCTTGACGGGTGTGTGATCGCAATGTGTAGGTGCAGCTGACGGCGAAGCTGAGGGCTGACTAGACTTCCCCACCTCTTTAGATTGCTACCCTCATCCCAAGCCTACATTATCAGCATATTTTGATACTAGACCATCAAACTCTTGCGGGTGTCGCGGAATCCGAGTGGGATTGTAACCTATCTTTGCTTGGGGGCGTCAATAAGCTGTCAAAGCTCGCTTGTCACGAGTAAATATATCTAAAGAGGATTCGTCTCTACTTCTCGATACTTCGCCGGCTCAAATAATCCACCCTCAAACCCTACGTCATGTCTCAGATCGTTCTTGACAATATGATCATGTCGCCTGGGGCAATGACCCCAACGAGTACACCTGCAGAATCCCTGCCCTTTGAGCAGCCACCGAAGCTCAAGGGTCGCAGACGTATACTGCAAAGTTTACAAAGGATGTCATCCTCCCCGTCACTAGCCAAGCTTGGTCGGATGCCCTCGTCGTCTTACAATAGTGGAAGCCAAGCTTCAATGTCTTGCGTTTCGCTGTCTTCGTCAAGATCGCCATATGCCAACCATTTCAGGCATTCCGACTCATCCCATTCGTCAGCGGGATTTTCCACTGCCCCAACCTCTGCAGTAAGCACTCCTGGTCCCGATTCGCAATTTTCAGACTCAAGTGCTCGCATTCGGATCATTGGCAAGGAAGTCTCTGGTCATGCCTCGACTGCTGCGACCAGTGTTGCACTACCTGCAGATATTCGACCGGGCTCCAAGGACATGAAACTTACGGCGACGCCTGAAGTGAACGAAAGACAAGTCGATTACTTCTCGAAGCCAGCCGTCAAATTCAAGAAGCAGCGGCGGCCAAAATTCGACTTCTGGGGAGAGATGCCCAACGAGATTAAGGTCCAAATATTCCAATTTCTTAAACCTCAAGAGATTGTCAAGTGTTCGGCAGTCGCGAAATCATGGCACAAAATGTGTTACGATGGGCAGCTGTGGAAGAATGTGGACACCGAAGAATACTACCAGCAGATACCGAGTGATTCTCTTGTAAAGATTATGACTGCAGCTGGGCCTTTCGTACGAGATCTCAATCTTAGGGGTTGTGTTCAATTACGGGAGAAGTGGGGGAGTGACGGAGAAAAGATATCGGACGCATGCAGAAATCTCGAGAATTTCTCCCTACAAGGCTGCAAAATTGACAGAAGCTCGGTGCATTACTTCCTCCTTCGAAACCCGCGTTTGGTTCACATTAATGTTTCAGGCTTGGACAAAGTCAACAACCACGCTATGAAGATAATTGCTCAGGGGTGTAAGCAACTAGAGCATCTCAATGTTTCGTGGTGTCCACACATTGATACGAAGGGCCTCCAAAAGATCGTTCGATCATGCCCTAAACTCAAGGATCTACGAGCGGGCGAGATTAAAGGGTGGGATGACAGGGGCTTCCTCCTGGATCTCTTCCAACGGAACAGTCTTGAGCGGCTTATTATATCGAATTGTACTGATTTGGGAGACGAATCTCTCATACTCTTGATTCAAGGCTCCGAGCCAGAAATCGACCCTTTGACCGATCGTGCCATCGTCCCTCCCCGCAGATTCCGCCATCTTGACTTCAGTCGATGTCGTACCCTCACAGACAAAGGAGTAAAATCACTGGCCCACAACGTCCCTCAACTCTGTGGTCTCCAACTCTCTGAATGCGACGGCCTAACCGACGCCGGCCTTTCGGGAATACTCGAAACCACCCCCAAGCTGACCCATCTAGATCTTGAAGAGCTCGATGACCTCACAAACTCCATCCTCCAATCCCTCGCCCAATCACCCTGCGCCTCCAATCTTGAGCACCTTAACATTTCGTATTGCGAATCCCTCGGTGACACCGGCATGCTCGCCGTGATCAAAGCTTGCCCCCGTCTAAAGTCCCTCGTTATGGACAACACCCGTGTCTCTGATCTCGTCCTCACCGAAGCTGCCGCCGCCGTCCGTGCACGTGATAACCTTTCCTTCCGTTCCTCTACTTCCCTTACCCCCTCGGGACCCCTCATCCCTAAAGTCTCCCTCAACCTCATCGTTTTTGATTGCCAGAACGTTACGTGGACCGGCGTCCGCGAGATCCTCTCCCGCAACACCGAGCCCGGCCGTCACCAAATCATCTCCCTTAAATGCTTCTATGGCTATCAAGATACCGTAAGGGAGCACATGAAGCGCGTCTTGAGAGGCGATAGGTTGTCTGCGGAAAGGCTGGAGAGGAAGTGGGGGGAGTACATGGTTGCAAGCGAGGAGGCAGGGGCTGGTGGCGCAGGTGCGAGAAGGAGGAGGAGAAGAGCGAGGGAGGCGGCGATGGTGCATGCGGATGAGGAAGAGGGGGGTCCCAGGGGAGGAAGGAGAAGGGCGAGGAGTGGGGGTTGTATTGTCATGTGAGCGGATCTTGTTAATTGAGGAAGGGGTCACCGGTTTCTGGGTGTTGTTGGGTATTTGGTTCCGGGATGGAGCCTGGTGATGAATTTGGATGTCTGGAAGTATGGACGACTTGGACAGGGGCAACGTGGGTCTGCTTGGACGACGGACGGGAAGCATAAGGCTGGAACGCACGCACTTGGGCGTTCATTCTTTTCTTCGGGTGGGTTGACAGGCGCTGGCGATTTGGCTAAGTGCTCGAGTTTGTTTTTCTGTTCATTGGCATTGATTGGGATTGGCTATGCATGGCTTTGGTAGGCTGGAGGTATACCTTACGAGGCTCGATTGGATGGGTTGTTGGCGATGTTCCAGGCATATTCTTTCATCCGACCGAAATTATCACACTGGAAATCTATCTCGTCTCCTACCTATCATCATAAAGCCATCGAGCCGTCTCCGCAACCTATTTCGACAGAACGGATACAATATATTTGTGCGTACCGTGTTATGGAATTTCCACTTCATAAAGCGGGTTTGATCCATTCATGTGATTGATCGTGGAGAACATTAAGTCAACACCTGGAAGTTTAGAAGTATCGAAAATCTGGAAGCCCTTCATATACGAATGATTAATGAGACCAAATTGAATTGCAACAATAAAGAATCTGTACACTGCTTTATCTCGGTAGTAGGTAGATACCTTATTGGGAAGTCCGCCGCATCAAGTCAAGGGTCCAACCCACCATGTGATAGAGCCCGTTTGTTCCACACTCTGAAACAGCACCTCGCCATCACAATCACTTGACACCGGATGTCCAAGTCTGATTGATAAATCAACAATCTTGGAGCCCAGACGGATCCGTAGGAGAACCTGATCATTCAGAGCAGCAATGCCGCCTGCCAATACACCGACAGTGCGTTCCTACCGCCCGTAGTTTTTGCCAAACATGCGCAGTGCTGAATGACAATAGGAAATATCTGCCGAGACCACTACCACAAGTCCGTACCTCGAGCAGCTCGAACAGCTTGCTAGTCCCGTCCCAGACTTCGCCGCAACACTACTAACACCATCCGAGCAAGACGCTCACGACGACAATGTCAGTTTTCTACGCACACAACCACGCCAGCCCCCCACAAGCTCTTCTTCAAGGCATGCCGGAGGAACGCAGGTGACGGGTGAGGGTTTGAGTCCTGCCGATAGTGAGAGTCGCCGTAGAATGCGAAGGGCGGTTAATGCAGTCACGGCCCATCGACGCTACACGCCAGCACAGTTGCAAGAGATGGGAGATTCCCATGAGCCAACGTATGCAGACCGAATATCGCAGCAGCAAACGGGTTACCATGGTTGGGCACCGGGGAGCTCTGATGATGACCAGGAGACACATCATGGTTTGCCGAGCGCTTCCCAGTCTTCGGCGCAACTGTATAATGAGCGTGCCACTAGGAGGAACAATCAGGGATCGGCTTTGCCAGTGACTGCATGGTCACACAGCACCAGCAACAGTTACTCGCATCGAAACCCAAACCAGTCCCATTTCATTGGGAATGGGGTTGGCGGTGCACCCACTGTCACCGAGTCTTCTCTACGGACCACGGCGCTGCTCCAATCAGTGAGACGAAATACGCAATTCTCAGCCCGATCAAGAAACCAATTACAAAGCTACATCCTGGACAGGGAGAGGGTGGGTCAAGAAGCTGAAGACCGTGATCAGATTCAAGAACGGATCCATAGACAAGCGACACGGGCTATAGAGGAACGACAACAGGAAGACCTGCGCCAACGTTGGCATACAGAATCCTATAGGCAGCGCTATCTGGAAAATTCGTCGACTGGTCCACCGGGTGAAAAGCGTTGGCTTGACGAAGCAATCAAATACTTGGAACGACTTCGTTTCTGTGAATCCCACCAGGAAAGTCTTTCATCTGCTGCAGCAGGTGGATTCGTCAGGGGACAATTTTTTACCAACAATCACGAAGACTTCATATTAGATACGACCACAATCGAGCCACCGCCGGAAAGCTCATGGCTAAAAGTTGGTGGCGTATTTTCTGGCTCTCAACATGCCGCAGGAGGTTCCTCTCTTCCTGCGTACTACATCCAGAATCGGGCAGAGAACCTGCCATCGAACCGTGGTGGTTCTACAACTAGGACTATACCCAGGATAACCGAAAGAAGCTCAACCAGCACATCGACACGAATTCCCCGATCAACCTACGCATCCCACCTCTTCACCCCATCCCCCTGCTCCCTCGACGACGACGAGCGCTGGCCCGTAAAAGTGACTATCCACAGCATCGACTACACCAGCATGACACTCTCCGGCACCATGGAAGCCTTCAACGTGCCCGACAAATCCTCGCCAACTCACGAATCCAGCATCACCACCTTCCTCGAGGGCGAAATCATTGACTTCAACGCGTTCACGCTCGAGACGAAAAGCTTCAACTCGGATCCCAGGGTCGATGGCACGTATTGGCGGAGACTGCCGCCGTTCAAGGAACTTACTGATGATGAGATGGTGAGGAATCTGGTCAGTAAGCGGTGGTTGACCGAGGAGTTGGGGATGAAGTGGATTTTGATGCGGTGGAAGGGTAAGCTAACCCCCCAAAATGACATACACCGAATCACTCCGAGTCAACCATACGCTGACAACAACTAACCTCGGCTGCTGTAGAAAAATGCTTCGTTACACCCTCCGACGCCCAATCCTCCCTCACCATCAGCGGCTTCTACTACGTTTCTCTCCGGCGCGCGGACGGGCATGTCGAGGGCTTGTATTATGATCCGAACAGCACCCCGTACCAGCATCTGTCGCTTATGCCGGAGAAGAGGACGTTTCCGACATATGAGTTTCGGTAGGGGGGCGCGGTTGATCATGGACTATTTCACTACGTGCTGTTGCACAACTATCTTCGAATTCTTGCCCGGCAGATATGTTGTGTTGAAGCACTATGGGCTAGTCTTGTTCAAGGCTCAATTTCTGGGAGTGATGGAGTAAGCAAGGCAGCGAAGCTGTAGCGAAAGCGTTTTGACAAGGTGTTGGGGCTACATTTACGAAGTAGCGATATCTAGAGAATCTTATCAGTTGCCCATGGGCTTCAAAAGCATGATCTGTATTTTATTTTCACTTGGATCGTGCTGGGACTTTGGCATTGGCTCTTGGACTCGGGTTGTCTAGATTCCACATGGGGGAATATCCAGAGGCACATTTCACACAGCTCAGCTTCACTTATTCTGTGCTCGAAGACTGTTGCATGGGCTCTCGAAATCAAACTGTCTGGGATCCACGCATGCGGGACGTTATCTATGCCAATTTTCCTTCAACAAGCCAGCTACACTATCGTCCATCTACCTGCTCTCAACTATCGTACCATCACCATCATCCTCACACATTTTCCTCCTATCCTATTCCTCTCCTTGCATTTCATTTCCTTCCCTTCCTCCCTTCTAACTTCTGGCAAAGATGGTTTATTGCTCGGTCTGGAAGTAGTTGAGCAGAATGGAGCGTTCCTGGGATTCCTCGCCCCAGTCGCGAACGACGACGCAAGAGCAGTTAACGACTTTTCGGGCGTTGCCTTCGCGATCGAGTACACCTGGGGTGGGAGGAGGTTTTAGCTGGGGTCTTGGGGATGGATGGAAGTGGGAAGGGAGAATTGGTGGAGGTGCTGGGGGATTGGTTTGGGATGGAAAGGGGCAATAAGGTTTGCTCTTCCTTGGCATGTTGACACATAAAAGATAATCCTCCTCGTTTTCACCAAGTCTGATGGCACTGAGTAAACCGAAGCAAAAGAAAGGTAAAAACTTACACAACCCAGCCCACTCCCCCAACATCTTCCCATCCGGCACCTTAATCAACGGGATCTGATGCTCCCCACACAACGCCACCACCAACTTCTTATACGCCTCCTCCTCACACCCCTCGTTCAACACACACATGTGTGCCTGTCTCCGATCCAACGCCTTACTCGCCTCCCGCAATCCCCTCGCCAAGCCGTCGTGGATGAGCGCGAGCTTGAGCACGCCTTTGAGGGCTTCGAGCACGGTCATTTGCGAGGAGCCCGCAGGGGCGGTGGCGGAGACTTCTATTTCATCGGCGCCTTCGGCCGGGGTGGGGGACGTGGGCTCTTCTCCGTCCGACTGTTTCGTGGAGGGTTAGTGGGGTGTGGTTTAGATAGTTGGGAGGGGGTGGGAGCGAAAGGATTTATTGGGGGTGGGACGTACCATCTTGACTGTAGTTTAGCAGATCAGATTGCGAGTGTCGGATATCCTCAAAGAGCGAGATGGTTTAGGTAGAATTGGGAGGGGAGCGGTGAAAGTTGGTGGTGGAGGCTAACTTTTGGCGAGTTTCTCGGTTGGGCTTTGTGTGGTGGGCGATCATTCTCGCTTACGCCTTATGGCTCGACCCCTGAACCGCGTCTTATGGTTCAGCGCGTTGACGACAATCAAGCTTCAAACATGCCGCTTGTGACTAAAGGAAGCTCAGTAGCAGCGAACAACGAGCTACGTATGTTGGCTCTGATATTGAGTGCGGTGCGTCAGGTCTTTTCCTAACGTAGGTCAGTCACTAGGGGAGGCAAAAGTCAGTAAACCATAACTAGTAGCTGGGCTGATTACGAGAATAAAAGGTAGCTCGTGTTACTATCAGTTTATTCCATGTGTCTCTTATTCAAATATCTCTTGTTGCAGTTGCTTGCATCTTTGTTCGCGGGGATTGACCTTGCGATTTTCTAGTACAGCTCTGAGGATGGATTTGGTGAGCTGCAATAGCAACTGAATCTGTTAAGCAGCTTCTCAAGCGTCGATTGCCCGCCTTCAGAGACAGACTCGAAGACAGGCAAATAAGCATACGAGGTCACCTCAACAGATGTGAGGGGGCTCGTTCTGGTCGTGGCTTATTCTCCCATGGCCGCTTCTATCACTTTTGGGTCTTGTCTCGCTGAATGGTCCAGAGTGTTTGGATGGTCTTTCGCCTCAAAGCCGATCGAACAAACCGTGTGATCCTGAGGGTTCTCTCCAACATACGGGTTGTTGATATGATGCTAAAAGCTTGCTACAATCTCATGGCGCCGATATCGGACAGTCAAGTATTGTTGGGGATTGCAGGCGCCGGCGGCTGCTATGACCTCCTTTCGAGCCCTCACCACTAGTGCCGTACCGTTTTATTGAAGCTGTATTCCAGTATGATCAAAGAGGATCCTCTCCACCGTTAATATACGGAAATTCGGGCAATTCTTTGCCGGGCCATAATAGGTTATGGCAGCATAGCTCCACTCTTCAGTAACCGGATCGATACATACTGGCAAGATAGCTGTACGATTTCATTGGCTTCCCGGAAAAGGATCTTCTGTCACGTCGTAGCACGGTAGCCCAAAGTCTCGAAAGTACATCAATCCAAGCTTTCGGGATTGCACGTCCTAAGTTGTCTGTATGCGAGGTTTTAAATCGGACCTGAAGTCGCAGTATCCGTTTCGCTCATCCACTCAAGGCCCAATTTCCCACCATGCTCGGCTGGCAGCGCGTTGACTGAGTGAGCCTTTACATAGTACGAGCTTCAAAGTTTCCCGATCTCACCTAGGATTTCCTAGCTTCTCCCGAGCATCGATTGCGGTTTTCGAAGGAGGAACGAAGACATGGGCGTTGATTGCGCTTGGGCCGCCCAGAATAATCGCCTTGAAGCAACTCCTTCATATCTTATATAAGCTTGTTCTTTGTTCGTGGCCACCACTGCTTATTGTCTCTTTAAAACAGCTTTGGGAAGGCTTGTTGCCGGCGCCTTTATTATACTCAAGGAGACGTGTACTACGTATTACGTCGAATGCATATTACTCAATATTATTATCCCTAACTTGATTTAAGCATATCCGATTCGGCTATCATCGCGAAAATGAAGATTAGGACAGTTTATGGAATCCCTAGGAGCATATCTATCGGCCTTACAATTAGCTTTATCCTTGTGTTCTTCGTCCTTGAAGCAATGTCGTCGCAACCACACGCCTTGAAACACATCATCTTAGATAAGTCCCTTCTCACTGGACCCTCGAAGTTTGATTATGATGTGAATAACAAAAACGATTTCCGGATGGGATTCGTGGAGACTATTGGCTTCGAGGAAGCGACGGTGGGCGGACTTCTTGCGACCAGAAACGGATCAACCTACGGAGTACATTGGAGTCAATTACAAAGATCAACTACCCACAGACTCCTCAGTCGGTCGCCGAAGCGTAAATCTTTGGTACTACGTACACTTGAGCGAAGGCCCATATATCCTTGATATCCTGCATGCACCGACAGCGGCCTGTGGACTCTGGTCTTCAATTCGGCTGGCAGTTATTGATCCAGCCAGCCTGTTTGAATCCTTCGCAATCAATCTAAGCTCAGCACCCTGGCTCGCAGACACGGGCCGGTAGTAAATGCTTTCAAGCAAAAAACGATACTATCCGAGTCCGTGCTGAAGACGATACAGGTCCATTTGCTAGCGCTATTAATAACGAGGGCGGGGCCATATATGCTTTCGAGTGGCGAGCAGACATGGTCAACGTTTGGATTTGGATGGGCGCCAGCGCGCCTATCGAAGTCAAAAACGGATCCATTGTCGATCCAACTACATGGGGTCCACCCCGAGCTCAGTACCTCGGATATTGCCGAGTCAATATGGACAAGAAGCAGGAGCTAAATATGAGGATATATACCACCTTCTGCCCTCTTTTAGCCCGGGACGATTATTACAGATCGGACTGCTTCCGCACCGCACCGTCTTGCTATCAGTATGTCGCCAACAACCCGTCGGCTTACCAAAACGCTTACTGGCTGATCAATCACATAAAAGTTTATGAACAGTCAGGGGAGGTTGCTATGAACGACACAGATACGATCCCGACTGTTCAATCCCCAGAGTAGCGAGACACAACCCTTTAGCAAACGAACAGCCTGCCCTTATGATACGTACGCTTTTATGGTGCCCGATCTCGCGTCGCCAGTTTACCTTCAAGCAAAAACTTCCAATGGGCCTTTAACTGTAATAATCAACCAATTTTCATTTTGCAACATCGTCACGTGAATAGGTGCAATTCTTCCATACCGTTACATGGCTGGTTCAGCAAAAAAACGTCTCGATATTGAAATATTAAGATAACGTATAATTCGTACCAGCACGAGTGGAAATGATTAAGCAACAGTATCTAGATATTGAACTGAAGAGTATCACAGAACGCTGTAAAGCATGTGCTAACCTCCATCAGAATTAACATTTTCAAGTAGCCGGATTCTGGAACAAACAAAGACTTAGGCTACGAGCAAAATGCATGACGAAAAGTAAGATCTGAATTACTTGACCGACCCTGTCGATTGCGAATATGTGTAGAGACACCGAGGCTTCCAGCTTGAGGAAAGAAGAAGAAGAAGGAAAAGCATGATGAACCAAATCCAGTTGCAGCACAACAACCTCAATACCCTAGAATACCCACAAGCACGACCCCAAGAACGTCGGACTCTGGATGGTGAAAGTATGCAAATCCCGACAGCCCAGCTGAAAGCCAAATAACAACGGATCACTTTCCTAGAGCCCCACCCCCTCACGTATGGATCGTCAAACTCGTATCCCCCGTCACATACAGCTCATTCTGAAAAGCCACACACTGCCCAACCTTCGGCTTAACGACCTTATCCTTAGCATGACCCTTGGGCCCGCTCTCGATCGTCCAGCCGATCAGACCATTGGTCGACGTGAACAACGCGCTACGCGTTCCCCAGGGACCGCCGACGGGAGTACCTGTGGCGTATTTGTCCGGGCGGAGGGAGATATGGTCGCCCGCCCATCGGCACTGGTCGTCGTAGAAGCTGTTGGAAGGGGGGAAATGTTAGTGGGGTGTTGTTTGTGTAATGGTGGGGGTGGGATGAAGATGCGAAGGGGGAAAGGAAGGGGTTGGGAGGAGGGTGAGGACTTACAATGTGGCTTGGGGTGGGTCGCCGTTGCGTTCTTCGAGGGCGGTACCGTTTTGGGCGGGATCTGCTTCGATAGGAGCGGCGGAGCTGAGAGCAGCGAGGGTAGCGACGAGGAGTGAGGAGAAACGCATGTTTGTTTCTGTGAATTGATGTAAAGTATTAGGTATATTGGTAAGATAGAAAAGTGATAAAACGTTGCCGAAGCCTGTTCGGTTGGTAAAGACTGAAGGTTAAAAAGGGAATGAATGTACGAACAGTTGGCTTGAGATTGATGCTGGTGTTTATAATAGAGATACGAGTTTATAACTACGACAGAAATTACTGATGATATTGCATTGATTCAGTGGTAGCGCGTGGCTGTATAAAGAAACATCTATCATGGCGAGCGTGGTTGATTTTCGGTCACAAAGAAGGGCAGCAAAATCGAGAGCTAAAGTTGAGAACAATACTAGGCAAAGATAGGGCTGCACAAAGAGCGTATTTGGTGCCTCTGCCTGGACCACAACCACTAGCTCAGAGAATCAGAGAAATAGAAAGGGGAGTGACATATCTAGATGGGTAGGTTCGTCCTTAGTATTGTTCTTGAAAGCTAACAACTCTATAAAGAAAGGGCTGGGGTGCAACAGTGGCGACATCTATGGAAACTCATGCCTGTGGCTCGGCATATCCTTGATAATGACTCGATTCTGGAGGTCAGATGCTGGAAATATCATCTAGCTTCGATGCTTTATCCTTTGCAACTCAGCAGCTTGTGCTTCGTGATAGCGAAAATAGATGAGCCATACGACTTCTAAGTTCTCTCACCCATGCCAAATGAAACCCTCGAAGCTCAGAAAAACTCAAGACGTATTCTTAACAGTAAACGGCCAAGCCTGCATGGGAGACGCTTTTTCAGAGGGCTCACAAGGCGCTTCCCCGATCACTGGTTCAGTCCTTCCAAGGGGGGAGCGTGAGTGAATCAAAGAGTAGCCCGTGGTACAGCAGTACAATACGCAAGGGCTCGTAAGAAAAGGGCCCGCGGGTAGTATTGCTCAAGATGAAGATCTCGACAGGATAATGAATCTACCCCATGCAGCTAATTGAATGTTCCACTCTTAGTATAATGGTGATTCTTCGTGTTTTTGGACACCGTTAGCAAAGATAAGCTTGGAGGTGAGAAGAAATCCCAGAAATCCACGCCGTCTCCTAATTCCCTTCTAGACTGCCAAGGTATTCGGATTGCTAATTATAAGGGGCAGAGATGGTACAATTTCGTCAAGGTCTGCCTGCCATTGAAGAAAGACGGGCTCTCGAGTTTTCATAGATAACTCATGCTCACGGCAAATCGATGATTGCACAGCTGTATTGTTGACAGGGAAGCGAAAAAGGATGTCGACTATCTTCTCGTAAGATTCCTGACAGCAGTGACTGTCTGAGATGGCAGTCATCGATGCAGGAGCGGTAGACGCGTTTTAAAAAAAGTATGTAGGCATACGCAGTCACTCGATAGCCGAAAGAGGTGCTGTTAGAGAAGTCAGTGTCAATTCGTAAAGAGTGGTGTTCGTCAGAGCCAATTGACAGCCAGGGCAGCCCAGATTTAGCGATTAGTCAGGCTGACAACCTGTAGAATACCTCTCGTCCTCTGGAATCCGAATCACTCGGAGGCCAATCCACATTGGAAGAAAATCCCCTTCCTGTACAGGCTTGAATACATGATGCGGTTGTGCTTGCTGGCGCTGGCGCATGGCAACTTCCAATCTAACCAGTGGGCCGTCCACTGAGGTCGTCTCCTCCACGCGACCGTGCCTCGGCACTGCACGCATCTCATCAGCATGAAGAAGCTCATGGGCAAAGCCAAATCAGCCTTCTCCGATACTCGATCGCATTCCTCTGATTCGTGCTCTGATTCCCAGAGCGACAAATTGCTGACCATTCAGAAGCAAGAGACGCAGTCAAAAATCAAACCCCCCACGGCCCTCGACATCCTCCGATACCGCTACCATCATGGGGCCAACCTTGGCAGTTGTTTTGTCCTCGAGAAATGGCTGTGGCCTGGCCTTTTCGAGTCTGGGGCGAGAGGGGACAGCGAGTTAGACGCCGTGGAGGCGTATGTTCATCATTCCCAGACTGGTATTCCATAATTCTTTGACTGACCTTTCCACAAGTTCTATAGCCGCACATGGTGTCGAGTCTACAAAAGCAATGTGGGAAGCCCACTGGTCCTCCTTCCTTTCCGATGCCGATATCGACTTCCTTGCTAGCACAGCGCACTGTACTTCCATCCGTCTTCCGATTGGGTACTTCACCCTTGGGCCGTCCTTCACCTCCAACACCCCTTTCGATGGCGCCGCTTCTCAGATCTATACCTCAGCTTGGTCTGCCGTTCTCGAACTCTGTGCTCGCCTGCACGCTCATGGCATCGGTACTCTTCTCGATCTGCATGCTCTTCCAGGCGGTGCGAATGAAAACGATCATGGTGGAACATCGAGTGGAAAGGCTGAGCTGTGGGATAATGAGACAAACCTGGCACTTGCAATAAGGTGTCTCACATTCATCGCTGGAGAGGTCCATCGAGGTAACGTGCACGGATGCATAGGGATTCAGCTGTGCAATGAAGCAGCGTGGGCCGCGGAAGGGATGTATAGATGGTACTCAGCAGTCAATCATTCCATCGCAATGATCGACGATAGCATTCCTCTGTACATTAGCGATGGGTGGGATCTCAACACAGCGCTCTCCTGGGCTGCTGATGCCAACGCCTCTAAAGGTGGCTCGAGTCCAGTGGTTGTAGATACTCACAAGTACTACACCTTTTCCAAGGAAGACCGAGATCGAAGTGCACACCAAATAATTTCCCGTATCCCTACCGAGTTAGGAGAAGTGCAAGCAAAATCAGGGAGCGTTGTCGACAACGGCGCAGTTCAAGTTATCATCGGCGAATGGAGCTGTGTCCTAGACAGCAAGACCTGGGATAGATCTCCTGGTAATAAAGAAGATATTATCCGACAGTTTGGCAAGATACAGCAGGCTCAGTGGAGACGAAGAAGTGCTGGTGCCTTTTTCTGGACCGCAAGGATGCAGTGGATGGACGGTGGCGAATGGGGGTTCTTTGAAATGACGAAGAAAGGGGTGGTAGTACCGCCCAAGGAACTATGCCTAAGTTTCGAGGACGTGATAACAAAGTTTTCGAGAGCTCAGCAAGTGAAGTCACACAAGAGAGCTCTGGCCGTGGTAAGCCACAGTCGCTATTGGAACCAGATGACACCCGGAGGGCACTTTGAGCACTGGCGATTCGTGCAAGGCTGGGATTTGGGCTTCTCGGACGCCTCGGCGTTCTTTGGCATGAGAGCGAATGGTGGCGTGCAAGGGGCACGGAGCGGAGGCGATACGATCGGGGCGCTGGAGCTGTGGATTCGGAAGAGGTTGCTGGACTATGGGCAGAAAGCGGAGTTTTTGTGGGAGTTGGAACATGGGTTTCGGCAGGGTGTGCGCGCTTTCGAGGAGGTTGTCCTGGCGGACTGAAGTTAGGAGTTTTTGGTTTGGAAAGTTGGAATTGGTCTTTTTGCCCAACTCGCCTTGTTGTGCAAGGCTTCTGTAGTTGGATCTATGGCGATGATGGTAGGGACAATCTGAACAGTCGTGTCATGTAAAAGTAGTTTTCTAACTTTATGCTGGTTGTAATTCGTTACTCTCGCCCTTTAGATGTTTATTCATGCACGTGAAAGAAGTACAAGTCTATTACAATCACATGTAAGTCTGTATAAAACAAAAAAGCAGTCCAGGTTTAAACGACAAAATGAAATGTCAACACTATCAGAACAAGCATTCTCAACCCAGCTCCCGTCGGTTGTCCACGATCAACACCACCTGTAAAAGCATCCCTGTTACTCCCATTCCCCAAAGCCGAAGCGTCCGCGGTAGGAGCTATATCATTCAAAAGTGAAGCTGACAGTGTGTTAGATGCCAGGACGGTTGGACTACCGTCGACGACAAGGGTACCCGCAGTTGCTAGGGAGAGGGTGTGGCCCGATACAATCAGAGGCGGAGAGCCGGGCAATAACGTTGTGCCGCTGACTGCGAGGGCATTCGGACCGCCGGTCAGATAGGTATCGTCTATACTGTAAGTTTGAGATGGGTTAGTACTTCTGAAGCCCGAAGCCCCTGTTGCAAAACCGGCTGTTCCATCGTTCGTGAGTGCATCGGACGTCGCAGGTGCCAAAGTACTGGTGGCGCCGTCAACGACAAGCGCACCGCCAATTGCCAGGGAGAGAGTGTGGCCAGACACTGTAAGTGCTGGCGAGCCGGGCTTTAGCGTCGTGCTTGCCACAGCGAGAGCATTTGGATCGCCGGTTAGGGGAATGCCATCGATATTGTAAATATGGATTGGGTTAGTACTTCTGAAGCCTGTAGCGCTTAGTATAGAGAGAGCGCCCGGGTCGGCGGTGTTCTCCGGATCCAAAGCTATGATTCTGTCACCCGATATGATGGCGGTTGGCGAGGATGGCATGGCATAAGGAATGCTGTTGACTGTTGCGGTAGGACTATGGGGAACGAGCTTCTGGCTGCTAATGATATAGTGCGATGCTAAGTCTACCGCGTATTCTTTCCCGTTTACTGTTAAGATTGGCTCGCTGTTTGACGAGAGTGCTGAAACGATACTCGCGATATTGGGAGGTTGGGTGGCGAAAGGAGCTAGAGAGTAAGCCATGCCATTGATGTTGATGGTCGAACCTCCTGGAGAGAGGGTTTGGCTCCCAATGATGTATTGGGAGGCTTGGTTCGCAGTGTATGTCTTGCCGTCAATCGTCAAGATGGGAGGACTGCTTCCAAGAGGATTGGTTAAGATGATGTTGATGCTGGAAGATGTGATAGTGATAGGCGGAGCCAGATAATAGGGAGTGTTGCCAATGGTGATGAAAGGTGGGTCTGAATCCTGTGGGTTCTTGCCCGGGTCCTGGGGTATCATCAATTGATTCAGGCTGAGCGAAGCAGAACTTCCAGTGGGGTCTGCAGGATCATGTTCATTCACATTTTCAGTGGAAGCGGGTCGAAAGGGTTGTAGTATGAAACCCGCCAGGCCAGCAGTAGATGTCTCTTCATCAGATGAACGGTCCTTGGGAGGACTTGGATTAGCAGCAGTTTGGGGACTGGCAGTGATCTTCGGATCTGCCGAAAATACCGGCCCTGCAGGTTGAGGTACTTGAGAAGTCTTTTGAACTACGGGTCCTGAGGAAGTGGTGGATGGCCCGGCCAAAGCAGCTGCTGGAGTCAGCACACGCGGTGGATCGTACAGTCCGAATTCCAGATCGTAAGCGTTCTCGCCATAGTTGTCCCATGATGTGCAGGCTTCCCACTCCGGATCGAGCGCAGTCAATTGTTTCGGTGGAAGCACGATTGGGTTATATGGAGGTCCAAAAGAGTAAGAGACACTAGTTATCCAGCTCTGGATCCCACTATGGCCATCGAGGAAGGACGTGGTGCTGCCATTGCTAAGGCCATACGTGCGACATGCTGCAGGATCATATACCCCCGTTTGTGGCGAGTATCCAGCAAACTCAACGAAAGTGCTAGAAAACGAAAGTGTTGAGAGACTCCCTGAAGGTACGGCGATGGTGGGGTTGTAGTAAGTATTACCTTTGACACCACATGAGTCGTGAACACTGACAGCGCCGTGGATAGCTAAGTAGAGGGAAGGGAATATGAGGGTTGATCCGTCAACGACGGCGAAACTTAGGGCGTGCGACCGACCTAGGTCCACAGGCGTTGGGATTTGACTCTGTTGAGTAGAGAACCTCGCATGGGAGGTTATGGTCGCATTGGTTTGAGAGCAATCAGCAGATGAGGTTGTGGGCCAGTGATATACCTGAACCTCCGGCGCAAATAGTTTACAGCCACCACAGCAATTAAATGGGATGTGAGCGTCGCCGTTCACGACTCCAGGTGGGTATGGGTTTGGGTCTAGTTTCCAAGACGTGGCTGACAATTGAGCGCTCTGAAATTCCTCCATATCTCGAGCATAGGATGCACAAGCGGGGCTTCTTGCAAAGCTCAATTTGAGATGCCATGGTATCAATCCCATAGTAAAAAATTCAGAGCATGCGTAAGTATAAGTCTGCGGCTCGGCTCCGATGTTAGTTGAGAGACCTTTTTCAGGATTTAACAAGATCTGATCCCCACTGGTCAGAGTGAAGGTAGTCGAGCCGCCAGTTCCTGCGTAGCAGCCCGTGAGGTTGGGATCTTTGTATTTCAAGGTTGCTGGCGCTGTCGGTATTGGCGATTGCAGGCTACTAGCTGAAGCATTCTTCGATGACGTGAATGCCGCGATAGATGAATAGTGTGTCCTTTCGCAGGAAAATGCGAATTGCAAGGACGAATTAAAAGGAAGTGTTCGAGACGGGCCACCACTAGTTATGGGCGGGAACACAGTGGAACCAGATGTGTAGATGGGGCTTGAGCCACTGTATGAGAAGATACAACCCCTCGAATTTGGAAAGCTAGCAGTCAACTGTGATGTAGAGGAAGTGTTCTGAAGTAAAGTTGTGCCTGTGAAAGCGTACACATCGACGTTCAGTAACTCTGGAGAATAGAGGTGTAGTAACTGAAGAAGGGTAACACGAGATCTAGTAATGAAGAAAGCACACACCGTTTAGAGCTTGGATAGCATGGCTGAAAAGAAGGCACACCATGGTGCTGCGAAACATTAAGCGATAGCTAATTGGGGAGAGATTCATGATGCTTGAGAGACAACGAAAGAGAAACGTCAATCCAGAAGTTGAAATATATGATAATGTTAGTGAGAGCGGAGAGAAGGATGATATGGGAAAAAGCTAAGCCTTCCCGGGAGCTGGAAGGGACCCATTTCAAGTACCTTCAGATGCAAGTACCCGTAATCGTAACGGTCAAGGTCTAGGGCAAGGACTCAATGGAGTCATGCTTGCGCACTGTTTTGGGAATTACTCGGTATTAGAGTTGGACAAACCGCAGTGGATAGATGCTTTGCAGGAACTGAAATGTGTTCTGCAGTCTCTCCGGCATGCTAGAAGAGCTGAGAGATGATCGAAACCACTGCCCTGAGCTCCAATTCGTTCAAATTTTACCGCGCTAGTTCATGCTCGCGTAACGTCGATATGCTGCGCCCCTGCAATGCAATGCGATCTATTATGGAGGCAGGGCCCTGAGTGGTTTACCTCACTATCCTTTACTCATTCAGTAGGGATTGCGAACGAAGGAACATCTGGTTGGAAATAGGGGAGCAATACCTTAATGTTACCCCCGTGGTGGTTAGTAATCTCCACTCCGAGCCCTATAGGGCTGGGGCTAGGGGATTCAGAGTTTTCATCCCTTCGTAGCTTCCTCTCCATCTGACCCTCATATACCAAGAAAAGGCACACAGAATCCGCGAGGAAAGATATCACGATTCAGCCATAAACCTACGCAGAAGTCATCCTCAGCTTGAAAGTGCGTAGTTTTCTCCCTTCTTGCAGGTTTGGAATTTCAGCTGTGATTTGGTTGGCAATCACCGCCTCATAGGGCTGGGGCCCGCTAGTAGAGTTTCCACCTCCCTCCTAGATAGACTCCTATCCAGCAACACCCAATATATCAATATACCACCGTATGACCTCGTATTCCAACAGTGATTGCTTTCGACTTTAATGACGAGACCACCTTTGCCGCATGTTTCATCTACCGTTATGCTGTCGGCGATGGAACATCAGGAAAGGCGCTCCGGAAGTCCTCGGGCACTGGATTCATCAGTGTCATCGTACGACGGTCCTCTACTGCCAGAATCAGAGAAATCCACTGTCTCTCATGACATTAGTGAAGGGGTTCTATCAAAACAGTTTCTCGACATTTAAGGAGACGCGTGTTCTGGTGGGCCAGTCACAGCGCCTCCAGTGCCCAATCATAGATGTCTTGTACCAGAAATGTATTGATACAGACGTTGGCCTTCCACGGTGGCTGAGCAGCTATATAGAAACCCCTTTTTCCATCGGCGCTAGGCATGAAGAACGTCAAAAGCTTTGAGATTATAAACGTTGGAACATGGCCCTCTGATGATATTGCTGATCTTAATAGATGGAAAACTGGCCGCATGATTTTCATCTGGAACGCGACGGCCACTGGAGGTGCAGCTGAGAGATGTGTCGTGGGTGGTGGGAATGGAAACATAACGTTAGGATATGCATGGTAAGAACCTATAGTCGATAATACACTCATGGACCAGGCTACTGAAGGTATCCAAAAGCAGATCAAACTCTGGGACGCATCTAAAGTCAATGAACAGTGGTCCATAAACGATGCGACCACATGCTATCAATATGATAGATGGCCTTGTCATTTCCTCACGAGCGAGCACACACCTTTATTTGGGCTGTACGAATAAAACATTGGTCTCAACGATGTGGGTGAAGTAATCTTACAATCTTTGAAGCGTAGAACAAGTCATTCACATCTCGGTCAAAACAGTGGCAGGAAAACACCACAAGGACTAAATATAGACTCGCCCAACCTCGAAAACGACCTCCTAAAGCCGCCCGTGGGCCTCTTGCCGGATTCTATCTCCGAACAGGTCGCGCAGGAGCTAAATTCTTGACAAGGGCTCTGGAGGGAGACATGTAACAGACTCCCGTCCAGCTGGAGGGGGTCCGACTGGTACTTCATACTCAGGAATGGCTGGATTCTCAAAGTCGGGGTCTGTCACTGGTGCGTGGGAATGCTTGAGGAACGGTCCTCCAAGAAGGATGACTGGGAACTCTCCAATTGCGGAGTCATTGGCAATCCTTGCATTTCCGGTGGGATCAGTTTTGTCAGATGCGACCTTTGGGTTGATGATATAGAATGTCTCGGAAAAGTGCTGGTCCGATAGGCCGGCAAAGAAGTCGAGTTCGATGGAATGCGTTCTAGGAAATGTCTCGCCATGCACTTCCTGGATAAGAACGCCATCATGCTCTTTCACGTCACTGTTCCTGCCCTACTTGGCGATAAGAGAATAGGAGATGAGGTTTTTGTCGGCACCAGTATCCATTTTGGCCCAGAGGGTGACCTTCATTCCATCTTGTTTGCTGGCAATGAGAGGCATGACTGTAGGGTCACAGGTACTCTAAACAATCAAGGGGAGATGAGAATTCGAGACATGCCAGATCAGGATACGTTGGGCAGGAGTCAAGGAAAGAATTTGACTAATCGGATGCCCTGGCTTCATATGATGGGTGGAGATGGAAAATCCGAAGAGGATGTGATCGACCGAAGATCTGAGCTCGTTCACGATGTTCCAAATATCTTCGTTGGTGCGAGTAGACGACTTAGATTCGTTGGTCGCCTGTTCGTGGTCATCGGCATTCTGAGATAGGGCCTGTAGGCGGCTCCATTTGTTGAGTTGGAGATGTTCCCGGATACCACTCCTTGTGCCTGAGGCTGAAATTCATCAATGTTCTCTAGAGATCCACCCCTCGATTCAGGAGAGGTTTGATCTTTTTCCTTCCTTTACGGGGTGGTCAACATCTTCTGGTCCAATCTTAACATCGAAAACAGATTCCTGGGCGCGGCTAATGCTTAAGGGTTTTGTCTCTGGCGTACTCAGAGGCGTACTCAGAGGCATATGAGGGTCCTGCATAGCATCAATGCCATCAATGGGGACGTCGCTAGTCTACATCTTCGTGAAGCTGGGATTCGGCCTGAGGAAGAAAGATTCAGAATTCAGCTACTCCTAGTATCAAAGAGGAACAAACGTCAATGGTGAAGGAGAATATCATAGCGGGAGGCGTCAAGCAATGGGAAGAAGCAGTGGGACAGAGCTGTGGAGCTTAGGGATAAGCTGGACCAATATAGTAGGTGGGTAATTTCGTTGTGGACCATGTTTAATGCCTTCGGTTATTGAGCATTGTATTGACTGCCAACGTCAGAGCATAACAGACAAGATGATCCCAGAGCACAACAAAATCTACGAGTTGCTTACGCCCAGTGACAATGACGCCGACGATCTCTTCAATTACCTCCATAGTGACGATATTGGCGGCCGCTGGCTCGAAGCTCCTGAGAATACGCGTTGGGAGGTCGATGAGTCTAGAAAACGAAAAAACCAAGATCTCATCAGTTTGAATGTTCGCCGAACCAGTGATGACGTTGTCGCAAAAGGGATGAATGACAGCCTGGCCTATAGCATCCACAAATTCTTTGGTAAACGTAAAGTAGGTCTGCAATATTGTCTTGAAATAACATACAACGTTATTGACCGCAACCCAACAGAAATCAGATGAAGAGTTTGGCCTCGTCTTCTACGACGAGGCGGCCTCGGACCGCTCCACGTCCAACCTCACCATTATCTTCTCTTCTCTCCTCCCCAGAGCCTCCGTCTTCGCTCTCTACTATAACAGATTCCCTCGTATGAGACCGTTCTTCATTGTGCTGTGGAGCGGGGTGTTCAGTGCCTGTTTAGCGCTGTTTACGACGGCAACGAGGATTCAGATCTTTACGGCAAGTGTGGCGATGGCGAGTGTGCAGGTTGTCTTTATGAGCACAAATGGTGGGCCAGTCCCTTGAATGATAACCGTAGGTTCCACGAGAGAAGCGCCGACCTTCAATTTCACGATCTTTGCTCGATTCGAGGAAAAAAGAAAGATAGTAAAGAATTCGGTGACGGCTGTATCCATTCGTTGACTCGCTATTTCCGTTCCCCCATCTTCTTTGCCGGCGACGAAGGGTACGGTCACATATCTCGTCATCTCTGTATGGCCGTCAGTACACATGACTGAAAACATTGGCTGTCTCTCCTACCTTCGCGTTACGATCCTTAGCTGGGGCGGTTGCTCAAGATAAGGATCACGACGACCAGAATTGCCAAGAAGCAGACCGTACTACAGATTAGGGTCAATCTGTACTGCTTTGCCGAAGCCGTTAAACTGGGGGCTTGCTGGCGTCTCCACGTAAAAAAATCGCTATGTTCCGCTGGTGCTCTGGGTCGGAAGAGATCTCTAAGCGACTTGACGACGAAGCCCCTCCATTTATTCGTGTTGACTGGTTCGGAAAAGCGATTCGGGGTTTGGAGATCAGGAGAGCGCGGTTGAGGTATGTTGTGCGTGGGAGCATGGTATGGAGGAGGAGAGTCGAAGGTTGGGAGTTGAGAAGCCATTTCGAGTTTCGTCTTTCGAGAGTGGGTAGGACGAGAAAAGTAGGTTTGTGTGAGGAGGCCTTCCCATTTAAAAGGCCGTTTCTTGAGCAAGATCTTACGTAAACATCAAAATTCATTCCACCATTCCGCATGAGAAAGCATCGTCTTCTCATATTTGAAGCCGAAATATGAAGCTGTCTGATAAAGTCTGTAGTGTATGTCGTGAGTGTTGAAAATTGGAATATACCTAATTGACTTGAGTCTAATTCGACAAGGACAGGTTGACAGGATGGGAAGAAGGAGGGCTGTAGAGAGTTGTTTGATGGGAGCATATTATTGGGGTGAGCTTGAGAGGCGAGCGGTTTGTAGAGCGTGAGTGAGGAAGTAGTGCGTGAGCGTGGCGGTGGAACATAGCTTTGTCTTTGATGATCGGTGTTGTCGCGAAGACCAATCAGAGAGCACATTATATGTATGATTTTGAACTCCGCGTCTTCGTCTTTCCAATCGATATCTCCTCAATCTCGAAAGGTCATAGTCTTGCTCGATAGCCAAATGTCCATGTCATACTGAGCGCGGTGGCTTCGATCATGATCAGCGCTAACATGCATCTCTCCGGACCTACGAAGATACAGTCTTTTTCCTTTATCAATAACCTGTCCAATAACTCTGATAGTGAAACGCGGTCTGGCGGGGACGATCGTGCTAAAACTGTCGCCATAACGACTATGACGAACCTGTTTCCTCGGTAATGACGGCTTAGTATAAGTTTCGTCCGAGTCCGATGGTTTGCTCTCACGGACTTGGTCGATATAGAGCCCCCCGTTATATAATTCAGCCGTCGTGATTAAAAGGCCTAGCACGGATAGATTGGAGACGTCGGAACAACTGAGACCGGAGAGCAAGGACCAGCCTACAGTGGGTGCATCCTTGGAAAAGCACGAGCCGCCAGAACCACGCATCTGCACACGTTGGTAGACTCGGGACATGTGGAGGTCCTCGTCAAAAGAGTAACCAAATGACGGACTAGTAGTCAGCTCCTGCGGATCTAGTGAAGTGTCGGTGTCTCGTATAGGTCTTATCGTCGAGGCTTCAGAGGAATCTTCAATGCTAGAAGAAACACAGAGGGAACCCTGGTACTTAAGGCCATTCAACCTATTCGAAATTGTCTGGTTCAGCTCCAAAAGCTTTTCTGTCAGACTATGGAGGTCTTGCACGGAGCGTTTGGCCTCCTCAACAGAAGAGCTGGACACCACTGGTTAGTCCGTGGGGCTATCTGGAAGTGGAATCTCGCACCATGTCAAGATTGCAACCATGAGATGAAGTGTGCTTCTCGAGGCTCGAAGCCTTACCAAGACGTCCTTAATCTCCTGCTCGCGCCATACGATGCTTATGCGGCTAACGATACGTATGGAAACATCCACTTTGGATTCTACTCTGACTTGATCCAATAATTTTTGTAATTCAGAGGAGACAAGCACGCACTCGGTGAGGCTGACAACAACTTGGTCCACCATCAGAAGCGCTGCACGCGAGTGGTCGATCGTTTCCAGGTCTCTAAGGAATGATTGAAGCTGGCCTAAGCAGGCTCTGATGCCCGTAACTTCTGTTAAAACCTCTTGTACGCACTTGGGCGCATCGCTAATGGAAGTCCATATCAGCCTCACGGTGGATACTATCTGGGCAGTGGCTATTGAGAGTCCGGCGATCGATGCTGCAACTGACAACGGATCCATTCTGTCACAGATCAGGCATTAACCATCTAGAAGGAGAAAAGAGCTAATCCACGAACTGTCAATGGGCAGGTAAGGTGGTAAGGTACTTCAGGATGACAAGCGAAGAGTGCGGCTTCATATCGGCTATCCGCATATACCAACGTGCCAACGTAGGTATTCAACCCCGTGTGCCCGTGTTCCTAGAAGCAGGCTTCGAGAAACATTATTTCTAGAAAGTCATAATAAAGCAAAATTTAGAGAAAACTTTGCAAACAGATAACAGTCTAAACTACGGTCGGAGATTTTCGGAAAAGAAGTGATCGAAATTTTCAAAAACCAAGTCCAAGTTAAATTGTTCGCAAAATACCTTACTTAGAACAGCTACAGAATTGGGCTCAGAACTGAGGAACCACGAATGAGCTTCTCGGCGCATTGACTTAGTGCACCAAGCGGACGATTAACCAATCCTACAACTCGTCAGCTCGTCAGCCAATCTAGTCGTTGGCCGAGACAAGGTATTATAGTGACAGAAACGCTAACCAAGAGAAATGGTAGATAATTGGCGGCGATCTGATCAAGGCAGGCAAAAATTACGAAAAGAGTATCACCAAGGAGCACTCCTGCACAGCAGCGGAAGCTGTTCAATATATCAGACAAATATGCTACATTACACCACCTGCGTCTCCACCGTCCCAATCGGTCGCTCCACCAACTCCATGACTCCCTCCACCACACTCCTCCTCGCCCCTTCACTCGCCACAGTCCCTCCCGCCAAATAGCCCAACCACACCAACCTCGCCACCCTCTCATCCCTCACTCCCCCCAGCCTCACCATCTCCCCCGTCTTCCCTTCCATCTCCTCCTCAACCCAAACCCCTAATGCTCCATCCTCCCCTCTGCCCAACAACAGGACTTTTCCCTTACCGACGCCCTTGCGCCCCCCAAACACCCCCTTAAACTCCCCAACGGCGGTCTTAAAGTTCTCATCCTCGAATCCCGGGCCCTTCCCCCTCGCATCGATTCCCCTCACCCACCCATCCCTCAAATGCCCAAAATCCGTATTCCGCACCGGCACAATCCTCGCCGCACTCTTCAACCCCTCTTCCTTCAAGATATGACCCCACACCCTCTCGCTCCCCTCCCCTGCCAGCAGCACCTTGCGCAACTCCTCCTTCTCGCCATCCACAAGCGTCGACGCGGTGCCTCCGGCAATTGAGCGTACCATACCTTCCTGCAGCTTGCCCAGGTCCGAGAGCGCGACGTAGATACCCACGACGTAGACTTGGATGCGCAGGAAGGAGACGGTGCGGATGCCGAGGCCGAGGAGGTGATATTCTTCAGAGGCGGAGGCGGCGCCGGTGCCGGCGGGGAGGGCGGCGGATTTGCCGGTGTTGGGGCTGGTGAGGGGGAGGTGAATTATGCGGGGGAAGAAAGGGACGGTGGAGTTGCCGGTGGGGACTTGGTTTGTGTCGTCTGGGTGGGTGGTGGATGTTGGTGATGGGGGGAGTGTGGTGGGGTTGATTGGAGTGATGGATGGCGGTGCGTCATTGAGTTCGGGGTGCGTGGTGGTGTAGTAGAGCGTGCCGAAAAGGGTGGAGATGGCGCAGTAGGCTGCTAGCTTTGCGGAGGGGAAGACTTTGCTGGTGGAGGCGTTGGGTGGGTGCTGGGTTGTGTAGGCGTGGTTGCGTGGTAGGCGGAGGAGGGGTTTAGGGCGGAGGAGGCTGGATTGGGAGGTGAGACGGTGAGAGCAAGTGCCAGATGAGGTGCGAAGGTATTGGGAGGCGCGGAATAGTTGTGAGGGAAGTTGGCGAGACATGGGATTTAGGGTGATGACTTTGACTGCATGTGTAGAGGTGATGGTTGAGGTTATGAGAAATTAGGGATGCGACTGAACCAGTTCTTACTGCGAGCTAGATACAACAGCGCTCCATCCTACGCCTTTTTGTGTCATGCTATGATTGTAAAAACTATCATACAAATATTTCTTTCAACTAGCGGCCAATGTTGAGATATCTATGATCTGTAATCTGTACAGGGAAGGATTGACTCTAATCATGTACTTCGCAGATAGACCATAGTAAAATGCCGGGATGTACATTGCCAGCAAACTCCTAACTTATATCTAGGTAAGATGCAGATTAGACATGAGATATTGGTGTCATGTGCTTAGGCCGCAAAATGCTCATGAAGTACATCTTCCTAATGTATCTATCGAAGCTCCCGATTTGCACACCTTCGCAGCCAGCAATTTAAACAGCGCCGGCCTCTTTCAATAAAGTAGGCAGTTCACTCTTCTTTGCTTGTAGATCCGAGTTACCACCAATGTGCTTCTGCTGGATGAAGATGTTGGGTACTGATCGCTGGTGGGTCATCTCCTCAAGGGCATTTTGGATATCAGCTCCGTCATCTGGATTCAGCACGTTAGCATGGTGAATCTACTATCAACAGAAGATTCAAACGTGAGCGAACATACCAACTTGATCCAGCTCGATGGCGTAAAACTTTGCGCCCATTTCGCTCAATGTTTGTTTAGTAGCTTTGCAATAGGGACAGTAAGACTTGCTGAAGACAGCTTAAGCATGTCAGTGTTAGCTTCCATTGAGGTTTTCGAGACAACGAGTATTCGTACCAACAGCATTTTCGTCGATGATCTTCTGAGCCTTGGTCTTTGCGGCGGACATTGTTGCAGGGTTTACGCTCGAGGCGAAGAATCGGCGTAGGAACGAAATGTTGGCGGTGGAAATATATGAAGGTCTAAAATGAGCAGAGAATATCTGAGTGAACTCCACAGGGTATTATATGAATAGAGCTGGTGGTGATAGGGTAATCAAAGACGAAGCTGCTGGACCATCCGTAATGCGGGCGGCGGGATGACGCCATCGAGGGTCTTGCTTCCGCCTCTCTTGACTCAGCATCCATCTTGAGTAGGTAATCATGCACTTGCCTCAGGACCTAATTCAATTTGGGTTAGCCGTCTTGCTTAAACCCGAAGGGGCTTAGCTACGGAAACACGTCTGAGGTCCTGACTCCGACCTGAGGCAAGGTACGGAGTTGGGAGGGAGTATGCAAGGGATTGCGTCCTGCCTTAGATCTCTCTTTCGTAAGAGTCATATTGACTGGAGACTCTTCGGGTGATGAGAAAAGAAGTTGACTACTTGATGCAATCTACACCTTCCTCAGAGCCGATCAGACAAACGCTCGTTTGACACGGATAGTTGATTTTCTTCCATTCCGTTTCCCTGTATCAAAAGAGCCGTTTGATTTTCTTGCTTGATTGCGGGTCATTGGGGGTTTCGGATTAAAAGACTTTATTACCCAGCATCAGTAGTACGAGTAGGCACTGTTCGATGCCTCCTCATTTGCGAAAGACACGATTTGTTTGTGTCTCGGATACCCACAACGCAAACCCAGCAAATGGTGCTTTCAAGCTACCGAAAGGTGATGTACTAATACACGCAGGCGACTTGACCAACCAGGGGTCTCTTTCAGAGCTCTGTAAAACTTTGGATTGGATCGAGAAAGCGGAATTTGAAGTAAAGATCGTCATTGCGGGTAGCTAGGATTTTCCTGGAACTGTATGTATGATGGCAGCTAATCTTAGCAGGCAATCATGATATTACCCTGGATTCCAACTTTTACGCGGACTATGGCTCTTATTTTCATAATCAGATTCCTCAGGACCCTCAGGCCTGCATGAAGGCAGTCAAAGCCTGCAAGTCTATCACGTTTCTGAACCATGAGTCCGCTGAGTTATGTCTCACCCAAAAAGGAGGACCACGTACCACCTTCAAGGCTTTCGGATCCCCATATTCGCCGGCTCAAGGCTGTTGGGCGTTTGGTTATCATCCCGAACAAGCTTCTAACCTATGGGACAAGATCCCATTGGATACTCACGTTGTCATTACCCACACACCCCCAAAGTATCACTGCGATGAATCAAAAGACCGTGGTGCGGCCGGCTGTGAGATACTCCGTCAAACTTTATGGCGAGTCCGGCCATGTCTGGCAATTTGTGGACATGTTCATGAGGGCAGAGGTGCTGAAAGAGTCCTATGGGATCTTGAGTCCTCAAACATAAAACACAAGGAGAGCGAGGTACAGTACTGGATAGATCCGGGACTAGATAACAAGAAACAATGCCTCATCGATTTGACTGGCAAAGGAGGAGAACCAATAGATAACACGGGCTCATCCACAATGGGTACTCCAATGGCCGAATTGTCCAGCTCGCCCAGCGGATCTGATACCAGAACCAGTCTAAGATGGAAACGGAGCCCTCACGCTCCCTTCTCGGCTGCATCGAAATATGATGCCTCTACTGTGACGTCGACCAAGCGAGACTCTCCGCTTACCCTTAAACCTTCGACTCCTCAAAATGCTGATGCGCCTGCCGATACTCAGTCAACTTTGACGTCAGATCCCCATGACGTTTCGTCGGCCGTTCGTGGGCAAGGCGGCACCCCACCCTCAGGGCGTTGTGATATGGAAGCTCTTTCAGGCAGAATGGCGAGGAGAGAAACATGCGTCATCAATGCCGCCATGATGGCATCCAGTTGGCCACACAGCACGAAGAGATACAACAAGCCGATTGTCGTCGATATCGATCTACCTACGTGGGAAGAATAGAACCTTTAACAATTACGGTACAGGAACCACGTTGACTTTTGGGATCGTTCTGGGTCATGATGATCCTGCCCAAATGACTTGGCACATATATGGCCGGTGTATTGGCTGCGGAAAAGAGAGTTTATGCACAATGCGATAAATAATGACATCGATAAGGTAGCTAGTAAGCCGGATACATGCGCGCAGATTCCAGTGCTTTGAAAACCCCCACACATCTAACTAGGGCGTTACGAGAAGGCGTTTCGCCTGCACTGCCCTGCGTTCTGATACATAGCACAGCGAGAGTTAGGTTCGAAGCCGCGTAGGAAGTGCTGGTGTACGGTGTCATTAGCCTCACTGTATAGAGAATGTCAGAGATGGATCAGGCCAGATCGTTGGTTCGCAATATCAAACGTAAATCAGTATCAAATATCCAGCAATAACATCGTGCCATACCCATCATTACCACTTCAAGGAACCCCTCGTGAAGGCATCCAGTGCAGCGCTCTCGGCTTGGCCATCATAGGTCCTGACGATTGTGATAGATTCATAGTATATGCAGCGTACCCCGCCGTCATGCTCTAAAACATCCAGAGGAGCTCTCGATGATTGGCCATGATAGCAACACTACTCTGTAACCGCCGAAACATAAAGCCCATGCTTAAACTTACCCCGAAAGACTGGCAGCAGACATGCCATACGCTCACGCCTATGCACGTCGTGCCTGTACCATGCCGCCAAAACCCGCAGATTGGAGTTTTGGGTCTCCAAATTTGCTGTTTCTCCCCGCCATGATGGATGTCGATCTGCCACATGTTGTCCGGCCCGCTCCTACTTCGTAAGTCGTAACGCTGGAAACCCCCATAGTCTGTATATCTAAGTAGCTCCAAGACTGTAAGACATCATGATGAAGGGTCGAAAGCTTCGAGGAGAGTTCGTTGAGTAAGTCAGCTCGAGAAGAATGGATAGCCTGTAGTGTATGGACCAGATTTGGTAAATCTCTCAAACCGCAACGAGTACAGGAGTGAAAACATGTCTGGTACAATGTCCGAGGCAAGTCGCCAGTAGATAACCTTGTCAGCTGCTGCTGCTGCTGGCACTTCACTGCCCGATACTAATTGTCTTCCAAGGCTGGCTCTTTGTTTCATTCATCCTGCTTGAGGCTTCCATTCCAGCATAAGCCTTGATTCCAACACAACCAAGCCCCCCCGTATGTTCTTCCTTGAGCTGTCTCACCACGTACATCGAAACACTTCATTTTTGGTATCATCAAGCCATTGTCATCTTTTCCACAACCGAAGCCACCACGTTGGGCGATTTTGCTTGTTTTGATGGAGGAGTGCTAAGGAAGTGACGAACTGAAAGTCCCGCATATCATACTTAGGTAGTCGGTCGCACCGCGAACGACCTAACCAGCTCCTCACCGCTTTAAGCACCAACACAACCCCAACATCATCTTTGCGAGCCTGTCTATTTATTCTTCCTCTCTTCGACAGGACCTCTTACCTTCTTTTGCTCTCCACCAGAGTCCATTAACAGCTTTGTCAGCTTTATCGCCACTCGCTGCTCCGACCTTGGCCGTGGCGTCGGCTACTTTGATACCCGCTACGTACCTAGACTGCCACGACTGCCACGGCAAGTAATTTAACTTCAATACTTCAAGCCGTGCGATCACTGCATCCTGTACTACGCATTGATTTTCCCAAGATCACACATTCCGGGCTTCCAGCCACGCGTGATTCGTACGGATTCCATCTGTTCTGACACTGCAGACTCAGAGTACTTGTCCATGACTGGTCTTCTATTTGGGTATTAAAGCAACTCGCTATTCAATGCTTCGATCTCCTTGATAGCTTTCACCTCTCTTAACGCTTCTTCGATTATGGATGACCCACTTCCACCCAATCCTTACAAGACCTTGAGTGTTCCTAGAGATGCACCGCTGGCTACTATCCGGAGTGCCCATCGAAAGCTTGTTCTTACTTGTCATCCCGACAAGGTTCAGGACGAGTCACTAAAACAAGAGAAATCCGAGCAATTCCAACAAGTACAACAGGCGTATGAGATCCTTAGCAACGACGCGAGTAGGCAAAGATACGATGAGAGGTCAAAGTTGGCGGAGTTGAGGGCGGAGATGGCGGCTGAGCGAGGATCCCCGCGGATGCCGCCAGATATAGGACGTCGAAGCGGGCATTTGCCTACTACCGAGGTACGGGGAGGTCGTGTGTACGAAGAGAGGGTACCGCGTCGCGCCTACGACGACGAGTATTTTGGGTCCAAATATCAAGAGCCGCGTCTGTCCAAGAAATACGAGGAAGACTACTTCTCTCCTCCTCCGAGAAGATCTTCTGGTCGTGTTCCCGATGAGAAGAGGAGGGTTCGAGAGATAGAGGAAGAGAGGGAACGTATAGCAGCAGAAAAGATAAGGAGGGACAGGGATGCACAACGAGCAGCCGAGAAGGCGGCTTACTCGGAACGGACAAGGAGACGAGACAAGGACAGGCGGAGGGAATCGGATACGAAGACGAGAAGCAAGTTTTCAACGTACGCAGAGTCAGAGTCAGAGTCCGACTCTGAGTCTGATCTTGAGCACTATCGGCCGACGAAGCGTGAAGTGACGCCTAAGCGGAGACATGAAGAAATGCCGCGCAGAGGTAGCAAGCGAGAGACAGTGGATGTCGATTATGAACCGAAGGAGTACCACCGAGTTGTCAGCGCTGCGGAAGACTACATCAGCAAATCGAGCGCGAGAGTCCCATTGGAGCGTCGGCCCACTTTTGACAGAGTTCCCTCATCATTCAATACTCGAGCAGCACCACCTCCACCTCCTCCTCCACCGCCGCCTCCTCCTATGGACGCTGGAAGACGATCGTCCGAACGCAAACATAGAGGAAGAGACATTACTCCTCCCCGATTGTCTGCAAAAGACCGACGGGTCACTGAGATCGTAGATCCACCCTCAAGTCGCAGGCCGAGTATACCGGGCTCGTCGTCAGATCCACGTGGCCTCAAAAATCTTGTAACACCATCCAGAAGGGAGCCGATGCGCTCGGCAACCGTACAATCGGTACCGGAGACTAAGCTCCCGTCCATACGCCGCGCAGAGACAATGCCAATCAACGGATCTAACTACCGACGTGGCGAGGCTGCACCCTCAAAGTCATCAAAGCTCAAAAATTCAGATATACATGACTCCGGCCATTCAAGTCCCGGCACGCCAGAGTACCCAGACTCAACCCCTCAACACAAGTCAACAAAGTATCAGGTTCTTGTTGAAGAAGATGAGGAAGACAGAGGATACCGTCTCGTGCAAGCTCCTGAAGATATGCGGCACGAACGTGAGACATCTCCAAAGACTCGTCGAGGTGTGGAACGTCCTAGCTTGACACCTCGAGCTTCCCCAAGCGTCAAGACACCTGCTACACGCTCGACATCGTATGCCTTTACACCAGAAACCCAAAAGCGTCCTTCTGCGTTACGCACCGAGTCAGCTCGCGTCACACCGCTCCCGAACCGTCACTCCGGCCGCGGTGGCTCTTTGTATGGTGAAGTCGTTCCAGATTACAAGGTCGTCCACGAATCGCCTAAGATACGATCTCACGATATCAAATATGCCGATTACAGTCCAAGAGACCGTCGAAGCTCAGAAGACACGGATAGGGACTTTTACCCCGGCTCACACCGTCCTGGTTTATCCAGATATGAATCATCACCATACGAGTCTAGGGTCCACTAAAATCATATTATGTTGGGGGTCCTACTTAACCACATTTGGGAGGATACCTTTCATAAACTTATTATCTTAGCATGACGCCCTATTTTCAAGTCGGCTTAAGCATGCCATTATTACGGCTCTCAGTGCGTCTTGATAGGCGAAAGCAATTTCCTGATTTTCGAAGCAGCATTGGTTGGAGTTTACCCCTTCGGTCAGACACACATACCTTCATTAGATTACGACTCTCGTGTTGAAATCAACATACACATAGACGTTACACACATTCATTGGCTCAGTTGTTCTGAAAGGAAGCGGTTTTCTATCATACCTCGCCGGGGCAGAGCGCCACGGCATATTGGCATGAATGGCTTTCTCGGCTTCAGAGGGTCTTTTTGCTCATGATGAACGACAGGATTTTGTCCTTGGCCCTGTACTAGCTTGTACGGCATGTACTCACGACGGTACAGTCTTTAGCTTAGCTTCGAGCAGAAGTTCCTGTCCAGTCTTCGGTTACTACTCCACTATTGAAACTGTTATAATATTACTAACGTAACTGACAACAACGACCAGCCTTTCGTTATTTACAGTTACGGCATAGGACCGTCAATAACCCACAAAAAAGGAATAGGTCCGCCAATGGATCCTCTCTATGTGCATTGACCGCATCCTCATGGCTTCACTACACAACGACGACTGACTCGATCCTTGTTGCGTGTCACGAAATTAGCGCATGCTGAGGTTCTGAGCTTTGCGTCATCTTGATCAATGGATATGCTTTTGCTAATGCCAATTCCACTATCTCTGTTTCAATGCACGAATCTGAAAGCCCTCACAAACTTCTTGAACTTGCTCAAAGTCTTCGTCAAATCACGCCAAGCACGCCAAGACCGAGTCTCATACGCTTAACCCTCTGTTTATGTTCCTGAACCTGCGAACGGCTTTCCACACCGATACACAGTAATCTTCCCATTCAAGTATAGAGCACCGTCTGGCCAGCGTTTTTAGGGGTCGTTATCCCTTCCTCATGGAGCTCAACTAGGGTATCATTATCTATCAGATTCCCTCAATATCCTAGCGCGCCCACATGTGTCGTACTTGACTCTTTCCGGACCTGTAACTACAAACTTGCTCTTTACGAACCCAAAACCACGAATTTTGACAAGTTGATTTTTGGTTGAGGGACTGTCTCTTCGATGACTCTGAACGGTGTTCTGTATATATATTTAACGTGTTTTGTCGATTTCAGTTCTGAAGATGAAAGGAGTATACAGTCAAGGCTTCCGATTCCTCGATCGTTTGAGTCATTTGATGATCTCGTAACGCCAGCTACGAATTTTTTTTAATTGATTTATTTGGTCCTGGCACTCTTTCATAATTGGAAAGCCACTAGGAAGTTTCCAGGTTTCTAGTTGGTGCTGTAGGTCTTCAAGAACAAACTCAGATATTCTCCGAATCCGAAGACTGATTAGCTGAATCTGGCAGATAGAGGAAATTCAAACCATGGGTTCAAACACATCTCTTCATGACCAACTCGCCTTATCGACCAGAGAAATCAACCAAAAAGCGCGCCTCATGATCGACACCTCCAAACGCAGTATAATCAAGGCCAACATACCAAAGTACAAAATCGGCAACGTCAACATATTAAACCCCAGTAACCCACCACACCTCCCTTTTATCCCCTAACCCCCCCTAACGCCCCATCAGCACCAACCATTTCCCTCTCACCTCCAAAACAATCTACCAACCCACCCGCTACAGAAACCGACTTCGCCGCCGCACGCTTCCTCCTAGACCTCAGCAACCACATCACCGCCGCAGAAACCCTACTCACCCTCTACACCTTCGGCCCCCCCACCAACGCCGACTCGGTCGCAGTTTTCAACACGACAAAAAGCAGCGAGGACACAAAAATGGTAAACCTATACTGCCACGGCACTAACCTCCGCCTGCAAAAACCCCAAGACCAAGCCCAGGCCTACCTACGCAGTCTTTCCCCAGCAGGAAGGAAGGGGCTGGTGCTGCTGCCTGCGGGTGTGCGCCGGGATGGGCGATTGTTCCCGGAGGAGTTGCACGGGAAGATTGGGTGTCGGAGGTGTGCGGCGGTGCGTGCGGCGGCGTTTGGGTATGAGGGCTGTGGGAGCGAGACTGAAGAAGAGAAAGTGGCGGAGTTGGCGCCAGAGTCTTGCATCAAGCAATCTTCTAGCGGGAAGGAAATAACCTCTGCAGCGAGAGTTGCGAAGGCTCCGCGGAAGAGGGTTAGGACTGCGGAGGCGAAGATGGAGGGTGTGGAGGTAGCAGCCGCGCGGGTGGGTGCGACGGTAGTGGGAGGGAAGGTAGCGAGAAGTCGACGGAGTGTCAAGGCACCGATGCGGTTTGGGGCTTGAACGGCGGTTTTGGAGCCTCATTACGGCGCTTTTATATCGACTATCTACGACTTCTAGCGCGGATTTTTATACCTGTTGAGTTGCGATCTTCTTGCGGTCTTTTCCAGAACCGGTGAGGAAGGTTCTTGGGGGTTTTGGGGAGGGAGGGGGTCCTCTGCGTTTTCTCGGAAAGATCTGGCAGATTTTTTTTCTATTTCTGATTCGTTACCTATGTTGCAAGTTTTATGACGAGGGTTGCTGAGGGTTGGTTTTTGGAGATGGGGAGTTGGGTGCTGGTATGGGATACTGCAGCTGGATATGTTTTGGCTTGCCTGTGTCTACTCTCGTAGTCAAAGTCGTCCCATCATCTCTCTTGCTCTTCGCCTTTGTACTTTACTAAATTTATTATTCGATGTCTCACGCCATCTCTTAAACCACTGGCACATGCACAAACGTTCAAAAGCCGTGGATATTTACACTATATTTTAATCGATGATCATGCTTCACCTCAAAAATACAATTATTTTTACATGCAATAGCATACAGCATACTGTATCCTCTTCCCTCTTTGCCAAAGTCAATCCTTACCATCAAACGACAAACGACAAACTCAACCGTCAATTCCGCGTTCTTTCCTCCCTCCGCCCTTTCCAACCCCAGTTTTTTCCGTCTCCAGTGGTTGAGCTGATCTTTTCAGGGGGGGCGAGCTGGATACTTTTTGCATCTACATATCTATGCTTCAGACCATTGATTGGCGACACACTTGGTTGGGTGCTCACATCTGGAGATCTTGCTTCGCGGCTACTGTCAGATGGTATATAGGTCTAGCCTTCCGCTTTCATACGTCGCGCATCCTTCACAATCTCACACCACCATCTTTTGTTTCGTTGCAATCTCTCTCCCTTTCTCTCCGCAACTTCTTTACGCTTTCTTCATGCTACCACTCTCGTCAAGCGGAGAAAACAGCTACTCTTGTGGTTTAAAAATCGTAAGATACAGGATCTTGGTTGGTAGGTCTTCTGGTTGGTTGATTGGGGATGCTGGGTACACATCATGAACAATATCTGATTTCTGTGTTACTACTGCTGCATTGTTGGTAGCTACAGCCAACTCAGGTCAATGGCTATTCCGCAAGAACATCCGTCAACTTTATTCCCGCCTATGCGATCTTATACATATGCTCACCAAAACGCCGTTCGTGAGGGTCTTTGTAGTTTCGCTGATGTAGAATGTCATACTAAAGACTCCGCTTTCCCCCCATTACGTAAAGACTCCCTCTATGTGAGACGTGTGAGATCTTTCACGTACCTGCTTAATATCCGCTGGGACAACTGACCCATCATACTTCTCTGCTTCCTCAACTTTCTCCGCACTCTTCAACCTCGGTAAAAACCCGATTATCTACTCCATAGCTTTCAATCTTCCCCCAGCAAGCTCCAAGATCCACAGCCGTGCCTGTTCTTCGATAAAAATGGCTTCTGGGCGGTTTTCTTTTATATGAGTAATGAACATCTTACACCACCATTAACAACAATGTCGACAAGCCTCACCAACCATGCCATGTCATCTACCTCCCTTCTCCAACAATTGGTCAAAGACCATATGAGCACAGTCGCAACCACTGCCACTACTACCTTCTAGCAGTCCTTCCCGTTCGCCCCAAACCCTCAGGAAAACCTCAGGAAAACCACGCCGAGATAACCGCCATATGTCCTTCGTCTTCAATTTTGCCGCAGCCGCAGCCGAATCCGCATTCCCATCTCTCCTGTTTCTCTGGCGTTCCTAAACCGGGTAGGCGCCCCTGATCAGTGAAGAAGACGTGGATGTAGGGGGTGGTGGGATGTTAGGGGAGACCGAAGTGGGAAGAGAGGCGGGAAATGGGAAGATGACGGGATGTAGATGAGGATGGTGGAGGGATTTTTGTTTTGCTGGTTGGAGGCAAAACGAGGAAGAAGTTGAAAAACAGAACCACTCAACATGTCGAAACTATTCGTGTGCATAGTACACGAAACCCTTTCATCACGCCAATCCCTCCTGGACAAGATCATCACAGACCTCAGTTTCCCATATCATGCTACCACAGCTACGCCAGATACAAATGCATAAACCCCCTATCTGCAAAGCTCACATACCGCTCATATGCCATACGCTCACGCCGGCTCCGACCAGTCCACTTGGTCTGTGATTGGACCTGCGTCTTCTTTCGCATAGCTGACTTTCAGCCGCAGTCGGAGTTTTGCTGGTAATGACTGTTATATATTAGTATGGAATAGGTAAAATGGTTGAGGGGCAAGGAATATGAAAGGGGAGGTGAAGAGAAAGGGAGGGTAGGAGAAAGATGGTGGGGAAACCAGGAGGAGAAGGACGAAGGGTGGCGAAAAACAAGGCGAGAGAACAGGATGTAAGGCCACTTACACCACTAACAGCTACAACCCTCATCTGTTGCGTTGCCTCATCCCCTCCCTCCAACTCCGCCTTACTGATAGCATTAAGCTGCAGCTTCTGACTCTTTGGGACCGCAGCCTGCAATCCAACCCCCGTAAACCGATGAAAATTGCTCGTATTGCGGAATCGTGCAAGAACTTGAGCTATTCCTGCATTTCGCTGGACTTGGAGGGAGAGAACTATGTCGTTTTTGCTGTAGGCTTGATGAACGGATGGGGAGGACGCTTGTGGAGATGGTGATGACAGACTACTAAAAAGATCGGCGGAGGCTGATTGGGGCTGCGGAGGGGGCGATGAGAAACCGTTAGGTGCTGGAGGGTTTTGGGTATTGAAAAGATCCATGATGGGGTTGGTGTTCGACTGAGAGGATGGTGGGATTCCTGACGATGTAGAGTTGCCGCCACCGAGGATATCAGCGAGGAGATCTGCATTGTTTTGGGAGCCATTCATGGTGGCGCTAAGATCAGCAGCAGGGATGTCAGTTCCACCCATGAGATCCAGTAACATGTCCTGCTCTGTCACTTTAGTTGGGCCCTTCCTGGCTTTCGCAGCAGCTTTCTTCTGCTTTGGCGTTGCTTCACCGAGTACGCGCTGTTCTTCCCTTATCTCAGGTGGTGGCATCCTCTCCAAGACACCCTTTCGAATTTCGTCGTAGGCGAAGAGATTCGTGTATTCGACAGATCTCTGTTGGATTTCGACGCTGAGGTTTGCAGTGCGCTGTGACAGGAGCCGCCGTATCCTGTCAATTTGGGCTTGCTCGTTTAGTCGCGTGGTGAGCTTCATTACTGAGGTAATGATGTATTCTGTAACTATTTGGGTGGAGTAGCTGCTGTTGAGAATCGTAGTGAACAGGTCAACAATATCGCTCTCCTTGACTTCCTTGACTAGCTCTTCCTCTTCATACTGCCCACCTCGTAACAATGCATCTCCGTACTCCCCTATGACCCATGTGCCTGCTAACGTTAAGCCTTCCTGAGTGATATCGTCCTTTAGACCCGCGTAGAGTTTCTGAACCGAGTAGGTTTGGAGGTCTGGGGTCGTAGCGATTAAGCGAACGAAAGACGAGAGGATCTGCTCTTTGACATAATTTCCTGCTAGCTTAAGCACTCTGAGCATGGTATCAACGTGCCATCTTTTGTTGGGAGCGAATCGATCTGCAGCAACGCCTATTTGACTAGTCATGACTGGTTTGAACTCGTTGTCTGCCACTTCTAGAAAGGCAAGAAGCTCGCGGATGAGTACCCGAACATTTCCCTCATTAATAAGGGTGAAGCTGAGGTCTAGTGCCCGTCTTCGAATGCTGATATCTGGGTCTCTTAGGCACTCCAGAATGGTGTTCCTATGTCTCTGTACAGCATTGGGCTCAACTGCAACAACTTTGACCAAGGTATTCAATGCCACGTATCGTATGTTGTTGTCCTTGTTTGACAAGAACTTACCCAGGATATTGACCCCGAGCACGCGCAACCCTGAATCCGCTTCGATGTCGAGGATTGTCAAAACTGATTCGTATAATATTGAATTTCCAACATTCTTCGATGAGTCTGTGTTGGTGGCCACCTGAGCCAGGATGTCGTTGATCTGCTCGCTTGTACGGCCGTCTCCGCGTCCCAGCACCCGAAGGAGTCTAAGAATCTTCACCTGTAAGAACGGATCTGTTATACCCGTAACATCGTGTTCTGGTGCGTATCCTGTGCTAGCTAATCCTTTCAGAGACCTGACCAAACCAGACGTAAGAGGACGGAACATCTCTACAATCGACTCTTCACTACCCTCTACTTCTTCCGCCTCACACATGCTTGTGACAAGAGTGAGGCCACAGAGCAATACCCCATGATTACGGTCCGATAAGAGAAGCTTGGCCTTTTCCACAAAGTGTTCTTGTAGGTCGGGAACTTTACGACATATCCTCATGGCGCATAGCGCAGCTTTTCGGCGAATGTACGGATTCGATGTAGACAAAAGACTCTCAATCTCAGGAAACAGATCTCGTGACATCTCGATACCAGCAATGTTACCAAGAGTACATAAGGCGAGTCCAACAACGTATTGGTTCGAATGATTGAGGTCACTATGTAGTGTCCAATTAGCACCACTGAAGAAGGATGACTTGTGGACGCATACTTCTTCAGAGAGTTTGTAACAAGTGTCAGCACTTCCTGGTTCTCATCTAAGAGCAGCATAGTCCCCAAATAGCCCAGCCTCTTGTCGGCGAAGCGCGCTGATGCTAGCAGTTTGAGACATTCTATTTGACCGAAGTGAGTCCGTTCTCCAAGAGTAAAGAGATACAGCAGCTTCGCAACATTGTTCCTTCTGTGTAAATCTTAGCTTCTCCCTGTATCGGTGATCCAAGGTACCGGCAAACCTGGTGTTCGCATCCCCACTCTCTTCCCTAAAGCTCGCTCGTAGAGCCGCACTTTCCTTCTGCACAACTGACCGTTCATCTGCGATGGTTTTTGATGCGCGCACATTGCGGATGAACTGCTTTACTGCTCCAATGATCAGTCTCTAGGTGCCCAAGGCTCCCCATGGTCAAGCTCACAAGAACTCATGGCCCTCCAGAGCCCCAGGCCGCAGGTCTTCCTTTGAGGTTTCACAGCGATTGCAGACAGCTTACGGCATACAATATCGAGGTATCGTGGTATAACATACCGCCGTTATTCATTACAGCTCCTTCATTGGCACAGAACTGTAGTAATCCTCAGGTCATTTCATCGAGCTCTTTCAAGAACACTAGCTTTGCCCTACAGGGCAGCGCTTACCGCGGCTCCAATTGGCCGTTTTCTGGCCCTGACTTTGACAGCTTGGAAATATCATCAGCTGGCTGACACTGCCGCAACGACGTGTATGATTGATAAGGCTTTCGGAAATGCCTCGTCCTAGCTCCGGGGAATTCTCATCCACTGTCTATCTCAACAGGTCTCTCATGAACATTGATCCCTATCATTCTTTCTTCTGTTAGATGTTTGCCTGAAGAGCATCATCGATCGATAGCCCTAAGCTGACCTCAATACAACTTCTTGGCCTATACATCCAACATGTCGTCGTACTTCCCTCAAAATGGTGGAACGGATCACATTCTACGCCCTCGGGCTGTCAAGCCTGGAAATTCTCTGGTCCAAAGAGCCCAGAGCGAAGAGGCCGGCCTGATGCCCAACGGCGGACCTGACCACCTACCATCCGGAATATCAAGGTAATACTTCATGTTTACTAGAAAGGCCTCTAACTAAGATCGAACACAGCGGGCGCTCCACGCCTCTTCCTGCCGATGCTCCCCCTTCAGTCCAGTCTATCTCATCTGCCCGGAAGCAAGTTCGAGCACAGAATCAAAAGCACCGCCTGTTTCCTACAGTGGACTACTCTGCTCGAGTCTCTCACTTCGATCCGAAAAGCGAGTATAGGGATTTCCGAGGGTTCTTCATACTGTTCTGGATTGGGTTGGGGATCATGGTCTTGACTACGGTCCTGAGAAATATTAAAGATACGGGCTACCCTCTTAGAGTCCACGTATGGGCTCTCTTGACTGCGAATACACTACAAATCGGCATCAGTGACCTGGTCATGATCGGAAGCACGACTTTGAGCTTACCGTTGCAAAAGATTTTCAGGAACAGCAAGGGCTGGTTACGATGGGAAAATTGTGGAATGCCTATTCAAGCTCTCTACCAAGCTGGGTGGATAATTCTCTGGGTTAAGTATGCCAAGAGCACTCATACTTACACACCACCTTTCTAATTGAGGCTAGCTGGCCGTTTATGCTGCGTTGGACATGGACGGCCCAGGTGTTCTTCACCTTGCACAGCTTAGTCTTCCTTATGAAGATGCATTCATATGCGTTTTATAATGGGCATCTAAGTAGGACTGAGCATCGACTGTCAGCGTTAGATAACCCAGAGAATGCGTCGACCGCGGCAGCCGTACGATACCCGAGCTCGAGTGCTAATCTCAATGAGCTGGACACAGCAGCAGACAATCAAAAGCATGAAGATGAAAAAGAGGTGTTAAGCCAGCTCCGTGAAGATCTTGCCCTTGAGCTCACTTCGCCCCTTGGTCGGGTTACATACCCTCAGAATCTTACTCTTTATAATTACGTTGATTATATCCTCTGTCCGACACTTTGTTACGAACTTGAATATCCAAGGACAGAGAAGAGAAATTGGGCGGAGTTATTCTATAAGACTCTTGCAGTCTTCGGTTGTATTTTTCTCTTAACAATCACCAGCGAGGAATTCATCGTTCCCGTACTCAACGAGGCCGCTCTCAAACTTGAACAAATCCACCGATGGCCAGACAAGGGTCTCATCCTGGCCGAAACCATCAGCATGCTTCTCTTTCCTTTTATGATAACCTTATTGCTTATATTCCTGGTTATTTTCGAATATGTCTTGGGAGCCTTTGCGGAGATTACATGTTTCGCTGATCGTCATTTCTACTCGGATTGGTGGAACTCTTGTGATTGGTAAGATATTCCCCTAAAACAAGTTTTTCGTAAGCTCGCTCAAGTACTTTAAGGCTCGAGTTCTCTCGCGAGTGGAACATTCCTGTCCACCACTTCCTCCGTCGCCATGTTTATGGGGCCTCTCGACCTCACGTCTCGCGCAATATGGCAACCATGATCACGTTCCTTGTTAGTTCTCTCGGACATGAGCTTGTCATGGGATGCATCACGAAAAAGCTTCGAGGTTACGGGTTCGTTGCCCAGATGATGCAATTGCCCATTGTGGCGATTCAAAGGACAAAGTTCGTGAGAGGCCGAAGGCTGCTCAATGTATGTCTATCAGTATTAGGTGATTTGGTTACATAAAGCTGAGTGATTCTAGAACGTACTTTTCTGGATCTCTATGATCCTTGGTCTTTCTATGGCAAGCATTCCCTGGTTATCTCTGCCTCACTCATGCTGACTTATATCGAAGATGTGTGCATTGTATGTTCTTGTATGATAGAAACAGGTGGGCTATGCATGGTATGCGCTTTGCGCTCTCCTGAGACGATGGACTGGATGGTCATGTCCAGTAGGCTTTGCTGTGAGCATAGGGTTTTGGGTCAAGCATGGCTGTGAAGAGTCACTCGCTTTTGGCGTGCATTTCGATACCCGTCTAGAACATCTTACCGTCAAGGGTCCGGCTACGATCCTCAGTTGAGTATTGAAATTTTGACTTTTCACCGCTCCTGTACAAGATAGGGACGAAGGAGCTCTTGGCTGTGCTTCTGCCTCGGTCGTTGAATCTTCCCTACCGTTATTATTTCTCCAGACCATTCCACACTTCAACCCTGACACACATGTCGACTTCCCTACGCCAAGTCTAAGAGTCCGCCAATGCAGAATTCCACAATGGCCGGATACGGAGCTCGGCAGACTCAGGTGGCTCATTCCTTTACCACGATTTCGTAAGTCACGTGAAAACTTCGCCAATGGTCCTCATTACTAGGTAAGCAAGGCTAGCATTACACGCTCGAATTTGCCTCACCTTATCTCAGACGTGCTAGGGCTAGGCCCCTTCGGGTTAGCGAGGGTCGCTAAGCCCTTTCAGGTTAGCGCTTACTCCGCAGGCTCCGTGCAGCACCAAGGCAGCTAACCCAAAGGGGCTTAGTTGCATTTTACACGTCTGAGGTCCTGAGGCAAGCTCGAATCTGCGATGCCTTTTCCCATTCAGCACTGCAAACCCATTCTCCTAATTTTCAGATGGTATCATCTATATCGGTGTCTGACAGATTCTGCGTTATGGAACGCGACGAGGGTGAGCGGAAAGGTCTTCGGATTGACTTCTCTGGTTTGGCTTCCCCGCAAAGAATCGCTTCTCATGTCTTTTTCAGTCCTAGTCTTCTACTTCTCCAACGTCCGCCATTTCGTCACTGCTAAAGGTTTCCAATTTACTGTCTAGAGATTTGAGTACTAAACCGTCCCTCTGACTGTTCTCTTCTATTTTGCATTTCTGGAATATAGTTACTTATAATATGGATCCAATTACCCTGATCAGGGTACTTGCCCTAACATCGCTTCTTACTTGTGTCTCTTCCAATACATCTTCGGTATCCGGGACCAGCACCTCCATATCCATCCCAGGTAATGATGTATCACCATGCTCAAATCCTCCTACCGTATTGCGTCTTAGCGATCCGCCCTATGAGAATTACTTCTACTCCGACTGTCTTGTTGATGCTCAAGCGGTTGTCACATCCCCTCTTCCGGAAAGTAATCTGTCAATTATTGGCCCTCGACTGATCGTTGCCTGGCCTGCTGGTAACAGCGGCGTTTGTGCTTTTTTTGCACCTCAGAGCGGAGTCAACGGGTCATTAGGAATAGAAATTGTCAATTCTACCGATGGACAGGCACTACAGCCAGTATCTATGAAGGCCAATGGCTCACAGTATCCAAGCGTTGGAATAAGCGGCGTTATCCGATTTAACGCATCAGCTACACTTACCGTTCCCCTGCTTGGTAGCATTCGAACGATCCGCGACTTCACTGAAGGCCCTTCCATACTCGTGCCAGAAATACAGATGGCAATTCACATTTCCAGTCTGCCTGAGGGCGGCGCGACATTAAGTAGACTATGGCTCGATAATATCACAACAACCAATTTTGGCTTCATCCCCCGGAAATCTTCTCAAGGGGCAGCGGTGAAAGTTAATAAACAAACTCTCAGCTTCACTCCAGGAGATTACGTATTCTATGCCGACTTTAACTATCCGCAATTGACCCAGCTTAATGCTTCAGTTGTGCTCAATTCAGCTTCCCAGGGCTTGATAAGCCAGCAACCAGATCAGACCACGTCGTTGTCATTCTTGTCGTATACTGACAAGTTGCTGGCTGGTGCTTGGCGTTTTCTTACTTACTTTGGTAGAGATTCAATGATTGCAGCATTGTTGCTGCAGCCGGTGCTTAGTGATCAGGCAATCGAAGCGGTTATTGGCGCTGTACTTGAAAGAATCAATCGAACCGATGGCAGTGTCTGTCATGAAGAGACTATAGGGTTAGTCTTGCCTCTTATGATCTTTTATATCTCTATTTCATCACAACTGTATCTTTGGGGCTTGATCAATCCAACCCGTCATGGTGTTAACTACCCTTCCGCTGGAATCTGGAAAAGATATTTACGAACCGAGAAATCTAGGGACTATGCAACCTATCTTAATGAAAAGAACAATATCACCAGCGCAGCTCCACTGTATGACTACAAGATGGTAGGCTTCCTAGCTGTTTCTGAAGCTACCAGCGCTGACAGACGATAGATCGACTCAGATTACTACCTGCCTGTTCTCATGGATCGCTATTTCCTTAACAACGCCGACGGTAGCCATCGAGTTTCAGCATTTCTTAGGTACTGAAACATACTAACGGTACATTACCCGGCTGACATTACCTTCCAGTACCCCAGCTGGGCGAGTGAATCCTGCAAATCGTAATTTGACCTACGGACAACTAGCCTTGATTACTGCAGAGAAGATTATGGGCATTGCCGGACGGTTTGCGTCAAAGGGTAACCAGACCATTGAGAACCTTGCCCATCTGAAAGCAGATCAAATCGTGGGGGAATGGCGTGATAGTACCTATGGTAAGTGAGCGTTCCTTGATCAAGATGATGACAGAGGCATATCTTTTTGTTCATTTTCTCGGCCTGGCAACACCACGAAAGTGTCCGTTATTCTCGTCCCAATATTTGCATTTGGTCTCATTTCCCAGCCTCACTCACCCGAGCCTTATTAACCCTACACTCACAGGCATTGGTGGTGCCCGCATCCCCTACGACGTTAACACCGCCCTCGTTCCAGCCGCCCTCCGCTCCATCTCCCGTCTCTCCCTCTTCGGCCTCTTCCCAACCCACCCGTCCTGGTGTACTCTCGCGTCCTCCTACGCGAAAACTTGGGAAGACAACACACTTTCATTCTTCGCTGTCTCCGTCCCCGCCCAAGAAGCTGGATCCCGCCTTCAAGCGTACATCTCCCGCTCTTCTTTCCCCGGACCCTCGCAATCTCAGAGCATCGACTCGGACGTGAAGTTCTATGCCCTGGGGCTGGAGGGGAACAACAATCTGAGCAAAGTTGAGGTTATGAACACGGATGATTGTTTCCGGCTTTTCTTGCTCAATACCACGAACCAATCCCAACTCAGCGCGTTCCTAAACCAAACCGCCAACAACATCCGCCGCACCTTCCCCGCCGGCCTCATGACATCCGTCGGCATGCTCGTCGCTAACCCCGCCTTCGGCCCAGACCCCTTCTACGCAGCCAACGTAAGCATGCTTCCGGAGTCTACACTTCCTAGCCTAAACCTAACCATGAGACTTGAGACACAATCCGGTCGCACATACTCTTCTGACACGTCTTAAGCTTGATGAGCCTATTCTGAAAGAGTAATGCTAACCCGAAGATCTCGTAGTGGACCACGAATGCCTACCATGGTACCGTCGTATGGTCCTGGCAACTGGCCATGATGGCTCGGGGCTTGGAACTGCAATTGGCAAGGTGCGCCGAGAAGCACCATACACCGATATTTTGCAAAGATAAAACAGTGCATGCGAATGTGCTCACGGCGTACAACACGCTCTGGGACGTGATTGAGAAAAATAGCGCGCATCTGTCTTCTGAAGTCTGGAGCTGGATCTATGCGAATGGTGATTTTCAATTTACGCCGCTGGGTGCGCTACCGCCGCCTCCCGGGACAGGGTCGACAGGTGAGTTGATGGGATTTTGGATTTGGGATGGGTGAAAGCTGATTCTAAGGGATATAGAATCGGATATTCGGCAGTTGTGGAGTTTGACGTTTTTGGCTGTTAAGCGGAATCAGGCCTTCAAGTAAAGGTGGGGCATCTAAGATTGAGTTGTCAGAGTTAGGAGGGTGCTAGGATACTGGGAAATAAATACGCCTGGTATATCATAGATATTTATATCTATGTGTTAATTGCTTGGAGGTAACGCTCCAAGTAAAATAGTAGCTCAAATTAAGTTGCTGCTGCTTTGCTCTCTCGCTAGCAATAATTTCGTCTTTCTGTTCCCTCATGCTCGTAGCTCAACACTAGAATTAATCCTTACCTCAGCCAGTAAGATCTTTCCGTTCGTTAGGGTCTATGCATAACCTATGTCCGAGTACTACCTTAGGACCCATGCGTTCAAAGCTACTGTAGTCCAATGTCCCAAGCTCTGCACTGACTGCCTGAGTCTATGACAACAAAACACCTTTCCTATGGCCAAAGAAGGTCGAGAGAGCCCCGCCATCCTTCCACGCGAGCGGCGTGCAGAGGTCATTGGGGAGGGGAGACGGATTTCCTTCATACCGATCGACCCCGGGATCTCAGGGGAAACTAGGAGAATGTTATAGCCAGACAAGTCTGGATACTAAAGTTGACCTTGTAGCAATGCGTTTGTTCGATTCGACCGTACCAATTATTTTTTTGTTGAAGATTGGTGATAACGATGTTCAGTTCAGCCTATTCCAGGTATCATTTTGGAAGACAATTCGTGTCTTGTTGGTTGAGATGACGCCACCCGGACAACTACGGTAGTACACCTAGACTAGCTGTGGGACCCCAATGGGAAAGGCTCACAGCAAGCCTTGGTGGAAGCCTTGTAGCGTACAACTTCATAGGGGGGGTTGCTTCGTTGATAGGAAACAATACTGAGAACTTGCAAAAGGAAGGTAAGAGAGTCTTACAAAAGGACAAAAAAGGTCCTACCCGGATTCGAAACGGGGTCGCTGGAATCAGAATCCAGAGTCTAGATCATGTTAGACTTTAAAATTTCGCATCCAAACGGTACTGGAAAATCATACGCTGACCACTACACCATAGAACCGAACGTGAAACGTGACCCTTAATAACCACTTTATACTCTCTGTAAAAAAATTCGTAATTTACTAACCAAACCTCACGGTATATCCTTTGCAAGTCTACTAAAATCAACTTCTGGTGAAAGTAGGTGTGAGGGGCGGTATGCAGCAACATGGATGGCAAGCAACTACAGCGTAACATACGCACAGGAATAGGGGGCTTCTCACAACAACAATCATCTGCAAACCCTACACGGAGCGACAGTCTGGTTTGCCTTCGCATTCCATGAATCGCAGTAGGTGGCAGTGGCAATTATAGCCCCCACCGTACCACCAGCTTGTTTGTACGAAAGCCGGTTTGACTAAGTTCAAATTACTTGATACAAGTCCCCTAACCAATATGCACTCGATACGCTGGTCAAAGGCGCGATACAGAGCGGATTAAATTCGAAGAGGGATATTCGCGAATACCAGGTGAGAGCGCGTCCGATTAGGGATGGCCTCGACGCCCCGTTTTTGCGAGGCCGTTTTCTCACATACTAATTTTTATACATATGTACTACCAGTATTTGGTCGATCATTTTCAGGACGAATAGCTTCCCCCAAAGAAAGAAAGATATGAGTGGAGCGCTTACAGCCAACGCAATACCCATCAAAGGTGCAGATTTTTCGTTCGACATTCGTAAGGATCTGATTGAATACCTTAGAGAACGTCAACAGGAGTACCAGACATGATTTACTCGATACTCATACACGGCGCTAAAACCTCTTTGGTCGCGCATCTCAGCAACACACACGAAAATAAACAAAGAAAACAACCAGCGAAGAAATCGGAGTTGACAATGTTTGATGGGGATCACACGAGTGATGAAGTGATTTGGAATCGTTGTTGGTAGACTGTTGTTTCTTTTGTCTGCGTAAAGCGAATGCTAGTATTCTTACAGCGGTGGCGAAGATGGTAGATCGATAAAGGAAAGCTCACTTTCGGATCTATTGCTTGGAACGACGACTCTAGAAATCCTACATACTCGCGGGCATCAACTTGAGCGCAGCGCTACTAACTATGAGGTCTCACGTGAGTGAGGATTGGGGTTCGAAACATGTGCATGTTGTGACTAGAAGGGACTATGTTATCGTGTATTTTTTTCGAGAGGGAGAATGTTTGTGGTACTGTGACGGGTTCTTAGTGTTTCATGTGTTTTTGGTTGTTTTGGAAAGTAGGATGTAGGAGTAATTTTGCTGACAGTAGATATGCATGCAGGCTTGACTGCGTGGGGTATTCGAGTTGTGAAGACGAAGGGGGCCCGAATGCAATGCACGCCGATGCAGTAAAGGGGAAATAAAGTCTCTACTTTGGGAGTCCTTTATCAATCGTCTCTCCACTATCTGTTCATTTCCTTCCACAGCCAAGATCCCCTCACATGAATGCATGCATGTGCAAAACCCAAAGAAAAAGCTCCGCTCTTCGGATTACCTCTTCCCGCTCCAAGGTGTGCTTGAAGGCAGTACGCGCAGATGAAAAACCCGAGAAGGGTGTTTTTGGCTTTGAGAGACCTGCAACTTTCCTTTCCGCAGTCCGCTCGAATGGAATGCAGGCAAAAGCGAAATCCGCCAAGAAGGTTTCTGGCTATGAGGGCAATCCCCACTGAACAAAATGCGTGCAATACGCAAACACGCTAACCGTACTTCAGAAATGGCACAAAGCAGAAGGCGCGAACGTTCACACGACATGCCCATCCTCATCGATCTTCCACGTCTCTTTCACCTTCCTCGTCTTCTTCTGCGGGACCTCCGGAGAAACAGTCGGCTGTAGCATATCAACATAGCCAAGGCCTTGACCTTCAACCTGCGTGAATATATCTTTCCCTGGTTGCAGTAGATCATCAGATCCAAGCCTTTTCCCCTCATTCTGCCTCTCTTTCCTCTCCTCCGGTTGCAGCAGATTACTAGATCCACGGCTTTCTCCCTCAATCTGTCTATATTTACTCTTCCTGAACACGCGGTTGTGATGGTCGAGCTTATCGAATACGACTGGCCGCAGCAACCCATCCGGACTTAGCCCTCCAACCTCCCGGTCCTCTTCTTCCTTCTCCCTAGCAATTCGTGCCTTCAGTACCCGTTCAACACACCTTTGTTCCTCGGTCTTCCTTTGTGACTGATGCTCATACGCACGCTGCAAATCGTCTGTTATATTCTTTCCCAGAAAACACCCTCCGTTACCACGGAATAGCTGCGCAAGCTCGTCGTCTGGTTCTTCTCTGAAATTAAAATGGTATATGGTGATGCCCCCATCTGCAAATTTATCGGGCAGCTCGATACTGATCGAATTGGATGGACGCTCGAAGAGTGTGTTGGGTGCCGTGGGTGCTGCGCTAGTGGCGGTGGGAATTTGGAGGTTCTTCATGTTTCTAGATTCTTCTGCAGACTTGGCTAGAGGGAAAGGTGGAGGTACAACCTTTGCTGTCGGATTCGTTGTAGTCGCTGGAGATAGGGGAGACTGGAGTTTCTTCATGCTTGGAGCTGGATAGTTTGGGCCTGTTGGGCGGCCGTAGGCATGGTGTGATTCGTAATAGCCTTCTGATGGAGCAGATATTACGTTCGAGGCCGATGTTTGACCGGTGTAAAAGTCTTGACCATGAGAGCTAAATGTGGGAGCGGATACAGGGTTCAAATGCGAGGGTCCACCAGCGGAGGTATTTGTGTCTTGTTGATCATAGATATTGAGTAATGAAGTTGAAGTAGTGTTGCAGGACGAGCCTGAATCACGAATTTGAGATACACGATTGAAGCCAAAAGGTAAGAGGTTAGCGAAAGGGTCCGCTTTCGGAGCTTTGGTTGGAAATGAAGAGGATGTAGCGGAAACTGGGGGTGGTAGAAGACTATCACGACGAGGCGGTATTCTATAGGCAGAGGCGGGTCTGCCTCTGCCAGCAATTGCATCTAACTGGGCAATGTTCTCGAACATGATCTTATTAAGGCGGTCAATTTCTTCTTCAGGAAGAGACCACCAGGATGGCTGATTTGTAAGATATGGCGAGCCAAGTCCATTACTTTGCTTGGTTGGCTCAAGGTGAGTTGAGGTGGTGTTACTCTCACCTTCTTTAGGCTCTTGCTCTAAAGGAGACTTTGGAAGAGCAATATGGGCCATCGAAGAAGCTTGTAGTGAATGCAGAGCTTGCTTTCTGTTTAACGATAGATCACCCTTGGCGCTATGAGTCAAAGAGATGGGAGAGGACTGGACGTCATCGCCAATATTCGATTTCTCTAGGTTTTTTAGAAGGTGAAATGGGTTGGGTTGAAGAAGCGTGTGATTGGCGGACGCTTGCTCTAGCTTGGCGATTTGAAGTTGAGTGGAGGCTGGCGCGCTTGGCTCAACATCTATTCTCTTGTGAGAGCGAGGAGGAACAGGTGGAGGATCAGTGGATGTTAGCACAGCTTGTTGTGATATTGAAGACTCTGGGCGAATGGAGGCTTGGTCATAGGTATCTGCCTTCTTTAACTCTTCTTGAGAGAAAGAGCGTAATAGATCAACTCCGAGTACGGGGCAAGTTTGCCGGGTTTCCGGGGATCTGGACAGTGTGCTAGCTGGTTTCTCAGTTTTCACCGTTATGGGTTGCTGTTGAAATCCAGGAAGCTTAGAAGGAGGACTTGTGTTATTTGAAACGTTTTCCTGCAGTGGAGGCACCGGAAAAGATGAATTTTTAGTTGAGTATCCAGTCTTCGCTCTTCTAAGTCGAGGTCGTAGTGGGGAAAGTTCGGGCGGAGGGCCAATGCGATTCGAATAAGTCTGCTGGGGCTGTAGGACTGGGAATGAGGGAACAGCAGATAGAGGTTCCGCAGACTCGGGAATATCGTACAAGTTACCGGAAGGCCCTGCTCTCGAGCGTTGGAGAAGAGACAGCTTTGGCCTCAGCGCCGGATGGATATCGGAAACTGTTTTCCTGCGTTTTTGCAATTCTTCTTCGCTAGCTTTTTCTTTCTCCCGCTGCAAATCCTCAGATGTTTTGACATTACCGGAAAGCATTCCGAGCTGTTTCAATCGCCCCATTACCACGTCATGGTGTGTAGGAAGAGGAATATCAAATTCTGGTCCGAATAGCACCCCTACAGGAACACCGTTAAGCCCGCACTTTCCCTCCGCCGGCCTCTGTCGGCCCCCCTTCTTCCAGGCCATCTCATGTATCGTATGTTTCAAGTTCCACACCACCCTGGTTTTCGAGAAATTCCACACCCCTCCCTCCCTGATTTCTTCTTCCATTTCCAGTCCACAACCGTGCCACCCTCCAACAGCTACCCACACCTTCACGGGTAAACTCTCATGATTGCCCAAACATCCCAAACACCTCCCAAAAGCCCTCTTGCTGTTCTTCAGATCCCCAAGCAGAAACCTCGCGATGCCTAAGCCATACCATCCCACCACATTGCCCTCGTCAAGCTTCAGAGCTTCCTTGAAGCTGCCTTCGGCCAACCAATAGTCGCCGAGAAACGCACGCAAGAGCCCAAGGTTGAGGAATAGAAGGGCCATCTGACGGGGTGTGAGGAGCGGAGGCTTATACTCGATCTCGTGGTGGACCTTGAGAAGGCTGACAATACGTTTCTGTGCCGCAATGGAGGGTATAGGGGCTAGTTCGAGGGCCGCGATCCACTGTTGACGGATCTTGGCGAGAGACAAGGGTTCTGTGGTGGAGGATTGTGGAGCCAAAACCGGCATATGTTTGGATTTGCGCATTCTTGTTGGTATGGGTGACCTTTGTGTATCTGCTATTACGGGTAAGAAGTATTGAATGTTTAGGTGGAGATGCATCAATGAGGAGGGTAAGAAATATCGATGTGGGGTGGATGTGTCGTGAATGAATATGAGCACTACGGAAAACGGTGAGAGTTTAGACACCTGCAATGCACGATCGTGATCAAATGCTGTCGTGGTGAATTCTAGTCACGAGGATTGGATATAGTAGCAGCTTACTATCGTTTCAACGAAGACTGCAGTGGAACATGATAGGAATTGTACTTAGCTATGTCACTAGGTAATGCAAGCTTGCTTGTTGTAGCTCTAAAAGACAGGAAACACAACACCTCTCCCAGCCATGAGTGAGTGTGTCTCCATTCCTCGCGGAAAAAGCTGTTCGGCCGTAATGCAAACACATAAGGGTATCCTTGGGCTAAAATTGGTAAAACATGGCCTTAGCACCATGTAATCAAATCTCTCGAATCTCGCTCGTGAATCCATCTATGCCTACCGTTACCCCATTAAAGTTGTAGTTTGCGGATGAAAAAAGCTTCATAAAAATGTCGGCACGACGACCAGGTCAGAAACCGGCAGTTATTTCAGCCATCGACCTCACCACCATACTGGCTATCATCTCCAACATCCACTTCATCATCCATATCATCATCGTCAGCACCTAATCCTGTGGCATGCATCAATCCGGTGACTTGTTGATCGGCGTCCGCTTCTTCGCCGTCACGGTCATCGTACATTGTGCCCTCGGTATCATAGATCACGGAAGGCTGATTGTCATTCAGATAGTTGCGAAGACGATTTACACCCTCGCCTGAAAACACACAAAATACATTGCGTTGGTGATCCGTGAACTCTGCGCAGAATATTAGTAGAGATATAAACGCAAAGAGGATCCTTGGATGTATTTGAGGGGAACTATACCTGACGGTGCCTCTCTGCAAAATGTTATCAGATCTTCTCGAAGAAAGAACGCTTGAACGCCGGTCAAGCTAAGGTGTGTGAGCTTTGGGCATTGATTGAGGAGCGCATGAATTCCCTTTTTGAGAGCTTTAGTACTGCAGATAAGGATGTTGCTAAGTCAATCGTACCTGAAGCGTCAAGTGCACACAATAGCTCAAGTGTACCCTCTCCAGTAGACTCACACCTAGGGGGTACTTGCGAGGGGGCTCCGAGCCCGCCTTTGCTAAGGCACGTATACTTACGTCCGTGATAGCTTGACATTTTACAAGTCCAATCCTTCTCAGCTTAGGAAGCGTTGCAAGCTGCTTCACGCTGGCGTCGGTAAGGCGGTGACAGCATGCCAGGTCAATGTACCTGATCCTATTGCACATCTTAACAAGCTGTATGACCGCCGTATCACTTATCTGCGCACAGTGACCCAGATGAATGTAGTGTAGGTTCTTGCTGAGCTTTGTAATTGCAAGCACCGACCGATCCGTGATCTCTCTACACTTCGCAAGGACGAGATTCCTTAGACGTGGCGCGGATTCTATGATTCTCTCCACCGCATCATCATGGAGTTGAACACAGGCCGTAAGATCGAGAATGCGAAGACTTTCGAACGTCATCTGTCTAGGTAACTCTAGGATGGCATGATCAGTGACTAGATGGCAATGAGCAATGCGAAGTTCTCTAAGTTGACGGCCACGAGATATTAGAGCTGTAATGGATATGTCTGTTATCTGTCTGCAATTATGGAGATCTATCTCCAGCATCGACGGGCAGTTCTCTGCTACGGCACAGATGGATTCATCCGTGACTAACGAGCAGTTGTTAAGCTTGAGCTGTTTTATCGTCAGCGCAGGTCTTTTCCAGTCTCGATTAAAACACTTACTCTCTTCAGATATCGACAATTTTCCGCTACAGCGACGAGGGACTCGTCAGTGACTCTAGAGCAATCTGTGATATTGAGTCCTTGAAGCCGGGGACAATTTTGAGATACAGCCAAAAGAGTATGGTCTGTCACAGACTCTAGGCCTGTTATATCCAGGGCGAGCAGACTCTTACTTCCATTGACAAGGCAGATTACCCCTTGGTCGGAAAGTTTGACACAACCAGTCAAGGTCAACCTTTCTACCCTTTTGCATGATACAAATGACTGTACCGTTCCATCGCTGATTTGTTCGCTTAGATTCGAAAGGTTCAGTCTCTTGACAAGCCCATAGTAGGGGAAGTATGGGTTCTCCTTCCGTACCGAGGAAACGACATTGAGCAGGTTTTTCCACGTATTACATAACGGCCTGTGCCACAGTAGGTCCACGCTATTCCTCGACCATGCCTTGGACACCAGTAAGCAATTTCTCAGGTCCACGCTCGAGCTCAGCTTTGAGAATACACATATCAGGAGTTCGGGAGGAAGGCGACTAATAGGAGTTAATCTGTGTTCTCGTTCTAGTGACGGCGACATGGTCATGTCCCGTAGGGACGAGACCCCGATGGAGGATTGCGAATCATTTCTTTGCGCTGTGAAGAAGTCGGTGTCATCATAAACGGCTCGCTCGGGAGAGCTCGAGGATGACGAAGCTGATGTCGTTTCGCTGATATCCAGCATCGGAGGCCGTGGTCGGACCATTTCCGCGTAGTGTCTATTGGAACACGATATGATATTTGGAGAGAAGCTGGGGATAGGTTGGCTGAGTCAATCGATAACGAGGATGAAGTGCGAGAGCTTAGAGGATAGTCGGGCGGTCGTGTGTTGTCAGACCTGGGGGTTTAGACGTTATGTCTCGAGAACCATGAAGCCCACACAGAGACAGGCTGTTGATATGTTGAAGGAGGGATAGGGCAGGAGAAGCTTGGTGAAGATTGCTAGATCCCGTTCCTTCGTAGCTGCCCAAATGCCTTCTCTTAAAGTCGTGTTTCCCAAGGAAAAGTGTTGGACCAATTCCTAATCCTTTCCCACCAAGTGTTTGTCGATGAATAGGCTAAAGGAGTTGATTTGTCAGTGTTTGAAGGTATTGACGGAAACGGTGGGCGCGTGCAAGTGGGAGGGTCGCTTGAGGCTGTGGCAGATTCTCGTATTCATGGTAGTCCTTCTTGGGGTGTTTGCATTAGACTCATGTTGAACGTGATGTATCCTGTAATCGCTAATGAATTGTTTGTCTTGAAAGTATTTAGAAGGAGAGCATCCGTCGAGACGATGGTGATGAATGAACCGAACCGAACCGATCAGTTTGGCGTTGGGCGTTGTCTCGCACTTGCAGGGATGCATACGTTCGGGCGGTTATCGATGCCGCCCAAGACTCCGCCTCAGTCTACAGACAGCCGAATTTGGGTCTCCGTAATGATCACATGCTTGCTCACCTTATTAGGAAGCTAGATACCTAAGGTAGGCACATTGACTATTTCACTCTCATAAAGTATCAAGCAGCGGTCTTCTAGTAACATTTCCCTATATCTCCTATACATCTACATAGCCCCTACTTGCACATACTGTATAAACGCCAATGCTGGCTTCAAGTCACCTGGCTTCTATCAGCTCCTTTCGCCCACTCCCGCAAGACGTTCTTCTTCAACTTCCCCGTACTTGTCTTTGGAAGCTCGGTGACTATCTCCACTTCCCTAGGAACCATAAACTTGCTTATACCACTATTATGTTTGGCCCATCCAACGACCTCTTCGGCCCTTAGGTTTTTACCCGCCTGCACTGTAATGAACGCTTTGGGTCGTTCACCCCAATGCGAATCAGCTACCGCAACCACTGCTGCCTCTAGAATATCAGGATGCGTGGCAAGCATGGATTCCAATGCAACGGATGAGATGTTCTCCCCTCCTGCATTCATAAATTAGCAAGAAAAACGCCTTTCTTAGTCGACAGTTGAAGTAGCATACCGCTTATGATGATGTCTTTTGCTCTATCCAGAATCTGTGCTGCTCCGTCCCCGTGCCATACTGCTAAATCGCCAGTGTGAAGCACGTTCCCAGAAAACAGCTTTCTCGTTGCCTCCGAGTCCTTGTAATATCCCTTGGCGCAAATGTTGCCGGCACAGACAATTTCTCCGATCTCTTTGCCGTTCTTCTCTACGTCGATGATTGTGCCTTCAGGTACATCGGTCTTGACCACACGGATCGGCAGGCTGGTTATGAAACCATGGCCTTGCCGGGCCATGTCCTGATATTTCTGTTCTTTTGGGATTTGTTCCCATAACGGCATATGATAGCCTTTCGTGATAGGCCCGTAAGTCTCAGTCAGTCCATAGACATGGACCGGGTGCAGGTTTAGATTCGTCATTTGCTCGAAAAGATGCGCTGTCGGTGGGCTCGCAGCGACAGTAACACGGACAGGGTGAGGAAGAGGTACAGCCTCCTTGGCTGCACAAAGAAGCGTGTTGACCGTAGGCGCAGCGTTGTAGTGTGTGATATGCTCGTCTCGCAAAAGTCTCCATATCTCTGGATAATCGATCTTGCGTATGCAGTAGTGTGTACCTCTGACAGCCGTTACAGCCCAGGGAAAAGTCCAACCCATTGCGTGGAACATCGGTAAAGTCCATAGATATCGGCATCTCCCCGTATGATAGTTCAATCCAGACTCTATGACATTGCCCAGTGCAGCAACATAACAGCCTCGATGTGTGAACTCAACTCCTTTAGGCTTCGCGGTAGTTCCGCTCGTATATGCTAGAGCGATAACATCCTCTTCATTCCCTACTTGCGCCTGGAGGCCTTCCCATCCCTTTCCGCCTTGATCTACGTCATACTGCAGGCCTTCTAGTATGGCTCGGTCGAATGCGCCACTGAGCTCGCCCTCTGTGGCATCGGTATCCTCATCGACTATTGCAGGTATCCTCGGGTTTGCTTGTCGGTAGGTGTCAAGGAGTGGTAAAAATTCAGTATCGACAATGATAGCATCAACCTCAGCGTGTGAGAAGATATATACGATATCTTCGGGCTTCAATCGGTAATTGACCCCTTGTAGAGAGCATTTCTCAATAATTGTTCTCCACTGTGCACGTAACTTTGAGCATACCAACATTGACCGCTCCAGCAGCGGCGATTCCAAAGATTGACTCCAGAAACGCTGGAGTATTAGGGCACAATATGCCTACTCTCTTGAAGCCATGCTTTTTAATGTAATACGCCAGCCCTCGAGCTCTGTCGGCTGCTTCTCGGTACGAACGCCGCAGAATCCTCTCATTCGCAGTTACGTGATATATAGCTTCGGCCTGCGCCAGCAGTCAGTTGTGAACTCCATGCTGGTAGTATACGTACATCTGGCTCTATTGCGGCAGCTCTGGGGAGAAAGAATGTTGGAGAAAGGGTGTGAAAGTTGTTGCGATGCTGATATTCAAGATTGGACTGAGGAGCAGACGAGGGAAGAAAATGCGCGGCTAGTCTTGACAGCCGAGACTGAGGGCCAGACATCTTGTTGATTGCTTAACACGCTCAACATAACAGCACGTACCAAAGTCCACTGTAAGCAGAGAATAGTGATGAGAGAGTATGCGAGTTCATGACAGCCTCAAGATCTATAATGGCTCGAGCGGGTCCACAATTAGGTCGGCCAAAGGCTTGGAAGTGTGGGGTAAACCTGGAGATTGGGAAGCGTTTCCCGGTGCGCCGACCAGACACTAGAAATAATAGGTAGTTTGAGATCTTACTCTTCGTTAGGGCCTTTGATATCATGGTGCGCGGTGGTGAGACCACTCCAGCCAGTCATTTAGATTCTATCATTGGGCTTTTGAAATTCTTCATTAAAGACAAAGCAATCCGAAACTACCCATGCTAATTACAGCCAAAGAGACCCTCTCGATGTAGAGTTTCACAGATCCTGTAGGCTGGGCTAGATTTGGATGCTATGTGATTGATTGGCTGTTGACAGACAGTTCATGCTTTCTCGAAATCCCTCGGTAGCTTTTTGCCTTGATAAGCCCCTAAAGCGCCAGCAACTGTTCGAAAACTAATACCCATACTCTGCGAGCTGCGTCTTAGTCTCCTCGTCGACTGTGGCATTCTTCTTCGCTTCTGACAATTGTCTCCTCGCCGTCTTCTTTCGCTCATAGTATGCAGCTCCCTTGACCTTTCTTCGCTCCTCCAATCTGCACGAATTGTAAGCGAGGTTTACAAAAGCCATATCTGTTATAATCCTAAAAGGACGACGAACCTCGCAACCACGTCCTGGTACTTCCAGCCAACCTCGTGGCTCAGTCTTCCGACAGTGCAGTACTTCCTCCCTGGCTTCAACCTCAACACCCTCAACGCTTGCGGGACTACCATTCTCTTCTTCTTGTCGTATGGTGGGGGTACACCTTCAAAGACCTTGAGTCGCTCCATTGCTGCGGCACCACGAGTGGTCTTGTGCGGAATCATGCCACGGACAGTCTTGTAAAAGATACGGGATGGGGCGCGGAAATGGAAGGGACCTAGGGGACATATGAATTAGTCGTGACGGCCATATACGACCACCGGTTTCCTTGGGCGTTGCCGGTTTCGCTTGTTCGTAGATGGCTTACCTCCTCGGGTGGGGTTGTAGCGGGTCATTTTGCGAAGGTAGGCCAGATACTTTACTGTGTGGGGTAATACGTCAGCGATCCATCCATCATTCATCAATCTTAACAGCATGAAAGCACACGAATTTTGAATGTTTTCACCGCCAGCCGCTGTCCCTTTGCCAATATAGAATCAACGTACGTTTTGCGCGGAAGAATTCGCCGGAAATGTTCAAAGCCTCGCAGCGGACGATCACGATCTTCTGGCCGTTGAGCAATTGCTTGGCAACCGTGCTGGCAAGACGGCCCAGGAGATGTCCTTTACCGTCGATAACGACCTGTTGGAAGGGGTGCGTCAGTTGCATGGCCTTGATGATGGATACTTCCATTCGGAACAGCTCGAGACTTACGACAGAGTCGAACGTCGACATCCTGAGATTCGATCTTTCAACGAAGTGTGTTCCTAAAGAAGGGTAGGAGCTTGCGTTGCCCCTTAACTATCGGTGTAGTCGCAAGGTGATTGACGTTGGGGTTCGATGTGAGGGTTAGACGAATGTGCGTTGAGCTAAGCCCTATTTGATTAGGGTTAATCAACCACTTTAGCACCTTCAAGTCTAAAAGTAAAGTAGGTACATATTGTCATCAAATTCGAAAAGGTACCATCTCTATGTTCACGATTGAAACCACTTAGGACTACCCCTTCGTCACAGGCACAATCCGCATCCAAGTCACGATCAAGTGTTCAAGCAATGGGAATGTGAAGCAACTGTATCTATTCCATGCCTTCGAGCACTTACAGAACACAGTCCTAGTGGCTAGCAGTACCAGCGCACGTTATATGAGTATTTGAGACAGTAAATACGATTCAGTGCTGCTGGTTCATCGACCTCTACACATACCTTTACTACACTTTATACTAAGGTCGCGGAAATATGTTTGCGGGTAATCAATCCATATGGTTACCTATAAGCATCAGAGTTATCCTTCAATTCTTTCCCATATCACCATAAGTTCGTAATGGCTGAGACCAGAGTCCTCAACAAGTCTGTTTTGCCAATTGGGCATACACATGGCTTCTTCATAATCTGAGAAGTCCGCTTTAGGACCAATCCAAATTATAAGTCTCACACTCCGAGATCCATAGGCCTGCAAATATCTGCTTAGGAGATGCGGTTCTCGAGGATAGACAAAGAGCCAAGTCTTTGCATCTGCTGCCAAATAACAAATATCCCAGGTTCCACGTACAATATGGAGATCTTCTTCGCGCATGTACTGGTTAGCAGTATCAGAGGCCTCGATAGCCTTGAGTGTTATTTGGGAGCGCTTCTTGAGAAGAAGACCTTCCAATAATCCTGTGCCGCTACCAATAGATACCATCAACGAGGGTGCTGGCCACAGAAGCTTTACGAGAGTATCGATAAGTGGGATTGATAGGGAGCAACAACAATCAGGATGATGAGTCGGTAGAATCGATAATTGAGGAAGCTCCTTCATGTCGTTCCACAGGTTGACTGCTTTCTCGCAAGATTTGGTATATACATGTAATGACTCGTCATCTAACCCGATTGATTTACTTTCTATACCCCTCGAATTACTGGGAGCTGTGGCAGCTCAGCCTCTTGATACATAGCAGGTTCTTCTGTAATCGAGTAGGGCGATAAGGAAAAGGTGCTCTTTAGACCCTTCACCGCCTTTCCTGGCAGAACTATATATTTATGATGCAGGGAGCAGTTCGACCCCGCCATCCTTCGTCCACGCGACCAACCAAACGCTCCTTTACCTTTTATTCGTTATCACTGCTGCCAGAGTTCCACTTCTGCTCATGTCGTGCATGTCTCTCCTTAATCCTTCCGAGTGTCGTGCTTGCGTCGTACATCACTACTGAGTAAAAGTACGTCAGGGTGTCGAGTACGGTTCATGTCTTGTCTACATCATGCGTATACCTTATATACTTGGGATGCTGACCTCAAACAGCAGAGTACATAATCCACAATGAAGAAAAGCCTCTATAACCCTATTGCTTTCAGACCCCTACCTGTCACAATCATCACATCAATCAGCTACGCTGCACTTATCGTCACCCTACTTGTAATACACCTTGTTGTCCCTTCCGCTCCTAGCAACCCAACAGCTGTCATTGGTACCAATTTGACAGAAGCATGGCAAGACCTCAAAACCCTCAGTAATGGCTTTCATCCCTATAATAGCCGACGAAACGATGAGGTCCGCGACTGGCTGCTCATGAGAATTAATACTATACTAGATGAGAATGGCGTAGCGTCTCGTCACGTTTCTGATGACAGGCGATACGCAGTACCTGGGAATGCCACCATACCAAAAGGCGCTCCTGTTGTGGTCTTCTCTGATATGACGTCGAACGTGACTTTCTCTCAAAGTGGAAGACGAAGCGGCTCTGGTTCGCATCGGAATCCGGGGTTGAGTGTATATTTTGAAGGCACCAATATCATTGTCTACATACGTGGATCAGAGGACGGGCATGAAGACTGGTGGAGGAGAAATAAGAAACCCCCTAGTAAAGGGGGAGTCCTTGTGAATGCTCACTATGACAGCGTCTCCACGGGCTTTGGGGCCTCGGATGACGGAGTTGGAGTTATTACGGTTCTGCAGTTAATCAAGCATTTCACCACAGATGGCCAGAAACCTAAGAAGGGAATTGTCGCTTTGATTAACAACGGCGAGGAGGACTTTCTGAACGGCGCTTGGGCCTTCAGCCAGCACCCTATGTCACGGTATGCTCACACGTTTCTCAATCTTGAGGGAGCTGGAGCAGGCGGCCGCGCAACGCTCTTCAGAACTACTGATCTCGAAGTTACCAGATTCTACCAGAATAGTGCCTACCCCTTCGGTTCCGTAGTCAGTGCAGATGCTTTCAACAGGGGTCTTGTAAGGAGCCAAACGGATTACGTTATATTCAATGGAGTCTTAGGTCTTCGGGGCCTTGATGTAGCTTTCATGGAGCCAAGAGCGCGTTACCATACAGAACAGGATGACGCGAGGCATACCAGCGTGGACTCTTTATGGCATATGCTCTCGGCCGCTTTGTCTACGGTGGAAGGACTTGCCTCAGATACCAGCTCAACGTTTGATGGTGAAAATTCTGGTAATGGAAAAGTGCCAAGCGGTAAAGGTTCAGATGGTGTTTGGTTTGATCTTCTTGGCAGAGCTTTTGCAGTCTTTCAGCTGCATACACTTTTCGCACTTTCAGTCACGTTACTAGTGGTTGCCCCCTTGACGCTCATCGTGATCGGAGCGGTTCTCGTCAAAATTGACAAGTTCTACATCTTTAGCGCATCCAAGCACCATCATCATGCCGAAGGCGATGATTCGGTGTCTCTATATGGCTGGCGAGGCATAGTGAGATTCCCAGTCATATTCGTTTTTTCGTCTGCTGCTGTGGTTGGTCTGGGATTCCTGTTGACGAAGATCAACCCCTACATCGTTCACAGCAGTCCATACGCTGTCTGGAGTATGATGCTGTCTGCTTGGCTATTCCTTGCATGGTTTCTTTCCAGAGCCGCTGATTTCGTAAGACCAACAGCTTTTCAACGAGCTTACTCTCTGTTATGGATGTTTGCAGGTACTTGGCTAGTACTGATCGTCGTGACTGTGCTAGAACAGAAACCAAAGATAGCTGGAGGCTACTTCATGTTCTTCTACTTTTCTGCCACATTCGTGGCGAGTACGATATCATTCTTGGAGCTCTTTGGCCTGCCGCGCAAGTCTGACTATGCTGAAGCGGTTGAGGACGAGGAAGAACAGTCGACTAGCCCACGATCCGGCAGCATCTCGAGTGCGAGATTGCTAGCGTCAGCTACAGGGGATCAGATGAAGCGCGGGCCAGAGCAGAATGGTGACGAGGAAGAGGATGCCACAGAATCTACCTCATTGCTCCCCAGTGGTAGACAAACCACCTTCCCACACTACTCCTCTGCTCATCCCGATGGGAACGAAGATGAGCAGCATGGAATGGATGAAAAGAAAAAGCATAAAGTCTATGGCGATGAGCAAGCTTGGAGCTCGTCCCTGCCAACGTGGACCTGGCTACTTCAATTCGTTATTCTTGCTCCCATCCTTGTCATTTTGGTCGGTCAAATCGCGCTGCTGTTCACTTCTGCAAGCTACCAGACTCTACAGGATGGAAACCCACCACTGCTCGTATATTTGGGCATTGCAGCCTTATCTATCCTCATCCTCGCTCCGCTTGGGCCGTTCCTACACCGGTACACTTACCACATCCCAACATTTCTCCTCCTTGTCTTTGCTGGTACGCTCATGTACAACCTGGTGGCCTTTCCATTTTCTCCCAATAATCGTCTCAAGCTCTACTTTATCCAGAAGGTGGACCTCGATACAGGTATCAACCGAGTATCGCTGATAGGGATTGGTGAGCCTTACCTGGGTGAAGCCATCTACAGCCTTCCAAGCGCAGCTGGTCAGAAACTCGAATGCTCCAAGAGCTCAGTCCGAAGAGATTTGACCGAGTGTGCATGGGATGGCATCCCTCCTCAGGTCGTCAAGAACACGCATCCTGGAGTCCCACCCGAGCTTGGCTACGCCGGTTGGCTTACCTTGAACATCACCCGCAACTCAAGCAAACCTGAAGCTCGCTTCCACCTATGGGGCCGCAACACGCGCTCTTGCAGAATTGTCTTCAACAAACCCATCTCAGACTTCCGCGTCCTCGGCGCTGGAGAAGACAAACGCTTCAAGCGCGTATCGGAAGACGGCAGCAAACGCATCCTGCTCTGGAGCCGCACCTGGGAAAAGCCCTGGGATATTGACGTCAGCTGGGATGTCGATGAGCACGACAGCGAAGGCGGGACTGGCCTCGATGGCCGCGTCGTGTGTCTCTGGAGTGACGATAATGAAACCGGTGTTATTCCTGCCTTGGATGAGGCGAAGCGGTTTGTGCCGGATTGGGTGGCGGTGACAAAGGCGGATGATGGGTTGGTGGAGGGGAGCAAGGCTTTCATGGTGTGAAAAAACTTTGCGAGTGTTCAGGGGATATGCGGGTATGAAGTAGGTGCCATTATTAGCATATAGGTTCGCCAGCCGCTAGCTTAAGTATGTTCATTTTCCCGTCGCAAAGAAAACAATAACCTACATCGCTATCTCCAGCTAGTCCTCTGGCCTTGAAATTTTCATTCCAACCTACATCACCTACGTTTCGTGTGTACAAAGACGCCCTCGATCATCCCTTTGCAGTCCTCCATCAGATATGTTACCTCATTCTTTGAATTTATCATCGCTATTGGATGGATAACTCCAGTCATTTCAATGTCGTCGTTCTGGTTCTTGGCACCTACTTCTGTAACTGCTTGGTTGATACTTACAATGTTCTTATCGGTGCTGTTTCTACTTATCGTGTATCTATCTCTTTGGACTTTCACATCCACTCCCTCGTACTTGCTATCTTGCGCTTCTTTCTCGTTGACCCGTTCACTGACAGACACTCCATCTCGACTAGCGTCAACTCTCCAACTCTCCCTCTCTGCCTCTCGACCTCCATCATATACTTCTCCCCCCTAATTTCTATTCGAATATCGATGTTACAATATCTCGAACCTCATCCGTTATCTTGTTATCGACGTATTGTTCTTGTCTTGCAATAATGTCATACCTTTTTTCAAGTAACAGAAAAAGCTACAAGGTTTTGGTTTTTTGCTTGATCTTAGTTTTCATAATGGTGCAGGCTCGGGCTATCTATGCAAATACGTTGCTGTTAATGCTGGTTAGATATTTCTGATCGTCATTCCACTCATCCTGCTAAATTTTCTGCTATGAGTATATCTCACTTAACCCCATCGGCCCCATCATGACCACTTAAATTCTTCCTTTTTCTTCCCCACACGATTCTCCTACTAAATCCACAATCTCCAAATCGGTTTCGAGCATTCATCAACTCCACAACCCGGCAATAAAAAAAGACACAAGCACGTCTCCATAGAGACGCCAACTCTAACCCAACGGAATCCTCGCTCATCCCGCCACAGAAAAACCAATGAGGCCCGCCCCCGCGGTCATCACGTGGATCACGCGAATAATAGAAACGCCACGGCGCACGGATCTAGATGACGTAGAGAACATTCACTGCATAGAAAGACGGCCTCTTGTATCTTGCTGTTAGACCCAACCAACCAACCCCCTTAACATCACCCCCCCCAAGGATTCCCTGATCCACAACCCTCCCACTCTCATTCTACACCCAATCCCCTACAGTCCCGGCCCCATGTAAGTGCCCGCGCAAGCAGCACCCATGATAGCCCCTGCGTTAGCCCAGAAGACATCATTGCAGGAGGTGGGTGTGTTTGGTTGAAGCGGCCGCAGATGTTGGTAGGAAGGATGTAGAAAACCGTGGAGCGGTGGTGGTGGTGAGGGGGGGGAGGGGGGTTTAGGTGGTGGTGGGAGGTGGCAGTAGTGGTAGGGGAGGAGGAGAAGGTGGTGGTGGGCGGAGTGGAAGGTGGGAAGGTGGGAAGGTGGGAAGGTGGGAAGGTGGAAGATGGGTTTTTTGGCTGAAAGAGTTGGGATGGCAATAGGGATCTGATATCTAAGATTAGGAGATTTTGGATTAGGGAATCCGTTGAACTTTTATAGTCAGGGAAGAAGCCCATTTATACATTTATACCTCCAATACCAAAACCACAAAAACCCCCTCTCAGCACATCTCAGTATCTAACCGAAAGAAAAAAACATTCCTCAGCAACACGTGCTGTATCTCAAACCTCAAACCCCCAAACCCAATCTGCAAACATTCCTTGCGAACAAACCCCCATCCCAGACCCCCCGCATCAAGAAGGGTTGTCCTGGGGGGACCGACGGTAGAAATAAAGTAAAACAGAATTTTTTTTCGTAGATGCTATGGATACTAGTTATTCCAACCAAACCAATGGAGAAATCTTAGAAGCGTGGCAAGAATTATGCTCGTGTTTTGATAACGAGCCGGCTGAAGGCGCTGAGAGGGCACAGTCTTGCAGAAAGAGCGGTGAGATATGATGAAAGAGGTAGCTGGACGGTAGGAAAGTGCTTGAGGGTATCTCAGACGTTTCTATCTTGCTCGTCCAAGATGGAGTCGTGGGTTGGGGAAGGGGAAGGGGAAATGTTGGTGTGGAGGATCGGATATGGGGCCGAGAGGGGGAGTTGGTGAGGGTTGGAAGGGTCGATGATTGTTGGAGGAATGGATTGCTACCGTTTGACGACTCCTGCGGTGATTCAAGGCCACCAATCCCTCACAAAGCGCTAGTATGCCAGCACAACACGCCTTCAATGCCTGACTTCTGACGCTATAGACAAGAAAACCATCAGTCCCTGGATTTTGCAAGATCATTGGCTAGGTTCGTTATCTCTTCCCAACCAAAACAACAAAGCAGCCGCCCAAGTCTATATGAGCGACCACCCGTGAGCAACACCGTCCGGTATTTCCAAGATCGTCATCCCCATGAACGGAGAGAAATGTAACCCCGTCATCTTAACAATGTTCCGCTTATGCTGCGATACCTACGCAGCCTATCTTCCCAAAATGCAGTTCCGGAGCCTAGAGTAATGATCATACGACCTTGGACGACATAGCCTCTTCCGTTGTCATCATTGCACGCCATATCCACAATTACCGCTTGCCCACAGCATCCAGACTATTCAGCATCGCCTGCGTCTCCCTCACCAACTCCTTCCTCCTAGCCCTCAAACCCTCATCGCCATCCGTCTCCACAGCATCGCACTTTAAAATGATCTGGGCCAGAATAGTCTCGCTCAGCTTCTTATACTCCAGGTCCCTCGCTTTGCTGTCGCTAGGTGGGTTATTCATAAATTGCACACATTTAGGCACAAACTGCATATGGAAGTTTCGACTGATTCCTTCGAGTTTTTCGGAGGGGGTTTGGGACTTCGCTGGTTGAGGGGGGTTGGGGGAATGCGAACGCGTGGTAGAGCCACCGCTACTGTAGTTGCTGGACGGGCCTTCAGGGGCAAGGAAGCCAGAATGACGCTCGGTAGGTGTGCTGACGCCGCTGCCACCTTTCTTCTTACGACCGCCCCGATGGCCTTTGCGTTTTGTGCGCGACTCACCCCGTATAGACCCATCGACATCAATTCGAGGGCCTCCGCCGATGCCATTCTGCAGCATCTCGTCTTCGTCTGCGGACTCGCTGCTTCCGTCTTCGTCCCGAAGCCCGGGAGGTAAAGCTTCGCTGATGACACACATTAGCTCACTATTTTGCTTTAGGCCTTCTTCCTTGCAAGAGCGCGAGTCATCTTTTAGAACTTTGCCTTTGTAGAGGAGTTTTATTCGACGGGGGTTATCCGTTTTGGTCTCCTTAGCTGCCAACCGTCGCAGCTCACCAACTCGTAAATGTCCGTCTGCGATGGCGTAGGCGGAGAAGTGTAGGGGATATGTGGTCCCTCGGTGTTTTAGAACTAGGATGTCTGGACTTAGACCTGCACCGTCGGTGCGAGTCGCATTGCGCCCTGACGAGGGGAAGCCGTAGCTGCTTTGCCGCGGAGGGTCGACAATGTCATCTGGTCCAAGATATTGATAATCGTCCTCTGTGACGGTAGGGGCGGGGTGCCCAGCAGCGGAGCCGAAGGGTGAGTAGCGGCCTGACGGCCAGAAGCGGGTGCCCCAGCTCGACATTGTGAAGAAGAAAATGAGGACAGGGAGGAGAATAGCGAGAAGGGTCTCGGGGGTGGTGTTCGCAAGGATGGAGGCAGCCTGCTCGAGGATGGGGTGGGGTAGGGAAGCCTGGAGGGAGGTGGCGGATGAGGTAAGATGTGAGCGGAGTGACGCAGGAAAGCTTTTATATAGTGGTTGCACGAATGAAGTGAGCAGTGTCAGAGACTCGTTGACGAGTGAGGAAGCCACCTTGGCGTAGTTGAGAGGTGTTCATCAATTGATGCTGAAATGGTAGGATTTGGGGATAAGGTTTTTTGACGTGAGCATCTGGAGCATCGTTAATACGGCTCACGCTAGTAGCACCAATCACTTTTGCGGTGTTGGGACTTTCTCTTCATCGAACTCGAGCAGTATATGCTCTTTAGGCTTGAGCACCTCACTTTTTCTTGTACCCAGCAAATGTACATCCGTACGCATTCGCAGATTCTCTGGGCACCAATCTCATCCTACATGACAAAGCATACCAAGGTCACAATACCCTACCTTAGGCCTATCACTTAAGCGAGAGCTATCTATTTGTGGATCTCGTGTGAAGCTTCTCGAATCCACTGGAGGAGGAAGCGTGAAAATCACAGGTGAGATCCTTATGAATCAACGCTTTCAGTAGCTTTCTGTCTAATTTTACGTGAATTCGAAATTGTTACCCTCAACCCTATCAGGAAGCCTCTTGTTCTCTGACTATAGGCTTTTCGGTATAGAATCTGATCGAAAGTATTCTAGATAAGTTTGTGCTTGCAGAGCGAACGGTTCTGTAACTTCCTACTGGAGTACAGACCAAACCGTCACCTACTTGGACCTAAGGTGCTTCCAGCGCTAGGCGTTGTCAAACGTGGTACGTGACGCTGTAAAACCGAAAGCAGCCTGCTTGCTCGTATGTCGATTTTACCATCTGGATCAATCATCATGTATTTTCCATCCAATAGACTTGTAATGGCAAGGATTCCACTACCCTCACCTCCATCTGTTCCAATCCCAATCATCGCTTGAACGACCCATCGGCGAATTACACTTTCTTGCCCAGCCAGGGCTTTCGAACCAAAAACATCTGTATTGTTTTGTCCGCATTGGCAAGCGCATTACCGTTCTTCTTGAAGGCCAGATACCGTCCTTCGGTCAGGCATCCTCGAACAGCCTTGAATGCCTCTTTACCAACGTCAAAGGACCAAGCTTCTTGTCCGCCGGGCCATAAGGGACAGCAGGCTAGGATCGCCGTATCGGGTTTGGCAGAGCGGAACCCGTTATAGTTGTCTGAGGAATGTTTAGATTGGGGAGCGCCATCCGCGAGGGTGGGCATGGAGTAATCAGGCTGTCTGAGGTCCAAAGCATTCATTAGAATCGACATAAGGCCATGTTACCAGGAAGGCTTTTAGTTTGATTGGACATCTTGATATCTAATAGCTTCAAGCCACTGCTCCGCAAACGAGATCTGCGGAATTATGGTCCGGCAAGCTCGGTGAAGACATGGCCACCCCTTGTCCAAGGGGAGGCGGAAGCCAAGGCGCGTTGACGGTAAACTCTACGACCTCTTGCTGTAACCAGGCGCCATCGTCGGGCGTGAATGGAGGACTCTTCACTAAGTTCATCTGCGCCAACAATCCAGCTGACTTGGGTTTGGGTCCCGGCAGCTGCATCAGACTATAACCTATCAAGACCAGGAAAGGAATTGCTGGGGATAGTAAGCGGAGAGTCTGAAGTGCATTCTGGTATTGTATAAAAGAGGAGAGCATGATCCACAAAGACGTCCTAATCTTGACAGACCTGCCAGGTCACCTTGGCTTCCTGAATGAACTCAGGCACAGTCTACCAGCGGAAGGGGACGCAATTAAGCCCTGTGGCTTCGCACCTTGTAGACGACCTTCGTTACCTCAAATTTAACAATTATAGACCTGTGCTTCCGTTACTATACCTCCTTATCAGGGCTTAGAGACCACCTGAACGGTTGACGAAGCCACAACTGCTTCCTAGTGTAGACATCATTATCAGTATGAGCAACAGCAGAATCTAAGGGGTGCTGAAAATAATTGAACAACAATCAGTTGAGCATGGAGATCTCTGAATGGACATATAGAACCTTGTTTCTGGAAATTGATAATCGATATTCAAGTCTGATTGTAAAGATAGTACGATGGGAAGAAATGGAGACGGAGATATCCAGGACCCAGTTAACTCTTTCCCTGATGTCTGCAACTCCCTAATGTAACGAATGTACTCCATAATAAACGCCCTTGACCACCCCAAATCCACAGCGCCAACAGTCCATTCTTCGAATTGAAACCGGAAAAACCACCCTTCTTATGACCAAATGTCTGGAATCGAAGACACGACGCGCATTCCCCCTAGTCCTAGTCCCGGACATACCTAAAATATTATACAGAGAAAGAGCAAAAAGGCTCTGTAATTCTTGCCAAAAAGAAAAAACTGATAATCTTTAATGAGTCCCGCAGAAATAAGCGCGGAAGACGTACAGAAAGAAGCACATATGGAAAAGAACGTATGGATACGTGAAACCGGGCAATCTCAACTAGGAAGTCCAGCACTCAATCCCTCCCCATCAAGCCCCCTTATGGCAACTAGCCACCCTTTCCCTTTCCCTTTCCCTTTCCCTTTCCCTTTCCCTTTCCCTTTCCCTTTCCCTTTCCCTCTCCCTCTCCCTTTCCCTCTCCCTCTCCCTCTCCCTCTCCCTCTCCCAATCCACCCCTCCCCCCCCCACAGACCCAACACATACGTCAAAAAGAACGCACCTCCATCCCGCCCAAACCTCAAACCTCAAAGCTCAAAGCTCACAACGACCCCCTCCCCCGAACCAGACTTTTCACACCGGCCTTAAGCTTCGAAATTCTTTTGTTTCAAACAAACCCGCCCCCGTCTCTTGCGTTCTGAAACTGGCCAGCCAAGAACCTTCACCGACATTTTGGGGGTTTTTTTAAAGAAAAAATTCAAAGGACTTTTAAAAGACTGGATGGCTGTCACTAGGGAAATGGTAAGGGGCTTTAGGGGCTTTGGATGGATGGATGGATGGTGGTGCAGAGGAAAGGAGTTGGGAAAAGGACGAAGCGGTGCTGGATTCGGTTGGTTGGCGCGGTTTTAGTCGTCTGCTCAATGCTAAGGTAGCGTGTGGGTAGGTAGGGTAAGGTATCTTTTTGAAGCATGAAGCAGGGTTTAGTCTACTCCGTGGTCACAGTCGAAATATCAATTCAGGCAGAGAGTATAGCCGTCAGTAAAAATTCAGAGCTTGAAACGTGCTTTTTGTGTCTGCGTGAGCTACATTGGGCCTATTTTTACATGCTCTCGGAAATAGCTGCCCCGACAGTTGAAAGATTCTCCATACCTAAAGCAACGACAGAAGAAGATGCCTTCGCTGATCAAACTAAACTTGCCCCGTCCAGATCTATTGAAACCTCCTCCAATACGAACGGTCTGTTCTTGCTGAATATGGTCACATCGAAGCTATGAGCCGCCGAGGCTGGGAAACGCGTTTTCGTCCGAGACGTTGACCGAGTTGCCGTCACGTCCACCGCGGCCCCCACGGTATCCGCCACGAACCTCGCCGTCGCCTCGTCCTCGGTAGCTGTCTCCACGTCCACGTCCTCGGCCTCTCTCGCCGCCGCGGTAGTCGCCTCTTCCACCGCGCCCGCCCCTACCACCACGGTCTCCCCTTCCAGAAGATGGCTCGACGTAACGCAGATCGACGTCCAGAACGTTCTTTTCTTTTCGCTGCTTCTCTCGTTTTGCCTTCTCTCCTTTGCCTGCAAAATACTCTTCGTTCCCTTCACCCTGGGGCAAAGGCTTGGCCGCTTCCCACTTCTTGTCGGGCTTACGACCTTCATTCGGCTTACGCGCTTCTGGCACCCCACCGCCTAGTTTGAGTTTCTTCTCTGCTTGTTCGGCCAGGTACTCGTCATAGGACTTGCTGTTGTCTTCTGGCTCCGGCACTGCAGCTGGCTGAGACTCGTTGGTAGCAGCAGCATCGCCAGTGGTAGCACCCTCGGCGTCGACTGGCTTGTCAGCGGCGTCTACCGCGCTGGCCTCTGTATTATCCCAGCCACCGGCAATTGGATCGGCGCCGGAAGAGTCCCAGCCACCAGCACCAGTCTCATCTGCCTTCGCAATAGCTTCACCCGCCTTCTCATCGTTCCACTCAGAAGTCCCAGTTGGTGCACCCCAGGATTGGTCAGCTTGCTTAACGTGGTCACTAAAAGATGTAAGATTAGTTGATCGAAATAACTGCTCCGATGAAATATGTACTTAGGCGGGCCACGACTATGTCGATCATCACGACTGCCTCGACCACCTCTGCCTCCGCGACCTCCACGCCCACCACGTCCCTCGTAATTGCCTTGTATACGTCCTCCTCCGATGCGATCTGAGTGGCGATCTTGACGGAGACCATCGTCAGTTGGTTTGCCGCGATTGTTCACAGAACCAGCTGTGCGGTCACGGAAGGCTAGGACCAGGATCAGCTTGGGCTCTAGACGTAAAACCCTTGAAGATGCTCAAGGCCAGTGTAACCCAAGTTGAACATATCAAACACGAACCGTCTTCGTTGCCAGAGAATCCTCCACGCCGCCCACCGCGTCCACCACGATCACCTCCAATAGCACCCCCGCGAGATTCGCTAGGTGGCGCATCGGGAGCATTGCGCTTACTGGTCCTTGCGATTGGCTTGTCGACGACCTTTGTGGGGGGCTCGGGCTCCTTGTCAGAGTCCTCGTCGTGGTCATTGCCTGTTCTTTGGTTAGCGGGCAGAGTTGGTCGCGGTAGAATCGTGCATACCAAGGAGCTCGTAAAGGTTCTGCGAGATTTGATATTAGTAAATCATAGTTTTATTTAGTTAGAGATAGTAAAGACCGACACTTTACGGCTACTTGATGGGGCGTTGTCGAACATTGCAGCTCCTTACCTTGGATTTGACATCGGCCATCTCGTCAACCTACGACAGCCTTCTACCGAAGGCTTCCTTTGCTATCACAGCAACTCGTTCTAAGATTCTGCTATCACGAGCGACGAGACCCCATTTTTGAGTCTTGTCTCCCTATGTCGATATCGCTGGTTGCGGTATTTGAGGATGCGCTGAAGTTGTGCAGTTTCCACCAGGGTTGTGCGAATTTTAACGAGGCCACGGACTCTGCTGGCGCTAGTGAAGCTAGGGCTCTCGCTTACAACGGCGAGTCGAAGAGCACCATCAGGCTTCTTCGCCGGGCTTCCCACTGCAAAGCCATGGGGAAAATATCTCAAATGGTGGTGGCTACAGAGCATGATTTTACGATCTACATCGGCAATTCTCCTTCTGTGAGGCACGCAGCTCATGCAAATCTAGAGGGAGTTCATGCAGATAGGCACTCCATTTGGATGACCCTTTGCTACTAGGATTTGGCTGGAGACTGAATTCATGAAGGTAGACATAGTTGACGGAATGACGGGAAAGTGCTAGGAAAAGAAGCCATTAACAACTGTAACCGGTATCTGATGCCAAAGGAACCCTTATATGCTATCTATGATCCCTGAGAGCCAATCTGTAAAGGATGGTATAAAAAGAAATGAATTTTCATTGAAAGAGCTACATAACCTCCCAGCAAAGCCATCAGAACGATATCTCAAACACAGAAACAAGAAAATAATATGAGCACACCATAATGAACGTAGTCGCAAAATGCCCATCATAATCTCACAACTTTTGTGGTACGCCTTCAGAATGGACATACTATATAGAAGCTTACGCACCAGAACTTACCTCTCGACTTTGCTGAAGGGTTTGCCAATGACTGTCTATGCCACGGGCGATGTGTGAAGATTCTTTTGGGGAATGCCAATGCCTAATTAACCGATTTGATGCGGTTTCGAATAGGAAAAATCTACATTCCTTGGCTCTTGCGTTGTGAGAGTCGGAGGCCCCGCGGCAGAACCTTTGAATTGGATAGTAAGGGATCCATACTCATACAAATTATCGGGGTTACTGCTTTGGTAAGATCTGAATCGACCCCAAGCTGAGTGCTGGGAATAACCCCATAAGATGACGCCGAACGCTTATGCTGTGCTTTTCCAAACCGTTCGTGCAAAACAGTATGCCACCGGGTAATCCTTAAGGTACAGTCCACCAGAATCATCCCCGTTCCCACGGAATCCACCAGCGCCAATCGCTGTAAATATCAAGTCGAAACTGACCCTATCATCTCATAGAGCTTTCTTGAAAGGTAAATTGCGTAGGGAAGTGCATGCTTGCGGTCAAACCAAATGGATCGGCGTCCAGCATGGGGTCAAACGGATCGAAGAGTTGATTCATTCCGTCAAAGCCTGGATGGGTGGGATCCGCAGGTTGTGATGCCGGCGGTGGATGCATTGGTTGCATCGGCTGCATCGGTGGGTGTCCCGGGATGCCCATGGGGAGCTGCTGGCCTGGAGGAAGAGGCTGATGGTCAAACGGTTGTGGGTATGGCCCCGGGCCAGCGGAATGATCGCTGGGATCTTGGTCGTCAAGCATGTCGGCATGCGCATCGTACTCCTGTTCTGTACTGACGGAATCAATCTAGGACGAACATAGCTCTATAGGGAAGAAGGGAAAGGAGGGGGCGGGACAGCTTGCCGAGTTGCTCTATATGAGTCTGAAATAAAGATGGATAGTAGCCTGCCGGGTTGCCCGAAGCACTGTGCGGCTCATTGCTTCGACCTCCACCTCTTGCGTTAGGAGACATGGCTTGCATGTTAGGAGCTGATGTTGGTATCGCTAGGCCAAGTTGTCCGCGTGACGACTGGCTCCGTGGCTTACGCTGCGGCTGTGGTTGTTGCTGAGCTTGCCGATCGCCGCCAGGTGAGGCCATCCCGCCTTGTACTAAGCTCACTGGCGACTTGGCCGTCAGTGGTGATTGGATTTGTAGCGGAGCGTTCGGTTGGAGTTGTGGCGGTTTGTTGGGTATCGAGGTTACTTGGGATGATGGAGGATTGAGGATCTTCAGCCCACTGCCAGACGCTGGACGACGGGCTTGATTGTGACGGTTCATGACCGCTCTCTGCTGCGGAGACGGCTGTGGGACTGAATGCGGTAGGTTACTCGGTGGCATATGCGTGGTGTCCGTCTTCGACTTTAGTTCAGCCTGTACATCGATCCCTACTTTGCGGTCAGTTCGGTGCGGCTGAAAGGTCGATCGAGGCCAACCAACCCTTTTCAAGAAGGATGCGTTCCAGTAGGGAATTCTTGTAGCGCAGCATGAGACACTCATCGGCCGCCGAGCGGTGGCTTTGCTGCAGACTCTGGAGCGTGTCTTCATTATGTTTAATGGTCGTTTCGAGCTGCTTGATATACTCAGTACGACGTTCTCGGAACGCAGCTTGAGCTTGACGGTTCCTCTGCTTGCGTTCCTCCGAGGTCGCATAGATCTAGGATCATGTTAGCCCCCTGGCAAACATCCCAACGGTTTTCCGCGTCATTACGCACAGGCTTTCTTCCACCTTTACGCTTCTGGACCTGTGCGACCTCTCGCACAAAATTCTGCTCGTCTATTTCCGGAGAGGATTCGGAGAAGGACTCTTCGTCCGAGTGCTCGGCTTTTGGAGCCGTTGGAGCGTCCTCAATACTGGACATGCCCACACCGTAGGTATCCGCGTTGTCGACGACAACGCGGTTGAGTCTACCAATGACCTGCTCGTCCAGGAAAGGCGCCAGGGTTCGCATGCGAGTCAAGCCACGCGCTTGACAGCCCTTAGCCGGAGTTGGAGAGTTGCTCTAACTGCTTGTGCTTCTTGCAAAAAGGTAAGAAGACCGAGATATGGGGGGTGCAAAGTGTTAGATAATGGAAACAAAACAGGAGGGAGAGGGAGGAACAAGAATTGTGTGGGGAGGACAAAGTCAGACGCTACGGCATGAAACTGCTTCATGTAGGTAAGCACGGCTACCCGAGCGAAAACGCTTGAAGGGAGTCTAATTAGTCTAAATATTGTGGGGTTGATACCTCAGGATTCCGTCCTTACGATCATACGATGGTCGCACCTCATCCCGGGAAAAAACGAGAATGGGTACGTCAGGGGACCAAGTCGGTTGGTGGGGTTTTCTGGAGTACCTCCGGACATGACACGAGTGACCAGACGCATATATCGCAGTAGGTTCTTGCAAAAGTGTTGGACATGGACAGGATTCTCGCAGGGGGGTGGGGGGGGGGATTGAGCGCAGGAAAAAGAGTGATTGGCTGCTCTCTCCAAGCAACGCCGCAAGGCTTACTGCGCGTACGATGCCTTGGAACGGTGGGTGCGTGGATACCATACCTACTTCCATACTTTTAGTACAGTCGACTACTGCTTTCGTGGAAGATTTAAAGTAGGAAAGTACCCCGTAAAGTGGCAGGCATCTCCGCGGGGACCCCAGCACCAGATTTCTGGGAAATTCAATCAAACAACCCCCTCGTCCCGCCCTGATCGACAACGACAACTGGAAGCAAGCAGCCTCAGAGTCCCAGGACAAAGACGACAAGCTGCCTGATGTGTTAATCGTCTCTTAGAGATTCCGTACACTTAACGTTACTCCTGACTGCGCGCGACATCCGGGCCACATGGTGCACGCTCTGACTCGATCACATGGCAATGATGGCGGTCTGATAAGATAGGGGGCACTCCCTGCCCCTCACGTCACCATCCTTCCATCAAGCACCAAACGCCAAGGGTGTGATCTACTCATCCAGTCTGGTCGCATAATGCTAATTATACGCTCCTGGTCCTGCCGGGTCCGAACAAACACCTGAGAAAGTGTTGCGGATGATCTGAAACCTATCTGTCTCCGAGGAAATCGGGATCGATTAATCTGCTTTATATCAGGCTTGCCTGCGTGCCTGCGTAGGACTGCCGGTAGGTCACACCAACTCTTCAGAAGCAGCATAATTACAAGCAAGACCTCAAGCGACCCTGTGTGCAGAATTTGCTACGTTGTCGTCGGGATCAATTACGAGTAATTGCAGTCGGACATCACCAGTTTTCGGATCGAACGAACGTCGTCGCCAAAGGACTGGATGCGACCGAATACAGCCAATGATCGTCGTCTTCGGATGTTGACCCACGGATGAGCTCGTACCGATTCTTTTCTGTACGTAGTTGACCTGAGAGGTCTGATATCTCAGACACTTTTCAGACGGATGTGTAAGTCAAGACACAGAACCTAAGTATGAATCGTACCAGCATAATGATTCAGTCTCATTCTTGGCTTCAGGCGAAATCGTCGGAAGACTACAGCAAAATCTACAATGATAAATCGAATTCCATTGCAACCCCAGGCCCCTTTTCTTATCCTGCATCCACTCAATCTCCGCCGAAGTTCTTTAACTGGATAGGTTGCTCCACTGTTCGAAAACCGTTACGAAGCACTGTCCATACCGGCAGAAGAGGACGCCAAACAATTAAGTCGATCATTCGAACGCGTCTTTCGGTACTTCCGAGACTTTCATGATCGGAGAACAAGGTGCGTAAGACCTGAACCGACCTTGGGGGGTCCTCACTGGGTGCAGTACATTGTGTGGGAACTGTAACTTCAAATGCCGTAGATCAATGAAAATTGATTCGATTTTAATTTCGTTATATTTACACATGTTTGACGCTTGTCAAGCAATTGGCGACCTCAACACCTCCAGGCTATAGCTACCTATGACCTGTGAGCGCTCACAGGTGTGATATTGCCCTTGGTATTTCCATCCATGAATGTAACACGAGATTGCAGTTGAAACACTTTCAGGCGTTCAACAGATCTGTATCTCGTGGATACAGAATCATGGCCTTCTCAATAAATATTGTCCCCATTGCTTAGGGCCTAAATATTTGTGTGCGCATGTACGAGGTACCTTCTTAGTCACCAAAGTGAATCCTTCCTAACCGTTCAATTCCAGCACTGGGTCTTTCCAATGCTTACTTCTATGCTTTTTCTCGTCTCGCTTCTATGTCTAGGAGCTATGTGCAACGCCCAGGTGCATTGTTCCTTATCTAGTAAGGGTTGACAGGAATAAGCGTCTATGAGTAAGAAGGGCGGACTGTTTGAAGGAAATCAGCTGTAATGGCAGGTGCGAACTACCACAAATCATTGTTTGGGTGGCTGTTATATCATACCTGGAAGCTGCGATTGGGACACGATGGAGGAGATTTCAAAAAAAGCAAGGTAGCAGGTGCCATGACGACTTATGCCTGGTCTGACTCGGTCATTGTCTGCCCTCATCCTATCGAGCATAAGTGACGGGAAATGGGACAGCCACCTCCCAAGCGCCGAGGGGCCTCCTTTGAAAGTACGACAACAACCGTACCCGGCAGAAGTTCATCGCAGAATTTTCTCCAATCCATGCCAGACAAGGTTGTATTTTCTGGCGCTCTATCGCTTCCTCCAACAGCAGGCAAGACAATCCCTTCGCGCGGCAGATCAATGTCACCTATACGTCGGCCGGAATCGAGAGCGTTGCGCAAAGCTCCTTCGAGGACTTTTGTGCCCTCTGGAGTGTTGACGGATATTCTGGACTTTCCCAAGCTCAGTCATCCCAGAATAGCATTGGATATTCATCTGTCATCGTCGCTTTTCGTAGGTGGTGCAACTGTCGAGGGAGAGGTGTGCATCGTAGTTGATGCGGCGAAATTTTCAACTGGAAGTCAATCACGGCCGCCAATTTTAATTGACCGAATAATGGTAACTCTGGTCGGCGTCGAGCGCTCGAATGGAAGGCAATGGATCTTTCGGTCTCTGGCAACTGAACTTATCGATGAAGCGCACCCACCTCCGACTACTATGACGGTTGTTGATCAGCTAAGAACGGAGGTGATGTGGGAAGCTGTGCCCTCTCGTTCCATACTACCATTCCGTCTCGATCTGCCAGTCATTGTAGGCCCGCCACCACATGAAAGCAAGAGAGTTGGCATCTACTACCTACTCAGTGTAACGGTAGGAGCCAACATTGCCGAAAAGCGAGTACTCGTTCGGAAATCTCAGAAGATTGCTGTTCTAACTATCCACGATCGTATGTTCTACCAGCCGTATTCCCAATGCAGCCCTGCTAACCCTAACACCAGCTGAAAAAGCTCTTATCAATCTTCCAAGCCCACTGCTCGCTTCCGACGAACTCCAAGTATCAGACGGGAATATCCAACTGACTGCAGGTCTACATCGCCAAACCTGGATAAGCGGCTACATCATCTTTGTCGACATTCACATTGTGAACAGCAGCCGTAAGGCAGTAAGGAGCATCGAACTACAGCTAGAGAAGGTCACAGCATTCCACAAACACGCAGCGGCATCCACGGATCAGATGTCTGCTGATTTGCTTCGTCTGCCTGATCATTGTGAAAAAGACATTGTCAGAAAGTGGGTAATGAAGGAATCGAGAGATGGCTGGCAGGGCGTAAAAGCCCACTCGGAAGACATCAGAACGTGCCAGCTAGAATTACCAACGGGCCTGGCCTCAATCGACACAGGTACACCATTCTCTTTTCCCACCCCACCATCCCAAACCTTCAACTCACAAACCCCCCCCGCAACTAGGCCGCTTCTTCGGCATCCGCTACTTCCTCAACATCCGCCTCACCGCCTCCCTCCCCCCCAAACACCTCAAAGTCCAACTCCCCATTACCCTCATTCACCCCTCCTCCATCGACATCCCCCCAAACTCCCTCGCCCAGGTCGCCGCCGCCATCGAACACAAACACCGCGCCCGCCCCTCCGCTTCCGGATCCCCTTACCGCTATCGCCCCGGCCAGGCGTTTTTGGCCGCGCGCCAGCAGTCGTACGAGACGCTGAGCGCGAGCATGATGCCGCGGCAGGAGATTGAGAGTTTGGCAAGCTATTTGGATGGTTCGCCGAGGAAACAGCTGCCGCAGATGCGCTCGCATGGCGGATTTCCCCCGTCTAGCTATCCGGCAGCTATGCGCGCGAGTTTCGAGTCGAAAGCCCGACCGAGTTTCGAAAGTCAGGGACCACGATTGCAGCGGGGCACGAGCGGGATGGGCTTTGATGATGATAGCGATAAGGAAAATCGGCTGTTGAGTGGGAGGGGAGGAGTGCAGCGAGAATTGGAGTTGGCGAGGAAGCGCAGTTGTGTTTCGGTCGGGTGGAAGAATGTTGCTGTTCAGGGGGGACTGGGGGGTATGGTTGGGTGATGGACGGGTGCTTGGAGGGGGAGGGGGGTTGGTGAGATAGACTCAAGGGAGGGAAAGAGGGAGAGATGGGGTTGAGGGGTTTTGTTGGTTATGGGAGGATGGTGTGAGTTGGATATGGTTACTTGGAATATGCTATCATATCGATTCCGTGTATACAGCATTTTTTGTACACAGCATTTTTTGTACATAGCATTTTTTGTACATAGCATTTCTGCTACGCTTGGGCTTATTTTTACACCTCTCATCTCATAGCTATCAAACCATTTATAAATCCTGATTGGGGCTCCTTCTCCAGCCAGTCCATCTCTACCGAAACTGAAACCGAAACCGAAAATGAAAAAAATCAATGCCGCCAGCACTTGGATGCTCCAATCTTATTTTGGTTATTGCTGTTACTGTAGGAGAAGGTGAAAAACTCTACTAGCGGGGCCCCCAGCCCTACCGGCCCTATGAAGCGGAGGTGTACTGTATTTCCAACAGAGGATATGTATGGTTTGGATATTCTCATTTGCTGGTGGTGGGGGGGGGGGGGGGGGGGGTGGTGGTGTGGTTCGTGTTGGGGCTTTTTTCTTTGTGTTGGGGCGATCACTCGCTCACTCGCTATTCTATCTATCTATCGTCTATTGTTTCAATCACTAGCTCATACCTACCTATCTATGTCTATCTATTTATCTATCTATCTATCTACCTACCTAACCTAACAATCCCATCATTCCGAAATACCCAATCCCCGCCTAATTTCCTCCCCCCTTTTTTGCACGCACGCACGCACGCCTGGTTCCGTCGATTTTTAAAATAAATACCCTTGCAACAACGACAACAACATCCCCCGGTACGGTTGTCTCTTTTATATATATATATATATACGGCTGTTGGGTTAGGGAGGGGAGGGGATGCTGACTACATACATCGTTCATGTTCCATTATATATATTTATTATATACACCCCAAACTTAGGATTGGTGATTACCGCATTTGATCGGGAAAGGGAGCAAGGACGCTTTAGAGGGAGCAATGAGGGAGTAGGGGGGGAGCACCCAGGGAGCAAAAGGGAGCAGCGAGGGAGTAGGGGAGAGCACCGAGGGGGCACCGAGGGAGCAAAGGAACCATTGTAGGGCAGTGCAGGGGCACAGCAGGTGGGGAGCCTAAAATGGCTCCATTGGCGTCGACTTGAGCTGCCCTTTGGATGTTTTATGCTTGCTGCCTAGATTCGAAAGGGTCATGTGCCATGCTTGACTTATGAAAGAGATGGGAACACACGCTAGGCCGTATCGGAGGCGGAAGGTAAAAATCGTGCTAGATGTGCTAGATGCATAGTCGTAAAAGCAACCACATCTCAAACGATCGCTATTCTCCTCACCTCAGCATTTGAAAAGGCTTTAGGGTCAATTTCTGTTGAAATATGTTATGACATAATTAATCACACATCCGGAAACAACCATGGCAATCGGAGTACGATATGCGTAAAATCGGGGAGTGTTGAAATATGTTATATGACATAATTAATCACACATCCAAAAACAACCGTGGTAATCGGAAGAGTATGGTATGCATAACATGGGAGAGTGTTGGAATATGCTATACATACCTGAATAGAATTGTTCCAAAGAGTGTTCACATTTTGGTCGATTCGTCAAGCAACAATTTCTGCATACCCACACCGCCGGAAGAGTCTATCTTTGACATCTAGTTTCAGCAACAAACAATAAGACATTTGAATTTGCTTCTTGCTGAGCTTCAGTTGGCAATCACCTGAGACTGCATCTTGACGATAAAGCATCATAGTATGAAGCGGCAATGGTTGTAAGGAATTCTGCTTCGGTAGCAGAGAGTCGTCATCAAGGGTCGCGTCTCCAATTACTCGTCTAGAGGATTTCTCGCGAACCGTTGCATTTGGTCCACTATCTATGCTGTAGTAACAAACTCAGGCTTGCTACTTCTGGTATCTAATTGGAAAATTCCAGGTACGTGTGAGGTGATGAGTGGTGCGAATCAGATGCAATTATGCAGTACTTCAACAGGTCAGACGAATGACAACTTGAACGGAGTAATCTTTGGCAATCAAGCCAACGACAATACGAAAGAGTTGATTCAATTCTGCCAGGATCTGAATTCGAAGATTTTCTTGCCACTCTTGGCTGGAGCGGGAGTACTTTTTCTTCTTAGCAACATTACTCTTGCTTTACATCGAATGAGCGTCAAGAAACAGCAGATCGCAAAGGGAGCGCCAACAGCAAGAGGACAATGGATGAAGTCTGCGACCATGGTATTGCTCCTGTCATCCTGGGCTGTTTGCCTTGGTGCAGCAGCTTCTGTTGCAATGGCAACGCATGCCCTGTCAATTACCGTATCCACGAAATCATCAGAGTTTCAATTCAGCCCTGGAGAATCTCTACAAGTTCTTCAGTGGCTGGCGTTTGCAGCTTCTACGCTCTATGTCCTTGGTGTTAATAGCATCTTCGGAGGCGGGCATATTGCCCGGGGAGCGCAAGGTGCAAGCGTCGAGTCGGCTATTGGAGGTGGAAAACCTGCCTTTGACTTTTGAGCATCCCATCGAGAAATATCGCAATGGCTCTTGAAGGCTGTGGGCGGGATTCCTGACTGTTTCAAGACGTAATTGGGATATTTCTTTGAGTGAGATGAATAGGAAAGAAGAAGATTAGTCGTGGTGTTCTGCAAGGGTGTAGTATGCATAACTAAATGAAGCTTGAATGATTCTTAGTCACAAAGCAAGAACTTCCTAAAATCGTTCTCTTGGGCGTGTCCGCGGATCTCTCGAACCATGCCGTCGCCATCTTGTGGCATGGGTCGCCGAAGTAAGTTTATAGCCCAAGCGATGCACTTTCTTTCGAACACTTCGCTCCCATTCGACTCTGCGAGGCCGTGGATCTTCACAGAGTGAGTTCATTTCTTCACCATGAGCTTCTCGTTGCTTGGCGTTCTGCTGTTTAGCCCATCCGATATCAATGTCACGGTCCAGGTCAATGTTGACTTCGCCCCACTGTTCAGAGAGATCTGCAGCGTCGATAAGGTCTTCGAGATCCACGCCATTCTGCGTGTCCAAAAGCGCCTCAACGTAATTCTTAAGATTCGGGTAAGGTAGGCCACCTAAAGATCTCTCTATTCCAGGGAGCGCGCACGATATATGCGCAAAGCTTGAGGGCATAATGAGCCAAAAATCGGTTGTGCCAATGAATTTGAAGCGTGGAAATAGATGATGTAGCATAAGGGAGTCCTGGACTGGCGAAGGAGGAACGGACGCCATCATCTCAGGTCTTGATTTCAAGAGCGCGACAGCATTGTCATATTGCTCATCGCGGACGCAAAGAAATCTGTCCTATATGAGCAGTTGTCAGTCAAAAATCAAATGATCAATGTCAAGGTTTTACGATCAATTAATCAAAAAGTGGTTCAAGAATGGTCCAAGCTTGTAAACTCACGTTCTGAACCCTACCAGCTCCATAATATATCAATGCGTATTCTCCTACGATGCAACAGGATATCTCGGCATCCTCTAGCATACGAATGACGCTCAACACTTCAACATGTTGGGGTGGGCGATCACTTGGCAAGCCGACGATATTCTCATCGAGGATGTTGAATGTGCCCCACCACGGTTCTATAATCTCGCCATCTTGGTCTTGCTGACTGAGGAGACTTTGCTCCCAGTTATTTGCGTTGTTCATGGTGTTCTCACTAGTGGTCAACACAGAGACTCGATCAGTGATGAAAAAGTCAATGCAAGCTTCAGATGGGTGGTGATGAAGTGTAGATCTGATCATTGACTAAAGGGGCGGCCCCTTAGTCAGCAAGTCGTCACGTGCTGGCCTCAGTTCGGGGATGCTATATATATATATAGTTTCCCCGAACTGAGTGCAACACGTGATCGGTCGCTGACTAAGGTGCCGCCGCTTTGCTCCCGCGCTAAAGCCGATTTCGTCCCACTGCTCCCTCGCTGCTCTCCCATGCTCCCTCGCTGCTCCCCCATGCTCCCTTTCTGCTCCCCCGTGCTCCCCCTCAGCCCCTTCCTGCTGCCTAGCTGCTCGCTCTCGCTATTGCGCCCTACAAGTTTAACCGACAGGCTTCATTCAGCTTGTATTGGATCCTCATCAGAGAGGAGTCGGTTATGGCTTCACCGACTTCCAACCACGTTATGTTCTGCTCTTTCCCTCTTGCTCTTTCCCTTCATTTTCATTTGCCTGCGATAACTCGTCAGTGTATCGAACGCGCCATTGCCTACGTTCTCATATCATCCCTTCTTTCTCTCTTCGCTCTATACATCTCAGTGACCAGAATATTTTTGTCTTACTATAATTCTCGTCTTTATCTCGACTTCAATGACGAAGAAGAAGAGAACTGCAGCGCAGTTCTTTGATGATGCGAAAACGAACGATCTAGAGTCTCTGACCAAGATCAATATCAATAGTGATAAGATCTTTAAGCATCTTGAGTCTGATACTGAAATCAACTATAATCGAATGTTGATTCTTTGAGATGAGTGAGTCTTTATGTCTTTTCTCATCACTACGAAACATTACAGAATTCTTACTGACTGTGTCTTGTCTCAATGAACTAGATACGAAAGAAGAAACGCTGATGTCAGTTCTCACGATATAAAAACGACAAAGCACTTCATAAAGAATGTTGTGCGCGACTGCAGTGTCGATAAGAAGAAATCGTCTATGTACATCATGCTTCAGAAATGAACAGACTTTGACGTCGATTGAAAGCGATGATCTGACAACGAAAAGATTTCTTCTGACGTGTCGAAATCTATTTATTTTGTTCATACTCCAAGCTTCGATTTATTCTTTCTTCTCATTTGCAATGTCTGATGATCTTACTAGTACATACAAATCGAGCTACGCAAGAAGTTCAAGCTTTCAACTACTTGACGAACTCGACACTTCATGACAGTGAATCATTTCGTCATTGTGATCAAACACATGTGAAAGAAGAATTGACATCAATACAGACATGAATGAATTCTCGTACAGAATTACGCGACTTATATGCTATTCATTTATTCATTCGCGCGAGTGAGAGAGTATTTTGAATCTAACATGCGCAAAGACTCTGATCGTGAACTACTATACGAGATGAGTGAATTGATTCTCTAGAATACTGTCAATCAAGAAAGCGATCAGAGATCGCACTGATGCTTCAAGCAGACAATTGACTTCATTGTCTTCAAGAATGAAAAAAAAGAGGCGAAGATTGATGTGCGAGTCACAAAAGACGCAAAAGACTTTTCGAAGACGTTGCACAAAAGATTGCTTTATCGTTCAATGCTGCGAGATGATTAGAAGCAATCTCTGCTGACTGTTTCGATATGATTCTAGATCACAGCATGACATGTATGAGAACATGAAGTCACTGTTTGCGAACTCAGTGCTACTCTTGTTGACAATCGCTCTAGTGAATCATGTTTTTCAGAACTATGAAACTTTTGAAGAGATTGAAGTGATCTCACTCTCTGCGAATGAATTCTTGAACCATCTTCGAATCAAAAACGATATGCTTCGCGTTTCTTTCTTTCAGATAATATCTGCAGATGAACTCATCGAAAAGATTCATGAAGCGAACTCGTTCAGCAATCGAACAGTAGATCTGAGACATCGTGTCGAATACGAGAAAAATATCGAAATACATGACATTCAAAGAAAAGTTCTCGTCAAAGCAGATGATAAGTTCTTCAGAACAAGATATCTTCGATGAGATACGCTGATTCTGCTGAAGATAATGATTACTCGATTGTTGAAAGAATGAAATTCGTCAATCACAACAATGCAGATACTTTCTTCGACTCGTACACGTCTGAGTTGAGCACTGTTGACGAAATGATCAGTTACTGAAATAAAAAACGTCGTATCGTTTATCTTGAAGAATTTCGCGAATTATCACTTCATGATCATTCTCAGCTGTTGCAGTCGCTACTCGCGAAAGTGAAAGTTGATCTGAATAACTGCGTCGACTTCGTCTTTATCAACAAGAAGATCGAAACGCTGAGAGAGAAGCTTCGAAAAATCACAGTAGAAGAGAAAGATCAGCGAGCTCGAGCTCGACGAGAGAAATTATATTGACGAAAACGTCAGCTCGTGTTCGAAAAGCTCAGCAAATGACAGCAGATTCAACCACGCAAGATTGTCTCAAACATGAAGAATAAAGCATCTCAAATCGCAAGTCTGTCAAGCTACTTCAATCGCATTCGTCGTTTAGATTCGTCACGTAATCGACTGACATCTTCGCTCTTTCTCAATGTTTCTCTTCGCAGTGTGCAAGATCGTAGCGCACTTCAGAACATGATCACATTGTGCGAAGACAATTCGCGAGTAGTCTATCGTTCAAGCTTACGATCAGAAAACGATCATTGCTCAGTATCTCAATGTGCGCAAGAGATGAATTGATTCATCTACTTCTTCTTTCTAATGTCTCAAATTCTCGATTGCTGTAGACTAGCTAACAGTACATTCTTCGATTTCACAGCATCAGTATTGTCAATAGATGAGAACATATTTATCGTTGCTACAAGAGCGATCTTGAAAATAGATACGACTTTGTCGAGCTGTGCTTTCAGTGTGACGAATGAATCATCAGTGAGATCGAATGATTTGAGCACTGTCAACGTCACCTCATCGATCTCGAGACACTTTCAGTTCAATGCAATTCACTCGTCTTTTGTCAAACTCTCGCTGCTGCTGAGCAATGTCTCTTCTGTCTCTTCGATTTAAAACTCTCATTAACGAAATGTTTTTATCAGTTCTTACTTAAGCAGAGCTGAAAAGAGCATCTGCAAGAACATTTCTGACAGTTAAAGAATATGTACAATCGATTTCTGAAAGCGAATGAGAGCAAGACAGTTTCATGTTCTGATTCGCGCTGTGCACTTTCTTTCGACTCGATTCAAGATCATCAGTGTCACTGTTAAAATGTACACTGCGTTGAGCGAATCAAGCTCGATTCGATCAAAAAATGTCGTCGAACACATCAATCTTCTCTGAATGTGAAGACTTTTCTCGATTTGAGCGTCAGACTAGAGCATCATTGTGATCTTCTAAACGAAGAAAGTTCTTACAAGCATGTCAATGAAAGAATGAAATCGCAAATTCTCGATTCAGTCGACACTATCGTTCTCACAGAATCAGTGAAACTGCGAGAAGAAAAGAGCTTTCTTTTCTTGATCGACTCAACAGCAAATCAGAAGAAGCGAAGTTCATTCACAGCATCTTTCACAAGCTCTGAAAACTCGCTTTCAATAATTGATTGAATCTCGAACGAGATTGTACTCGATAACTTGACGTCGACATTGTCAATCTACTTTGATCTTTCATTATCAATCGACTCGAGACTTCTCAACGAGATCGACTCGCAGTCTATCATTCTTTCGTCATAGCACAAGATGACTTCGCGTTCATAATCAAAGAGCTAGTAATATGAGACTATCACAGTCACTTCAATAGCTTAAAGCTCAAGAGATGCTTCGCTGATCTATATAGAGCGAGATGAGAGTTTGCTGTATGTAATTCTAGTTCTAAATCAGACAGACAAATTGAATATGTTGCACATGTCGAATACTCTCAAGCTTCACGTCTACATACATGAGATGTATGAGTATTTTTTCAACTCACAGACAAGTCGCTGAGCTTTAAGACTGTACTCTTGAAGCAGATCTACATAGTCTACAGTCGACTTGTGACAATAACAGAGTTTTAACATGAATTGAAATAATCTTTCAATTCACGTAGAAGTTCAGATGTTCATCTTCATTCTCTTGTTTAAGGCTTCAATTTTGACTTCTCGAGAGAGAATGTCAAAACTGAAGCCTCATAAAGAGTCAAAAGCTCTTGATGTCTGATTCAGCTTCTATTCATGCTTATATTCTTTACATTGTGAGATTAAGTTCACTGAAACGATAGCTGATGTCTTCTTTGAAAATTCTGATTAATTCACTCTGCGAAAGATTCAAAAAAATGATCTCTCGTCGACTCAATAACGTAAAGTGAACGAAGTGAAATAGAAAATGCAGAGAGAAACTATCAGCGCATATTTGTAAGAGTCATCATCTTTTTTGATCAAGCGTTGCTGACATGATTTAAAAGATAGAACGCTGGAAATCGTGATAGAAGCATCTCAGATGCGACTCAAAATCAACGCGAATGATTCTTATACATGGGAAAAAATGAAAGAAAAAGCGCAATTATTCTCGAAAAATCTAAGTGATCTGTCGACTGATCAGCTCAAGAATTTGTGTGATGATGTTGATAAATCATTTGTAGTCATCTGAAAGATCTTCTTACAATCGAAACTTCAGCAGAATGAGAAAGAGTTTGTACGCGCTGCTCAAATTTATCAGTCAGACGTTTAGCTGACTGCTCGATAAGTTTCTGAAATTTCTCAAGTCGAAAGTCAGTTTTGCTGCAAAGATTGACGAGCTGCATCAAGACAACATCAGATTAGCTCGCGATATTAGCAAATGAAAAGATGAGACTGTCATGAAATCGAAAAGAAGATGAATAGCTGAATTTGAGGTCAGTCAACTAAAAGTTATCATTCAGCAGCTTCAGATGAACAATCAAAAACTCGAGAAACACATAAGCGAGTGAAAATTAATAGTCGAGAAGTCGAAGAGCAGTGCAGTCAAATACTGCAGAGAAATGAACAAGATTTTCACAGCTTTTGAGAAGATAAAATCGAAGCTATCTTGCATCTGAACAGAAGAGCATCTCGAATAGCGAGTCTTGCATTCTTTTTAAGCGAGCAAGTGTGAGTCAAGAAAGTAGCATAAATGTAGCAGATCAGCAGTTGACAAAGTCTGCATCTGACTTCAAAAATCTGCATTTCACGCAAGCAATTTTCTCAAGCTTTCGATAAGACTATGTTTATGTATTACGTTAAAGAATTTTCTTGTCTTTCGTTCAAAAGAAGTGTGACTGCTCAGTTCTTCAAAGTGATCTAACAATATTCTAAAGCTAGTTTTGAATATATAGTCAGTGATAGTATGCAAAGATCTTCAATCGAACTGAATAGATTATTCATTAGCGACAGAAAGTGACTTCGCGAAAACAGATATTTCACTTTCACTTCTGACTTTTCTCATTCACTTCTGACTTCTCTCATTCACTTCTGACTCTCTCAATTCACTTCTGACTTTCTCATTCACTTCTGACTTTCTCATTCACTTCTGACTTCTTCAATTCACTTCTGACTGCTCTCATTCACTTCTGACTTTCTCGATTCACTTTCAACTTCTCTCATTCACTTCTGACTCTTTCAATTCACTTCTGACTTTCTCATTCACTTCTGACTTCTTCAATTCACTTCTGACTGCTCTCATTCACTTCTGACTCTCTCAATTCACTTTCGACTTCTCTCATTCACTTCTGACTTTCCCAATTCACTTCTGACTACTCAATTCGCTTTCTCTGTTCAAGAACTGAAATGCGAACCTTCTGAATAACTTCGTACCTAGATACTTGAATCGTCTAAGCTGACTTATGAACATGAGTTGACAACTTGAAGATTTGCATTCTCGATATTGATGATTGAGAATGATTCACGTTAGATAATATCGAGCAAGCGAAGGCATGATCTTATTGGAAAAGCATTTCTATACTATCAAGCTAAGATGTAGTAATGACAGACAATTTTCAATGAACGTCTAACGCAAAACATGAAATAGTAAACGAGAGATAGTATTCGTCAGAAAATTTCGCTCGAAAGTGAGTGACAAGAGTCGCGAAACGTCGCTGTAAAGCAAAAATGAAAATGCGAATTGAAAAAACGCTTGTAGAGCGCTTCTAACGAGTGTAAAGCTCGACAGATTCTTCATGCTGTTACGAGCGTACCAAGGCTGTACAAGGCTGAAGCCCTAATCAATTCGCAGTGAACGCTAGCGAGTTCCCTGCGTAATGATTAGGGCTAACCAGCGAGCTAGCCAGGTTTGGCCCAGATATGGC